>BFBZ01000002.1_pt10 | contig 561801 bp, 503 predicted proteins | sample 1888401 | NCBI WGS metagenome assembly BFBZ01 (sample SAMD00112614, study PRJDB3348) | symbiont metagenome | host: Chara braunii
CTTGGAAGTACCCCGGCATTATCGGGAGCCAGCGCCACGTTCGAGTCCTATGAGCTCGGCTTCCATCAGGACCTCAACGGCGACGGCGTGATCGGGCTTGCCGTCCACGCAGGCGCCACGCTCGAATTGGATGCGACGAGCCCCGGATCGGTGACATTCATCAGCTCGACCGGTACATTGAAACTGGACGCCCCGGCGTCGTTCAACGGACAAATCTCCGGCTTCACGGGAGACGGCACCTTAGCGGGTTCAGATCAAATCGATCTGGTAAACCTAACTTACAGCAACGCAATTCAATCCTCTTCTACTTACAGTACTTCCACGGGCTTACTCGCCGTGAACAACGGAGCGAGTACAATAGATCTTCATTTTATTGGGAATTACTCGCAGGCCAACTTTAAGTTTGCGAGCGATGGCCATGGCGGAACTGTTGTCTACGACCCGCCGGTTTTATCGAGCGGAGCCAAAGACGCGGTAAGCATGGAGAGTCTTTTTGCCGACATACACGAGGACTCGCGCGGCGCCCCGGTCGTCTCGGAGGCTACGCACGAGGCAACGCCCGCTCTGGATTTCGCTTTGGTACAGCTGCTTGCGCATCATACCAACTCTTTCCTTGCGTAATATCAAATCCCAGCAAGGTCTGGGTTATGGACATCACCTTTATCCCGATGCGCACGGCTTCGTCTATCTCGCCGTCGTGCCGTGTTCTGTCCTGGCGGTTCTCGATCCCGATGGAAGCAGCCTTCTGCGGCGAGACACTGGAAGATGCTTTGGGACATCTTCAACACCGATCGGGGCTCGCAGTTCACAGGGGCTGCCTTCACATGGACGGCAATGGGGCCTGGCGGGACAACGTGTTCGTTGAGCGGCTGTGAAGCAGTGTGTCTATCTGCGCGCACACGAAACCGTCGGCGAGGCACGACATTGGCCGGTATCTCGACTTTCACAACAGACGAAGGCCATTCGAGTCTCGACGACATGATCCCGGACCAAGCCTACTTCAACCCGCCGCAGCTCGGCTACGGCGGCCTAACCCCGGCAGAGGCTCCACTTATTGACGCGGAGATTTGCTTAGACAAACAAGGCCAGCTCAAGCCTGCGGGTATTTTAAGCTGTTTTGATGAAGTTCTCACCGACTTTGTGTGTGGGTTGTCGCGCCGCTGGTGTTTTTAATCAGCCGGACCGTGCCAGCTTAACGGCCAATATCGCGAGCCGCCCTTTGCCGCATTTCCGGCCAATTGCGATTAGCGCTTAAGCTGTTAGCTTGTAGGGCATGCATCGCTGAGGCGGCTAGGCGACAGATTGTATGCCTTGAGATCGCCGCACGCGCCGGGAGCACGTGATGGGAATTGAGTGCTTCGTTGCCCTCGGTACTCGTCTGCATTGCAGACCTGAAATCTCACCCGTCCTGTTGCCACACCGTCTGCGACACTTTCCATCGGTCGACGGTTAGTCGTTAGTCGGTTCTAATTGATTTTCCTAACGAGCATTTTCGACCGCGACACGCACCGTCATCTCAACGGCTCGAGTCAGCCTCCATTCGACCAAACAGCGCTCCTACATTCCGCTAGATCGCCTAGACCACCCGACAACTCGTAGCCTTGGTTTAAGAGCGCGTGAAGTCGCCGGACGCCAAGTTAAGTAGACGGCGTCAGGATGCCCCCAAAGGCTGTCGAGAGCTATTGTCACGTTGGCCTGATACCGGGCATTTTTTGCCACCAGGTTGACTCAAATACTCGCTCAAATAGTGTTGTCAGCTGCAATCGCACAAACGCAAACAGGACGCGATTGTTTCGGATATTTGCAGTGATCTTTGTCAGGGCTACGCCCCTTCTGATCGGGCTGGTGTTTAGGTGGTGCTGAAGAACGCCGGATCAGCGACTCAGGGCGGATCATTAGTCAAATCCGTACAGGCGCTACGGGCCTTAGCCGTCAGCGTCGTTGTATTGAATCACTATTTCCCGTCTCGCCTAACAGGCGGCTTCATTGGCGTGGATATCTTCTTTGTCGTTTCCGGCTTCTTGATTACGGGCAAGATCATCGCCGATATCGAGGTGGACCACTTTTCCTTCACTCGCTTCTATTCGGGCAGAGCAAGACGCCTCTTGCCCGCAGCCCTCTTAGTTTTGGCCTTTTCGCTCCTTTTGACGCTAATCTGGCTTCCTGTTACGACGCAAGCCTCGTCTTTGCGCGACGTAGCTACAGCCAGCCTGTATGCGCTTAATTGGCGGCTTATTCTGACAGACACGCATTATTTTGCCGATCATACAGAGGCGTCCATCGTCCTTCATTATTGGTCACTTTCTGTCGAGGAACAGTTCTACTTAATCTGGCCATTGATCGTGGTGGTGACAGCGCTCGTCGCCGGCAGGAGAAATCGGCCGAGTCACCGTCGAAAAGCATTTATAGCCACCGCTGCAGTCATCACGTTTATTTCTTTTGCGTGGGCAATTACGGTCGGACTGAAGATGGAGGATGGAAATTATTTCGACCTGAGGGCGCGGGCATGGGAATTCGGACTAGGCGCGATGACGTCTCAAGTAGCAACGCGCGGCTCGTACTTCCCTCTCTTTGCGTCGTTGCTATCCATTCTAGGGTGGGGCGGCATCGTTTTTTCGTCGTTTTGGCTTACCCCGCAATCGCAAGTGCCAGGCTGGGCCGCTGTCGTCCCTTGCCTGGCCACTTGTGCGGTTATTTGGGCTGGAGATTACCTTAAGCCAAAGCTCCTTTGGCGACTAATTTCTTCCTCAGTCGTACAGAGATTGGGAGATGTTTCTTACTCACTTTATCTGTGGCACTGGCCGCTTCTTGTCGCAGCTCCGTACGTGCTCGGTTTGCCTTCTTTAAGCGCTTTCATGCGATTGCTGCTCGTCGGGGTATCAGTCGCAGCCGCATTCATAACAAAAGCCGGAGTCGAAGATCCGATTAGATTACATGCACCGATCCCGCTGCGCAGCCACTCGCGCGGCTTGGCTTCCTTAGTCTTTCTTTCCTGCATATTAGCCTTCACGGCCACCGCTTTTTCGAATCAGCGATTGAAAATGGGAGCAAACGCGGCAGAGAAACTATATCGGCTCTCACTCAATCCTGATAAGTGCTTCGGTGGGAATGCCGCAATTTCGGGCGAGAACTGCGGCAACCTCCACGAACTGGACGACCCACACTACCTGTTCCAGGCTTGGAGCAATCAGATTAACCTCGTCCCCAATGGAACAACCTGTCAAAATGAACGACTGGACGAGAGAGTACATCCCTGCTCTTTCGGAACCAAGGAAGGAAAAGAGCGCGCTCGTGTTGCTCTTTTCGGCGACTCCCATGCAGGCATGTGGGCGGCTGGGATTGCAATGTTCGCCGAGCAGAAGAGTCTGCGAATCGACATGTACACAGCGTCCGCATGCCCGCCCACGTCATCAGACGATGTTTTTGCCGTTCACATGCCTGTCGGTGAACGAGCCTCATGCGCACAATGGAGGCGCGAAGCGATCGATCGGATCGCTTCTGATGCGAAAATAAAATATGTTGTCACGTCAGGTAACCTTTTCGTGCATCAGCGCCTAGGAGCAGATGGAAATTGGTTGGCCGACGATGGCTCCGGCTATGTGAACGTTTGGAATAAATTTCTGGACGCGGGAAAGAAGATCATCGTGATTGATGACATTCCATCTCTGCCAATTTATTTCGCTAACTGCGTTGCCCTTAGTCACGGCCTTATAAAGAAGTGCGAATTTGATCAACCAGTTGAAGATGAGCCTAACGCCTACGCCAAAGCGGTGGCGAAAATAAACAAGAAGGCCCTCATGTTAGTAGGGTTGAATGATATACTGTGCTATTCGAAAAGATGCTCTCCAGTAGTCGGCGGCATTCCTGCTTACTTGGATAGAGAGCATATATCGGCACCGTTCGCCAGAAGCGTGGCCTCCATTTTGCTCGATGCGATTGTTCAAATTGGCGAATAGCTTTACGTTAATCCGGGTGAGACGCTGTTGACAGCGCGCTAGCTCAATTCAACGTAATCTCACGGTACGCATCCGGCCCACACCCGGATAGGCGCGGCGGTCTGCCACGGCTCAGGCAGCAGCCGCTTTGCACTCTTGGGTTGCCTTCCAATTCCACGGGAGCGGGTCGGCAGCTCTGTTACGGGTGATCTGCAAGCCTTGCCAGCACTTCAGCGAGCCAAGCCTCTGGATCGACATCGTTCATCTAGCAGGTTTCGATCAGCGTATAGACGCCAACGATGAAATCCTCTGCGCATATCCGTGTAGCCGGTCGCCAGCCACGCCCGCACGCCCGTCGGGATCGGGATCATCGGCGCTCCAGTCCGCGAGCAATTCGAACCACGGCCTCGACGTCCGCTCTGGGACCGAAGACCACACGCAGCCCTTTCGGGCTTACAATTTCGATCTAGCCCGCCTCGACAGCTGCCGTCGTTGGGGGCGTGCTCGGCACAACTATCGCAGGGACGAATGTCGGGTCGATCGAACCCTCTCCAGCTCGATGAGTGCAAGCCAAAGCCTTGCGCCAATTCAATAGGAGCTGACGTGAGATCCTGTACCGGCGAGCGGTCGCCGAAACCAGTCGCGGCCCCGCAAAGCTCTCCTCTACGATTCTGAGCTTCTCAGCACTCGTCCAGCGGCGCCGGCGACCGGTCTCCACCACTTCGATGCGGCTCAGCACTCCACTGTCCTTATGCACGTTCATAAGGACAGTCAGCTACGCAGCCGAACTTTTCACCAGGCGGCCTTGCTCGGATGCGTACCGTATAGATGGGTGCCGGCACGATTTGCCGCCAGCATCTGAACCGGCGAAGGTCCATTTTCGTCTTCCGATGGTCCGATGGCCACACCGCGTAACGCTCGTTCGGCAGCGTTGTTCGAGAGGCAGACGCGGCCATCGTCCAGGAAGCGCATAAATGCCCTCCAGCGGTCGCGCAGGAGGTTAATCGCCTTTGCAGTATCGTTGCCTGATGAGAACAAGGTTCGTTGCTGGCGCATCCCCTTGTGCGGACCTTGTGCGGTACCGCGGCTTCGCTCGATTATCGTTCCATCTCTTGCGCCATCGGCGCTGTCAGCCATCTTTCAATGTCGAGCAGCGCCCATGCGCACGTCGCATGCTTCATGTTTCCGAACCGCCCGCAACAGAAGCCAGCAAGACATGGGAACGCAGTGGGTCGATTTTAGGAACTAAATGTAACTGCCGCGAATCCAATCAGCCGCCGCTTCAAGTCCCTTCATCCAATCAGTTTGCGGATTCCAGCCGAGCTCCTGTCTGATCAGACCGATGTCAAGAACGCTTACGGGGACGTCCGTGGCTCGCCCGGCTCTATGAATCACTTTTATCCCAGGCATCTTCACAACTCGGATCACATCCTCAACCACCTGATTTATCGACCGTCCCCTTCCAGAACCTACGTTAAAGGTTTTGCAGGGACCTCCGTAAGCACTAGCAGCGATTATCGCCTCAACGGCATCATCTACATATATGAAGTCCCTAATAATTTCGCCGCTTCCCCATATCTCAAGATCCTGCTTGAGCATGGCGCGAGTCATAAGCGCTGATATTACGCCCTGTCGCCGATTAGGATCCTGGAAGGGGCCATAAGGATTGGCGACCCGAAGAACACAGTAATCGATATTGTAAAGATGATTGTAGAGACCGAAATACTTTTCGATTGAAAGTTTGCTTATACCGTAAGCGGATGCAGGATCGGTGGCTGCCGTCTCAGGTGTGGGCGTTGGCGCGGCCGGGCCGTACACAGTGCCGCCTGAAGAAATGAACACGATTTTGCGCACACTGGAGTTTCGGCAAATCTCGAGTAAATGAAGCGTCGGGATTACGCTAGAAGCTAAATCGGCAATTGGATCCTTATTCGAGCTCTCCGGGACACTACCGCCGATCAAGTGGAAAATGATTTCGGTGCCTTCGATCGCTCGAGCTAACGAAACGCGGTCATTAAACTCAGCCTGGAACCACGTGATATCTCTCCGAGAGGAGGAATATTTCGACAAGCGTCCATAACCCCGGACAAGGGCCCCGCGTCTCACTAGTTCATTGCAAAGGTTTGTCCCGATAAACCCTCCCCCGCCGAGCACTAGGCAGTTGATACCGGCGACATTCGTCATGTTTCGGCGACTCCAGAATAGCTATCCGAGAGACTTAGGCGAGAGATCAGTTCCTTCGCAAATGCCGCGCGAGAAAAATTCCTTAGAAACACTTCTTGCCCTGCAGCTCCAATCTTTTGCCACATCGACCTGTGATCAATCACTTCCCTAAGCACAGTCGCGATCGATGCTGCATCGGCGCTATCGGCGATAAAACCGCTTACACCATGTGTGATAAAAGAAGAAGTACCTGTGGTCCGGGTACAGAGAAGTATCCGTCCACTGCCGAGGGCGTCAAGTGAGACAAGTGGTAGAGTATCGTCGCGTGACGATACCAAAATGGCATCCGCCGCCAACAGTTCGGACGCGTATGCGTCCTGCGCTAGCTCCCCATGCAATTCAACTTCCGGCAACACAGCAGCCCTTTTTACAAGGTCCTGGTAAAAATCCTTGAACAAAATCCGTCCGAAAAATTTGACACGCAATTGTGAGCGGTAATGCGTCGTTAGAGCGCTAATTGCCTCTAAGGCCAGATCCTGCCCCTTGCGTGGCTCAAACGAGCCAAACACCGCCACATTCAATCGGCTATTTTTCGTTGGTAAAGGGCGCGCGTGTCCGACTATTTGTTCCAAGCCGTAGCCTAACACGTCTACATCGGATCGATATCGTCGGACTAACTCAGCCGAAGGCTCGCTGCCTGCCCAGATTTGCTTCGCTGAATGAAGCGTTGCTCGAACATCGGGATCACGATCAAGGAGATCGCGAACGAGCGAAATCTCGTGAAGGTACCAAAAGGTTGGCAGCAAACTGCCTATCAACTTTACTACAGAGTGCGTCACTATAGTGTTGCAGATGGCCAAATCTGCCGCAGAGGCTATATTTTTTACCAGCGCCGATCCTTCAAGGGCCTCACTATCAATCACGACCGTCGCACCAGCCTGCTGTAAAAGGGGACGAAACGGCCCATCAAGCGGGGACACAACCGTTACGTTATGGTCGGCAGCTATCAAGATGCGAGCCATCTCGTAAACAATCTTTGGCGCTCCGCTCGTACTTAAGTCATGTGACACGATCAGCACACTGCTCGCTCCGGGAGACGTGGAGGGACTCCCTGCAAAAACGCTGAGTACGACCGCAAATTTGTCAAAAAGCAATTCGCTAGTATTTGTTGGTAACAATTTGGCAATGCCATTACTGAACCGGCGGCCAAGCAATGACAAAAAAAACCTAAGGAAATGAAGCGCAGCGCCCCTGTAGCTCATTCGAGCCAAATTACGCGCTGCGTCCCGACGAGACTTTTCAAGAAGGGCGACCGATATCGTTGTCTGCTTTCGGTGCTGCACAGGAAAGTCGCCCATGTCGTGCTCAATCCTTTCGCACAATCGAACCCACACACTTCTGATGGTACAAGCAACTAGTGGCTCTCTGCTCATTACACTAGTTTCCGATAGTCAACCACGGTTCCGGCCCTCTGAAAACGATGACTTGCTCTTACAGACGGCACGAGAATACTCAGCGCCGACCTCTTACGATCTTCGGTCCTTCAAGGCACATTGTAGCGCGTCACGCCGGTGGGGGTACCCCGGCAGAAGAGGGTAGACGTGGTCCGACCGGCCACCACCCTTGATATTTCCTCCATAAAGTCGTTTTTGAATCACATGATCTTGGGCCGGCAGCAAAAGTACATTCAGCGCAAGAACAATGGACTTTCGCGGCTTTTTGGTACCACGCACCCACCTAGTCACAATCGGCTCCGTAGCCACTCATCGCTGCAAGGCGATGGCCTAACGGTCGCGAAGCGTGCTATAGAGACGCGATGATTAGAAAGGCGTTCTATTGGTCGGCTTCCACGCAGATAGTGTCTTTCCTAGTCGCCTTTAGCGGCTCGGTCATAGTGGCGCGACTGTTATCTCCCCGCGAGATGGGAATATACGCTGTTTCGCTTGCGACGATGGGCGTTCTCCAAATCTTTGCATCCTTTGGTGTTGGCGAATATGTGATCCGCGCGGTGCAGCTCGATGATGAGACAGTCGACAGCGCATTCACGCTCAACGCGCTGATCTCGATTGCATTAGCTGCTGGAATTTACAGCATAAGCCATATTGGTGCCCGCTTTCTAAGCGATTCGGCGGTGGCGCCGGTGCTTCAGCTGCTGTCCATCATACCGCTCTTGTCGATCCTCAACTTTCGACCGTCAGTGATGCTGCAGCGGGAGATAGAATTTCGCTCGATATCAATCGTCGGTCTGACGGCAACGATTTTCACAACCGGTACGACCGTGACAGCTGCTTATTTCGGCGCAAGCTATATGAGTCAGGCCTATGGAGGGGTGATCGGCGCACTCATCAGTTCTATCGGGCTCGCCATCCTCGGAAGACGACATTTCGCGATCCGTTTCTCGATCGTGGCGTGGCGCCCGATGCTCGCCTTTGGTATGCAGATGATGTCGATCGGGGGGATATCGGCCCTAGCCGCTCGGCTGTCTGACATAATCCTCGGGCATATGTTAGGATTGCCGGCGCTTGGATTGTTTGGGCGAGCAAGCAACCTCGCAACCATGATCTTTTCCAACATGTACGGCACGATAACGCGCGTCGTGTTCGTTAAGCTGTCGCAAGACTATCGCGAGCACGGGAAACTACGCGAGCCATTCTTGAAATGGCTAAGAGTCATCGCTGGCTTCATGGGACCAGTTTTGCTAGGGCTGGCGGTGCTGTCCAAACCTGCGATACTGCTGCTTTATGGTGAGAAATGGCTCGGTGCGGCGCTTCCGCTCTCGCTCCTCATGGTAGCGCATTTCATCGCGCTGCGCTTTGCCATGAATTGGGAGCTGTTTGTCATCCGCGATCAGCTAAAGGTGCAGACCGCCCTGGAATTCGTTCGTTCGGTAGTCAGCCTGTTCAATCGCGCGATTGGATGTTTGTTCGGTCTGGTTGGCGCGGCCGTCGCTTCCATTGTTGATGCCATCTTCTCGATTGTACTCTACGGGAAACAGATCGATCGACTCATTGAAGCGGAACCCAATGATCTCATGCACGCAACGGCGGAAACCATAGGAATTACATTTGCCGCCATTTTTCCGGCGTTCGTTTTGATGGTTTGGACTGGTTGGGACGCACACACGCCGCTGCCGCTAGTGTCTGCAAGCGTGGCAATGGGTGCAATATTTTGGCTTGTAACACTCGCGTGGCTTCGACACCCGCTGTTCGAGGAGATTCGTTCCCTTGCAGCAAACCTTTTGATGCGCTGCTCTCCGGTAGCGCGCAGGGGCTTGACCATTCTCGGACGTCGGTCGCAATGATGTCCATTTCATTGGAAACCGACGTCTGGTTACGCTAGCCGGACGGTTTAATATCCGTCGGCCAAAGCAAGGCTTACGCGCTCGTGCCAAGTTCGCGCTCACCTTGAGTAGCGTTAGAACCGGGAAGGCCGTCCGCCTAGGGCTCAGTTACACTTTGCACCTCCCGCGTGACCTTGCGCCGCAAATCGCCAGATCCTCGCGTCACTTTATGACCTTGCTCTAGACGATGACAGCGGGAAGCAAAGCCGACGCGGATATTACTCTTTCCGAACCGCTGCAATCATGTTTCAATTGCTTTCATCGCCGGGGACGTGATTGACGATGCGAGCCAGGAATATTTGGAAGAAAGCAGCCCTAAAGGTTTCAAACCGCGCTCTGCGACATCACCAACGCGTCAACGCTTGGTTGAAGAGCTTCGACGGATCCGAGCAACGCGCGCCTTATCTTCTTCGCAATAATCCATCAACCGCGGATAGGCGAGTCGTTCACTTCAATGGCAACTTTTCCGTAGGAGGATCGACGCAACTGATTGTCGATCTTATCGAGCTAATGTCGGACTCATATCGGCAGGAGGTAATTGTCCCCTTTTTACCCCCCAGATTGCCATACCAACCTGTGGACGTCCGGGCGTTCGATACTACCCAGCTGGAGGAGGTTCGCTCTCTTTTGAAAGGGCACCGCCCCGACCTCGTTCACATTCATTACTGGTCGCGCGCCGAAAACCGTTTCGACGCCACGGGCGTATGGTATGCGAGTGTGCTCGCAATTTGCGCGGAACTTGATCTCCCCGTCATCCAAAACGTAAACGTCCCGACCAAACCCATGAGGGGCGACCCAATCCGCTGTAACGTGTTTGTCAGCGAATTCGTGCGCTCCAATTTTGACGAGGGAGCAGTTCCCTCTGAGGTTATTTACCCAGGCTCCGATTTTACTCATTTTGAGCAGACGGAGGACCGAGGATTCTTAGATACCATCGGAATGGTTTATCGATTGGACAATGACAAACTGAGTGCGCGCTCGATTGAGCCCTTCATTCTTGTAGCAAGAGCTCGAACATCAACACGCTCCATTATCGTCGGCGAGGGGGGTTTGTCGAACTACTTTCGACACCGCGTTGAGCAGGAGGGCTTAGGTGACCGGATCCACTTCGTCGGAATGGTAAGTTATGCTGATTTGCCGAAGTGGTACGAGCGAATGAATTTATTCGTCGCGCCGGTGCACAATGAAAGTTTCGGGCAAGTGTCGCCGTTCGCAATGAGTATGGGACTTCCGATTGCAGGTTATGACGTTGGCGCATTGCCGGAGATACTTGGTTCCAATGACACACTTGTAGATGTGGGAGATGAGAAAGCTCTTGCCAATCTGATTTTGGAGCTGCTTAGCGCACCGGACCAGTTGAGTAGGCTTGGCGCGGCAAACCGTCAACGCGCTCACGCCTTGTTCTCGCGCCCCGCTATGATAGATCGTTACCGAAGGCTTTATTCTGAAGTTCTGGCACGCCGAGTTCCTCTCGCATGAAAAGTAAAGTAGCACTCGCTCCGCACTCAGCCAGGCGTAGCTCAATGTGTCAGCGGTGGCTTGGTGACCATTTGGTTTCGCGCCGTTCGTTAGGTCGAGCGTCCCACCCAACCTGGGTCCTCGCTGCTTGCAGTTGGAAAAAAAACAATGGCTGTTGACGACGATATCAGACAGTCAATCCAAACCGCAAAACGAGTCTGCTTCTTTGCGCATTATCATGAGAACGCTATAATTGCGGACCACGTCATTTTCTACCTGACCGCAATCAAGAATGCCGGATTTTCAATTGTTCTTGTCTCGACGTCGCTCTTGCCGCCGTCCGAAATCGAGAAGCTGTCGGGGATTTGCGTCGAAGTCGTCCTACGGAAGAACGAGGGGCTTGATTTCGGAAGCTGGATAACCGCCGTCGAGCGGTATTTCCCGATTAAAGCCGAGCTGTTGTTGCTTGCGAATGATAGTGTCTACGCGTCGGTCGGCGATCTCGCGGCTTATATAGAGCGCCTCTGTTCGACCCAGGCCGACTTCTACGGTGCCGTTGAATCCGGTGAGCTGGATACGCACCTGCAGAGCTGGTTTATCCTGCTTCGTCCGAAGGCATATAATTCGGCCGCTTTTGTGGAGTTGATGAAGTTTCCGATGATGGCGACCGCCACCAAGTTTGATCTTATCAAATCCTATGAAATCGGTTTGACGCAGCGGCTTATGAAAGACAATCTGACGTATCATGCCAGCTTTTCCAGTCGGAATCTTACCGGGTTTGCGTCAAGGCACGCGTTTAATTATTCGCATATCCTGTGGAAGGAGCTCATCCAGCACGGCATACCGTTTATAAAAATTGAACTTGTACGTCAAAATCCTGTCCGCGTGACCAACATCCACCAATTACGAGAGGTGGTCTGCGAAACGGAGCCCAGTTTGTTCCCGCTGATCGAAAGCGATTTGGCGAAGCGCGGACGGTTCAGAATGAAGCGGTGGATGGAAATGACGGACCAGCCTATGCTTTATTGGCCGGAGGTCCGATTCTTATTGCAGCGCAGAGCCCCCCGTTCACAGCGGTCGGTTCCATTGAACTGGCACTTTGAGCAACTGCTGTTCCGGTTAATCACGGCGTGCACCCACCCAGTGCGGCGTCTAAATCGAAAGCTGCGCAAAATTCTCCGGCAGCCGGCGTGACTGCCGATGCCATTATCGAGCTCTTTATCATTCACGAGTTGGTCTAGCCCCGGCAGACACTTAGAGGATTTCTAAGATTGAGGGTGCACCAATGACGATAACTAGGTTTGAAACCTAAAGATGTCCTCCAATTCATCGAATGACCGATAATGCCGGAAACCACTGTCGTATTAGCGACCTACAATGGCGAAGAATACATCGCAGAATTTCTGGACTCTTTGGTCGCTCAATCATATCGCGATTTCGATGTCGTCGTATCCGACGATTGTTCGACGGACAAGACGATTGCAATCATCGAGAGCTTTCGGGGCATGCTAAACATTTCGATTTCACAACAGGAATCAAACGTAGGGCCGTCACTTAACTTTTCACGCGCGACGATGATGGCAACTGGGAATTTTGTTGCATTTGCAGATCAGGACGACGTTTGGCATCCGGATAAGCTCTTGTTGATGGCTGAGATGATGAGAAGTGGCGACATCAAAGAGCCGAGGCTTATTTTTTGCGATCTGGAAATCACAGATGAAAAGCTGAAAATGATCTCAGCATCTTTCTTCTGCGGTAAAAGATCTTCGGCGTGCGGCCGGATCGAAGATTTTATAATCAGCAATCACATTCCCGGATGCGCCATGCTCGTCAATAGGCCTCTTCTTGAATTAGGTATGCCCGTCCCTCGCACCTTCAAAATGCACGATTGGTGGTTCGCAATCACGGCGGCCTCATTCGGCACGATCACTTTTCTTGCGAGGCCGCTGGTTTGTTATCGCCAACACGCAAATAACGCCATCGGCGCTCAACTAAAGGCCCAGAATAAAAAGAAAATTGTTTCAAAAATTCGTCGATTAGTTGTGGCTCCGCGGACAGTTCTCCTTGGTCGTCTAGGACCTTTCCTGGAGCAGGCACAAACGGTCAATAGCAATGTTGCTGCGTTCTCCGAGCGCTTTAGTGGATCATTGGGCGAGCGCGAGCGGAAGATCATCCGTACTTTTCAACGCAAGCATTTTTTCTTTCACAGACTGAGAATATTAGTCGGAGCTGAACTCGGAGAAAGCAAGTTTGACGCTTTGATGATGTCCATTTTGGTGTGAATCTGCCTCTCGACACTGCTAACTGGCCGCCCCACAGCAACCAGCGCGCTCTTCCAAGTTAATTTCTGACGATCGCTTCAGCTTCGTTTCGACCCGGATAGGTATCCTTGAGCGTACTTCGAATGATTTCCTGTCCCCTTTTGTCTTCGCCTAGCGCAACTAAGACGGCTCCATAATGAAAACGCAATTGCGGGTTCGACGACTGATCGGCGTTGGCCAGGTTCAATAATTCTTTTGCTTTTTCAAAATTTCCCAAACGGTAGTCCGACCAGGCAAGTGAATCCAGAATCGCCTGATTTTTAAAGAGCGCATTCTTCTGCAAGAGTTCGGCCGCCTGTCGTAACGAGTTCTTGTCCAATGGTTTTTGGTCCGCCAATAGGTTAGTAAGTTCGTTGGCGGCAATGGCGGATCCAGGGTTGATGCGCAATAGTTCGCGATAAGTCGCGATCGCATCCTCAATCTGTCCGTTAGAGCTCTGTAGTCCTGCGCGCGCCAGAAGGAGTGGCTCCTTCGGTGCCCCGGCGGTCATCCCGCGATCGAGAGCGGCGAAAGCTTTGTCCTTATCTTTTTTACCCGCAAGGGCGGCTGCCTGTAGATATGGGGCCGGTATTGCGGGCGCGAGTTTAATCGCGCTTTCGATTAGCGCTTGGGCCTCGTTTGACTGACCGCTCGCATCATAGAGCGTTGCAAGGATCAAGTCGTAGGGCCCACGATCAGCTGGCGGTACCTTTACAGTGAGGCGCCCAAGAACGTCTTGGGCTTGGGAACTTTGTCCCCCAGCGATTGACGTCCGTGCGAATGCGAAAGCGGCCGACATATCCATCGGACCATCATCTTTCCAAGCGATGAGCCGCCGATAGAGATTAGCGGCCTCCAAGAATTGGCCTTGCGCCTCCTTGATCTCTGCTTCCGCAAGGGTGGCAGCTGGCTCCGATCCAACAACCCGATGAAGTCCCGCGAGCGCCACCTCGGCAGCCGTCCAATCCTTGCTCCTAATTGCAAGTCGGATCTGAATTACGCGTCCCTCGATCGATTCCGGGTTACGTTCCAGAAAATCGTCGACGGTACGACGGGCGCCCAAGACGTCGCCCGTGCTGATCTGAACGTCTGCAATCCGGCGGAGAGCTCCGAGGTCGGATGGACTCAAGCTGAGGACACGCCGGAGTGCGGAGATAGCTTCAGTACGTCGGTCGTTCTGCAGGTATGCCTCAGCAAGGGAAGCAAACACCGCGGCATTGCTGGGTTGCCGGGCGGCGATAGCGAGAAAATCTTGAATGGCGCCGTTCGGATTCTTATCTCTTAGCAACAGTTGGCCGCGCACCGTAAGCACTTCGTCGTCGGTTGGATTTGCCTTGACCATAGCTTCCAAAATGGGCCGGGCAGCCGCAATATCGTTATGTGCAATCAGAAGCCGCACGAGCGCCAATTGCGCAGCTGCATGGGGGACGCCTGGTTTCGTCCGATCAATCGCCACGTGTAGGACCTTTGCCGCGGCGTCGAACCCGCTGTCTCGTGCGTAAACTTCTGCCAGCGCGATATCGTAAACAGTCATTTCCGGTGCTGCAGTGATCGCAAAAAGTAGTTCATCGACGACGGTTTTCCTGTCTCGATGCCGGGCAAGAAATGAAATTAGTTTCATATGCATGTCGATGTTACCCGGCGTCGCCTCAACGCCAGTCCGGAGTATTTGCTCTCCCGCTGCAACTCCCGCGGTCTTCGCGAGAAGTTCGGCAAGTGCTAAGCGGTAGTCCGGCGCTGTGGGGTTAGCTGAAATAAGGGCCTCGTAAATCTCGATCGCTTTTTCCGGTGCGCCCTGCTGCGAGAATGCTTCGGCCTTCAGTTGTAAAAGGGCCTTGTCTGACGGGTCCGTGGACAGCCCGGCCTCGATGACGATCAAAGCGTAAGCGGGATCTTTTCTGCGAAGAGCCTCTTCAGCAAGGACCGCGTTCGCAATTACATCCCCTTTGTTCTCCGCCAAGATGGCCTCCGCGTCGGCGCGCGCCTTTCGATTATTGCCCAATCGTTCCTCCAAAAGAGACCGATAGGACTTCATGGCTTTATCGTTCGGCCGATTAGAAAGACATCTGGCGATCCATTCGTCTGCTTGCTGGTAGGCATGGAGCCGAAGCAACAAGGCAGCGGCGGCATGTCGAGCTTCATTGGAGCCTGGTCCGGTCGCATCGGCAACGACATACTCGCTAACGGCCGTTTGAAAATCTCCCAAACTCTCGGCGATGCGACCCGCAAGAAAATGCGCATTACTCGATTTTGGATCGACCTTGAGTAAACCTCCAATCTCGTTCCGCGCCGATTGGAATTGACCCTCTTGATATAGTTTTTGGGCGGCCGTTAGAGAGAAGGAGGGTTGCTTGGCCGTTTCAGCCTTCTTTTCGCATGCCGTTAAGCCGACAAGATTGGCGCAAATAATAACTGTGAGATAGAATTTCACGATTTTTTCCGTTTTCAAAGAAGGCCACATGCTAAAGTGAAGTTCTCGAGACCTTGGAGATTAATCACCGTAAGCATTTTAGAGGCAAACCCGCATAAGAAAAGCGAACGGTTATTAGGACGAGGCACACCGACCCGACCGCATGGCCACGCAGTAGAGTTCATTGTTTTAGTGTGTTTGCCGGGAAAATTTCATGAAAGCAGTTCACCTTCGAAGCAATTGGCAAAATCTAGGCGGATTATTCGCGCTTCTTATATGCGTTGGTGAGATTCCGGGTGTGTGGCGCTCACTAGACCCCCTCTTGGTCATCTGGAACCAACAGGAATATAGCCATGCCTGGTTTATCATGCCGCTGGCATCGCTCATATTCATTCAGCGCTTCCGTTCTGTCCGCACAGGGGGCAGCAGAACGCCAGGGATTCTAGTAGCTATTTTATCCGTTGTTACCATGCTTTTCGCTTGGGCGACGGGCAGTTACCTTGCTTGTATCTACGGGGCTATCGTAGGGATTATCGGATTTGTATGGTCCTCTGTCGGAACACGAGCGATGAGGACCTTGGCCGCTCCCCTGGCGTATCTGTTTTTTATGGTCCCGTTACCGCTGGCCATTTACCTTACAATATCTGCCGATATGCAGCTCTTAGCATCAAAACTCGGGATCACTTTGATTTCGTTTTTTCAGGTGCCGGCCTCACTTGACGGAAACATCATAAATCTGGGGACTGCAAAACTGGAGGTCGCGGAAGCGTGTAACGGTCTTCGTTACCTGTTTCCCTTGCTGAGTTTTGCATGTCTGATTTCCATGCTGGTTGAAGACCAGTTCTGGAAAAAAGCTTTGATTGTGCTTTCCAGTGCTCCAATAGCCATCGTCTTGAACGCTTTCCGCATTGCGACGATTGCTGTCCTGCTCGATCGCTTTAACATCGATACTGTGACCGGCCCGGCGCATGCCTTCGAAGGCTTCACGATTTTCTTCCTCTGCATTGTCTTGTTGTTTCTAGAGGTTTGGTTTTTACTAGGAGTCGGCGGCCGTCGCGGGCGCTTTTTGATTTTTGATTTAGTGACTTTCGATCGCACTACCGTCGAGCGATTGATGTCGTGGCCTATTTCAAGTGCGTCGCTAGCGGCAGGTGCTATCCTACTGATTGGTACAACCGTCGTCGCGACTTTCCCTGGACGGACCGAAGCTGTTCCCCAACGCCTGCCACTGGCGCTGTTCCCTATGGAATTCAAGGGCTGGCGCGGAATCCCCCAACCTCTTGATAACGGGTCTCTCAACGTTCTGGGGCTGACTGATTATTTGCTTGCAGATTATACCAACCCGTCGGGCCGCGAGGTCCCCTTAAATTTCTACATCGCCTACTATGCATCGCAACGGTCTGGGGTACATGCGCACAGTCCGCAGCTTTGCATTCCAGGCGGGGGATGGAACATCTTAGGCCAGTCAATTCTCACCTTCGATTCCACCAACGGCGGAGCAATAACCGCAAATCGCGTGGTTATTGAGAAGCAAGGCGTCAAGCAAATTGTCTACTATTGGTTCGAGGAGCGAGGCCGTCACATCGCGGAAGAGGGCGCGCTCAAATATTACGCCCTAAGAGACGCTCTGGTAGATAACAGGACAGATGGAGCCCTCATACGTATTGTGGCTACCGTCTCTCGCGGGGATGAGGGCGCTGCAGATGCGGCGGCAGAAAAGCTGATCATCGATGTAAGTGGAATTTTACATACTTTCGTCCCCGGGCGTACCCAGGATGATTCCGAGTTTTCGTCCCCACGCGTAACAAAGTCCCCTGCGCGCAACTAAATGACCCAAAAAGAAAATCTCCAGCATGTAATCAATTGAAATCATTGATATTTATTTGTTAACAATTCCTTGACTCTCTCGCCGCATTGCGGGATATTTCTATAGGTGGTTTGGCCGCGAGAGTAGCTAACGAGATCAATGCCAACTTTTTGGAGCAGTCGCATGCGTAAGTTACTCAAATTGTTGGGTGCTGTGACGGTTTTGATCGGGTCTATTGGTCAGGCATCTGCCTTTTCATCAATCGTATACCCTGTGACTCTGACGGGTGGTCCAGAAACATTCGTTCTTTCCTACTCCAGCTCGGATGCGTTCAGTATCACTAACCTGTCGCTTGAACTGGGCAGTCCTGGCAGCGCTCCAAACCTATTTGCGACGAATGCTGGCCCTTTCCAGCCATTCACTTCTTCGACCGTAAGTGGGGCCAATACGATTATTTCCCCGCTGACGGGCTCGATAAGCGAGGTGTTTTCTGGAGCGGCTGGTAATTATACTTTTTCGTTCTCGACCAATGCTACGAATTTTCTCAGTCTTTCGGTTTCGCCGGTTCCTCTTCCAGCTTCCTTCTCATTGTTCACGTTGGCACTGCTTTCCCTCGGTATCTTTGGCTACTACAAGGCGCGTCCGAAGTTTAGGTCTGAATCGGCAGCTTGTGAGGCCTAACGCGGCTGTCTGATCTTATCAACTCGGCCGTTATACGTTGGGCCAACCGAAAACCGGTGTCTTGGGCGTCGCTCGTTCGAGGCCTTATGGTATATTCTGTGATGCACGGAAGGTAGCCGGACCAGACGGGCGCTCACCGTGGATAAACTAGACTAACGCACCAAGCCTAAGGTCCGCGCTCGGTAATGGATTCCGCCAAAATTCGAGTGTGTTAGTCCGCAGCGTCACCAAATCAATCCACCGCGAGATGCGGCGCCCCGCCGCTGTCGAGCCCATGATCGGCCATCTCAAGGACGGCCACCGGATGCGCCTCAACTATCTCAACCACATCAACGACGTGCTCGCCGCCGTCGGCTTAACTTCAGCCCAATCCTGCTGGATCGCCACCTCATTTCCCAATGTGTTGAGGATCGATTTCGCTGACCGGATTGACGGTAAGCGCCAAGCTGAGCCGTCCAGGCTTTGAAGTGCCAGGGCATAAGAGCATCGATCTGAGAGATCGGCCAGCCTGCGCGAACCGTTCGAGAGTTTGCGTGAGCCAGGCGTACGGATCGACGTCGTTCATCTTCGCGGTCTGCAGAAGCGTGGCGATGGTCGCCTAGTCCGGCCCCGCCGCCATGGCTGCCCGCAAAGAGCGCTTTTTTTCTTGTGATGGCTTGCGGCCGGATTGCCGGATTACCCGCTCGACGGTGTTGAAGTCGATCTCGATACGGCCGTCGGCTAGCTAGAAAGCGCTCGAGGGCGGCGCGTCTGGATGTGGCACAGCGGATTGCCTCGGCGAGTTTGGATTTGCCCGACCGGCGCGGCGTCTCCTTGTCCCACCGATCGAACAGCGCGGCGACGATCACGGCGGACTTTTCCTGGCGCGCTTTCACCCGCATCTCAGGATCCTGGCCGGGATGTCAGCCTCGATCTCCCATAGCCCGGCCATGGCGGTGACTCGTTGATGTGAAGCTCGCAGAACCGTCTCCTGACGTGGGCAAAGCACGCTGCCAGCGTCACGCCCTCATTGGCACCCGCTGACCTGGCGAGCCGATTGTAGGCGGCTTAGCCGTGGACCTGCAGGATGCCGGTAAAGCCGGCCAGATGTCACTCGACGCATTCGCCGCCCCAGCTGTCCTCAAAGCGATAGGCGACCATAGGTGGCCGATGCCGAAAAATGGCCGATCGTCGCGCGCATAGTCCCACAGCCAGGCCCTTTGCGACAAGCCGGGTCCAGGGGCGTGTGTTGGCAGGATCGTCTCCTCGGCGAAGACCCGTCGCGCTGCTTGATCTTCTCCAGCACATAGTCGGCCAGCGGCTGCAATTCGAAGATTCGAAGCCGACCTTGCCCATCCATTGTGCCATCAGCGATCGGTCGAGATCGACGCCATCACGCGCGTAGATCGCTTCCTGCCGGCAGACAGGCCCGTCGGCATATTGGCCACCGCGATTGTACGCGGGGCCGTTTGGCTGACCGGCGGCGCGTCGATGTTCGGGCTCGGCGGCGTAGGCGCGCTGAACGATTGGCAAATTGCCACGCTGTGGCTCGGCTTTGCCAGCGTCGCTCTCGCCGTCAGCGGGCGCTCTGGCTGTTCGCAAGCAGCGCGTCGCCGACCGGATCTCCATGCACATCGCATGAGCAGCCTGTTTTGGGACCTTGCAACCTCGACCCGGTTTCTCGGCGTCGCTGCCGCGCCCGGTCATCTGGTTGCACGAGACGTTTGCCGAGTTCACCGACGCCGGCATCCAGGATGCTGATCAAGCACATCAGATCATATAGGACCTACGCCCGGCAGCATTCTTCCGGGAAGTTCTACCGGCAGCTCTACCTCGATATCAACACGAACTTTAACAACCTGATCCCGCACCTTCGCATTAAGCGCAATCAAGGCCCGAACTCGATCCATGGCGGCGGCGTTCGCCGTCAGCCAACGCAGCCGGGCTTAGCTATTTGATGCCGCGTCACTCTCGATTTAGATCAGCGGCCGGCCGGGGAAGAAAAAGAAATTGTAGACGTAGTTATGGCCCCACTCGCCTTGATGCTTGGCGAGTTCGAACCGGTCGGCATCCAGCACCTCTCCCTGATAAATGAAGCGCCCGGCGTAGCCCCGCTCGGTGAAGAATTGAAACATGCGCTGGACGCCACCCTTGTTATATTTGTCCTCGCATTCGATCAGAAAGGTCGGCCGATCTCGGCCGATGGTGCTCACCGCGCCGTCCAACACCTTGAGCTCGTGACCTTCGACGTCGATCTTGACGAAATCGACGTCGGGAAATTCGAAGCTGTCAACGGTCGAGGTTGGAACCGAGAGTTTTTGCAGATCACCCGCATCCGGACGCTCTTCAAGCGAGGCGAGGCCGTGGGTGATCCGGCCATCGGTGGCAGCTGGAGCGCTCAGCGTGCCGCTGCCGACTCGATCGGATAGCGCCGTTTGATGTACCGTGACGTTCTTCGGGCAGGTGTGACGAAGGATCCGACTAGCAGTCGGGTGAGGTTCGAACGAATGCACCCTATTGGCGATACCGGCTAACGCTCGCGTATACACGCCGATATTTGCGCCGACGTCGATGGCCGTCCGGCAACTCGGCAGGACGCGAGGCAACATGGCGACTTCCGGCTCAACATATGAGCGCTTGTATTCGTGATATTTGACCCAGAGTCCGGGAAAAGCGTCGCGAAGCGTATCCTTGACGGCACGAAGCATGGGGCCTGCTCTCTTCGGGGGAGGGTATTTTATAGCACCCATACTTCCATGCCGCGCGCTTGGGTTCAATGGTACCCAGTTGAAGAAACGGCTTGACCGTTACAGCAGCGCGCTGACCATTCACGATCCTAGTAATGACGTCGGTAAGGTGGTCGAGATGATTGACGTCGTTGATATTGCTGGTCTTGATCAGCAACGCGATTGTTGCTCTCTGCTAGGCTCCGCCAGCGAGGCCGCGAACAACGCATTCTTTCGGGTCAATGCGATCGGGCGGATGGACCTTTCGACCATATTGTTGCCAAAATCGATGCTGCTGTCGTTGATGAAGAGCTGAGTCCTTCCCATCGTCAAAGCATAGCGGATCGCCAATTTGCTCTTCTGGTGATCAGCGCGAGCCTTGCCCGAAGCCACGGCTCCAGCGCATCGGCCAACGCTAGATACTGTCCTCGAGCCGCTTAGCGAACAGGCATAGGCTCGTGCATCCCCGAACACCAGCGGGTACGAACACGGGCCCAACCGATACCGCAGAAGCAGTACTTCCGCATCTCGTAATCGGCCCGCCGTCGGAACAATTGCTGCGGCGACAAACCTTGGCGCCGAGCGACTTCACAGACCGAATTGCCGCTCGACACAATCTCCCCGACGATCCGTACCTTCTCTTCATGAAACCAGTGCACCGGCTGCCCACACCAGAACCCTTGCGTGCCTTGTTGTTGATCCTGATCTAATTGGGGTGAACGTTGAAATCCCCCGGCCAGCTCGGCGATGGTTCGATCGCCTTTGACTGCGGCTAGCGCAACCCTCGCCTTAAGGGCCGGTGAGTGGTTCCGACTGTGGTGAAATCAGGTCTTCCTCCCGATCGCACATTGCACGCAGTTGGTTAAATGGCATAAGATCGACAGCGACCAACGCAGCTGTGCGAACTTTCAAGATGACGTCACCATCGGTACTCTCTTGAGCGGACAAGGCCAGGAGAATCTGGAATGACTACGATTTCCATCGCCATGGCGACGTATAATGGCGAAAAGTTTGTCCGCAAACAACTTGAGAGCCTAGCGGAGCAAATTCATTTGCCGTCCGAGCTTGTCGTGACGGACGATGGTTCTAATGACAAGACACTCGATGTAATTGCAGACTTTGCGCGAACAGCACCATTTCCCGTGCTCGTTCACGCTAACAGCACCAGACTTAATTATAGAGAGAATTTTATGAGGTGCGCGAGCCGTTGCTCGGGGGACCTCATTGCATTTTGCGACCAAGACGACATTTGGGATCGTGACAAACTCTCGACCCTTCTGGAATATTTTGACATGGCCAATGTGGATTTGGTTTTCCACGATTTTCGCCTCATCGATGCGAATGGAAACCCGATAGCCGACATGGCTCCTGACTTGTGCCCCGAGTCAGTCGATCCGTGGACCAATATTCGCGGTTTAACTATCGTTTTTAGACGCAAGCTATTGAAATATTCAGGACTTTGGGAATTGTCGATTGATCACCTCAATCCCGCCGAACGCATGGCACACGATCAATGGTATTTATTCCTCGCTCATTCCTTCAATTCGCTCCAGCACGTATCGCGGCCGCTTCTTAGCTATCGACAGCACGGCGCCAATCTTTATGGCGCTCCCAGCAGCTCTCTAACGATAGATGGCGGCATCAGAGGTAATCTTACGGTTGTAAAAGATACGCTGCTTGGACGACCTCAGTTAGCGCAAGCTAAAAGGAGCTTTTTACATCAACACTTGCTGGGCAGGGGGCTTGCGAGCAGAAGCAAATTGAAAGTGTTGGAAGAAATTAGTCAGCGCGAGAAACCATGCGATGATCCCAGTCTGGCAAAACACTTAAGCTTATACAGGATGTTCGAGCGTTCCTATCTTCCAAGGGCATCAATCTACAAGGATAATAAGCTTATCGCGCGACTTAGGCTTTTTCTGACTGCGCTGACGGGTGGATCTTATGGTTTGAGCACGCAGGGCACAAAAAACGCGCTCCTGGACTTCTATTACGGCGTCCTTTTGCAACCAAGCGAGAAACTCGGTGATGTAAACTTAAAGCTTTGAGGCGCGCTTCAGTAGGAACGATCCAAGACCTATCGGAAATGCCTTTAATCTCGGAAATGCCTTTAATCGTTAAATCCGTACCGTTCATGATATTCATTGCTATAAATGTCACCAGCGTTGCGTGAGTAATTGCGCATCGCCTCCAAATCTGCCTTGTTGAGAATCACACCTAACAGATTCTCATAAACCAGCGGCGCAGATGACAATGCGTGCTCCACGGCATCAAAGCTGGTCTGCCCCCATTCGATAACAAACAAATATGAATCAACAATTTGATTGGTGGAACGAACATCTACCACAGGGTTGAGAGGCGGCAGATCAATCAAAATATAATCATAGATTTCGCGGAGGGCCTCGATAAGCTTCTTCATTCCAGCGGAGGCCAAAATTTCATTTGTGTGGGATAAGCGAGTCTGCGCAACCATCGGTACAAAGGCTAGTGACGTCATCGGGTCAGTCCAAACGACGTCCTTCAGCAGCCGCTTTCCCGAAAGCACTTCAAGCAATCCAATTTCAGCCCCCGGAGCCAGTGAACGGCTCAATGATGGGTTCCGTAGATCACAATCCAGCAGGATTGCTTTCCCACCTGCATGCGATATCAGTCGCGCGAGGTTCGCAGCTACCGTTGATTTTCCCTCTGCGGGGTTGGTCGATGTAATTCCGATTGCTTTTGCCGAGACAGCTTTGCCTAGAGAAAACAAATCAATACTGACTTTAATGGCTCGAAATGCTTCGGCGAACCTAGAGAACGGGTTTGAGACCACGCTGGACAGCAATCCGGTTCGATTAATCTGCCTTGAACTGTCCCGTTCCAACTTTCCGTTTTGAACCGCTCCCGGTGCTGCTTCTGATTTGATCGCTGGGACAATCGCCAAACAGCTCGCCCTCAATTCAGTTTCAACCTGATCAGGCGTACGAAATCCACGTTCCGAAGCATCGATCAACAACGCGATACCGAAGGCCAGCACCAATCCACCCACCGAGGCCACCGCTATTACCAATTTGGAATTCGGCGTACTATTCGATCCCGGCACCTCGGCATGGGTAATTACACGCGCTTCCGTATATGGAAACGATTGCTGCTGAAGAGACTCCATGTAGCGTTGAACAAAATTATCGTGCATAGCCCGAAAAGTCTGGGCCTTGGCATCAAGATCCTTCAGGGAAATCTGCGCTTGATTGGTCATTTGATTTTGTGAAATCGAATCCGCCAGGCTCTTTTCAATGCTTTGTTCGCGGGCAACCGCGATTTGCAGATCACTCTTGTAGGTCTCTTGAATACGTTTCAGCTCATCAAAAATCGACTTCCGAATCTGATACATTTGGTTGCGCAAGCCGATAACCACCAAATGGTCACGACCAAGTCGCGTCTCAAAAGTCGATTGCTTATTTGCGGTGTCGAGATATTCGCTGCGGAGCTTATTGATGACTTCACTGTGAAGGACGTCGGCAACAGCGGGATCCGGCGAACGCAACACATTGTCTATATTTGAAACATCATTCTTGGTGATTTCGCTAATTCGATTGAGGCGTGCATTAGCCTCAGCCGCGTTTGCACGAGCGAGAACGAGTTGGCTGTTTAGTTCAGCGAGCTGCTGCTCGCTCATCAGTCGACCACCGGTGTCGACGATATTATTTTGCTTCTTGAAATCCAGCACGGCTCGTTCGGCCGTCGATGCCTGCTGGCGCAACTCCTGGATTCTCTCTTGTAACCAGGTACTTGCCCTGCGTGTGGCTTGATACTTGGCTTCGAGCTGGTCGTTGATATAAGCATCCGCCGTCGCATTGGCGATTTGAGCAGCGCGCCCTGGACTGAGGGATAGAAATCCAACCTGGATAACGTAGGTCAGGCCTATTCTTCTCGCGACAAGGCCGCCGCGAAAATAGCCGTACGCCCGCTGCTGAAGCGCCAACTCTGAAACAGGAGCAGCCGGTGAAAAAAGGCCAAGCAGGCGTCCAAGTATCCCAGGCTTGGAGGTGACAAATTCGGGATCAGCGGTAAGGTGAAGATCCTTTATCACAGCCGCAGCGATGTTTTCGGACATCAACACCTGGATCTGGCTGTCGACCGCAGCCGAATCCATGGAATAGTCGCTGGTTATAGATTGCTGCTGAAAGAGCTGCGTTTTTTTGGTGTCGATGAGCAACTCCGCCTGCGCCAGGAACTTTGGCGGCGAAGTGTACAGATAGATGACGCCGCAAATCACGCTCACAGAAAAAATCAAAACAAGAATCCCAAGCCTTCTCCGCGTAAGGCTGAGAATTGCATCCAGCAGCTTCGCGGTCGACACCATTTCGATCGGCGAAGAACGGTATTCGGAAGTAGGCTTGAGATGAGGGACTTGGAGCATTGGCGCTATGGCTACGACTGATTCGGATGCGACAAGTTCAGATGCTCGCTTCGGTAGAACACGGCCCGCCGCGCTGATCGACTTCGGTGGCTGGCACGGGTCCTCTTGCCAGCCCTACCTTCCGCCCCCCTTCTGGTCGGCTTACCGCAATGACCATGTCGTCTCATAATGTCAAAAACCCAGGTTGTAGGTTAGTCCGTCGTCTCGGCAGGCTCGTCCTCAACTTCAGCTGATGGACCCGAATGAAAGGAAGCCTGCGCCAATTGCCCCGAGAAAGCTCGCAGACACTGCCATACAACAGAATTCCACTCGTGCGCTTCGATATCCGCGTCCGGGAAGCCTTCCCAAGCAACATTTCCAAACATAGCACAGAATCGGTTCCGAGAGAACCCTGAACGCACCGAATACCCTTACCCGATTGGCCTGCAGGACCCTGCTTCCAGCGCGTTCGGATGGTACCATCGGCGCGCCCGTGTATAGTCGTGGTCCTCTCATTCGCCCGCCGGGCTGGAAGTCGACCTTGCCATGGGAAGCAAATCAGCTCGCCTCAAAATTGCTCTTTCACGTCGTAGCGAAATTGCTGCATAGCCAATACGCCGATCATTTGCTCCTTACGCGAACGTGGCGGAACTTCGACGCCTGAACACGTATCAGATCCATGATAGCAGACGCGCACCTTGATGAAGTCGGCGCAGCGATTCTCTAAAGTGACAATATGCGTGAATATCTTTGGATTTGAAGTGAGGGGCTGAGCAACTCCGGTTGCTTCCAGACAGGCCCTACCACTAGCATCGTGATGCTTTCGGTCACCAAGATCGGCTGTTGTGAGTCCTTGCGCGAACAAATTGCCAGCAAACGATAACCAAAGCACGACCGCTAACGAGCAATTCGACCTGAACATTCGCTCTATTTTGTGGGACAAGTCAGCTCTCTGCTACGTAGTTTCTGAGTTGCTTCAAATCATAAGTAGGTGGCAGAATTATGCACGCGGATGGCCAATAAAGGAACGAGATCCGCTCTTTGAGCTTCTCGATCAGCAAGGTCCCCGCCTGGCCTCGGCCTCCGCGGCCGACCGGGCCGCTCGCTCGGCGCGCAGCATCGCCTGCAGGGTAGTCACCTCGCCGGGAAGAGAATCATCAGCGCCCACCGCCGACCAGAGAATCACAACACGCGGTCTCTGTCCGAACCGCTGATCGGGCCACCGATTCAAATCCCAGCGATCAGCCGGCCGCCTGCGGTCGCCAGGTCTGTTGCGGCATCCGCCAGTCGATGCCCTCCAGCGAGGGGATTGAGGAATGTCCCTAATAGTGAATCTGACGAATCATTTCCGGAGGTGGTCGAAGTTCGAGACCCCCACCATCCTCTGTACAGCCGCTCATTTCGAGTGATCAGGAAGATCGGCCAGCGAGGCCGAAGCATTCCCGCTTCGTATGAAGTTGAGTTTCGCACGGGAAGCAGTCTCCTAATTCAGGCAACCGCAATCGAATATTATGGACAAGAAGCAAATCAGATTAAGCTGAGTATGGAGGCTCTACTCGAGCTTCTATCGACAGCGGATTGTTCCGACGCACATGAGCATGGATCCAGCCGATCTTTGGTCGACGCTGACGCCCGCGCTCCGACGCCAGATCGTCGAAGACGTCGCCGCGATTTTGGCGGAGATCCCTCATGAAGTCCGAGCTGGTCACACCAAGCCACTTGGCGCGCAAAGCCGTCGTCTACATCCGGCAGTCGACGCCCCACCAGGTTGTAAGCAATCAGGAGAGCCTGCGCCTTCAATACGCGCTTCGCAAGCGCGCACGCGAACTCGGATGGCGTGAGGCGGCCATCGACGTGATTGATGCCGATCTCGGGTTGAGCGGTGCGTCTACAGCGCATCGTAATGGCTTCAAAGAACTCGTTGGCCGTGTTGGCCTGAGTGAAGTGGGGCTCATCTTGTCGATCGACGTGACTCGCTTGGCGCGTAATTGTACCGACTGGTATCCGCTCCTGGATATCTGTGGTCTGCGTGGCTGTCTGATCGCCGACCGCGATGGTGTCTATGATCCGGGCACTCCCAACGGACGGTTGCTTCTCGGGCTGAAAGGCTCGATCTCCGAGCTTGAGCTACATACGATCCGCAGCCGGCTGACTGCCGGCCTGCTGGCTAAAGCCGAACGCGGCGAACTTGCGGTTATGCTGCCAATCGGGCTGATGCGGGACCCGAGCGGCGTGGTCGTTAAGGATCCCGATATGGCCGTGCAAGGGCGGCTCGGTCTCGTCTTCCAGCTGTTCCTGCAACTGCGCAGCGTTGCCAAGGTCATGCGGGCGTTGAACGAACGTGACCTGGAACTGCCACGTCGTGATCGGCATGGCGATTTGTGCTGGACGCGCGCGACGCTGGCTGCGGTGGCGGCCGTCTTGAAGAACCCCGCATACGCGGGCGCCTTCGTCTATGGACGAACCCGCTTCCAGCCGCCGAAGCGGGAGGGCGCCCTGCCGCAAAAGGCTCCGCGGCCGATGGAAGAGTGGCGGATCGTCGTCAAAGATCGATATCCAGCCTATATCGACTGGCCGATTTATGAAAAAATCCGAGCTGTCATCAGAGATAACCGAGCCGAATACATGCGCATCAAAACCCGAGGCGCGCCTCGCAATGGCGAGCTTCTGCTCCACGGCATCGCCTGGTGCGCACGATGTGGCCATAAAATGTACGTCCGCTACAAGGGCGGCGGCGAGTATGTATGCAATCACCTGCGCACCCAAGAGGGTCAGCCAACCTGCCAACACATCCGCGCCAACCGTATCGATGAGGCCGTTGGCGAGGCATTCCTAACCGCCCTAGCGCCAGCCGAACTCGATGCTTTGTCGCACTCCCGCCGAGTCCAGCAGCAGATGAACAATGCGTTGCGCTCCAGCGCAGAACGAGAGCTCGAGCGCAAGCGGTACACGGCCGCACTCGCCGAACGGCAGTTCAACCGAGCTGATCCAGACAATCGGCTGGTCGCCTCGGAACTCGAGCGCCGATGGGAAGCGGCGCTAAACGACGTGCGCGCCGCCGAAGAGGCGCTTGCCAGACAGACGCCCTCCAAAGCCATCACACAAGTGGCCATAAGCAAGGAGCTCGACAACAAGGTCATCAGCCTCACCGGCCGCTTGCCGCAGATATGGGCTGACGAGGCTATTTCGGATGCGCATCGCAAGGCGTTGTTGCGATGCCTCATCGAAAAGGTCGTGCTCGACCGTGGTGAGCACGACCTGGCCCTGGCCAGGATCGTCTGGCGTGGCGGCGCCGTGACGGAGCTCGAAGTGAAGATGACCGTCAGCTCCGTCACCAGATTGACGCGAGGCACAGAGATGCGGGAGCGCCTGCTGGCGCTTGCCCGCGACGGCGTCCCAGACGACGAGATCGCCGCAATCCTTACTCAGGAAGGCCACCGCTCTCCTCATTGCCCCGATAAGGTGCTGCCCATCACCGTTGGGCGGCTCCGTCGTGCCGCTGCCATCAAGGTAACTACCCAGCGCAACCGATGGGAGCATGAAGCCTCACTCCTCAGCCCGCCCGAACTGGCCCGAACGCTCAAGATCCCGGTGAACTGGCTCTATGTGCAGATCCGAAGTAAGCGTTTGCTGATTGATCGCCAGCCAAGCGGCGCCTATCTCTTCTCAAACACACCATCTGTTCTTGGCGCTGTCCGAGACCTTCGAAACCACGTCATTGCGCAACTTGATCTAAGAATCTGTCAGCCTAATAAAGAGGGGCATCAACATGGGTGATCGAGCAGGTAGCCAAGCTGGGCTGGGGTGATTGTCACCACGCCATCAGCCAACGACGGCCACAAGAAGCGGCCGCTCTCCAGCCGCTTGGCGTAGAGCGACATGCCCAGTCAATCGTGCAAAGGATCTTGATCAGCTTGCCGCCTTTGCCACGGAACACATAGAGGTCGCCGCCGTGCGGATCTCGCTTGAAGGCTTCCTGCACCAGCAAGCCCAGCGAGTTCATGCCGCGGCGCATATCGGTGTGGCCGGTCGCAATCCACAGCCGCACGCCCCGACGCAATCGGGATCACCGTAGGCATCCATCTGCCAGTGCCGCCACGGCAGCCTTCAGCGTCGCCGCGTCGACCGCGCCCGTGATCCGCATGCGAGCCCCAGTCGCAAACACGATCTCGATCGACCCGCCGCTGCTGGCCGGCGCGACTGGACAGGGCATCGGTCCTGCTTACGCTGTTTGGATAAGCGATTAAATGCAGGACCTGGCGTGCGTCCATTCATCGCGGGCGAGATCAAATCGGTGCACCCGGGCGAGATCATCGGAATCCGCAATCGCGCGCCACAAGCGACCGGCTGCATACGCACGCGCGTCGAAATCGCAGTCAAACGGCAGTTCGGCCGCATATGACGCGCCGAGCACTGGCGCGTCTTTGGACCAAATGCGGTGGTCCACCGCACCGATGCGCAGCACGGCATGCCAGCCGTCGACGGCGCGACGCACCTGGCCAGCTGTAAGGTCGAGCAGTGGCCGAGACGGCGCGCCGCCGTCGTCGGCCCCTGCGACCTTGACCGGAACGACCGCCGCGAGAACTTCTGGCGCCCAAAGATCGTCTGCTCGTCGAACGACCTCTGCGGGTCATGGGCGAAAGCAGAGACCCCATTTCCTCCTGAATTCTTGTGTCACTTCGACATCGGGACTGTTGGCGATCATCGCCTCAAAGTCGCGTCGATAGTCCGCGTTGCGACGAAGACATTCGCTGGCGATGTCGGTGATTTCGGCGTCTAGTAGGCTCTTGTAGGAATCAGGCGACCGCCAGTCGAATTCAGGCATTGCTTCCGCCCCATTGCACGCGGCTAACAAGGATTGCGGCGCAATAGGTATGAACGAAGCGGTTGTAGGAAGCCCCCAGTTTGGCACCACGTGGTGCTTCTGGATGACCACGCTCTGGCCGGAGAAGATCATTTCCGGATAGATGCTTTAGCTGACAAGCTTCTACTGATTTGACCTCGAGCCGCGCAAAAGACGTCCCTGCTTGGTCATCCACTTCGCCCGCGCCAAATGGCTCTCGTATGCATTGCGCGCACGGTCCGGCTCACCCTCAGGATCGATATGCAGGACTATTCGAGCGACTTCCCGCCAGTCCGCGCCCTCACCCTCAGCTTGTAGAAGGCGAATGTACGTTACAACGTGCCCCTCATCGTAAGGCGTCAGCACAGACCCGGCGGGGGCCAGGTCAGCCACGTTAGGATCGAGCGGTGGGGTCTGCATGATCTTACGGTTGCGGAATCTACAATCCAGCGGTCCACAGGGCCGCACTTTGTTAAGTATATCGAGGTGCAATATACTGAACAAGCGGCATCTTTGCCCGCATGGATTTGCGGGAGACATTCGCCACCAACTTGCGTCGTTTACGCAATGCGAGGGGATGGTCTCAAGACGAACTTGCTCTGGAGGCTGAGATAAGCAGGAGCTATCTGAGCCAACTGGAGAAGGGCGTATACTACGTCAGCATAAAGATCATTGGCCGCCTTGCCGATAAGCTCGACGTCGAACCTGATGAGTTCCTAAAACGGATGGCAAAGAAGGGTCGCGCCAAATAGGCGCGACCTCTGCGAGAGCCGGGCCGAGGCCCGGCGAGCGCCGGACGCGGATACGCTTCACCCGGCTTGCCGGATCGGCGGCGGTGCATCAGGTATCGACCGAAGCCGCGCCAACCGTTCCCGATTGCGCGGCTCGCAGCGTCAGATTGCATGCTCCATCAAGCGCTTTGCCTTGCCTTCCAGCTCAAGCCGCGTGTCCTGATGAGCCTTGCCTCGGGCAAACGAGGTAAATGCCTTGCACGAAATCAAGGATGCTTTCCGGCTTGCGGTTTTCCTCGCCGAGACGGTCTCGATGATCTTCGAGGTATCGGATTTGGAAAACCCGCCTTTGCGGAGGAATGTCTCCCGGTCCTCGTCGGTGCGGGCGACGATCCGCTCCCGAGCCGCCTTAATCCCCACGACGAATGGCGCGGGCCAGGAATTGGCAAAGCTGGTCAATGCCGGGGCGGCTTCATGCGCGAAACGTTGGGCTGCGAACTTCGAATGCCGGATCGTGATCTCTTCGAAATTCTCCACGCCCCAAAGATTGCGGTTCATGCAGACGGCGCGAAGATAGAAACTCGCAATCCCAAGCGTCTTGCTGCCGACTTCGCTGTTCCAGAAGTAAAAGCCTCGGAAATACAAATCCGGCGATCCATCTGCCAGACGTCCCGCTTCGATCGGATTGGTGTCGTCGACCAGAAACAGGAACACATCCCGGTCACTGGCATCGAGCGTGGTCGTGTCCTTGGTCACGTCCACAAAGGGATTGTGGGTCATCGTCGCCCAGTTCATCACGCCCGGGACCTTCCAACGTATGTCACCCGTCACATTGCCCGCGATCTTTATGACCGCGGCGACCAACTCATGATCCCAGATGCGGCCATAGTCCAGCGCAGCAACGAGCGCGAAACGCCATATCGCCGCGCCGTCGCCGCGACCTGGCGCGGCGCCTATAAGCTCTCCAGTACGATCTTGAGCTTCTCATCCTCGGACCAGAGCTGTCGCCGGCCCGTGTCCACCACCTCAAGCCGTTCGACTTGGGCACTGCGCCTATCACTGTCCATAAGGACAATACTCAACAACACGCCTCATTCGGAAAGGCGACCTCCACCGGTCTTCACCGGACGGATACACTTGCTCCCGCCACCTACCGCAATGAGTCGCCATCGATGGTCGTAGACTCGCGCGCTATCATGCTTCCGCGCCCTGGACGTTTCTGACAGAAAAAAGATCACTTCAGCAACAGTCGCGATAAACAAGGCTACGCGCGCCCTGTCCTCACTTTTTATCAGATCCTTTCAGTACGTTGAGCATCGCATCATATATTGCGGTCTTGGCACTGGTAGCATCCCAAGGAAACATGGTGGGAAGGTCAGTATTCCCATTACTCAATCCGTAGTGCAGGCTGTAGTATTTCTGTGTGAAGCCCCAGATGTTAAACACTGTACAATTTGGAGAATCCACACAGGCTTGCAAATACCTGGCAAAGACTGACGCGGCATCCGTTACCGCATTGGGATTGGATCGAAGCCCAGACTGATCCCATTCGGTAATCTGAACCTGCACACCGAGGTCAGCGTATGCCTTCATGACAGCTATGATCTCAGCGTACGTCGCCTTGGCATTGTGTGTTTCCATACCAACGCAATCGATCGGCACGCCCTCCGCCTTAAAGGCTTTCACAGCAGCTATCATGTTTGCCGTTCGATCCACGCCGTTGCGATTTGTTTGCGGAGGCGTGCCGTCGTTATCCCAATCGTTCATGCACAATATGGCATCGGGGTCCGCAGCGCGGGCAGTTCGAAACGCGATACGAAGATAGTCCGCCTTATCTGGATTTTTTCCAATCTTAGTCCAAACGATACCGTCAGTGTTGAAGGAGTTATTCCAACCCATGACTTCGTTCGTGACATCCCACGTAGTGATGACGCCAGGATATTTCTCCTTGAAATGGCCCACCACTTTTTGAATATGATTCACCAGAATCAATTCCAGCTGCTGGCTGCTGAAATTGGTCGCCGGTCCCGTTGCGCCGTCAAAAAGCCAGGGAGGATTCGACATACCCCATAGCAAGGTGTGACCGCGAACTTTCAAACCGTTTGCTTTTGCAAAATCGAGCAGATGGTCCCCCGGCCCAAAGTTAAAATTTCCCTGCACCGGCTCAATCGTCCACCATTTAAGCTGATTTCCAGGCTCCATCATGTTGAATTCGGTTGATAGAACGCTCCGGAACCATGCTGCGTCGGAATCAAAACCGTCGCCTGTCGGGTCAACCATGGTCCCGATATATAGACCTAGCTTGGCTGCAGCGGCACGCAGTGTTTCAGAATTGGGGTGAGGTTCTGGCAAAGACTGCGGTCGCCACAGGCGAGATGCTGAGGTAGTTGCAGCGCATGACGCCGAAGAACATGCATTCGTCTGTGCCACTGACGGCGCACATTGAAGAACCAGTACCAATCCAAGCGAAAGAACTTCTTTGCAAAGTCCCCTAAAAAAATACGTGATCATGGGCCAGCGTCCATATTCCGAAAAGCAAGCGCGCTAGTGATCATAATTGCAGCAACTCCTCATTAGTTTGATCCATTTACAGGCACGACAATCTTATAAACTTTCCGTGCTAGCCAGGAACGAACGATTGAAGGCGAAAAATAAATCAGAGCAACGGCTGCGACGTTGGCAAACCTCTTTGCAAATCCAATAAAAGGGTAATGGAGGAACTCATGAATCGCCTCTGAAGCGACCGAAGCTCGAGGATGCTTCGGTATCTCAAATGGCTCAAGTGGAAAATCGCCGAAAAGTAGGTAGTACTTCAAATAGTACGGCCCAATCAGATGGCGATACGATGGAATTGCGACGTTCAGTTTTTCGGCAATGCGCCTGGCTGTTTCCTGCGCCCAATAAAAATTAAAGATCAGCCATTTTACCTGCTTGAAATCGAGACCCCGTCCGACCCTGGAGATATTGGACGAATGAACACGATAATAGCCCAAGACATCGGGAGTGTAGATGACCCGGCCGAGCAGGGGTGAGCAGAGAGCAAGCCAACAATCAATAGTGTTTCCCGTCAAACCTGACGCAGAAGAAACAATCTGATCAACCGCTGATCTGAGATACGCGTTACCAGAATTTGGAGCCACCGGTATGTCTCCGAATTGAAAGATAAAACTAACTGGGTCAGAAGTTACGTGATCTTGCCTCGGCAAGATCTCGCTCGTCAGTTTGCGATCCAGGACCACCTGGAGGCGGTAGGAGATCGCAACGACATCAGCTTCCCAGATCTCTACGAGTCGCTGACACGCGTTCGGAGCTAGCCAGTCGTCGGAATCCAGGAAAAGAATGGCATCACCACTCGATGCGTTCATGCCCGCAATTAAACTAAGGGCCTGTCCCCTGTTACTGTGAAATATCGTCTTGATCCCACCAAACCTGCTTATGATGTCTCGCGAGCCGTCCGTTGAACCATCATCGACAACAACACATTCGATGTTTTCGTAGGTTTGGTTCAAAACCGAATTGATGCACTCGGCAATAAACTCAGCATAATTATAGTTTGCAATAATGATTGAAATTTTCATTGTCTGGAAAAGCTCGACGCTCTCATTGGTTCAGCCGGGCTACCGACGGACACTGGTCGACCGTCACGCCGGCAACACTCCGAAAGTCTCCTAGGAACTCTCCACCGAACCTGTTGCTACAACAACCGGTAGCGCAGAGACCTTTCGAACATTCAACACGCCCGTGATCGTTCCAGAGCATCACTGGAGATCCAGCAAGTCTGACTCGAAAATTGCGTCCACTTCGTGACTCGGTAAAATCGTGGTCCTTACGCTGAGGCGCCTACTCGACATCAGCACTCGAAACCAAATCGCAGCGAATCTTTTCCTTATCAGAAATTCATGATAGGGAATCATACCCCATTTAGTCAGAAGCTACATGCCGCTAATTCAAGCACCTATCACGGGTAACGAAGGTTTTTCCGACGCAGAACAATCTTCAGCTGCGCCCCATCTGTTGCATCGCGTATCGGTATGGGTGGTTGTCCTCTATGTAGTTCTCTCTCCGCCAGTACTTCCAATAATCGGCTGGTCGTACAACGGGGGTGGCGGCGAATTGGAGAAAATTCATCCGGCGACGTATCTGTTGATTGCGTTGTTGCCCCTAACGATGATCTATGACTGGCGTTTCCGTATCCAAGCAATGCGTTTGCTGCTTGAACCATCCTTTGTGCTCTTCATTTTCGCCAGCCTTGCTACCGCCGCTTACGCGATATTGGTCAAACAGGTCTCGGCTGCACCCTTTGTCGATACATTTTTCTCAACCATTCTAGTCGCCACCTTTACGTTAGCGTTGCCGCGCTCTGCAATTGAGCAGCTGCGTACGCTGATTGATTTCACGATACTTGTTAATGTTGTGCTGATTTTTATCGAATTCGTGACCCAGCGAGGTTTCATTTTGGGATCTAATGAAGGCTTCGGTCCAATGCGCTGGACCGGCCTACTCGGACTTCCGCTCACCGCAGCTCAAATCTTTGCAGTCTATTCTCTCATAACTTTCATTTCCTCGCCAGTTCGTCTTTCAGGGCCGGGCCCTTTTCGTATGTTTTTTTCGCTCCTTGCCCTGGTGTCGTGCCTGCTCACCGGCGGTCGAACTTCCATTGCACTCTTAGTCGGATTGCTGGCACTGTACGTATTGCTCTCGACGGCGCGTCAATTGTTGGCTGGCATGGTCAACTGGTTAGGCTTGATCTACGGACTTGTTGGCCTCGTTATCATAGCCTTCAGCATCCCGATTCTAGTCCGCATCGGCGTATTTGACGTCCTCTCGGCGCGAGTGGAGTTCGACAACGGTAGCAGTCTTGCGCGCGACACAGTGGTCGTAATTCTCGAGAATCTATCCGCAGACAAGCTATGGTTCGGGATTGAATCTGTTGATGCCTTGGCCTTACAACAATCTTACGGGCTAATTGCCATAGAAATTGCTTGGGCAAATTTCGTCCTTATTTGTGGTCTGATTTTCACGATACCTCTCTTTATTGCTTTTTGTTCTTTTTGGTTTTGGCTGTTGGCAAAATATTGCGAATACTCAGTTTTATTGGTGAGCTTTTTTACTTTGGCACACACATTTGCCTACAATAGTATTTGGAGTAAAACGACAGTATTGGCTATCACGGTCGCGATAGCGGTCTCCAATTTGCGTCGCGATCTTCCAGCGGCTCAAGCAGAGCGTCGTTCTCTCCAACTTGCTGAATAACGGCAACACCGTTTTTGTGACTGAAAACGGCGGAGGCGTCGGCGAGACGCGCTTGATCACTGACGGCGATCTCGCCAGCGTAATTCACACCGCCACCACGAAGAAACGGGCGCCGATATTTAGACCAGCTTTTGGGATGTTTATCCCTAATGAAGAGTGCTATACTGAATTTGACTGATTTTTAAGTTTGGAACGTGAGCATTGCATTCTTGCTATCTCAAAACGGATGCCGATGTTGTTGCGCGTGAATTCGACCAGCTGTCACGACCCGTTTATGGGTTGCTTGGAATTCCGATCGATGCAGTCGCTTCTAGCAAGGCTATTTCGTTAATTAGGATTGCGGCCCAGCACCGCAGGCCCTTCCTGATTTCGACGCCGAATGTCAATTTTCTAATTTTGAGTCAGGCAGACGGCGATTTCCGCGAATCCCTTTCTATGAGCGACCTCTGTCTCGTTGATGGTGCGCCGATCGTTTTGCTCGCAAAGCTGCTTGGCATTCCCATCAGCGGGAGGGTCGCGGGTTCGGACATATTCGAGCGACTTAAGAATGACACTTCCGGTCAATCCTTAAACGTCTTTCTTTTCGGCGGTACGGATAAGGCAGCTGCAATCGTCAGCGATCTGCTCAACAGAAGCGGAGGCCTACGATGTGTCGGAACATTGAACCCCGGATTTGGAACCGTGGAAGAAATGAGCAACAATCGTATTTTCGACGCCATAAACGGGGGGAACGCTGATTTTCTGGCGGTGTTTTTGTCCGCCGAAAAGGAGCAAAAATGGCTGTTGAGAAATCACAAATTGCTTGCAACTCCTGTTCGTTGTGGATTAGGGGGCACGATCAATTTTCACGCGGGGCTCGTCAAACGGGCTCCAAGGGGCGTCCGCAAACTTGGTCTTGAGTGGTTATGGCGCATCAAGGAAGAACCCTACCTTTGGCGCCGGTACTGGAACGATGGACGTAAACTCAGCGCTCTATGTATTATAAACGTGATCCCTCTGATAATCGAAGATCTGAGGCGGCGCAGAGCTCCCTCCAGAACTCTAACTGTTCAACAGCACGACGAAACGGCGCTTATTTTGGTCAAGCTCTCTGGAGACGCCGTTGCAGCTAATGTCCAGATTGCGATTGCCGCATTTCGAGACGCGCTTATTTCCAACAAGAAAATCGTTGTCGATCTCTCCGACGTATTAAACATCGATCATCGTTTTTTTGGGCTGCTTTTAATGTTAAGGAAGGTGCTGCGAGAACAAGGGTTGGCATTGGACTTTTGCGGAGCAAATAATAGAATCAGAAGAGTTTTCAAGTTAAACGGCTTTGTATCTCTTCTATGATTGCGCAGAGCAGCGCTACAAATATCATATGAACAAGACATTCTCCTCGAACCCCAAAGAACTCGGGTCAATCGGGAGCAAATTAGTGGCATTAACGCATCGATATCCGTGCTGCTGAAGCCGCCGAATGATCGCTCCACCATCGAGCGGGTTCGAGCGTTGCCTGTCAGTTAGGATTTCGCACAATATCGGTACCTTTCGGCCGCTTTTGTCTAGCAATCGCGGCATCCCATCGAGGACCGCCGCTTCGAAGCCTTCCACGTCGATTTTCATGAGACCGATCCGATCCAAATCAATCGAATTTTGCGCCACATACTCATCGAACGGAACAACATCGACCTCACGTATCTCGGTGAGTTGCTCTGCATGATCCAGAAAGCCGGGCAATAACGAACTCGATCCAACGTTGATATCGTAATTATCGAAATTATCTTTTTGCGGCGGAACGATTGACATCTTTAGACGCTCCTGCCGCGCGCCACACGCCTTGTTATTCGGAAAGATCGAATAATCCGGGTTGCGGTTTGCCAAACGGCGAAGGAACTCAAAATATTGGGGAACTGGTTCGAAGCTATGAACGGCACCATTCTTGCCGACATGCGACAGCGCATATGCGGACCAGTATCCGCAATTTGCGCCGATATCTATAAATGTCATACCTGAGGTTAGATGTTTATCGAAAATGCGCTCAAGAAACATCTCGTGAGTATGAAAATAATACTTCCTCATCAGCCGATGTATCGACAAATCTATCTCATACTCGACACCACCAAATTTTGTTGACGCAACGCCTTTTGGAACGCGCGAGAACTGCTCGATTGCACGTCGCCTGACCATATCAGTGAATTTCAAAGGATCTGATTTTGCATAGTTAAAGAAGAATCTGAATGTCTTTTCACTAAGCATGCTCGACCTCAATGATAGCCACCCGAATTCACGGAAGCGCTGGGAGCAGGTACGATTCGTAGAAGAGCTCATTTCCGAGGCTCGAATACGGCATCCAACGCCACCAAAAACGTCGAATAAACCTATCGAGAACTATCGTTAAATCTAGCCCTAACCTGAAATTGACCTACTAGAAATGGCCCCGGCAGGCAATCATCATTACTGCATGCTCCTCGAAAATGCCTTCCCATCCGACCATAAGATGCGATATCCAACCAAGCATGCACTCGCAAAAATCATATATGGCAAAACCAGTGAAGGCACGAGCCGACGATGGTCTTGCGCGCTTCCATGGTTGATCATCCCACAATACTCATCAATCACTTGATGGAACCACCGGCGCGCATTACCGGGATAACAAGAGTCTTGTTCTCCCTTTTGGAGCAGTTGGTTGGACTTCCACATTTTCGCTATGTGCTGGCCACGACCTGGTCGTCAGACCAGCTACCTCCCGCGTTATTGCAGTCCGGGGCCTTGGAGGTGGTGACACGGCCCTTTCATCCTAGCCTGCCTAAAAATATAATGGCGCAAATGGTTACAGTGCCGCAACTAATGCGCAAGTTTGCTGCGGCCGCCGAACTCAATTGCAATCCGGTGGGATGTTTTTGGCCAAACTGGCCAAGAGTGATCACAGTGCACGACCTTTACTATGATGTGACGCCGCAATATTACCCGCGACGCCATCGGCTCTGGTGGAATATCTTTTTTCCCTTGGCACTGCGTGCGGCGACCCGTGTAATATGCGTTTCCCGCTCCACCAGAGAGGATTTGCAACACTACCATTCGCGACAATTCGATAAGACGATCGTTGTACACAACGCAGCCGCACTTGAAGGCGCCGTTCGCAACAGGAATGGTCTGGCCGCTCTGCCTGACATCGAAGACGGCGCTCCCTACGCAATTTTTGTCGGGAACATCTCGCCGAATAAAAATCCGACGTGTCTTGCCGCAGCTCTCAAGATACTCGAACAACGCGGCCGTCCTCTCACCGTCTACCACGTCGGAAGAGACGAGGTTAGGCTGCTGGCGCTCAGCGTAGCTGATGCCGGCTTAGCCTATCCGATCAAGAATTTTGGCATACTGACCGACGAGGCGCTTGTTGCCGCCTATCGCCGCGCACGGTTTTTGATTTCGACCTCGACTCATGAAGGTTTTTGCCTGCCTATCCTGGAGGCGCAAAGTTGCGGAACTGCGGTTATTTGTTCTGACATTCCGGTACTGCGCGAAGTGGCAGGCGAAGCAGCCCTCTTTTTCGACCCGAACAACCCTACAGCACTCGCTGATTGCATTGACCGGATCATCGACCAGCCGGATCTCGGTCGCCGTTTATCAGAAGCCGGTGTGCAAAATGCCGCCCAGTTTTCTTGGGCTCGCGCCGCCAGGGAGACCGAAGCAGTTTTAAAATCAGCGATCCTCGGCTCGCAATAACGCACCGCGTTTCGGACGCGGGCCCGTTAGGGACTGTCGTTGCTCACGTCACAGGTCGGTTACGATCGGTAAGCGTCGCTGAGCGCACCTCGGCTTCGGCTGAGCCACGTTCGAAAAGTGCCTTGTGTCGCGCGAAATGTCCCATCAACTGGGTATTCACCGAAAATCTTTCTATTTTTCGATGCACGAGTTTTGGATCAATCCGACGGGACCGGATCAATGACCACGTCTCACAGAGGCGATCAGCTAGCTGGGCGATCAGAACCGGTTCGTCAACGCCGCGTTCGACCATCGAGCCGCTGACGCCCTCCTCAATAACTTCATCAAACTGCGGCAGCCGGATAGCCACCACAGGCCGCCCGACAGAAAGCATTTCCAGAAGGTAGCAAGGCATCCCCTCGAAGAAGGAGGTCAGAAAGCCTGCGTGGCATCGCGCTGCTATTGCTGCAACCTGCGCTGGAGTACAAAAGCCAGGGCGGATCGTAAATTTATCGATCAGCTTAAATTCAGCATACCTATCCGGATCGCTTGTCCCGACATAGTGAAACTCGAAGGCACCGTTAAGGCGCTCGTGAACTTCTTTAAGTGTCTTAAACATCGTCGGGGGATCCTTGAACTCGTCCAGTCGCCCGGCGAACATCACGCGAAATATGCCGTCCCTCACATCGAAATCGGCCTGCCTAAACGTTACAGTGTCGACACTTACGGCCATGCAGACAACGCGATCGCTCGCGACTTTGAACTCCTCTTCAACGCGGCGAGCAATATTCGAATTAACGCATACAATCTTGTTCGCCAGTCGGATCGCAATTTCCTCATTCGCTCGATGGAGAAACCAGTACTTTTTAATTAAAGAGTCCATTTTGTCTGCTTTTGAACCCTCCCCGTGAATGATCTGGATTGCCGGCTTTCCGAGCAACCGCGGGAACAGGGCAAATTCGAAACGCTGCAGTTCGATGCTTCCGGTCACGTTTCGCGTAACTCTGCGGATACTGCGCAAATAGCGGACAAGCCCAATGCCAAATCTAAATGTCAAGGACTGACCCAGCGATTTGGCTGCGCTATGAATCTGGTCTGCGGGGAAAAAGCTCACAGGCAAAAAATCAAACGACTGACCATCGATGTCTGCCGTCGTCACTTGGCCAAGCTTGCAGTCGCCACGGCTGTCGACACCCACAAACAGCATTCGGCAATCTGGTGGCGGATATCGCAGCATCTGCCGAACATGCGTTTCAATACCGCCAACCTTAGAACCGCGCGGATCCATCGGATGAATGAGACAGATTTGATATGTCACTTTCTTACTCCTGCTCGACTCAGCTCGCTCAACCCGTTGCCAGCGGCCGACGATGGACGGCCGTCCGCGCGAACAAGGTGAGAAGCAAAATCGCGCAACGAAAATAGCGAATTGCCAAACGTCGCGGATTGAGAATAAGACGCCAAGCCCATTCCAGATAGAGCCGTCTCACGAAAGGCGGGCAGCGAATCTGGGTGCCGGCAATAAAATCTAGCCCGCCTCCGACCCCAATAAATGCAATATTGCTTGTTTCCTCGATCGCGCGCGCGGCAAACAGCTCCTGCCGTGGAGCGCCCAAGGCCACAAAGCAGATTTTGGCGCCCGATTCCCCGATGATTGAGATCATTTCACTCGCAGCTTCCGACTGGCTGTCAAAATCCGGCGGCGGCGCATAGACGCCGCAAATCTCGAGATCTGGGCAGCTCGATACAAGGCGCTTGGCGCTCAAACACAACGTACGCAAGGTTGGGCCGACCAGAAAAACGGGAATCTTTGCAGCCGCAGCTCTCTCGCACAAAGGCAGCACAAGATCGGCCCCTGGAGCTCTTTCAATCGGAAAGCCATCAAGGCGCGCAAGCGCAGCAATCGGAAATCCGTCTGCGCTGGCGATTTCGGCCTTCTGATATGCCTTCAAAAAGCCGGGGTCCTGCCTGCGTTTCACAAGATGATCCAGATTTACGGTACACACCATGAATGATTGAGGCAGGCTAAGTCGCTGCTCAATCCGGGCGACAGCATCTGAAATCCCCGATACATTGACGCATTGCCCATCCACAACCGCCAAGGGCGGAAGAGGAGCAATTAACGCCGTCACATCGGCGGTGACATTCGCAGCAGACATGTCGTTAATCGACATCTATTCCAACCTGTTTCTCATCAGCTAGGCGACTTGGCGCTGCGTTGGAACGCCCCGAGTGTCCGAAATCAAGCGGTCAAAAAACTCCAGGACGTGATGTCGATCCGCTTCTGCCAATCGGTTCCAACGTTCGATATTTGCGATTGAAGCATTTGAATGAAGCCGACGCCATTGTGCTTTGTCGAGCATCTGCCTGACTAGCTCGCATGACCGTCGGGGATCGGCTGGGTCAATATATATTCCAGACGATCCCAACACTTCCCGAAATATCGCAGCGTCTGGGGCAATGATTGGTAATCCGCCATATTGTGCCTCGAGCAGCGGCAGACCAAGCCCTTCCTCATGCGAGGTGCACAAATAAAGATCGGACGAACTCAAGATTTCGCCCGCTTCACGATCTCTGAGAAAGCCATGCAGAGTGACCCCCGGCCGGGTGGAAAGAATCCGGACATCGTCACCCCACCCGCTGCGGCCGATGATGTGCAACTCGATAGGGCAACCCATAAGGCCGGATAAATTTTCGCATAACTCCGCCGCCGCGATAAAGTTCTTTCTCGGTTCAATCGTGCCAATGGCAACCACCTTCAACGGCTGGGGACGGGCGGGTCGATCGCCACGGTCGCCAACCGCAAGCCCCAACACGTTGCGGATGACAGGCCGGTACGGAATGATGGATGCACGCGGATCGCAATAGGCCCTCAGCTTCGTCGCCGTATCTTCCGAATTCGTGAGAAAGTTCTGAAAATGCTGAATCGCGATCCGAAAAAGCGGCGCCATATAGTATTTTCCGGCCCTGTTTAGCTGATCTCGGCGACTTAAGAGAAAGAGATCGTGTACGTAAAGCACCGACCGCTCCGGAATTAGGGAGAAATATGGCGACGGCGGAAATCCCGGAAAAACGAATACATCCCGGCGATTTCGAATACCGGCCCAGGGAAGACCAATCATTTGGGCTGCCATGACACCCAATTTACCGGTACCCGCGGGGTATGCTTTTGACGAGAATGGCGCTAAGGCACGGGCATTGAATAATTCGGCGGTTATTCGTTCGATTCCGCTAGCCCGACGGCCCATGTGCGAATGATCCAACCAGATCGTGGCTGACTTGTGCATGCCGACCCTGTCCACCGACTAAAATTCGCCGCTTTACACCGCCTACTTGAGCTGTTTAGCCGATCGCGCGGCCCCGCCCAAGGGTGAAATTCCTGCGCTCATAACCTGGACGCAAAAGGCGGCTGATTGATGGTGCTGTCCGTGGGTAAATTTCGATGCGGCCATACCAACAACGTAGGACATCATTACCGCGCGTAAAGCTGTATCGCAAAAGCAACTTTGAGGCCAAGGTTTCAGAGCAGTGATGCCGCAAAGCCTTCATCAAAGGATTTGACGACTTCCTGTAGATATTTCTTGGTCTCCGCTCCAGCGCTTTGGTAGGCGCGCGTGATGGCAGGTTTTAAATCAGGCCGACGAGTGAGGATGATGCGAATGTCGCCCCGCCCCAAATCTCGCAAATCAGGATCGCTGATCATACCTGGGTCTGAAAGGATCAGCAGGCGCGCAGGAAACAAGGACGCATTTCCTGGCGCGGTGAGATAGGACATTTTTAAAGCTTCGGCCGTTGCCGATTTTCCGCTCGCTTGGTTTCGCTGTAGCGCAGCCAGCAAAAGCCAGACATCGGCCGCGTGGGGAGCGTCGCTTAGCGAATGTCTCGCTAAAGATAGCGCGCGCTCACGCCTTGCGACTTTTTGTTGAGACGTCTGCGCATTGAACAGGCCGATTACCGGGCCGGAATGCGCGAATGCCATGTTTGCAAGCAAGTCCGCGCGAAAAGGCGCCGCCTGTGACGCCCAGTCTGAGAATGGTGACACATCAAGCTCTTGGTTTTGGGGGCCTAAATCGAAAGAATAAGTTCGAACTTTGGGCGTCGATATCTCCGCAAACAGTGTTGCGATCGAATACCAGCCCAGCAACAACGCCATTGCGAGGGTGGTGAGGCGGAAGCTTGGCAGATAATTCATCAGCAGTAGTCTCTCAAGCCAAATTAAGATCGCAAAAACGCGATCGCTCTAGATGGTCAGCAAAGCCAGAATACCTGTGGCATATACCCCAATGTCGATATTGGTGCGATACGGCCGGGTATCGGGTTTAGCGACAGGAGTGTGACCATGCACGACGTGTTTAGAACGATACAAACTGAATCTGCTTCAGCAAAGCCAGGACCAATCAACTAAATTTCGAATAGTCATCAGCTTGCAATCGCTCAGTCTTTATTTGGCCTGGTGGCTAACAGTCTGCGCGAGCCCCAGGCCAAGGATAATAGCCAAGAGCATTTGAACAGAGGGATCGGTAAAGCTTGCATCGCAAAAGGCTTCACTAAAACCGGTGACGAGGCAGGCGGCCGCGCCGACAGCATAAAACGCGTCCCGACGTCGGGTTATCGCCCCTCGGAAGAGAACGACAAAGAGCCATACCAGACAAATTGATGCAAACAGAAACCCTAAAATTCCCCAACCCAGCAATCCCGACACAATGGTATTGAGAGCGCTGGAATGAGGCAATCCATCAATGTCGCGATAAACTAGCGACAACGCTGGAAAGCTTCCCACTCCTGATCCGAACCAGGTTGCGTCGGATAACATGCGAGCAGTAGCACTGGCCTTAGCAAGATCGACGCCGGCGAAACGAACAACCGGATTGATGGCCGGAGAAGACTCGAAGCGCACCGCGATTACGCCAAGGCAGATTGTCAATACGCCGATCCCCACGACGACCGCCGTCCAGCGCTGAAGGCCAAGCCTATGGATCGAAATAAAGACGGCGACTGTAGCGAAGCCAAAGCCCACTGCAAATAAGATATTCAGCGCGGCCGCGAAGATTAGAGAAGCTACGCAGATGCTGACGCCTGCGGTGCCTGCGAGCAGCTTCGCAACATACAGGCGCAAATCCTGACGGGGGCGTCGCGTCCGGTGGCGCTCAACGATGCGAATGACAAATACCGCATTCAAAATTGAGCCGAGCGCCACGAAGGCAACCAGCGGGTCGGAATAGACATCGCTCGGCCTAATTGAGGCAAGATTCGGAAATAAGGCAAACTCGATCGCTGTGAATGACGTTATTGCGCATAATGCGAACAACACTGTCTTTGCCCGATCCCGATTCTGCGAAAGGACAGCAGTTGCGAAGCAGAGGCAAAGCAATGTTACGTAACCAAATAACGAACGAACACTCGTCCCTAAATCGATGGTGATATGGCCGGCCAAAGGCTCTCCGAGGGCCGCAGCGGCATCACGCCAAATCGGCTGTTCTACGCCATCGATCGAAAGTGGTAAGACCTGCAAAAGCACCCAAAAGAGCGGAAATGCCGCCGCAAACGCAATGCCCTGGAAAATTGAAAAAGCCCGCCGCACTTCTTCTCGAGGTGCCTGCGGCAGACCGACCATCATAAGAGCGACGAGCAGCATAAAGAGGTGCGGGCCTACCCCACCATTGCTCATAGCGAGGACTGGCGCCCCAGCAATGAGAATCAACAGGATGCCGAAACTGGAAGAGACGCCCGCAATTGGTTTCGTCTCACTACTCTGCGAGGATAGGCTCAAAGTGACCGCCAAAATTACTGAGCGAACCATTCTAGGGTACGATTACTTTCGATTGAAGATAACCTCGAGAGCAGCCGATCTGGAATGGGCTATGAACACAACGATTATTTTTTTTGCCGCGCCGCCAATTTTATGACAAAGATCGTGCTCCTAGCGTGATATGGCTGGCGGCTGCTTACCGCGTTCGCCGGCATAGGCCGGGCTGATCAGCTTGCGATAGGCTGAAGGCTGACGGTTGGATCATCGCTCAACGGCGCGCTGGTTTCCAGCGTCATGTAGCGGGCCCGCTGGACGGCCCTTTCATCGTTCTGTTCGAGCAGGATCGCGCCGATGAGACGGACAATGGCTCGCTCATCGGGGAAGATGCCGACGACCTTGGTCCTGGGCTTGATCTCGCCGTTGAGGCGCTCGATCTGGTTGGTCGAGTGCGGCTTGGTGCGTCGCCGCGGCGGGAACGTCATATAGGCCAGCACGTCGGTCTCGGCATCGTCGAGGAAGCCGGCGAGCTAGGGTAGCTTGGGACGGAGCTGATCGGCGACCTTCCGCCATTGCGCTCGTGCGGCCTCGGCATCGACCCGGGCAACGCAGTGGCGAGGAAGGCGGAGACGACACACCGTCCCCTTTTTGCCGGCATGGGCCAGCGCGTTGCGCATGAAGTGCACGCGGCGACGTTGCCAACTGGCGTTGAGCACCTTGGCGACGGTCGCCTTGATGCCCTCGGGGGCGTCGGAGACGACCAGCTTGACGCCGCGCAAGCCGCGGCGGGCGAGCTTGCGCAGGAACGCCGTCCAGAATGTCTCGGCCTCTGAGGGGCCGATATCCATGCCGAGAACCCCGCGCCGGCCGTCGCTGTTGACGCCGACCGCGACGATCACCGCGACCGACACGATGCGCCCCTGCTGGCGCACCTTCACGAAGATAGCGTCGATCCACAGATAGGGCCAATCGCCCTCGATCGGGTGAGCGAGGAACGCCTTCACCTTGTCATCGATCTCCGCGCACAGCCGCGGGACCTGGCTCTTGGAGATGCCGCTCATGCCACTGGACCAGGTCGTCGACCGAGCGGGTCAAGACGCCCTGCACATAGGCTTCCCACACCATGGCCGTGAGCGCCTTCTCGGCCATCCGGCACGGCTCCAGGGAGCCGGGGAAGTACGATCCCTTGCGCAGCTCTGGGATGCGCAGCTAAATTAGATCTCTAATAGACCGTGCCGGCGCGGGTCTCCCAGGTCCGGTCGCGGTAGCCATTGCGCTGGACCAGACGCTTGGGGGTCTTATCGCCATAGGCACCTCCGGTTTGGCGTTCGACCTCCAGCTCCATCAGGCGCTGGGCCGCAAAGCCGATCATCTCGCGCAACAGATCGGCATCAGGGGTCTTCTGCATGAGCGTGCGCAGGTTCAACGTGTGGTCATCGGTGGTTCCTCGTTCGCATTGGCGTGTCGAAACCCGATCCTACCGGAGAACTGCCGGTGACCACCGCAAAGCCGCCGCCCGCTACGGCGCGATTTGGGGGCGCGCGTCCGGTCGGCTTTGTCTACTGAGCTACCCTCTCAGCAGCTCGAGATAATCGGTTTCGCCGCCCAGCGGCGGAGGGAGCCCAACGTCGAAGCCAGACCGAGCCCGCCCGCCGCGAGAGTTCAAAATTCCCGCCATGCCCGCTGTCACCGCCCGTTCTCTTAGCCAATAGGCCCGAACCTGCAAGGCTCTCACTTTTCCGCGACGCTTCGAACCGCGTCGCTTATGTGCTCGTTTAGCGGCCATCAATTCTCGCTCCGAAAAAACTCCTCGAAGATACTCAACCCGATCTAGCAAGATCGGATATATAGCGACCGTAGGAACTCTTCCCCAGCGCTACGCCCAGTTTTTCCAGCTGACCACGGTCGATGTAACCTTGGTTAAAGGCGATCTCCTCCGGACAGGCGATCCGAAATCCTTGTCGGCGCTCAAGCGTTGCTACAAAGTCGGCTGCTTCAATCAGACTATCGGGAGTGCCGGTATCGAGCCACGCAAAGCCGCGTCCCATCAGTTCGACCGCCAACTGCCCCCGTTCGAGATAGACCCGGTTGAGGTCAGTAATTTCTAGCTCGCCGCGCGCCGAGGGCTTGATTCCTGCAGCAATCTCCGAAACGTGCTGATCATAGAAGTAAAGCCCGGTCACCGCAAAATTCGATTTTGGCTGCAAAGGCTTTTCCTCAATCGATGTCGCAATACCATCCTGGTTGAACCCGACCACGCCGTAACGCTCGGGATCAGCAACATGATAGGCAAAGACTGTAGCCCCGGACGTGCGCTTGACCGCATTGCCTAGCAGCTCCGGCAGGCCGTGCCCGTAAAAAATATTGTCGCCGAGAACGAGTGCGGAAGGCCCGCCTTCGACGAACGGCGCGCCTATGATGAAAGCCTGGGCCAATCCCTCCGGCTTTGGCTGCACGGCGTAGGATAAGGAGATTCCCCAGCGGTTGCCGTCGCCCAGCAGCGCCTGAAACAGCGGCAAATCTTGCGGTGTCGAAATAACCAGAATGTCCCGGATCCCCGCCAACATCAGCGTGGTCAACGGGTAGTAGATCATCGGCTTGTCATAGACCGGCAGCAGCTGCTTAGAAGTAACCAACGTCATCGGATAAAGCCGTGTGCCGCTTCCGCCAGCCAGAATGATGCCTTTCAAAGTCACTCTCCCCTCAAGTCTTGAGCAGACGATCGAGACAGCTCGCCAACGAATTTGATAGCGGCGGCAAGCGTAAATCGAAAACCGATGCCAGCTTCGCACTGGATAGATGCGAATTAGCTGGCCGAACCGCCGGCGTCGGATATTCCGCCGTGGAGATTGGACTGACCGGAACCGAACGCCCTCCTCGAAGCGCAGCCCCCGCGACGATAAGCTCGGCAAATTTGAACCACGTGACCGCGTCTGGGCCGGCCATGTGTGTAACGCCGCCGTATTTGGCTTGCCACCCCTCGCCAAGGGCCCTTCTCGCTACAGCAAAAATGGCAGCGGCAATGTCCGGCGCATAGGTTGGACAGCCAATCTGATCATCGACGACACGCAAGCTGTCCCGTTCGGCCGCGAGACGGAGCATCGTCCTCGTGAAATTCACGCCAAATGGTGCATACACCCACGAGGTTCTCAGAATGATGTGTCGGGGATTCGCCGCAGCGACCGCCAGCTCGCCGTCTCGCTTTGACCGCCCATAGATGCTTTGCGGATTGAGGGGGTCGTCTTCAACATACGCCCCCTCCTTCTTTCCATCGAAGACATAGTCGGTCGACAAATGGATGATGGGAGCATCATGCTTTGCGGCGGCCGCTGCCACCGCTCCAGCTCCGTCGCGGTTGAGGGCGAATGCCAATTCTGGCTCCGATTCGGCTCGATCGACCGCCGTATAGGCGGCGGGATTGACAACAATGTCGGGACGGAATTCTGCCAACGCCCGTTCGATGGAGGCCGGACGCAGTAAGTCAACTTCAGGCCGCTGAGCAAAGCCGCAGACGACGTCGCTTTGAGCCTCAGCGACCTCCCGCAGTGACCTGGCAACCTGCCCGTTCGACCCGATGACATAGAGACGCATGATACGCCCTCAAGCCTTCACCAGCCCGAGCCGCTCACCTCCATAGACTTTGTCGCGCAACGGGGCCCACCAGTCGCGGCGGTCAAGATACCAGCGCACCGTCTTCTCAATACCGGTCTCGAACGTTTCGAGCGCGCGCCACCCTAGATCAGTCTCGAGTTTGGTCGCATCGATCGCGTAACGCTGATCGTGACCCGGCCGGTCGGCCACAAATTCGATAAGCTCATGGCAGGATTTGTCTGACGGGCGAAGGCGGTCCATCCATGAGCAGATTTGGCGAACAACATCAATATTGGCCCGCTCGTTCCGACCGCCAACGTTGTATGTGTGTCCTGGCTTGCCTTTCGCGAGAATGATGCCCAACGCACGCGCGTGATCTTCTACAAAAAGCCAGTCACGGATATTCGACCCATCGCCATAAACCGGTAACCGCTTGCGATCCAAAGCATTCAGTATCATCAGCGGGATTAACTTTTCCGGGAAATGGTAGGGGCCGTAATTGTTAGAACAGTTTGAAACCATCACCGGCAACCCATAGGTTCGTTGCCATGCTTTGGCGAGATGGTCGGAAGCAGCCTTCGTCGCCGAATATGGCGAGCTCGGATCGTAGGATGTCGTTTCCGTAAATAGCCCCTGCTCGCCTAGAGACCCATAGACCTCGTCGGTCGAGACGTGAACGAAACGAAAATCGTCCGTCGCCCTCTTGCTCGATGCCATGTATTTACGCGCAGCTTCCAGCAACGTGAAGGTACCAAGCACATTGGTCCGGACAAAGACGTCGGATCCGGAGATTGAGCGGTCGACATGGCTTTCGGCGGCAAGATGAACGATAGCGTCTGGCTGGTGCTTGGCAAAAATGGCACCAACCGCATCAGCGTCGCAGATGTCCTCTTTCTCGAAAGCGAATTGAGGGCGGCTAGCAACCGGCGCCAGCGAGGCCAGATTGCCCGCGTAAGTCAATTTATCGACGACCGTCACCTTGTGACCGAGCTCAAGTATGAAGTGACGGCACACCGCCGAACCTATAAACCCGGCGCCGCCCGTGACTAGAACTCGCATCTCTGGATTCTCCTCACCGACCAAATTCAAAAAACGGACCCGCTCCAGCGAGCCTCGGATGCTTACCATCCTTGTCGGACAGGATTACGTCATCGGCTGACACTCGCCAATCGATCGCCAGCTCGGGGTCGTCCCAAGCGATCCCACGATCGCACTCAGGCGCATAATAGTCGGTCACCTTATAAATGACCTCGCAATCATCCTCGAGCGTCAAATATCCGTGCGCAAAGCCCGGCGGAATCCAAAGCTGATGCCAATTAGCTGCAGATAGTTCGACCGCAACATGTCGACCGTAGGTTGGGGAGCCGACCCTGATATCGACGCCCACGTCCAGGATCGCCCCGCGTGAGCATCTCACAAGCTTTCCCTGTGCCCGCGGTGCGATTTGGAAGTGTAGACCTCGAAGAACGCCTCTCTGCGCTGAAAAGGCATGATTGTCCTGCACAAAGATGGTCTGACCTACCCAATCGGCAAAGATGTCTGCGCGGAATGTTTCCGAGAAGAAGCCACGTCGATCACCGTGCTTGCTCGGCGTGAGCAGCAGAACATCAGCGATCTCTAACTTCTCAATCTTCATTTCCACATTCCGAAAGGTCTTATTGGCTTTTCTGAGACCATGGAAAACGCGCTGGAACTGCCTAGTGATCTCTCCAAATCAGCAAGACTTGGGCCAAAAGTCTGAACCCAGGAAGTCGCGATGACTGCTCCAACTTCTAGCGGATTTATGCAATCAATGTTGGGTTGCTTAGAATTCATTAGGACACAACCTTGTCATGGTGGGAACATGCGAGAAGTCTGATTGGTCCGACAAGCGGAAAGCTTATGCCTATCACCAATGTTCGGAATCGACGGACAAAGGTTGGACGCAAGGCGAGTTGTTAGCGGCAAACTATTGCCCGCCGAAATACTTCGACGGGTTAATCGCCAACTTTGCAAGTAATCGGGATCCAGAATGTCGGTGCTAATAGGCGTTTCTGCGGCGCACCACTTCCGTAACCGTCCGGAAGAGGATCTGAAGATCAAGCGCAAAACTCCAATTGCTGATGTACCACAGGTCAAAATCAAGCCGCCTCTTCATCGACTCGACCTCAGCGGTCCCACCACGGCAACCATGAATTTGTGCCCATCCCGTAATGCCCGGCTTTACATGGTGGCGAAACGCGTAGTCCGAAAGTTGACTGCCATAGTAGGAATCATGCGCTACTGCGTGTGGGCGAGGCCCGACCAATGACATGTTGCCAAGCATCACGTTGAATAGCTGTGGCAGCTCGTCGATACTCGTTGCGCGCAAAATACTACCCAAGGTGCTAACACGCGGGTCGTCGCGCTCCGCTTGCACCACCTTAGCGCCATCCTCCATGACGCTCATGGTTCGGAACTTAAAAATCGTAAATTGCTTCGAGTTGAAACCAGTCCGTTTCTGCAAAAAGAATACAGGCCCTTTGGTATCGAGCTTAATCGCAAGCGCCGTCATCAGCATCAGCGGAGACAGCATGATGAGCCCAAATCCCGCGCCGACAATGTCAAGAGCGCGCTTAGCAACTTGCTCTAGTCGCGACAAGGGCGCGCGCTGCACCTCGATGGCAAAGGAGCGCCGAACCGTGAAAGCGGGATTGTTGACCAGATGCCGGATTCGATGATCCGGAAGGAGTTGAACCGGCAGCGGAGAATTACGAAACCTATCTCGCATGAGATCGATTATTCGCGAGTCGTTCCACGACACCGCCAAAACAATCTCCTCAGCGCCCTGCTCCCGAGCAATATCCAGGACGCGATCCAAGGACGTCAGAGCGCTTTGGTTGCCGCCGAGAGACCAACTACCACTATTGGGAAGCTCAACACGGCCGACCTCGGTCAAACCGAAGCGACGAAGAAGATCAAGCGGATCAACCGCCGGCAGCTCGTTACGCAGCCCCGCCGTCACAACGCGCCGTCCCTGAACCCGCTGACGTCGAACAGCTGCGATGAGCGCCGTTTTCATCAAGTCACGCGAGCCAAACAGGAGCGGCAAAGCGAGCAGCGCGAAACATAGAATGGAGCCTCGCGAAAACTCCACGCCAATGCGGAACAAGAAGGCGAGAAACGCCAGCAGAAGGCTCGTGAGGAACCAGTGCCAAATAATATCGCTCGTATTGCGTCTGAGCGAAAAAAGCGCGTCTACCTGATAAAACCCTGATGAGCGCCCAATCAAGATATAGAGCGTTGCTCCGGCAAGGCCCGCTCCAACATGGAAATTCAGGTTAAACGGTCCGTCCAAAAGCAACCGTTGATAGCCGGCAGCTCCAAACAAGCTTGCAGCGACGATAGCAATCGCGTCCGCTCCAGCAAAGATGAAGCCAACCGCTCCGCACGGAATTTGAACTGATTGGCGCGACTGAAAATCGTCGTTAGCAACCCGAAGCTGACCGCCAAGCCGGGAGCCACCTTCAGAAACCGTTCGTTCTGTGTCGACATTCCGAACGGTTTCGCTCGCCTGCGTCTCGGTCACGTCGCCTGCCGAGGGCAGCGCTTGATCCGGAAAGCGTATTGATTGACCTGCACGACGATCAGCAAGAAGCGCCATACCGCCCCCCTCCGATCAATATCAATCCCGACGAAAGTCCCGCAAACAGCATCGACGCGCCTTCACGACGGCGCACATCCAATTGTGAAGGCCTCATGCAAGTCGACCTCATTTAAATTCTTCGACCGCCACAACCCTCACAGGTTGCACGCTGCTTTGGTTATTTTTTAACCCTAAGACCTGTGCAACGCAACTTCAAAAATTGTGCGGAGCGAAATAGTGCACATCGTTCATCGAAACCACGCCCGTGGGAATAAGCGATTCAAAAACAGCAGGTTCAATAGTTAATTCCGGCCTCCCGCGACTTTGATACCAATGCCGCGATTTAAGCAATTCCGACGGAACTAGTTCAAATTTTAGCCTCGAGCTGAACTATGGCAATCGAAATCTCGGTGTGATTCGATAAAAGATGTTCTGCTGTTCGCTTGGTCCTCAACTTCGATTTTACACGTTAAGGCTGTTAACCCTCCTACTGCGCCTCAGATCAAGTTGTTCCCGACCAAAAATTTTTATTTCGCCTCCTTCCGACTGCAGGTCGTCTGCAGTGATGCCCTCGCCCACTTAGCTCGTTGTTCCAGGCAAAGAAATTAGCGGAGCTACTGAACAGCGGCCTGCGCTGGCTCGCCAGCATGTGAACGAAAAACTGCGAACAGGCCCGAGCGCCAACTCGTCGGTACGGAAATATGTCGCGCTATTGCCACAGCGGCTGTAGTTGAAGACGGCCCCCCGGACACTAAGCTAGCCTAATAACGGGTCCTTGAAGGGATCGCCACATTCCGCGCGCAGGCTGAGCACCAAGCATTGGCTCACCTGCCAAAATGAAGATCGGCCGTCACCGACAGCCTACGCTCCGGCGCAGGCGTCATCTTGCCGTAGTCGGAGCATTGCCTTGAACTTGCGGCCCAGCTTAACTATCAGACCGCCGTATCGACCATAAGGAACTGGCGCACAACGATCTATGGTTATAACTAGAGGACACAAAATCAAGGCCGCATCCGGTATCAAGCCACGGCTGCCCGACGGAATCCGAATTTATGCGATCGGCGATATCCACGGCAGAGCCGATTTGCTCCGGGGCGTATTTGCGGCCATAGATCTTCATCTAAGGCGCTCAGGACCGGCGCGAGCGTTGCATGTCTTCTTGGGAGACTATATCGATCGAGGCCCAAACTCGTCCGAAACGCTAGACCTTCTAGTCGAGAGGAGCCGACGACACGAGGCTATCTTTCTTAAGGGAAACCATGAAGCCTTCTTGTTAGACGTCTTGCAGGACGCGAACCGAATCGAAGCGTGGAAAGATTTTGGTGGATTCCAGACATTGCTTTCCTATGGCCTGACACCGTCGATGAGGCCTGGCCCAGACGAAAGGGACCAATTGGTCAGAGATTTGTACGCTCGCATGCCGCCTGACCATCATCGCTTACTTGCCAAGCTACAACCAAGTTTCACGTGCGGCGATTTTTTCTTTGCTCATGCCGGCGTAAAGCCCGGAATTTCATTGCAGGAACAGCGTGAAGAAGACCTGCTTTGGATCAGAGACGAGTTTTTGGAAAGCGAGCGGAACTTCGGTAAGTACGTGGTTCACGGTCACACACCGGTCGCGCAGCCGGATATTCGCGCAAACCGCATAAATATTGATACTGGCGCGTATGCCAGTGGAATCTTGACGCTTTTGACTATCGAGGGCGAACGGATGTTCGCAATCTAAACTATGCCGGCCTGCGGTTGAAAGTTGTAGAAGCTGCCGCGATGCAACTTTTCAAACCGCGACGACTACGAGCGCTTAACCCGCATTGCGGTGCAGGATAGGGAGTTAAACCTTGTCTTATGCGCCGACCTCAATCTGTGAAGTCCCTCGGGGTTCTGCTTATTCCGCGCTCACCTTGATGCGCTTTCCATCGTTATTGCCAACCATACGAAAATGACACAGCCCGAAGTGCTGGCTGCAGCCGCCGCGATCTTGCTGCAGGGTTATCTTGTCTGGCCTTCGGCACCACAAAGATATGGGCGGCCACGCCAGGCTCTCGCTCTGTGTTTGATTGTCGCGATTTTCTCACTTGTCCGAACCATCGCTCAGCGTGGCCTCGAATTTAGCAGGGCTTGAGTGCCTCTCCTGCGCAATAACGGTTGCTGGACTTGGACTTGCGTATCCTCGATGCGCTAGCGGTTGGGTTTCCGAATTGCAGCGCTCGTTCTTGTTAGAATCCTCAAACCTACATTTGCTAGCTGTCGGCGTGTCGTTTGTCAGCCTCCGTCCTTGGCATTCTGTAGTGATTCGCACGGCAAAGCAGCACAGCCCCAATCAGCGCTCAAGACTATTCCTGGAACAGCTTATAGAGCTCAACCGCCTCCTCTTTCAGGCAATCGGCAAACTGATTAGAAAATTCGGAATCTTCTCTGGATTTTTTCCCGCGAACAACGCATTCCGCAAAACGCAAACAAAACTTCTCCTGTAAGCGACGTTGTTCGATTTGATCGCTCACCTTCTTATTGTGCTTAAATTTCTCACTCGATGTAAGGTATTGCTTAAATGCTGTTGCCGCACATGCCGTCTCGTCGTCGAAGCCCCGTGCTGCTGCAAACGCAAGTCCTACTGAAGCCATCAGGCCGACTACAGCAGCCAAAACCTTTCCAATCATCGCGCTAAACTCCTGGCATCAATACACCACGGGCAGAAGATGTGCCGAGCCAAATCCTGCGCTGACCGCAACTCCAGTACGACTTTCTTTGATAGATGCGTGATGCTCGATGCTTGGTCGATCCTCGCAAAAGCATCGCGTCATGTGCTGCGCTAGAATGTCGCTCCACTGGTAACGCAAGCGGCCGAAGCAAATCCTTTTGAAATCCCGAGCAGTCTAGCGCGTTCGCATTTGTCGTCGCGCGCGTAAGAACGCAACAAATGCGAACTTGCGCAACGCAACGGCCGACACTATCGTGGATGCAATGGTTCGTAAGCTCTTCATATTGTGTGCGTGGTCAACGTTTGGCTTTGTCTGTTTTGTGACATTGTCGCCGCTCGGGCTTCGTCCAGAAACGGGTTCTGCAGGATTTGATCGCTTTGCAGCCTACGCTCTCCTAGGAGCGCTATTTGTTTTGGCTTACCCTCAACATTTCATCAAGGTCGTAGTTCTTATCGCTATTGCGGCATTGGGACTTGAGGGTCTGCAACATCTAACTCCGGAGCGACACGGTCACCTTGTCGATGCGGCGATGAAGGTAGCGGGAAGCCTTGCCGGATGCTGCTTCGCAAAATTGGGCCAAATAGTGCTTGAATCACAGGTCGCGGCCGGTAGCCGCTGACCGGTTAGAGCCGTTGTGACAGCGCAAGCAAGCGTGACCGACGCTTTCGGCCTATGGGGACCTTCAGCTGGCGAGGCTACCGACGGTAGATTCCCACGCAGGTAGTTGTCCCGTCAGTTTCATGAGCCGCGACGCCGCAGGGACGTGCTGGTACAATTATGGTCCCGATACCATCGGCAGTCGGCTTCGCCAGTCCGTTTGGCGAGGGAGCGGGTTCTGCAGCTACCCCTTGAACACCCAAGGGCGCCATGGGCGGCGGAGCTTGATTCGTCATCGGCGAGGACCCTGTAGCTGCACCAGGCGTCTCAGCATTGACTCCCGGACCGCTGCCCTGCCCGAAGGCCGCACCAACATTCAAAGCAATCAAACAAGCGCCTAATCCGATTGAAGCATGAACGCGCATGGCTAGCTCCTTGAACAACGTTCAATCACAACTGACAAAGCAGGGTCCGGCATTTGCGGCGGCAATCCAAACCTACCATCGCCAATAATCGTTGATCCTACAACGCCGAGCGAACGTCTGAGAATGCGACGTTTCACTCGCGCGAAACAATGCCACAGCACCGCTAAGTTAATACGACTGACCTAATTCTAACGCGCCGAACGGAGGTTTGGGTGAACGGGACAAGCCGCCGGCGAAGCCGAACTCCTTCAACAGCCGGTAAACCGTCGATCCGGCCCCTGATGTAGCTCTTTCAAATAAGCCCTCGCAAAAACGATGAGCCGACGACGATCATTCTGCCCTGCCGACGCAAGCTTTGCGACATACTGGGAAACTTTCTCTCTCGATTCGACCACGCTCGCAGCGTCTAGTGGGTTATTGAGCTGATAGTTTTGCAAAACTCGATCAACAATTTCATTCATGACAACCTCGACACGGTTGACGCGATGCAACATAGTGCAGTGCAACATTGTCGTTTGTGCTGGTCAAGTTGAATTTTGAGGCACGGCTTCATTGCAGTGAGCAGAAGGCGCATGCCCTCGAGCCAGCGAATTGTGGGGGCCTAGCCCGCGGTGCTGCGCGGAGCCAGCGTGTCGGGGACGCGGTCTCGTGGCAATGAAAGCAAGCATGTGAGCCCGATCCACGTTCGATAGCAGTGACGTGGACCGCACAGGTCGTTTCAAATGCGCGCAAACGCCTGTGATCCTATGATCCAGCTAGGCTCGAAAACAACGCAAGGACACCTTTTGCCGGCATTCAGATCCAATGGTCAGGTACGAGACTTAATCAAATTAGCGATGCTTACCGATTGGTCCGATGCGCGCCGCGACTTTCAAGGAGCTGCGAAACTAAGCGTCTTTTAACAAATGGGCTCTAAACTGTGCCTTTATGCACAAGCCGTCTGTTCGCTCCCCTAGAAAAGAGGCCCGACGCAGCCGCCATCAGTCCGCATGGATTGTTGTGGTTGGCGGGAATGATCGGGAGTGCAGAGTGATGGATTTGTCAGAGACCGGCGCTAAACTGTTCGCGGTGATGACCACGGACTTACCCACCAAATTCGAATTAGCATTCGTCGAGGGCGGGGCTCGCCGGCGCTGCAATGTCATGTGGCGCCGCGGCAAGATGCTGGGCGTTCAGTTTGCATAACAAGCGATCGTAGGTTTAATCCGGATCGACTTGCGCATCAAAGATTCTGAAAAGACCCGTCTGCTGCACATTCGTTGACAGCAAACGCATTCGTGCAAATCACGGCGTGCCAAACGTACCGACTTGAACTGATGTCGCGGCCAATGAATTATCTCGACTCATCGGCATCTGGCGGGCCATAGCGCAATATATGCAATAAGATGGATATGGCCAAACGCTTTCGCGTCTGTTGATTGCAGCCGGTATTGCTCTTGCGGGATATTTTGCAGCTGCGGCCTAACGATCTTCGGATGACGCGCGGATTTACCTTGAAATGCCGGCGAGTTCCTATCGCTGAAAGATGTCAGCCACGATCGAGATAAGCGCGATCATCTGTGACTGTCGGTTGATATTTGCTCACTGCTCCCACGCCAATGGTGGGAGGTTCTTCTCTTGATTGGCGAGGTGGCCCACGATCAGCCGATCCGCAAGTTCTCAGCCGATGACTTGCCGTTGCGACCGGTGATGAGCTCATAGCTTACTTTAGCTCCTTCGACGAGACCGGTGTAGCCGGCCGCCTGAACCGCTGAGATATGCACGAACACATCCGGCCCGCCGTCGTGCGGCTGAATGAAACCGAAACCTTTCGTTGCGTTAAACCATTTCACTGTACCGAGAGCCACAGCCAAAATCCCATTATCGATTGATCAGTTCAACAATAGTTTCCGGCCAGCTCGCCGACAAGAAAAACCTATTGGACCCCCGGCCAACTTCTTTAGGCGCAGGATTAATCGGTCTTGGCGGCCCGATCGAGGTAAGCCAATTAAGACGTCGCTCCTAACGAGTTTCTCGGGGGTTGTGGTCCGCGCTAGCTGCAAGCGTATCATGACCACAACTTGCCGCTGACGTTCTGCCGGCAAAGACGACGCGACCGACATGTTTGATTGCGCTCGGCCTAGCGATCTGAAGGTCCTCATTAGACCCACGCAGCCATTGAAAACTAGAGCGGCTTGGGTACGCTTTCGCGAGGGTGTGGCCACTGATGAAGCTGTTCGACCATCTGTTTGCGCGACCACAGGACCGCCTCGAGAGGGCGAGAAGCGCCGGGGAAGCGCGTGGCGCCCTCGAAGCAAAGCTGTTCCGGGTAAGCCGATCGGGCAAGGGTCCCGACTATTTTCAAGCACTTGAATGGCTGCAGGCCGTCGTCGACGAGGGTCGGAGCGAACTTCAGCCCCAGCACGCTTTCGATCGCGAATTGGAAGCTTGGGAAATGTCTTGCCGGATCGCTTTCATGATCCGCCTTGCTGAATGGCACGCCACCCCAACTCGGCGTTAGGTATAGTAACACCTATTACGGGGAAGCTTCCCGCTTTTCGCTCGATCGCGCTGGCGCCAGCTCCACACCTATGGAACCGCTCATTCGAGCAAGGCGTTGTCCGCGGTCTAGAGGAATTGTCGATGACGATCCAAGAGCAAATCTTATTGAGTTGGATCCTTGCGAACTTGGCGCTCCCTGTTTGGTTGCTATGGCGGCGATCGCCCCATTTCCGTCATCGGATTTACCAACTCATAGTTGGTAGCATTCATCCATCTAAGGATCGCGAATTTGTGCACGCATTGATCGAGACCGGACGCCAGCGAGGCAGCTCCCGCGTCTAGTAGGCGGACCTAATAGCTGGCGCGCCCACTAAGGCAGCAGGCAAGGGATAAAGACGCGCCACTGAACGAAAGAGCAATTCTCGGCGGACATCATTCGACAGGTCGGGCTCGCTAGATTAGACAAGGCGCACGGGCCGAGAGTTCCGATCTAAAGCGGGCAAGGTGATATGGCATCCTGGTCCTTGCACCGAGCAATTTGCGGTCCCAGCGATACAGCGACTAAGCAGCTTCCACTTATGGGCGAAATATACGCAAGCGCATGCATGTGTGTTTCCGCTGCCGTGCACGGACCGAGAGTCCGACAGCAGGTTCAATTGTCCAAATTTGTGTCCTCTTAAGAATCCGCCCGTCAAACGCGGGAGCAGTACGATCAGGGCGTACGGACTGCTCCCTCTACTAAATCACATCCCAGCGGACTTCCGACAGATCGCGCGGGCGATTGTTGCACTGGTACTCAGTCGTGAAGCTGGCGAGTAACAAACAGTTTTTTAGGTGCCGATCGGCAGAGAGCCGCGTTGCAAGGACCGAAATTGCGAGAAAGCGGCTTCCCGGCTGGGGAAAAGGCAGTAGTCCGGGTCAAAAACGGCGAAATGCGCTGTAATATTCAAATGAGTCGGGGGTCGCAGTATGTTGTTACTACTTCTCGCGGCCATTGTGGTCGGCGCACTGCTTTTCATGACGTTTTGCCGCTGAAGCGCGCATTCGCGTGTTGCCGCAAATCCTCATGCTGACACCGAATCGAAGCTTCAGTCAGGATAGCTTTGACTGTGCAGGTGCCGCGCGTTCACTTCCGAATTTGGAGGTGGAGCATGCTCACCTGGCTTGCGGTGCTCTTCATTGCGATAAGTGTAGCGGTGTTGGTCGCGCACGCGATTGATGCCATACGCTCGTGGCGACACCCAAGCTGAAACCCAATTTTCCCGGCGTCCATCTACCCGTAATCAGCCGCGAACGGTTGGGCTCAAGCCGAGTCGGCTCGTTGACGAGAGCGTTCCTCCGGCATTTGGCAGGTCCTTCTGCCGGTTTGCCGCGCTCCACGAGCGCCGGAAGGACTTACGCTCTGCCGCTGCACGAATATGCCCGCTAAGATCGCACGATCTGCCGGTCGCAGCCATTCGGCAAGACGTGGCATTATGTTTAGACAAGCTGAAGCTCGAACGCGCTGACCGGCTCTCTGTTCCGCACAGCATCTGATGTGCTTCTCTATCCGGCGCGCGTCGGCTTGCGCACGGAAGGCGGCCGCATCTCGCTCGTGTGGTTCCAGGATTAACTTCTCACGCGGACATCAAGCCTAATTCCAACGCAAGCTTGCTGCCTTCGCAGAGCACTATACGTTTTGACCACCGGAAATTGCCCCCGCCGGGGCTTACCCCAAGGCGAAGCCGTCGCGCCAAGATATTCGGCGCGGCGGTCCGTTCCCGCTGCGAGGCTGACGTGCGCAAGCTTGCGTTACTCGTTTTTGGCGTCTGTGTCTGGGTCGCGCTGCTGGCCGCAGTAGTCACGACCGTTGCTCGCCTCGGTACCGAGGCTAAGGAGCGACGCGCTCAGAGCATCGCGGAGCACCTGTCGAAGAGCAAGCGCTAGAGCGCTGCCGCGGCGCGACGGCTACGCTGCGGGCGGCAGTCGCCGTCGCAGCCAACTTGCGGAAGTCCGATCCCGCGATCGCGGCTGAAATCGGCGTCGACCACAAGACTGTTGGCAGGGCGCGAAAACAAAACGGCGATCGGTCGCTGGCTTACCAAGCGCAGCGCAAAGACGGGAAGCAAAAGAACATGCAGAAAGGGAATCCCACGAAGAAGAAACTGCCTGGAACAGACCGCGAAGCAGGCAGCCACCTAATTCGTCGACAACTTATCAACTAGTTCTCGAACGTCTAGCTGTAGTCCGAGGTCTATCAAGTGCGACACGTTTATTGCGTTGGAGCGAACGTTCGATCCAAAGCGGCTCCTCGCTTGCAACGACGGCGCAAGGCGGTCGGCGACCTACGCGGCACGTCATCAGCGCGAACGACGAGCTTGATTATACCAAGAAGCTTCCGCACAATTAGCACGCGACGGAGATAGTTCCCAGCTCGCCGCATCGGCTAAGGCGTTCAACTACATCCTGAGACGATGGGCGAGCTTCCCGCTGTGCCTGGAAGACGGACGCGTGTGTTTCTCCAATAATGCCGCCGAACGGGGCTTGCGAGGCATCGCTCTTGGCGAAACTCCTGGTTGTTCAGTGGCTCTGATCGCGGCGGACGGCTTCCATGTCTAGTTTGATCATCATGGCCAAAATGAATGGCGTCGATCCATGGGCCAGGCTCACGGATATCCTTGCCCGCATCGCCGCCCACCCAGCTCATCGACTGGACGAACTCCTGCCCTGGAATTGGACGCCGGCGTCAGCGATCCCTGCTCGAGCGGCATGAGCACCCACCTCAACAAGGTCCATCACGTTACCACCCTGGCCAAGCTCGCCAAAGACCTCGGCGAAGATGAAGATTGGCTATGGGCATCGCCAGCGAGATGGAGATCGAAGGTGGCCTCATGCGGTCTATGGTGTCGGAGAAAGAGCACCCTGGCGCCGCCGAGTTCGGAATCGACACTGAGCGAGCTCGTGAAGTTCTACAAAGAAACCCCTGAACTGCTCAGGCAGTGAGGCTGCGGCCTGCGCCGAACGGTTACGCCACACGCGTTACGATCAACGATCGAAATAGTTGCCGAGTCATTCTGCCGCGGTTGTTCCGCTGCTGCGCGCACCGTGCTTCTTCCGGGTGGACCAATCTCCCAATCCAGCTCTTCGAACAGGGCAGCGAAAATGGCCGGCGACATTCGCATCACGCCGAGTGACCCGCGCGATCTAGCGTCCGTTTGTAGGTGTCAGCGACCCTGCGGTCAGACACGCGACCGACCTGCATTCCGAAAGTACAGTAGGTCCAGTCGCTTGCTTCAACAGCAGTCGTGACCGGCTCTGGGGAAGCTTAAAAAGATAGGACGCTCTCTTGTTTATGCCCCGCCATAGTCAGAGCAATCGCCGGCTTGAATCCTGCTGGCGCAAGGTGGCAATGCTTTTCAAAAACAACCCAACGCTAGGAGGCGTGGACAACTTGGTCATCCCTCCGAAGCAGCTGTCGGCTAAGAATTTTCCGCAAAGGTTCATCATAAAATTTCATCGCAGCCAATGAGAAGCTTACGATCGTAACAATTTCCAATACCGTCCAACACACGAAAAGCGATCCAGTCAGTTGGTAAACCCGCGTCACATTCGCGAAAGGCTTTATCAAAGGGTGATGCAAGATATACAGTGGATAAGATAATTGACCCAAAAATAGCGAAATGCGTTTGCGGGCCCCTGACATCGGGATGTTGGCTCCAGCAGCAACAATGACTGGGAATGTGACCAACACCGACACGTCGTCAACGAGCCAAGAGAGCTGACCACGTGGCAAACAGAACGTGACGAGAAGTAGGGCAACGATGACTAGAAATGGGGCTTTGAAATATTCCAGCCACCCCATTCGAAACAGCCGATACAAAGCAATGCCGGCTGGAAAAGAAAACATGACGCGCACAAATCCGATGTGGGTCGTGCTGAAAGTCGGCCCCCCATCCACGCCGAAAATTAACACTAAGATAGCGCTGCCGGCGACGACGAATGCGAGTACCCTGTCGGTCAAATGCCTGACAAATAAGGCATAAAATGCATTACTAATAAGCTCGGCACTTAAAGACCAGGACGGAACATTAAAAGGAAACGCCGCTTCGCCTACCGTGTATTCAAGCAGCGGTGTAGGAATCATCACGAGCGCAAGGAGCCATGCTAGGGATCCCCTGAGAATGAAAGAGAGGTCATGGCCCAACAGCGCGCGAGTGGACAGAATAATAGCACCAACGGACAATCCTAGCAGTATTAGCGGATATAGTCGAACGAGCCGGATTTGCGCGAACGTGGAAAACGACATCCCGCATTTTAGTTTCTCTTCGTAGGCATGCGCGACGACAAAGCCGCTAAGCAAGAAGAAAAAGTCGACGGCAAGCTCGAAATGAGGCGGGTGGAGATATTTGCCAAGCTCCAGATGGCCGAGGAAAACGCAAAAAGCTGCTATTCCTCGCAATCCATCCAGCGCGGGAAAGTGTTTGGTATGCTGCATGTGCCGACGAGCCCCTAAGCTATCGCTTCCATGCGGACAAAAGGTCTCGTCCAAACTGGCTGCAAAGGGGGCGACCGCACGTTACCATTGCCGCTCAGTCATCAATTTGATTTTAGGTCTCATCATATATTTCAATTCCCACAGAAAACATAAATACTCTACCCTGAGCGCCACGCTTGGCAAATGCCAAAGTTGCTTCCCTTTAGGCGACTGCAGGTTAATACTGAATCTCAAAGCTCCTTGATTTTCACTTTAAGCTGCCCGCGAAGGATGCCAGTTACCTATCATGGATGGAAGCGAAGGTGCTAGAGATCTCTACCTGCTGAGAGTGGTCCCGGCGGCAGGCGCAAATTTCGGGGCATTCTAGTCCTCGCGGTTAGCTTCCAATCCCGGTTGTCAGATTATCGATTTCGATATTTTCGAAGATGAGCTAGACGTGCCCGGTGGAAGGAAATTGGATTTGATCCTTCATGGTCGTTGTTGACGAGTAAGGTCGGGACGAGCTTATCAAATGACAGTTGAGATTATTGGCCTTCTCTCATTGATTGTGGGGGTAGCGTCGCTGTTTTGCCCACCTTCGTTTATCGTCTATGTGTTCTTCGCGAGCACACTGTTGGGCTCGGCGGCTGCCTTTGTACTCGACTCCTTAGGGGGCAGCAGCCTTTCACCGGCTCAACTCTTGCTGGGTTTTACATGCTTGAAGCTTCTGAGCGTGCAATCCATTAGGAAAAAATCTCTGCTCGGAATAAGAATCGGGCTTCCCGGTTTTTGGCTTTTGCTGCTTGCGATTTTTGCTGGCCTTTCCGCATTTTTTTTCCCTCGACTTTTTGCCGGGCAAACTTACGTTTTTCCGATTCGCTTCTCCAAAGATGCTGGAAGTATTCTACTTTATCCCGCGGCATCAAATCTGACCCAGACCGTCTATTTGGGAGCCGACTTCGTATGCTTCTTTTTGTTTTATGGATTTGGATCTGATCCTATTCGGCAACAGCAGCTACGGTCGGCGGCGCTGATGTGCGTTATCTTGAATCTTGTCTTTGCGGTTTTGGACCTTGCTACCTACGCAACAGGAACTACCGAATTGCTCGCCTTTATCCGGAACGCGAGCTACAGAATTCTGAATGATGATCAGGTTGCCGGGTTCAAAAGAATAATTGGGTCATTCAACGAAGCCTCCGTTTTCGGGTTCGTCACTTTAGGCTTTTTCGCGTACACGAGTAAGCTTTGGCTACTCGGCGTGCGACGCAAATTGTCACTCACGCTTTCATTGCTGTCTCTACTCGCGTTGGTATTTTCGACTTCCACGACTGCCTATGTCGGTTTTGCAGCGTTTTTCGCATTCGCTTATGTAGAGACTATGATCAGGACACTTCGTAGCAGTGCGACTATTGAAGCTACCATTTTTCTAATTGCAGTTCCGCTAATCGTGCCCATCGTCGGGGTAGCCCTAGCGTTGAACGCGGACACCTCGGCGTACATACAAAGTATTGGCGATCAGATTATTTTTAACAAGCTGTCTTCCGACTCTGGGATTGAGCGCTCGTCTTGGAATGCACAGGCTTGGCAGGTCTTTATGGATACCAGCTACTTGGGCGCCGGAAATGGTAGCGTAAGAGCATCCAGTTTTCCTGTCGCCGTGCTGGCCAATCTCGGCGTTATTGGAGTAATTTTGTTTGGTCTGTTTTTTAGCGGCATATTTTCGACTGGAAAGAGCCGCCGCTTCTGCGATGAGGCGGGGCGTCAGGCGGCTCAATCAGCCTGTATCGCATGGCTCATTTCCGAGACGGTTTCGGGAGCCTCGACCGACCTCGGTTTGATGTTTTTTGCGTTCGCCGCGATGGTTTGCTCTTCTGCCGAGACTAACGGGCCGCCGGCCCAATCCGGCAAGACTCACCCACCACTAAGTGTCGTTCGGCAGCCATAATACGAACTTCTGTGCGTAAAATCCCCACGATTGTCGTCGGCGACACTGTAATTGAAGCCTACGTAGACGCTATCTAAGACCAAGCACTCGAGTAACACGGCGGATGCCGCGCAACGCTCGACAATGTCCTTCTGAACGCGCGAGCGTAACGGAAACGGATCGCAGGTCCAGTTAGGTCCACCGCGAGGAGATCCGTTCGCCAACGTCCGACACTTCAGATCAATCGGATCAATCAAAATTTGCGAGAGGCAGCGTTCTGGCTGCGATGGATTGCTGGATGCGGTTGAGTGGCGGCGAGAGTAATGTTAGCAATTATGAGCCAGTGCAATTTACGGCCTTGCAACTCATTTCTGCGCTCTGTTGCGATCCGTCATTCGCTAGAGACTGTATCAATTCACGCTATTTTCACGGGACCGCTTCAATGTTTCCCAAGCCGAAATCCGCGCTTTTGCCCAACACCTACGCCTTCGAATCCGAGCCGATGGTGAAGCCGACAGGTTTTCGCGAATACGACGCGCGCTGGCTGTTCCAGAAGGAAATCAACCTCATGGGCGTGCAGGCGCTCGGGATGGGACTGGGCGCGCTGATTGCGGAACTCGGCGTCAGCCAGGAGATCGTCACCGGCCATGATTTCCGCGGCTATTCGGCCTCGATCAAATATGCGCTGATCTCGGGCCTGATGGCTGCGGGATGCAAGGTGCATGACATTGGGCTCGCGGTGACGCCGATGGCCTATTTCGCSCAGTTCGATCTCGACGTGCCCGCTGTCGCGATGGTGACCGCCTCGCACAACGACAATGGCTGGACYGGCGTGAAGATGGGTGCCAACCGCCCGCTGACCTTCGGCCCCGACGAGATGACGCGGCTGAAGGAAATCGTGCTCAACGCGGATTTCAAGAATAAGGCCGGCGGCTCCTACCAGTTCCACGAGAATTATCCGGCGCGCTACATCGCCGACCTCACCAACCGTCCGAAGCTCAAGCGCAAGCTCARGGTCGTCGCGGCCTGCGGCAACGGCACGGCCGGCGCCTTCGCGCCGCAGGTGCTGGAGGCGATCGGCTGCGAAGTGATCCCGCTCGACACCGAGCTCGAYCACACCTTYCCSAAATACAATCCGAATCCTGAGGACATGGAGATGCTGCACGCGATCCGCGACGCGGTGCTGCATCACAAGGCSGAYGTCGGYCTCGGCTTCGACGGYGACGGCGATCGCTGCGGCGTCGTYGACAACACCGGCGAGGAGATTTTCGCCGACAAGGTCGGCGTGATGCTCGCGCGCGACATGTCGGCGATCCACAAGGACGCGCAGTTCATCGTCGACGTGAAGTCGACCGGCCTGTTCATCACCGATCCGGTGCTTCAGAAGCGGGGCGCCAGGACCGCCTATTGGAAGACCGGCCATTCCTACATGAAGCGTCGCACCAACGAGACGGGCGCGCTCGCAGGCTTCGAGAAGTCCGGCCACTTCTTCTTCAACAAGCCGTATGGCCGCGGCTATGACGATGGCCTGGTCTCGGCGCTCGCGATCTGCGACATGCTCGACCGCGCGCCGGGCAAGTCGATGGCTGACTTGAAGAACGCGCTGCCAAAAACCTGGTCGTCGCCGACCATGTCGCCGCATTGCGCCGATGAGGTGAAGTACGGCGTCATCGACCAGGTCGTGAAGCACTTCGAAGCCTTGCAGGCGAACGGCGCCAAGATTGGCGGCCAGTCGATCCGCGATCTCGTCACCGTCAATGGCGTGCGCGTGACCGTCGAGGACGGCAGCTGGGGCCTGGTGCGGGCGTCCTCGAACAAACCCGAGCTCGTGGTCGTGGTCGAGAGCCCGGTCTCCGAGCAGCGCATGCACGACATGTTCGAGATGGTGAACAGCGTGCTGCGCACCCATCCCGAGGTCGGCGAGTACAATCAGAAGATCTGAGGTTTGGCCGCAGAGAGGGTCTGCTCCCTCGCCCCGTTCTTACGGCTGTAAAATTCACACATATTGCCGAGGAATTGATCGCTGATTCCGTGGGTTGATTGTGATTCGCGGGACTGAGCGATGTCCGGGATGGATAGCGGGCTGGGTCGTTTGGGTCTCCGCGATGTGTGAATCGAGCAGCCGCAGGCAGTGAGGGGGAGGCAGCAGCGCGTTTGTGACAGCTTACGCCGTCCGCAGCGACCCAGAAAGCCATCCATCTCGGCCTTGAAACGCTCAGACTGCGAGGACAGTCCAGTGGCGGCGTGGTGCACCTTCGAGGCTGCTACGCCGGCCTCGTCGGAGGCCTTGCTGACGTTCGCGATATTGTCAATCACATCGCGAATGCCGGAGGCGGCCTGCCGCAGGCTGCCGGCGATCTCGCGAGTGGTGTGGCCCTGCTAATCGACCGCGGTCGAGATCTGCAGGAAATCTCGTCTCCGCAATGGTCGCGCAGCCGCCAGGAGGATCGTGGTCTCTACCTTTTCGGATGTCTCGTTCGGTTTTCAGCTGAGCGACCCGCGGGCGAGACGCTCGATCTGTTGCTGCTCTGGCCTAATGTACACGTAGCCCGGAAAAGCTCGTGCGGCGTCATCGATCTTTTCTTTGGATGCAAACAACGCGGCTAAGCACCTGCGCTCGTTGGCCAGGAACCGAAGTGTCCATCTCCGCTTTGATCGCAACTGCGGCCTTTTTACAAAGCTCTTCGGAATCAAAAGGCGCCACAAGTGTGGTATTAGGCATACCCGGGCTCCCTAGCACTATCCATTCGAGGGAAATCAGAAGAACCCATTCCAATCGAACACCTCGAAAATTGCCTTAAGACAGAGCGGCGTCCAACCATTGCTGGAGCGCTTCGTGAACTTGCGCTTAGCGGTCGGGATGAGGACGGTTCAAAGTAATGATACGTCCCGGTGCGCAGAGTTCACACGCGGAACGTTTGGGTGCGATTGCGAAGGGGGCGACGATCGCGCAAGACCCACCGAAAGAGTTTCGCCCGAAAACTCGGATTAGAGCGGCGGGCCAAAAGCGCCCCAAATAGGAGCGCGTTCGATCCGACCCAACCAATCGCTACGATGCTCCAGGCTGACATCCAATTGCCCTTGCTCCTGCAACATCGATACCGGAAATTTCTTAAGCAATCTTAAAGATCTTGCTTCGCCGAATGCGACCAAATCACATGAATTGCGAAATTTGTGAGCCGGTATACCGTCAAACTCTGATAAGCTAAGTGAGAGTCCTCGTAGGGTGCGAGCAGACTTTTAAATATTGATCTCAATCGCTGCTTACGTGCCCGCGCACTCGGCGTAACTGTATCGGCGCGGCCACATTTAAGCCGTTTTTTGAGCTGTCCTGCGGCTACACCGTTAAGCCGCAGCGTGAACTAGTTGCCGTTGCTGTTGTCCGGCTTGAGGAATGTGTCCGATCGCAACGTGTTTGAATGCCGACAAGTTCATCAAAGTCCTTCTCCAGCCTGATGGAAAAAGAGCCGACGAAGCTGTCACGTTTGCCCGGACGCTGGGGTATATCGGATGCCCGTTCTTGGCTTCAGCGCGAGTTCTGAACGCCAATTCGTTAGTCGTCGCCTTTTGCGGCCATTCTGGAAGGGCGCCAATGGACCAAAGGGTCGGGTGCTGCCCGAAATCCGTGTTCGTGACGTCAAGCCGAGCTCTACCGCCAGGACGCAATATTTGCCGAATTCGCTGCCGTGAACAATTCAATCCTACGCCGTTTGTGCCGTGAGGATGAAGTCGCTATCGCGAAGAGCCGATTTTTCGGCTAGGCGGACGACGGGAGCCGAAGCGAGCGACAGAGAAGCCGACCTGATAGAGCTGGCGTTTATCGCGTTCTCTGTCCGAGAAAGCTCGGCGACTATTTCCGGAATGGGCTTACTGAAAATCATCACCGCGCTCAGTGCGTCATCCTCTGCGGTCCAACTGCGGTTCGACTTGAAATTATTCATGAGAAAGGCATTGCAAGGCCTGATACAAGTAGCCGCGCCGAGAGCGCTGCGTACTAAGCTGACAAGCCTCTCACGGTCGCCTTTGGCATGCGATTTATTGCTGTCTTTAAATCCGTCGCTAAGTCTCGATAGTGACCTCCGACGCGCAAGAACAACTCGCGTTTCTTGTTGTCGGTGGCCAGCTTTGCAATAAGTTCACATTCGCCAGCAAGCTCTTCAAATCGAGCCAGTTTAAGCTCCAAATCAATCACGATGTCCCCCCTAGGAAAAAAGTCAGAACGGGAACGCGAAAGGAAACGATTTCGTTAATTGCGCTAACATTCAATCGCAACATCGACGCGGGCGCAAGCAAATTGCTCGCTGTCGCAGGAGTTCCAGGTAGCAACTTTTGTCAGGTGGGCAGAGTTCATTTGAGCGAGGGCACGCTGTCCGTTTTGTCAGCTGCTATTTTGTAATCGCTCGCGTTGGGCGCAACCACCTTGCTTCGTACAACGCTCGATATACCGTATCGCTGAATTTTGCAGCGGCACCGATGCCTCCCCGCGCTCCCACGCGGTAGCATCGCTCACAGAGCGAGGGACGCACAACGATCTGGCAAAAAAAGCGAGCAGCTGCCGCCGCTCTACGGACGACAGCTGCTGCAGGTGGATGGCCTGAAACGACACTTCATGACGTATAGGCCAGCTCATTTTAGCATCAAGATGCACAAAAATTAGGGGCTCAATATTAGTCTCGCAGCTGTCGCGAATTGTTGAAAGGCAGAGTGCACCCAGTAATTTACCCACGAACTTTCTTGCTCAAAAAAGTTCTTCTTGATACCGCGAGGAAAGCGCAGTTCAACTTAGATCATTAAATTAACGAGACTCAATCTTTCCAAAGACAAGTTGTATTGATCTGTACACCGCGCAAAATGCTGCGCGCGTTAGGCAGCTATTCTGGCAGGACTGCGTCACACTGTTGCACTTGCAATCTTCATCGCGTTCTTAAGTAGCAAGGCTGTTATTCTTGTAGAAGTAGCATGCTGCGAAGTCACGAGGCCTGGAAAACGCCTGCTCGTATCTGCTGACCGTTGGTGCCTTAATCACAATGAATGTGAAATGCCCAACGGGGTATGACAAGGCCCATAAAGGGACAGCGCACTAATCGCCGCCTCGATGATGGGCCGATTCTAAGAGACGTTGTGCGTGCAATCTTAGCCTGCCGGCGCGCTTCAACGCCTCATGGCGTTCGCGGCCGCCAGGCATACGCCGAGCCTCGGCGAGCGCTTCCTCGGCCGCTCGCCAGGCAAGATCAGCCTCAGGCAGATTCTGCTGCTCCATGAAAAACCACTGCGACAGTTTCCTCCGGCAAACATAAGTAAAAAGCCTATCTCCGGTGTTTGCAACCGCGAAAGGCGCCTTCTCGGCGTCGGCACCAGCAGCTCAGATGCGCATCTATCTGTTGCGCGCCACTATTGCGACACGCAAAAGTTGACACACTCAGTGCTTGGTCACATTCGGTCGGGTAAACTAGCGGCAGCCTGGGCACGCCATCTGCGACTACGTTCACGACCTCATTCAGCTTGGTTATCCCTTTAGCTTGCAGCGATCACACTGACTTGAAACCCGAGCGGGGTATCCTAACAAGGCCCGCAACCTACTTTGCGAAGGAAGCAACATGGAGTCATGAAGTTGGTCTTCATCGAGAAGCACCAGGCGATCTGGCCCGTGGCATGGCTATCGAAGCGCCGGGGGCGTCGCGGTCAGGCTTCCATGTCTGGCTGAACCGCTCTCCCAGCGCCAGATCACGCAGCGACGAGGAACTTGGCGACCGGGCCAAAGGCGAGCTTGATGGCGAGCGACCGCACCTACGTCGCGCGCCGGTTCTGGCGCGATCTGCTCTCCGGTGGGGTGGACTGTGGCCTCCATTAGGTCGAACGGCTGACGCGCCTGCACGGCTTGTAGGCGCGGCCGCGCCGGCTGGGCTTGCCAAAGGACAGCGGCGATCGGCAGCTCGAGATCGTGCCGGCGAACCTCCTTGACCGGCAGTTCGCCGCCGAGCGCCCGCACCAGAAGTGGATCATCGACTTCACCTATCTCCGGACAGCCGAAGGCTGGCTCAATGTGGCGGCGAGGATCGACCTGTTCTCGCGCCTGGCCGTGGGCTGCTCGATGAGCACCGCATGACGGCTCAGCTCGTGACGCACGCATTGTTGATGGCCGTCTGGCGGCGCGGCAAGCCGGACACGCTGTTGCATCATAGCGACTGGGACTGCCGACATACCAGCGAACAATTTCAGCGCCGGATGGCCGACCACGGCATCGTCTGCAGCGTGAACTTGCTCCGATACGTCTGGCATAATGCGGTGATAGAGAGCTTCTTCTCCTCGCCCAAAACCGAACGGTCGGAAAGCTAAGCCTACAGGACCAGAGACGAGGCACGCGCCGACGTGTTCGACTACATTGGGAGATTCTACAACGCGATCGGCAAGCACCAACCATCAGTTATCGCAGCCTGGTCGAGTTCGATCGTAAGGTGGGTAGCTTAACCTGGTATCATCAAATCGGCAGCAGCTCAGATCGTCCGCGTAGCGGGCCTTTAGCCCAACATCCAGTGGACCAACTTTGTCGCTCCCCACGCAAGACCGGCCACCCATCCGGTCATAGCAATAGAGACCAGTCCCAGAAAAGCCAAAGTGAATGTTCGCCGTAGGGCTGGTCGTTGCCGTTGGCCCGGATCGATGTTTTGAACCTTCACGAAACTACTCCGATCTGACTACCCAACCCTAGCCGGCTTCAAAATCTTGTTCTGTGACACAGTTCACATGTTTGAATGTGGGGAGGCTTGTCCCAACTCTTCGCGGCAGGAGCGGATGAAGGTGCTGAAGGGGCGCAAAGCTGATGATGTCCCGGCGTGGCTAACGTTCTAGTGCTGATGCAAAAATGGGCACAGCCTATTTGGGATAATGATCGCCGGCCATGGGCAAGACCGACTCGGGCCGGTGCTGGATCTACGTTCGGGACGACCGGCCGTTTGGCGGCGCGGGCCCACCAGCGGCGATGTTCTACTACTCGCGCAATCGCAAGGGCGAGCATCCCCAGGGGCATCTGGCCCGGTATGCCGGCATCCTGCAGGCCGACGCCTATGACGGGTACAACCAGCTCTATCTGGCCGGGCGCCAGCCCGGACCGATCCGGGAAGCTGCCTGCTGGTCGCACGGAAGGCGCCCATGCCTTGCCATGGCTGACATCGAAGAGAATGGTCGGCGCAAGGGGGCCGGAAAGAAGGAAATCCCGCTCTTTCCGATTGCGATCGAGGTTGTGCGGCGGATCGATGCTCTGTTCGAGATCGAGCGCTCCATCAATGGCAGGAGCCACGAAGGACGTCTGGAGGTGCGACAGACGCTGAGCCGGCCTCTGGTCGAGGATCTTCAGGTCTACATGCGCGAACAGCTCGCTAAACTGTCTCATGGTCACGATCTGGAAGGCTTTCAACTACATCCTGAAGCGATGGGCGAGCTTCACGCTGTTAGTGGAACGAGCTTCACGCTGTTAGTGGAAGATGGACGCGTGTGTCTCTCCAACAATGCCGCCGAACGGGGCTTGCGAGGCATCGCTCTTGGACGGAAGTCCTGGCTGTTCTGCGGATCTGATCGCGGAGGGCGGCGCGCCGCAGCTATGTACAGCCTCAACATCCGCCTATCCGGCTCATCGGCTCGACGAACTTCTGCCCTGGAATTGGACGCCTGCATCAGCACTCTCCGCTCGAGCTGCATGACCATGCACGTCAACAAAGTTCATCACGTCACCACCATCACCCAGGTCACGAACGACCTCGGCGAAGACGAAGATTGGCCGTGGGACATCGCCAACGAGATGGAGATCGAGGACGGCATCATCTGGGTCTATGGCGTCGGAGAAGACGGCGTCCAAGCGTACACCGACTTCGGACTCGAAAACCTCATCGAGCTGATTAGGTTCTACAAAGAGAACCCTGGACTGCTCGGGTGGTAACCCTGCGGCCTACGCCGAATGAATATGTAGCAAATGACGATTTTCGCTCATCTGACGCTCCAACTTGGAGATGGCAATCACGACCGCACCAAAAAAGGCTCCGCGCCTACCATGGAGCTACGGGAGCTCGGAGTGCACATTGAGCGACGAGGCGGCCACCGTCGCGCGAGTGAAAGCTAGCGCTCGTCAATGACGTTTGTGTGAAGCACTAATGTCACCGACTGGTAAATGTAACACTACGGCGCACTAGTTTCGAACTCGCTTTCAGCGCACTCGAAGGCGTCCAAAGCGGCGGCAAGGAAGCAGCCGCGTGACTGCAAGTCGGGGTAAGCAGTCCCGGACATTGCACGTTCCTAGGTTAGCAGAAAATTCCGAGCAGCCGAAAGGCATCAAACTCACTGCGGTTTGTGCTGGCAAACGAGTTGCGATCAAAAAGAAGCCCCGCGCGCCGAGGAGTGGGCGGGGTAATGACTTGGGGGCCAAAATGGCACTTCGTTCGACCCAGGGGTTTTACCATGAGAGGTGACCTTGCTCGGGCGTGGCGCGCATCAAGGTTCTGCGCACCATGCTTGCAAAGCCTCATTTGCTAACTCCCAAGCCGCCGGAGATGGCCAGCCTCCCTTCGAGAAGCTAACCTCCAGCGCGCATAGCGCCGTGATGGCTGTGTGGTGTCTCTTCGTAACCGTCGATCGATCGCTCTGTAGATCAATAACAAGCCCCGCGATCAGTTGGCCCGCGACATCGACCGAAGAGAAATAAGCTTGTCGAAAGACCAACAGCGCGTGACGCGCGTTCACATCATCGCTCATGAACCATCAATCTAAAATAAGTCGTGGCACAAATGAAACGGCGAAGAGAATATAGAACTTGAGCGGTCACTGACAACATTAATCATTGCAATGGCAATCTTACTGACTATCCCGCCTACGGGTGCCGACGACAACCTACCCACTCACATGAGCGTCAACGGAGGATAGATCTATATTCGACGCTTCCTCACACGCTTTCAGTTCAATGAGCGAGAGGCGTTATCGTCGCTAGTTGTCGCTCAGAGACGTGGAGATCGCGCAAAGCGTCCCGGAGCCGCGTAGGAGAGAGCCGGAGCGGTGATGCAGGGCCGATCGCAGAATGCGCCAAGTTTCTCATAGCAGGTTTCTTGCCTGCTCATTTGCCGCGGGTGAGCAATTTATCGAGCCCGTGGGCTCGCTTTACCCGTGCGGCTGCGGCGCCAATTTAATGTGCACTGAAATCGCGAGCAGCGCCGGCTGATGCACCAAGCTCCCCTTTCAAACGATCAGCAAGGCGCAACGCCATAGCGACGATCATGAGCGTTGGATTGGCATGGCCGCTGGTCGGAAATACCGAAGCGCCAGCGAAGTAGAGCCCGCTAATCCCAAATACTTGGCAATTCTGATCGACTACGCCTGCCCTTCTCTCAGAAGCCATTCTAGTCGTTCCAGCCGTGTGCGCCGTATCGACAATGATGGCACCGTCGTAGCGTTTTTGCTCGACCCAAGCCTCGAGCTGCGGCGCAGAAAGCCCAACGCGCAGAAACTCGCTGCGCATCAATTCGCCTATACGTGCCAACGTGCGGCGCGATTGCTCCGAGGCCCGCCAAGTAACAAACGGAAGTGGCATTCCCAATATGTCTCGCTTCTCTGACAGCGTAACTCGATTGCTGGGATCTGGCGGCTGCTCAGAAATGGCCTCGACGCCAAGACCAACGAGCTTGTGCGGCAGTCCGCCCGTCTGGAATTCCTGCGCCACAAAGTTGGGATTAAAGCGTATTAAACTGTCTATTAGAAAACTGCTGACTGGCCGCGGCATCAAGCGACTTTGCAGCAGCTTACGGCCCACCCCTTTGACAATCACCCCCGGGCTGCCGGCTATGACGCGAGTATCGGTCGACCATTTCGAAAAGTCTCTTCGGGCGAAACGCTTCACTGCCTCCCACGGATCATCCAGTGCTCGCTTATCGAGCATGTAGATGGCGCAATTAAGCAGCTCCTCCCTGCGCTGAATTTCGGGAGATAACGCCAGGCCACGCATATACATCGAAACTTTCTTGTCATGCTTAACACTGTAAAAGCCGAAACGAGCCGACATACGGGCCGCCTCGCTTGCATCGTAAGATGCAATCTGCGCACTGGGATGGTCCATCAGATAGCGGCCTGTCGCCTCGTTGGTGAGTCCTGGCTGATCTTTGGCCGACAGCAAGAGCAGTCGCGCATTCTCGATGGAGCCGGCAGCTACAACGCAAGCTCTGCCTTCAATTGTTATGCGCTTACCTGTAAGAGAACTTGCCTCGACATGTCCGAACCGGCAATTATCCAGCCGGATTGACGTAACAGTCGAACCAACGATCAAGCGCACGTTATCTGGATGCTCTCGGAGAAATTCTGGCCCGAGCCGTAGAAAGTCTGTCTGAGAACGCGCGAATTGCCAGAAGAAAGATCCTAGGACCGAAGGGTCCGGATTGGCTCGCGGCCTTGGTGCGTCGATCATCGACCACAGCCGCTCGTCATAACAGTTTGGACCGAGATTGAGCGCGCTGGCAGCAGCATCAAGATAAGGCGCAAGGTCACTCTGTGCAATCGGCCAACCAGAGTGAGCAACCCAAGGTCGCCGCTCAAAATCGATGGGATCAAAGGTGGCCGACTTGCCGGCCCATACCGCCGACGCCCCACCAACGCAGCGGCTACGAACGCCAAAACGTTGAGATTCGTGAGACCAAAGCGTCGCGCGATAGTGAAATTGGCGCCGCCTTTCAGCTTCAGCCAGCGTCCACAAATCATTGGGCGCATCGACTTCATTAAGCGCTTCGTAGGCGGGGTCCTGCGCAATCCCACCGCTTTCGATTATCAATACGCTTACGTTGGTGCCAAAAAAGGAACGAGCGATACTAATGCCTGCCGGTCCCGCACCGACGATAAGCAAATCCGCCTCGAGCTGCGCTCCATTTTCAAATTCAGAGAGACTGGAGACTTTCACGCACTTCTCTTCTACTTGTCAAAATACGGCACGGTCTGCAATTACATGAGACACTACACCGATTTTGGATTCGATGATACGCCTATTGTTAGAGCAGAACTTCGCCGCAGGATGGCCCGCCTCATCGCTAGCCACTTCGCATGTCCGTGATTTTGTTTGGAGCGTTGCGCCTATCTCATAAATGGTGGACGCGAGTACAGCTGTGGCAATAGGCACGCCTCCCCTCCTCTCGCGATGTAAGATCGCGATCGAACATCTCTGGCAATCGAACGGATAGACCGGGCAACCACCCAACAACACATCGAGTAGTTATTCCTTACACTGTTCGAAGCTCTCGCCAGCTCTGTAATATACTTCCCACGCTGCTCGTTTTTTGACAGAAAGCGATTGTCCCAGTGACGCTGCGACGGGGCCGCGTTGCCGACTATCGAGCACCTGCCTCGAACATCAAATAGCTTCGCCAAGAAGAGCCCTGTGGGACCCGGCCAGCCGCACGACAATCGGTGTGAGGGCACCTCCTGCAATGTGACCGCACTTCCGCTCACGGCAGAAGTCCCACATTGTGAAGCAAATCTCACCAATGACCTTTCCAGCCTCCGAAAGAATCTCTGGCTTTAGCCCCCTGCTTGATCATCGACTTCGCCCGGCTAGATCGGATCAGTTATCCTGGTGCAGGACGCGTGTTTCTTCGAACAATCTCTCGGCCCAAATTCCAGAGCTCATCAAAGATTTGCTTCTGTATTAGCTGAAGCAGACCAAGATAGATCACTGAGGAGACGCTGAGTATCACAATTGCCCTCAGCAGCGGACCGTCCGAAGAAAAAGCAAGAGAAGCAACAAGACCGACCGATACACTGACCACAGAAAGCGCCGCCGGACCCAGAAAAATACGCGAGGCATGCTGCAACCAGCGGCGGCCCGGAGGAAACACACGGAAGAAGAGAATTGGCTGCAACACCACATAATAGGCGAACACTCCGATCGCCACGCCGGTCGCTTGCGCTTGATGGGCACCAACTCCAACAACGATAAAAAAGCAGATCCCGCTTACGCTACTAAACTTCAAGAAGGTGTCGAACGCCCCCACGGCTGTCAAGTGAGCGCGAGCGACGGAAGCTATTGCTTCGGCTGGAAGGCCAAGACTAAGAATCTGAAGTAGCAAGATGGAAGGAAGCCATTTGTCACCGAACAAAGAACGCAAGATGGGATCTGCAACGGCGGCCTGAAAAAAGCAGAGCGGCGTGACAATGTAGCTCAAGGCTTCTGCCGACTTGAGCGCTGCCTCAATCATGCGGGATTTCTCGGTGCCAAACCTAGTTAAAGTTGAAAACAAGATACTCTGTAGGTTGCCGGCAACAACACGAACCGGCATCGCTGCCAAACGAAACGCGAAGTAATAATAGCCAACGGCCTGAGCTGTCGCGAACAGACCCAACAGCAGGTAGTCGCCCTGATCAATCAACGAGAGGATCAGCTTGGAAAGAAAAACACGGCCGCCTTGCCTTAGGAAATACCAAACCTGCTTAAGTTTGGCTCTTCCGCGTAGTGCTAGCGGTGTCTTGCGGAGATAAAAGATGGCGCGCAACCCGAATATCGCGGGCATAGGAATGAAAAAAGCATAGACGCCCGTATGTAGCAGCGCCAACACCACGATGAGTATTTGATTACTTAAAAGTTCTAGGAGAGCATAGCCTGCGGCCCAACGAAAATTGAGACCTGCGTAGATTTTTGCGCCAGGCACCACAGAAAGCGCGATGATGGGCATACTTACCGCGACGAGCATTAGCGGGCCAACAATGTCCGGCTCTCCAAACGCTCGTGCAATTAGCGGAGCAGCCAAGGCAAGAGCGAGTGCGGCCAATATGCCCTGTCCCATCGACACTGCAAATGCAGCCTTCTCCCAGAGAACAAGCTTTGAGCTGCGTTGCTGGAGAACTGTGTCAACGCCAAAACCAATGAACGTCCAGGCCACTGTGGTGACCAAAAGAGCAAGACCCACGACACCGAATTCACTTGGCGTCAGAAGAAAGCCTAAAACAACTTGCGCGCCGAAAAGGACGACCCGCGAAGCAACGCTTTGGACAGCCAGAAACGCCATGCCTTCCGCGGCGGCATAGCGCAAAGATTTTGCTTGGGTCTGCTCGGCCACGGAACACCGGAAAAGGAGGGAACTTCGTGCTTAAAGTTGCGACAATCTATCTTGGAGTTAAGACATTTTCTAGTATTGCGCTCGACCTTGGTAAACTAGCGAATGGTCGCAGCGCGCTGCGTTACCAGCAGCTATGGAGCCGACCCAATATTTGCACGGTTGCCGTTGTTCGACGGTGACAGCAGGAGCGTTCGGCAAAGAGCGTTACTATATTGGCGGGCGGCTCGATTTTGGCGAACAAATCACCAATTTCCGCTCATTTTTAATACATATCGCATTTCAGGTGAGCGCACCGATCCTAGAAGATGCTTGAGAGCCTGCTTTATATGCTGCGCGTGACTTTCTATTCGATTCACGTGATCTGCGTCCGCAATGATCTTGTCTAACTTTCTATGACTGGCGGCCTGTAGCGATACTCTCGCAAATGTCGGGCCGCCACCTCCTCCTTGCACCGAGGCAACCTTTAAGGAGAGTGATCGCGGTAAAAGGAGCCTGCTGCAACACAGGAGTTAACCTTGAAGCGTCACCAAGGTTGGACGCAGAAACAGCCCTAGACGAACGAGGCGAAAACCATTTATAGCTGTAGGAGCTGCTTCTCCTATAAAGCTTAGTCTCATCTTAGTTAATCGTATTGTGATTGCGCGATGGCGACCCGACCAATCGTCTTTAACGGAAAATTTCTAACAGCGAGTCCGACGGGAGTGCACCGAGTCGCGGGCGAGCTGATTGTCGGCTTAGATAAGATCATCACCAAAGAGCCTCGTGAAGCGCTCAAGTCAACTGAGTTGATTACACCGCGAAACGGGCGCCAATTAGAGTTGGATACGGTCAAGCAATCCACATCGGGATTGTTCACTTGGCAGCCTTGGGAGCAAATTGATCTCCCATTTCTCGCGCGAGGATCATTACTTATAAATTTGTGCAATCTCGCGCCGTTGCTGGGCCCAGTCAGCATCACAATGATACATGATGCTCAGGTCTTTTTGACGCCTGAGTCATATAGTCCAGCGTTCCGTCACTTCTATCAGTTCATGCTTCCGCGCATAGGAAAGTCGTCGGCGAAGATCCTTACCGTCTCGGAATACTCAAAACGGCAACTTGTGCGCTTTGGCATAGCGGCGGAAGATAAGGTGGAGGTCATTCATAATGGCGCGGACCATGTTTTGGCTTGCAAGTCAGAACCAAATATAATTGCCGAGCTTGGGCTTGAGCCGTACAGATATGTGGTAGCCCTTTCCAACACCCAGGCTCATAAGAATATCTCGATCCTATTTCGTGCATTTTCGCAACGTAGCATGAGAAGCGCGCGGCTTGTTTTGGTGGGTAAGGCCAGCAGAAAGGAATTTGAAGAGATCGGTCAGACGCCACCAGAAAATACTCTTTTTGCCGGTGCCGTCACCGACGGACAACTCCGAGCTCTTATGGAGCGTGCCGCGGCGCTGGCGTTCCCTTCAACAACGGAAGGTTTTGGTCTTCCGCCATTGGAGGCGATGCACGTTGGGTGCCCTGTTGTCGTGGCCCCCTGCGGCGCGCTTGAAGAAGTTTGCGGCGATGCAGCCACATACGTCTCGCCAGATGATGATCTTGGGTGGGCCACAGCACTCTTGACTCTCATGGAAGACGAAAATGGTCGACGCACCGCAACTAATCTGGGACTCAGACAAGGGAAGAACTTTACTTGGGCCGCGAGCGCGCAAAAGTTGGCGAACGTCATCGAGTCTGTCAGCCAAACCGTTGATCAAAAGGGGGCGACATGAATATTGCGGTGGCTATCGCTTCCCGCGGCAGACCAGAAGAGATCGGTCAACTGATCGCGCAGCTACGCGCGCAATCGCTTAAACCCTGCCTCATTGTGCTCTCGGTGGTATCCGAGGCCGATGTCGGAGGTTTAATAAGCGACCCATCGCTGAAGATCGTTTTTGGCACGCCAGGACTTTGCGCTCAACGTAACAGAGCATTGGATGCTCTCCCTGCGGATATAGATCTCATTGCTTTTTTTGATGACGACTACTTGCCAGCGCCAGGGTCGTTGCAGGGAGCAGCATCTTTTTTTGAGAATCATCCGGACGTGACTGGCGCAACCGGAGTCCTGCTTGCTGACGGCATCAATTCCGCGGGGATCAGCTACGAAGAGGCCAGCGCGTTAATTTCGGGCTACACTCCTCAGCACGGCAACAAGCCAAGAATACTGAGAGAGCAGGACGGACTATATGGCTGCAATATGATCTATCGTGTCTCGGCAATACGAGGGCAGAGGTTCGACGAAACACTTCCACTCTATGGTTGGCAAGAAGACATCGACTTTGCGAGCCGCATGGCGCGCCGTGGGAAACAAGTCAAAACAGATGCTTTTGCCGGGGTTCATCGTGGTGTTAAGTCCGCGCGCTTACCGGGAGTTCGTTTTGGATATTCCCAAATCGCCAATCCAGTTTATCTAGTTCGAAAAGGTACGATGCGTTTTGCCTATGCGTTTAAGCTCGTTCTTCGGAATATTGCCGCAAATCTCATTCGAAGCCCGCGCTCGGAACCTTGGATCGATCGTCCGGGACGCCTAAAGGGAAATTTGATCGCTCTTCGCGACCTTGTCTGCGGAAGACTACGTCCAGAGGCGGTTTTGGAGTTGTAGTTGGCAGATTTCAAACGAGCCAGATGGCGTTTCAACCTTTCATTCTTGGCAGCAATCCTTGTGCTGGGTCCTCGCTAATGCTAGCGTTCTACCAAATATCTTAAGATTTCAAAGATGTGTTGGCTTCAGTGGCTCTTAGTTAGTCGATTGTACCAACCGAGCTAATTCCGCGAGGCTGAGATTACGCAGTCTGTGCCTTTTACGAGAACCAAGCATTTCGTCGTTCTTGACGGAATGAGAGGGGTTGCGGCGTTTGCTGTCGTCGCGCTTCACATGCTCGATCCCCTCGAATTTCATTATGTACCAGTCCATGCGCCGCTGGCCGTTGACTTTTTTTTCGCACTAAGCGGTTTCGTTATCGCGCACGCTTACGAAAGTCGCCTTCAAAACGAACTGACGTTCCTGGAATTTGCCAAGATCCGCCTCATACGCCTTTACCCATTGATGTTTGCAGGCCTTTTCTTAGGATTTGTTGTCCTCTCAATTAGAGCATGGGTCGGCCATGATATAGACTTCATATTTCGAGGGCTTGCGGCGCTAGTAGCAGGTCTTCTTATACTTCCGTCTCCCTTCCTGATCAGGCCCGGCAACGAAGCAGCCTATCCGTTTAACACGCCAACTTGGTCGCTTTTTGACGAGCTTGTGGTCAATGCAGCTTATGCTCTGACTGTCAGCAAGTTGTCCAACGCCGTCCTAGCAACCATCATCATCCTCTGCGCTTCAGTTCTGATAGTAATGAGTTCGACACCGGGCGGACTAGAAGGGGCCGAGAACTGGTCAACCTTGTACCGCGGACTAGGTAAGGTCTTCTTTTCGTTCGGAGCTGGCGTCGCGCTGTCACGTCTGCACGCAGCTGGACGCTTGAGGGACTTCACTTTGCCTGCATTGCTTCCGATCTCATTGCTAGCCATCATTCTTTTCACGCCGAAAACTCCATTTCCGACGTTTTACTATCTTTGCTCGGTGCTGCTGATCTTCCCACTCCTAATCGCCGTGGGAGCGAACGCACGTCTCTCGGGCGCCCTTGAACGATTTGCTATTTTGGCCGGTCAGCTATCGTATCCAGTTTATATTGTGCATTATCCGTTTGTTCGAATCTTCAGCAATTTTGCTAGAACCAACGGTTACGAACACAGTCCAGCATTGTTAGCCGTCGAAGCCACTACCATCGTTTTATTTTCCTATGCCGCCTCGGTCTTCGTTGACCAACCTATAAGGCAAGCCTTGGGGCGCGCCTCCAAAAGACAATCATTGAGCAAACATGCGACCTGAAAGAGAGGCCAGGTTCGGGTCATTGGACTGCCTTCGCGGCATCTCTGCTTTGGCAGTTGTCGTTTGGCACTGGCAACATATGTGGCTGCTAGGTACGCGCGATCTCATCATGTCGCCGAGCTTCGTCATCGATCGAGCGAGCGAGCCTTTTTACTTCCTTTTGAAGGTCGCTTATGATCACGGGTACTTAGCGGTGCCCATGTTTTTTCTGATTTCAGGCTTTATATTTTTTCATCTCTACGAGCGCAAAATTTGCGAAGGAACGATCACCGGGGGACATTTTTTTCTATTGCGGTTCAGTCGGCTCTATCCTTTGCACTTCGCAACCTTGTTGCTCGTTGCCGGGCTTCAATTGGTTTTCGTAAATTTAACAACCCAATACTTTGTTTATCCCGCGAATGACCCGCTGCACTTCGTTGGCAGCTTAGGTTTCGTACAATTGACAAACGATCAAGCTGCATTCAATGGGCCAGCATGGTCACTGACCATCGAAATAGCAATGTACGCACTATTTTTCTTGTTTGCGAGATTTGGCCTCATCTCGGGCATCGCTGGAGCACTGCTGGCGGCTCTTATCGGGTTGTTTTTCTTCACCCTCAACGATTCGCTAGCACAAGGTCTCATCGGATTTTTTGGAGGCGGCGCCATCTATCGGCTCTACACACGCGTAATGAAATCGAGTCATCCACGTCTGTGGTTCTTAGCCGCACTCGCAACCACACTAGTCGGTTGGATGTACGCAATTGCCGTCGTATATGACGCCAGCCTAGGTGATGCTTTAGTCAATCGCCTGACGTTCGGTCGACACTTGATACCGACACTCTCGGTAACGGCGATTTTATTTCCAATGACCGTACTTACTTTTTCACTACATGAATCATTATTTGACTCAAAATATCTGCGCTTGGCTTGGCTCGGAAACATTTCGTATTCGAGCTATCTCCTGCATTTCCCGATTCAATTGACAATCGCAGTATTTTTTTTCCTGAACTACCTCTCATTGGAGTTCATCAAATCTCGAGCCCTTTTCGTTTTATTCTTCGCCGTACTGATCGCTCTTTCTGCGGCGGCGTTTAAGTACTTCGAACTACCGATGCAAAATTCATTGCGACAACTCGCAAAACGACCGCGGCGAATTGGCTGGGCTGTCAAGAGATAACGCGCGCACCCTTGAGTGACGTTCTCACGGCCTTTATCCGTGAATGCGTCCATACTTCGCTCGCGGCTTTTCCGATCAGACCAACCTTCAGTAAATCCTGCGACGATCGAAATTGGCAACTGCCATCATAGTGCAAGCTCGATCCAGGCCAAGCTTCGATCGCGTCTTCAAGCTGGATGTAGCTCAAGCCGCGCCGATAGTGATTGCCTTCTTTTTTCATCTCAAAACGGCGCTGCAATTCTCCACAAAACTTGAAGTGCAAAAGCGCTGTCATGTCCGTGGCATAGTTCTTGTTGGTGCCAGCGTGTGAATTCAGGTATCTAAATCCCGCCTTCACAAAATTAAGCGGGCGCTTTTGTAACGCCGGCATTTCACGAGGCGCCACTTTGGCGAGCAATGGAATTAGCGACTGCGGCACCAGATCAACGACACGATCTACTTGATTGGCGAGAGTATAAAATACAGCTCCATGCCGCGCTTCCGCATCGAGGTTAGAAAGCAATCGACAACGCGGGCCACCAATAACCTGAAGCCTAAATGCTTTTTCCTTGTCCCAGAACCGTCGCGGCCAATCCCTGAAAACGTAATCGGCATCAAACCATCCCATAACATCGCTCAAATTCTCGTCCGCTTCAAACGTAAGATCAAGAAAGCTTGTCTGCGGATACATATCGATCATTACCGCGTTTACGCAATCGAACCCCTCGGCGGTCAGCGATTCGCAGTACTGCTTGATGGAGAGCTCTTCCATGGCCGGATAAACCAGGTGCTCGTCGACATCCAGGTACACGAGCCAGCCCCGTATTTTGAGCCGGTCAATGACTTCGTTAATCCACGCCACACCATAGCCGGACTCGCGGTAGCTCCCCGTAGCAAGGAAGACCCGGCAGTCTGGCTGACTAAGGAGGTAGTCCCTGCTTTCGTCTGAGGAGTTATTATCGATAAATATGAACTCGGATACACCTAGCTTTCGATGGTGCCGTAAAAAGGCAGGCAACAAGCGGATTTCATTACGAATTGGGCAAATCAGCGGAATGCCTTCACCTGCCGGCGGCAGTTCAGTTCCGTGCAATAATTGTAAACTCATCAAATCACCCTTGACTATTTCAGCAGCCCGCAATTTGACTCTTAACGCATGATCTAGCTTTGAAGAGGACGTTCATCGGCGGGTTTGGCCTCAAATTCAATCGGCCTTGGATTTTGACCACGACGAGAATGAATTTTCAACGAAATCTGGTTGCATACATGAGTTTGGTAAAGAAGGAGATCAGGTTGCTCCCACCGCTAATGATCGATCTTACGATGAACCTGGGAAACCGCACAGCCGTTTATGACATCGGAACGGAGATCAGTCGGACAGCGACCAATAGGTCAGTTCGTTATTGGCGAGCTGTGCTAAATAGTCCGATTGAGTTCAGGCACGGAAATATGCGCTCTATCATTGGGAAGCTACTATTTAGGGCTGCTTTCAAGGACCTTTCGTCCGATGTCTCGTCGTATTGGCCACGAAGGACCAAGGTCCTTTTCATTGATCCGATTTTTTCGCTCAAGACGGACCTTAGTCCCGAGGATATTGTGCTCTGCCACGACATCGCACCAGTGACTAACCCGGAATATTATGATCCAACAGCTGGAGAAGTTTATGATCGCGCATACAAACGAATTCAGGTTTCCGGCCCCGGTATCGTTTTTGTTAGTGATTTTACAAGACGTGCATATTTGGAGCGGTATCCAGGGCGTTATAGATTTACTAGGGTCATTCCTCTTTATCACAGATCTTCCCTATCAGTCACTTTGCCGAGCTCTGGGCGGGAAAAGCCGTTCGTTCTGATGGTGGGCGGACTGGAAAGACGGAAAAATTTTCGCGCGGCGATCGCAGCTTTTGAAGCAAGCGAACTTGCTGCCAATGACTATGAACTTGTCATTGCTGGGCCTCGAGGCAACCTATCTGCTGATCTACTTCCGGTTATTGCGGCAACGGAAAACGTATCGCACTTGGGTTACGTCGACGATTCTGCATTAGCGGGACTTTACGCCGACGCGAGCGTCCTATTATTTCCCAGTCTTGTGGAGGGCTTCGGTGTGCCCGCGCTTGAAGCACCGAGTGCAAATTTACTCCCAATTGTCAGCAAAGGTACCGTTCTTGAAGAGATTGTAGGGCCATCAGGACTCTTAGTTGATCCTCACTCTGTGGATGATATCGCAAAAGTATTGCGCGAGGCTATCGCAATGGAACCAAGCGAGAGAGAAGCCCGGTTGACTAACATTCGTGATCATCAGCGTCAGTTTTCAATCGAGAATTTTCGCAAGTCATGGAAAACTCTATTGGATGACGAACTCGATTTCGCTCAGAAGAGATAGGCGCTCTGCTGGTGGCGTCGATGCGGTCATTGGATTTCGATGACCATGGCATGATCTCCGATGGGCAGAGTTACGCTAGCGACATCCGCCCAGGAGTTTATTGGAGCGCTCGAGATGGTGGTGTCAAAGAGCCGAACCTTGGCGTGTTTCTTTCCGAAATTGATTGTTACGTCAGCAGACGTAGCAACGCTCTCACCCCATACAACCAACTCAAAAATACCACCGCTCTTCTGTAGTAGCAAATCATGCACGGTTGACGATGCATTCACAAGGACATAGTCCAGCGTCTGCGGATTTAGGACATCGCTATCGTCAGCCAATATCGAAGTCAGATTGTGGATGTATTTGGCGGCAAGCTTTGGTGTCCAGTTGGCATGAAATAGCCCTTGGCTACCGCCACCGCCCTCGCCCTCGCCTAGCTGATAGATAAATGTATAGCTCCAGCCGCGCTTAAACTGTGCAAGATAGGTGTTTACGAGCGTCTTGCCCTGAACATCCTCGCTTGTTGGGTCGGGAGCATCCCAGCCGGTCTCTGTCGTCACTCGAGGCAGAGTAAGCAAATCAGCCCGAGAATATCCCTGATAGCGCTTTTTCCACGTAACCCCGTACTCACCGAACAAGCCATCCCATCGACTATTAAGGGTTGGATCAGCAGCCTGCCAAGCTTGGTTATCCTCTAGCACTCCGTTGGCACTTACATAATTGTGCACGTTTGCATAATCCGCAAACTCAGTCCCTGCAGGGAGCAAAGTTGTGGCGCCCTTAGGAATAGCAAGAAATTGCAATCCGACATTGTCCGTTTCCGCGCCCCCTTCGGATACGTGAAAGACGGGATATTTTTGAAGCTCTGGGTCTTGCTTGACCGCAGCAAAAATATCCCGCTGCAGGTTGGCCACAGGTAGCCAGCTCATGGACGTTCCACCTCCTTGCACCCCACCATAAGTTATCGGAAAATTGTTGGGCTCGTTTGGCCCTTCAATGGAAAGCAAAGCGCCGGCCCGAGCCAGAATTTTGGCCGCCGCGATCAGGTTAGTCACATCGAAGCCGAGCAAGTCTATTCGAACGCCAGTTTGATTATGCAGCAACATAAGACCTGGTAGATTGAGCCCGCTGTCACGGATATTTCGAACCCCGAGATATCGCAACGGCAAAACATATGAACCTGGATTATAGCCTTGGCTGACGTGCGTATTGACGCCCAGAGAATTCAAAAAATTACTGCAGCTGATGGCCGGCCCCAAAGACCTAGGCTCTGCGTCTGCGACCCTCGTATTGAAAGGGTTAAATAGATAGGCTGCCAAGGACATCAAAACCAAAATTCCAGCCCCGATCGGCAAAGGCGCTCGCATCGTTGATTGCCTCTCATATGTTTCCTGGATCACGATCTTATCGTTTTATCTTGGTTTGTTTGGCGTGCACAGATGCGTCCGCGGGTGCTTCGGTCAAGATATCTACATCCGTTGGGCTTTCATGGAACGCACTCTACTGCGCGCCGCCGGTGGTGACATCGGCCGCCAGCGCTGGCCAACGGCTTTACCGACGATAGCGCTGTACGGGCATTGTCGCGGACAGGACTCATCGAGTGACCGCGGATGGCGCCTTGACTGACCGCGGTTTCTGGGGTGTCAGCTCCGCTAAAGGCCGATTATCCTAATCGCAGCGTCGGCAAAAATCTGAATCGTGTCCGGGCACACTCATATGGCCAATCGCATCCAGGGTTCGGGATTGCGGGCGCGAGAGGGTTTGAAGCGAGGCCCTTTCCAACGTGTGTTCGCAACAGTGGTCGCTGGCATACTGATCAAAGTGCTTTGATATGGCGCCGGACTAATCTGTAGAGCTAAGCCGCGGTCTTCGTAGATTTTGCGCGGCATACGGCAAAGCTGCTGAGTCAATTCGGATGGCTAGCTGATGTCAGCAAGGTCCATTGCTCTGGGTTTTCACCTGAGTCTCGCTGGTGCAAGATCCTGCTCGCCATTTGTATCGCAGCTTGGTTTCAATCCAGCACTTAGGCACTTTTCTGCGCAATCGCAGACCGAGTTTATGATTGACCGGGCATCTTCTAGTACGCGGCGAGCGCTCAGTCAGTCATGGACATCCCTGGAACCGCAAAGCCTCCCGCGGCAGATTGCCGCAATCCGTTGTTGATACATATCCTCACCCAAGTGAGGAGCGAGCTTGTGTCCACGCTCACGTGGGCGACTTAGCAATTAGCATAAGAGCACGGTCATAGAATTGTTCTAGCTTTTCTTCGACATCAAGGAAGAACTTATGCTGTGTCCGAGTCGGATCAAAGAGCGCTCCCACGTGGCGTAGGAGGCTTGTGCCAGTGCGACGGAACAGCACCAGACGAATAGAAAGAGAGACAGACGCCCCGGCAGCGACATTTGTTCTGGAACGGTACCTATGGCTTCGGCGGAGACAAAGATTATCAAAGCGTGAAACAAATAGCCTCCATAAGAGGCTCGACCAACAGCAACCAATGCGCGATGATCTACTATTTTAAACACGCGCCAGCCTGAAATAGCACCAATAACGCAAGCTGCGGCCGCAACGTCTATTGCGGCGTAGACGAATACTTCCCGTCCTTCACCAAACAAAATACCAGAAAACACGTTTCGAAAAACGTCAATGCCGCTCGCCCCGTTTGAGACATTAACTAGAACATACGTGACGAAGTAAAAAATCAAACTTGCAAAAGCAAAGAAGGCAATCCGGTTGGACCTGCTCGGGTGCGACCGAATATCGTCCTCAAAGTAAGCGAGGATCGCCCCGAGCGCAAACGCATCGAAGTGCCCGCAGGATGAAGCATAGATGCTAAACGCCATCTTTTCGGATGTCCATGGATACGCCACCACGAGACCTGCCATTAGCCATCTCAGTAAGGGTCCAGAGATGACGATTAACATCAGACCTAAGATCGCCTGCTTTCTTTGGCAGAGCAGGATTAGAATCGGGAAAAGAACGTAAAATTGCTCCTCGACGCTGATCGTCCAAAGATGGCCGAAACCTGGGAACTGCGGAACGTCTGTGAAGATCATCCGCCAGTTGTAGGTGAACGTGTAGAGATAAGGCAGCTCCTGCCACGGTCTGGGCCATTTGGTGATCCAAACAACAACAAGGCCGAGGAGGATGTATGCCGCATATAATGGAATGATCCGAAACGCTCTCCGGACAACGAATGAACTATAATGAGCCCAGACCGGCGGCCTGAATTCGACTTTTTCGCAAATGAGGTTTCGAGAAATGACAAAGCCGGAAATTACATAGAACAGCCAAACTCCGGTCCATCCACTCGGAAGCAGCCCGCAGTGTTGCGCAATAACCATGCTCATTGCACCACACCTGAGCAGATCGATCGATTGCACCCTGCCAAGCATGGATTTAACCTACACGAGAAACTAGACAAATTGACGAGTTAGCGAATGATGTACGAATAGCTTTCGAGGCGCGGACGGTCAAATTGGGCCGGAACGACTTCACGACCGTGCTACTTCGCTGGCAGGACTCAGAATCTCATAACACATCGCTTGTTGAGAGTGACGGTTAAGCTTGAACATGTGAAATTAAGTTTACCGGCAGACTTTAGAAGGACGTCGAAGCATTCCAGCGATCTTTCCACTAGATTGACGAGCTAGCTATCGTATCTGGCGTTTTAGATCTAGAACGCGAAATCTTCAGAAAACAGTTTGCCTACAATTTGGATTGCCTCAGCATGAAGGTTGCTATCGTACATTATTGGTTGGTGGGCATGCGCGGAGGCGAGAAAGTCGTTGAAGCTCTCTGTGACATGTACCCCGAAGCCGATATCTTCACCCATGTATATGTACCCGAGATGGTCTCAGAAAAAATTCGTCGGCATAGGATTGTTCCCACTTTTATCAACTCATTGCCGCGCGCCTCAAAGATGTACAAGACTTACCTCCCCTTAATGCCGCTTGCGCTCGAGCAGCTTGATTTGAGCGGTTACGACTTGGTCTTGAGCAGTGAGTCCGGCCCCGCCAAGGGAGTGATAGCAGCACCCGACGCCTTCCACATCTGCTATTGCCATACGCCAATGCGCTATATCTGGAATATGTACGCTGATTATAGAGCCAATGCTGGATTGATCACCCGCTTGATGATGCCCCCGCTGGCGCACTACTTGCGGCTTTGGGACGTCTCCTCATCGGTGCGAGTGGATCGTTTTATTGCGAACTCGCAGGCAGTAGCGTCACGAATTAAAAGATATTATGGGATCAATTCTGAAGTGATCTACCCTCCGGTAGACATTGATGCATTTTCGATCGCGCCGGCTGGCTCCTTGGAGGACTATTATTTGATGGTGGGCGAGCTTGTTTCGTACAAGCGGCCCGACTTAGCCGTGCGCGCATTCAATAGGATGGGGCGCAAGCTCGTAGTCATTGGGGGAGGCGAAATGCTAAATGAAATTCGCCGTCTCGCAGGCCCGACAGTGACGGTTCTCGGCCAGCAACCCTTCGACGTTTTGCGAGAGCACTATGCAAAATGCCGCGCCCTTATTTTCCCAGGCGAAGAGGATTTTGGTATGGTCCCCGTCGAAGCAATGGCCAGTGGACGCCCAGTACTCGCTTACGCGCGCGGAGGCGCACTCGAAACGATCGTGGAGGGCACATCAGGGGCCTTTTTTACGCAACAATCCGAGGAAGCAATAATTGCAGCGGTAGAAGACTTTCGAGACCAAGACGTCGATTCTAAAAAAATCGCCGCTCACGCTCGAAACTTCAGCCGCGAACTCTTCATGGAAAAAATGCGGATGAGCATAGATCAAGTAACTGGCACCAGACGTTCTACGCATCGCCCAAGTTAGGGTGTGTCCGTATCAATAATCGATATCTGGTCATGCTCTAGTACTAGGCAAGTCAATCGGCCAGAACTGTATGCGCCTGTGTCGATGTTTATTCTATTGGGCTGGACGTCGACGCAAACCGTCGGCGTGTGACCATGAACAACGATTTTGCCAAAGTCGCGGTTCGAACGGAGAAATTCATCGCGGATCCAGAGCAGATCCTCTTCTCGCTGTGCTGACAGATCAATAGCTGGTCGGATGCCCGCATGTACAAAAAACATATCATGACAGACGAATTGATTTTTTAGTCCCCCGAAGAAGCGAAAATGCGACGATGGCAGAGCATTCTGGAAAGCGATCTGAATCGCGACAGCATCACGCCGATCAGGACTGATAACGGGAGTGACACCGTAAGATTGTAAGGTCTCGAGCCCCCCGAGACGCAACCAATTTGGCATAACAGATAAATCGGTCAATGAGCGCATCGCGATGTGCTCATGATTTCCCTTCAAGAACACGCACTCATACTTAGCCGCTGTTTCGACAAGCCGGCTTACTGTTTCTCGCGATTGGGATCCACGATCGATATAGTCTCCGAGAAAAACCAGCAATTGGTGACGCGTGGGACGTTCACTCAAGTCTCGGTCAACTTTCGACAGACATCTATCGAGTAGATCGCATCGACCATGAATATCTCCAAAGGCATAGATTCGAAGATCCTCTGGGAGCGAGGCTAGTCGTTTAACGAGAATCGGAAATCTGGTCAGATTTAGAGGGCGAGACATCATATGACCAATTGAGACTCCGAGTTTACTTGCCGGTCGTTGTTCCTCGCCCAAGTTCGATCTGGCATCAATTGTATCGGACAAACAGTTTCAAATCGCCGATCTACGGAGATCGTTCTAGTCTTACTCAGTCATTCTGTCATCCCCCGCCGGGCAGAGGATCAAATATTTGAAGAAATTCAAGATTTAGCACGTTGGAGGGCCAGATGGATCTCCATCGGAGTGGTGACAGCGAGGCACGGTTTGCAACGTATGTAGCAGGGCTCGGAAGCGTAATCGGTCAAGACCGGCGGCGCGGACGGCTCCGGCGTGGACCGCGGCACAGCATCAATCATTGCTGCATTCTTGTCGGGAATGCGACCTGGTCGGACGAAGACGTGCTGGCCAAGGTGCGGGAGATGGTGTTACCGGCGGTCGAGAAGGACGGGCCGATCGAGGCGTGGATCATCGACGACACGTCGTTCCCCAAGCAAGGCAAGCACTCTGTCGGGGTGCAGCACCAATATTGCGGTCAACTCGGCAAGCAGGCCAACTGCCGATTGGCGGTGTCCTTGTCGATCGCAAACCATGCCGCAAGCCTTCCGGTGGCTTATCGGCGTACCTACCGGAATCCTGGACCAAGGATCGCGCACGCCGGAAGAAGGCGGGTGCTCCGAAGGAGATCAAGTTCAGGACCAAGCCGGAGATCGCGCAGGAACAGATACGCTGGGCTTACGAAGCCGGCTTGCCGCGTGGCGCTTGATTGATGGATACGGCCTACGGCAATGGCTCGCGGCTACGCGCGGGCATGACTGCCTTGGGCGTGCTCTATGTGGCCTTGCCGAACACCTTGATTTGGCGACCGGTACCGGCCACGGCGCCAGGACAGGCCGCTGAACAATTCCGGCCGACGCGACGAGCCCGATCCGGTCTCGGCCAAGGAAATGATGCTTGCTCTACCGAGGCGGGCCTGGCGCACGGTGACGTGGCGGAAAGGCTCAGCCGACTGGCTGTCCTCGCGCTTTGCACGTGCGCGCGTCCGTGTCGGGTACATCAAGCCGGTCCCCGAGAAGCTGTTGCCGGAGTGGCCGTTGATCGAATGGCCTGAAGGAGCAGAGCCGACCAAATACTGGCTCGCCACGCTGCCGGAGACCATCAGCTTCGAGCGGCTCGTCGACCTCGCCAGGCTGCGTTGGGGCAACGAGGGCGACTATCAGGAGCTCAAGCAGGGGGGCGGGCTTGGTCACGACGAAGGACGCGGCTGGCGCGGCTTCCATCGTCACGCCACTCAGTGCATCGCAGCCTACAGCTTCCTGATCGCCGAGCAGGCGAGGTTTCCCCTTTGGACCTCGGTCCGCCACGCCAATCCCGGGATCTCGCTTGCCCGCCGATTATCGACCCAGAGGCTCCGCTCGCGCGGCCTGAGCGCCACATCCCGAATTCGCTTGCAACGATGCGTGCCCGCTTGATCCAGGCGCTCATCAAAACATGGCCACGATGTCCATGCTGCGGCGCCAGTGCAGCATCAAATGAACGTCGGCGCCCATGACGCAGCAAGACTAGCGCGAGCTGCGCTGGATTAAACGGGCGGGACAAGCGAATAGAAAACAGCTGTTTTAAATCAAGTACTTACAGTAAGAGATGAAGAGCCCGCCTCTTTACAGTCAACCATATGCCAAAAAGGCCGATTGATAAGGCTGCCGCCAGTGCTATAGGTGGTATTAAGGGAGAATAAGTCCCCGGAAACAGATAGTTGCGTGACTTCCATGAAAGCAAAAGCGATATCCTTGTGCTTTTTGCCGTTGTTTGTGATGGCCACTAATGATGCGCAATCGGCATGCCTTTCACCGCCGATCCCACAAGAAGCGATCACTCAGTTTAAAGCCGACCCTAAAGCTGTCGTTCTGGCGGATATGGACGCGCGCACGCTGGAGGCGACAACCCGAGACCTTTCGGGAACAGATGCTTCGCTCGCAATCGAGCTTGTTGAATTGGCTCGCGAGGCGATGCCGCGATTTCGAACTGCGATCGCAGCCGGGTTGGCGCAGGCAGCAGCGGCTTGCGTTGGTACTGATCAGCAAGCTGCACTTCTCATTCAACAAGCTGTCGCGAGCTTTGAGGATGGACAGTTTCAAGCATCGTTTGCGGCTGTTGCGGGTGACCTCTCAACTGCGGCGACAGAAGCGGCCGCCTCCAATGCAAATAGTTCGGCTGGAAGCGTGGTGATTGTCAATCCGAATGCGGCAGCCCGACTGGCCTCGTCAAGCAAGGGCGGCGCTGTCTCGTCGTTGGTACAAATCTCAACGGGCATCGCCAACGTCACAACAGGCAATGCGACAAAGTCGACGACTGCAGCGACCATTGTTAGTCCAACACGTTGAGCTATTCCCAATCAATGCGGGTTGGTCCGCTTGAAGGATGTTTAGATGAATATTGCGGGCCAGTTTTCGCCTTACGCCTCGGCGCCCGACACTGCCCCGCCTGCCGGGACAATATCTCTATCTCATATTCGCGACTTTCTAAGTCGACAGTGGCGCCTTATTATCACTATTACGGTTTTCTGTATCGTTCTCGGTGCCACATACATCGCCCTCTCGCCGTTCAGATATACGGCGCAAGCCGATATGATCATCGACACAAAACGAGTGACGTGGACCCAATCCGAAATGGCGTCCGAAAATCGCTCGGTGGACGACGCGCAAGTTGAAAGTGAAATCGAGACCACAAAGTCGGAGAAGGTCGTCACAACGGTCATTCGCCGGCTGCACCTTGACAGTGACCCCGAATTTGTCGGGATGAGCGATGGAATTATGCACCGCGTTCGAGTTTTACTCAAAATACCCGTGAGTAAAACTCCCGAAATCACCGAGAACGAGCGCATGCGGCGCGTGATAGCGACCGTTAGAGACAATTTGCGAGTGACCCGTCTCGGACGAAGCTACATCCAGCAGATCTCTTACACTTCGCTCGATCCGAACAAGGCCGCAACTATCGCGAATGCATTTGCGAATGCATATATCGAGGACCAGCTTCAAGCCAAATTTGAAGCCACTCGCCGGGCTAGCGTCTGGCTGGAGGAGAGAATCGGAGAATTACGCGAGCAGGCAAGCAAGGCCTATAAAGCTGTCCAAGACTTTAAGGCGGAGAACAACATCATCATTGGAGTGGATGGCAAACTTGCGAGCGAGGTTGAGCTGGACCAACTCGGCATAGCATTGGCAAAAGCTCGTGCCGACACCAGTCAGGCGCGTGCAAAATTGGATCGCATCTCTCGCGTGCTCGAGCAAAGGCCGACGACTGACAATCTCAAAATTCCTGATCCGGTAGTGACCGATGCTCTGAGCAATCCAGTAATCACTAAGCTCCGGCAGCAATTCCTTGATGACCAAAACAAGGAGTCCGAATGGAGCGCCCGCTACGGGGCAGACCACCAAGCAGCACGGAACCTTCGCTCAGAAATGGCGGCGCTTCAGCGGGCCATTTGGGATGAGATTGCTCGCATCGCTGAGAGTTATAAGAGTGAGCTCCAGATCGCAAAGAGCCAAGAAGACTCTATCGACAAGAGAATGATCGAGGTATTCGAAAAATCTGGATCCGCGAGGCAATCCCAGGTTCGCTTGCGCGAACTCGAAACCGCAGCGACGACGTACCGCGGGATTTACGAAACTTTTCTTTCTCGCTTCACTCAATCCGTTCAGCAACAATCGTTTCCGTCGACCGAAGCTCGGGTCGTAAGCGAAGCATCGCAACCTCGGACGCCCAGCTCGCCCAAAATCGGTCTTTCCATTGCGCTCGCGACTCTTTGCGGCCTCCTTTTGGGGACCGCCATTGCCTTCGCACGCGAGCAAATGAGCCGCCAGATCCACACTCGCGCTCAGCTTGAGGGACTTCTCGGTACAACATGCTTAGCTGTTATACCTGCGGTGACGGTGCCCAAGAAACCAGCACTTAGAACGACGAGACATCCATCAACTGAAAGATCTGCGTTCCGTCAGATCAGTGAGGTCGCTCCTTTCTCTGCAACGGCGGAGGCGCTTCGATATATCAAAGTCGCAATAGACCTCCACCCCTCGGGGGGCAAAGTCATCGGAATCGTATCGGCACTGCCCGGTGAGGGAAAAACGACCGTCGCAGCAGCGTTTGCTGCATTCGTTGCAAAAGGCGGCGCGCGTACATTAGTGATCGACGCAGACCTCAGAAACCCTTCCATGACAAGAGCGCTGGGCTATGCTGGTGCGCCGGGCCTACTCAATATGGTTGCCGAGAAATCCGAGTTCTCCAATCTTGTCATAACCGATTCTAAATTTAAGTTCGATTTCTTGCCTGCATCAACACAGATCAAGCCATCGAACAGTTCGGATATTCTGACCGCGCCCAATGTAAAGGAAATGCTCAAATCTGCCGAAACTGAGTACGATTATGTTTTGGTCGATCTTCCGCCAATTCTGCCTGTAGTCGACGTCAAAGCAGCCGCAGAGCTTTTCGATGCGTTTGTTTTGGTTGTCGAATGGGGCAGCACGTCAACTGATGAGATTGTCAAAGCTGTGAACACTTCTCCAGTGGTTGCAGAGCGACTTCTTGGAGCGGTCTTAAATAAGGCGGATGAGGTCGTCATGCGCAGGTTCGAAGGATATTCGGATCGGCAGTACAACTACTACACGAACGATGTGACGACCGGAGCGTCCTAGATTTGGCGCGAGACGTCGAACTTCAGACACGATCAGAACTGTACGCTCGAAGGGTAGCTATTCTAGCAATCTGTGCTAGCGCTTTCTTTTGGGCTGCTCGGACGCTTCCAAAAAGTTTAGCGGTTGACCGCTTTCGAAGCGTTGCCGCCGAGCTGCTGAGCTACGAGCAATATAGTAGCGCTAGTCTAGCAAGCATGTTGAGTGATCAAGCTGCACTCAACCTTGACCCGTGCGATACTTACGCTCAGCGCGCGTTAATGCTCGCCGAGATTCCCCTCGTTGAACTCTCACTCAAAAGAGGGGCAGCGGCTGAGTTCGACTCGCACGTTCATGCACTTGAGTTGCGCGTCGAGCAGATTCTCCGCTGTAATCCTCGCGATTCGTTTGCCTGGCTGGTCGCGTTTAATCTCCGCATCATCCACGGCCAACTTGACGTTAGAACGTTTCAATTTCTAGACACGTCATACGACACCTCGCCCAATGAAGTATGGATAGCGATTCGTCGCTTATTGGCAGCAATGCCGTTCTTGGATGAGGCGCCTCCGCAAACACGTGCAAGAGCTGCGAGCGAGTTTAGACTTCTCGTCCACAACGGCCTCTTCGACGAAGCCGCCCGATCTTATTTGGTCGCGTCTGATTCTATGCGGGCTATGCTTATGATCGAACTTCAAGAAGCGACGCAGGTCGAACGAGAGCGCCTGCTTCGTTCGTTGAAAAGTCTTGATCTAGTCAACCAGCCATCGAGAAGAAGTTAGCTCCAGTGCTGGTCTGGTTTGCTGGACAAGGGCAGCAGCCAATATCGCGCTAGCTAAAACTGGATGGGTTAGTCTGAATTGGTTTGGATTCCATAATCAGGGTATCTCTGATCACCATGCTGGCTGGATGGGAGGCCAGCATGGATGAGAAAGCCCTATTCTCTGGAGCTCCGTAAGCGTGTCGTAGCCGCGATTGAGGGCGGCAAAGCAGTGCGCCAACTCATCCGTTCGGTCGGCGCCAAACTCTTCTTCCAAGATACTCGACTGACCTGAACCCGATTGAGCAGGTCTTTGCCAAGCTCAAGCACCTGCGCCGGAAAGCTGCCGCATGAACCGTCGTCGACACGGGCTGCGCCGCGTGCACTTCATTATGCCTAGTTTGGTCGTTTGATCCAATATTCGCGAGAATTGGCAGTTCTTCTTCTTCCGGTAATTCGAAATGGAGCTCGCGGGGGGGGCCGTCTAAATTTGGCTCCTGAGCTGATCAACAAAAAGACAAACTTTGGCCTCGAACCGCCTAGACAAATCGCACAGAAAATATAGTTAATAACGCCAAATGCTTAGCGATTTATATTAACGGTCGAGGTGCCAGCAATTGAGGCTTGCTTGAATTGTGCACTGCCCCTTTAATTGATAAAAAGGAGTTAGAGGCCGAAGTAAATTTGGATCTTTAGTTTAAAGTTGCATTAAGGAGTGCGAGATGAGTAGTTTCGCGGACATTGGTGGCGATCTAAAAGTTGTTGCGGTTAGTCCTTCTCACCCCATAGGTATGACCTCAAAAAGGCTGGTAGACATCGTTATCGCTGCGTCGGCAATATTGTTCCTTGCCCCTCTGTTTGTGCTTTGTTTCTTGCTAACTGTACTGAGCTCTCCAGGCCCGGTGATTTTTCGACATAAGCGCATCGGCTTCAATGGGCGTGAATTTGGTTGCTTCAAATTCCGTACGATGGTGACAAACGCTGAAGAGTGTTTGCGTCAGTTGCTTGAGGCCGATCCTGCTGCTGCTGCAGAATGGGCTGCCACTCGGAAGCTGCGTAGCGATCCCAGAGTGACCCTAATCGGCGGTATCTTGCGTAAATCAAGTCTTGATGAGTTGCCTCAGCTCTTCAATGTCATCAAGGGTGATATGAGTATTGTTGGCCCTCGACCTGTTACAAGGGATGAACTCGCGATGTACGAGGGCTCGCAGGGCGCGTACCTATCGTGCCGACCCGGAATTACGGGCCTGTGGCAGGTGAGCGGCCGGAGCAGCACTACCTATAGCAAGCGAGTTGCTTGCGATACATTCTATGCTGCGAACTGGTCTATGCTTTTGGACGCCAAGATTTTGATTGTAACAATACCGGCGTTATTGCTTTCCGAGAATGCTTGCTAAGGGCGAGCGGAAGCAAGGACGCTTTCGTTGGAGCGTGCTTCTAGTTTTCATACCCCTCTTATCAAAAATGAAGTCCGACGCTGGTCGTCGGGGCACTTGGTAGCGCAAGTCAAGGATCGTATGCGCCTCTGTCAGATAGAACTTTTTAGATAGAGAAATGCAAAGATGCTTCATACAGCCAATACCGCTGGGACTTGTCATCCCCTCTGGCACCTAGTGGCTTCTATAGCGCTGGGCAAATGATAAGAAAGAATTAACGCACTAATTGCATGATGCTCCGAGTGGCGGCGCGCTATGTCGCCACCTAACATGCTCGGACATCAATAGTGTTACCTTTTAGGTCGATTCTCTTCGCGATCGCCGCAGCTCTTTCGATCACCGGCCTGCAAGCGCGAGAACAGCTACCGCCAGGTTGGATTTCCGCTGCCCCGATTGTGGAGGGAAAACCGACGTTGGCTCCGTTTCAACATGTCAGATTTTGTATACGCTACCCGAGCGAATGTGACGCCGGCACGTCAGGAAGCGACAAGATCGAGCTCAACTCTAAGACGCTCGAAGTTCTGAAGCGCGTCAATCGAGATGTAAATACTTTGATTTCTCCCATTGCCAAGGATTATGGCGTCGCGCTCCAGGATGGATGGACGATCGCTCCGACCGCGGGAGACTGCAACGACTACGCCGTAACTAAAAGACATCAGCTCGTCGAGAACGGAATACCGTCCGGCGCTGCACGCCTGGCCGTCGTTAAGACACCGTCCGGCATAGGGCATCTTGTGCTTATCGTATCCACGACCCAGGGCGATCTGGTCTTGGACAATCTCACCGACGCAGTTCGAATTTGGCAAAGTACGCCATACTCCTGGATCAAAATACAGTCGGCAAACAATTTACGTTTTTGGTCCGAGGTAAAGCCGACACAATCCATACTTTCCGACGCATCTAGAGTACGCGTCGCTAACCGCTAAGAGTTAGCGCGTTACAACGGTCGACCGTTCCACTCCACAAAGTGGCTCTTGGAAATGCCCAGGCGGGACCACCGACGTAGATGCGCCCAGCAGGCGGCTCGGTAGCGGCACCGGCGTTTGATGCTTGGTGGTCGCGCGCCTGCCAATCGCCAGCCGATAGAAGATGCCGCCGTCCAAGTCGACGAAAGACTTTCCCGGCGCACGGAACGGCGAGGCGCTTGCGATAGCCCCCGCCCTGGTGCCCGTGTAGAGACCAATCAAAATGAACCTAGCAACGTGTCTTAGGGGCCTCTTGTCGGTTTCGATCTTCTGTCCCTTCAACGGTCCCACATGGATCGTCTGCGTCTCTCGATATCGCCAGCACATCCAGAGCAACTTCGCCGCCTCCTGACGGGTTGCGATGAGTCGGGGAGCCCGCGTGCTCAAGAAGAAAACCTTGGTCAATCCGCTTTTCGATATCAATCGGGCCGCCATCATCTACCCTACCCACGAACGCAGCCGTGATCTGTTTGCCATCGTGAGCCATCATCGGCTCAGGCTCCCACTGCACGAACATTATCGCATCTTGTTCCAGAAGTTCCTCGAACACCTTCATTCCCATACGATTGCAGAGCAGTGGAGCGATGACATTCGCGCCAGTTACACTTAGCTGAACGGTGTCGAATAAGAGCAATTGCTCAAATAGCGATTTCTCCACTGCTCGAAGCGGTATCGAGAAAGTTGGGGACGCCTTGGCCAACGGTGAGTAGTTTACCGTTGTGCTACCCGGTGATGGGGCCGAATGTTCGGTCCGAAATTTTTTCAGCTCCGAGGAGAATACCTTTAGGCTCATGCTCTCACTCCAGTCCGCGCCGCTCATGGAGCCAATTCTTTATCATGATATCTGACGTCCGGTTGTGATGCTGTGGACGGCTCCTCCACGGGCACGAGAGTGCCAAGGAGTGGGCGCCGTTTGAGGCTCCCACGATTCGGAGGAGCAGCCTATGCAGTCAATTTCGACGATTGGTCTGGATATTGCGAAGTCGGTCTTCCAAGTACACGGCGTTGATGCAGCCGGCCAGGTGGTCATACGCCGTCAGTTGAGGCGCAGCCACGTCTTGGCTTTCTTCCAGAAGCTGCCGCCATGCCTGGTGGGGATCGAAGCTTGCGCATCATCGCACCATTGGTCCCGTGAATTGCAGGCGTTGGGCCATACGGTGCGATTGATGCCTCCGGCCTATGTGAAGCCCTACGTCAAGCGGCAGAAGAACGACGCTACGGACGCGGAGGCGATCTGTGAAGCGGTGACGAGGCCCAACATGCGGTTCGTGCCGACCAAGACAGTCGAGCAACAGAGCTGTCTGATGCTTCACCGAGCGCGCCACCTCTTCATCCGCCAGCAGACCGCGATTATCAACTCGATCCGCGCCTATCTTGCCGAGTTCGGGATTGTCGCCCCTGTTGGGCGGCGAGGCGTCGAGCAACTGCTGGAAGTCGTCGCCGATAAAGCCGAAGACCGAGTCCCGGAGGTCGCCCGGATGTGCCTTGCTGCTCTTGGCGGTCAATTGCGCGCGCTGAAGGCCCAGATCCTGGAGTTCGACCGCCGCATCATCGCCTGGCATCGATCAAACACGACGAGCAAGCGGCTGGACGCGATCCCTGGCGTCGGTCCGGCGCTGGCAACAGCGCTGGTCGCGAGCGTTGCCGATCCCAAAGCCTTCCGATCCGGGCGGGACTTCTCGGCCTGGGTTGGTCTCGTGCCAAAGCAGAGCTCGAGCGGGGGTAAAGACAAGCTTGGCAGTATCAGCAAGCAGGGCGATCGCTATTTGCGTAGCCTGTTCACGGCTGGCGCACTTGCCGTGATCCGCTATGCCAAGATCCATGGCACGGGGCATCGGCCCTGGCTCACCGCGTTGTTGGCGCGGCGACCCACCAAGGTCGCCGCCATCGCGCTTGCCAACAAGCTCGCCAGGATGGCCTGGGCGATGATGGCCAGGAACGAACGCTACCAGGAGCCGGCCGCGCTGGCGGCCTAAACGAGATCGCGCCGACAACGCCGGCGTGACGTAACGGTTGGAAGGGCGAACAGCACGTAATGCAGCGCCGGTCGATCCGGCGATCAGGACAACCCACATGGGCCACAGCATTGTCGAATGCGAGGTTTTGACCGGGACCTGATCCGCGGAGGGCATTATGGCCAGCGGTCATGCGTACCGCACTAACAGGCCGAACACATGGCTGCTCCGACCAAGCTGCAAAGTGAAGATTCTCCTTGCCAACCAGGAGCCGTCCACACATGGCCCACTGCGTCTCCGGAGAAGGTCCGCGATTAGGCCGCCGTTGGTGGGTGACCGGACATTAGAGGGGCCGGCTGCTCAATGAGTATATGCCCGGCTGGCCTTAGCGATGTAGTCGACAAAGCCACTGATTGTCGCCAAGGCTCCGACGCCAAAGCCGGCCAGCGCAGTTAGTGACAGGTCGGAATTCGATCCGACCTTGGAAATAGCATCGCTAAGGGACTCGACAGAACTTGTCGTGCTGTCGATACCTTCGCCGCTCACTGTAATAGTTACCCGATATCGCCATTGAAATGTGGTGTCTCCCCTGCTAGAAGCCCCGCTCTCAAATTAGGAGCCTCCTCCATACCAAAGAAGACGAAGAAGATTGCCCGCCGCGAATGGACCGCAGCGGACGTGAAAGCGTTGCGTGCCCATTCCGAAGCCCGCACACCTGTTGCAATAATTGCGAAGCTCACGAAGCGAAGCGTGCCCTCTTTACGTATGAAGGCATCAAGCCTTTGTATCGGGCTCGGTCACCAGCGTTGACGCGTCCCGCCTACGACGTCGCCGCCAGAATCGTCCGTTTGTCACCGTTGCGATTCAGTTTAACAAACGTATCGAGGCTGGGAACGGGCTTTCTCGTTTCATAGTCGGCCTCACCGCCCCCGTAAGGCTTCGGCATTCGGGGATCTTGATCGCGGTCGCCATGACGGGGTCCATGGGACTTGTTCGTGCGGCGCCCTTGCCGTTCACGCGGTCCCATTGGGTGCGAAGTTCGGCGCGTCGAGAGAAGTATTCAGTCAAAATGTCACTCCCAAATGAAAAGGACAGCCATACCGGCTGCCCTTGCTGTGCGTGCAATTGCCCGTGCACGCGTCGGGCATTGTCTGCTATAGTGGAGCATGGGGCGCTTCACCGTATCGGTAGATGTCGACACTGACTCAGAATGGTATCTGACGTCGGCGTCGTTTGAAGTTTTTACGGAAGCCCTAGAACACGCAACCGGAATTGCGATATGGCTCCATGGAGAGGCCAGCAATCCACCCGGCATTTGGATTCACGGAAGGGCGTTAGACGAACCAGCATCGTACCCTCGCGAACAGGTGGCCAGGCGAAGCCCCCCTTCTCGAGCCACTTCGTCGCTAGAACCATTCCCGAGCCGTCAAAAACCAGTAGCTTCAAACGATCCGATCGCTTCGGATCGGAAGACATAAACGTCACCGCTGTAGGGCTTGCCGCTTAATCCCTCCGCTACCAGCGCGACCAGGCCATGAACGCCTTTGCGAAAGTCAATCGGCTGCGTCGCGACGAACCGACGAACACACGGACCATTGGACCAAACGAGATCATCGCGTCGACCTCACCGCCGCCAGCACGCGCTCCAGCGTCGCGGCGTCGACGCCGACGGGCACGCGCACCGTCGCGCCCGCGATCATCACCTCGATCCGCTCAGCCGGACTCACCAGAACATGCGCCTTATCGATCGCGTTCGGTTGCGCCTCGACGGCGGCGTCGAGCCTGACTTGCACGAACTGCGGAGCTTCGCTCGACGCGAGCCGCGCCTGGCGCCGCCACACACTTAGCAGTCCCCGGTTGACCCGGTTGCGTCGAGCCACCTCGGAAATGCTCGTCTCCGGATCGGCGCTCTCGGCCACGATCCCGCGCCTTCTCCGCATCGCTCCAACTGCGCCGTCGCCTCTCCCCCGTGATCACCTCAATCCGGAGATACGAGGCGGCATCATGCCTGTCTTGATGTCTGTCTTGATGCATGGAATGAGCGTCCCTCGCGTTGTCAAATCCACGCGCGAGTCTCGCTCATCCCGTCTACCTAAACGAGGTGGGGTCGTCGTACCGTTATCGTTGCAACTACCAAGCATCCGGTGACGACTTCACCGGACGGATACAACAGAGCAGAGACCCACTGCGCGCCAAGAAGTATCCGAGACACTTTCTGAGGCCGCAATGAGCGGTCACGATCTTGTAGAGACGCTTTCTTTGCTGCTGGGCTAGAGGGCGAATTCTCAACTAAGAACTGCTTCAGAAGCCACGAACAACAGCGCAACGCCCGAACGCCCTATTTTAAGTTCAGTTGCCTCAGATAGAAGCCCTGCCTTTCGACAGCAGATCTAATTTCGGCGCTAACGCTTTTGATGCGTTTCCTGCTTTTTCGCCACTTCAATGCCTGACCTAAAATCGAAGGCTTTGATCCGTTGCTTACAACTAGCAGCTCGCGCTTCTGGTTGATGTAGATATCGAACATGCCCCCTCCCCCAGCTGGACTTTGTAACTCCTTTGCGCCGGGAAAGGGTTGCAGATCTGCAACATGTTTGGTGCGGCGCGACGGACGCGTCCGGAGACGGCCCCTGGTTAGGTCATCTTGAGCGGACGGCTGACCGCGCTTATGCGGCGTGAGCCACGTTCTGCGGTCGCCAATTCCAGGGCATGAGTTCGCGGATGCGCTTGGTAGGGTGATCCGATAGGCGCGCCAGCACGCCGGCAAGCCAAGCCTGCGGGTCGATGTCATTGAGCTTGACGGTGGCGATGAGGCTGTAGATGGCAGCAGCACACCGGCCGCCCTCACCCGGCGAAGGTACGACGATTTCCACGTTACGATGGTTCATCGGCGGGTTCATTTTCATTCGTCTCTCGGACGCCTATCCGCTCGGGTATTCCCGGCCGTTAGCTTCAACGCTCACGACCGCGCGTCTTAAGGTAAGCCGCTTGAAGTGATTTGAGACCTCTCTTCTCTTTTCATTTAGAAATGGAAGAGCTTCGGTCGCTGAGCGGGTGGTCTGACTGATTTGGAAAAGCCGCTTCCCGGTCGCGCCGAGCGTTTGACACGGACGAAGAAGAAGCTCTCGCGAGCCCTAGCCCCATCAAAATCGCGAATGGGATGAAATATCCCGGGATCTGAAGAGAGAAATCCACGAGTGAATGAAGAAAACCAAGCACTGCAATGCCGTTGATTGCAGCCAACTTTGGTTCGGCTGATTTCGGCTGTTGAATGGCCGCGCGTGACAGAAGAATTATAGTCGCGAGGGCAGCCAGCGCGACCATCGCAGCAATCGGCACTCCCATTTCAACTGCGATTTCTAGGATGGTCGAGTGAGCATAATCCCAGACTCCCGAGCCAAAAAATGTCGGTGGTCGCAACGACGGAAAAATATCTTCGAAAGTCCCCGCCCCACTGCCAAACAATGGATGCCGTTGAATAGACTGAAAGCATAGCTCGTAGACGGACCACCTCTGCTCATCGATAAGGCCTTGGCTTGCAATTCTTCCGATTTGAAGAAGCCAAGCGAACAATGCGGCAGCGCCCGCCAAAGCGAAGAAGAAAAGCCCCCCTCGACCGATCTTCACTCGGCTGGCAACCATGAGAAGCACAAACGTTAGCAGCCCAGCGCACGAAGAAATAAGGGCGCCGCGAGACCCGCTGGAAAGAAGTGCAAAGAAGCAGACGAGAGCTCCGGCCGTACTGAGAAGCGCATCAAACAAAAGCTTCTCATATCCAGGATTCAGCAATAGCAGCCGGATAGAAGAGGTTCGAATGGCCTGCCAAGAAGACAGGGCGGAACTTGCCCAGAGGATTAGACCAGTGCCCGCAAACGTTCCAGCGGTGTTGTGGTTGATAAATGTCGTTGTGAAGCTGCCAATATAAGCGGACTTCGTCGCCCAGAGGATCGCAGTTGGCGTAAATACGAGCGCAAACAAGCCATAGGCTGCATAAGCTAGGATTGAAATTCGCGCAACCTTTAGTAGCGATACGCTACTCCTATACGATGTTCCTAGCAAAAATCCGCTGATGAAAGCGAGCGCAAAGGCAAAGAAGTGACCAATAGCGAGGTCGGGGATCTTTTCTCGACTAGAGATCCTAGCATTGACGCTAGGCCCGAGGAGCTCGTTCAATCGTCGCCAGCTCGGGTCATTTAGCTCATTCAGTCCAAGAGGGAGAACCTGAATCGCTGAAACAACCGCATAGCAAAGGTAAATGCCAAGCGCAGCTCGAAATATTAGCCGTTGCTGAGCATTAAGTGGAAAGCCAGCTCCCAACACGGCGGCAAACGAAAGGACAATCGTCCAGCAGACCACCCAAACCAGATCTACCGATCCGAAAAATAACGGCGCGAAAGCAAGGACAACTGACGTTGTCCATAGCTGAACCGATCTGAGCGTGACTAGGCCGAAATATCGTCCTGAAGACGATTGAAATATGCGTCCATTAGTTCGCCCCTCTGACAGATATTCGCGCGGCATTCACGTTAGAAACAGCATTCGCGGTGTTAGAGACACTATTAGCCGTATTGTTGATGAGTGCTAGGAGCTTGTAGTAGTCAACGACTTTTGCGTTCGCCACATACAGCACATCCTTCGAGTGCATCTGGAATCCAGCGGCTAGCAACATACCCGACGGATCTCGCAGATTCACCCGATAAATCGTCGGTATCCGATCGTAGACAAACCTCGATGTGTCAACACCAAGCTTCTCAAGAAGAGGGCGATCTTCGAAACGGTAGACGAAGATTTCGCTCGGATCCGATTGATTGTCGTTGAGTCCACCCGCCTTACCAATAGCTTGAGTCAGAGTGAGCGTTTCGACGTCAAAGCTAATATCCGAAATCTGGCCGAAGACGTTCTGGTTGAGAGCACCCAGCGCCGTGAAGGTTGGCGTCTCTCGCGTAATAAAAATAACGTCATTCGGCCGAACAAAGATGTTCTCGCGCGGATCGTGAACCACTCGGCTCATGAGTACTCTGACGCGTTTGCCATCCCTCTGCAGAGTTATGTAGCTCTCGATCGCTTCGAACTTTGGGCCGCCTGCCCGTGCGATTAAAGCGAGAAGCCGCTCTCCAACGCTATTGAGCGCCAAAACTCCCGGCGTGTTAACATCCCCCAACACACTCACGACGCTAGAGTGCTGCTGATTGAGACTAATAACAACTTGTGGCTCGATCGCGCGATTCCTCAAGCGGGCCACAACAGCCTGTTGAATCTCGGGGATCGTCCGTGCAGCTGCTGGAATCTCGCCCGCATAAGGAACGTAAATGCTACCTTTCTGATCGACGGCCTGCGCCGGCAGGTCGACAAAATTACCCGGACGGGCACCAGCTGCCTGGCCAGGCGTAAAAAGACCACCGGGCGCTGCCTCGAAGATAGAGATATTGAGCACATCTCCGACACCAACAACTTGGTTAGGCTTTGGGCGTTTGTCCGGGAACTGGCCCTTGAAACTTATTAAGTTTGGCTGGGACAGAAACCCGATCGTATCCGCGGAGACATCGACCAACGCGTACGGCAGAGATGCCGCCGACTGAAGCTCTGCTGTTGCATCAGCCTTAATGTCATCGCTCCTAGGCCCTGTATTCGGAAGGAGGCTGCAGGATGCCAAACCAACCGCAAAAATAGCAACCAGCAGCGAGGAAAACAGTCGCCCCATAACAGATACGCCCCAAAAAACGCTACGCTTGCTCATTACTCGCAACCCTGCGCACGTGCGCCGCAGCAAAAGCTGAGCGTCATCCGCCGAGGAACCGTCGCGAGTGCAAGCTTCAATTCGACCCCCTTCGCCCATCAATGGCCAAACGCATACAAATTGACCCCAATAGACTCGATCAAGCGGATAGAACCTACACGGCACGTTAAGGGTATCAAAGCTTGATTAGGCTGCTCGGCAGCGTTTTACCCCAATCGTGGCAGTAAGGTCACACTGCCCGCCAGCCACTTAAGTCTTTGAAAAAACTCGTATCTTTGTTTCTTCTCAACTGGCCAATCTCAAGCAATCGGGCAAAGCCGCTACGAGCCTACGCTCGTATGGTTGCTGATTTCCTACTGCGAAACTGAATTACGAGTTTGCATTACCTAACAAAGATCGCTGCCCAGCGGAGGGGTAAAGCTAGGCGGCAACGCTAAAGCGATCCGAACCAGCTATGGAAATAAGGGCCAGTGCCGGGCACACCCAATTGCTTGGCGAAACGATACATAATCATTATTGTGAAGTCGTCTGAGCGCGGCAAGCTGGGAAAGCTGAAGGGGTTAGGAATGTCGGGATTGGTGAAGTTATTGTTGGGGGTCGTTCTTGTCGTTTCCATTGGCGCAATTGCGAATGAAGCCGCCGCTCGAGGACGAGCATATCCTCTCACCCGTTGCGGTCCTGATCTAGCCTATTTGTGTCCAATTCGGGGTTATTTTGATCTCGTACCTTTTCATTATGACTTGGCCATCCATCCGCGCTGCATCCGAGAAGCTCCCATCGAAACAACCGGTGGAATCCGCCGCAGACTGGTTATCTTTTGTGGCTGACGGCGTAATCGTTGCACGAGCACTAACATTTCGAGCTCGACGAGCGACGGTCTAGCTCCCCACCGCAGTCGGCAGATAAAATTGAGCCTGCTCCCAAGTTTTGTCCCGTTCTGAGTTCGCCATTGCCGTTGGATTTGCCTGGTTGGGCGGTGGAAGCAACGGGGGCTGGCGCGTAGCCTTCGGCATAGCGCAGCGCCAGATCCCGGCGCTGGTGGCAGTCATCGCTAACTCGGACGGGGTTCTCCAGCCAAGCTGCGAGTGTGGTCGTGTGTCGTTGTCATCGACCCGCCAACGTCCAAGTGTGACGCGGGCTTGTGCCAGTGGCATGAACATCGTCTCATTCAACAGCTCATCCCGCAGCCGGCGGTTAAAGCTCTCGATGAAGGCGTTCTGCATGGGCTTGCCCGGCGCGATGTAGTGCCTTCGACACGGCTTTGTCGGCCCATACCAGGATTGCGTTGCGTGAGTTCCCTGCCGTTGTCGCTGACCACCACCCTGCGCTTGCCGCACTCGATCATCAGCCGGTCCAGTTCCTGCGTCATACGAACGCCGGAGAGCGAGGTATCGGCCACCACCGCCAGGCACTCACGGGTATCTGGTCAACCAGAAAAGCTCTTCCCGCTCCATCGGGCAGAGGAGCTGACGGTGCGTCGCCGCGGTGGCCGCAAGCCGGCGATCGGGACCACGACGCCGATGCTAGTTCCGATAATGCCGGAAGAACGGTGGTCGCCCGACTTTGTGTCGGACTAGCTGACCGACGGCCGCCGCTTTCCGCATCCTGACCGTCGCCGACGATTGTATCCCTCCCGCCTGAGCAGAAGATGCAGCCGTCGATACCCGAAGCGGCGGCGGGGCTCCTGGGCAATCGCCCTCATGATGGCGAACGCTAGCATCGTGAGCCTGGGTCGTCCGGTGTCTCAGGTTCATGGGGCAGCAGCCGATGGCTTTACACGCCCGCCGCCGTTCGCTCATCTCAAAATGTCTGGCGCAGATGCACGACAGCTTTCCGCTTCCATGCGGGCGTCAACACTTCTTTCCCACGAGGTCCTTCAACGCCGCACTGTCCAGCATAGCCTCATTAGCATAGCCTTGGCCAGGAGCCGCTTCAGCTTCGTGTTCTCATCCTCGAGCCTCTCAGCCGCTTGGCCTCGGCACGTCCATTCCGCCGAACCTCGCCTTCCATTTGTACATGCTGGCATCGCTGACGCCGTGCTCGCGGCATAGATCGGCCACCGAAACCCCGGCCTCGTGCTCCTACAAAATCCCGACGATTTGCTCTTCGCTAAAACGATTGCGCTTCGCGCTCTGGTCTTCGTCTTGGGACAGAACGAAATTCAAGCTGGAATAAGCCCGTGGGGTCACGGGCGCTCACCAATTCGAAGGATATCTCGCGCCGGTGTTGCTCAGATCTAATCGAAATTCCAATGAAAAAGTTCGTCAACGAATGTCTGGAGCCAAGTGCTCGCCTTAGTGGCGCAAGTGCCACACACTAAAGCGATTTCATCAATTAAGCACTTTTGACTCCAAAACACGGCAATTTTCTGCTTTCAAGGTTCCGGCGGGGCCTGGGGAACAGAAAGATGTTTAAGCCTAATCGAAAATCGCCAATCGAGTTGAACCAGCTCGAAGCAGCAATAACTACCGCGGTCCGAAGATCAGGTCCAAATTGTGAAGGATTTGTGGGTGTAGTCGTCGGTGAATGCCGCCCGCAATCTATACAAGATTCAAACTGGACAGTCCGCGGTATAAAGTTCGGAACTGCTGAACGAGATAGCTGCAATTCTGCCCTTTCGCTAATTGTAGATCGCTTAAAGCGCGAATTCGAGATTAAGGGATAATATAAACAGTCAAAAGTGAGTTTGGACCTCACGGCTGTGGCCACGGACATTCACGATGATCGCGCGAGATAACCGTCTCATTTGTTTTTAGGCACGCGATAATCTCGATTTGCTCGTATTGCGTGAGGCGAGTGCCGTTGGCCGCACCGCTGACCTTTAAGTGCTGTGACCGATTCGTAGTTCGGGAAACCGCGTTGAGAATACCGCGGTCAAAAATCGAAGATGGCCGATCGTCGCCTCTAGTTCGATAAGCCGCCGCTGACCGTTCAAGATCTCTTTGTCAAACAAACTTTGATGATGCTCATCCAGAGCTTCCCGGTGCAAATACTCATCATCGCCGTTACCGATTGTTACTGCTGCACGCTCGATCACGTCGCGTACCCTTTCATCGAGACCAGCGTACTCCCTCTCAGCGGCTGCAAGCGCAATCTCGATAGCTTCGATGATAGGGGCAAGACGGGCCCGATCGGTTTCAGCATCCCTCGCCGCTGAACGAGCTCTAAAGTGGGTCCGGCGCGGCCCAAGCTTCGACATCCGATGAATGCTGGCTCTCCAAGAAAACTGAAACATGCATTCATCTTTCGATATATGGCGCGCGATCGAAGCATCGCCAAAGGTAGTTAACAAAGACCTAGCGGCCAAGCCGCGGCTGGCGCGGGCAAGACGGAGGCATGAGACTGCCCGACTGCCAGGGGCGCGACTTTGCGACCGATGCGGCGGATTCAGGACTGGTGGCCAAGCTGCCTCAAGACCTGTCGATGGGCGAGGTCTGCATCGGCTCGACATCCTACCCCTCAGCGGGGTCGGCAACAGTATCACGCGGCAACCAGCGTATGAGGCGCGATGAAGTGAATCTCTCAGAGAACCTTTAACCAACGCTATCGCGACTATAGCCGCTGTCCAAATTTCCGGCTGGTTTTGGCTCAACGAAAGGCCTGGCTGCAATCCACTCATGGACAAAACATGCTGCGAGTTTAGTGACAAGCGGAGCGCGTTGGCGAAATATCTCGATCACTTGAGTATTCGACTACTATGCGCCAATCGCATCTTGCCTGACAAAACCCCTGATACTTGGGACGCGCCTAGGCGTCGGGCGCGTCCCCTAGCCACAACGCACTGCGCATCCTTGGCGTTTTGGGGCATCCCGTTACTCGCAGTAAGGTTGAGAGGTTAGCTTAATCTACGGTCGTTGTTGCGAACCCTCACACAACATCGATAATTCCTTCGCGCGCCGGTTTTTCCCCAAGGCCTGGTCCCACCCAAGCAAAGCCGTCGAGCGAATATGGGTCGCTTGGCGGCTTTGTCGTTGCGTTAATGCGAAAGGAATATTTGGCTATGGCGCGCAAGCCCTGGTCGTTCAAGGAGGACCGCCGACTCATGGAATTGGCGAAGTCTTCCGCTACGCTAGAAGAAGCGGCGAGGCAGCTCGGGCGAACTCCCGATGCGATCAAACGCACGGCTTTACGGCTGGGCCTGTCCTTGAAATCAAAAACCGCCAAGAAGGATTAACCTCCAAGAGTGGACGCCGTCACTACGCGCGAAGCTCAACCGTCGTCCGCCGTCTAAGTTTGCCGAAACGAGATCGCGACGAATAATTCTTTTGTCCTGATTTGGCTCGCCGCAGGGCCTCCTGCTCCCACAAGCGGCTAAACTGAGCAATTGAGCTAGGCCGGCGCAAGTTGTTTAACGATGTTATTCCCTTTCTAAGCCAACCGCCAATTAAAGCGCTACGCTTCCGTATGCGCCAAAAGCACCTCATCGCCGCCGCTGCGATTTGCCTTGCCCTCATCGCCTACGCCACTCTGACGAGGCTAGCAGGCAGGCCCGCCCTCATGGGCCATCACGAGGCCTACTGGGTCGTTGTAATCGAGCGTTTCAGCGCCTATGGGCTGCTTGGACTACTCTTCTCTCTTCTTCTGCCTGGGCGGTTCTTCTCAGCTTGCGCGCTCGTCGTTGCTGTCGCCACGGCGCTCGAAATCCTCCAAGCAATGACGCCCGATCGTGATCCGGGCCTTCTGGATGTGCTGCAAAAAGTGGCAGGAGGTACGGTCGGCGTCATACTAGCCCAAACGATCCTCGCCTTCTTACCCCGGCCGCCCTCCTGAAATCACATCGTTCGTATGGTTTAGACTCAGCATCCCGGTCTCAACCACATCCGTTTCAGTCGAATGAGCGCAGAATTTAGAATGCGATCGCACTGTCATCGAAATTGACTTCGACCTTGCCCGACGCAAATGTTGCGTGCACAATCGAAACTTAGATTTTGGACTCCAATTGTATTTCTCGTGTTGCTGATTGCTAGTTCCATTTGGAGAGCACATTATGACCGCGCCACCGACTGTTCTCGTCACGGGAGGCGCGGGTTATATCGGCTCGCATGCCTGCCGGGCCCTTACTGCGGCCGGCTATCACCCCGTCGTCTATGACAATCTCACGACGGGCCATCGCAGCTTCGTCGCCGGGGAGCTGGTGACGGGCGATCTGCTCGATGGCGCGACGCTGGCGCGCGCCTTTGCCGACCACAAGGTTACGGCGGTGATGCATTTCGCGGCAGCGAGCCTCGTCGGCGAGTCCATGACCGACCCGCAGAAATACTACATCAACAACGTCCAGGGCACGCTGTCGCTGCTCCAGGCGATGCGCAACGCCGCCTGCCACCGCATCGTGTTCTCCTCGACCGGTGCGGTCTATGGCAATGCCGATTCCAAGGCGCTGCCGGAGGATTTTCCCTGTGCGCCGATCAACCCCTACGGGGCTTCGAAGTGGATGATCGAGCGCATGCTCGGCGACTACCGCGCGGCCTACGGCTTCGGTGCATTCTGTCTGCGCTATTTCAACGCCAGCGGCGCCGATCCCGCCGGCGGCATCGGCGAATTGCGCGACAACGAGACGCACCTCATTCCGCGCGCCATGATGGCGTTGCAGGGCCATGTCGAGTTCGCCGTGTTCGGTGACGATTACGACACGCCCGACGGCACCGCGATCCGCGACTACATCCACGTCACCGACCTTGCGGCGGCGCATGTCGCGGCGCTGAAGCTGCTCGAAACCGGACATGCCGGCGGCAGCTTCAATCTCGGCACCGGCGCGGGCTTCTCGGTGCGCGAGATCCTCACCGCGATCARGCAGGAGACCGGGCGCGAGGTGCCGCACACCGTCAAGCCGCGCCGCGCSGGCGATCCGACCTATCTCGTCGCCGATCCCTCGGCTGCGCGAAAGGTGCTGGACTTCGTGCCGCGCCATTCCGACCTCGCCACGGTGATCCGCACCGCCTGGGCCTGGCACCAGAAGGCACATCCGAACAAGTAGGCACGCCTAAGCCCCACTTTGGCAGACCGATTTGGCTGCCCACAGCAAAGGGGCGTCATGACTATAACTCTAATTTGCCTTAAGGTCGGGAAGCCGACTGAGTAGCCCGCCTTCAAAAACTTGAAGTGCGCGATCGACGGGCCAAGCTCCTTGAGCCGGTGCTGGCCGTTCAGGATTTCCTTGTCGAAGAGATCATGGTGATGACTGTCGAGTGGCTCGCGCTCGAGATATTCGTCATCGCCGTTTCCAAGGGTCACGGCAGCCCTGGCCAATACATCCTCCACCCGGCGGTTCAGGCCTGACTGCTCTCTCTCAGCCGCGTGCAGGGCGTCTTCGATCGCGACCAAGATGGTTTCGATCGGGATTGATCAGTTTCAGCGTCGCGCTCGGGTGAACGGGCACGGAATTCCTGGTCAGCCCGGCTGTGGCCTTTCAGGAAGTTGTGTGTGCGGGCCCGCAAGAACAGCTGAAACATGCGTGCATTTTCCGGTTGAAAGCGTCAAGGCCAAACGAAGACCAGAAAATGGGTCCAGGATGAGTTAATAAAGGCCAAAGCCGGCGGACGGCTCGGCCCGATTTTGGGCCATCCATGCTTTCCAAGCGCCTTCGTGCTTGGCGTACAATTCCTGCCAACGCTGTTCGACGACGACCAGCCGATGGATGCTGCCGTCGCGCACGATCCCGCCGTCTCCCCGGCCAACAAGCGCCTGGCTATCCAGACGTTCGAACTCGAACGTCTCCTCGAACGTCAGACCGATCAGGACCCGCCGCCCACCCGCATCGACGAAATATCGCCGCGGCGCGTTGTTCCTCGGCTCAATCACGACGCGCCGTCTCTCGCCAGATCCAGGAGCCGCTCAGTGCACGAAGACGACGACCATAAGCCCAAATAAACAGCGGCGCTCCAATCACCAGCAACAGCAAAGCAACGAGCCAGATCATGTACACAATCCCAACTTTGTCAGCACAGAAGCAACCAATGGCTTTTAAATCCCTACGCAGCTTAAGCCACCGGCGGTCCGGCACACAACGGTCGCCGCGATTTAACCTAACCGGACATGGTTACCTCGTCACCCCCAGGCGGATGCCATCAGAATGCCCTTCGTGTCGGCGGCCGAGAGCCGGATGACCCGTAGGGTGCGTAGAGTTGACGCATATACTTGCGCTTTTGCGATCGCGACGAACGCACCGCGTAGCCGGACGCGAAGCCGGCGAAGAAGATCAAGAGTACGATCAGGAAAGGCGCCATTGGGAAATCTTTCCATTTGCGGAACGTTTCCTTCTCCCTAGACGCAGCATTCTCATCGCTCAGTTGTGTCGAGATGATGATGAACGCCGCTGATTTCGTCAGCAAGCGCGAGAAATGTTGGGCAGCAATCTGCTTGAGGATTAGCCGTTCTCAATCAGCCGCAGAACCACAGAATCATTCTCACCAGCGACGGCGTGATGAAATAGACCAGCCGGCCATCGCGATCAGCACGACGCTGAAGAACGCACCGTTCTCTGATCTTGGAAAGAGGAAGCGCGGCCCAGGCCTTTTAAAGCATTTGCATATTCGTATCGATTGTTTGCGAGATCATAGACGAACGAATTCGACGATCTCGTGACGCGCCTCGCAGGAACCCAACTCGAGACGATTCACCAAAGCATTGTTTCATGCGTGCATCATGATTGGATTGTGAACCGGAGTTCTTACGTCCTTCACGATCTCGCGCGCAAAGACTCTGGTCGTATGGACAGGAATCAAGCTGCCGGACATCGCGGCAGAGACATCGATGTCTGCGCTCTTAAGCTAGTGCGGAGCTATCGGCACGAGGTCCGGCGTTTGGCTATCCGCTCCCGACCGGCCCCGAAACACGAAGAGGCCCTTATCCGTCGAGACAATGTCGCCTGGCTGCAGTGTGTCGTCGCCGAGCACGCGCTCCGTTGCAATCTTCTCCGGCGGATCCGGCTCGAGCGATCGCAGCGGGACATTGTGCCGCCAATCCCGCCGCGCCTGTTCAGCGCGCTTGCGGGCCTCGTCTACTCGGCGCTTCCACTCCTCGCGCGAAACCAGACTATCCGGGGAAGCAGCCACATCGCTGGTCTGCGCCTCCACGTTTGGAGGCGTCGACACCTCATCGCCGGCCAGCACCTGTCCGCTCCCGAGCTGGAGCGACACGACCAACACGACCACAGTTGCAAGATCTATCCTCATGCTGGTCATTATGCTCACGCGGCAATGCGCGCGCGATTCTATTTCATTGCCGCCGCAATGTCTGCGGGCGTCGAGGATGCCGTGGCGCGCGACGATCTTCGCGCGAATTGGGCTCAGCTTACGGAAACTCCCGTGGTTGTACGGAGCAGTAAGCACCAACTTCGTCGCGGTAAGGTTGAGGGGTTAGCTTAATCGGCGTTGTTTGTTGCGAAGTCTCACCGATCGCATATCCATCTCCGCACCGGGCTCCCCCAAGGCCCGGCCCCACCCAAGCAAAGCCGCTGAGCGAATATGGGTCCGCTTGGCGGCTTTGCCGTTGTGTTGACGCGTAGAGGATCATGTCGGTTATGGCGCGCAAGCCCTGGTCGTTCAAGGAAGACCGCAGGCTGATGGAATTGGCCAAGTCTTCGATTTCGCTGGAAGAGGCAGCAAAGCAACTCGGGCGCACGCCCGATGCCATCAAGCGCATGGCCCTGCGGCTCGGCCTGTCGCTTAAGTCGAAGAGCGGAAGAAAGAGCTAAACCTGGTTGACAACAAGCTCCGTGCCCATCGCTCATTGAGCGGAGGGAAGCGTGAGGTCTAAACCTCAATCAGACCTCTAGCGGCTGCAAGAGCCACTACGCCAACATGTGTTTGTTCGGCGAAGGCACCTTCCAGCAAGTGCGAACGAAGTTCGCCCAATGACGCGAGACTAACGGAAACGCCCGGTTCCTCGGTGAAATTAGAGACTCGCTCTCCCGTCCGAACAAAAAACGAATGAGTTGTATTGCTGATGCGGCAGGAGCAGGTTGCACCTTTCCCGATCAGCTCAATGGTCTTCGTTGGGTAGCCGGTTTCCTCAAGAAGCTCGCGCGCCACTGCAGTACGCGGATCTTCGTTTGGGTCCAACATTCCGGCAGGCAACTCAAGCGAAAACCGCTCAATTGCTGGACGATACTGCCTCACCAATAATACGCGAGAATCGGGTGTGATCGCGAGCGCAACCACATAATCTGGTTGCGCAACAGCGTAATAGGTTTCGGCCGGCGAGCCGCTACCAAACTGCACGTCTCGTGCGACAACTTCGAGCCAAGGGGACACCGGAATTCGGGAGACACCTAGGATTTTCGGGAAAACGTCGGCCATTTGTGCCTCTTCGGTGGTTGAAATTCAGCTACCTGAACAGATTGTTGGCCGTTTCCAAACAACTAGTTTCTAGTTTCGAGGATCTCTACCTGCTCCCCAGGGAACTTTGCAGCCTAAATCGAGCTCGACCACAAGAATTCGGCAGGACGGAGTTTCCGTCGTGGTACATTATTGCGTTATCGGCATATCGACCTGCTTCGCGCTCAGCGTTGCTTTCGTGGCGTTACGCCTCTGGGTGGCCCGCCATCCGCGCGCTACAGGCACACTTCGATCACGGGAAATCCGGGTCCTACGGCTTCAGCGCCGTTAACCACATTGACGTCCCTTGAGCGATCGCGCCGCTGGCTCGCACTCCGTGGGCAAGGCTGCAGGCCCGTTTAAACCTTATCTTAGCGCCGTGATGCTTAGTATCCGGGTCAACCTTCTTTGACCCGCACGGGCCGGATGAAAGCAGCACGGCCGAAACTCTCATTGATGGCGCTCGTGCTTGCGGGTGCGGCCGCGTTCGGCTTTGCGGGTCACTTTGCCGCGACGCGCTTCATCCACGATCAGCAGGTGCGGCAGCTCGACGCGCTCACCGAGGTGGTGCTGCGCCGCTCCGAATTCGCTGTCGACTTTGCCGCCGCAAGCCTCGACGATCTGGCGGGACGCGGGCTTGCCACATGCGATCCAGCCTCGCTCCAGGCGATCCGTCTCCACGTCTATCAGCGCTCCACAGTGAAGGACGTGCGCCTCGTCAATGCGGATGGCTCGGTGATCTGCTCGGCCTATTCCGAAACGCTCGAATTCGACAAGGGCTGGGTCGACCGCACCGACATGCTTGCCTCGCGCGATTCGACGCTGATGCTGTTCCGCGTCGAACAGTTCGGCGGTGACGCACTCGGCGTGCTCAGAGACATCGGCGACAACAAGGCCTTGGTCGCCATCCTCGGGATCAATTCCAGCCTGTTCGACGTCATGCCGGCCGAGTTGCGCGCACATGGCGGGGTATTTCTGGCACTCCAGAACGGCGCACAGCTCGGCGCGTTCATGCCTGACATGGACAAGGCATTCGCGCATCCGGTCGATTTCGAAAGGGACTCAGCGCGCTATCCCCTGCGGACCCACATCCGCGTCGACCAGACGGTTCTGTCGACATGGAACAGCGAAGCTTACTGGCCCGCGATGGCGCTCGCGCTCGCTCTCGGCGCGCTGTTCGGCTTCCTTCTGTCGCGGACCCGGCGCATGGAAGGCCCCGTCGCCGATCTTGACCGTGCGCTCGCGCGTGGTGAGTTCAGGCCGTATTTCCAACCGATCTTCGATTTGCAGACCCGCCAGATCAGGGGCTGCGAGATCCTGGTGCGCTGGCTGCGTGAGGACGGATCGGTCGTCCCGCCGATGAACTTCATTCCGCTAGCGGAGTCCAGCGGACGGATCGAAGCCATGACCTGGCAGTTGCTCGATCGCGCGCTGGCCGATCTCCAGCCGCATTTGAAGGCTGACAAGAACTTCAAGCTGTCGTTCAACGTCGTGCCGAAGCACCTTTTGACCCCAGGCTTCGTCGATACGCTGCGCGCCACCGTCAGCACGGCCAGAGTTTCGGCCCGGCAGGTCGTGGTCGAGGTGACAGAGCGCGGCGAGCTCGAAGACCTCGCGCGCGCCGCGAAAGCGGTGAGCGAGCTGCGCGAATACGGGTTCCGCGTCGCCATCGACGACGTCGGCGTCGGACATAGCGGGCTATCGCGCTTGAAGGGATTGGGCGCAAATACGATCAAGATCGACAAGTTCTTCATCGACACGATCACGGTAGACGCCTCCACCACGACGATCGTGGAAATGCTGGCGGCACTCGCCAGGGATTTCCACATGACCGTCGTGGCCGAGGGAATCGAGACCGAGGAACAGGTCCACGCGCTGATCTCATGCGGCGTTGAGGAGGGACAGGGCTATCTCGTGGCAGCCCCCCTGCCATTCAGGAAGTTCGCCGAGTTGCTCGACAGAGCAAGCCCTGATCCTTCGGCAGGTGTGACAGAGAACGTTGAACTCGTCGCCTAGTCTCTAGCGCAATCAGCGAAGATGGCATGGCAAATGCTTCGCATGCGCCATGTTCGCACTGCTGGTCTTGTTGGCTATTTTTACGGCGGGATTTGCCGCAGGCTCGGCATTCGCGAACTTCGCTCGCGAAGGCGTCGACGTCGGCTGAAGCGAATTTCCTTTTGAGCAGCGAAGGGTTCCGGGCGCGCCCCTCGCAAACTGGGTTATGCCGCTGGCATGTTCCGAAACCCACTTGTCGCTGCGACAGGCCTCTGCCTCGCCCTGATAGTCTACGCCACGCTGGCAACGCTGACCGTCAGGCCAGTGCTCATCGGCCACTCCGAGGCCTACTGGGTCGTGGTTGTCGAGCGGTTCAGCGCCTATTGTTTGCTGGGCGTGCTTTTTTCATTTCTGCTGCCTGGACGATTTGGCCTGGCATGCGCCCTTGTGGTGTCGGTCGCAATTGGTCTCGAGATGTTTTAGGCGTTGACGCCCGATCGCGATCCGGGTCTGCTGGATGTGCTGCAAAAGGCAGCAGGCGGAACCGTAGGCGTTGCCCTGGCCTCGCGTTTTTGCCCCGGCCACCGTCTTGGTTGAGATCGTCACAGCGTTATCTCCGCGAGGCGCTGCACGAGACAGATTGGCAAATGGCTTCCTGCCGTGGAACGTCAACTGCTTCTGGCTGTCGCCCTGATCACAGGGACGAGCTTGTTGGGCACGAGCTTGCCAGCGGCGGCGCAGGGCACTTCCTCGAACGGTGTGCGCAGCGGCTATGCCGGGACGAACTCGTCCAGCTCGACCACCACGTCGACAGGATCGTCCACTGGAGCTTCCTCCACCCAGGCACCTCGGAACCTGGGTACCGGCCAAGGACGAACCGAAGGCGCTATGGGCCTCTCACCCCAGTTGCAGAAAGAGATGGGGATCAGCCGTCAACAATAGCGGCCGTTGGCGGCTCGGAAGCAGCAGCGCGACCTGACGCCAGTGGCGGGGTGTGATCACCGCGCGGGAGTTTGCGACGAAATAGCGGCGCCTCAATTGGCCTCCGCTCCGTTACTTCACCATCTGCCCACGCAGTTCACCACCGGGATTGAGGGCGGTGTGGATGTTCGCGTACCATTTTCCGGCCAGCAGATCCGTCGCCTGATTTTCGGTGAGCGTGGCTGTGCCCTGGATCGGGCTTTGGACCGTCTTGAACGGCAGGGCGATGCCAGCGTTCTTGCCGGCTTCACTGGGGCCATGGAAATGGGCCCCCATCGCAGGCCCCGTCAGGCCGGCAAAGGTGATCGTATAGGTCAGGGTTTTCGTATCGGTGTCAAAGGTGGCTTCTGCCTTACCCGACCCCGATGAGTTGTTGGGTGGCACTTCATTGCTGCCTTTGAGATCGGCCTGTAGTTTCACCACCTCTGCGTTTGCCGCACCAGTCGCAACGATCAGCAGAGCGGACAGCGCCGCCGTCCCCAATAGTGTCACGCAGACCCGATATCTGGCTTTCTTCATGGCACCCCTCCCTGCGGGCTCATTGGCCCGACGCGGATGGAACACCGGCCGCAGCCGGAAATTCCGGATGCGGATTAATGCACGATTCGGGACAATTTTCGCGGGAAACTCAGCGGTCCCGCAGCGGCCGGTCTCACGCGAACGGCCGAGGGGGCAAGGGCGGCTTAGGCCACTCCGCGCTTATTATAGACCTCGTTCGGCGTCAGGAGTTCGGCCATCTGCCGGTGGGTGGCCTGAAGCGCCTCGATGGCACTATCGAAGTCATAATCCGACTCGCGAACGGAGGCGAAGAATTTGGCCGTCAGCGCCAGGTCCAGCTTCACCCGCGTTGCGCCATCCCGGCTTTTCTTACGGTCAAGCGACAAGTGAATGGCTCGCAGTCTCGCCTCGCCGCTGCTGCAGTCGCAGAGCGCGCCGAGTTCGTCATATGTCATCCAGATCTGAGGCATGTCACTTCCACCACGCTTGTTCGGCCGCAGACTAGATCGTGATGTCTAAAGCTTCGTTGTGCAGGGCTCGCTGCGTCGCGCTTTCACCGCAATAGCGTCAACGCAAGACTAAGATACAGGAGGGCTAAGATGCTGGGGGTCTGGCAGGCCCGAACGGAGGCCGCGGCCGCGAGCGGCTATCGAGCCCCTTCGGCAATTTGTCGGCATTGAGCTGCACGACCGCGCATTTGGCCTCGGCCACCGGCGCTTCGCCCTGGCTGTAGATCAGCGTGCACTCGAACTTGATCTCAGGCACCTCTCTCGCCGACCCCGAACATGTTGCCACCGCGCCGTTGCAGGCGCCGACGAGATCGACCACGACCTGATCCGGGCCGAACAAACCCGGGGCGCCCTCGGCATGACGTTCTACGGTCAGCACAGCCGTAAAGCGATGCTGATCGACCTGATAGGAGCCGCCATAGGTGAAGAAGCCGTCACGGCCGGCGATCTGCCCATCAACCAGATCGACAAGGCCTGTGCCCTGGCCACGCGGGGTCCTGAACCAGGCAGCGTATTTGCCGTCTCTCAGCATGAAAAACATCCGTCGTAAAATCGAGAGGTATTTGCGACCAACTCTGGGGCGCGACAATGACCATTGCGACGCGGTTTTCGCCAGGGTTAACGGCCTGCAAAGCCGATTCTTAAAATTGCCGGCGCAGCTGCACACGCCGGCAGCAAATTCAAAACAATTCTAAGCCGTCGTCCGCCGCCTCGACCGCTTCAACCCGCCGGGTGACGGTGCTCGACGACAGCCCGAGGGCTTGCAAGAATTCTCGATGAACGTCGCGCTCGCGCTCCATCGTGTAGCGCGCAAAAAGATCGTCGAGCAGCGCCTCGTCCTGCGGCAGCATGCGATGCGTGCCCGCGCTTGCCGTCTCGAGCCGCGTCGCGACGGTGGGCAGCGTTGCGGAGGTCTCGCCGAGCGAACGCATCAGGCCTTGCGCCGAATTCATCAGGCTCTCGAACTCGGCGCCTTCGTCGACGAGCCGGCTCATCAGCTTGCCGAGACGTTCGTTGCCACCTTCGACCTCACGCAGCGCCTGCAGGATCTGCGGCTCGAGCTTGGCGAGCTGGGTGGGATCGCCCTGGACGCGGAGCTCCTTCAACTCGCCCGCGGATTTCTCGATACCGTCGAGAACGGGGCGCAAGCGCGCGGCGCCGGCCGAGACCTGGTCGGCAGTCGCCTTGAGCTCGTTGGCGATGACGACGAAGGCGCTGCCGCGGCTGCCGAGATGGCTGGCCTTGAGGCCCGCATTCATACCGATCAGCGTGATGTCGACCGTGGCTTCAGCGAGGCCCGCAATGGCCTGACGGAATTTCGCCAGCGTATCCTCGACGACCGCCAGGGCCTCGTCGACCGAGCGGCCGGCGCTCTCGCAGGTCGCAATCAGGGTCGAGGCGTGGGCCAGCGTCTGCTTGATGCGGGTGAGGAACGACGAGGAGGATCCGTTCTCGCCGCCGAACAGCGTCCGGCCGTGACCGACAACGCCGCTTGCGTCATTCAGGATCTCCGTCAGCGCGCGGACGATCTGACCGATGTCGCCGCCGAACTCGCGTTGGGCGTCCCTCAGCTGGGCCGCCTGCAGCGTGCGGATCGCATGGGCGCCGTCTTCGCTTGCGACCGGTCCGGGGACGAGGCTCGGCCCCGAGCCGGACGACAGGCGCAAGCCGTGACAGACATGTTCGAGGCGCTGCCGGGTGCTGTCGCCAGCTTGCAAGGATATGATCGCGCCGCCCACCGCTTCTGCGATCTTCCGCGTGCTGCCGCTGGCGAGATCGGCGAGATGGCTGCTCTTGCTGCGCTGCTCGCGCAGGCCGGAATAGGCCGCACCGAGTTCGGTGCTTTCCGCGACCAACTGACCGCCGTAAGTCTTCTCGAATTCCTTCTGCCGGCCGGATGCAGTGGCGACCGCCTCCGACAGGCGCTGCTGGTCCCGCGCGCAGCCCTCGATCGAGCCTTGCACGGCCTTGCCGAGGTCGTAGGCCTCCTGCGTGAAGGCGAGAAAGCCCTCGCGGTCGCCGTCGAGCGATGCCGCCTCGATCCGGGCGCTGCGCGCGATGATGGTAATCATCCCGATATGCTTGAACAACGGCTTGAGCAACGCAGACGCCTCGGTCGTGCTCTTGCCAATCATCGCAAGCAGCGCGCTCTCGGCCGGCAACGCCCGCGCCAGCTCGCTCAGTCGCGCCGCGATCTCCTGCAGTGCCGTCGCGGCGCCCTCGATCTCGGCGCCGGAGAGCTCTCCGGAGAGAGACGCGAGCCCCTGATTCAGGTCCTTGAAGATGATGTGGCCGCGCCCGAGCTCGCCACCCACGCGTGCAAATATGGTCTCGATGCGCGACGAGACGTCCTCGACCGCTGCAACCGCATCCGTCACATTGCTGGCCGGGTTTGCAGACATCGCAATCAGCCCGCCACCGCCGGGTGCCCGGCCTGAAACCATTGCATGATCTCGCGCGGAATCTGGTTCAGCGAGACCACCTTCTCGACCCCGCCGTGGGCAATGGCTTCCTTGGGCATGCCGAACACCACGCAGCTTTCCTCGTCCTGCGCCCGGGTCGAGGCGCCGAGCTTGCGCATCTCCAGCATGCCGCGCGCGCCATCATCGCCCATGCCGGTCATGATGACACCGAGCGCGTTGGCTCCGGCATGCTGGGCAGCCGAGCGAAACAGCACGTCGACCGAAGGACGATGCCGCGACACCGGCGGCCCGTCCTTGATCGCGACCTGAAAGCGCTGGCCGATGCGCTGAAGCAGCATGTGGCGCGCACCCGGAGCGATATAGGCCCAGCCCGGCAGCACCGGCTCGCCGTCCTCGGCCTCCTTGACGCGGATCTGGCAGACGCTGTCGAGCCGCCTGGCAAAGGCCGCCGTGAAACCCGCCGGCATGTGCTGGACGATCAGGATCGGAGGACAGTTCGCGGGCAGCATCTCAAGCACGTCGTTGAGTGCTTCGGTTCCGCCCGTCGAGGCACCGATGCAGACGATGCGCTCGGTCGTCGGTCGAACCTTGCCCAGCACTGGCGGCGGGATGATGGCGTCCGCCGTCAGCTTCTTCTCGATCACCCGCCGTTCCGCACGTGGCCGCACACGCGCGCGCGCCGCCGACTTCACGGATTCACGCAAGCGCGTCGAGCACTCGAGCAACGCCTGACGCGTGTCGATCTTCGGCTTCGGCACGATATCGACGGCGCCAGCCTCGAACGCCTCGAACATCACGTGCGAGCCTTCTTCGGTGAGCGAGGAGCAGATGATCACCGGAATCGGACGCTGCGCCATGATCTTGCGCAGGAACGTCATGCCGTCCATGCGCGGCATCTCGAGGTCGAGGATCATGACGTCGGGGATTTCGTCCTGGAGGCGCCGTGCGGCAACGAACGGATCGGACGCCGTCGCCATCACCTCGATATCAGGGTCATCGTTGAGGATCGTCTGAAGGATTTGGCGCACCGACGCCGAATCGTCCACGATCAGTACGCGAACTTTCTCCCCCGGCATGTTGCAACGTGCTCCCGATCAAACCTGGAAAATGGTCGGCTGAACCTGCTTCAGGCCCGGAACAGAACTGTGAACCATCGACTCGGAATGTCCGACCAGCAAATACCCGCCGGGCCGCAGATGACTGCAAAGCTGCTCGACCACCTTGCGCTGCGTCGGCTTGTCGAAATAGATTAGCACATTGCGGCAGAAAATCATGTCGACGTCGCGGTCGACCGGATAGGCCGGATCCATCAGGTTCATCCGCATGAAATGCGTCATGCGCCGCAGTTCGGGCACCACCCGCGCTTCGCCGCGCGACTTGTCGCGTGAGGACAGGAAATACCGCTTCACGAACGGCTCCGGCACCGGTGCCAGCACGTCGCGGGTGTAGATCGCGGTCTTGGCGAGGCGCAGCACCGCGGTCGAGATGTCGGTTCCAAGGATGCGATACTGAAACCGCGATCCGCTTCGCGTCATGTCGTCCAGCACCATGGCCACGGTATAGGCTTCCATGCCGGTAGAGCTCGCCGAGCTCCAGACCTTCAGGTTCGCGTCTCTGCGGCCGTGCGCCTTGAGCAGCGCCGGGACGGCGATCTCCCGCATGAAGGTGAAATGCTGCGGCTCGCGGAAGAAGTCGGTCTTGTTGGTCGTCACCACATCGATCAGATGGGTGAGCTCTGCGTCGAAATGTTCCGGCTCGAACAGGTTGTCGACATATTCGTTGAGGTCAGAGAAATTCAACGCCCGCACACGCTTGTGCAGGCGCCCCTCCAGCATCAGCCGCTTGCCCTGCGGCAGCTTGATCCCGACCTGGCCCTCGATCAGTTCGGCAATGGTGCGGAAATGGCGGTCCGACAGATGCACAGCCGTATCCTGCATGGCGGGCATCATCGCCGCCACCCCCGGCCCCGAAGGCCCGCATGCAATGAATGTCGGACCATCAGGGCCATCTGGAATCCTACGCGTTTACGCGACAACCGAAGAAGGCAGGCCCGCCTCAAAGGCGGACCTGCCTTCGAAAAACCTCAGCGTTGAAAATCGGCGTCCCGATCGTCCTCGCCGTCGTTCATATCGAACGCGAAGCCACCTGCACCCGCAGCCTTCATGGCGCGTGCCGGTTTGGCCTGCGGCTTCTTGGCGGGACGCTCGGCTGCTGCCATGGTCGCAGCCTTGGCGCGGAGCTGAGTGACGGCCCGGTCGATCGGTGCCGGGGCATGGCTCTTAGCGCCGTGCTCGATGCGGAAATAAGCAATCGTCGACTGGAGCTGCTCGGCCTGCGAGGCGAGTTCTTCCGAAGTGGACGACACCTGCTCGGACGCGCTTGCATTCTGCTGCCCGACCTTGTCGAGCTGCTGGATCGCCTGGTTGATCTGCGAGGAGCCGACATCCTGCTCGCGGCAGGCCGCAGTGATCTCTTCGACGAGCTCGGCCGTCTTCTTGATATCGGGCACGAGCTTGGACAGCATCGCGCCGGCCTCCTGCGCGACCTTGACGGTCTCCGTCGACAGAGTACCGATCTCGGCTGCGGCCGCCTGGCTGCGCTCGGCAAGCTTGCGCACCTCGGAGGCGACCACCGCAAAGCCCTTGCCGTGCTCGCCGGCGCGCGCGGCCTCGACCGCCGCGTTGAGCGCAAGCAGGTCGGTCTGGCGCGCGATCTCCTGCACGATGGTGATCTTTTCGGCGATGGTCTGCATCGCACTGACGGCGCGGCCGACCGCAGCACCGCTGGCTTCGGCGTCCTTGGCGGACTGCGCGGCGATCTTCTCGGTCTGGTTGGCGTTGTCGGCGTTCTGCTTCACGTTCGAGGCCATCTCCTCCATCGAGGAAGACGCTTCTTCGGCGGACGAGGCCTGCTCCGTCGCCCCCTGCGAGAGCTGCTCGGCGCTGGCCGAGAGCTCCTGGCTGCCGGCCGAGACGTTCTGGGCGGCGGTGAGCGCTTCAGAGACGATCTGACGGAGCTTTTCGACCATGCGCTCGAGCGCGATACCGAGCGTATCCTTCTCCGACAGTGGCTTGGCCTCGACGGTGAGGTCACCCTGCGCAATCTGGTTAGCGACCGCCGCCGTCGCATTCAGGTTCGTCGTCATGGTGCTCAAAGACTTGACGAGATCGCCGACCTCGTCATTGCTGGAAACCTCGATCTTGTAGCTGAGGTCGCCGATCGCAACTGCATCGGCGAGGCCAACGGCACGGGTGAGCCCACGGCTGATGCCGATCGCGATCCAGAACGCCGCCACCAGTGCGATTACGAGGGATACCGCGAGCAGAGCCAGCAAGGTGGTCTGGGCACGAGCGCCTTCTTCCCGCGACTGTTCGGACCGGTCAGCCATCAGCTTGGTGAGGAAGGCCACATATTCATCGGCAACCGCAATCGCTTCGCCTCCTGCCTTCCGTCCCTCCGTCGAGGAACGCTCCGCTGCCTTTGCCCTGTCGACCTTCGCGAGATGGAGCGTCTCATCCTGAACCGCATTCATCTTGCCGTAAGCAGCGGCAAACTTCTCGATCAGCTTTTTCCCCGCCTCTGTAGCGATCGCATAGAGCTCATCCTTCTTCTTGCCGAACTCCGCTCGCATGCCGCCGATCTCGGTGGCGAAGCGATCGGTCTCCGCGTCAGATGTCGCCAGGATTGCGTTCTTTTCTGCGCGGATCTGCAGGATCACGATCTTTTGGAGTTCAGCGGCCCTCTGCAGGCGTCCGCCCGCGGACACCAGCGTCTCGCTGGAGCTCATGAGGTCGCTGAGCTTCATGTAGGAGACGGCGCCAGCGGCGACGAAGAGAAGGAGGATGATGCCGAAAGCGCTCGCAAGCTTGGCTTTGACGGTGAATCTCATGGTGGGCGTTTCCTGGATTGAATTGGGTTGCTACGCTTTACGACGCATCACTGTTACGCGTTCAGGCAGCACAAGAGGCGTCGATCGACGCCTCGCGCCCCTCAGGCAGTTCATCGCTGGCCATCAGCTTGGTCAGATCGAAGATGACGACGAATTTGTCGCCCTTGCGCCCGATACCGGCCGCATAGTCCGACTGCCACCGCCCGCCCACATCAGGCACGGGCTCGATGGCCTGCTCGTCGATGTCAGTCACTTCGAACACGCAGTCGGCCACGAAACCGACGCCGACGAGGCGTCCTTTCATCGGTACGTCAAGAATGATGATGCGGGTCGCCTCGGTGGCCGGCACGGCCGGAAGACCGAGCTTGGTCCGGAGATCCACGATCGGATACCCCGCGCCGCGCACGTCGATCATGCCGAGCAGGAAATTCGGTGCATGCGGCAGGCGCGAGATCGGCCGCATGTCCAGGATTTCCCGCACGTTGCGGATCGAGATGCCGAACGTCTCGCCGGCGAGCCCGAGCGTCAGATATTGCGAGGTTGCGGCCATGCTTGGGTCCCGGTTCAGATGGTTGTTGTTGTCAGCGCTGAAATTCGGCGTCGCGATCGTCTTCGCCGTCATGCATGTCGAACGCGAATCCGCCACCGCCCGCGACCTTCGTCGCGCGCGCCGGCCTGCGGGCGGGCATAGGCTTCCTCGCGCCACGATCCGCTGCCTCCATCTGTCCCGCTTTGCTGCGGAGCTGGGCGACAGCGCGGTCGATTTGCGCGGGCGCGATGTTCTCGCGGCCTGCCTGTTCAATGCGGAAGAACGAGATCGTCGACTGGAGCTGCTCGGCTTGCGAGGCAAGCTCTTCCGAGGTCGATGACACCTGCTCGGAAGCGCTGGCGTTCTGCTGGCCGACCTTGTCGAGCTGCTGGATCGCCTGGTTGATCTGCGAGGAGCCGACATCCTGCTCGCGGCAGGCCGCGGTGATTTCCTGCACCAGCTCGGCGGTCTTCTTGATGTCGGGCACGAGCTTGGCCAGCATGCCGCCGGCCTCTTGCGCGACCTTGACGGTCTCCGTCGACAGGGTGCCGATCTCGGCGGCGGCCGCCTGGCTGCGTTCGGCGAGCTTGCGCACCTCGGAGGCGACCACCGCAAATCCCTTGCCATGCTCTCCGGCGCGCGCGGCTTCGACGGCCGCGTTGAGGGCGAGGAGGTCGGTCTGGCGCGCGATCTCCTGCACGATGGTGATCTTCTCCGCGATGGTCTGCATCGCGTTGACCGCGCGGCCCACGGCGGCTCCGCTGGCTTCCGCGTCCCTGGCCGATTGCGCTGCGATCTGCTCGGTCTGGTTGGCGTTGTCGGCATTCTGCTTCACGTTGGAGGCCATTTCCTCCATCGAGGACGACGCCTCTTCCGCCGACGAAGCCTGCTCGGTCGCGCCTTGCGACAGCTGCTCGGCACTGGCCGACAGCTCCTGGCTGCCGGCGGAGACGTTCTGCGCCGCGGTAATCGCTTCGGTGACGATCTGCCTCAGTCTCTCGACCATGGTCTCCAGCGCGATGCCCAGCTTGTCCTTGTCGGAAATGCGCTTGGCTGTGACCGTGAGATTGCCCCGTGCGATCTCGTTGGCGACCTCCGCGTTGGTGTTCAGGCTGGCAATCATCCGCTCCAGGGCGATGCCCAGCGTATCCTGGTCCGACAGCCGCTTGGCTTCCACGGCGAGATTGCCCTGTGCAATCTCGTTGGCGATTGCGGCTGTCGTATTGAGGTTCGCGGTCATGCCGTTCAGTGCCTTCACGAGATCACCGACCTCGTCGTTGCTCTTGACGTCGATCGTCTGGCTGAGATCGCCGATCGCCACCGCGTTCGCCAAGCCAACCGCCTTCGTCAGTGCACGGCTGATGCTGAGCGCGATCAAGGTCGCAGCGGCAGCGCCGATGATCAGAGACGCAATCAGGATGCTCATGAGCAGCATCTGGGCGTGGCTACTGTCCGCCCGCGACTGTTCCGCCCGCTCGTCCATGAGCTTCTTGAGGAAGCCGACATACTCATCGAGGCTCTTCGATGCCTCGGCGACAGACCTGCGGACCGCTCCGGTCGACTGCTCCAGCGCCTTGGTTTTGTCGGATCGCGCGAACTTGAGCGACTCGTCCTGGGCGGCATTCACGTCGCGATAAAGCGCCGAGAACCGGTCGAGCATCTTCTTTCCGGTTTCGGTCGCCGTCGCGTAGATCTCGTCCCTGGTCTTGACCAGATCCTCGCGGATCTTGCGCACCTCGGCCGTATAGCGCTCGACGTCGCTGTCCGACTGCGCCAGAATGGCATTCTTTTCAGCGCGGATTTGCAGCAGAAGATCCTTCTGCAATTCGTCCGCCTTCGCCGATCGTCCGGCGGCCCCGATCAGGACCTCGGTCGAGCTCGCCAAGTCGCTGAGCTTCAGATAGGCGACGGCGCCTGCAATCATGGAGAGGAGAAGAACCGCACCAAAGGCAGTGGCGAGCTTTGCTTTGACGGTGAAGCGCATTTCAATGAACCTTCGGGCCTGGCCCGGTTTGATGTTGGAAAGTGCGAGCGACATCACCAGCTGCGCCCGTCCAGCAGCAACACTCAGCGTTGGAACTCGGCGTCGCGATCGTCTTCGCCGTCGTTCATATCGAAAGCAAAGCCGCCACCACCCGCGACCTTCATTGCGCGCGCCGGCTTCCGGGCGGGTACAGGCTTCTTCGCGCCGCGTTCTGCCGCCAGCATCTGCCCCGCCTTGCTGCGGAGCTGGGTGACGGCGCGGTCGATCGGCGCGGAGGCGGCACGCTCGGCACGGCCGGCCTGTTCGATGCGGAAGAACGTGATCGTCGCCTGGAGCGCCTCGGCCTGGGAGGCGAGCTCTTCCGAGGTGGACGACACCTGCTCGGACGCGCTGGCGTTCTGCTGGCCGACCTTGTCGAGCTGCTGGATCGCCTGGTTGATTTGCGAGGAGCCGACATCCTGCTCGCGGCAGGCGGCGGTGATTTCCTGCACGAGCTCGGCCGTCTTCTTGATGTCCGGCACCAGCTTCGACAGCATGTCGCCGGCGTCCCGCGCAACCTTCACGGTCTCGGTCGACAGCGTGCCGATATCGGCCGCGGCAGCCTGGCTGCGCTCGGCAAGCTTGCGCACCTCGGAGGCGACCACCGCAAAGCCCTTGCCGTGCTCGCCGGCGCGCGCGGCTTCGACCGCCGCGTTCAGCGCAAGCAGGTCGGTCTGGCGCGCGATCTCCTGTACGATCGTGATCTTCTCGGCGATGGTCTGCATTGCCTGGACGGCACGGCCGACAGCGACGCCGCTGGCTTCCGCATCCTTGGCCGACTGCGCCGCGATCTTCTCGGTCTGGTTGGCGTTGTCGGCGTTCTGCTTCACGTTGGAAGCCATTTCCTCCATCGAGGAGGAAGCTTCCTCCGCCGACGAGGCTTGTTCGGTCGCGCCCTGCGAGAGCTGCTCGGCGCTCGCTGAGAGCTCCTGGCTGCCGGCAGAGACGTTCTGCGCGGCGGTAAGAGCCTCCTCGACCACCTGACGAAGCTTTTCCACCATGATGTTCAGAGATTTCACGAGATCGCCGATCTCGTCATTGCTGGAGACGTTGATCGTCTGGCTGAGATCGCCGCTCGCCACCGCACTGGCAAGGCCGACCGCGCGGTGAAGGCCACGCGAAATGCTCATCGAAATCCAGATCGCAGCGATCAGGCCGATCGTCAGCGAGACCAGCACGGCAAAAATCAGCAACATGTGAGCGCGGTTGCCGTCCTCGTGAGCCATCGCGGTCTGGTCGGCCATGTTCTTCTTGACGTTGGTGACGTAGACGTTGGCGGCGTCCAACGCTTCGCGGGCGGCCTTGCGGACCTCGACCGCAGAGAGCTCGACGGCTTTCGGCCTGTCGGTCCGGGCGGCCTTGAGAGCGCTGTCCTGAACGGCATTCATCCGGGCGTAAGCCGCACCGAAATCCTCGATCAGCTTCTTGCCCTCGGTAGAGGCCTGCGCATGGATTTCCTCCTTCAGCTTCAGAAGCGTCTCGCGCTGCTTGGCGATCTCGGCGACGAAGCCGTCCGCCTCGCTATCGGCCGCCAGAAGGAGATTCTTCTCGGCCCGAACCTGGAGCAGAATGCCCTTCTCGATTTCCGCTGCGCGGTCCATCCGGCCGGCGCGCGATACGAGGTTGTCCGCCGTGTCGATCATCTCGCTCAACTTCACATAAGCGAGACCGCCCGCCGCCATCGAGAGCAACAGGACGACGCCAAACGCGCTGGCAAGCTTTGCCTTGACCGTAAATCTCATATCCAGCCCCTAACCCCGTCTCGCGCCCGGAGACCTCGTTTCAATTCAGAATTCGTTCCATGTTCGGAACGATGACGAACTCTTCACGCCATTTCGCAATGAAGCGAATGAACTCCGGCTTCCAGTGCATGCCGACGCGCGGCGTCTGCTGCACGGCGGCCTGCGAGATCTCCGTGACTTCGTAGACCTTGTCGGCGGTGACGCCGACCAGAACCGGCTCGCCGTCGAGCTCGATCTCGATGACGACGATGCGTGTGTCGGCGGAATCGTCGAGCTGCGGCATGCCGAAGCGGATACGCAGATCCGCCAGCGGAATGACGTTGCCGCGCACGTTGATCACGCTGGGAACGAAAGCCCGCGCGCCCGCCACCTTGGTCACCGGCACGGGATCGATGATCTCGCGAACGAGGCCGGCGTCGAGCGCGAATTTCTCCTCGCCAAGGCCGATCATGACGACCTGCATCGCGTCGGCCTGATGTTGATCCGCCTGTCCACCGGTCATTACGCCGCCTCGCTGATATGCTGTTTCTCGACCTTCGACTGCGCCAGCGCAACGAGCTGCGCGACATCGAGGATCAGCGCCGCCGTGCCGTCACCCAGGATGGTCGCGCCGGAGAAGATGGTGACGTCCGAATGCAGCTTGGAGAGCGATTTGATCACGGTCTGGTGGTTGCCGATGATCTGGTCGGCGACCAGGCCAACGTGAGTCTCGCCGGTCGAGATGATGATCGTCTTCTGGTGCCGATCCGGCGTACCCGACGACGACATGATCTCGCGCAGGCGCAGGAAGGGCACGAGGTTGCCGCGCACGTTGAGGAAGTTGCGGCCGCGCGAGCGTTCGTCCTCGGCGGTCAGCTCGATGCATTCCTCGACGGCCGAGAGCGGAATGATGTAGCGGCCCTCGCCGACGCGGATCAGCAGGCCTTCGATGATCGCGAGCGTCAGCGGCAGGCGCAGGGTCACCGTGGTGCCCTGGCCCGGCCGGGTCGACAGGTCGATCGAGCCGCGCATGTTCTCGATGGTGCGCTTGACCACGTCCATGCCGACGCCGCGGCCGGATAGCGCGGAAATGGTCTGCGCGGTCGAGAAGCCCGGATGGAACAGGAACTGGTGGATCTCGTGATCGGAAAGCACCGCACCGGCGGCGATCAGGCCCTGCTCTTCGGCCTTGGCACGGATGCGGGCGGTGTTGAGGCCACCGCCATTGTCCTTCACCGTGACGAGAACCTGCGCACCGGAATGCACGGCGGCGAGCTCGATGCGGCCCTGCTCGGTCTTGCCGTTGGCCGTGCGGGTCGCGGTGTCCTCGATGCCGTGGTCGATGGCGTTGCGGATCAGGTGCACCAGCGGATCGGCCAGGCACTCGATCATGGTCTTGTCGAGCTCGGTATCCTCGCCCGTCGTGACGAACTCGACCGGCTTCGACAGGTCGCGCGACAGATCGTGGATCAGGCGGCGGAAGCGGCCGAACAGCGAGCCGATCGGCACCATGCGCGCGCCCATCGTGGTGTCGCGCAAGGACGAGGCCAGACGCTCGATTTCCTCGGCGATCATCTTGATCGACAGATCGGAACCGGAGGCAGCGAGCTGGGTTAGCCGCGCCTGGGCGATCACGAGCTCGCCGACGCGGTCCATCAGCTCGTCGAGGCGCTCGGCCTGGACGCGGACCGTGGCGATGCCGCGGTCATCGCGCTTGGCTTCAGCCTTGGCTTCCGGCTTCGCTTCGAGTTTCGCTTCGGGCTTTGCAACCGGCTTCGGCTCCACATTCGCTGCGGGCTCAACGGCAACGGGTGCTGCAACTGCCTCAACCACCGGGGCAGGCGTTTCGGCGACCGGCTCCTCGTCGAGGAGCTGGAACAGCGGCATCGGCGCGGGCGCTTCGACGTGCTCCAGCGGCGAGAGCGTCAGCTTCATCTCGTCCGAGACGAACATGAAAACGTCGTCGATCGCAGCCTTGTCGCAGGCCGCGTGCAGCTTGACGTCCCACTTCAGATAGCAGTCTTCCGGGTCCATCTCGTCGAGGAACGGGATGCCGTCGGTCACGGGAACGACGAAGCAGGGACCGAGCTTGCAGAGATCTTCCAGCAGATCGAGCGGGTTCGATCCGTTGCGCAGGATATGGGACTCGAATTCCAGATAAAGGTGCCAGCCGGCCTGCTTGCTCTCGACGGGCGCGAGCGGCGGGGCTTCAGCGATCTCGGCGACCGCGGCAGCGGGCCGATCCGGCGAAACGAAGCGCTTGAGGTCGTCGAGGATGGCTTCGCCGATGATGTCGTCGGTCGACTGCGGATCCTCGATCAGCGCGCGAATGTAATCCTTGGCGGCGAGCGCGACCGAGATCAGCTCCTGGGTCGGCTTGATCTCGCCCTTGCGGACGCGGTCGAACGCGGTCTCGAATTCGTGGGTGAAGGAAGCGACCTTGTCGAAGCCGAACATCGCACCCGAGCCCTTGATCGTGTGCAGGGCGCGGAAGGCGGAATCGACCAGCTCGCGGTCGTCGGGACGCTGGCCGAGGTCAAGCAGAGCCCCTTCCAGGACCTCGAACAGCTCGCTGGCTTCCTGGCGGAAGACCTCGGTCGGGTCCATCGCACTCATGCGCGCACCAGCTTTGCGACGACGGCGAGCAGTTGCTCGGGCTTGAACGGCTTGGTGATCCACCCCGTGGCGCCGGCGCTCTTGGCTTCCTGCTTCACCGTGTCATTGGATTCGGTGGTCAGGAACACGATGGGCATGCCGACCGCGCTCGGCAATTTGCGCAGCGCCTTGATCAGCTCCAGCCCGTTCATGACCGGCATGTTGAGGTCGGTGATGACGAGATCGAGCTTGCCGGCCTGTGCCTTGGCGAGGCCCTGCGCGCCGTCACCGGCCTCGATCACGCTGTGACCGGCCGGCTCGAGCACGACCTTGATCATCTGCCGGATGCTGGGAGAGTCGTCGACCGTGAGAATCGTGGCCATTAGGTGCCATCTTTCTTTTGCGGGAAGTGCTGATTGATCATCGCCTCGCTGGCGAAACCGGCGCGGCCAAGGGTGTTACGCAGAGACTGGGAAAAGGACGTCAGGACCACCGGGCGGCCCTGGGCATCGCCGGTCTTGGCAGCCGACAGCAGCAGCTGGATCGAGGTCACGTCGGCCTTGTCGACGCTGGAGCAATCGATCTCGAGCCGGTCCTGCCGGCCGAACGCTTCGCGGATCAGGTCGTAGACGCTGCGGATCGCGGCGATGCTGCAATCTGCAGGCAGCCGCAGGGACCACTTCGGCTCAGTGACATCAGACGACATTCGTCCCCCAAATTGCCTGGGACTCACTGCACGCATGGCGAGAATCCCGTAAAATAACTATTCGCGGACGGGAGTGTGGAAACTCCTAACGGAGCCCCCCGTACAACTACGGGTCACAATCCGAAGAATTTCGCGTATGCATGCAAGCGTGTGCACCAGCCGCTCAAATCCCATGCGCAGCGCGCAACGTTGAGGCAGCGTGACGCAGCACGGATGTTTGCTCCGCGTTAAATCGACCGGGCTATTCGTTGAGGTCATGCTTCGCCATCCGAACCAGTCCGGCCGCCGATGCTGACCCAAGCGCTTCTGGTTGATGACAGCCGCTCTGTTCTCAACTACCTGAAACGTCACATTGAAGCGGAGGGCCTCGTCGAGGCCACGACCTTCCTCGATCCCGTCGAGGCGCTGGCCTGCGCGCGGGAGCGCGTGTTCGATTTGGTGCTGGTCGACTACGAAATGCCGCACATGGATGGCATCAGCTTCATCCGCACGCTTCGTACGCTGCCCGGCTGCGTCGACATCCCGATCGCGATGATCACCTCGCGGCAGACCGACGACATCAAGATGGAAGCGCTGCAGGCAGGTGCAACCGATTTCCTGCCCAAGGCGCCGCAAAGTCTCGAGATGACCGTGCGCCTGCGGAATTTAATTCAGCTTGGTGCAGCCGTACGCAAGCTCAACGATCGGGCTGCACATCTGGCGAGCGAAGTCGCAGCCGCAACACGCAAGCTCGGCGAGCGCGAGGAGGAGATCATCCTGCGGCTTGCCCTCGCGGTCGAATATCGCGACAACGACACCGGCGAGCACACGCTACGGGTCGCCCGCTACAGCCGCATCATCGCCGAGCAGCTCGGCCTCCCTCCCCGGCTTTGCCGCGACATCTACCTCGCCGCACCGCTGCACGACGTCGGCAAGGTCGCCATTCCCGACAACATCCTGCTCAAGCCCGGCAAGCTGACCGACGAGGAGATGGCTGTCATCCGCACCCACGCCACGATCGGCGCGAAGATCCTGGCCGACTCCGGCTGCGAGCTGATCCAGCTCGGCGCGCAGATTGCCGCAGGCCATCACGAGCGCTGGGACGGCGGCGGCTATCCGGACCGGCTGAAGGCAGACCAGATCCCGATCGCCGCGCGCGTGGTCGCGGTTGCCGACGTCTTCGACGCCCTGACGACACGGCGTCCATATAAAGAGCCGATGCCGCTGGACGTGGCGCGCGACTATCTGGTGCGGAACCAGGGACGGCAGTTCGACCCGGCCTGTGTCGAAGCCTTCCTCTCGCGCTGGAATGAGGTGGTGGCGATCGCCACCGGGCAAGCTGGGCCGCTGTTGCAGAAATCGGAGCCGATCCTCGCACCCTTCATACTGGGAGCGGCCGGGAACCGCCTTGACCAGGATCGCACACCAGACACCGCGGCGGCGGTCTGACCTCGCGCGTTCCATCAGGGTTGGCCGACCCGCCTTATTCTGCCATCACGGGTTTGAACCTGTTCCTGCTAGGGTGCACCAATACAAAGAGTGATTCTGATCACACTTGGGTGGGTTCATCCCCTGCTAGGCTTGCGGCCGGACAGTGGATCAGCCGGATATCGTTCGAACGGGAAGAGAAAGTCATGAGAACCCTGATCGGCGCCTTCATCGGCGTGTTGTGCCTCGCCGCCCCCGCCTTCGCGGAGACCCCGGCCGCAATCGTCGAGGATGTGCAGGGCAAGGTCGACGGTGTCGAGTTCATGGACTATGTGGCGCCCGGCAAGATCATCAAGCTGGGCCCTAAGGCCGGCATCACGCTCAGCTATCTGAAATCCTGTCTGCGCGAGACCATCACCGAAGGCGTCGTGCTGGTCGGAGCCGAGCAGAGCACGGTACAGCTCGGCAACGTCCAGCGCGTCAAGGTGCCGTGCGATGCCAACGCGGCGCAGCTCTCCGAGCGCGAGGCGAACCAGAGCGCGGCCACCACGTTCCGCACCATGCGCAACGACGTCAAGGGCGGCGCGCCGTCGAAGCTGCCGACCATCTACGGCACAGCCCCACTGATCCAGGCCAAGGGCGGCAGCACGCTCACGATCGAGCGCACCGACGGCAAAGAACCGACAATCAACGTGCCGCTCAAGAACGACATCATGGTCGGCGGCAAATTCTACGATATGACCAAGACCGGAAAGTCGCTGACGCCAGGCGGCAGTTATCTCGCGACGCTCGGCGCCAAGCGTTTCGCCTTCCAGGTCGACGCCAGCGCGACCGCATCGCCGACGCCGATTGTCGGCCGTCTGCTGCGACTCGAATAGAGGACCCGCGACAGCAACGATGCGGCGGATCGGCAGGCTGGAGGGCTTGGCTGTCATGACTACTCTGATGTGCGGAATGTCCCAGACGAGAAGTACCCGGTATCTCGTCTTATTCAAATTTAGCCCGACTTTCGTAACGGCCTTGCGCTGGAAGCTGATCGGCGACCACCGCGATCCCGCGACATCGCCGGTCGTCGTCGTCGCGATCGATGGCGAGACCTACGAAACGCCGCCCTTCAAGGGATCGCCGACCCAGACCTGGACGCGCGAGATCGGCCGGGTGCTCGGCAGCATCACCGATGGCGGTGCCAAGGTGATCGGATTCGACGTCATCTTTCCGAGCTCGATCGAGCAATCGGAAATTCCTTTTGGTGACGCCTCATTTGGCAGCCGCGTCAAGGGATTTGACCGGGACTATCTGATCGCGCTCAGGCGCCTCTCCGACAGCGGCAAGCTGGTGCTTGGCGAAATTCTCAGCAACGACCATTCCGACAGGCCCGACCGCGCGCAGCAACTGGTGGTGAAAGGCAACATCCGCGCCCTCAACGTCCACACCGACCCCGACGATGTGATACGGCGGATGCCGCTGAGCTTTCCCATCGAGGGGCAGGCGGTGCCCACGATGGCCGTCGAGCTCGCAGCCCGCGCCTTGGGCGCAAAGCTCGAGATCGGACCGACCGGGGTGACGAGCCTGTCCGGCTATGCGATTCCGAGCGCGGTGCCCAATACGCTCACGCTCAACTTCCGCGGCATGGGCCGCGACATCCCGGCCTATTCCTTCGCCGACCTGCGCGCTTGCGTCGAGAAGAAGGACACCGAGTTCTTCCGCCGCGCCTTCGACGGCAAGATCGTGCTGCTCGGAAGCATCCTCAATTTCGAGGACCGTAAGCTCAGCTCGATGCATCTGGCCCATGGATATGACGGAACACCGGGGGCGCGATGCGCCCTTCCTGCGCCTGCGAACGCCGAGCAGAAAGCGCGCAGCCAGATCGCCGGTGTTTTCGTCCATGCCACCGTCGTCCGAAATCTGCTCGAGCATGATGCCGTCACCGAGATCAGCTCTCCGCTGCGGCTGATGCTGACTGTTCTGTTCGCAGCGATCATCGCTGCTGCCGCTTGCCTGCTGGCGCCCACCGGCGCGGCGATCGCCTGGCTCGGCCTCACCGTCGCCTACGCGGCTGTCGCCATCAGCACATTCGCGCATGCCATCGCGCTGCCCTTGACCGAGCCCGCGCTCGCGGGTCTCGCGGCGCTGGGGCTGATGATCGGCTACCGCTTCGTGATCGCCGACCGCGAGGAGCGCTTCCTGCGCAAGAGCTTTGCGTTCTATCTCGCGCCCGAGGTGATCGAGAGCATGGTCGCCTCCGGCAAGATGCCTGTGCTCGGCGGCGAGATGCGCAACATCACCATGTTCTTCTCGGACCTCAGCGGCTTCTCCTCGATCGCCGAGAAGATGACGCCGGGCGAGCTGGTCGCATTGATGAACGACTATCTCTCCGCCATGACCGACATCATCGAAAGCCACGGCGGCTACGTCGACAAATATATCGGCGATTCCGTCGTCGCGATGTTCGGCGCGCCGGCGGACGATCCCGATCACGCGCGGCACGCTGTTGCGGCCGCGCTGGAATGTCGCGACCGGCTGGAAGAGCTCAATGAGAATCATCCCGCGTTCCGCGGACGCGGCCTGGCCCACCGGATCGGGTTGAACAGCGGCGAAGCCGTGGTCGGCAATATCGGCTCGCGCCGCCGCTTCAACTACACGGTCATGAGCGACACTGTGAATCTCGCCTCGCGGCTCGAAGGCGCCAACAAGTATTTTGGTACGACGATCATGGCGTCGGAGGCGACCGTGAACCAGAGCCGGGACGCCTTCACCTGGCGCGAACTCGACACGGTCAGGGTGCAGGGACGCGACGAGCCGATCACCGTGTACGAACCACTCGCCGAAAAGAGCAAGGAGACGCAGGAGCAGGATCTACGCGCAGCGACCTACGCCAAGGGCCTTGCATGCTGGCGTGCGCGCGACTTCGCGAAAGCCGCCGAGCTGTTCGAAACTGCCGCCGGCCACGATCAGCCGTCCCGATACTTTGCCAAGCGGGCGCGGACACTGGCGGCAAGTCCGCCACCGGCGGACTGGACGCCGGTGAACACGCTCGAAGGAAAATAGAAACCGACGTCGACCGGACGGCCTTCGGCCCAGCCGAGCCCTACTGAGTGCGTGATGGCGAAGTGGATGCAGCGCGCAATCGTTGACTCAGGTCAATCCCGTTACGCAAGCCCCCCGCTATCAGGAGAAGTTCGCGGGCTGCCCGCGGAACGTCGAGCTTCGCTTGCCGACTCTGGTCTATCCAGCGTGAACGTCGATGAGATCCGCTTACTGGCCGTCACTGGGCTCCATCCCCTCCAATGGTCTTGCGACCATTGGGCTGCTCGCGATGATCCTCAACACGGCACCGGCGGCGACGACGGCCCAGCGGCTCCTGTTTTCCTCGACCGTCATTGCGGTCTCGGCCGCAATGACCGCCATGCTTGCTTTCCACCTCTGGACGGTCCCGGGATGGCGGAAGCGCTTGAGATATATAGCCTCGACCGAGGGGATGATTGACCTGGCCTCGGCCTGCGCGCTGCCATTCGGGTGGCTCATCATGCCGGACCCGCAAGATGCCCTGCTCTTTGCTTTGATATGGGCCCTGCGTTACATCCGCCACGCTTCAGGCCTCGCGCTGTTCTGGCGCGTGATGCATCGCAGTCGCACCGCGCTGCTCAGCATTCTCAGTCTCTTCATTGCGATCTTCTTCGTCGCCTCCTCGCTCGCCTACATTTTCGAGCGGCATGCTCAGCCGGACGCGTTCGGCAGCATACCGCGGGCCATGTGGTGGGCCATCGTCACCATGACCACAACGGGCTATGGAGACATGTTACCGGTCACGATCTGGGGACGGCTTCTGGCAGGATGGGTCATGGTCGGCGGCGTCGTGATGTTTGCACTGCAGGCGGGCATCATCGCCGCCGCCTTCGCCGCAGAATTGCAGCGTCGGCACTTTCTCCACATCTGGGACCTGGTCACGCGCGTACCGCTATTCCAGAAGCTCGGCGCCGCCACCATCGCCGATATCGTACGGCGGCTGGAGATGCGCGACGTCAGCAAGGGCGCCGTCATCGTCCGCAGGGGCGAGCCAGGCGACACCATGTATTTCGTCGTTTCAGGGGAAGCTGCCGTGCTGCTTGACTCGACGACCATCACGCTCAATCCCGGAAGCTTCTTCGGCGAAATGGCGCTCTTGTTCGGTGCCCCCCGCGCGGCGACCGTCGTCGCCACCAAGCCCAGCGTCCTGCTCGTGCTCGATGTTGCGGATTTGCGCGAATTGGCGGCAAGACGGCCGGAGCTCGTCAATCTCATCGAGGCCGAAGCCCGACGCCGCAAAGATGCCAATGCGACAGGACAAACGCCGCCGTCGCCCCCGTCCAAAGGAACGCCCCGCGAGTTCGCCGCCGCGCCAACCCCGGACTGAATGCCGATCGACGCGCGCCGTTGATGTTCCTCAATGACATCGGATGCTGCTCGAGTCAGATAGACGCTCCGAGAATCCGGACAGGTGCTCGTTGCCATGGCCGTCGTCACTCGTCGCGTTCAACTGATTGCGCTCATCGGCCTTGCCGTACTGGCGACGCTTACCTGTCCTCGCCTGGGCGAGGCCGCGCAGACCGACTACGACGACTGCGTCGCGATGCAATACGACCGCGTCAGAACCGAGGCGGAGATCGCGGCCACCATCGCGACCTGCACGCGCGTGTTGCAGGATCCTTCCGCCTCGGCCGAGCGGCGCGCCTACGCCCTCTATTTCAGGGCCCTCAATCACTTCCTCGAAACGACGCGGCTTTCCCTTGCCGAGATGAAGCCGATCGGATCGGCCGGCGATGCTGCGCAACGCGAGCTCAAATCCGCGCTTGATGACCTCGCCGCATGCATCGCTGTCGCACCCGCGCCGCATCCGCAACCCTTCAGCCTCAGGGCGACGATCCATACGGTGCTGGAGCAGTTCGACTTGGCCCTCGACGATCTCGCGCAAGCCATCCGCGCCGATCCGAAAATCTCCCATCACTTCGTCCAGCGCGCGCTGATCCTGGAGCGGCTCGACCGGTTTTCGGAAGCCCGCGCCGATCTCGACGCAGCCGTCGGGCTCGACCCCGGAAACCAGAACGCGTGGATCAATCGCGCCATGCTGTGGGCCCGGTATGGTGATGTCGAACGGGCGTTTGCCGATTACGGCCGTGCCGAAGCCGTCGGCGGCGCCCAGACCTGGCACGCGCTCAGCGGCCGCGCGCGGCTTGCGGTCAGTCGTGGCGATCCCTCGCGCGGCTTTGCCGACTGGACCCGGGCCGCCGAACTCACGGTGCTGCCCACGCTGGCCGCGCAATTCCACGTTCGCGCCGGAAATCTGGCGCGCGACTACCTGAAGGATCGCGACAAGGCTCTGCAATCCTACGCGCGGGCGCTTGCCGTCGCACCATACCACGCGGACGCCCTCATTCAGCGCGGCATGGCCTTCGAACGCGCCGGCCGGCTCGACGATGCGTCAAACGACTATCGCAAGGCGGGCGAGATGACCCGCGGCAATCCGCTCGAGAAAGGCATCTACGACTACTCGGTCTTCCGACTGGAGGTGCTGCGCGCACGAGCGGCGCGAAAGGCGGGCGATCCGCCGCTGCCGCCAAACGTCAATGTCCTGTCCGGCTCGGCCCAGGCTGCCGGCAAGGATCGCGGCCGGCGCATCGCCCTCGTCGTGGGCAACGCGGCCTATGAGCATGTTCCGGCCCTGATGAACGCCGACCGCGACGCCGAGAGCGTCGGGGCCGCCCTGGGCGAGGCCGGGTTCGCTCGCGTCACGGTGGCGACCGATCTGGACAGGAGCCAGATGGAAGGCGTGCTGCGGCAGTTTGCCGACGAGGCGGCCGGCGCGGACTGGGCGCTGGTCTACTATGCCGGCCATGGCATCGAGATTGACGGGGCCAATTTTGCCATACCGATCGATGCGAGCATAGATACTCTGAGAGAAGCTTCCTCGCACGCAATCTCGATCGATCAGATGGTCTCCGCCGTCGAGCGGGCGAAGACTCTTCGCCTGGTCGTTCTCGACGCCTGCCGCGACGATCCGTTCGTGCAGGAGGCGCATCGGGCGGCCGCCAGCAAGCGAACGTTCAACAAGTCCGCCGATGCCGCGCTTGATCCTCTGATCGCCCGCCGGAAGGAAATCGGGGGAGGCCTCGCCGGCGTACGCCTTGCCCAATTGAACACGATCGCGCTGTTCTCCACGCAACCCGGCCAGATCACGCTCGACGGCGACGAACTGAACAGCCCCTTCACGCGGGCGTTCGTGTCGAACATGGCGACCCCGACCCTCGACCTGCGCCTGTTCTTCGAACGGATTCGCCAGGACGTGTCGAACACCACACAGGGGCGTCAGCGCCCGGCCGTCGACGGGCGCCTCAGGGAAGGCGAGCAGTTCTTCTTCTTTCCGGCGCGGTGACCGGAACCGCTCTAGAACGGCAGCCCCACATAATTCTCCGCGAGCAAACGCTGCGCCGTCTCGGACGAGAGCAAATAGTCCAGTTCCGTCTGCTGCAGCCGGTCCTCATACTCGAGACGATCAGGGAAACGATGCAACATCATCGTCATCCACCACGAGAAGCGCTGTGCTTTCCAGATCCGCGCCAGCGCCTTGGCCGAATAGCCCTTCAGCCCGGAATCGTCGCCGTCCTGATAGTGCGCAAGCATCGCGTGGTAGAGATAATAGATGTCGGAGGCGGCACTGTTCAGCCCGCGCGCGCCGGTCGGCGGCACGATGTGGGCGGCGTCGCCGGCGAGGAACAGGCGGCCGTAGCTCATCGGCTCGGCGACGAAGCTGCGCAGGGGCGCGATGCTCTTCTCGATCGACGGGCCGGTGATCAGCCGTGCGGCGACCTCATCCGGCAGACGAGTTTTCAGCTCGGTCCAGAACGCATCGTCCGACCAGTCCTCGACCTTGTCGGTGAGCGGCACCTGGACGTAATAACGGCTCAACACCTGTGAACGCAGCGAGCACAGCGCAAAGCCACGCTCGTGCTTTGCATAGATCAGCTCCGGCGACACCGGCTTGGTCCGCGACAGCACCCCAAGCCAGCCGAACGGGTAGACCTTCTCATATTCACGGAGCACGTCCCTCGGGATCGACTTGCGGCTGACGCCGTGAAAGCCGTCCGCGCCAACGATGTAGTCGCAATCGACGCGAACCGTCTCGCCGTTCGCGCGATACGTCACATAGGGCCGATCCGAGGTCAGATCATGCGGCGTCACGTCCTCGGCATTGTGAACCACCTTGCCGCCAAGACGGTCGCGCGCCTCGTAGAGATCGCGCGTCAGCTCGGTCTGGCCGTAGACCAGCACCGAATTGCCGCCGGAATGCTTGTGCAGATCGATATGGGAGAGCACGCCATCATGGGCGATCTCGAAACCGTGGTGGATCTCGCCTTCACGGTCCATCCGCTCACCGCATTGCGCCTCGCGCATCAGGCGCGCGAAGCCGTGCTCGAGCACACCGGCGCGGATGCGGGCCAGCACGTGCTCGCGGCTGTATTTCTCCAGCACGATGGTGTCGATGCCCTTCAGGTGAAGGAGCTGGGACAACAATAGCCCAGACGGCCCTCCGCCGATGATGCAGACCTGAACTTTCATTCTTCTGTCCTCCCGTCGGCACTATTTTGCAGATTTCGTAAGCCGGACCGATGGAGGGTTTCGCCATTGTCTTGTACTATTCGAACATGAGAACCGCAGCCCCCACCCCGGCGATCCGGGTCTACAATCTGTTCGGCGAAGCCGGCGACCTGCCCGACGTCGTCCATTGCGAGACGATTGCCTCGCGCTCGGTGCTGCATGACTGGACGCTTGCCGTGCATCGCCACGCCCGGCTGCACCAGGTGCTGCTGATCGAGCGAGGCGGCGGCGAAGCGACGCTCGATGGACGGGTGGTGCCCTTGAAGCCGATGCAGATCGTCAACGTGCCGGTCGGCCATGTCCACGGCTTCAGCTTCGTGCCCGGAACCGAGGGTTGGGTGCTGACGATCGCCGCGGAGATTCTCGACGAGGCGCTGCTCGCAGCCGAAGGCCTGCGCGGCGTCCTGGCGCGCTCGGCCGTGGTGCGCGGCACGCCGCAGATCCGCGCCATCATGAAGCAGATCTTTGCCGAGCACGCCGCGCGCGATTTCGGCCGCGCGCATGTGCTGCGCGCATTGTCGGCGGCCATGATCGGCCTCGTCGCACGTGCGCTGACGGGCGAGAGCGGCACTGGCGGCAGTTCTGAGTCAAATCTGTTCCGCCGCTTCGAGGCTCTGCTCGAACAGCATCATCTGGAGCGCTGGACCGTTGCGGACTATGCGGAAGCGCTGGCGATCACGCCGACCCATCTCAACCGCGTCACGCGCACCGCGACCGGCGACACCGCCTCGCACCTGATCCTGAACCGGCTGATCCGCGAGGCACGGCGCAATCTCGTCTACACCAACCTGCCGGTCTCGACGATCGCCTATGCGCTCGGCTTCGAGGACCCCGCCTATTTCAGCCGGGTCTATGCCGCAGCCACCGGGCTGTCGCCGCGCGCCTTTCGCGCGCAGCTTCATGGCGGCGAGTAGGGCCAGCAGTCAGGCAAGCTTATCCGACAGTTTTCGCATGGCGCGATCGAGGATATTGATCTCCTCGGTCGTCAAGAGACGGAGAAGCTTCGCTTCACGCTCCAGGGCGAGCGGCGCGATCTTACGGTAGAGCATGCGCCCGGCATCCGTCAGGGCGACGATCAGTTCGCGGCGATCATCTGATGCGTGCGTCCGGCGGACGATGCCGCGAGCTTCCAGCCTCTTCATGGCACGGCTGACCTGCATTTTGTCGAGCGTCGTCAGCGGCCCGACTTCCTTGGTCGCGATTTCGCTGCGCGCCCCAAGGATGGCCAACACACGCCATTCCTGCCGCGACAGGGCAAAGCGCTCCAGATAGACCTCGGAGATTGCAAGCGACACCTGCTCGGCAAGTCGCGCCAGGCGGTAGGGAAAATACTGCTGGAGATCGAGGCCGGCGTCGTCCGGCACTCCGATCTTCACTCTCTTTTTTGCGTCGTTGAAACGTCCCGCCATGCCCGCCGCTCCATCGCGCAAGATCGGTCCCCGACATTTGATCCAGATCAAGGCCGAGTAATCGTAACAAATGATACTAATCGATAAAACTGGCTGCAGGGAGCGAAACATCATGCAAATCGAGAAGATCCATCACGTCGCCTACCGCTGTGTCGACGCCAAGGCGACCGTCGAGTTCTACAAGAAAGTCATGAACATGGACCTTCTCGGCGCCATCGCCGAGGACAAGGTGCCGTCCACGAAGGCGCCTGACCCCTACATGCATATCTTCCTCGATGCGGGGAACGGCAACATCCTGGCCTTCTTCGAATTGCCGAACTCGCCGCCGATGGGACGTGATCCCAACACGCCGGACTGGACGCAACACATCGCCTTCCAGGTCAAGGACCTCAACGAACTCGAGGAAGCCAAGACCCGTGCCGAGGCTGCCGGTCTCGATGTGGTCGGCGTCACCGACCACACCATCTTCAAGTCCATCTACTTTCGCGACCCGAGCGGTCACCGTATCGAGGTCGCGGCCTGGACCGCGACGCCCGACCAGCTCGACCGTATGAAATCGGTCGCGCAGGAGATGGTTGAAGAATGGTCGCGCACCAAACGGCCGCCGCGCCACACTGCATGGCTTCACGAGAAGGAATTTGCGGGCGCGCAATAGCGGCTCGCAAACCCGGAGAAGCCGACCATGACCCAATACATCTACCCTCGGTTCGACTATGTACGCTCTGCCGAGCAGGCCGCCGGCATCGTGCGCCGGCACCCGATCGTGGTGATCGGCGCCGGTCCGATCGGCCTGACCGCGGCGCTCGATTTCGCGGCGCGCGGCCAACCCGTCATCGTTCTGGACGACAACGATACCGTCAGCATCGGTTCGCGAGCCGTCTGCTATGCCAAGCGACCGCTCGAGATTTGGGACCGGCTGCAATGCGCGGCGCCCATGGTCGCGCGCGGCGTGAGTTGGAACGTGGGCAAGGTGTTCTTTCGCGATCAGCTTTCCTATCAGTTCGACCTGTTGCCGGAAGCGGACCACCGCTGGCCCGCCATGATCAATCTCCAGCAATACCACCTGGAGGAAATTCTGGTCGCCAAGTGCCGGGACAACCCGCTGATCACGCTCGCCTGGAAGCACCGCCTGATCAGCCTGAAGCAGACACCGGACCATGCCGAGCTTGCCGTCGAGACGCCCGACGGCATCTTCACCATGGAAGCGCAGTGGGTGATCGCCTGTGACGGCGCGAACTCCGATACGCGGCGAATGGTGGGCGCCGAGTTCAAGGGACAGTATTTCCAGGACCGCTTCTTGATCGCCGACGTCGTCATGAAGGCGGATTTTCCGACCGAGCGCTGGTTCTGGTTCGACCCGCCGTTTCATCGCGGCCAGTCAGTCCTGCTGCACCGGCAGTCCGACAACATCTGGCGGATCGACTTCCAGCTCGGCTGGGACGCCGATCCCGACGAGGAGAAAAAGCCCGAACGCGTGATCCCACGCATCAAGGCGATGCTCGGCGACAAGGCGGATTTCCAGCTCGAATGGGTCTCGATCTATCAGTTCGCCTGCCGGCGCATCGACAATTTCCGTCACGGCCGCGTCCTGTTCGCCGGTGACGCGGCGCATCAGGTCTCGCCATTCGGCGCGCGCGGCGCCAACACCGGCGTGCAGGATATCGACAATCTTGCGTGGAAACTCGCGATGGTGCTGCGCGGCGAAGCCTCGGAATCACTGCTCGACACCTACCACACCGAGCGTGCCTTCGCCGCAGACGACAATCTGCTGAATTCGACGCGCGCCACCGATTTCATCACCCCGAAAACCAAGGTCAGCCGCTATTTCCGCGACGCCGCGCTGGAACTCGCGCAGCACCACGATTTCGCCCGACCGCTGGTCAACAGTGGCCGGCTATCGGCTCCGACGCCTTATGTCGCCTCACCTCTGAACACGTCGGATGACAGCGGGATAGTCGGCAACATGCGGCCCGGCACCAACGCCACGGACGCTCCCATCATGATCGGCGACAAGCCTGGCTGGTTCCTCAACTGTCTCGGCGACGGATTTACGGTCGTGACCTTCGGCCATCCGACGAGCAATACGAGGGTGACGGCTGGACAACTCGAAGCGCGGATCATCTGCGTCGGACGCGACATCGAGGACGCGCGCGGCATCCTCGCCACCCGCTATGGTGCTTCGCCGGGCACCACCTATCTGTTCCGGCCCGACCAGTATATCGCTGCGCGCTGGCGAGAATTCGACGAGGCCGCGATCGCCGACGCGCTGTTGCGAGCCGCAGGCTGCACCGAAGCCTGTCAGAAGGAGCTCGCCGCATGACGCTGAACCTTAAACCTGGAATCGTCGATCCCGACGGATTCTATGCCGAGCTGATCGACAGCCAGCGGGATCTCGACGAGGAGCAATCCCTGCGCATGAACGCCCGGCTGATCCTGCTGCTCGCCAATCATATCGGTGATCGGGCGGTGCTCTCCGAGGCGATCCGTTACGCGCGTGATCCTGCGGGCTGATCGGCCAACATGGACAGCAGCGAACCGCTCGGCCCGATGAGGCCGAGCGGTTCTCATTTTGGAGGTTTCCGTCAGCGGGTCTATGCCGCAGCCACCGGGCTGTCGCCGCGCGCCTTTCGCGCGCAGCTTCATGGCGGCGAGTGAAGCGCCCCTTGCAATCGGCGCGGTCATCCCTTATGTACGCGCCTCACTTTGTAATCAGGCAACCGACAATGCGGAAGTCACAGCAAGCATCAGTGCTGATGATGACGGGAGGGCTAATGCCCTCGTCCGCCGTGGATCTGCTTTGCGCCTGAACGAACGTCACACCTGACAATCGAAGCGGCCCGGAGCGGATACGGCTCCGGGTGCCGAACGAGCTCTCGCGGTGCCCCAGAGTCGTGCAAATCCAGCACGGGAGCTCGAGCACCACAGGTGTCCTATGTCCAAAGAGAAGTTCACTCGCCTCAAGCCCAACTGCAACGTGGGTACGATCGGCCATGTGGACCATGGCAAGACGACGCTGACGGCGGCGCTGACGAAGGTCTCGGCCGATTACGGCTGGGGCGCCTTCGTCTCCTATCAGGACGTCGCCAAGGCATCGGCTGCGCAAGGTACGCGTGACGATTCTAAGATCCTGACGATTGCGACGAGCCACGTCGAGTTTTCGACGGCGGCCCGGCACTACTCGCACGTCGACTGTCCCGGCCACGCCGATTATGTGAAGAACATGATCACCGGCGCGGCGCAGATGGACGGTGCGATCCTGGTCGTCTCCGCAACCGACGGGCCGATGCCGCAGACGCGTGAGCATATCTTGCTGGCGCGACAGGTCGGCGTGCCGCGCATCGTGGTGTTCCTGAACAAGTGCGATGTCGCTGATGACCTCGAGCTGGTCGATCTCGTCGAGATCGAGCTGCGCGATCTCCTGTCGAAGTACGGCTACGACGGGGACAACGCGCCGGTCATCCGCGGCTCCGCCATCCAGGCGCTGCGCGGCGAGACCGGCCCGCTCGCGGACCAGGCGATCCTGAAGCTGTTCGAGGCGCTCGATCGCTGGATCGAGATGCCTGAGCGGCCGAATGATCGCCCGTTCCTGATGCCGATCGAAGGCGTGCAGTCGATCTCCGGCCGCGGCACCGTCGTCACCGGGCTGATCGAGCGCGGCACCGTCAAGCTCGGCGACGAGGTCGAGATCGTCGGCCTCGGCGAGACGCGCAGATCGGTGGTGACGGGCATCGAGACCTACCGGAAGATTCTCGAGCAGGGGCAGGCCGGCGACAATGTCGGCTGCCTGCTGCGTGGGATCGACCGGGAGGCGGTGCAGCGGGGCCAGGTGCTATCGCGGCCTGGCGCTGCGAAACCGCACCGGGCGTTCCGGGCGGAAGTGTACGTGCTGACAAAGGACGAAGGCGGGCGGCATACGCCCTTCTTCAAGAACTATCGTCCGCAGTTCTACTTCCGCACGGCCGACGTCACCGGCACGGTCCAGCTCGACGACGGCATCGAGATGGTGATGCCGGGCGATAGCGCCGAGCTCACGGTCGAGCTCAACAAGGCGATCGCGCTCGAAGAGCGGTCGCGCTTCGCGATCCGTGAAGGCAACCGCACCGTCGGTGCGGGTGTCGTGACCGCGATCGTGGAATAAGGAATGGGGGCCGGATCAACCGGCCCCCATTCACACATCGAAGAACACCGTCTCGTCCGGGCCCTGCAGATTGATCGTGAAGGCGTACACGACCTTGCCGGCACGCTCGCTGCGCGTGGCGACCAGCGTCTTGCGACGCACCGGAGGCTCGACCAGGTTGAGCACGGGATCGGCGGCGTTGGCGGCCTCCTCATCCGAAAAGTAGAGTCGGGTATTGAGCCCGATATTGATGCCGCGCGCGACGATCCAGACGTTGACATGCGGCGCGCATTTGCGGCCCGCCTTGTCGGTGATCGCGCCAGGCTTGATGGTCTCGAAGGTCACGAGGCCCGTCTCGAAGTCGGAACCGCCACGGCCCCAGCCGCGGAAATCCTGATCCACAGCGCCAGCGGAGCGATCGGCCGGATGGTTGTAGCGGCCAGCCGCGTTGGCCTGCCAGATCTCGAGCAGCACGTCGCGCAGCGGCGAACCAGTGCCGTCGAGCACCTTGCCTTCCAGCGTGACGCGCTCGCCCTGTGTGTTCGGCGTCACCAGCACGTTCGAGAAGTTCTTCTCGAAGATATCGAAACCGGCCATGGCCGGGATCAGGCCGATATGGACGTAGGGCCCGGCGGTTTGCGAGGCGGTTTCCTTGAGATAGTTGAGCGGCTGCGGCATGTGCTCAGTTCCCTTCGGGACGATTTTCGAAATAGGTGGAGCGCTGGCCGCGCAGCACGATGTCGAAGCGGTAGGCGAGCGAGTCGAACGGCGTCGAGGCGTTGAGGTCGAGCGGCGCGACCAGGCGATCGAGCGCGTCCTTGTCCGGGATCGTCGTCAGGATCGGGCAGATCGGGATCAGCGGATCGCCCTCAAAGTACATCTGGGTAATCAGCCGCTGCGCAAAGCCCGAGCCGAACACCGAGAAGTGGATGTGGGCAGGGCGCCAGCTGTTGACGAAGTTGCGCCAGGGATAGGGGCCTGGCTTCACGGTGCGGAAGTAGTAATAGCCGGTGTCGTCGGTCAGGGCCCGACCGCAGCCGCCGAAATTGGGATCGATCGGCGCCAGATACGTGTCTTTCTTGTGCCGGTAACGGCCGCCGGCATTGGCCTGCCAGAACTCGACCAGCGTATTCGGCACACCGCGCCCGGTCTCGTCGAGCACGCGGCCATGGACGATGATGCGCTCGCCGACGGGATCGCCGTCCTTGGCGTAGTTGCGGATCAGATCGTTGTCGAGCGGGCCGAGATCGTTGTGGCCGAACACCGGCCCCGTGATTTCCGAGACCGAGCCTTCCAGCGACAACAGCGCCTGGCGCGGCGAGCGCAGCACGGAGGATTTGTAGCCGGGGGCGTAGGCCGGCGGATGGATGCTGCGATCGCGCTGGAAGAAGCCGCCGTCGCGCGGCGTGAACGGTTCGGGGCTGTTGAGGCGGGGATCCCTGAAGGCTGGCGCCTGGACATTCATCGGCGTTGTCTCTCCCTGTGGCCGCGGCCGGTCCGGGCGCGGCGTGTTGGCGAGACCATGGGCCGGCCTATTCCACAAATAAATAGATCACTTATAATGCAATGCATGAAAGAAATCGATCATTTAGCCCTCGACGGCCACGCCCTCGAACTGTTCCTCGCGGTGCTGGAGGAAGGCTCGGTGACATCAGCCGCGACGCGTCTCGGCCTGACGCAATCCGCCGTCAGCCACGCCCTGAACAAGCTGCGGCGGATTGCCGGCGATCCATTGTTCGCGAAGTCCGGCCGCGGCATCGTCGCGACCGCCCATGCCCAGGCACTGGCCGCGAAGGCACGCGCACTGATCGACGAGATGCGAAGCTTTGCCGGCGGTGTCACCTTCACGCCGGCGAGCGCGCAGCTGTCGCTGACAATCGCTGCCAACGACTTCCAGCGCGACCTGCTGCTGCCGCGCTTCTTCGGACATGTCGCCGCGCAAGTGAAGAACCTGAACCTGCGCGTGATCCCGTCGCAATCGCCCTCGCCTGCGATGCTGCGCGAGAATCGCTGCGACCTCCTGATCACGCCGTTGCCGCCTGTTGGCATCGACATCGTGCAGAAGCGGCTGCTGAGCGATCATTACGTTTGTTATTACGATCCCAAGACGCGCACGGCGCCGTCGAGCCGCGGCGCCTATCTCGCCGCGCGCCACATCACGGTCGTCTATACCGACAATGAGCGGCTCGACTTCGATCGCCGGCTCGCTGCCAATGGCTTCCACCGTGACATCGCCATCTCCGTGCCGAGCTTTTCCGGCGTGCCGTCGTTCCTGCACGGGACGCAGATGCTGGCGAGCATGCCGAGCCTGCTCGCACAAGGCGTGATGGCTGGCTTCGCGCATGCGCGGATTCCGCTGGCGTCGCGCACGCGCACGCTGGCCGAGCTGCCGATGTTCATGGTCTGGCACCAGCGTTACCAGAAGGACCCGGCGCATCGATGGATTCGCGCGCAACTCGAGTTCGTGGCTGCGACGGCCGCCGGCTGAACCGGTCCGGCGGCCCGGGCGATGGCCAGCCCCTCGCCAAACCCACTGGTTGCGCGCGGGCGGCCACGCTAGAATTCGGCCATGACAGTGACCGATATTGCGAGCCGAACCTACAATCACAGCTGGCGGCTGGATCCCATCATCCGCAGCCTGCTTGATACCGACTTCTATAAGCTATTGATGCTGCAGATGATTCGGGAATCGTACCCGGATCAGCAGGTCACCTTTTCGGTGATCAACCGCTCGCGCCATGTGCGCCTTGCCGAAATCATCGACGAGGCCGAGCTGCGCGCCCAGCTCGACCACGCCCGCGGGCTGCGCTTCACCAAGAAGGAGCTGATCTGGCTCGCCGGCAACAGCTTCTACGGCAAGACCCAGATGTTCACGCCGGATTTCATCGCCTGGCTCGCCGAGTTCCGCCTGCCGGACTACGAGCTGCGCAAGGTCGAGGGTCAGTACGAAATTCATTTCCACGGCCCATGGACCCACAGCTCGATGTGGGAGATTCCGGCGCTCGCCATCCTCAACGAGCTGCGCTCGCGCGCGGCGATGAAGGGGCGCGGCCGGTTCGAGCTCGACGTTCTCTATGCCCGCGCCAAGGCCAAGCTGTGGACCAAGGTCGAGCGGCTGCGAAAGCTCGAAAATCTGCGGCTGTCAGATTTCGGCACGCGCCGTCGCCACGGCTTCCTGTGGCAGCGCTGGTGCGTGGAAGCGGTGAAGGAAGGGCTGGGTTCGTCCTTCATCGGCACCTCCAACGTGCTGCTGGCGATGGACAATGATCTCGAAGCGATCGGCACCAATGCGCACGAGCTGCCGATGGTCGCGGCCGCGCTCGCCAGGGACGACGAGGAATTGCGCTGGGCGCCCTATCGCATCCTCGACCAATGGCGCCAGACCTATGGCGGAAATCTCTTGATCGCGCTGCCGGATGCTTTCGGCACCAAGGCATTCCTGCGCGATGCGCCGGAATGGGTCGCCGACTGGACCGGATTCCGTCCCGACAGCGCGCCGCCGATCCAGGCCGGCGATGAGATCATCGCGTGGTGGCAGAAGAAGGGCCGCAACCCCAAGGACAAGCTGCTGGTCTTCTCCGATGCCATGGACGTCGGCTCGATCGAGGAGACCTATCACCACTTCGTCGGCCGCGTGCGGCTCTCCTTCGGCTGGGGCACCAACCTGACCAACGATTTCCGCGGCTGCGATCCCGCCGGCGGCCACGACCTCGAGCCGATCTCGCTCGTCGCCAAGGTTACCAGCGCCAACGGCCGCCCGGCGGTCAAGCTCTCCGACAATCCGGAAAAGGCGACCGGCATGCCCTCCGAGATCGAGCGCTATTTGCGCGTGTTCGGCGATGCCGGGCGCGTGCGTCAGCCGGTGCTGGTCTAAAGCATGATCCGGAAAAGTGCGCAGCGGTTTTCCGAAAAGATCATGCTCAAACAAAAATCTAAAGCGCGATGACGATTCATCCCGATCTCATCGCGCTTTAGCGACCGTCCAAATTCTCTCGATCGAGTAAATCGCAAGGGTCGGATTCCGCGGCATCGGTACGCCGCTGCCTCAGAGGTTCCGGCTTGGTCGCATTTGCAATTTCGGTTTCACAGCGCTTTCACCCTGCGAGACGGTCGCGTGACATTTTCAGGGCCAGTTAAGCAGCATTCCCGCCTAGATGGAGTTATCAGCGGAACGCACCGTTGGGATCGTTGAGTGATTTGGGGAACGCAAGGTGTTTCGCAGAACGACAACGTCAAGGAAACGCAGCTTCCTGCACGTCATCAAGCTCGTCTCGCCGTTCATCATGGTCGTCGTGCTCCAGGCGACGATCGCGGGATTCAGCCTCGAGTTGATGTCGTCGGTCCGCGCCTATGTCGCGGGCGAGGCGATGTGGTCGCGCTCGCAGAAGAACGCCGTCTATTTCCTCAATCTCTATCTGCATTCGGGCGAGGCCGGCCAGTTCGCGCAATACCAGACCTCGCTCGCTGTCCCGATCGGCGACGAATATGCCAGATGGGCGCTGGAGCAGGACCCTGTCGACATCGAGACCGCACGCATCGGCTTCCTGCAAGGCGGCAACCATCCGGACGATGTTCCCGGCATGATCTGGTTGTTCCGCTACTTCAGCGGCATCAACTTCTTTCAGAAGGCGATCCGGCAGTGGGCAGCCACCGATCCGATGCTGTTGGAGCTCAGCATCTTCGGTGAAGTCATCCGGAGCGAGCTGAAGGATGGCTCCATCCGCAACGCCGATCGCCTGCAATTCCTGTCGTCGCGGCTTTCGGAGCTGAACGCGCAGTTTACCGGACATGCCGAGCGGTTCTCGATCGCCTTGGGCGAAGGCTCTCGCACCATCAAGCTGACACTGACCTGCGTCAACATCGTTACCGCCCTGGCGCTGATCCTGCTTTTGGTCTGGCACACGCGGCGACTGCTGTTGCAACGACAGGCATTCGAGGATGCCTTGCACGCGGAGAAGGAGCTCCTGGCCTTCCAGGCCTCGCACGACTGGCTCACGGGCCTCTCCAACCGCCGCGCCTTCGAGGCCGGCCTGCAGAGCGAGCTGGACAATCACGCGGCGGATTCGCTCGGTCTGATCCTGCTTGACCTCGACCAGTTCAAGAGCGTCAACGACAGCTGCGGCCATCTCGCCGGCGATCGGCTGCTGTGCCAGGTCGCGCAGCTGCTGCAGCAGAAGCGGCGGCCGCAAGATCTGGTCGCCCGGCTCGGCGGCGACGAATTCGCTCTGATCCTGCCGCAGTGCCTGCCCTACGACGCGGTCGACATCGCCGAGCGGCTGCGGCGGTCGCTCGAGCTGTTCAGTTTCGTCTGGGGCGACCGCTGCTTTGCGGTCACTGGCAGCATCGGCGTCGCCTGCATCACCGACGGCAACACCACACTCGAGGAGGCGATGCGTCGGGCGGATGCCGCCTGCTATCGCGCCAAGGAGAGGGGGCGCAACCGGGTTCAGGTCGACAACGGACAGCAGGATGTCGTTGTCGTCCCCCCGAGGCCGCGCGAAGCCGCTCGGGCCTGACGGCAGCCGTCGCAATCATCGCGCCGGCAGGATCCCGAGCCCGACGAGATGCGCGTCCAGGAACTGCGTGACCTGCTGGCGCAGCATCTGCGGCGGCACCGCGACCATCCGCTCTTCGAGGCCGAGCGAGATGATGCCGTGGACCGCCGAAAACAGCGTCCGCGACAACAGCGCGATCTGCACGTCATCCGCATCAGGCAGCACCCGCACCAGGGGCGGATGCATCAGCGCGAAGGCGTCCATCACCATCTGAAGGATGTCATCGGGATACGGACGATCGTCCTCCATCCGGTGCTCGAACAGCGAGCGCAGCAGATTGGCGTTCTCGGCGAAGAAATCGAGATAGGTCTCGGCTAGACCATAGAGCTGGCCGACCGGATCCTCGACCGGAACCCCGCGCAGCCGCGCCGTCAGGGCCTGAACCGTCTCCCTGTTGACCGTCAGGATCACCCCGTCGAAGTCGCCGAACTCGTTATAGACACTGCCGATGGAGCAGCCGGCAGCGTCCGCCACGTCGCGAACCTTCAATGATCTGAGACCCTTAGCTGCAATAATGTCCCGGGCGATCTCCAGGATCTGGAGCCGCCTCCGATTTTTTTTCTGGTCCCGGAGCGATTCTTCTTGAACATTGTTCATTTTCAAGCTACTCATGTGAACATTGTTCAAATTAACTCGGAGACCTGCAAAATGCAAACCCTCGCTGTTGATATCGCCTCCACCTTCGTCGATGACGCCGCGGCCCTGATCAGCGGCTTCGGCCGGACCATCCTGCGGGCTGCGATGGCGCCGATCGATCGGATCGCAAATGCCTGCGACATCGCCGGCGTGCTCGCTGAGCGCCGTGCGACCTTCCAGATGTGGCGTGCCAACCGCGCTCGGACCCGGCACACGGGCCGCCGCGCCAGCGTGCTCAACCGCCTCAACCCCTTTCGCCATCTGGCTCACCTCACCTGAGGACAAGCCGATGTTGCATGCGGGTCCCTTCGAATGCGAACGCCGGCCGCAACAAAGGACTTACTATGTCCTGATATTGCCGGCCGACTCGGCGAAAGTCAGGGACGCTGTTCAGCTTTTCCTATCGGCCCCGGCGATATCCCCATCATCGCGGCATTTCCGCCCGAAGCTGCGGCCGCGACCGGATATTTGCGAACCTAACGAGACAGGCTGGAGACCAACAGGATCGGAGGGACCGAGGGGAACAGAGCAGGCCGGTGACCACGGTCACGCTGCGATCGCTCCTCGCACACTTTTCCGGTCGTGACCTTCGACCCGCAACACAACAACCTCAGGCTGCCTTTCCAAAACAGGACTAGTCATGATCAGGGAATTGATGTCGTCACGCCGCTTTGCGCCGCTGTTCGGGGCGCAGTTCTTCTCGGCGCTCAATGACAACGTGCTCAAGAACGCACTTGTCATCATCCTGCTTTACAGCGCCGCGACCGGCCACGGTGATGCGCTGGTGACGGTGGCAGGCGCCGTCTTCATCTTCCCCTATTTCATCCTGTCCGGGCTCGGCGGCCAGCTCGCCGACAAATACGTCAAATCGGTCGTCGCACGACGCTTGAAGTTCGCCGAGATTTTTGCCGCTGGCTTCGCCGCGGCCGGCTTCTTCATGCATTCGGTGCCGCTGCTGTTCATCGCGCTCGGGCTGTTCGGCGTCATCGCCGCCCTGTTCGGCCCGGTGAAATACGCCATGCTGCCGGACCAGCTCGAAATCGGTGAACTCGCCACCGGCAACGCGCTGGTCGAAGGCGCGACCTTCATGGCCATCCTGCTCGGCACCGTCGCCGGCGGCCAGTTCGTGGCCGGCTCCACTCACATGGGCTGGGTCGCATCGGCCGTGGTCGTATTGGCTCTGTTGTCCTGGGCCTTCGCCTCGCGCATTCCGCAAACGACGCCCTCCGCGCCCGATCTGCCTGTCGATGCCAATCCCTGGACCTCGACAGTCAGCCTGCTCAAGACACTGCATGCCGACCACCGGCTGTGGGACGGCACCGTGATCGTCTCCTGGTTCTGGCTGGTCGGCGCGATCGTGCTGTCGCTGTTGCCGGCGCTGGTCAAGGACGTCGTCGGTGGAAGCGAAGGCGTGGTGACGCTGTGCCTTGCGATCTTCGCGATCGGCATCGCCATCGGCTCGCTGTTTGCGGCCAGCCTCAGCCATGTTCGCCCGAACCTCGCGCTGGTGCCGATCGGCGCCATCATGATGGGCTTTGCCGGCATCGACCTCGCCTGGGCCATCGGTGTCACGGTGAAGGGCAATGACATCGCCGCGGTCGATTTCGCAACCTCGTTCGCAGGTTTGCGCATGCTGATCGACTTCGTCGCCTTCGCGTTCGGTGGCGGCCTGTTCGTCGTGCCGTCCTTCGCGGCGGTGCAGGCCTGGTCGGCCCCGAACGAGCGCGCCCGCATCATCGCCGCCGGCAACGTGTTGCAGGCCGCTTTCATGGTGGTTGGCTCGCTGTTCGTTGCGCTGCTTCAGGCGGCCGGATTGCATGTCGGCTGGATCTTCTTTGGCCTCGGCGTCGCCAGCTTCGGCGCGGTGTGGTTCGTGCTGACCAAGTGGGGCAAGGAAGGCGTGCGCGATTTCGGCGCCCTCTTGTTCCGCGCGCTGTTCCGCACCGAAGTCCGCGGGCTCGAGAACCTGCCGCCTCCGGGCACGCGCATGCTGATCGCGCCCAATCACGTCAGCCTGATCGACGGCCCGCTGCTGCACGCCGTGCTGCCGATCGACGCGAGCTTTGCCGTGGATACCGGCATCTCGAAGGCGTGGTGGGCCAAGCCGTTCCTGCGTGTGGTCAAGCACTACACGATGGACCCGACCAAGCCGCTCGCCGCGCGCGACCTGATCAAGCTCGTTGCCGCCGGTGAACCCGTCGTGATCTTCCCGGAAGGCCGCATCACCGTCTCCGGATCGCTGATGAAGGTCTATGATGGCACCGCGATGATCGCGGACAAGGCCGACGCGGTGGTCGTTCCGGTTCGCATCGAGGGCGCGCAGCGTTCGCATCTCAGCTACCTCACCTCCAGCCAGATCAAGCGCTCGTGGTTCCCGCGGGTGACGGTGACGATCCTGCCGCCGGTCAAGCTGCCGATCGATGACACGCTGAAGGGCAAGGCGCGCCGCAATGCCGCGGGCGCCGCGCTCCAGGACGTCATGATCGACGCAATGGTCAAGAACGCGATGCTCGATCACACGCTGTTCGAAGCACTCGGCCACGCCTATCGCGACCGCGACACCGGCAAGGTGATCATCGAGGACGCGCTCGGCACCAAGCTGACCTATCGCAAGCTGATCCTCGGCGCGCAGGTTCTGAGCCGCAAGTTAGAAGCCGGCACGATGGCCGGCGAGAATGTCGGCGTGCTGCTGCCGAACTCCGCAGGCGTCGCCGTGGTCTTCATGGCGCTGCAGAGCATCGGACGGGTCCCGGCGATGCTCAACTTCTCCGCCGGCCCGGTCAACGTGACAGCCGCCATGACGGCCGCGCAGGTCAAGACCGTACTGACCTCAAGAGCCTTCATCGAGAAGGGCAAGCTCGACAAGCTGATGGCCGCGATCTCGGCGGAAGCGCGTGTCGTCTATCTCGAGGACATCAGAGCCTCGATTGCGACAGCCGACAAGATCAAGGGCATGCTCGACGGCACCGCGCCGCGCGTTGTCCGCCAGGCCAACGATCCCGCCGTCGTGCTGTTCACATCTGGCTCGGAAGGCACACCCAAGGGCGTCGTGCTGTCCCACCGCAACATCCTCGCCAACGCGGCGCAGGCGCTGGCGCGGGTCGACGCCAACGCGAACGACAAGGTGTTCAACGTGCTGCCGGTGTTCCACTCGTTCGGGCTGACAGGCGGAATGATGATGCCTGTTCTGGCGGGCATTCCGATCTACATGTATCCCTCGCCGCTGCACTACCGCATCGTGCCCGAGCTGATCTACCAGACCGGCGCCACGATCCTGTTCGGCACCGACACGTTCCTGTCCGGCTATGCACGTTCGGCGCACGCCTACGACTTCCGCACCCTGCGCCTGGTGATTGCCGGCGCCGAGGCCGTCAAGGACCGCACACGCCAGGTGTTCATGGAGCGCTACGGCATCCGCATTCTCGAAGGCTATGGCGTCACCGAGACGGCGCCGGTGCTGGCGATGAACACGCCGATGGCCAACCGCCCCGGCACCGTCGGCCGCCTGTCGCCGCTGATGGAAAGCAAGCTCGATCCGGTCCCCGGCATCGAGGAAGGTGGACGCCTCTCGGTGCGCGGACCGAACGTGATGCTCGGTTACCTCAGGGCCGAAAATCCCGGCGTGCTCGAAGTGCTCCCCGAGGGCTGGCACGACACCGGCGACATCGTCGCGATCGACGCCGCCGGCTTCATCACCATCAAGGGCCGCGCCAAGCGCTTTGCCAAGATTGCGGGCGAAATGGTCTCGCTGTCGGCGGTCGAAAGCATCGCGACCACGCTGTGGCCGCAGGCCGCGTCGATCGCCGTGTCGATCCCCGACCAGCGCAAGGGCGAGCGCATCGTGCTGCTGACGACGCAAAAGAACGCCGAACGCAGCGCGATGCAGGCCCAGGCCAAGTCGATCGGCGCCTCCGAGCTGACCGTGCCGGCGGCGATCATGGTGGTCGACAAGGTGCCGCTGCTCGGCACCGGCAAGACCGACTATGTCACGGCGACGACGATGGCCCGCGAGCAGGCCGCCCCGGCGGAGCGCGAAGTTGCGTAAGGTCCAACCCATGGCCGTCGCACCGGCGGATACAAGGTGTGACGGCGTGGTGCTGCTTCACGGCATCGGCGTCGGTTCGTGGACCCTGAAGAAGCTGGAGCGAACTTTGCAGCGCCGCAGTTTTGCGACGCTCAATCTCAACTACGCGAGCCGCAAGAAGCCGCTCGAAGCGCTCGCTGAGGACATCCACGCCCCGATCGCTGCATTCGCGGCGCAATGCGACGGGGCGATCCACTTCGTCGCTCATTCCATGGGCGGGCTGGTGACGCGTGTCTATCTTTCAAGGCACCGGCCGGCACGGCTCGGCCGTGTTGTGATGTTGGGGACGCCCAACGGCGGCAGCGAGATCGCTGATCTGTTGAAGGGCTTCGCCGTCTACCGCGCCGTTTTCGGTCCGGCCGGCTTGCAGCTCACCACCGAGCAAGCCCCCGTGCTCACCGCCCTGCCGTCGCCTGACTACGCCATCGGCATCATTGCGGGCTGCCGCACCATCGCGCCGATCGCCTCGACTTTTGTCTTGCCCCGTCCCAACGACGGCAAGGTTTCAGTCGCAAGTGCGAAGTTGTCTGGCATGGCCGACCACATTGTCGTCAAGGCAGCGCACGCGGGGTTACCGCGACACCCCATCGCAATCGAGCAAACCATCGCATTCCTGCACGATGGCCGTTTCAGCTCCGACGAGGCGGCTCACGCCGATGTGCGCCGCTCCTGCGCGTAACGCACCAGCGCCACGAAACGATAGATGCCATGCACGAACTTGCCATAGGGCATGGTGATGAACAGCGCAAACACCGCGCCAAGATGCAACGCCAGCAGCGGCCCCATGGCGGCGGTTTCGCGCAGGATCAGAACCAGCATGCCGGTCACTCCGGTCAGGAACAGCATGGCGATGAAGCCGACATCCATGCCGTAGCTGTTCTGGTCGAGCAGCTCAGGCGCGCGGCGCGATTTGGCGGCGAACAACCCGATGGGGCCGACGACGAGGCCGATGCCGCCGAGCGTGCCGAGCACGACAGGCAGATCCCACCACGGATATGGCGCCTCGCGGCCGAGCAGATAGTGATAGAGCGTTGCGACCGACGTCGCGGCAAAGCACAGCAGGAAGCCGTAGAACGTCAGATGGTGAAAAAGCCTGCGCCGGTCGGCCGGCTTGTCGTCCTCGTTGTAGCAGCCGACGCCGCCGCCATGGAGATAGCGGAGCTCGCCGGCATCGCGGATCGCCTGAAAAATCGAGCCGCCATCGGCCCGGCCGCCGATCGGTGTGCCGATGTCGCGCCAGAACGCGCGCACGCTCATGACCAGCGCAAGGATCGCATAGAGAAACGCGGCGCTGAACAGTGCGGCCATCGCATTATGCGGCATCAGTCTGTAGAAGGCGCCGGGGCCGGAGTGCACGCCGAACAGCACGCTGCGGTCGTTCAGCGCCACGAAACCGAGGATGAAGCCTGCCATGCTCAGTGCGGCAATAATGCTGATGACAAGGCCGTTGCGCGTGAAGGCGCCGGACAGCGCCTGCGGCCAGGCATAGGCGGCATAGGATTCCGCACGCGCGACCGCGAGCGTTTGGGGAACGTTGACGTTGAACTCGTGCGGCGGCGAGAACTGGCAATCGACGTAGCAGGCGCCGCAGGAATGGCAGAGATTGGCGAGATAGTTGAGATCGCCGTCGGAGAAGGCGCGGCGCATCTCCATGGCCGGAAATACCGCGCAAAGACCCTCGCAGTAGCGGCAGGAATTGCAGACCGTCATCAGACGGTCGGCTTCGTCAAGAATTCTAGTTCCGTGCATGTTTCGCCGCTTCCCGTCCTGCGATCCGCCCGAACACGCTGCCGATGGTCATGCCCATGCCGGCGGCGTAGCCCTTGCCGAGCACATTGCCGGCCATGATCTCGCCGGCCGCAAACATGTTGGCCGACGGTTTTCCGTCAGCCATCAGCATTCGCGCCTCCTTGTTCACGCGCGTGCCGAGATAGGTGAAGGTGATGCCGGGCCGCACCGGGTAAGCAAGATAAGGCGGCGTCTCGATCTTGCGCGCCCAGTGTGTCTTGGGCGGCGTGATGCCTTCGGTCACGCAATCGTCGAGGATGGTGTGGTCGAACGTGCCAGGCCGCACCGCCGCGTTGAACTCGGTGATGGTCTTTTCCAGCGCGGCCGGCTCGAGCTCCAGCTTCCCGGCAAGCTCGGCGATGGTTTGACCGGCGATCGGCGGGAACAGCGTCGGCATGAAGCTGGTGACGACGGTGGAGTCAAAAATGATGTAGGCGATCTGGTCGGGCTGCGCGGCAACCAGACGGCCCCAGATTGCGTAGCGCTTCGGCCAGATGTCTTCGCCCTCATCGTAGAAGCGCTGTGCGTGCTTGTTGACGACGATGCCGAACACCACCGAGTCATGCCGCGTGATGATGCCGCCGTCGAATTTCGGCGCACGAGCATCGATCGCGACCGCATGGCACTGGGTGGGATCGCCAACCTCCTGCACGCCCTTGTCGAGCAGCATTTTCAGGATCGAGCCGCGGTTATAGGGCGTGCCGCGGATCAGGAAATTGTCGGCGGCCTCGCCCCAATATTGCTTCAGCCATTCGATGTTGGCCTCGAACCCGCCGGCCGCTGCGACCAGCGAGGTCGCCCGGATCTCGGTCTCGCCGTCAATCGGCCGCTTGAGGCGGGCGGCGAGGAACATGCCGTCCTCGATGACGAGATCGGTGACCTCGGCGTCGTATTCGACGTCGACGCCAAGCTGTTCGGCGGTGAGATAGAGCGCGTTGAGCATCGCGCGGCCACCGCCGAGGAAGAAGGAGTTGGTGCGGCCGAGGCTCAGCGTGCCGCCGAGCGAAGGTTGCCAGCGCACGCCCTGCTCCACGATCCAGTTGAGGATATCCTTGGACTCGCGGATCATGTGGCGGGCGAGCACCTCGTCGGTCTGCCCGCCGGTGACGCGCAACAGGTCCTCCCAAAACTCGTCCTCGGTGTAGGGACCGGTGAGGATCTCGGTCGCCGCGTCATGGGCGCAGCGCATGTTGCGGGTGTGGCGGGTGTTGCCGCCGCGATAGAATTTTGGCGCGCCTTCGAGCACCAGCACGGAGGCGCCGCCGCGACGGGCGCTGATCGCCGCGCACAGCGCCGCGTTGCCGCCTCCGATCACCAGCACATCATATTTGTTGCCCATGCCGTCTGCCCGATGCGACGAAGTTGGAAACATTCTGCCCGCCGGCGGTCTCGGTCAAGCCGAGAGGCCATTGCGTACTTTTGTATACAAAGATATACAGAAGCGGCGCAAGCGGCATCTGTGCATGGGCCGGATGCGTTACGAGCTTGAGGATTCATGGCCAAGCGCCCGGCTAAAGCAGGCGGATCGATCGCGCGCGGCGGTGGCCTCGCGCTCGGCGAAGCCGTGTTCCGCTCGCTCTGCGAGGCGCTCCAGGCCGGCAACTACCGCGCCGGCGACCGCCTGCGCGAGGAGGAAGTCGCGCAGCGGCTCAAGGTCAGCCGCACGCCGGTGCGTGAGGCCCTCGGCCGCCTCGCGGCGCGCGGCTTCGTCGAGCCCGCCGGCGGCCGCGGGCTGATCGTGCGCAACCTCGACATCTCCGAAGTGCTCGAGCTCTACGCCATGCGCGAGATCATGGAAGGCGCCGCCGCGCGCCTCGCCGCCGAGCACGCATCGGCACCGGAGATCGACGCGCTCAGGGATATCGAACAGGCCTTTGTCGAAGCGCCCGCGACCGACGCCGCCGAGATGGCAAGACTCAACCGTGCCTTCCACGAAGCGATCTGCCGCGCCGCGCGCAACCGCTATCTCGACAATGCCTCGCGCGAGCTGCAGGACTGGATCGCCCTGCTCGGCCCGACCACCTTCACCGTGACGGGTCGACCCTCGACCAGCCACCGCGAGCATCAGGCCATAATCGAGGCCATCGCCGCCCGCGACGGCGACAAGGCCGAGCAGCTTGCGCGCGCCCACATCCGCGAGGCGCTGCGCTGCCGGCTCAAGCTGCTGCAGAAGCAGTAGGGCCTGTACTCATGAACGTCAGCTTCCGCGGGTTACGCGGAAGTCGCTCCGTTTGGCCTGCATCGACTGCTTATGGACCCATAGGCGACGTCAGGCTGTCAGTGGCTGCCTCCAGCCAGGCCAATTCGCCTCTTCCGGAACGATGGCCTAGCCCGATAAGATGCCGTCGAGGACCGGGGGGCAGATATGGCGTGGGCATCAAGGTCAGGCGGCAAAAAGAGAAAGGCGAAAGCCCGCCAGCCAGGTCGGGCCAAAGGCCCAAAGACAGCTAAAACCGCAAAAGTCAGGACCGCGAACGCTACGCGCCGCAATGCCCCAATGGCCACGCCGCGCAAGCGTCCTTTGGTTGCTGATTTGACCAGGGAGCTGGGCGAAGCACGCGAGCAACAGGCGGCGACCGCCGAGATTCTGCGCGTGATCAGCCAGTCGCCGACCGACGTAAAGCCCGTACTCGACGCAATCGTGCTGAGCGCCGCGCGGTTGTTTCGCTGCGACCTGGCGTTCTTCTTGCGGTGCCATGGCCCCACCTTCTCGCAGGCAGCCCTGGTGGGATCGGATGGATCGCACATCCCCCTCGATCCTGCGGCTTTGCGGATCGACCCCGAAATCAACTTCCCGTCACGCACCATCGTCAGCAAGAAAAACCTGCATTTGCCGGACTGGTCGGCGATCGATCTGCCCGAACACGAGCGCCGCATTCACGAGACATATGGCATCAATTCGTCGCTGTTCCTGCCTCTGCTGCTGCGTGGGGGCGAATGTTTTGGCCTACTTGCGCTCGCCAGCAAACACCCCCGCATATTCGGCAACAGCGAGATTTCACTGGCCGAATCCTTCCGCGACCAGGCCGTGATCGCCATCGAGAACGCCCGCCTGTTCGACGAGGTGCAGGCCAAGACGCGCGATCTCACCGAAGCCCTCACCCACCAGACCGGCAGCAGCAATATTTTGCGCGTCATTGCCTCCTCGCCGACCGACGTGCAGCCGGTGCTGCAGGCCATCGTGGAGAGCGCCTGCGAGCTGTGCGAGGCGACCGACGCGACCGTTTGTCTGAGGGACGGCGACAGCCTCGTCTACAACGCTCACCATGGCCCGATCCCGGTGGTGCTCGGGCGACATGTCATCAGCCGCGGCTTTGCCGCAGGCCGCGCAATCGTCGACCGCGCACCGGTCCACGTGCACGACGTGCTCTCCGAGGAAGGCGACGAGTTTCCGGGCGCGAAGGAATGGTCGGTCGCCCAGGGCGTTCGAAGCCTCCTCAGCGTGCCGCTGATGCGCGACGAAGAAAGCATCGGAGCGATTCTGTTGCGCCGGAGGGAGGTGCAACCGTTCACCGACAAGCAAATCACCCTGCTGCAGACCTTCGCCGACCAGGCGGTGATCGCGATCGGCAATGTGCGTCTCTTCGAGGAGGTGCAGGCCAAGACCCGCGATCTCCAGGAATCGCTGCAATTCCAGACCGCGAGCGCCGAGGTGCTCAAGGTCATTAGCCGCTCGCCCGACACCCTGCAGCCGGTGCTCGATTGCATTGCAGAAACCTCGTGCGAGCTGTGCGGCTCCGACGGGGTCACGATTTTCCTGCTGCGGGACGAGATGTTCCATTTCACCGCAGTCTCGGGCGCCGTGCCGAAGCACCTGGAACTCCTGCGGTCCAATCCGGTGCCAAGCGATGATCCGACCTCCGTGTTTGGGCAGCTCGCGCTCAAGAAGCAGACGCTCCACTACCCCAACGTCACGGACGCTCGCGAACTGGATCAGGCTCGCATCAGCCTCGGCGGACCGCGGGCGCTGCTGCTGGTGCCGCTGATACAGGATGGCGACGTCCTCGGCATCATTGTCCTGCGCCAGTCACACGAGCGGCCTTTCACGCCGCGCCAGATTCAGGCGATCGAGACATTCGCCGACCAGGCCGTGATCGCGATCTCGAACGTCAATCTGTTCGACGAGGTGCAGGCCAGGACGCGCGATCTCGAAGAGTCGCTCCAGCAGCAGACCGCCACCGCCGAAGTGCTTCAGGTGATTTCGTCGTCGATGGGCAACGCGCAACCGGTCTTCGAGCAAATGCTGGAAAAGGCAACGCGCGTGTGTGGCGCAGAATTCGGGCTCATGGGCCTCTTCGACGGAGAGGTGTATCGACGGGCCGCGGTGTACAACGTACCGCCGGCGTTTGATGCCGCCGTACCGAAGGAGTTTCGCCCGACCCTCGACAGCGGGCTCGGAGCCGCTCTCCGGACGGCGCAGGTCTTCAAGACCTACGATCTTAGCAAAAGCGAGCAATATCTTTCCAGGAGCCATCCGGCGATAGTTGCGATGGTGGAAGTCGCGGGCGTACGCACCCTCGTCATTGTGCCGATGTTGCGGGACGCAAAGCCGATCGGCGCGATATCGATCTACCGCAAGGAGGTCAGCCCGTTCAGCGATAGACAGATCGAGCTTCTGAAGAATTTTGCAAACCAGGCCGTGATAGCCATCGAGAACGCGCATCTTTTGAACGAGCTGCGCCAACGAACCACAGAACTATCGCAATCCCTCGACGACCTCCGCTCCGCACAGGACCGCCTGATCCAGACCGAGAAGCTCGCCTCCCTCGGCCAGCTCACCGCCGGCATCGCCCACGAGATCAAGAATCCGCTCAATTTCGTCAACAATTTCTCGGCGCTGTCGGTCGAGCTCACCGACGAGCTGAACGATCTCCTGAAAGGCGCAAAAATTTCCGAGGACATCAGCAAGGAGGTCGACGAATTGACCGGCCTTCTGAAGGACAACCTCGGCAAGGTGGTGCAGCACGGCAAGCGTGCCGATTCCATCGTCAAGAACATGCTGTTGCATTCGCGCGAGGGGTCTGGCGAGCACCGGGCGGCCGACATCAACGCGTTGGTGGAGGAAAGCCTCAATCTGGCCTATCACGGCGCGCGCGCCGAAAAGCCGCATTTCAACGTCACGCTGCAGCGCCATTTCGATCCTGATGCGGGCATGCTCGAGGCCTTTCCGCAGGAAATCACCCGGGTCTTGCTGAACCTGATCGCGAACGGCTTTTATGCTGTGAGCAAGCGCAAGGCCGACAACGATGGCGCGGTGTTCGAACCGGTCGTGAGCGCGACGACAAAAGGCTGCAGCGACCATGTCGAAATCCGCATCCGCGACAATGGCACCGGCATTCCGCCCGAGGTGAAGGAGAAGATGTTCAATCCCTTCTTCACGACCAAGCCGGCCGGCGAAGGCACCGGGCTCGGGCTATCCATGTCCCATGACATCATCGTGAAACAGCATGGTGGCACGATCGATGTCGTGACCGAGCCGGGCCAATTTACCGAGTTCACGATCATATTGCCGCGCACCAAAATTCTTTCAGGCAAGTTCAGAGGTTAGAGGTGAGCATTCTCGTTCTCGTGGTGGATGACGAGCCCGACGTCGAGGCCCTGTTCCGCCAGCAATTTCGCCGCGACTTGCGCGCGCAACGTTTTGTCATGGACTTTGCCAATTCGGCGGCGGACGCGCTGTCGCGCATCGCCTCTACCATCGGGCAGTCGCTGATCTTGATCCTGTCCGACATAAACATGCCCGGAATGACCGGCCTCGAGATGCTGCCGAAGGTGAAAGAGATGCGCCCCGAGGTCCCCGTGATCATGATCACGGCGTATGGCGATGCCGACACCATCCGCAGGGCGCTGGAGAGTGGTGCGTCGGGGCTGCTCACCAAGCCGATCGATTTCAAGGTGTTGCGCGAGGAGATTGACACCAGGTTGGCGCAGGTGGAATAGTCCGGTGCCGGCTGTCAGGGGTAGACCGGACCTAACTTAAACCGGGCAAAACCGTCGCGATTGACCCGGAGCCGACCTTTGCCGTTCTTGTTCAGCGCTGGGTCGGCTGTTTAATCCCATTCAACGGGTGGTACTGTCCGTATTCGACCCGGGTGTCCTAAGTTGATCAGCCGCTGTTCCAATTTGATTTTTGGCACGAACTGCATAGGCTTTCGGCCTTAATCCATGTTGATTTTTGGCATGGGCAGGGAACTACTGTTTCGGGTAGTTGCTTTCGCGGCCGGGGCGGTCACAGTCGCCGCCGCAGCGACCCTCTTGTTTGGATTTTGAAAGAGTATGGCCGCCTCATTCAGCCCACGCTGGGTGGACTTCGGCCGCTTGCGAGAAGCAGGCGTTGCCGCGTCAAGGCGCGCTCATTACTTCAAGATGATCGATGCGGCCTTGATTACGGGCCAGCGCAATTAAAAACTGATCCAATGCGACTTCTGATTCAACATCTAAGGCGACCGTCCCGGCAAACAGAATCGCCGGAGCAACGTTGTTGTTGGCCGGTTTCGGCAATTGATTTAGCTGCATAATTCCCCCAATAATTCCACCATTAGCTAGGTCAATATTTATCCGACAAACGGTCGGATTTCATTTTGTATCGAGAAATAATGACTGAACGAGACTCCTCCCTCTTGGCAGCACAAATCAGGGCGGCGCGCGGATTGCTGGGGTGGTCGCAGGCTTACCTAGCTGAAGGCTGCAACATGCACCGCGGCACGCTGGCCGACCTTGAAGGCGGCAAGCGTGAGCCGCACAAAGCGACGCTTTTCGTTCTAATGAACGAGCTAGCGGCAGCAGGAATCGTCTTCACCGAAACCGGTGTGCAATTCCGGAAGTGGCCGCCGAAGAAGGAATACATTCCGATAGGAATCAAGAACCGGAAGAAGTAGCTGCAACAGACTGCTCGGTCGCCAGCCGCACTATCAACGTGAACGTCGCCCCGGGATAGCGCGTCCAAACCTCAATATCTGACGTGACGGTCAGATAGCCTAAGAAGCACCTGTATCGGCCGGCGCATTTAACCCAAAGCTTCCTAGTTAATTTCAATTATATCCTAACTTGCCGTTAAGGGGCATACTCCTCCAATGCCAGGGCCCTTGAAATCTACATGTCCTAACTGTGCGGCTGAATATCGGGTCAAACGCACCGAGATGGAGCCCAGGTTTGACAAGCCGTTGCTTTGCTCTAGTTGCGGCGGCCCTCTCAGAAACCGCGATGGTAGATTTTCGCTAGAATACTTCCGGCTCAAGGGTGCAGGTCTGAACAAGAACGGTCGCCAACCAAGGTTACGATGATGAAGAAAGGCGACGTGACCTGCCCCGATTGCTCTGCTGGTTACCGGCGCATCGAACTGGAATCCAGAACGGGACGCGCCGGTCATTACAGTCATTACAAATGTCTCGTCTGTGATCGCGTACTGGAAGTGTTCGACGGCTCTAGCGAGGTTGCATATCGGCTTACAGTAGTACCGTCAGAGTTGCGGCCTGCAAGGCGATAGGCCGCCCCAGTTGGTAGCTCTCCGAAGCGTACACGACACAAAACTGTGGCACTAAGTTGTGCAGGATATTCTGCACTGGAGATTTGCGTTAGACTCACCGGGGCTGGAAAGCCGCCGCTCGCGCTAACTTTAAATGGGCGGCGTTTTTGTGAAGCTGAATCTCTCAGTTCGCTGGCTTAAAGAAATAGAGAACGACCTCGATTCAGTTACGGCGAAGACAATAACAAACTGCCTGCACAATTGACAGACATACAACTTCTCGCGGGGCGTCATGGTCTTGCAACACTGCGGACAAGTCAGGAGGGCTGCCTGCCTGTTGCCACTGGTATATTTCGGCGGCGGCAAATGACGATATGCTCTCATCCGACGCTCCAACGCGAAAAAGCTCCCCGCCCACCTTGGAACCGCGTGAGCGGGGAATGCGCATTGAGCGACGGCATCGTCGCTCACGAGAAAGCTAGCTGTCGTCAGTGACGATTGGCCAAGTGGAAGGAAGAGCATCCAATCTATCACTCAGACGCTTGGCATATCGAGCGCTACAAGTGCGTGCCGGGGGACTACAAGGTAGTTACCCGTCATAAAGCCTAAAGGACGGGCGCTTACTCACAATCAACTTAAAGACCGTGAAGTCGCTGGGTCTCGAAAATAGCCCAATCTCCTCGCTAAGGCTGACGAGGTGATCGAGAAGGGCTCACTAATGCAGCGCCGCATCAGTCCGTTTCTGGCCCCATCAGCGAAGTTGCGCCGCGTCTGACAGAGGTCCGCTCATCGCGCCGTGGCGGGCAGATTTTCTCAACCTGAGTTCTTCGCATTTTGATAAATGGGGTGGCCTGGTTCAAGCGCCTCCGCCTGAGCGGAGGGACGAGGCCACCGAGGGCGTTGGCCGAGCTAGCTAGGCCGCATTCAAACCGTCTAATCTTGAAAGGAAAGTCCTCAGGATCGGCGAAGCGTTGGCGCGATGATAGCCGACCGTCACGTCGATGGTCGGCGGTTCTCCTTCGAGCGGCAGGCTCACCACAGACCAGGGCAGAAAATTCTTGGCCGACGCCGGCAAGATCGCAACCCCGCGGTTGGATGAGACGAGGGAGATCGCCATCGCATAGTTGTCGATCTCGAATGCCGGTACGATTTCTATCCCCCTTCGCTGGAGGTAACCGGCAATGACGGCGCGCAGCACACGCGGCACTTTCGATATGCCGATATAGGTTTCGCCGACCAAATTCTTCGGATCGAAAGTCTTTCGCTGCGCGAGCCTGTGATCGCTGGGCAGAACCGCGACCAAGGGCTCCTGCGCCACGACCTTGAATTCGATGTCGGGCATGGTTTCTGAGCGGACGAATGCGACGTCCAGCCTGCGGTGCGCGAGTTCCTCCAGTAGCGCCGCCGAGTGATCGCTGGATACACGGATTTCGATGTTGGCCAGTTCGTTGCGCAACAGTCCGGTCGCGCGCGGCAGCCACTCGACCTCCTGTCCGGTGGTGAAGCCGATTGCGAACACTTGCTTGCTTGGCTGGGCCGCGCGGCGAGCGCCTTCGGTGGCGGCTTCGGCCTGCATCAGCGCCAGACGAGCGTGATCGAGAAACACCTTGCCGGCTTCCGTGAGCTCCACGCCGCGGACGCTGCGCCTGAGAAGCGGCACGCCAACCTCATATTCGAGGTCGCGGATCTGGCGGCTCAGGGACGGCTGAGCGGTGTTGAGCCGCTTTTCGGCGGCCACCGTAAGGCTTCCCTCCTCGGCGACGGCGACGAAATAGCGGAGATGGCGAAGCTCCATTCCATGCTCTCCAGGTATGGATGGGAAACTTACAAAGTCTTTTTCAAATGCGCTAGGCGGGTCCAAATAGCTCCCAACAGCAACGAGACATCTGCTTCTGACCATGCCCTTTGGGCAGGGACCGGGTGGCTTGTGCCCAATTTCGAGGAGCTTTCGCCATGTCCGCCCCCGTCGTCCTCATTACCGGAGCTCTGACCGGCATCGGCCGCGCCACCGCCATCGCCTTCGCCAAACAGGGCTCAACCGTGGTCGTTTCCGGCCGCCGAGAGGCCGAAGGCCGGGCACTTCAGGCTGAGCTCCGGAGCCTCGGCGCCCAAGCGGCCTTCATCCGAGCCGACGTGCGACATGAGGATGACATCGGTTTTCTGGTCGACCAGACGGTCGCGCGTTTCGGCCGGCTGGATGTCGCGGTGAATAATGCCGGCACCGAGGGCACGCCGGGGTCGGTGATCGCGACCACGCTGGAAAGCTATGCCGCGATGTTCGACACCAACGTGCTCGGCACCCTGCTCAGCCTGAAGCACGAACTCAGGGTCATGCAGCCTCAGGGGTCGGGCAGTATCGTCAACATTTCGTCCACCATGGGCGAGCGCGGCGCGGCCAACCTGTCGCTCTACGTCGCCAGCAAGCACGCTGTTGAGGGCCTCACCAAATCCGCGGCACTCGAAGCGGCCGCGTTCGGCGTCCGCGTCAACGCGGTGGCGCCGGGGCCGACAGATACCGCGATGCTCGATCGCCTGACCGGCTCGCCCGACAAGAAAGCGGCCTTCTACGCCGCCGTGCCGCTCAAGCGTGGCGCGAGACCAGAGGAGATCGCCGACGCCGTCGTTTTCGTCGCGTCCGAGAAGGCCTCGTTCATCACAGGCCAGATCGTACGGGTCAACGGCGGCAAGACCGCAAGCTGAATCGATCACATCGTCTCGGACACAAAGGAATTCTGCCATGACCACGCATACACACCAAACTGCGCCCACCCAATTCGTCGAAACCAACGGAATCCGCTTCGCCTATCGTCGCTTCGGCAAGACAGGCGGCGTTCCGATCGTCATGAACATCCATTTCCGCGGCACCATGGACCATTGGGATCCGGCCGTGACCGACGGGTTGGCGGCGCAACGTGAGGTCATCCTGTTCGACAATGCGGGCATCGGCGCCAGTTCGGGCGAGACCCCGGCGACCATCCCGGGCATGGCAACAGACGCCATCGCCTTCATCAGGGCGCTCGGGATCGGCAAGACCGACGTCCTCGGCTATTCGGTCGGCGGCAAGGTTGCCCAGGAGATCGCCGTGCAGGCGCCCGACCTGGTGCGCAAGCTGGTGCTCGTGGGCACCGGGCCGCGTGGTGCCGACACCGCCGCCAGCAAATCCGCAGAGATCTTCTCTGCCACCTACGACCCGCCCGAACATCTCTGGATCGCCGCGCATTTCCTGCCCAACGCAGCCGGTCGCGCGGCCGGACGGAAGTACCTCGAGCGCAAGTTCCGCCGCAAGGATCGCAGCCCGGAAGTGAGCGAGACGTCCGCCACGGCGCAGTACGCGGCGATCGTCAAGTCGAACGAGAAGACCGATGGCGTCTGGGATTACCTGGCCGATATCCATCATCCAGCTCTGGTGGTCGACGGCAGCAACGACCTGATCATCCCAACGATCAACGGCTTCACGTTGCAGCAGCGCCTGCCGAACGCGCAACTCATCGTCTATCCGGATTCGAGTCACGGGCCTCAGAACCAGTACCCGGAGATCTTCGTGGCCCACACCGCCATGTTCCTGGATGCGTAGCGAACCCCGAGTGGTCGAGCCGGTCGGTTGCGCTTCCGGCATACCCGACCGGCGCCGCTGATTTCCTAGAAGGAAGATCATCATGAAATCGTGCTGTGGAAAGACCGCGCTCGTCACCGGCGCCTCGCGCGGCATCGGACGCGCCGCCGCCCTGGCACTCGCCAAGGCGGGAGCCCAGGTCCTCGTTCACTACGGACGCGGCGCCGCGGACGCGCGCTCGGTGGTCGACGAAATCAGGGGCGACGGAGGCAAGGCCGAGGCGATCGGCTTCGATCTCTCGGATGCTCAAGGCGCGCATAAGCTCGCCGCCAAGGTCCGCGAGATCGTCGGCGAACGGCTCGATATCCTGGTCGCCAACGCCGGGGTGGCCAAAGCCGCGACGATCGAAGAGACCACGATCGGGGATTTCGACGAGCTTTTCGCCGTCAACGTGCGGGCTCCGTTCTTTCTGGTTCAGCAGTTGCTGCCGATCCTGAAGGAGGGATCCAGCGTCATCTTCACCTCTTCGCTCGCGGCGCACGCGGCCGTGGGAGAGCTCGCCGCCTACGCGGCCACCAAGGGAGCCATCGACACCCTGGTCAAGCACTTCGCCCTGGTCCTTGGAGCGAAGGGCGTGCGGGTCAACGCGGTCGCGCCCGGCGTGGTCGAGACCGACATGTCCAGTTTCGCCAGGACAGAGGCTGGCCGCGATTTCACCCTGTCTCTGCAGGCGCTGAAGCGGGTGGCGCAGCCCGACGACATCGCCGGCGCCATCGCCTTCCTTGCCTCCGACGCCGCGCGCTGGGTGTCAGGAGACACGCTGCGGGTGGATGGCGGATCGAAGCTTTGAACGACAACAGCGATCGAAAGCAAACATCATGACCGAACGAACGATCAGGATTCCCGGCCCCGATCACCCGATCACCATCGAACATTCGACCGATGCGATCTGGACCTATGAAGCGCCCTATGAGGCGGTCGTCGACATCAACAGCCATCTCGCTTTCTACCCCGACCGCGTCGATGCGATCGAGGAACAAGCCGCCTGAGCGGCATCTTCAAGGAGTAGTCGTCATGTCCAAACTCAATGGCAAAGTCGCCATCGTCACCGGAGCGTCGAAAGGCATCGGTGCGGCCGTCGCCAAGACCCTCGCCGCGCGCGGCGCAGCGGTCGTCGTCAACTACGCGTCGAGCAAGGCCGGCGCGGAAGCCGTCGTCAAATCGATCACCGCCTCGGACGGCAAGGCAATCGCCGTCCAAGGCGACGTATCCAAGGCGGCGGAAGCAAAGGCCCTGGTCGACGCTGCCATTGCCGCATACGGCCGCCTCGACATCCTGGTCAACAACTCGGGCGTCTACGAATTTGGCCCTCTGGAGTCGGTCACCGAGCTGCAGTTCCACAAGATGTTCGACGTCAACGTGCTTGGTTTGCTGCTGGTGACGCAGGCCGCGGCTCCCCACCTGCGCGAAGGCGGGAGCGTCATCAACATCGGCTCGGGGGTCACCGCAATCACCCCGCCCCAGACGGCAGTCTATACCGCCAGCAAAGGCGCGGTGGACGCCATCACCGGCGTATTGGCCAACGAACTTGGACCGAGGAAAATCCGGGTCAACACCGTGAGCCCCAGCCTCACCGAGACCGAAGGTACGCAGAGCGCCGGCATGCTTGCCTCCGAGTTCGAAGCCGGCATCGTCGCCCAGACGCCGCTCGGCCGCCTCGGACAGCCGCAGGACATCGCCGACGTCGTCGCCTTCGTGGCCTCGGACGATGCACGCTGGGTCACCGGTGATAAAATTTCGGCCGGCGGCGGTCTGCGCTGATGGGAGAACGTCACGTCGGCCTCCGCTCCTCGGGCGGCCGACGTTTCCCGCCGAAAATGGTCCTGAGCCGCCGAGCCAGTTTTTGGGTCTCGCTCGCCGTCTCGATGCATACGCTTTGGACGAGCGCTGCACCGGCTCTCAGCTATCGGCTCTATGCCGAGGAATGGCAGCTGTCGCCCCTGCAGACGACGAGCGTGTTCGCGATCTATCCGATATTCGTCGTCGCTACGCTGGTTTGCCTGGGCGGCCTGTCGGATCACGTCGGGAGACGCCGGACCATGCTTGCCGCACTCGTCTTTTCCCTGATCGGCGCCTTGACGCTGGCGTGGGCTCTCGATGTCGAATGGCTTCTTGCGGCCCGCGCGGTGATGGGGATCGGGGTTGGCCTTGCGAGCGGCGCATCGACGGCCGCCATCCTCGAGTTCAGTCCGAGCGGCGATCCTGAACGTGCCGCTTCCGCGACCAACCTGGCGCAGGCGATAGGCTTCGCCACTGCGCTCATTCTCGGTGGAGCCCTCATTCAGTACGCGCCTTATCCGCTGCGGCTCGACGTCGTCGTTCTCGCGGTGGTCATCGGCATGCTGATCGTGGCAGTCTGGCTCCTTCCCCGTCAGGTCGCGAGCCTAAAGGCATGGTCTCCCCGAATGCCGCGCGTGCCGGCAAGCATTCGGAAAGAATTCTGCTTGGCAGGGATCGGCGCCGCGACGGCGTTCACCAGCGGCGCCGTCCTCCTCTCGCTCGGAGGTCAAGTGGCGCACGATCTCGTCGGCTCCGCCAACGAGTTGACAAATGGCGCTGTGCTCGCAAGTTTCGCCATCGTATCGGCTGTGGTCACCGGCGCTGCAAGGAAGCTGGCGCCGCGAACTGCCTTCTTCCTGGGTTCGGTCACGACCATGTTCGCCGTCCTCCTCCTGTGGTTGGCGACCAACGGTCATTCGCTAAGCGCTTTGCTCGCTTCGACCTCTTTGGCGGGAATCAGCTATGCGCTTTTGTTTCTTGGCGCGTTGACGTTGCTCAACGCCGTCGCACCGGCAGACAGCCGCGGCGGCGTTCTTTCGACCTTCTATCTCGTCGGCTATCTCTGCATGGGTTTTTGCGTCCTCGCACTGGGTGTGGTCGCCCGGGCGTCGGGACTGGCGACAGCAGTCGCTGCAGCATCGTTTGTACTTGCTTCGCTAGGAGGCGCGACATGCCTTTTCGCCGCGATGCGCTTCCCAACTCTGGCCGAATGACGTCTCATGGGCACGCCGCCCGCGGACCGTCAGCATTTGACCCAAGGCGGGCATCAGACGGAAGCATGCGTCCTCGTGTGCCAGCTCAAAAAACATTCCAAGCAGTACACGACTTGCCGTAGAATGAGGCGGAGCGGCGCTCCGTTCGCACATTTCTCGGGTTCGGATGGAGATTCTTGAAATACACAACTCTATCGTTGCTCGTTGCAACTTTTACGGCTCTGGCTTGCTTCGTAGTGGTCCCCATCATCGGTCTCTTTATGCTGAGCGTGGTTCGCCCCGGTAGCGTAACGTTGTCAGCAGGCGTTCCGCGGCTTTCAGATCGTCCGTTTCCCGGCCTTCGACGAACCATGTGAATACCGGCTCAAGCACGGAACGGGCGTTTTCGCGCCGTCCATGGTCGGTCATCAGCTTCGCCAGATCCGTTGCAGCGCGCAGCTCGCTGGTACGTGCACCCTGCTGACGGCTGAGCTCGATTGACTGGATAAAGAGTATTTCTGCCTCCTCGACGCGAGGCTGAGGCATTGAGAGAAGAAAGGCACCCTTCACGCGCAGCAATTCGGGCATGTAGATTAAATCGCCATTTTCATCGACCTGACGTATGCCATCGTCGATCAGCCCCAAGCCTTCGGTAAATCGGCCGGTCGCGACGAACCCTTCCGCGAGCGAGACATTGAATGGTGCAGTCATCAGCCCGTAGCCTGCCGCGGGAAGCTCCCGCATGCAGCTCTGCAATACATCGACTCCGTTTTGCGGCTCGCCGCGGCGGATCGCCAGGACGGCTTCGAGCCCGCGTCCGACTATCGTATGTGGCGCCATGGAATGCGACTGGGCATTGGAGATGTACCGATCGATGATTTTCTCGACGGTTGTCAGGTCACCGATCCGGAGAAACAGCAGGAAGGCGCGTATCAAGAGAATGCTCAGTGTTGCCGGATGCTCGATGTGCCGAGCATCCTCAAGCACCAGACGCGCCAATTCGGCGGCCTGTTGCGGATAGCCCTGCTGGTACAGCGTATGCGCCAAACCCATGCGAGCCGGCGGCACGATGTCAAAAGCAAAATAGGCCCTGCCGCTATGCCGTGCATGCGATCGATTCTGTAACGTGGCCTCAAACTCCATGCGGGAGCCGTCGAGGTCACCGACCAGATAGAGTGCGGTCGCCAGCATGAAGTGCGCTGACGCAAATGCGGCGGGATCACCAATGACCTTGGCGACGGCTGAGTTGCGCCGTGCGCATTGCAGCGCCATCCGGCAATTCCCGTTTCGAAAGTAAAGGATGTTCAGCGCGCCGAGTAACCAAATTTGATAGAGGACCTCGCCGCAATGCTCTGCAAGGGCAAGCGCCCTATCCAGGGCCGCCTGCGCTGCATCGCCCCCCCGCGTATACATCAGTGAATAGCCCAAGCTGGCCTGCAGGCGCATTTCATCGGCCGTTCCGCGCCTGTTGTTGTTGAGGACCAGCAGCGCCTGCTCCGACCAACGATGACATTCAGGCAGCATGAACGTCGCCAGCAGAACCGGCCCGGCGGCGACGGCAAGTCCGATGGCGATGTCGACTTTCTCGGTACCGCGTGAGAAGGCCCATCCGAGCGCTGCGCGCATATTGTCGAGATCCCGCACGTAACGCGGCAGAAAGTCAACGAAAGGGCCCTCGGCGGCGCGTGCAAACAGATCGCGAAAGAACACCGCGTGCCGGTGAGCCATCTCTTCTGCTTCACCGCTCTCGGCCAGCTTGTCCAGCGCATAGGCCCTGATCGTATCGAGCAATCGCCAGCGACCAAAGGGTGCTAATGCATCCAGGGAAACCAGCGATTTGGCGGCGAGGCTCGCGATTCCCTCGGCAACCGTGGCGGTCGTCATGCCGGCATCGCCCATCACCGCCGCCGCCGCCTCGAGCGTGAACTCGCCCGCGCAGATGGCCAATCGACGCAGCAGGACCCGTTCTGACTCCGGCAACAGCTCGTAGCTCCAGTCCAGCGCCGCGCGCAGGGTTTGATGCCTGGGTAGGGCCGTTCGACGGCCGGCTGTCAGGAGGCTGAAGCGATCACCGAGAAGGTCGGCCGTCTGCCGCAGTCCCAGCATCGCGACGCGCGCCGCCGCAAACTCGATGGCCAGCGGAATGCCGTCGAGGTGCCGGCAGATCGCGGCAATGAGCGGCAGATTTTCCGGGGACGCCGAGTTGCCGGCGTCGAGGGCGACCAGTCTGGCATTGAAAAGCTGAACCGCGCTGTACTCACGAACAATATCCTCGTCATCGTGGCGCGAAGGCGGCACGTCGAGCGGCGCAACGCGATAGGCGTATTCGCCCTCGATCCTGAGGATTTCCCTGCTGGTCGCAAGTATTGACGCATTCGGGCACAGACGAACAATCGTTTCCGCAAGCCTGGCTGCGGCATCGACCAAGTGTTCACAATTGTCGAGCACCAGCAGCAGCTTCTCCCTGTCGAGAGCCCGGGCGACGGATTCGGCCGAAATCACGCTGCCCGCGATCCGCAGTCCGAGTGCGACAGAAACAGCTGCCGGGACCAGAGCAGGGTCCGATAGGGAGGCCAGCTCAACGAGCCAGCAGTCTCCCTCAAGCGTCGGAAAGATGCTGCGAGCGACCTCAAGGGCCAGCACGCTCTTTCCGATTCCGCCCGGTCCGGTCAGCGTAACAACACGATAGGCCGACAGGACATCCAGAAGCTGCTGCCGTGACGCATTCCGGCCGATCAGGGTCGACCCCGCGATCGGCACATTGGTTCGAAATGGCTGCTTTGGCCCGCTTTCCGCGAGACCAGGCCTTTGCCCGGTTACTTCGTGGACGTGCCAGCGCCCAAGCAAGCGATAGCCACGGCCGGATACCGTCTTCAGCAGGCCACGATCAGTGCCGAGCGCTTTGCGAATGGCAGATATATGGAATTGAAGTGTGTTTTCCTGGACCACCGCCCCCGGCCATACTTGCTCCATTAGCTGGTACTTGCCGATCAGGTCGCCGCTGGACCGGACCAGAACCTCGAGGATCTCGAATGCGCGGCTCCCGATCGGCACGGAGGCGCCGCGGGACCGCAGCTCGCGCCGATTGAGATCGATCTCCCAGCCCTTCGACGGCTCAACCGGCCGCGGATTTCGCTCAGTCACTCCAGCACCCTCGCAGATCGAGCCGTCCTCAGAACTTCTCAGCATTCGCTCAGGGAGTTCACCCGCCAAACAAGCTTAAACGCCGGCCGATGCTCTGGATGCGCTCCATCATCGACAAGCTACGGAGGTTTATCCATGCGACGCACCCCTCTTCTTTCAACCGTCATTCTTGGAGCCATGGTTATGACGCAAGCTTCACAGGCCGCTACACCGGATCCTGCAACCGATCCTCGTATCGATCCGCAGGTTCGCATCTTTCTCGGCGAAATCAACAAGGACTCAAGCCCGTTCTGGGAACTGCCTCAACCGAAGCCGCAGGATATGCTCACGGGCCTGCAGAATAAGACCCCGGTTGACATCTCGGGCGTGAAAACGACCGAACAGACGATCACCCAGGATGGTCAGACCGTGAAGATTTATATCATGAAACCCGAGCAGGTCGTCGGCAAGCCCGGCGTGCTGTTGTTCATTCACGGCGGCGTCTGGATCGTCGGAAACTTTCAGAACCATCAGCGCCTGCTGCGCGACCTTGTGGTCGGCTCGGGGCAGATCGGCGTGTTCGTCGAGTACACCTCCTTGCCCGAGGCGCGCTTCCCCACCCAGCTCGATCAATCCTATGCCACGCTGAAATGGGTGGCGACCCACGCCGAAGAGTTTGGCGCGGACGGCAGCCGGATCGCGGTGGCCGGCAATTCAGTCGGCGGCAACATGAGCGCGGCCTTGACGCTGATGGCCAAGGACCGTGGCGGACCGACGATCAGTTACCAGGTGCTGCTGATCCCGGCGACCGACGCCAGCGTGGACACCCAGTCCTATCATGAGTTTGGCACGGGGCGATTTCTTGCCCGCGCCTTCATGAAATATGGCTGGGATTTGTACGCGCCGGACGCCAAGACCCGAGACAATCCCTACGTCTCGCCGCTGCGCGCCAGCTTGCAGGAACTACGCGGGCTTCCGCCGGCCCTGGTGATCACGGCGGAGAACGATCCGCTGCGCGATGAAGGCGAGGCTTACGCCCGCAAGCTCAAGGAAGCCGGAGTTTCTGTCATCGCCACCCGCTACAATGGGATGATCCACGATTTCGTCCTCTTGAACGGCGTCCAGACCGCCCCCGAACCTCAGTCCGCGATCCGTCAGATTTCGGCGGAGATCAAGGTCCATCTGGCACCCTGATCCGGATCTGTGAAACAGGGGTGACAACCGCGTCGCCCCTGATTTCCACTGAGTAGCCCGTTCTTTTGTGGAGACGGCTCGTGCCCGCTTCTGGGCCCATCGACGAAGCTACGCCGCGTCTGACGGAGGTCCGCTCATCGCGGCTGACCGGACCAGTCTGCCTAACTGAGTACTTCCCAGCTCGTAGGATCGGTTGGGCTGTTGCAAAACCAGTAGCAGCGATCATTTCCCGGAATCGAGCAGCCTTGCGATCACGGGGAAATAGGCATCGCCCATCCCGCCTTCGATCGCTTCCTCGAAGATCGAGCGAATGAGCGCAGCGCCACGCATATTGACGCCAGTCTGCTTGCCGAGCTCAAGCGCGTAGCCCAGATCCTTCATCGCGTATTCGGTCGAGAACGCACGCAGTGGAAACTCGTTCGGGACGATCGCTTTCATGCCGTGGTTGCGTAGCGCGAAGCTGTCGGCCGAGCCCTTCGACAAGGTCTCCAGCAACAATTTTGGCTCGACGCCGCTGCGTTTAGCGACCGCTACGGCTTCGGCCAACGCGTTCACGGTTTCGAACAGCACCATGTTGTTGAGGATCTTCGTGATCTGCCCAGCGCCGGTGCCGCCACAGAGGGTGACGTCCGTGGCGAAATGTCGGATAAGCGGCTCGACCTTCGCAAACTGTTCGGGCGCCGCGCCAACCATCACGCTGAGCGTGCCGTCCTGTGCCGCCTGGCGGGTGCGGGCGATCGGCGCGTCGATCCAGAGGGCGCCCTTCTCGGCGAGTTGGCGGGCGAATTCACGCGTCATCCCAACCTCGGACGTGCCGAGATCGATGATGGTCTGGCCGCGCCTGACCGCCGGCAAGATGCCGTCTTCGAATGCCGACAGCACGTGCTTTGCGCTCGGCAGGCAGAGAAAGGGCGACGTCGCTGCCGCCGACGACATCGGCGACGGATTTTGCAGCAACCGCTCCACCGGCCACAATCCGCGCCAGCGGCTCCGCAGCAAGGTCGAAGGCCAGCACCTTGCGCCCGCTCTTGCGCAGCAAATTCCGGCAGATAGGCTCGCCCATGACACCGAGACCGATGAACCCGATTGCGTCAGTCATGCAGGAGCCTCCCCGAGGTCACGCGTCGTTCTTGTGTTTGAGGAAGTAATAGCTGCCGCGAGGGCCGATAGCCAGCGACCGCGCGTAGACCAGCCTTGGGGACCGCACTCACCTCAGGCAAGCACGTCCGCCACGACCGCCTTCACGACATCCCGCACATCGGCTGGCTTCATCCGCACCTGCAGGCCGCGCTGACCGCCATTGAGATAGACAAGGTCATGCGCAAGCGCGCTCTGCTCGATCACGGTGATGACCTGCTTGCGCTGCCCGAACGGGCTGATGCCGCCGACCTTGTAGCCGGTGACGCGCTCGGCCTCCGGCGGCTTCATCATCTGCGCCGACTTGCCGTTCACGGAAGCGGCGAGCTTCTTCATCGAGACTTCCTGGTCGGACGGGACGATGACGCATGTCGGCTTGCCGTCGACCAGCGCCATCAGCGTCTTCAGCACGCGCGCCGGGTCTTCGCCGAGCGCGGCGGCCGCCTGCAGGCCGATGCTTTCGGCGTCAGGATCGTAATCGTAAGAATGGACAGTGAAGGCGACACGGGCGGCTTCAAGCGCGCGAGTGGCTGGGGTGACTTTGGACATGGGTCGCTTCTAGCACCGTGACTGCGAGGGGCGAAGCGACGGTTGTGGAGGCGACATGCCCATCACACCTTCAGTGTCGTCCCGGCGAACGCCGGGACCCATAACCCCAGGGAGAAGTTTGGCGAAGATTCGTGGCCCGGTACTGCTACTGTCCACACACGATGGATCACGCGGTATGGGTCCCGGCGTTCGCCGGGATGACAGCGGTGGATTGGCGACGCCGGGTGCTGCTGGTGATTATGCCCTTATACAGGTGTTTTGCCCGACGCTGCAAGTCATTTTCGGTAAGACCGAAATTCCTTTGGCATTTCAACCACCTTTCTACTGTGCATGGGGTTGTTTTCGCCGATGGCTACTCCGCCGCGTCCTGCATCTCCGCGCGTTCGGCGCGCGCGGCACAGAACTTGAACTCCGGGATCTTGCCGAACGGGTCGAGCGCGGGGTTGGTCAAGAGGTTGGCCGCCGCTTCCGCGTAGCAGAACGGCATGAACACCATGTTTTCAGGCACGTCGCGGTCGGAGCGAACCTTGACCTCGACGGCGCCGCGGCGGGTTTCCAGGCGGATGAAATCGCCGGGCACCAGCTTCTTCTTGCGCATGTCCTTGGGCGACATGAACGCGACCGCCTCGGGCTCGATCTGGTCGAGCACCTGCGCACGGCGGGTCATCGAGCCGGTGTGCCAATGCTCCAGCACGCGGCCGGTCGAGAGCACCATCGGATATTCGTCGTCGGGCAGCTCGTCCGGCGGAATCACCTTGGCCGGCACGATCTTGCCGCGGCCGCTCGCGGTCGGGAAGCCCGTGGTAAAGATGATCTCGTTGCCGGGCTTGTCGGGCGCGTCGGCCGGATAGGTGACGGCGCCTTCGCGCAGCAGCCGCTCCCAGCTGATGTTCCTGAGCGAGGGCATCAGCTCCGCCATCTCGGTGTAGACCTCGCCGGGGCCGGAATAGTTCCAGGGCAGCCCCATGCGCTTGCCGATCTCCTGGATGATCCAGAGATCCTGCCGCGCATCGCCGGGCGGCTTGATCACCTGGCGCGCGAGCTGCACGCGACGGTCCGTGTTGGTGAAGGAGCCGTCCTTCTCGGCAAACGCCGACGCCGGCAGGATCACGTCGGCGTGGAACGCGGTCTCTGTGACGAAGAGATCCTGCACCACGAGATGATCGAGCATCGCGAGCGCCTGGCGCGCGTGCTGCAAATCAGGGTCGGACATCGCGGGATTTTCGCCCTCGATATACATGCCCTTGATCTCGCCGGCATGGATCGCGTTCATGATCTCGACCACGGTCAGGCCGCGGACGGGATCGAGATCCTGCTGCCAGAGCTTCTCGAAGCTGCCGCGCAGATCGTCGCGGCCGACCGGCTGGTAGTCCGGCAGGAACATCGGGATCAGGCCGGCGTCGGACGCTCCTTGCACGTTGTTCTGCCCGCGCAGCGGATGCAGGCCAGTGCCGGGGCGGCCGACCTGGCCGGTGATCAGCGCCAGCGCGATCAGGCAGCGCGCATTGTCGGTGCCGTGAACGTGCTGGCTGATGCCCATGCCCCAGAAGATGATCGACGATTTTGCGCGCGCATAGGTGCGCGCCACCTCGCGCAGCGTCTGCGCCGGGATGCCGCAGATCGGCTCCATCTTCTCCGGCGTGAACTCCTTGATCTTCTCCTTGAGGTCCTCGAACCCCTCGGTGTAGCCGGCGATGTACTGATCGTCGGTCAGGCCTTCGGTGATGATCGTGTTGATCATTGCATTCAGCATGGCGACGTCGGCGCCGGGCTTGAACTGCAGATGCTTGGTCGCGTGACGCGACAGCGACTGGCGGCGCGGATCCATCACGAACAGTTTTGCGCCGTTCTGCTTCACCGCGTTCTTGATGAAGGTCGCGGCGACCGGATGGTTCACCGTCGGGTTGGCGCCGATCACCCAGATCACTTCCGCGTCCATCGCCGCCGAGAACGGCGCCGACACCGCGCCCGAGCTCAGACCCTCGAACAGCGCCGCGACCGACGAGGCGTGACACAGACGGGTGCAGTGGTCGACATTGTTGGAGCCGAAGCCGGTACGCACCAGCTTCTGAAAGAGATAGGCTTCCTCGTTCGAGCCCTTGGCCGAACCGAACCCGGCCAGCGCCTTCACGCCCTTCTCGTCACGGATCTTGACGAGGCCTTTGGCAGCGATGTCCAGCGCTTCGTCCCAGCTGGCCTCGCGGAAATGCGTGAAGGGATTTGCGGGATCGACCTGGTCGTTGGAATCCTTCTTCGCATTCGGCAGCCGCACCAGCGGCTTTGTCAGGCGATGCGGATGGTGGATATAGTCGAAGCCGAAGCGGCCCTTGACGCAAAGACGGTTGTGATTGGCCGGACCATCGCGGCCCTCGGCATAGATCACCTTGTCGTCCTTGACCTCATAGGTCACCTGGCAGCCGACGCCGCAGAACGGGCAGAGTGAATCCACCTTCTTGTCGGCGTAGGTCACGCGGGTCTGCTTGTCGTCGAGCATCACGGCCGGCATCAGCGCGCCGGTCGGGCAAGCCTGCACGCATTCGCCGCAGGCGACGCAGGTGGACTCACCCATGGGATCGTCGAAGTCGAACACGATTTTCGAGCCGTGACTCCGATACGCCATGCCGATGACGTCGTTGACCTGCACCTCGCGGCAGGCGCGCACGCAGAGGCCGCATTGGATGCAGGCATCGAGATTGACACGCATCGCCGGATGGCTGGCGTCGGTCTCCCAGCGCTCGGCGGCAGGAAAACGGCTCTCGGTCACGCCCGTGGTCTCGGCCCAGTGCCAGAACTTCGAATCCGGATCGTGGCTGGTCTCGCGCGCCGGCTGGTCGGCGACCAGCAGCTCCATCACCATCTTCTGCGCCGACACCGCACGCGCGCTCTCGGTCTTCACCTTCATGCCGACCGATGGCGTGCGCTTGCAGGACGCCGCGAGAACGCGCTCGCCCTCGATCTCGACCATGCAGGCGCGGCAATTGCCGTCCGGGCGATAATCGGGCGCGGGCGAATGGCACAGATGCGGGATCTCGCGGCCCTGGCGCTTGGCGACCTGCCAGATCGTCTCGCCGGGCTTGGCCTCGACCTGCTTGCCGTCGAGCTCGAACGTAATCTTCGTCATTCGGCCGCTTCCTTGAACTCGTCAGGGAAATATTTGATCACGGAGGACAGCGGATTCGATGCCGCCTGTCCGAGCCCGCAGATCGAGGCATCGCGCATCGCCTGGCTCAATTCTTCCAGAAGAGCGCGGTTCCAGACCGGCTTCTGCATCAGCTGCGCCGCCTTCTGGGTTCCGACGCGGCACGGCGTGCATTGGCCACAACTCTCGTCCTCGAAGAACTTCATCAGGTTCAACGCGGCCGCGCGCACGCTGTCCTTCTGCGACAGGATCACGATCGCCGCCGAACCGATGAAGCAGCCGTATTTCTCCAGCGTGCCGAAATCGAGCGGGATGTCGTCCATCGTTGCAGGCAGAATGCCGCCGGAGGCGCCCCCCGGCAAGTAAGCGTAGAATTGATGGCCGTCGGCCATGCCGCCGCAATATTCCTCGATCAGTTCGCGCACGGTGATGCCCGCCGGCGCGAGCTTCATGCCGGGGCTCTTGACGCGACCCGACACCGAAAAGCTGCGCAGGCCATGGCGTTCATGCCGGCCATTGCCCTTCCACCAATCAGCACCCTTCTCGACGATGTCGCGCACCCACCACAGCGTCTCGATGTTGTTGATCAGCGTCGGCAGGCCGAACAGGCCGACCTGGAACGGATAAGGCGGCTTGTGCCGCGGCAGGCCGCGCTTGCCCTCGATGCTTTCGAGCAGCGAGGATTCCTCGCCGCAGATATAGGCGCCGGCGCCGCGGCGCATGTGGAGCGTGGGGCCGCCCGCCGGGAGCTTGGCGATCTCGCGCTCCAGGATCTCGCGCGAGGCCGGATATTCGTCACGCAGGTAAATGTAGACGTCGGAGGCCTGCACCACATGCGCGCCGATCAGCATGCCCTCGATGAAGCGATGCGGATCGCTTTCGAGATAATAGCGGTCCTTGAACGTACCGGGCTCGCCCTCATCGCCGTTGATCGCCATCAGCCGCGGACCGGGCTCACCGAGCACCGCGCGCCATTTGCGGCCCGTCGGGAAGCCGGCGCCGCCGAGGCCGCGCAGCGAGGCGTCGTCGAGCCCCTTTAACAAATCGTCCGTCGACATCTCTCCGGAGCGCACGCGACCCAGCAGCTTGTAGCCACCGCCAGCGACATAGGCGTCATAGTCAATGTACTTGGGCAGATGCGCGTGCGTGTCGCCGGCCTTGGCGGCCGCCATGACATTGGCGACGGTCGCGTGATCGACGAAGTTGTGGCCGACTTCCGCTGCAGGCGCCGTGTCGCAACGTCCGACGCAAGGCGCGCGCACCACGCGGATGCCGGGACCTGAGGCGCTCTGCAGATCCTCGAGCAGCTTTTCGCCGCCGAGCATCGCGCAGGTCAGCGAGTCGCAGACGCGGATCGTCAGCGGCGCGATGTCGGGCTCGCCTTCCTTCACCACATCGAAATGCGCGTAAAAGGTCGCGGTCTCGAACACTTCGGCGAAGGCGAGCTTCATCTCGTCGGCAAGCGCGGCGAGATGCGCGGCCGAGATCTGGTGATATTTGTCCTGAATGAGATGCAGATATTCGATCAGCAGATCGCGCCGCCGCGGCCTGTCGCCAAGCAGTTGCTCGATCTCGTGCGAGGCGGTCGGATCGACCTGACGACCCTTGGGCGTGGCCTTGGCGCGCCGGCGCCCCTCGCCCGGATGCTCGAACTCTCTGACCTTGTGAACGTCGTCGTTGCTGCTCATGGAAACGCCGCGTTCTCCTCAAAAGCGCGATGATCGAACCGACTCTAATCTCTGGTATGCCAGAGGCAAGAGAGAATCTAGAACGTCTCCATAGTGCTTTAGGGGGCGGGCAGCCGCCCTGCCACACCCCCTCACGCAGACTGCTCGTAGAACCTCCTTCAGGTCTTGCTCATGCAATCCTGGATGTAGAACCAGCGGTCGTCTCCAATCAGCCCTTTGGCCTTCACCTCGGCGCGACACGCCTTCAGCTTCGGCTTGTTGGCCGCCCAGGTGGCCTTCATTTCTTTCAGCTTCTGCATGGTGAGCTTGATCTTGCCCGGCGGCTTGGCGTCGGTCGTCGTCGCGGCAGGCGCCGGTGTCGCAGGTGCCGTTGCAGTCTGCGCAGACGCGGTATGAAGGCTTGCTGCCAGCAGCATGGCGGCAATGCAGATCCGGGTGCGAAGCATAGGAATCCCCCTAGGTCCCATTCTCAATTTGGTCAGGTGAGCATCGCGGGAGGCCGACATGCAGCTTCCCGCGACGATGTGGGCGTGCAATCAGAAGATCTTGATTGCGCTCTCGAGCGTCTTCCAGACGCCCCAAGCCAAGGGAACACCGACGAAAGCCCAGAACAGCGCCGCCTTGGCATCCAGACCGCCCCTGCCGATACCGAACGAGCCATGCTGAATTCCCGCTTCGCTCTTCGCACTGGCCGCCTGCAATCTGGCGACTTCCTCCTCGCTCATATTCCATTTCGGATCGACGGGCTTGATCAGATAGTTACAGATCAAGCCGGCGATCAGCATGGCGCAGAGGATATACATGGTCGTGTTGTACAACTGATCACGCGGTACGCCGGCGGCGAGCTGGAACTCGCGAATGTAGTTCACCACCACCGGACCGATGATGCCCGCCGTAGACCACGCCGTCAGCAGCCGGCCGTGGATGGCCCCGACGAACTGCGTGCCGAACATGTCGGCGAGATAGGCAGGCACGGTCGCAAAGCCACCGCCATACATCGACAGGATGATGCCGAAGCCGACCACGAACAGCAGCTTCGAGCCCATCGCCGCAAAGGTCGGCGCCAGCGCGTAGAGCGCGATGCCAAGCAGGAAGAACGTGTAGTAGGTATTCTTGCGGCCCATGTAGTCAGACAGCGAGGCCCAGAAGAACCTGCCTGCGATGTTGAACAGCGACAAGAGACCAGCAAATCCCGCCGCGATGCCGGCGATGACGGTCTTCTGTTCGGTCGAGAGCTGGCCGAAGGTCAGATCGGGCAGACCGATCAACTTGCCGGCGAAGATCTCCTGTAAGTAACATCGGCGAGGCCATGCCGAGGACGCCGATGCCGGCGGAGACGTTGAGGCAGAGCACCGACCAGATCAGCCAGAACTGCGGGGTCTTGTGCGCATCCTTGAGATGGACGTGACCGGAGGTAATCATCGCGTTCTGCGTCGCCGGCGGGGTCCAGCCTTCCGGGCGCCAGTTCGCCGGCGGGATGCGATAGCCGAAGGTGCCGGCCATCATGAAGACGAAGTAGATGACGCCCATCGCGACGAACGTCTCCCAGACGCCGACCGAGGTCGGCGTCTTGAAATAGTTGATCAGGAGGTTGGCGAGCGGTGCGCCGATCATGGCACCGCCGCCAAACCCCATGATGGCCATGCCGGTCGCCATGCCGCGACGGTCGGGGAACCACTTCACCAGTGTCGACACCGGCGAGATATAGCCGAGGCCGAGACCGACACCGCCGATCACGCCGCACCCCAGCCACATGATCCAGAGCTGGTGGATGTAGACGCCGAACGCGCCGATCAGAAGACCGCCACCCCAGCAGCAGGCGGCCACTGCCCCTGCCTTGCGCGGTCCGGCGCGCTCGAGCCAGCCGCCCCAGATTGCGGCGGAGACACCCAGCAGCACGAAGAACAACGTGTACATCCACCCCAGGCTCGCGACCTTCCAGTCGCAGGTCGTGGTGAACAGTTCCTGCCACAGCGACATGTCCGGGCACGCCTTGCTCTGCGTGATGCCGATCGCGCGCGATAGCGGCAGCCAGAACACCGAGAAGCCGTAGGCCATGCCAATGCAGAGATGGATGCAGAGCGCGGCTGGCGGCACCAGCCAGCGATTGAAGCCGGCCTTCGCCACCGTATGCTCGCGATCGAAAATTCCTGCACCAGCGCCCGAAATCCTTCCAGCGCTCTCAATTGTCGTCATGCACTCCTCCCCTGCAGTCGCCCTTCTGAGCGAGCCTGCCGCTACGATCCTGTTTCTCAGCCCATTGCAGCGCAGCTGTTGTCCCTGCTGCTCCGCACAATCACCCGACACGCGCCAGGACCGTCACGCGCGTCTGAAAAGTTAACCCCTCGACTGGGGCACTACGCCCGATGCGATTTGCAGGCTTCGTGCGTGGCCCGCTGATCCGCGCATCGCAGACGAGACTCAACCTCCGCGCCCGCGCGGACAAAGTCAATTGGGGCAGAAGCCGTGATCGATGTCGATAGATAAAAGGTCGGTATCGGCGCGGTCACGCGCCTAAGAACGCAGCGCACCATTAGCGCTTCCTATCGTACCATTCGTCTTTTCTATCAAGAACACGATGCGCGCGTCGTTGCGCTCGGTGATCTCCACCGTGTCGCCCGTCTCGCGGATCAGGTTCGGAATGTCAATCACCGACAACGGATCGGTGCAGTGGACTTCGAGCTGGTCACCCGGCTGCAATGGTTTCAGCGCCTTGCGCGTTTTAAGGGCTGGCAAAGGGCATTTGAGCCCCGTGAGATCGAGTGTCGTTCTAGTCATGAGCGCAACATGGCGGGCGGGATCGATGGCGTCAACGCGAGGACCTCAGAGCAGGTCTGCGTAGGACAGGAAACCTACGCTGTCGCCCGGTTCGACGCGCGTGATGTCTTCGCCCAGTTCGATCAGGCCGTTGGTCTCGATCAGTGACGACAGCAGGCCTGCCCCCTCGCGCGGGAACTTGATCACCTCCAGCGCGCCATCCTGTGCGCGGCGCAAGGACGCACGAACGTATTCGCGTCGACCGGTCTTCTTCTTATAGGTGAAGGCGGCACGCAGCGGGATCGGCGTCAGCGGTTCGGGCAGACTGCCGGCGAGCGCCAGAACGGTCGGCCGCACGACATGGACGAAGGTCACGAAGGTCGCGACGGGATTGCCCGGCAGTCCGATCAACGGCGTGCCGCCGATGATGCCCATCGCCACGGGCCGGCCGGGTTTGATCGCCATCCGCCACAGCACCAGCGAGCCGACGCTCTCGACCGCCGCCTTGACGTGGTCCTCCTCGCCGGTCGAGACCCCACCGGTGGTGAGGATCAGATCATGCCGGCCGGCAACCAGCTTCAATGCGTTTGCGAGCGAGGTGCGATCGTCGCGCAGAATGCCGAGATCGGAGACCGCGCAGCCGAGCCGGCGCAACATCGCCATCAGCATGAAGCGGTTGGAATCGAACAACTGCGACGCCGCACGCGGCTCGCCGGGCGAGGCCAGTTCGTCGCCGGTCGAGAACACCGCGACGCGGATGCGCCTGACGACATCGAGTTGCGTCAGGCCAAACGCCGCGGCAAGCGCGACATGTTGCGGCCGCAGCCGCTGGCCGGCACGCAGCGCGACGTGCCCGACAGGGATGTCCTCTCCTGCCGGGCGGACATTGGCGCCAGGCTTCAGCCCGGGTGGAAGCACGACCTTGCCTGATACGTCGATGCGGACGTCTTCCTGCATGAAGACGGTCTCGGCGCCCGGCGGCATCGGCGCGCCCGTGAAGATGCGCGCGGTATGGCCGGGCTTGATCGGCGCTTGCGCAAGGCCGCCGGCCTGGATGCGCCCATCAAGCGGAAAAGCCTGCTCTGCGTTGTGCGGAAGGTCGGCGTTCCCGACGGCGTAGCCATCAACAGCGGAGTTGGTGAAGGGCGGCAACGGCAAGGTAGCGGCGATATCGCGCGCCAGAACACGTCCGTCGGCATCAACCAACGCCACCGTCTCGAGATCGGCAATCGCATTGACGCGGGCCGAGATCAAGCCAACGGCCTCGTCGACCGACATCATCGGTCCACCGAAAGCAAAGCAATCGTCAGACAGTTGCGCCATGATGCCTCGTCAGCGCATCGCCACGCTTCTTGCAACCACTTCCTCGAACGGCATCGCCGCACGCAGCAGCAGTGAAGCCGCAGCCTCGATATCATCGAGATGGACAGTCGGCAGCCGGGTTTCAACCGCAGCGTCGGTCGCAATCCCGGCAATGCCGGGATCATCAGGAAACAGCAGCGGCTTGCCATTGGCGGTCCGATGGACCTCAATCTTGCGATGCGGCTCGCGCTTGAAACCCTCGACCACGACGAGATCGACCGGGGACAGCTTGCTCAGGAGTTCCGGCAGCCGCGGCTCCGCCGCGCCGCGCAATTCGTGCATCAAGGCCCAGCGATTCGACGACGCCACCAGCACCTCGGCGGCGCCGGCCTCGCGGTGGCGCCAGGAATCCTTGCCGGGCACGTCCACGTCGAACTGGTGATGCGCATGCTTGATCACCGAAACTCGTAGACCCATCGCGTTGAAATGCGGGATCAGCCGCGTCAACAGCGTGGTCTTGCCCGCACCGCTCCAGCCCGCAAGGCCGATGACTTTCATAACAGCTCAATCTCCGCCAACGGCTCGCAGGCCGATGGAACCTCCGGCCTCTCCCCGTCATTGCGAGCGAAGCGAAGCAATGACGAGCGCGGAGGCATTTTGCCCATTCCTAGGCATGCTTATATCGGCTTGACCCGAATGTCATGCTAACCTCGCCGCCATGATGAAGATCGATAAAGCCCCGGTGCCGCTAATCGTCCCTGACACGGACGACCCGCGCCTGACCCAGAGCGTGACCGGGACCGACCAGACCGGCGCCAAGGTCGAGATCAAGGTGCCGATGGAGCGGCCACTGACGCTCTACCTGAATTCCCAGGAGATCGTCACGATGATGACGATCGGCGACTATCCGGAATATCTGGCACTCGGCTATCTGCTGAACCAGAACATGCTGAAATACAATGACGCGGTCACCGAGGTCGAATACGACGACGACCTCCAGGTCGTGGTGGTGCGCACCGAGCACCACACCAATTTCGAAGCCAAGCTGAAGAAACGAACCCAGACCTCGGGCTGCGCACAGGGCACCGCTTTCGGCGACCTGCTCGAGGCGGTCGAGAGCGTCGCGCTGCCGAAGGCCGAGCTGCGCACCTCCTGGCTCTACCAGATGACGCAGACCATCAACACCATGCCCTCGCTCTATCTCGAGGCCGGTGCGATCCATGGCTGCGTGCTGTGCAAGGAGGGCGAGCCGCTCTGCTACACCGAGGACGTCGGCCGCCATAACGCCGTCGACAAGATCGCAGGCTGGATGTACCGCCATGGCGTCGATGCCTCCGACAAGATCCTCTACACCACCGGGCGCCTGACTTCGGAGATGGTGATCAAGACAGTGCGGATGGGGATTCCTATCCTGGTGTCACGCTCGGGCTTCACGGCATGGGGTGTCGATCTCGCGCGGCAAGTCGGCCTCACGCTGGTCGGCCGCGCGCGCGGCAAGCGCTTCATCGCGCTCGCCGGCGAAGAACGGATCGTCTACGACCAGAACCTCGACTACGTCGAAGAGGAATCCGCGAAGCACAAGCGCAAGGGCGAAGGTGGTGACGACTAGAATTCCGATAACGCAAGGCGTGCTGCTCGCCGGCGGCCTCGCGCGCCGTATGGGCGGAGGCGACAAGCCGATGCGAACCATCGGTGGCCGCACCATTTTGGAGCGCGTGATCGCACGCCTGTCGCCCCAGTGCGACGGGTTGATCCTCAATGCCAACGGCGATCCCGCGCGTTTCGCGTCGTTCGGCCTGCAGGTCATCGCCGACGACGTGCCCGGCTTTCCAGGTCCGCTCGCGGGCATCCTCGCGGCGCTCGACTGGACCGCGGCGAACCGGCCGGAGATCGAATGGGTGCTCAGCGCCGCCGGCGACTGCCCATTCCTGCCGCGCGATCTCGTCGCGCGGCTACATGAGGCGCGCCAGCGCGAGAACGCGCAGCTTGCGGTCGCCGCATCCGGCAACCAGTCGCATCCAGTGATCGGCCTGTGGCGCGTCGCCTTGCGCGACGAGCTGCGTCACGCGCTGGTCGACGAAGATCTCCGCAAGATCGATCGCTGGACCGCGCGCTATTCGCTGGCGACGGTGAGATGGCCGGCCGAGCCGCTCGATCCGTTCTTCAATGCCAACACAGTCGAAGACATTGCCGAAGCCGAGCGGCTCGCGGAAGCCGAAGAACGAGAGCGCGCCGCTCAAGCCGCCAGCGGCACTAACCAGACGTCGTAGCCGTAGACCCCAACAACCTATGTCGCGCGCGGCTTGGCGGTCGTCTACGAGGGCCGAAATCCCGCTCGTTCCAGTGCAGCCCGCGCCTCGTCTGTGCCGAGTGCGGCGAGGAACGCCTGCACGGCCGACCGCGGCTTGCGCGCTGTTACGAGCGCAAAGTCATAGTGCTCTTCCGCGAGCGGAATGAAACCGAGGCCGACCGCATGGGCGACCGGCGCAATGGTCATGCCCCAATCGGCGCGATTTTGCGCGACGGCGGTTGCGACCGCATTATGCGAGCGTGGCTGATTCCAATAGCCGTCCGGACGGGCGCCGGCGAGCAATCGGTCGATCAGAATGCGCGTGCCCGCACCCTGGTTGCGGTTGACCATGATGCAGTCGCGATCGGCGAGCGCGAATGCGATCGCTTCCTTCGCCCCGCGCCCTTCGAAACGCTTGTCGCCCTTGCGGAAGACAATTCCCTGCATCCGCCGCCAGCCCGGCACGAGCTCGAGCCCCTCGGCAAGATAAGGCGTGTTGTAGGTTTCGCTCTTGTCGTCGAACAAATGGATCGGCGCGAGATCGCATTCACCGCGCTTTGCGGCAGCAAGTCCGCCGAGGCTGCCGACCGCGATCGAGCGCACAGTCAGGCCCGCATGGGCTAAGCGGGCGGTAACGAGGTCGAGGCCGGTGCAATGGCTGCCGACGATGACGAGATCGGGCACGCGGACATGCGGCGTGAACAGCGTCACCTCGGCCTCGGTCCCCGCCGGCATCTGGTCGGCAAGCGCGTCGATTTTCAAAAAGCCGTCAGCTTGCGCAAATGACGTGATTGCGCCCGAGCCCTTACCGGAGGGGTAGGCGATCAGGCCGTCCCTGCCCTCGACCAGCGAGACCATGACGAATTCGGCGCGGCCGAGCTCGGAGGCGATGCGCACCGGCACGGTCGCGCTCACCTTGGCATCGGAGCGCGGTGGCAGTCCGGCCATTTGGCGCAGCGCCGGCACGATCATGTCGTGGAAGGTGAACATCGCCGAGGTCGGAAAGCCCGGCAGGATCACCACCGGCTTGCCGTCGCAAACCGCGAGACACAGCGGCTTGCCCGGCTTGAGCGCAACGCCATGCGCGATGATACCGGGCTGGCCAAGCCGGCCGATGATGCGATGAGACAGGTCGCCAGCGCCTTTCGACGTGCCGCCTGACAGCACCAGCATGTCGGCATCTTTGAGAGCGCCGCGCATGGCGGCCTCGAGCTTGGCTTCATCATCGGGAATGGCGCCGAGGAAAACCGCCTCGCCGCCGTTCTCGTCGATCGCGGCTGCGACGATCGCACCGTTCGTATCGTAAATCGCGGCGGGCGCAAGCGCGCCGCCGGGCTGTACGAGTTCATCGCCGGTCGAAATCACCGCAACGCGCGGCTTGCGGGCAACTTTCACTTCGGCGACGCCACAAGCTGCCAGCATACCGATCTCGCGCGAGCCGATGATCGTGCCCGCGCGCAGCAACGCTTCGCCGCGCGCAATATCTGAGCCGGCGTAGGACACGAATTGCCCGGGAGACACCGCGCGGCGAACCTCGATCGCATCGGAGCCGCTCGGCTGGGTATGCTCGACCATAACGACGGCGTCGGCGCCCCGCGGCAAAGGTCCTCCAGTCGCAATTGGTGTTGCGGTTCCCGTTGCGACCTGCAGCGTCGGAGCGATGCCGCAGCGAATGGTCTCGCCGTTCAGCACGAGATTCACGGGCGCGCCTTCTCCGGCGGCTGAAATGTCCGACGAGCGCACCGCAAAGCCGTCGACATTGGAACGGTCGAACGGCGGCACGTCGATCGGCGCGGTAATGTCTTCAGCGAGTGCTGCGCCAAGCGCATCGACAAGCTTGCGCCGCTCGCTTGGGATTGCACGCGGGAACAGCGCCGTCTCGAAGCGAGCCAAGGCCTCCTCGCGCGAGAGGATCTTGAGAAATTGCTCCTGCTCGAGCGCGCGGTGTGGCGGCTTTGGGATCATCGTCATGCCGGAACTCATATCATTCCCGCATCAAGTAAGCATCGACCGGCTCGCCCGCCGCAAATCCCTCGTCACTGGCGGGAATGAGCAGCCATGCATCGGCGCGGGCGATGGCCTGGAGCGGCCATTCGCCGACGGCAAGCGGCATCCACGCTTTATGGTCCTCGGCCAGCAGAGCGATCTCCGCAAGACCGACGCTCGATGCGATCTTGCGCGCGAGCGGGAAAGTGACCGTGCGGCGGGACAGACGTGCGGACAATTTGTCGATGAGAGGGAGCACCAACGCAAGCCAGGCCGCGAGCGCCGAACCGGGCGAGCCCGGCAAGGCGACAACGGGAACCTTTCCAAGCCGCCCAACGGCTGCAGTGCGCCCAGGCTGGAGCGCAAGGCCATGGGCGAGTTCCGCTCCGCACTCAGTCAGTGCCGTCACCGCAAAATCCGCGCGACCGACGCCGCTGCCGCCGATCGTCAGCAGGATATCGCAGGCGGAAACGTCGAGTGTCTCCGCGATCGATACCGCATCTCGCGCGCCCGCGTCATGCGCGCTCGCATCCAATCCTGCCGCACATGCGAGGTCGGCGATCATCTGCATCGTCGCGGTCGAGTCGCAGGGTACATTCACGATACGCAAACGCGGCCGCCTGACGCTCAACTTTTCGTAACCGGCAACGCGTGCCGGCAAAAGCGCTGCTGCTCCTACAGGATATCCCTCGACAGTCGCGGGCGAGTTGTCTGCGACGTCGCTGCCGGCGCGCCCAACGCCCTGCCCCGGAACGCCCTCCGCCAGCACCTGGGCGAGCGGACCCGACACCTCGACCGCGTCGGCGTCGAGCACGCAATCGCATCCCATGGGCATAACGTCGCCGGCATCGACCCAGGACGGAAGCTCGGTCAGAGGCAGCGGCGAATAGGAGGACGCACCGACGAGATCGTTGGCGCTGAGCGCCCAGCCATCCACGGCGGCGATGTCGCGCGGCGGTCGGGCAGGCAGCAACGGCATCCCCGCCGAGATACAGCCAACCGCTTCTCGCAGCGGCAATTCGATCGGCACGACCGGATCAACGTCTCGCAGGAGCGCGGCAAGCGCAGTGCCGAGCGGCGTCAGCGATGGCGGCAGGCGCTGGGTCATGCCTCATGGTGGACCATGCACCGCGCGGTTTGGCAACCGCTCGTGCCTCCGCCGTCATCCCGCCCCGGACATGGCACCTGACCTTGCCCGCTACTGAAAGGCAAGTTCGCGACGCGCCTGTGACCGCGCAAAGACGAGCCGGTCGGGATATTTCGGCAATGAACCAATCGGTACGCTGATTGAAACCGCGCCCATCATGGTGGGCCGCAAGGTCCGCAACCATTCGAGCCTCACAGGAATCCTCAACCAAAATCGAAACACGCGTCAGGATGTGTTGCAAAGCAACGAGATCATCAGGCATGGTCCGCGCGGACAAAAATCGAAGTGCAGAATTCCACCTGCGTTGAACGTCAAAAAGAAGCAAGAATTTGCATAGGAATGCAGGATGGAATTCCTGACGACCAGCGAAGCCGCTGACTATCTCCGTCTCGGCGAACGCAAGCTCTACGAACTCGTCACCAACGGCGCGATCCCCTGCACCAAGGTAACAGGCAAGTGGCTCTTCCCGCGGCACGAGCTCGATCTCTGGGTGCTCTCGGGCATGGCGCGCCCGGCCGGCATGCGGACGGCGGAGCCGCCGCCGGTGGTCGGCGGCAGCCAGGATGAACTGCTGGACTGGAGCCTGCGTGAATCCGGCTCGGGCCTTGGCTTCATGACCGAGGGCAGTGCACGCGGGCTCGAACGGCTGCAGCGCGACGAGGTGATGGCGGTCGCGATGCACTTCCACGGCCTCGATGCCGAAGGCAACCTCGCCGCTGATGCCAGCGTGGCGGCACTGCGGGACGCGCCGGACCTGCATGATGCGCTGCTGGTCGCCTTCGTGCGCCGCGAGCAGGGTCTGGTGCTGCCGCCGGGTAATCCGAAGCGGCTGCGCGGTCTCGCCGACGTACTGGCACTCGGCGCCAAAGTCGCGATGCGACAGCAGGGCACGGGCGCCCAGATGCTGCTCGATACGCTGCTGGCGCGCGCGGGCGCCTCGGTGCGTGATCTGCGACGGGTCGAGACGCCTGCTCTCACCGGGCCTGATCTTGCCGAGGTAGTCCGTGCCGGCCAAGCCGATTGCGGCGTCGCGACGCGCGCGGCGGCGCGCTCGGCTGGGCTCGATTTTGTGCCGCTGGTCTGGGAAAATTTTGACCTCGCGATGCGGCAGCGCAGCTATTTCCGCCCGGCCATGCAGGCCCTGATCCGGTTCCTCAGCGAACGGCGGTTGCGCCAGCGCGCCGAGGAACTCACCGGCTACGATCCCTCGCCTGCCGGCCAGATCCGCTTCGCGGCCTGAGATTGACGCCCACCCCGAAATAGTTGCAAAAGAAACCAATTCAGCCGGGCCTATACCCGGCATGGGCAACTTTCGGCCAACGCGCCGAACCACGGGAGGACAAGCGTGAATCCAATGAAATTTGGACTGCCGGTCGCGGCCGCCTTGGCGGCGGTGTTGCTGTCGGGCACCGCTTCGGCGCAGGTGTCCGACGACGTCGTCAAGATCGGCGTGCTCACCGACATGAACGGCCCGGCCTCCGCGCCGACCGGCCAGGGCTCGGTGACGGCGGCGCAGATGGCGATCGACGATTTCGGCGGGACCGTGCTCGGCAAGCCGATCAGCATCGTGATCGGGGACCACCAGCTCAAGGCCGATGTCGGCGGCGCCATCGCGCGGCGCTGGTACGACGTCGACCAGGTCGATTTGATCGTCGACGTGCCGGTCTCCGCCGTGGGTCTCGCCGTGCAGAACATCGCCAACGAGAAGAAGAAGCTGTTCATCACCCACTCGACCGGCACGGCCGATTTCCACGGCAAGTTCTGCTCGCCCTACGCCATGCAATGGGTGTTCGACACCCGCGCGCTCGCGGTCGGCACCGCGGACGCGGTGATCAAGCGCGGCGGCGACAGCTGGTTCTTCATCACCGACGACTATGCGTTCGGCCACTCGCTGGAACGCGACGCATCGAGCGTCATCACCGCCAGTGGCGGCAAGGTGCTGGGCTCGGTGAAGCCGCCGCTGGCAACGCCCGACCTCTCCTCCTTCGTGCTGCAGGCGCAGGCCTCCAAGGCCAAGATCATCGGCATTGCGGCAGGTCCCCCGAACAACATGAACGAGATCAAGACCGGATCGGAGTTCGGCGTGTTCAAGGGCGGCCAGCAGATGGCGGCGCTGCTCGCGCTGATCACCGACATCCACGGCCTTGGCCTGCAGGCAGCCCAGGGCCTGTTGCTGACGACCTCGTTCTATTGGGACATGGACGACAAGACCCGCGAATGGTCGAAGCGCTATTTCGCCAAGATGAACAAGATGCCGACGATGTGGCAGGCCGGCGTCTATTCGTCAGTGATCCACTATCTCAACGCCATCAAGGAAACCGGCACCGACGATCCGCTCAAGGTCGCCGCCGCCATGCGTGCCAAGCCGGTCGAGGATTTCTTCGCCCGCAACGGCAAGCTTCGCGACGACAATCTGATGGTGCACGACCTCTGGCTGGTGCAGGTGAAGACGCCGGAGGAAAGCAAATATCCGTGGGACTATTACAAGATCCTCACCACGATTTCCGGCGACAAGGCGTTTGGGCCGCCGGACCCGGCCTGTCCGCTGGTGAAGAAGTGACGATCGCTTAGAGCGATCGTCATTCCGGGATGGTCCGAAGGACCAGACCCGGAATCTCGAGATTCCGGGCTCGGTGCTGCGCACCGCCCCGGAATGACCGCTACGCGGTCACTTCACCACCCCGATCTCGCGAAAATACTTCGTCACGCCGGGATGAATCAGCTCCGGCCTCAGTGCGGCGGCGACGGTGTTCGCCGCTGTGGTCTCGCAGGCCTGCGCGAGCTTCTTGCAGAAATCCGCCTCGACGCCGTGCAGCGCCTTCGCCAGACGATAGGCGACATCGTCAGGCAGATCCTCGCGCGTCAGCACAAAGCTCCAGGAGCCGAGCGAGGCGATCGGCTCGCTCTGTTTCGGGTAGCTGCCGGCCGGCACCGTCAGGGGTTTCAGGAATGCATGCTTGGCGCGGATGCGGGTGATCTCCTCTGCGCTCGGCGCGATGAAGCGCGCGCCTGAAGCGCTCGAGGCCACCGCGGCAAAGCCGGGCCAGCCGATGCCCGCGCCCCAGAGCGCGGCCACGCGGCCGTCCTCGACCATCGCGGGGCCGTCGCCGGCACGGTCGAGATAGATGGCCTTGAAGTCCTCGTCCTGCTTCAGGCCGAGACCGTCGAGCACATAGCGCGCGAGGATCGGCAGGCCTGAACCCTTGGCGCCGAACGCGACCGGCTGCCCCACGAGATCGTCGATGGTCTTGTAGGGACTGTCCGCGCGCACCACGAACATGCCGGGATTGGAATAGATCGCGGTGAGGATCTTCAGCGCCACCTTCGCGCGGCCGATGCTGGCGAAGGCCTCGTAGGCCGGCTCGCCGGCAACGAGCGCGAGATCGAGCTCGCCCTTCTCCAGCAGCGGAATGTTTTCGTTGCTGCCCTTGGTGTTGCGCGGGGCAATGATGAGCGTGCTGTCTGCCGCATTCATCACCTCCGCAAAGGCGTTGCCATAAAGCGGGAACCCGCCGCCCGGCGTCGCGGTCCCCAAGCTGATCGTTGTGGCGGAAATGACCTTGCCTCCGGTTTGGGCAGCAGCGGGGCTCGCAAGCAGCGCCATGCTGAGAAGGATAGTCCTTACGAATTTCATCATCGGTCCGGCTGCGCCTGCGTCAACATCGACTTGAGGCGATGTAGGCAGCGGGCGGTTTTTGTGAAAGCATGGCTCTCAACAATAAAGCAATGGGAGGCGACATGTTGCGAATTTTACGGGGCGCTGTTTGCGGGCTGGTTTTTCTTCTCACGCTTTTCAGCGCTTCGCCTCCCGCCTCCGCCGCCTACCCCGACCGTCCCGTGCACTGGCTGATCGGCTTTGCCGCCGGCGGCCCGGTCGACATCGTCGCACGCATCATGGCGCAGGCGCTGTCGGACCGGCTCGGCCAGCAATTCATCGTCGAGAACCGCACCGGCTCCGGCGGCAACATCGCGGCCGCGGCTGCGATCAACTCAGCCCCCGACGGCTACACGCTGTTGTTCGTCGCGCCCAACAACGCGATCTCGACCTCGCTCTACAAGAAGCTGCCGTTCGACTTCCTGCGCGACACCACGCCGGTCGCGAGCATCATGCAGCTCACCAACATGCTGGTCGTCTCCAACGCGATGCCGGTGAAGACGGTCCAGGAGTTCATCGACTATTGCAAGGCCAACCCCGGCAAGATCTCGTTCGCCTCGTCGGGCAACGGCACTTCGGTGCACATGTCGGCGGAGCTGTTCAAGGCGATGACCAAGTGCGACATGGTGCACGTGCCTTATCGGGGATCGGCGATCGCCTTCCCCGACATCATCTCCAACAAGGTGCAGCTGATCTTCGACAACCTGCCTTCCGCGCTCGAGCAGTCGCGCGGCGGCACTGTCCGCGCACTCGGCGTGACCTCGCCGCAGCGCTGGCCCGCATTGCCCGACGTGCCGGCGATCGCCGAGACCGTGCCGGGCTTCGAATCGGTCGGCTTCTACGGCATCTCCGCGCCGAAGGGCACGCCGGGCGACATCGTCGAGCTCCTCAACAAGACGGTCAACGAGGCGCTGAAGGACCCCAAGGTGGTGGCGCGGCTGACCGAGAATGGCGGCATCCCCAAGCCGATGACACCGGCCGAGTTCGGCAAGCTCGTCGCAGACGAGACCGACAAGTGGCGCAAGGTCGTGGAGTTCGCCGGGGTCTCGGTGGACTGAGCGGCGGCCACGGCCCATCGCGAGCCGGCGAGACATGAGGGGGCCTTGCGGGCCCCTTCCGTCAGACGCGAAAACAACCCCATGCACAGTAGAAAAGTCACGCGATTCCAGCGGGTTACGGCATCGAAATTGAACACCACCCAAAAAGCGTTTGTTCCGTCGGGCAAAACAGGCGTATAAGGGCATCATCGCAAAATTCGGAAATTTGAAAATCATCGACGTCATCGCGCCGGCGGTTTCACGTCACCCGTCCCGGCATTGCACCCCCGCCTCCATCCCTGTAAACGAACCGCGCACCGTTGCCGGCCCCGCGTTCCCGCGAGCCGTCCCGCGGCGGGGCCTGTAGCTCAATGGTTAGAGCCGGCCGCTCATAACGGTCTGGTTGCAGGTTCGAGTCCTGCCGGGCCCACCAGCCTTCGCTCGCTTCGCGAGCTTCGGCTCGGCAAGCCAGTGCCACACATCAGAAGCGAAGCGAGTGAAGGCTGCCGCGCCGAAGCCCTGAGGGCGAAGGCGGGCTGGACCGATAAGGGCGAAGCGTGTCCGGCATAGCTGGAGCGGAGCGGAAGCGAAGACGGACTGTTGCTGCGAGCTTCGGCTCGGCGAGCCAGCCGCTACACGTCAGAAGCGAAGCACGCGAAGGCTACCGTGCCGAAGCCCTGGGAACGAAAGCGTAGGGCCCGCGTCACCACGAGCAGGACCGCTCTGCTGGCACGGTCATCCTCGGTGAGGTGCGCTACGTCACTCAAACTCGCAATGACCACACTTGCTATCAACCAAATGCGCTGTCACCCACTACCTCGCCCCCAGAGCCAATTGAATGCACCGTCATCGGAACTCCGTCCGCCTGGCTGCACGCTTGAATTGAACTGATACTCTAGTCTTTTTTTGGGGGGATTATGACGCTGGACAAGTCCAAAGCTCGACTCGATTCAAGCGAATATCTGACCGGCTCAGTGGCCGAACGCTTTCGAATCCTACTTCGTACCGGCCACTTCTCGATTGTCGCCCTTTCCGGCGCCGCTCTTGTTATTGCTTACCTTGCCTTCGTCATGGTCGCCGCCTCGAATTGCCGTAACCTCAATCCACGAGAGACAAAGATTTCAAGCCTTGCTCAAGCTGCATCGGATCAACTCGGCGAGGCCGACAACTACGTACTGAAACTGAAGAGTCAGAATGCAACGATCGATCCAACCTTACAAAAGGTTTGGCAACTCGTGACATCGTCGCGATCGGTCGTGCGGAATATCCAAGGACAGTTGAACGGCTGCCATTGGGAAGACGCCCTGAGCCAATTCAATTTGATTGCATCCGCATACGCAGATTCGCCGACAGACAATCGAGTCTTGGGCATTCAAGGGAAGCAGTGGGTACTAGGCGTTATGCTTCTCGCTCTAACCGCGGCGTTCATCGTGTCGATATGCGCGATCTTTAAGACCACGAATCCTGACGTTTTACGCTTCGCTTTTGACACCGTTAAAACGCTGCTCGGCTTCTTTATCGGCGTTGCGACGACACTAATCGGATCGACCTAGCAGCCATGAGAGCGCTCCATGGCGTAGACCATACATTCTTTTGGTTTCGGTGACTGCGCACTCAATAGCGACGACCGGGGAGATACAATTGGTGCAGCGGCCAAGCCCTAGGTTGTTACTGGGTTGTTACGGTGACAGTGCTGGACTGCACCCCTGAACTGAGACACGATAATTACAGTGACAGCGGGGTTGTCACGATGCGTTACCGCGCATTGTTTTGCGCGAAGGCGGTTTCGAACTCAAGGGGCGATTGGTATCCGAGCGCCGAGTGCAGGCGCTCCTTGTTGTAGACCTCCGCGATGAAGCTGTTGATGCGGCGACGGGCGTCATTGAGATCCGCGAAGGCCTTGCCGTTGACCTCCTCGGCCTTGAGCGTTTTCATGAAGCTTTCAGCCTTGGCGTTGTCGAAGGGGTTGCCCGGCCTGCTCATGCTGATGGTGATTTCGCGATCGGCGAGCTGCTGGCGGTAGGCAATGGAAGCGTATTGCACGCCGCGATCGGAATGATGGATCAGGCTGCCGGGTTTCGGCTTCCGTGCGTCGAGGGCTTTCTCCAAAGCGGCGATGGCGAGTGAGGCATCGAGCGTGTTTTCAAAGGCCCAGCCGACGGCCTTGCGCGAGAATGCATCCAGTATGACGGCGAGATAGGCGAAGGTCTTGGCGAGGTGGACATAGGTGATGTCCGCGACCCAGATTTGGTCGGGTGCGGACGGCACCAGGCCGCGCACCAGATTGGGGACGACGAGGACGCCCGTTGGTCGCTCCGCAGGCGGCTTCAGGAACGGCAGCTTACGCTGCGCCAGCAGGTTGTCTTCGCGCATAAGTCTCAGGACTTTCTTGGCATTTACGACCATGCCTTGGCGTCKGRGGGRGGCAGTCACCCGCCGATAGCCGTAGAATGGATGCTTGAGGCAAATGCGCTGGAGCTGGTCGCGCAGCTCGCACTCGGTCGCCTCACGACTGTGCCTGTTGAGATGCCGGTAATAGGTCGCGCGCGGCAAGCCCGCGAGGCGGCACAGGCGCTGTACGTCGGCGTTGGCGTCAGTTCTCTCCGATRTCATGGCTTGGATGACTTCGATGAGGCGGATGCGGGCTTGCCTTGCGCTGCCGGCCGCTCCAATGCGCGCAAGGCGTTCCGAAAAAAATCGAGGTCCATCTGCTGGCGGCCTACTAGCCGCTCGAGCTCGGCAATGCGGGCGTTTGCCCGCACGAGCGCAGAGCGCTTGTCGTCGTATGTCGCAAGCTGTTTGAGTTTGCGAGGGCCTGGCTTGGGCCCGGGCTTCCGGTTCAATCCATCTGGCCCATAGGCCTTCCAGGCCTTGACCCAGTCATGGAGACTCTTGCGGGAGATTCCAAGTTCGCGAGCCACGGGGAGCACACCTTCGCCCCGCTCGACCCGCTTGATCGCCTTGATTTTGTAAGCTGTCGGAAATTGACGCTTCTTTCCTCGTCCTGCCACAGGTCATCCTCGAAATGCCTGTCACTGTAATTATCGTGTCTCACTTCAGGGGTGCAGTCCAGTGCACTTAATTTACTTTGTTCGCTTTACGCGATGTGGAGAAAGTTAAGTGCACTGTCACCGTAATCTCCCGCATTTTTGCACGACCACAGCGCCGATCCACGGCTACGAATGTGATATCTGGCCTTCGTGGCGAAGACGAATCCTCGTATTCAGCTTGGAAGGCTGGATGTTGCCGATATAAATCATACACGTGCTTGTAAAACAGGCGAAACATGCCGCTAGCATCCTCAATGGCTTGCGGGATCGCTGTAAAACTCTAAGGGTTCTTTGCTGCTGTGCGCCATGGGTGATAAGAAGCGAACGGTCCCGCTTTCGCAGGGCCGCCGCAGTGAGGGAAACGACTATGTCATGTACCCCATTGCTCTCGGCTAAGTTGCGGTGATAGGAACGCTCTCTATGGATCGGCGGGGCTTCCTACAAAATTTTGGGCTGGTGGGGTTAACGGCCGCAGCTTCGTCGGCCGGCACTTATTGGCTGACGCGGCCGGCGAAAATTCCCCCGAGGGGGATTTATGTTCAGATGGGCACGAGCATTACCGAGATTGGCAGCAAAACGCCGATTGTCGTTGGTTCGCGCCTCAACCTGATCCCGGTCAATCTGGGACTGCACGGCGCTTGTGCCGGCATTTATGAGGGCTGCAATCCGTCTAATTCGCTTTGCTCCCTGGTCGACGCCATTGTTTCCGGTGATTGGTCGAAACAGGTTCAGGAAAATACTTCGTTTGAACCGAATATGCGGGCCATCGCCCGAGCCAAGGCGGTCGATTTCAGCAATGTGACGCACCTGGGCCTTGAATATGGGCCGAACGATTTCACCCTCTGCGGGCCGATCGGCGCTTGCGACCAGCAAAAAACGACGTTCAAGGGAGCGCTCACATATTCCCTGCAAAAACTCTCCAGCGCCTTTCCTGAGTTACGGATTTTCCTGATCGCGCCGGCCTGGGAACGGAACTACGAGGATTTGGACGCCGATTTGCACCCGAATAAGGCCGGGATTTTCCTCCGCGAATATGTCGCCGCGCTTTTGGATGCCGCTGCGGTTAACCGCGTGCCCTGTCTCGATCTATGGAGCAAGATGAGCACAAATATTCGGAATTTTCGCACGTTCACCCATGACGGAACGCACCCGACCGAGGCCGGCGCCATCCGGCGGGGCGAGATGATCGCCGCATTTGTTAACGCCACGTTTTGACCGGCCGCCATGGGCACCCGGATCGCGGCGAAGATGAAGGACGCGGACCTCCACTTCCACGACCTGCGCGGGACCGTGGCCACAAAGTTCTATGTCGCCGGACTCCCGATTCGATCGATCGCCGAAATCATAGTTACGGTGACAGTGCACTTAATTTACTTTGTTCGCTTTGCGCAATGTGGGGAAAGTTCAGTGCACTGTCACGGTAATACTGGTCGCACTTCCCATGATTGCGGCGACAATGTCATCGCGCTTGTCTCCTCGGCGTAGTCATCAATCGCCTAACGCTGCAGCGCATGCCATTGATGACCCGATCAATGCGGACGAACTCAACGCCATGTACGGGCACCCCATCTCGGTCATATCGCTTTCGACCCTAGCGTTGTCCTGCTCGCTCCGCGCGTCGGCGGCATGCAGCTTGCACAATGGCGATCCCGAGCTTTGGGATGGCCTAGCTTGCCGCTTGTAACGATTCTAGCGACCAGTCTTGGTCGGAAGTGTCTCCGCTTCGGGCTCGATTTCCGCCATTTGCGATAGAGAGCTTCTTTGCGGATGCCCATCTGAAAAAGCCGGTCCCAGCGAGCATCATCACCGTGACGTGATGCAGATCACGGTAATGAATAGCCACGTCAAATCGTACCTCCCTAGGCGATAAGCCAAAATGTCAGGTCACCTGGAAGGATCGAATATGAGAGCGTTTTCTGCAGCAGCCGCCACTTTGATCATTGCTGTGCTGTGCGGGGTTACGATTCAAGCGGCGGAAGCGGCGGACACAGTGCGCGTGCGTGGGACAGTCGAGAGCATTGACGGGTCCGAATTAACTGTGAAAACCCGCGAGGGAAACTCGACCGCTATCAAGCTAAACGACAACTGGAAAGTGATCGGCGTCGTCAAAGCCTCGATCGACGACATCAAGCCTGGCGACTTCGTCGGCATTGCCTCGCTTCCCAAATCCAGAGGCGGCGACGGAGCCGTCGAAGTCTTGATCTTCCCGGCGGCCATGAAAGGAACCGGCGAAGGAAGCTATCCGTGGGACCTGAAGCCAAACAGCACGATGACCAACGCCACGGTCTCGAACGCGGTCAAGGACGTCGATGGACGTAACATCACCGTAAATTTTCACGGCAAGGAAAAGACGATCTCCGTCGCAGAAGGCACCGTGATCGTCACGTTTGGGCCCGCCGCGCAAAGCGATCTCAAGCCTGGCATGACGGTCTTCGTTCCGTCGCAAAAGGCAGACGACGGCACTTTATCCGCGGCAAATGTGGTCGCCGGCACGAACGGAGTAGCTCCTCCGATGTGAGTTGCGGAGGCGCGAAGAAGCGCGAAGGCGACACGCTGACTGTGAATCGGCGCGGGATCAAGCAGCTGTAAGTATCGGCAATGATGCTCTGAAGCCAATCTAGAAAGGCCAATCGGGGTGGGGTTACGATCGGCGCCGATTGGGACCCCACCCGATGCAGAATCCGATATTTGCTACAAGGAATTGCTACCGTTAGTTCAAGCGGCTTAGTTCGGCGCCGATTCACAGTTCGGCGTTTCAATGGCCTCGCGCTTGATGGAACCGGGGGCGGCTTTCGCGGGTTTAATTTCGGAACGTTTTTTTGAAACCCCGGGAGAGCTCCATGAGTCAAACCAAAGCGATGGTCCGAGAACTCGTCGAACGGATTGATGGTGTCGCGCAAACCTATTTCGAGCTGGAGATTGCGGGACATCACCGCAAGAAGACGCTGGTCGTCGAAGTCGACTTTGATCTCGATCCCAACAGCGGTCATTACTCGCGCGCCAAGCTTGATGCGATCGAGGATACTTTCGCCACGGTCATCCGCGAGGACAACGCCGACATCGTATCCAAGTTGAAGATCGTGGGCCGCGCACAGCGGGCCACTGACAGAGCGGCAGATAATACCGGCGCACGCAACGCCTCGGCGAAAGGACCTGTGGACCATGCGCAACCACAGCCGCACTAAATGTCGTAAGATCATACGACGTGATGAAGCGTCTTAACAATTTGATGAGCGCTGGACATGATGACGCCAGGCGGAGTGCTTATCCGATTCCTCTGCAGGCTGAATGAGCAGCGGAAGGAGCGGATTCGCGGCTATCGTCGCGAGGAGCGCGCCAGGAAGGCCGAGCGCGACCGCGCGCAGGGCTGGAAGGATCTCTATGATCACATGTCCAGAAGGGCCGCCCGTGCGAAGACTGACCTGACGTCGCAGCCGGGGGCTTTGACTGCTCGCGCAGCGGCAACAGAAGCTCAGCGGGACGACATTCACGCCCCCGCCGTTGAACCCTAGCTTGAAGAAGATGTTCCGGCCGATGTCGTGCCGGTGGCGCGCCGCTGCGCACTTCGCTCACGCGGCCCTTCGGGTCCGGATCATGCTTCAGGCGCCGACCTTGGCCAGCACGTCGGCGCGCAAGAAGCGTTCAACAGAGAGCATGAACAGCACCGAGGGCACGAGGAGGATCAGCGCCGTGATCGAGCCGATCTGATCGTTGCCGCCCATCGCCGCATTATAGTGCAGCTCACAGTTTCAACTGCGCGCCTGCATCACGGCGTGAAAGGGCCGACGTCCTCAATGGGTGGCCGCTGGCAGCGTTCTTGTTGACTTGTCCTACTCATTTGTACAATAGTACAAATCATGATCCGCGGACCCGCCAGCAAGGAAACGGCGCGCAAGCCGAACATGCGCGAGGCCATTCTCGCCGCGGCCGAAGAGCTGTTTTCCGTCGACGGCTTCAACGCCGTATGGGTGCGCGACGTGGCGCATGCCGCGGGCGCCAATCCGGGCAGCGTGACCTGTCATTTCACCACCAGGGACGGCCTCCTCCTCGAAATCTACCGGCGCCATTGCGCGCCGAGCACGCTGGTGACGCCCGAGCGCGTCTCGCGCCTGTCGCGCGGCGAAACCAACGGCGCGGATCCGGCCGAGGCGATCGAGCAACTCGTGCAGGCAACCGTGGCCTCGCTCCAGGCGCCCACGCTTGATCGTCCCACGGCGGCGCGGCCACCAAGCAAGATATCGGCAAGCGCCGGGCCCCTGCCGCGCTAGATGCGTGCAGCGCGCGAAGCCCGACGAAGAACAATGGGAGGAGAGCTCAAGTGATCATCGACGTGCACGGCCATTACACCACGGCCCCTAAGGCCCTCGAGGACTGGCGCAACCGGCAGATCGCCGGCATCAAGGACGCTTCCGCCAAGCCCAAGCCCAGCGAGCTCAGGATCAGCGATGACGAGCTGCGCGAGTCCATCGCCAACAACCAGCTCCGGCAGATGCAGGAGCGCGGCAGCGACCTCACCATCTTCTCGCCCCGCGCGAGCTTCATGGCCCACCACATCGGCGACTTCGAGGTGTCCTCGACCTGGGCTGCGATCTGCAACGAATTGTGCTTCCGCGTCTCGAAGCTGTTCCCTGACAGTTTCATCGGCGCGGCGATGCTGCCGCAGTCGCCGGGCGTCGATCCCAGGACCTGCATTCCCGAGCTCGAGAAGTGCGTCAAGGACTACGGCTTCGTCGGCATCAACCTCAATCCCGATCCGTCCGGCGGCCACTGGACGTCGCCGCCCTTGTCCGACCGGCACTGGTATCCGATCTACGAGAAGATGGTCGAGCTCGACATCCCCGCGATGATCCACGTCTCGACCAGCTGCAACGCCTGCTTCCACACCACGGGCGCGCACTATCTCAACGCCGACACGACGGCCTTCATGCAGTGCCTGACCTCGGACCTGTTCAAGGATTTTCCGACGCTTCGCTTCCTGATCCCGCATGGCGGCGGCGCGGTGCCCTATCATTGGGGTCGCTTCCGCGGGCTCGCGCAGGAGATGAAGAAGCCGCTTTTGAAGGATCATCTCCTCAACAACATCTTCTTCGACACCTGCGTCTATCACCAGCCCGGCATCGACCTCCTCACCAAGGTGATCCCGGTCGAAAACGTGCTGTTTGCGAGTGAAATGATCGGCGCGGTGCGCGGCATCGATCCGGAGACCGGATTTCACTACGACGATACCAAGCGCTACATCGAGGCGGCCAAGACGCTGACGGCCGAGGATCGCTACAAGATCTACGAAGGCAATGCGCGTCGCGTGTTTCCGCGCCTCGATATCGCGCTGAAGGCAAAAGGAAACTGATCATGAGCGCTGCGATGAACGATCTCGGCATCGTCCGCCGCAACATCGTCCGGGCCGACAAGGCCGCGGTCGAAAAGCTGTCGCGCTTCGGAGTTGCGACCATCCACGAGGCGATGGGCCGCGTCGGCTTGATGCAGCATTATATGCGTCCCATCTATCCGGGCGCGCAGATGTGCGGCACTGCCGTCACCGTGCTGCTACAGCCAGGCGACAACTGGATGATGCATGTCGCGGCCGAGCAGATCCAGCCCGGAGACGTCGTGGTTGCGGCCTGCACGGTCGAGAACACCGACGGCTTCTTCGGCGACCTGCTCGCCACCTCGTTTCGCGCCCGCGGCGCCAAGGGCCTGGTCATCGACGGCGGCGTGCGCGACGTCATGGACCTCACCGAGATGAAATTTCCGGTGTTCTCGCGCGCCATCAGCGCGCGCGGCACCGTCAAGGCGACGCTCGGCTCCGTCAACATTCCCATCGTTTGCGCCGGCACGCCCGTCAATCCCGGCGACGTGATTGTCGCCGACATGGACGGCATCGTCGTGGTCCCCGCTCGCATCGCGCAACAGGCGGCGGATGCCGCGCAAGCGCGCGAGAACAACGAGGCCGAGAAGCGCGAGAAGCTCGCCAGCGGCGTGCTCGGGCTCGACATGTACAAGATGCGCGAGCCCCTGGCGAAGGCCGGGCTGAAATACATCGACTGAGCAACGAACATGGCGGCACAGGTCACTGGCATCTCGTCGATGGCGACCCGTCAGATCCTGACGGAGCTTTCCGGCGCATACCGGGCGAAAACGGGACAGGCGGTTGCGATCGAGTCCGTCGGCGGCGTCGATGCGGCCAAGCGCGTGCGCGCCGGCGAGGCCTTCGATGTGGTCGTGCTCGCCGACGACGCGCTGAAGCAGCTCGAGGCCGACGGCTTTCTCAAGGCCAGCAGCCGCACGGGCTTCGCCAGATCGGCGATGGCGGTGGCAATCCGCGCCGGGGCCAGGCGCCCCGACCTCGCCAGCGAGGCAGCCCTGAAAGCAGCCGTGCTCGCCGCGAAGTCGATCGGCTACTCGACCGGCCCGAGCGGTACCCACGTTCTCAACCTCCTCAAGACATGGGGTATCGAGCAGACCGTCGCGGAGCGACTTGTAAAAGCGTCACCGGGCATTGCCGTCGGTACGCTGGTGGCGCGCGGCGAGGCTGAGCTCGGCTTTCAGCAGCTGAGTGAGTTCCTGGACGTGCCCGGCATCGAGATCGCGGGTCCCCTGCCCCCCGAAGTGCAATCGGTGACGTTGTTTACGTGCGGCGTCTGCGCGTACGCAACCAACGAGGCCGGAGCACGCGCATTGATCAATTTCCTGACGTCGGCAGAAGCGGAAGCTCCCATACGACGCCAGGGCATGGAGCCGGCCTGACCAGAACCACGGGTCGGCCGCGCCACTGACGAACACCAGGAGGAAGCGTTCATGTCCAAACCTGTGACCGGGCCGTTCGAGAAGACCCCGGGTTGGCTCGACTGGTATGATGGCCCGTCAAAGCCCCGCTTCAAGGTGCCGCCAGGTGCCGTCGATGCGCATTGCCACGTGTTCGGCCCCGGCGCCGAATATCCGTATGCGCCGGAGCGGAAATACACGCCGTGCGACGCCTCGCGCCAGCAGCTTCATGCGCTGCGCGATCATCTCGGCTTCTCCCGCAACGTCGTCGTGCAGGCGACCTGCCACGGCGCTGACAACCGCGCGATGATCGACGCGCTCAAGCACTCCGGCGGCAAGGCGCGCGGCGTTGCGACCGTCAAGCGCAGCGTCAGTGATGCCGAGCTGCAGGCCATGCACGACGCCGGGGTGCGCGGTGTGCGCTTCAACTTCGTCAAGCGCCTGGTCGATTTCACCCCGAAGGACGAGCTGAACGAGATCGCCACGCGCATCGGCGAGCTCGGCTGGCACGTCGTGATCTATTTCGAGGCCGTGGACCTGCCCGAGCTCTGGGATTTCTTCACGGGCCTGCCGACCACGGTCGTGGTCGATCACATGGGCCGGCCCGACGTCGGCAAGCCGATCGACGGTCCGGAATTCTCGCTGTTCCTGAAATTCATGCGCGAGCACGACAACGTCTGGTCCAAGGTGAGCTGTCCGGAGCGTCTGTCGGTTGCCGGGCCGCCGGCGCTGAACGGCGAGCAGAACGCCTACAAGGATGTGATCCCTTTCGCCCGCCGCGTCGTCGAGACCTTCCCGGACCGCGTGCTCTGGGGCACCGACTGGCCGCATCCCAACCTGAAGGGGCACATGCCCGACGACGGCCTGCTGGTCGATTTCATTCCGCACATTGCGGTCACGCCTGAGCTGCAGCGCAAGCTGCTGGTCGACAACCCGATGCGGCTGTACTGGCCGGAAGAGGAGAACAACTGACATGGCCAAAACGATCAAGGTGGCGCTGGCCGGTGCCGGCGCGTTCGGCATCAAGCACCTCGACGGCATCAAGAACATCGACGGCGTCGAGGTGGTGTCGCTGGTCGGGCGCAGGCTCGATCAGACCAAGGAGGTCGCCGACAAATACGGCATCAAGCACGTCTCGACCGAGCTTACCGACAGCCTCAAGCTGCCGGAGGTCGACGCCGTGATCCTGTGCACGCCGACCCAGATGCATGCCGCCCAGGCGATCGACTGCATGAAGGCCGGCAAGCATGTGCAGGTCGAGATTCCGCTCGCGGACTCGCTGGCCGACGCGCAGGCCGTGGTGGATCTGCAGAAGAAGACCGGATTGACCGCCATGTGCGGCCACACCCGCCGCTTCAACCCGAGCCATCAATTCGTGCACAAGAAGATCAAGGCCGGCGAATTCCACATCCAACAGATGGACGTGCAGACCTACTTCTTCCGCCGCACCAACATGAACGCGCTGGGCCAGCCGCGGAGCTGGACCGACCATCTGCTCTGGCATCACGCCGCCCATACGGTCGATTTGTTCGCCTATCAGGCGCGCTCGCCGATCGTGAAGGCCAACGCGGTGCAAGGACCGATCCATCCGGCGCTGGGCATCGCCATGGACATGTCGATCCAGCTCAAGGCCGCCAATGGCGCCATCTGCACGCTCAGCCTGTCCTTCAACAATGACGGGCCGCTCGGCACCTTCTTTCGCTACATCGGCGACACCGGCACCTATATCGCCCGCTACGACGATCTGGTGAACGGCAAGGAGGAGAAGATCGACGTCTCCAAGGTCGACGTCTCCATGAACGGCATCGAGCTGCAGGACCGCGAGTTCTTCGCCGCGATCCGCGAGGGCCGCGAGCCCAATGCCAGCGTCGCCCAGGTGCTGCCCTGCTACCAGGTGCTGCACGACCTCGACCGGCAGCTCGCGGCGGGTTAAGTAGCCCGCTCTCTCCTGTCATTCCGGGATGCGCCGCAAGGCGCAGGCCCGGAATGACGAAGTCAGTTCATGTCACCCCTGCGTCGCCGGCAGCGTGACCACCAGCCCTTCCAGCCCAGCCGTCGCCTGGATCTGACAGGCCAGCCGGCTGTTCGGCTTCAGCTCGGCGGCGACCGTATCGAGCATGTCCACCTCGGCGGCGCTCGGCGCCGGCAGCTCGGTGAACCGGCTCTCCTCGACGTAGCAGTGGCAGGTGCCGCAGGCGCAGGAGCCGCCGCATTCGCCGACGATGCCGTCGACGCCATTGGCGGTCGCGCCCTGCATCAGGCTCCAGCCCTCCTCGACATTCACGGCGTGGCGTTTGCCCGAGGGCTCGACATAGATGATGCTAACCATCGCCCTCTCCCTCAGTGCACGGCCAGCTCGAGCAGCATCGGGCTGCGGAACGTCGATGACGGCATCCAGGCCAGTTGCTCCTGGGTGCGGCGGTAATTCGGCACGACCTTGTGGAATTCGTCGAAGGCGATCTTCACGCCGAGACGGGCGATCGCGGTGCCGAGACAGGCATGCACGCCGCCGCCAAAGCCCAAATGGCCGCGCGGCTTGCGGGTGATGTCGTAGACATCCGGATCGGGATATTGCCGCTCGTCGCGATTGCCCGAGCCATAGGCGAGGCAGACGAAATCGCCCTCCCGCATGGTCTGGCCATGCAGCGTGAGGTCCTTCTGCAGGCAGCGCCGGAAGCGCTGGGCCGAGGTGTTGAAGCGAAGCGATTCCTCGATCGCGTCGGGCAACAGCTCGGGATTGTCGACCACCGCCTGCCGCGCCTCCTTGTAGTCCGCGAGGTTGAAGGCGAACATGCTCATGAAGCCGCCGAGCGATTCAATTCCGGCCATGATCAGCGTCGTGGTGGTGAGCAGCACCTCGCGCTCGTCGAGCCTGTCGCCGTCGATCTCGGCCATGCTGAAATGCGAGATCAGGTCGTTCTGCGGATTGGCCCTGCGTTCCGCAATCACCTTGGACGCGTAGTCCTGCATCCAGTTGTAGGCCGCGATATGCTCGGGCCCCTTGGCGCGGGTGTGCGGATCGCTCTGCACCATCAGCACGGCCTTGTCGCGGACGGTCTGTTCGTCGCCGAGCGGCAGCCCCAGCGCGGCAAACAGCACGCGCACCGTGAACTTGGACGAAAAATCCTCGATGAAGTCGAAGCGCTCCTTGCCGCGCAAGGCTTGCGCGGTGGTCCGGGCGATGTCGCGGATCGGATCGGCCAGCGCCTCGAGATTGCGCTTCATGAAGGCGTACTGGATCAGGCCGCGCAGCCGGTCGTGGCGCGGCGGATCGGTGGTGCCGAGCGTGGCGCCCGCGCGGTTGGGCAATTCGGTCATCAGATTACCCTTGGCGGAGGAGAAGACCTGCCAGTTCTGACCGGCGGAAACGATGTCGGAATAGCGCGACAGGACCCACATGCCCGCCTGCGGGCTCCAGAAGCAGGGATGCTCGTCGCGCAGCGTCTTGTAGAACGGGAACGGGTCGGCATCGACCACGGGCGAATAGGGATCGAAGGCGAACATGGGGTCTCCTCGTTGATATCTGTGTTGCTTGCTCTTGCCTATGCTTAGCGCCGCGGGCGTGTGCGCCGTGAGAGATGAACCTCGCAGAGACTTGGACTTTTCAAACATGGCCGCCCGGTCGCCACGACGTCGCAGGCGCTGGGCGGTATTCCATTGCGGAACGATCAGGGGCGGGCTGCCCTCCGCACGGGCGGCGCGTTGGGCATGTGCTCCGCAGCCGCCGCCAGCGACGGCGCGACCACGATTTCGAGCTGCTGGCGCAGCCAGCGATGCATCGGATCGGTCTGGTGCCGGATGTGCCAGGCCATGAACATCGGCATCGGCGGGCATGCCACCGGCACCGGCGCCACGGCGAAGTCGCGCAGCATATGGGCACGCAGCAGGCTCGGCAGTGTCGCAATCAGCGTGCTGCCGCGCAGGAACGGTCCGATCCCGGCAAAGCCGGGGACCTCCGCCACGAAGCGGCGGTGCACCCCGCGTTCGGCGAGCACCTCGTCGATGTCGAGCGGCCGCCGCGGCTCATGCAATACGGTGACGTGGTCTGCCGCAAGGTAGTCCTCGAGCGTCACCGGCGCCTTGCGCTGACTCGCGTCGTAGAACACGCGGTAATTGTCCTCGTAGAGCCGCTTCTGCAGGACATCCGAGGCCTCGGGCGGCCGCGGCGTAATGACGAGCTGGCACTGCTCGTCGCGCAATAGCTCGGCCGTCGGCGCGCCGGACTGGATCACGCGCAGGGCAAAGCCCGGCGCCTGGCCGCGGACATAGCGCAGGAAGGACGGCAACAAGAGGTCGCGCTGCAAGTCATTGGCGGCGATCGTCACCAGCGCGGACAGCTTCGCCGGATCGAATTCGGCGGCACTGGAGAAGCTGCGCAACTCGTCCAGCAGCCGGCGCGCATCGATCGCAAGCGCCTGCGCGCGTGCCGTCGGCACGATCCCCCGCCCCGACTTCACGAACAAGGGATCGCCGACGATGGCGCGCAGCTTGTCGAGGAGATGGCTGACCGCCGACTGGGTCACGCCGAGCCGCTGCGCTGCCTGCGTCACCGAGCCCTCCTCGACTACCGCCAGCAGCAGCCGAAGCAGGTGGCCATCCAGATCCAAATGATCGAATTGGCTCATGAGAGCTATCAGAGTCCCGGCGTTTATCTTCCCTGGCAATCGTTGAATACTGCCCGGGACGGCTGCTGCGCGGTTTGATCTGAAGCAAATCGCGCCGGGCCCGGAAACAAGACCCAGGGAGAAACGTCATGCCCAACGCCAAGCCGCGGCAGCCCGTGCCGGGCACCACGATTTTCGACGGCGAGCAGGCCCGCAAGGGCTATGCGCTGAACAAGATGTGCTACTCGTTCAACGATGCCGCCAACCGGGCTGCCTTCGTCGGGAACGAGGACGCCTATTGCGCCAAATACGGCCTCAACGCCCAGCAGCGCGAGGCGATCCGCAATCGCAACGTGCTGCAGCTGATCGAGGCCGGCGGCAATGCCTACTACCTCGCCAAATTCGCCGGCATCTTCGGTCTCGACATGCAGGACATCGGCGCGCAGCAGACCGGCATGACCAAGGACGAGTTCAAGGCGAAACTTCTGGCGGCAGCGAGGTAATCATCATGGCAAGGATTGTTGGTGCGATCACGACCTCACACGTGCCTGCCATCGGCGGCGCGATCGCCAAGGGCCTGCAGCAGGATCCCTATTGGAAACCCTTCTTCGACGGCTTTCCGCCGGCGCGCGACTGGCTCGCCAAGGTGAAGCCAGACGTCGTCGTGATGGTCTATAATGATCACGGCCTGAACTTCTTCCTCGACAAGATGCCGACCTTCGCGATCGGGGCCGCGAGCGAATATCGCAACGCCGACGAGGGCTGGGGCATTCCGACCGTAAAACCGTTCCGCGGCGATCCCGAGCTGTCATGGCACATCATCGAGAAGCTCGTCGAAGACGAGTTCGACGTCGTGTCCTGCCAGGAGATGGTCGTCGACCACGCCTTCACACTGCCGATGGCGCTGTGCTGGCCCGACCAGAACTGGCCGGTCCGTACCGTTCCGGTGGTGGTGAACACGGTGCAGGCGCCCCTGCCCTCTGCGGCCCGCTGCTACAAGCTCGGCAACGCGCTCGCACGCGCGATTGCATCATGGCCCAAGGACGAGCGGGTCGTGGTGATGGGCACCGGCGGTCTCTCCCATCAACTCGATGGCGAGCGCGCGGGCTTCATCAACAAGGAGTTCGACCTGAAGTTCATGGACAGCATGGTCAACGACCCCGCCTGGGCCACGAAATATTCGACCGTCGAGCTGGTCGAGCTCTCCGGCACCCAAGGAGTCGAATTGCTGAACTGGATGGTCGCGCGCGGCACACTGCCGGAGAAGGTCAAGAAGCAGCATTCCAACTATCACATTCCGATCTCGAACACGGCGACCGGAATGATGGTGCTGGAGCCTGCAGCCTGACGTGGCTTCGTAGCGCGTGTGAAGCGGAGCGCAATCCGAGACACACGCGCACACGATAGGATGCCTGATTACGCTTGCGTTTCATCCGGGGTACTGGAATTTCTGTCGGCTCGCATGTCGGTCGAGAGAGCCGAGCCGAGAGTGCCCTGGAAGAATTGCTTAGGCGCCGACCTTGGCCAGCACGTCGGCGCGCAAGAAGCGCTCGATAAAGAGCATGAACAGCACCGAGGGCACGAGCAGGATCAGCGCCGTGATCGAGGCGATCTGATAGTTACCGCCCATCGCCGCATTGTAGAGCAGCAGCGGCAGGGTCCTGACCTGCGGCACGCCGACGAAGAAGGTGCCAGTGAACTCGTCGAGCGATTCCAGGAAGACAAAGATGCCGCTGGCGACGATGCCGGGTGCGGCCAGCGGCAGCGTCACCGAGACAAACGTCTTGAGCGGCGAGGCGCCGATGTTGCGCGCTGCAAGCTCCAGATCCTTGTCGACTGCGCCGAAGGCGGCAGCCGCGATCCAGACCGAATAGACCAGCCCGTGCGCGGCATGGACGAGCACCACGGCGAAGACCGTGCCGTTGATGCCGAGTTGGTAGAAGACGCGGGCGACGTTGATGTAGATCGCGACCGACGGAAAGGCCTGCGGCAGCAGGAACACGACCATGAACAAGGCGCGCGCCGGCAGCTTCAGCCGCGCCAGCGCGTAGCCGGCCGGGATCGAGAGCGCGAGCGCAACGACGACCGTCAGCACCGCGATCCAGACCGACGTGCCGAGCGAAGCCATGGCGTCGCCCGTCGGACGGAATACCTGCTCCCAATAGCGCGTGCCGTAGGTCACCGGCAGTTTATAGGGCGTGTACCAGCGCTCGGCCACGGACCAGAGCGCGAGGTTGGCGAGTGGGCCGATCAGCACGAAGGCAAAGGCCGCGAGCAGGAACGCGGCCAATGCCGTGCGCAGCGAAGATGCCAGACGCATCATGACGCGCCCTCCTTCGCCATGCCGCGCTTCAGATAGATGATCGCAGCGCCGGCCGAGAGCAGATAGGTGATGACGCCGAGCGCATTCGCCGTGGCGTAATCGCCATAGGCGTTGATGCGGAAGGCCATGTCGACGGTCAGCAGGGTGGGCTGCGATCCCGCCACCATCATCGGTACCGACAGCACCGAGAGCATCGTCACGAACGACAGGACCAGCGCCACGAGGAGCTGCGGCATCACCTGAGGCAACGCGAGCTCGACCAGCACGCGCAAGCGAGAGGCACCAAGATTGCGGCCCGCTTCAAGCGTCGCGCGGTCGATCGCGGCGAGCGCACCCGCGAGCAGCAGGGCAACGAAGGGCGTCTGCTTCCAGACGAAGGTGGCGATGATGCCGCGCCAGTCGAGGAAGCTTACCGCCTGGAGCGGCTCCATCAGCCCCATGGCTACGAAGGAATTGTTCATCAGCCCGTTCTTGGCGAGGAAGGTGCGCATGCACTGTGCCGCCACGATGAACGGGATGAAGAGCGGCCAGCGATAGAGCGCTTTCAGCGTGCCAACAATGAAGCGGTTCTCGCCGAGCGTCAGCGTACCAGCGATGATGATGGCGGCGAGCCCCGTGAACGAGCAGGAGGCGAGCACGATCACGACGGTAAAGAGGACGTCGCCGGAATAGAGCTCCCAGGCCTTTCGAAAGGCATCCAGCGAGAATCCTCCTTTCGGCCCCGTGAAGGCCGAAATCAGCGAGAAGCTCAGCGGATAGAGAAACAGCGCCGCCACCAGCGCGAGGCCAGGCGCGATGAGCAGCAGAGCGAGCTGGCGTTGGGAGATGGACATCGAACCTGCTGACAGCGGCGCAGAGGAGAAAACGGCCTCCCGCAACGAACCTCAGTTCGCGACCTTCTTCTCGTAGCCCTCGAGGATGTCGTTAAAGTAGGGCGCTATGGGAAAGGGCTTGCCGTTACTGGCGAGCTCGGCCGGCGTCACGTCGCTGAAGAGCTTGTCCCAAGCGGCCTTGTCGAGCTTGCCTTCAAGGTTCTTGGCGTCGATGCCTGGATACCAGTTGAACTTCCTGACGATGCCGTCGGCCTGGACTTGCGGCGAAGTTGCAAGCGCTATGAAAGCCTCGGCCAGCTTCTTCTGTGCCGATTTCTCAGGGATGGAATAATACATCGGCTGACCGGGCATGCCGGGCGAGATGAGTTTCAGCTTCATGTTCGGCGGCAGCTTGCCGTCGGCCTGCCACGAGTAGAACATGTCGACCCAGACCGGGCCGATCGCAATCTCGCCGCGGTTCAGCATGTCGAGCGTGCCGGCATTGCCGGGGGTGATGGTCGCGTTGGCGTTGAAGGCCTTGAGATCCGCAAAGGCCTTGTCCCAATTGGCCTTGGTGGCGGCGTCGTAGGGGCCTTTCATCAGTCTGTCGGCATCGCCGCCGAAGGCGTAGATCCAGCCGGCGACGAAGGCCACTCCCGACATGCCACCTTTGATGCCGTTATAGCCGAACTGCTTCGGATTCTTTTTGGCCCAATCGGCGAGCTCGGCAAAGGTCGCCGGGGGCGTCTTGACCATGTCGGCATTGTACGCGAGCGCGGTCTGCGACTGGAACATCGGGATGACGTAGCCGCTCACGTCGGTGCCGAGCGCGTTCCTGGACGCGTCGCCCGTGGCGAGCGTGGCGGTATCGACATTGGCCGAATATTTGTCGAGCAGGCCTTCCTTGACCATCTGGCCGGCGGCCTTCTGGTGGATCACCACCACATCGAAATCGGTTGCGGTCGCGCCTTTCTGGGCGTTGAGCTTCTCGTAAATCTTCTGCGAGCCGGCATCGCCCGGCCCGGTGCCGACCGCGACGATCTTGACGCCCGGATGAGCCTTCTCGAACATCGGGGCAAGGTAGTCCTTGACGTAGTCGACCATATTCTGATCACCCGCGGAGGCGACGTTGAGCGTTTGCGCTGCGAGCGGCGAAGCCGCGATCAGCGCGGCGAGCGAGGTGGCGATCGTGAGAAGGCGCATGAGTCTGGCTCCGTGTCGGATCGTTGGAAGGGGTCAGGCAAGAATGGAGGCCTGCATGGAGGCCTGTGCAGCCGGGAAGATGTGAAGGCGTGAAAGCGGGATACGCAGGCCGACGGCCGCGCCGGGTTCATGCCTGACGGCGTGATCCACGGTCAGCTGACGGCCGGCGGCCTCGATCCTGTAGCGGTAGAGCCCACCCGGATAGCTGCGCGCCGCAATGCGGCCCGGCACAACCAGATCCTCGCCCGGTGCGGCATCGGGCGCATCCAGGGTAGCGACGTCGTCGCGGAAATAGGCAAGTGCTTCGCCCGCTGGCAGAGCAAGGTCGAGTTCACTGGGGAGCACGCAGCGCGCCTCGCCAGCCGTGATCGTGGTAGGGCCTTCGCCGGTGACGACATGAAGGGGCAGTACGTTCTCGGCGCCCATGAAATTGGCGACGAAGGCGCTGTTCGGCCGGTCATAGATCTCCTCCGGCGTCCCGATCTGCGCGATGCGGCCAGCATTCATGATGACCAGCCTGTCGGCCATCGTCATCGCCTCCTCGCGGTCATGCGTGACATGGATCGTGGTGACGCCGAGCCGCTGCTGGATGGCGCGGATCTCGTGACGCATCGTCATGCGGATCTTGGCGTCGAGGTTGGAGAGAGGCTCGTCCAGCAGCAGGATGCCGGGGTCGACCGCAAGCGCGCGTCCCAGCGCCACACGTTGCCGCTGCCCGCCCGACATGGCCGTGACCTTGCGATCTTCGTAGCCGGCGAGCCCCAGCATCGCCAGCAGCGAGGACACCTTGGCGGCGATGTCGCGCTTGGACGCCCCGCGCAGCTTCAGGCCGTAGCCTATATTCTGGAGCACCGTCATATGCGGCCAGAGCGCATAGGACTGGAACACCATCGCCATGCCGCGCTTCTCGGGCGGCAGACCCGCGACGTCTTTGCCACCAACAGCGATCGAGCCTGATACGACCGGCACAAAGCCAGAGAGCGAGCGCAGAAGCGTGGTCTTGCCGCAGCCGGAGGAGCCGAGCAACGCCGTGAAAGACCCCGGCGCGAAATCAATATCGACGCCGTGAAGCACCTTCGTGCCGCCATAGGCCACGTGCAGGCCGCGCACCTCGATTGCTGCGCCGACACCCGACATAGCTTGCGAGCTCGCCCGCACGTTCCGCTCCTCCACGCCGTCCTATTTACTCAGATGGAATTGTTCTTCCATTCTGCGATCAGCGTGGAATAAACATAGCGACCCCTAGCGCGCTCGTGCAACAGATTTATGACTTTCGATGACCGTCGAAATCCGATCGCTCTGGCTCATGCCGTGCCCCGAAGACGAAGCGTTCGTCGCTTCGCTCATCGGCGAGCTTGCGACGCGCTTCGGCACGCCGAATTTTACGCCGCATCTGACGCTGCGCGGCGACACGAATGCAACGTTCGAGCATCTCCACGACGACGCTCGGGCAGCAGCCGCTGCGTCGCAGCCCTTCGCCGAACCGATCGCTGGGATCGAGACGACGCAGGCGTTCTTCCGGGCGTTCTACCTGCGCTTCGCCGTTTCGGCGCAGCTCTTGGGGCTGAAGCAACGCCTCGATGCGCAGGAGACTGAACGCTTCATGCCGCATGTCTCGCTGCTCTATGGCAACCTGCCGGAGATGGTGAAGGCGCCGGTATCAGTCGAATTCGTGCAGCGTCTCGCGGGCCGCACCATTACCTTCGACAGAATTTGCATCGTCCGTTCAGGACAGGACATTCCCATCGCCGATTGGACGATCCAGACGTCGGTGCCGCTCGGGCGCTGAGGCAAGACCTGAGGAGAGGCCGATCGGATTAGGGTGCACTCATCCCGACGTTAGTCGAGACCTCCGCAATTCAACTCGCGCAGGGTCTTGTCCACCCAGGTCGAATCGTGCGTTCCGGCCTTGATGTTCTCGATCTGCTTCTGCTCGGCCTGATATTTCGAGTTGGCTGCCTTCAGCACCTCATCCACATCGTCAAACGGCACGCAGAGCAGTCCGTCATCGTCACCGATGATGAGATCGCCCGGCTGGATCACCATGCCATCAATTGCGATCGGAACATTAATCTCGCCAGGGCCGTTCTTGTACGGTCCGCGATGGGTGACACCTGCCGCGAAAACGGGAAAATTCTGGCCACGGATGAAGCCGGCGTCCCGAACCGCGCCATCGATGGCGATGCCTGCAAGTCCGCCCTTGATCATTCGTGTCAGCATCATCTCGCCGATCAGCGCGTTGGTGAGATCGCCGCCGGCATCGACCACGATGACGTCGCCTGGCTCGGCCATCGCCATCGCCTTGTGGATCATCAGGTTGTCGCCCGGCCGTGTCTTGACGGTGAGCGCCACGCCGGACATCCCTCCGGCCTGATGCATCGGCCGAAGCCGCGCTCCGGCCGCCGTCAGCCGGGACATGCTGTCGCTGACATTTGCGACCGGCAAGCGGGCAAAGCGCTCGACGATTTCGGTCGCGACTTTTCTTTGCCGGTTCAGAATTCGAAATCCTACGGACATGCGTCGGTCTCTCTCGATGCTTGATGATGAAGCTGTTGCATTCTCAGTGCGCGAAGCCGAACAGTTCGGCGGGATTATCGACCAGGATGCGCCGGCGCGTTTTTTCGTCCGGCGCCCAGTCTGCGAGAAGATCGAGCAACAAGGCATCGTCCGGCTTGGTGCCGCGCTGGGTCGGATGCGGCCAGTCCGTGCCCCACAAGATGCGCTCCGGCGTGGCCTGCACATAGGCGCGCGCAACTTCGCTGGAGTCGACATAGGGCGGACCGAGCTTGCTGTCCTCATAGGGCTCGGTGACCTTCACCCAGGCCCGGCCTTCATCGAGTATGCGGCGCACGGCGGCAAACGCGGGATGCTTGAGGCCATCAGGCTGGGGAATACGCCCGAGATGGTCGATGACCATCCTGGTGGGCAGCGATCGGATGACCTTCTCATGAGCCACGATCTGATCGCCCGTCATCAGGATCTGCACGTGCCAGCCGAGCGGGCTGACGCGCCTGGCGAGTGCGGCAAGCATCTCCGGCGTTGTCGTCCCCCAGGTCTGCGGAGACACGAAATTGACGCGGATGGCGCAGACGCCGGCATCAGCCAGCGCGCGCAGCTCTGCTTCCTCGACGTCGGTGTCGACGACGGCAACGCCGCGTGACGAGGAACCTAGCTGGCCCAGCGCGTCGGCAAGACACCGGTTGTCGACCCCGTATGTCGAGGGTTGCACCACCACACTCCTGGTGGTGCCGAGCCGGCGCTGGAGATGTCGATAATCAGCGACGGTCGCGCCTGGTGGAAAGCCCTGGTGCCAATGTGGCGAAACGGGAAACCGCCCGTCGTAGATATGGTGATGGCAATCGCACGCGTCCGCAGGCGCGTTCAAGCGCGGCGGCGCCGACCCGGTGCTGTTGGGCACCGTCTGCTCGACCCCGCCAGCCCAGGCGCTCGTGCTCGCGACCAACATCCCTGCGAGAACGCCGCGCCTGTTGATGGCGTGCTGTGACGTCTTGCTGCGCTCACTCATGACTTCGCCGCCACCATGTCGGCTGCGCGCGCGACGTTGCGGCCAAGCGCGAGGACCAAGGTCGCGGCGACGGCGCACAGCAGCGCCAGCGGCAGCATCCCGAGCACGAAGCTGCCTGTCGATTCCTTGACGAGCCCCACCACGTTCACCATCAGGCCGCCGCCGATCAGATTGGAGATCGCGTTGATCCCGGCGAGGCCGGCCGCGAGCGTGCTGGTCGAGAGCCAGCTCGCCGACAGCGCCCAGAACGGCCCCTTGAAGGCATAGGCGCCCACCAGGCAGAACGTCACCATGACGATGGTCGGCGCGACTGCCGTTCCCGTCAGGCTCAATGCCGTGAAGCCGCCGGCGGCGAACAGCAGCGGAATGGCCGTGTGCCAGCGGCGCTCACCGGATTTGTCCGAATGGCGGCCCCACAGCACCATGAGCACGGTGGCAACGCCGCAAGGAATCGCATTGACGAAGCCGGTTTGCAGATTGGAGAGGCCGAACGATTTCAGCAATTGCGGTTGCCAGACCGACAGCACGCTACCGGTGGCCGAGGCACCGGAGCAAACCAGGGCCATGACGAGGAAATATTTGTTGGTGGCAAGCTGCCAGAGCGAGAGATGACCGACCGGTTTGCGCGCGGCTGCATCCGCCGCCATGCGTGCCTTCAGCCAATCCCGCTGCTCATTCGTCAGCCACGACGCCGCTTCGGGCCTGTCGGTCAGAATGAACAGGCAGGCAAGCCCGAGCAGAACGGTCGGCAACCCCTCCAGGATGAAGAGCCACTGCCAGCCGCGCAGGCCCAGCGCGCCGTCAAGCTCGAGCAAGCCGACCGAAAGCGGTGACCCCAAGAAGGTCGCAAGCGGGATCGAGACCGTGAAGGTCGCCAGGATGCGCGCTCGATACTCGGACGGCAGCCAATAGGTCAGATAGAGGATCGCCCCCGGAAAGAAACCGGCCTCCGCCGCGCCGAGGATGAAGCGCATCGCGTATAGCGAATACGGCCCCACGACCAGCGCCATGCAAGCCGTCACCAATCCCCAGGTGATCATGATCCGGGCGATCCAGCGCCGCGCGCCGAATTTCTGCAGCGCCAGGTTACTCGGCACTTCCACCAGGAAATAGGACACGAAGAACAGGCTGGCGCCAAAGCCAAACATTGCCGGCGTGAGCCCGAGATCCTTGTTCATCTGCAACGCCGCGAAGCCGACATTGACGCGATCGAGCAGCGCGAAGAAATAGCAGACCATCAGGAACGGCACGAGGCGCAGGATCACCCTGCGCATTGTCACCTTCTCTATCGGGTCGATGTCCGTTCGAGCAGCCGTCACGTTTCTCTCCCTTTTGTTGTTGGTTTTATTCGGCTGCTTTCACGCCGGCCTGCATCCTGGTCGCGATCGCATCGATGGCGATCCTGTAATTCTCGGGAACGACGCCCTTGAAATGCTCCTTCAGGCCCAGGCTGTCCTTCCAGCGCAGCCGCGCTGCCGTGGCGCGCGCCATCAGCGGCTCGATGCCGGCATCCTCGACCGCCTCGGCCGCCATCTCGACCTCTTCGGTGCGTCGCTTGGCATGGATCACGCCTGACGGCGTCAGGCTCTCGACCGTGTCCATGAATGGACGCGTCAGCGTCTTCGACGCCGAGGCCAGTACCGTCTCATCGAGACCATACGATCGGGCGGCCAGCAGCGTCTCGTCGATCAGCGCCTCGATGCCCTTGATCAGGACAGAGCGGAGGATCTTGATGCCCGAGGCCGTGCCGAGCTTTTCGCCGGCGAATTCGATGCTCATGCCCCAGGGCACAAGCAGGTCGACCACGCGCTGGCCCGCGGGACCGCTCGACATCATGTGCATCGCATAGCCGTGCTTCGGCGTGCCCATGATGGAGCCGTCGCCGAGCGTGGCGCCAGTGCCGGCGAGCCGCTCGGCGACGCCGTATTTCACCTTCGGCGTGGCGGAGGCGAAGTCGAGGAAGGTGTGGCGGCCATCGAGCACAGGCGCGAACGCGGCTGCGCTTTCAAGCGACCTGGAGCCCGGCGTGACGCTGAAGATCAGCTCCGCTGCATCGGCGAGCTCCTGATTGGACTTGACCAAGATCACGCCTGCGGCCTTGGCGCGGCTCTGGATCAAATCGGCATACGGACCGTCGAAAGCATATTTGTCGTAGCAGAATATCTGCTGCAGGCCGGCTTCGCGCAGTCCTTTGCCCAGCGTGCTGCCGATCTCGCCATAACCGACCAGACCGAGACGAAACTGCTTTCGTTCGCTCATTTTCAAATTCCTTTCGAGAGGGGGGCGATCGGGCCCGCGCGGCCGTCAGCCGTTCCGGCCTGTCGCTGCAGACTGGCGCCAAGCAGGCGGATCAGGACGGCAGCCAGGGCAAGAAATGCAGCCACCGAGATCAGGGCCCATGAGAAGCTGTCGGTCGACTGCTTGATCACACCGATGAGATAGGGACCGACGAAGCCACCGAGATTGCCGATCGAGACGATGATCGCGAGGCCGCCGGCGGCGGCGCTGCCGGTGAGGAAGCTCGACGGGATCGGCCAGAAAGTCGACTGGTAGCACATGATGCCGATCACGGCGCCGCAGAGCGCGACGATCGAGATCAGCGCGGACGATGTCGCGTAGCCGCAGACGAGCAGCGAGGCCGCGCCGACGAGCAGACCCGACGCCACGAACCAGCTGCGCTCGCCGCCCTTGTCCGATAGTCGCGCCCACAGCATCATCGTGATGGCGCCGCAGATGTAGGGAATGGCGGCGATGAAGCCGACGGTCACGACGCCAAAGCCGAAGCCCTTGATGATCTGCGGCATCCACAGCCCGAGGCCGACCGAGCCGATGATGGCGCAGAAATTGACGGCGGCGCAGACGAGGACGCGCCAGTTGATAAAGGCGTCCCTGAGACGGGAGGGATGTTTTGTGGCAATGGCCTCGCGCTCTGCCGCCAGCACCTCGGCGAGCCAACGCCGCTCGTCAGGGCTCAACCACTTGGCCTGCTCTGGCTTGTCCGTGAGCGTGAAGAAGCAAACAACGCCCAGAAGTGTCGCCGGCAGGCCTTCAAGGATCAACAGCCACTGCCAGCCATGCAGGCCGCCCAGGCCGTCAAGCGTGAGCAGAGAGCTCGAGATCGGCGCGCCGATGATGTTCGCAATCGGGATGCCGAGCAGAAAAGCCGCGGTCGCCGTGCCGCGGATTCGCGCCGGAAACCAGTAGGTGAAATAGAGGAACACGCCGGGCGTGAAGCCGGCTTCGCCAAGTCCAAGCAGGAAGCGCATGACGCCGAAGCTTGCAGGACCGACCACGAATGCCGTTGCCGCCGCGATCAGGCCCCAGGTGATCAGGATGCGGGCGATCCATTTGCGGGCGCCGATGGCCTGCAAGGCGAGGTTGCTCGGCACCTCCGCCAGGAAATAGCCGAAGAAGAACAGCCCGGCGCTCCAGCCGAATGCGGATGGGGAGATGCCGAGGTCGCCATTCATGGTCAGGCTGGCGATGCCGACGTTGACCCGGTCGAGATAGGCGATGATGTAGCAGAGCAGCAGAAAGGGCACGATCCGCCACAGCACCTTCGAGAGGATCTTCTCCTCCTCGGGTGTGAAGCCTTGTCGGGCTGAGGCGGCTGTGACGCTTGCCATTGGTTCCCTCCGGGCGCCGGTGTTCTCCCGGCCATGACGCGCCTTAGCAAAAACAGAACGCCGTTTCAATTAATTTTGAAACGGCGTTTCATTTTTCTGAGGAGACCGAAGCTGCCGCGTCGGCGGAATGAAGGAACTCGCAGGGAAAAGTGCAGCGCCGACCATCGGTTACGGCGCAGCCGGCGCGATGACACCGAGGGTGCAGCGACTAATCGGCGTGCGAGAACATCGCCAGGCCCGACGTTTCGAGTTCCGCACGCAGCAATGTTCCGGTGCGACTCTCGGTGATGAAGAGGCTCTTCCGCTGCGGTCCGCCAAAAGCGAGATTGGTCGTCCCGACGCCCGCACAGGAGACGACGCGGTCGAGCGGTTCGGCGAGCGGCGACAACCGCCAAACCGAACCGAAGCCGGTATGGCAGACCAGGAGGTTGCCGCCATCGTCCAGCGCCAACCCGTCGGGACCGCCGGGGCCGCCATGCAGATGCGAGAAGATGCCGACCTTCGTGGTCAGGCCGCTCGCCGGTAGCGGCACGCGCCAGATCTGGTTGGCCCGCGTCACTGCGACGAGCAGAAAGCTCTCCTCGGGATCGACGACGATGCCGTTCGGGCTCGGGATCGTGTTGACGAGGCAGGTGAGCCGGCCGTCGGGCGTCAGCTTCCAGACCCGGCCCGTGGGATCGTGCATACCGGTCTGGCCCTGGTCAGTGAAATAGAGATTGCCCGATGGCGCGAAGACGAGGTCGTTCACGCCCTTGAAGCTCTCGCTCGCCGCCGTCTCCAGGAACGGCGTCACGTTGCCGCTGGCTACATCGAGCAGCATGATCCCGCGCTTGTAGTCGGTGATGAACACGCGGCCGTCGCGGTGGATCTTCAAACCGTTCGGCCAGCCATCATATTCGGACACGAGCTCCCACGCACCGTCAGCGCCGACGCGGAAGATGCGTCCGTAGGGAATGTCGGTGACGTACAACCGCCCCTGCCGATCGAAGGACGGCCCTTCGAGGAAGGAGTCGATTTCGCGTCCGCCCTGGTTGGCATCCGCCCAGGCGGTGCGGCGCGGTTTGCGGAACTGATCCGGCAGCTGCGTGAAGATGCTGGTCTCGATCCGGTGCGGCGGGCTGAAGAACGTCATGGGGCGACCTTTGGGACGAGCCTGGTAGAACCGTAGAGTTTGACAGGATTGTCGCCCGCCGAGGCCGAGGTCGCAAGGTAAAACGAAACGACGTTTCGTTTAGGCCAAACCGGCGCGCCGGCGGCCGCTTTTCACCGTGCCCGAGGTCGGAGTTCCTCCGCATGCCAGGGTCAGCTTGCTCGCAGCCTCGACCAATGGCGCCTTGATCTGCTCCGCCCGTGCGGTCGTGAGCCGGCTGACCGGTCCCGAGACCGCCAGCGCCCCGACCAGGGAATCGCCGATACCGAACACGGGCATGGCGAGCGCGGCCGCATGGGGATCCGTCACGCCGGAGGTGAACAGCGGCAGCTCGTCGTCAGGCCCGGACGGCCCGGACTCAAACCGCCGCAACGTTTGCGCGATGGCGGACTTGTCCATGGGACGGGTATCGCCCGGCTGCACGGTCATCCGGATGCGATTGCTGCTCTCCACCCGGAAAAGACAGAGTCGCTCCTCGCCATTGCGCACATAGAAGGACGTTGTCTCGCCGGTTTTTGCCGCGAGTTGCTCGAGCACGGGCATGACATGATCGGCCAGACGAAACGCCTGCTGATAGGCGGTGCCGAGGCGCAATGTCTCCGCATCGAGCCGGTAGGATCCATCCGGCAGGCGCGCGAGCAACCGGTATTGCTGCAGCGACAAGGCAAGCCGCAGGATCGTGCTCTTGACGAGGCCGGTCCGCTCCGCGAGCTCAGCCAGGCTCAAGGCGCCATCTCCGCGGCGGAACGCGGTCAGGACCGCGAGTGCCCGTTCGGCTGCCGATACGCCCTTGAGCGCGGGCGGCTTCTTCACGGTCTGCTTTGCCATATCACCCCTCGTCTTCGTCACGTCCTAAGGCATTCTGCCGGCGAGGAGAAGGGGCTACGAGATCGTAACCGCTGCGTTCAGAGTTACGGCGACAGCGCTGGATTGCACTGAATCAGGGAGTTCGAAAAACCGGCTGACGACTTCCACGGCTCCGAAATGAGCCAGAAAGCGACATGCTCGCTCTCATTTGGTACAGTCAGTGCGGCAGAGACACTTGCAACGTGGGGTAGCCATGAGCGACGAATTGCTGAACAGCCTGATCGGATCGCTGGAGTGGCGTCGCGATGCCGCCTCGAGCAGCGCGCATTGAGCCCTGCCCACCAACAGGCACTTCGGTCATTCCAGATGTCCCAGGCTTCCGGCAGCGGTCCGCGCAAATATTTGCAGCACCTCCTGATCGCGGCTCTGCTCGCATGCTTTGCCATGGTGCCGGGTCGCCTGCAGTCGGAGCCGCTAAAGCCCCTGGTCATGGCCACGAACCAGCCGGACACCACTTACGAAGGCAAATGGCAGCGGCGGGTCTATGAGGAGGCGTTCAGGCGCCTCGGCGTTCCCTTCGAGGTGACGCTGCTGCCGACGCCGCGCATGACAGCGATGGCGGATTCCGGTGCCATCGATGGCCAGTTCGTGCGCGTTTTTGCCTACGCAGAGGCGCACCCCGAGCAGGTGCGGGTGGAGGAGCCGCTCTATCAGGTGGCGTTCGGGCTATGGGTGAGCAATCCGGCGCTCAAGCTGGCGCGCCTGGGAGATCTGGCCGCGACAGACTGGACCGGGATCTACCGGCGTGGCGTCGAGCAATGCCAGAACGACTTGTCCGAGGTGTTGCCGAGCGACCGGCTGTCCAGCGTGGCGACGACGGAGCTCGGGCTGCAAATGCTGTTGGCCGGTCGGGTCGACTTCTATTGCGAGCTGGACGGCGCCATCCTGAACGCGCTGTATTTGCCTGAGTTCAAGAACGTCACCTCGGTTCGTCCGCTGCTGATGTACGGTGATACGATCGCGCTTCACCCGTATCTGCACAAGAAACATGCGGAGCTGGTGGCCCGCCTGGCCGCCGTTCTAAAGCAGATGAAGACGGACGGCTCGCTCGAGCGCTTTCGCCGCGAGGTCAAGTATGAATTGACGGGGCAGTGATCCCCGACCGTGGAGTTGTCGCCCGAACAGCGCTAAGCTCGCCTTGTTAAGGCTTGCTGCCTTCCATTGACGAGCTACCATATGCGTTACCCGTCGATTGGATCTTGCAAAGTCGGAATCGAGAATGTTGACCGCAGAAGAGATCGTCCGCGTCAGGTCCTCGTTCGACATGGTATTCGCGAACGCCACCGACATGACGACTGCGTTCTACGATCGCATGTTTGAGCTTGCGCCCGAATTCCGGCCCATGTTTCCAACCGACATGAGCGTTCAAAAGCATGAGTTCATTTCGAAGCTGGCGGTGCTGGTTGGCAGCCTCGATCAGACGACCGGATTGTTGTCGGGCGCCGAGATCCTTGGCCGCAATCACCAGCGCTATGGCGTGAAGCCGGAGCACTATCCGGTGGTCGGCGAGGCCCTGCTCTGGAGTCTTGCGCGTGGTCTTGGGCCGCATTGGACCGATGAGGTGGAGCACGCCTGGCGCAAGGTCTACGGCGTCATTGCGCAACGCATGATCGCGATTGGCGCGAGCCCGTCGCCGTAGCTCAATGGTTAGAGCCGGCCACGTCAACCTCCCGCCACACCGCTCGCGCCTGCCTCCCCCCGCAACTGCGCCATCAGGTTGTTCCGTGACGCCAAGAGGTGCGCCCGCATTGCAGCTTCCGCGGCGTCGGCATCGCGGCGTTCGATCGCGACGATGATCGCTTCGTGTTCGCGATGCACGGCCTCGATCCGCTGCCGGGTTCGCACGGCCGCCACCGTGCTCTGAAACCTGCAGATCTGCAGCAACGGATAGAGCTCGTTGCAGATGATGTCGGTGAGCCAGCGGTTGCGACTGCCGCGCACGATCAGCATGTGCAAATCGTTGTCGGCGCTGCGGGCCCGGAGCACGCCGTCTATGCCTTCCCGGCGAAAGCTGTCCTCGAACGCGACGAGACCGGCGCGAAGCTGCCGCGTCTCATGCAGCGTCATGTTCTCGGCGGACTGCCGGCTCGCCATGCCCTCGAGCGCTTCGCGCGTCGTTAACAATTGCTCCATGTCGTCGAGCGACAGCTGCACGACGCGAACGCCGGAGAACGGCGTGCGCTCGACCAGATGGCGCCCCTCGAGCGTGCGGATCGCCTCTCTGAGCGGACCCCGGCTGACGCCGAACCGGTCGGACAGCGCCTGCTCCGAAAGCTTCTGCCCCTGCGCCAGCTCGCCGGTCAGGATCGCCTGTTCAAGCTGCGTGACGATCTGGTCCACGAGGGGGCCGCTGGCTGCCGGTAACGTCATGATTCTGATCCGGAATTGTCTTCCGCGAAGACTAGCAGAATGGCGTTCCCGGGCAAGAAATTGTTGTCAATTTCAGTTATTGTTGACAATTTTTGGAATTGTAGTCAATTTCTCGACCACAAAAGTCGTTCTCCAGGGGAGGTCCAAGGTGAGCATCACGGCTCTCGCCGCTCGGCCAGTCGATCCGTTGCCGCAGGCGCAGGCCGCTGCGATCACCGCGCGCATCGATCGGCTGCCCGAGAACAGGCACACATGGCGGCTGGCGGCCCTGATCTCGCTGGCGGGGATGTTCGAAGTGTACGACCTCTATCAGACCGCCTATGTCCCTACCGGCCTCGTGCGATCCGGCATCTTCGCGCAAGGGGCGAACGGACTGTTCGGCCTGCCGGACCAGGCGGCGTTTGCGTCCGCCACCTTCCTTGGACTGTTCATCGGCGCGATCGCCTTTGCCTCGGTCGCCGATCGCTTCGGCCGCAAGACAATCTTCCTGTGGGCGCTGGTCGGCTACAGCCTCGCAACGCTCGCGATGGCGCTGCAATCGACCGTGAACGGCATCCTCGCCTGCCGACTGCTCGCCGGAATCGGGCTGGGCGTGGAGTTGGTCACCATCGACGCCTACCTCGTCGAGATCGTGCCGAAACACATGCGCGGCAAGGCGGCGGCGATCATGCACGCGATCGCCTATCTCGCGATTCCGCTGGTGGCGTTCGTGTCGTATCTGCTGATCCCGATCGATCCCCTTGGCGTTGCGGGCTGGCGCTGGGTCTGTCTCTTATACACATCTAGATGTGTATAAGAGACAGGGGTCGTGCTGATCGGCGCAGGCGGAGCGCTCGTGGTGTGGTGGCTCCGCGTCAGCCTGCCAGAGTCGCCGCGGTGGCTTGCGCAGCATGGCAACATCGATGCCGCCGAGCAGATCATCCGCGAGATGGAGCAGCGCCTCGAGCAGGATCTGGGCCACAAGCTGCCGGCGCCCGTGCCGGCGCCTGCGCCCGAGATCGTCGAGGTCTCCCGTCGCGCAAGTTTTGCGGACATCTGGCAGCCGCCCTATCGGCGACGCACAATCATGCTGATGGCGTTCAATTTCTTCCAGACCATCGGCTTCTTCGGCTTCACCAACTGGCTTCCGACCCTGCTCGCGGCGCAAGGGCACTCCATCACCAAGAGCCTGCTCTACTCGGCCGTGATTGCGGTGGCCTATCCGCTCTGGCCATTGCTGTGGGGCTTCACCGTCGCCGAACGCTACGAACGCAAGTGGCAGATCGTCGTCGCCTCGGGCGCCACCGCCGTGCTCGGCCTGATCTTCGCCATGCTGACGGTTCCCTCGCTGCTGATGGTGTGCGGCGCGCTGATCGTCGGCGCCAACACGCTGATGTCGTATGCCTACCATCCCTACCAGGCCGAGCTCTATCCAACCGAGGTGCGCGCCCGCGCGGTCGGCTTCGTCTACTCGTTCGGCCGCCTGTCGACGGTGTTCACGAGCTTCATCATCGCGTTCCTGCTGAAGGAGTTCGGCGCCTCCGGGGTGTTCGTGTTCATCTCGTTCAGCATGTTCGTGGTGATGGCCTCGATCGGCTTCTACGGTCCGCTCACACGCGGACGTTCGCTTGAAGACATCGCGCGCTAGCGCGCCATCGTTGGTTGCAAGAGGGGACAAGGTTCATGACCGAGAGTGCAGAGATCTCCGACACGGTTAGCATCATCGTCCCGACGGGCATGCTGGGCGGAGGCGTCAGCCGCGCGCAGATCCAGTATGGCCTCCGCCGCGGCGCCAGCGCTATCGCGGTGGATTCCGGATCGACCGATAGCGGGCCGTCTTATCTGGCGCGCGGCGTGTCGAAGATGAACCGCGAATCGATCAGGCGTGACCTGCAGATCCTGATGGCGGAAGCGCATGCGGCGAAAATTCCGTTGCTGGTGGGGAGCTGCGGCACAAGCGGCACCGATTCCGGAGTCGACTGGACCCGCGACATCGCGCTCGAAGTGGCCGCCGAGATCGGCATAACCCCGAAGATCGCTTGCCTCTACAGCGAGCAAAAGGCCGACGATCTGATCCGGAGGAACGGCAAAGGACAGATCACGCCGTTGCCGCCGCTCGGTCCTGTCAGCGACGCCGATCTGAAATCCTGCGAGCATATCGTCGCCTTGATGGGACCTGAGCCCTACATCGCGGCGCTGCAAGCCGGCGCGGACATCGTGCTCGGCGGACGCACGACCGATACGGCCGTGCTCGCGGCGGTTCCCCTGATGCGCGGCGCCGGCGTCGCGCAAGCCTGGCACGCCGCCAAGATCGCCGAATGCGGCGGTCAATGCACGGTCAATCCCAGGCTCGGCGGCGTGCTGATGCATGTCGGCCGCGACGCGTTCGAGATCGAGCCGCTCGATAGCGACAACCAGTGTTCGCCGGAAACCGTCTCCGCGCACCTGTTGTACGAGAACAGCGACCCGTTCACGCTGACAGAGCCCGGCGGCGTGCTCGATGCCAGGGACGCGGACTATCGCTGGGTCGACAACCGCATCACCCGCGTCACCGGCTCGCGCTGGACGCCGAAGCCCTACACCATGAAGCTCGAAGGGGCCCGCGGCGGTGATTTTCAGACCATCATGCTCATCGGCATCGAGGACCCGCAGGTGCTTGCCAACCTCGACGAATTCCATGACCTCATGTTGAAAACGCTGACGGAACGGATCAGGAAAACGTTCGGCGAGGAAGCCGCGCGATTCGATGTGTCGCTGCGCATCTATGGGTGGAACGGCACGTCCGGCCGGAAGGTGCCATCAGGCACGGTGCCGCCGCGCGATGTCGGCGTGATGTTCGTGGTCACCGCGCCGACGCAGGACCTTGCGAACCGGATGGCGAAGGCGTGCAACCCCTATTTCTTCCACACACCGCTGCGCCCGGGCATCGAGATGCCGAGCTATGCATTCCCGTTCACGCCGGCCGAAATTCCGCGCGGACAGGTCTACGAATTCGTGCTCAACCACGTCGTGCAGACACGCGACGCCTTCGAGCTCGTGCGCAGCGTGAGCATCGAGCCGGCCCATGCCAACAAGGGGGCTCTCCATGCCTAAGCTCAGCGACGTCTGCCGTCACGTCCGCTCCAAGAATGCCGGGCCGTTCTGGGTGACGGTCGATCTCTTCTTCGACGGCGAGGAGAATTTCAGGCGCTATCACGATACGCCGGCGCTTTCACCGCAGGTCTTTGCGCGCCTGTTCGGCACCAATCCCGACCTGGTCAGACGTATCCCGGTCGACAATCTGCACGTGGTCAAGATTTCCTATCCGCGCCCGCACCCGCAAGGCTGGATGCAGGAACGCGACATGCATGCCGGGCAGCAATTCGCGCGATTGCTGGATCTCGAGATTCAGCCTTGATCCACCACGCACTCCGCACCATCGATGACATAAGCGGCGTGCCGAAAATCCCTGATGGTGGCGACCTTGTCGGCGGACCAGTTCAGCAGCACGAAATATTTCGGCGGCCCGTTCGGCTGGTTCGGATCGAGCACCAGGATCGCGGGACGGCCATCGACCTGCCCCGCCACCAGATGCCAGTCGCTGATCTTCGAGTAATTGCCGAAATAGTTCGACACCTCGGCCTTGCCGTTCAGCCTGGTGCGGTTGACGAGTTCGAGCCTGACGTCATCGGCGATCATGGCGCGGATCGCGTCGAAGTCGCGGGCGTTGAAATGGCTGACATAGGCGTTGAGCCGCGTGCGATCGGCGTCCGACAGGCCGGGCTGCGGCCCGTCGTCGGGCTCCTCGGCAAGCTCACGCAGCTGCGCGCGTCCACGATGCAGCGCGGCCTTCACCGCCGGCAGGCTGAAATCCATGATGTCGCAGACCTCGGCCAGCGAGCAACCGAGCACGTCCATCAGGATCACGCTGGATCTCTGCGCCGTCGGCAGCCGCATGAAGGTGCGCAGGCTGGTCGCTGCGATCTGACGGCTTTCGACCTCATCGAGCCGGTCGGCGAGCATGTCCACCTCCTCAGCTGAATGCAGCGCTTCCTGCCGGGTGCGACGACGCAGGAAATCCAGCGCGGTGTTGTGCGCGATGCGGAACAGCCAGCCTTGCGGATTGACGATGGGCGCGGCCGATCGCTGCGCTTCCATCGCCTTGATCAGCGCATCCTGCAACACATCCTCACCGTCGATGACCGAACCGACCATGCGCGCGCAATAGCGATGCAGCTTCGGCCGCATCGCCGCCAGCAGGGCCTCGATATCGACGGTGGCCGGCGGGTCTGGCGCCATTGCGTCTCCGTTTCGTCGGGTCAGGACTCGTCCAGCATATGGTAGTTGCCGACGATTCTCACGCTGCGAACCAGCGGCGGCTCGATGCAGCGATCGCGAATGCCGTCCTGGAACACCTGAAATGCCTTCAGTTTCGGGATCGGGCTCGCGCCGTCCTCGGCCGCGGCCTCGACGAGGTGGATGAAGGTGTCGTCCTCCAGCCGCAGCGTCAGATAGCGCACGCCCGCGGGGCTCGCCGCCTTCAACTCGGCAAACACGGCCGAAACCAGCTCGGCGTTCTTGTCGGCCAGCTCCGGCTTGGCCTTGTACCTGATCAACGTCCTTCGCATCATCAGCTCCTCGCTCATGTTTCCGGCTCGTCCATCGCGTCCCATTGGCCGCGTCACCCCCAAGACGATTCCGGGACGGCAAAGGATTCGGTCCCGAAAAGAATATTCCCGGACGCATCCTTTGCCCCGCCGGCCTCGTCTCAGCCGCAGAACGCGCCGCGACCGGGCGGCGCGACATACGGAGAGAGGGCAATGCAGACCCCGACCAATCGCGCCGAGAAGAACTGGGTGCTTGGCGTCACCGCGCTGGCATCCTTCATGATGGCGCTGGACGCCATGATCATCACGACGGCATTCGCGTCCATCCGCACCGAGTTCGGCAGCCCGGTCGAGACGCTGCAATGGACCGTCAACGCCTTCAACCTGACCTTTGCCGTGCTGCTGCTGACCGGCGCCGCGCTCGGCGACCGCTTCGGCCGCCGCCGCATGTTCGCGGCCGGGATCGGCCTGTTCGTCGTGGCATCGGCCGCCTGTGCGCTCGCAAGCAATGCCACCGCACTGATCGCCGCCCGCGCGCTGCAGGGCGCCGGCGCCGCGCTGGTGATGCCGCTGGCGATGGCGATCCTGAGCGGCACGTTCGGCCGCGAGGAGCGCGCCCGTGCCCTCGGCATCTTCAGCAGCATCACCGGCTGCGCGCTGATCATCGGCCCCGCCATCGGTGGCTTCATCACCGAGCATTTTGGCTGGCGATGGGTGTTCTGGATCAACCTGCCGATCGGCCTGGTCGTGATCGCCCTGATCCTGGCGCGCTTGCGCGAGAGCTTCGGACCCGCCGCCGCCCTGGACATTCCCGGACTATTGCTGGTCGCCCTCGCCGCGCTGGCGCTGGTCTGGAGCCTGTTGCGCGGCAATGCCGTGGGATGGGCGAGCGCCGAGGTGATGGGTACGCTGCTGTCGGGCCTGGTCTTGGCGGCAGGGTTCGTGCTTTGGGAATTGCGTACAGCCTCGCCGATGGTGCCGATGCGGCTGTTTGCATCGCGCGCGCTCGCCTCCGGCATGTCCGCAAGCGTCCTGTTCTATGCTGCGATGTATGGCGTCCTGTTCCTGCTGCCGCAGTTTCTGCAGGCCACGCTGGGCTTCGATGCCTTCGGCGCCGGTGTGCGCGTGCTGCCCTGGACGGCAACGCTGTTCGTCACCGCCCCGATCGCCGGCGCGGTCGTCAACAGACTTGGCGAGCGTCCGCTGGTGGTGACGGGATTGCTGATGCAGGCGATCGGCCTTGGCTGGATCGCGGGGATCGTGAGCCCTACGGTTCCCTACTCCGCCCTCGTCACGCCGCTGGTGCTGGCGGGTGTCGGCGTCTCGATGGCGATGCCGGCCGCGCAGAACGCCATTCTCAGCTCGGTTGCGGTCGCCGAAATGGGCAAGGCGTCCGGCATCTTCAACATGGGCCGCTTCCTCGGCGGCATGTTCGGCATCGCTGCGATGGTGGCGAACTTCGCGGCCCATGGCGGCGTCGATTCGGCCGCGCATTTCGAGAGCGGATTTGCGGCAGCCATGGGCCTCGCCGCAATGCTGTCGCTGGCCGGCGCGATTGCCGGGTTGTTCCTGCCAACGCGGCAACGGACCGCCGTCGCGGCTGCGCCACAGGATGCTTGACGCTCATGAACCGAAACCAGCGGACCCGGCAAGGGCGCCTCACCCGATCACCTCACCGGCTCGGCTGCTCCGTTGGAGCGGACTCGGATGCCGGAGCGATGCGGCGCGGCGCCTGTGGTCGTGCGTGCGGCGGACGCAAGGTCGCGTCGTTGTTGGGCTTGGTGATCGCAGGCGACGCCGGATCGGCCGGCTCGGCTCGCAGCGGAGCGGCGTAAAGTGTTGCAGCAAGAAAGCCGATCGCAATTGTCTTACCCATCGCAGACCCCTCCGCAGGCAGGCAGCCCGCATGGCAGCGCTCAAGCGTGGCGAAGGTAAGGCAAAAAGCAGCTCGTCCGCGCGTCATCGCCTCGTTGCGCTTGCCCCTCCCGGCCGCCAGCCGCGATATTTCGGATGGTCCTTGCCGATCGGCAGCGCCACCGGCGCGCCTGACTCCGCAGCATGATAGAGCGCGGTGATCAGCTCCAGCGAACGCCGCGCGTCCGGAAGCGTCACCGGCAACGGGCCGCCTGATTCCAGCGCCTGATGATAGGCCGCCATCAAGCCCTCGAACCGCGATGGCACGAACGCAAAGCCATCCAGCGCCTTGGCGATACGCGCCTCGGACTCCGGCGAGGTCGCGATGATCTGCCAGGGATCGTCGCCCGGTGCATAAGGCGAAAGCGAGCTCTCGAAGGTGACGTGCTCGAAGCAGAACCTGAGACGGCTGATCTCCTTCGCCGATCCCAGCGTCGCGGCCAGCGAAGCCAGCGCGCCGCTTTCCATCACAAGGCTCGCCACTGCGCAGTCCTCAACCTCGATCGCGTTCACGCGCGTTGCGGTACGCGCATACACCTCGGCAATGTCGCCCATCAGCCAGGTCAGGATGTCGTGGGAATGGATGGCGTGGGTGAGCAGCGCCCCGCCCAGCTCGGTCTCGAAGCGGCCGCGCCACGGCACCGAATAGTAGGCGGCGCCGCGCAGCCAGGCGGTCTCGATGGTCGCAAGATAAGGCTTGCCGGCGAGACCGAGCTCGATGATGCGCCGCGCCTTCTGCAGGCCGTTGCCGAAGCGATACTGGAACACCGGCATGATGCGCCCGCGCGCTCCCGCCTCAGTGGCGGTGATCTGGTCGATCTCGTGCAGCGAGCCGACCAGCGGCTTTTCGCAGACGACGTGCTTGCCCGCCGCAAGCGCCGCCATGATTTGCGGAAAGTGCAGCGTCGGCGGCGTGCAGATATCGACGATGTCGATATCGTCCATCGCCAGCACCTCGTCGAACGAGGTGGTCCGGCGGGCGACCTCGAACTCATCGCCGACGGTGGCGAGGCGCTCGTGGCTCAGGTCGCAGAGCACCTGCAGATCGAACTGATCGCGCAAGCGGGCATAACCCTCGGCGATGTGGCTGCGGCCGATGCCAAGGCCGATAACGGCAACTGTCCTACGCTTCGACATCTGTTACGCTCTTCCTTCCGCCATCGCCTGCGCGGTGAGCGCCAGCTCCATGGCCTTGAAGCAGCGCGCCTGCGGGATCGCGGTCTCGGTGCGGTTGAGCACGTCGAAAATGAGCTGACGGCCATAGGGCAATTCGATATTGGAACAGTCGATCCGGTGGACACCCTTGCGATCGACCATGATGAGATGGTCTATGCCCTCTTGCCCTGCGACATCGATATATTTGCGCAGCTCCATGTAGCCCTCGGTGCCCAAGATGGTGATGCGGCCGTCGCCCCAATTGGGCAGGCCGTCGGGAGTGAACCAGTCGACGCGGATGTAGCCGGTGACGTCACCGGTCTGCAGCATCATCTCGCCGAAATCCTGGAATTCCGGTTTGTCAGGATTGGCGCGGTTGGCGACCGTGGCGCTCACGACTTTGGCATCGAGCGCGTCGGCGAAGAACAGGAACTGCTCGCATTGATGCGAGGCGATGTCGGTGAGGACGCCGCCGGTGCGCTCGCGCGAATAGAACCAGTCGGGCCGCGGCAGATTCTTCAGCTTGTGCGGGCCGAGCCCGACGGTGTTGATGACCTTGCCGATGGCGCCTGATGCGATCAGCTCGCCGGCCTTCACGGTGCAGCGGGTCTCGAAATGCTCGGAATAGCAGATCGAATAGATCCGCCTGGTCTCGGCCTGGACCCGGCGCACCTCGGCCAGTTGCTCCAGCGAGGTCATGCCCGGCTTGTCGCTCATATAGTCCTTGCCGTGGCGCATCACCTCGATGCCGAGCGGCGCGCGGTCGGCGGGGATGCCGGACGAGAGGATCAGCGCGATGCTCTTGTCCTCGAGCAGTCTCGCGCGCTCGGCCACGCGCGGCGCCTGCGGATATTTAGCCGCGAACGCGTTGGCGAGATCATCCTCGGGGGCGTGAAAGCCGACCAGCTCCGCGCCGGCGTTCAGCAGGCACTGGACCTGACCATAGATGTGAGCGTGATTGATGCCAATCGCGGCGAAACGCAATTTGCTCATGATTTTTCTTCTCTCATTGGTGGTTCATGCAGGGATGCGTCCTGTAACGTCAACCCTTCAACCCGGTGGTCGCGATGCCGTCGATCAACAGGCGCTGGAAGAACAGGAAGAGGGCGAACAGCGGCAGCAGCGTCAGCGTCGACATCGCGAACAGCGCGCCCCAGTCGGACTTGCCGGTGGAATCGACGAAGCTGCGCAAGCCGAGCTGCACCGTGTAGGAGTTCATGTCATTGAGATAGATCAGCGGCCCGAAGAAGTCGTCCCAGGTCCAGATGAAGGTGAACACGGCGGCCGTGGCCAGCGCCGGTACCGACAGCGGCAGGATCACGATCCAGTAGATGCGCCAGGGTCCGCAGCCGTCGATCATCGCGGCCTCGTCGAGCTCGCGCGGGATCGCGCGGAAGAACTGCACCAGCAGGAAAATGAAGAAAGCGTCCACCGCGAGGAATTTCGGCACGATCAACGGCAGGAAGGTGTCGACCCAGTCGAGATTGAGGAACAGGATGTATTGCGGGATCAGCGTGACGTGATACGGCAGCATCAAGGTGCCGAGCATCAGCGCGAACCAGAATTTCTGGCCGCGGAACTTGAGCCGGGCGAACGCATAGGCCGCTAGCGAGCACGACATCACGTTGCCGACCACGCTGCACAGCGACACCACGAGCGAGTTCAGGAAGAATTTGCCGAAGGTGACCTGCAAGCCTGACCAGCCGCGCCAATAGGCGGCGAGGCTGAAATTGCGCGGCCATAGCGAGGTGGTGCCGAAGATGTCGCTGTCCGGCTTGAACGAGCTCGCCAGCATCCACAGCAGCGGATACAGCATGGCGATCGAGGCGAGGCACAGCACGACGTGATAGATGAGCGCGCGTCGGCGTGGATTGCGCGGGGGCGAAACGTCATCCGGTGTCGCGAGATCAGCCATCGTAATGCACCCAGTAGCGCGATGACAGGAAGGACAACGCGGTGAAGGCCGCGATGATCACCACCAGCACCCAGGCCAGCGCGGAGGCATAGCCCATGCGGAAATAGGCAAAGGCCTCCTGGTAGAGATAGAGCGTGTAGAACAGGGTTGCGTCGATCGGCCCGCCGGTGCCGCCGCTGATGATGAAGGCCGGCGTAAACGCCTTGAAGGCGTCGATGGTCTGCACCACGACGTTGAAGAACAGCACCGGCGTCAGCAGCGGCAGCGTGATCCGCCAGAACTGCTGGTTGCGGCTGGCGCCGTCGATCTCCGCGGCCTCATAGACGTCCTTCGAGATCTGGCGGAGGCCGGCGAGAAAGATGATCATCGGCGAGCCGAATTGCCACACGCTCAGCGCCACCAGCGTGTAGATCGCGGTGTCGGGATTGGAGATCCAGCTCGGTCCATGGATGCCGAAAATCTTCAGGGCCTGGTTGAGCAGGCCGTCGCTGGCAAACAACTGGCGCCACAGCACGGCGACAGCAACGCTGGCGCCGATCAGCGACGGCAGATAGAAGATCGCCCGGTACAGCGGCAGACCGCGCAGGCCCCGGTTCAGCATCATGGCGACCAGCAGCGCGAAGGCGAGCTTGAGCGGCACCGATAGCGCCACATAGAGAAAGGTGACGTGCATCGCCGCGCTGAACTTGGGATCGCTGGTTGCGATGCGGACATAGTTGGCGGCGCCGACCCAGCGCGGATTGCTGAGCAGGTCGTAATCCGTGAACGACAGATACAACGAGATCAGCGCGGGCCCCAGCGTGAGCCCGAAAAAGCCGATCAGCCAGGGCGCAAGAAACAGATAACCCGTCGCGCTCTCGCGCCAGGACGATTCAGCCACCGGCGCGGCTGGCAAGGCCTGCCTCGTGGTCGCAGCGTCGATCAGCGTATCCGCCACCGCGTCTAACCGCGCGCCAGTACGGCGGACGCTTCGGCAACAAACTGCTTGGCGCCGTCTGCGGGGGTGAGACGGCCGAAACCGACCTGCTCGTTGACGCGCCGCAGCACGCTCTGGATCTCGCCGGCGCCGCGCGGTGGCGGAGGCGGCAGCGGCCCGACCTTGTCGCTGATCAGGCTGATGTAGTCGACCATAGCGCGGCCGAGGTCGTCGAGCGTCGGCGTCACGACGCTGCGTATCGCTGACGAGGCCGGCACGCCGCGCTCGACACCGAGCAGCTTGCCGGCTTCGACGTCGGCGACGAAGTAACTGACCAGCTGAACCGCCGCCTCGGCCTGTTTCGACTGCGCCGAGACGCTCCACATCATCGCCGGCTTCAGATACTGGCCGGGTTTGGCGCCTTGGCCGCCATCCGGGAACGTGGAGAGGCCGAGCTTGCTCTTGTTGATGGCCTGGAAGCCGACCAGCTGGTTGGAGTGGGCGAAGGTCATCGCGACCTTGCCGAGCGACAACAGGTTCGAGTCGATCTCGCCGCGGTCGAGCGCCTGGACGTCAGGTGCGGCGCTGGCGCCGCGCTTGCGCATGTCGCTCCAGAAGGCGAGCCACTCGGTCATGTCCTTGTCGTCGTAGCCGACCTTGCCCTCGCCCGTGTACAGCGACTTGCCGCGCTGGGCGAGCCAGACCTCGAGCAGCGGCTCGTTGCCGCCGCCGTCCTCCATGCCGGTGAAGCCGTCGCGCTTGGCGGCCTTGGTGACCTCGGCGGCGAGGTCGCCGATGTCGCTCCAGGTCATGTTCCAGACCGGCTCTTTCAGGCCGAGACTCTGGATCAGCCCCTTGTCATAGACCATCGCCGTCGAATTGAGGCCGAGGCTGACGCCGTAGATCTTGCCGTCGACCTTGCCGCTGTCGACCGCGGCCGGACTGAAATCCGAGAGGTTAAGGGCTTTCGGCACGTAGGTGTCGAGCGGCAGCAAGGCACCGCGGCGGGCGTATTCGAAGATATAGCGGTAGTCCATCTGCAGCACGTCGGCTGCGTTGCGACCGGCGGTTTGCGTCGCAAGCCGCGCCCAATAGTCGGTCCAGCCCAGCGACTCGCCGGCGATGGTCATGTCAGGATGGCTACTTTGGTAGAGCTGATTGACCTTGTCGGTGCGCTCCGCCCGTTCCTTGGCACCCCACCAGAACATGCGCAGCCGCACATCCCGCGCCGCAGCAGGCAAGGCGCCGAGGCTCACCAACGTTGCACCGCCGATAGCGGCTCCGATCACTGAACGACGCGACAGCGCAAAGCCGCTCATGACTTTCCCTCCCTGACCTCGTGTCGATCAGGGCGCGAGTGACCGGCCGATGACACAAGTTAACCGCCTGCCATTGCACGAGTTGAGCAACGTGCTTCTTTTTGCAAGCGAGGCGAAGGTAGCGGCTATGTCGGCTTTGTCAAACGCGAGCCCGGCGCCTTCAGGCAGACACAAATATCCGCCCGGCGAGATCCAGGCTCAGCGGCCCATGTTCGGCGCGGAACCGCCGTGCTAGGCTCCGGCAGGGATCGGATTGCGATCCCGCAAATGAGCCGTGAAATGCGTGCGCCTTCAGGGGCACGACCGCCTCGGCGCAATTCTTATTCAAAAAATCATACAGAACCATGGGAGACGAGCGTGACCGCTTTCAATACCGTGCGCTTTCGCGTGAAGCCCGGGCGCGATCAGGACTTTCTGGATGCCCACAAGAATATTGGAACAACCTGGCCGGGTCTGGTGCATGCCAACATCATCAAGACCGGCGATCATGCCTATTGCATCATCGCCGAATGGCGTGACATCGACGCCTGCGTCAAAGCGCGGCCGGACATGATTTCCACCCTGAATTCATTTCGTGAAACGCTCGAAGATCTGGGCAACGGTCTTGGCGTTACCGATCCGGTGGCGGGTCCGGTCGTCCTGTCCTTGAAATAGCTTGCGTCGATGCCCCTCGGAAATAGCGCCAGCTTCACACCAGCTTCGCACCAGACATTGCCGTCGTCTCCATTTCTGGTCAGCTCATGAACCGCCAACAGCGCCGGGCCGCGGCCAGGCAAGCCGGCGAGGTCGCGCCGCAGAATTTGGCCGCCATGCAGCAAAGCCTGGAGGCTGCCAAACAGGGCCAGGCGTTGTTCGGCCTCGGCCGCTATGCAGAAGCCCTTGACTGCTTCGACGCATTCGAGAGGCTCAACCCCAATGTCGCGCCGCTGTATCAAACGCGCGGCCTCTGCCTGCAGCGGCTTGGCCGGTTCGCGGACGCGCAGGCCGACTTCGAGAGGTCGATCGCGCTGAACCCCGGCGAAGCCGAGACGCACAAAAATCTCGGTACACTGCACGCGCGACTGGGCCGCTTGGAACAGGCCTTTGCGAGCTTCGATCGCGCGTTCGCGCTTCGTCCGAATTTTTCCGCTGCGCTCAACGAAAAGGCGCGGGCGCTGTGGAGCCTGCAATTGCTGGATGAAGCGTTCGCGACCTTTCACCGATCGCTGGCGGTTGACCCCGGCAATGCCGACACGATCTGGAATCTCGCGCTGCTGCAGATGCTGACCGGGGATTTCGAGCGAGGCTGGCTGGGGCGCGAGGCCCGCTGGCGGGCGCCGTCTCTCGGCCTCGCGCAGCGTGGCTTCTCGCAACCGCTCTGGCTTGGTGACCAGCCGATCGATGGCAAGACCATCCTGCTCCATGCCGACGAGGCATTGGGCGATTCAATCCAGTTTGCGCGCTATGCCCCCATGGTGGCCGCGCTCGGCGCCCGGGTCATCCTGGAGATCAGGCCGGCGGTCCGGCAGTTGCTGGCCGGCGTGAGCGGCGTTGCGCATTGCGTCGACCGGTCGTCGACGCCGTCGCTGGCGTTCGACCTGCATTGTCCGCTTGGCAGCCTGCCGCTGGCATTCGGCACGCGGCTCGATACGATTCCGCTCGCGCAATCGTACCTTCCCGCGCCGGCGGCAGTGCAGGTGAAAGCATGGGAGCAGCGGCTTGATGACCGACTTGACCCCCGCACGCGCCTCCGCGTCGGTCTCGTCTGGTCGGGAGATCCTGGTCACAAGAACGATCACAACCGGTCGATCGCACTGCGCACGCTGGCGCCGCTTCTGGATTGCGAGGTCCAGTTCGTCTCATTGCAAAAAGGCATTCGCGACGAAGACCGTGCCTTTCTCGTCGAGCGCACCGACATCATCGACCTCACTGAACAGCTCACCGATTTCAGCGACACGGCTGCACTGGTGTCCTGCCTCGACCTGGTGATCTCGGTCGACACCAGCGTCGTTCACCTCGCCGGTGCGCTTGGCGCTCCCGTCTGGACGATGCTGCCCTTCAACCCGGATTGGCGCTGGCTGCTCCATCGCGACGACAGTCCGTGGTATCGGTCGATGCGCTTGTTCAGACAACCCGCGCGAGGCGACTGGACCAGCGTCGTGGACCAGGTTCGCAGCGCCCTGCTAGGTTTCCACCCGGTATAACCGCCACCTCGCAGGCACGCCCTTGAGCTGATGGCTGCCGTGATCCCTGAGGCGGATCTGGGACTGCACCGCGAGCAGGTCCTTCACCGCGCTCGATACCAGCACTTCGCCCGCGCGCGCTTTGGCTGCAACGCGCGTGCCGATATGGAAGGCAAGACCAACCATCTCGCCGCCGCTCATCGTGTATTCACCGGCGTGCAGGCCGACCCTGATGTCGAGGCCGAGCGTGCGCACGGCCTTCCGGATCGCGGTCGCGCAATTGATGCCGGCGGCAGGCGCCTTGAAAGTCGCCAGCACGCCATCGCCTGTCGTCACGACTTCCTTGCCGCGCGAGGCCTTCAACTCCTTGCGGACCGCGGCGTAATAGAGGCTGACGACCTTGGACCAGCGTGCGTCACCGAGCCTGGCGGCTTTTGCCGTGGAGCCGACGATGTCGACGATCAGGATCGTGGCGATCGCCTGCTTGAGGTCAGCGCCTCGGCCCGCGGGCTTGCGCCGGGTCGCGATCGCACCTTGCAGCGGTTCATAGTCATGACTGCGCCGCTTCGCGATCGCGGATTTCGTATAGTCCTGGGCGCGTTCCGCCGTGCGGCAACGAATTGTCTTTTCCTGCGGCAGACGCGACCAATAGACCTTGCGGCCCTTGCCCGCGCCCTGCACTTCCACAGCGCCCCATTTCAGGAAAACCGCCGAGCCGACCCGCCGCACGCACCACGCCTTCGACGTGTATCCGGATACGTTCGACTGGTGCAGGCCGATGCGAAGGAATTTTGGCATGACAACGCGGCAGAATTGGACAGGCGGAGCTGACGCGGAGCGTAGTTGGACGTTCACGCCTTGGCAACAGCACGCGAAGATTGTCGAGCCGGACCTCAGGCCCGTTTCGCAAGGCGCATCAGCTCTTCAGTGAACCGCCCGATATCGTGGTCCGTCGTGTAGATGTGAGGCGCCACGCGCACGATCTTGGTCAGACCCCGCGCTTCGAGCTCCCATCGGGCATAGTCGAGCCCCACCGAGGCGATCGCGATGCCATTTGCTGCCATCTCTCCGACAATGGCATCCGCGCTGACATGGGCATGTTGGAAGGTCAGGAATGCCACAGCGGCCTCCTCGTCCTCGAACACGGTGAGATCGGGAACGCCGCACAAATTCGCGCCCAGACGGCGCAGCATTTCGGCATTGTGGGCGCGGACATTCGCAAGGCCGATACGATCGAGCTCCTGAAATGCCGCCCGCAAGCCGAGACGGCCGGATGCGGAAAACTCCCAGGCCTCGAAACGTCGCGCATCCTCCCCCGGCAGAAAGCTGTCATCCGGGCGCCAGGTGCCGGCGCTCTGGTCGATGAGGATCGGCTGGACCAGGCGGCGCAACGCCAGATCCGACAGTGCCATCATGGCCTGCCCACGCCCGCCCCTGAGCCACTTCCGGCCTGGCGCGATCATGATGTCGGCAGAGGCGCCCGGCAGGGTCAGTTCGAACTGTCCAATGGCTTGCGCACCGTCGACGAAATAAAGGCAGGTCTCGGGTCGCGGAATGGAACCCAGCGCTTCGACCGGCTGGCGCAGTCCATAACTGCTGGCGACGGCCGATGCACAGATCGCGACCGTCCGCTCGTCGACCAGAGCGGCGGCTTGCGCGATGTCGGTCAGCCCTGCTTCGGTGGTAGGCAGCCTGATCAGCTCCGCTCCGGCGTCCGTCGCGCGTCGCACGGCATTGAGAATGTTGCCGCCCCAATCGTTGCGTGCGATCAGGATGCGATCGCCGCGCTTGAGCGGCATCGATGCAAAGGCAAGCGCCCAGAGCCGGCTCGCCTGCTCACCGAAAGCAAGATGAGACGCGGCGACACCCATCAGGCGGGCTGCCAGACGACGCGTGTCTTCGATGGCATCTCTTGCGTCGGCCGCAGCCCAATGCGCGCCACGCCGCGCCTCGAGATCGAGGTGGGACTTGATCGCCGTGACGACGCACGCAGGCATCAGACCGGCGCCTGCGGCATTCAGATGCATGAAGCTCGCCGCCCCAGATGGTTGTCGCAACGACTCCCGCGAGATCATACCCCGGCCCGGACTGCCGCGATCAGGTCGATCTCGACAGGAGCGCCACGCGGAAGCTCGGCGACGCCGACAGAGGTCCGCGCATGCCGGCCTCTGCTGCCGAGATGTGCGACGAGGACCTCCGAGGCGCCGTTCATGACCTGCGACTGTTGTACGAACCCGGGCGCTGAGGCGACATAGCCGGTGATCCGCAAGATCTGCTCGACCCTGTCCAGTCCGCCGACGGCTTCGGCGAGTGCGGCCAGGCACAGCTCGGCGCAGACCGCGGCTGCGCGCTGCGCCGATGCCAGATCGACCTCGCTCCCAACCTTGCCCTTGAACACAAGCTCATCGCCACGGCGCGGCAACTGTCCGCTGACATAGGCGACGCCGCCATGGACGATGACCGATACGTAGTCGCCACCGGGGGCATTCGTCTTCGGCAGATTTGCGTTCATGACTGCTTCCTTCATTGATGTGGAACCCAGGCAGGATTACTTCGCCCGCGCGAGCGTCACAACCCCGATGGCCTCGGCACAATTCATACGGCCGCGATCCGGCGCTGAAGCCGCTTCACCACGCGGGACGCCGAGAAGCAGATCGCGAAATAGACGACGGTCGCAAACAGATAGAATTCGACCAGACGCGCCTCGCGATTGGCGACGATGCCGATCGACGTCATGAAGTCGTGAAGCCCGATGACGTAGACCAGCGAGCTATCCTGGAACAGGGCGATGCTCTGCGTGAGCAGGATCGGCATCATGCGACGCAGGGCTTGCGGCAGGACCACGTAGCGGTAGGCCTGCGGCCGGGTCATGCCGATCGCCAGCGCCGCCGCCATCTGCCCATGCGAGATGCCGTTGATGCCGGCGCGCATGATCTCGGAATAGTAAGCGGCTTCGAACAGCGTGAACGCGATGAGCGCTGACGCGAACGCGCCAACCGGCCGCCCGATGAACAGCGGCACCAGCAGGTAGAACCAGAAGATCACCATGATCAGCGGAATAGAGCGCAGCCCATTGACATAGCCGGCCGCCATCGCAGCGACGGGCCGCGACGCCGACAGTCGCAGAACCGCGATCATCGTCCCGAGCAGGATGCCGCCGGCCATCGCGAGCGCCACGAGAACGAAACTGGTCTGCAATCCTTGCCACAGGAATGGCAAGGCGTGAGCCACGGCGCTCCAATCCAGGTTCCACATCGTCAGCCTCGCCCCAGTGTCCCGGGAAGTGCGACCCGCCTTTCGACGACGCGCATTGTGATGATCACGCAGAGCGTCAGCATGACATAGACAACGGTCGCGGCGGTCAGCGACTCGATCCCCTGGAAGGTACTGGCTTCGATCTGGCGGCTCTGGCCCGTCAGCTCCAGTACACCGATGGTCAGGGCGAGCGACGAATTCTTGATGATGTTGAGGGCTTCCGAGGTCAAAGGCGGCAGCACGTTGCGCGCGGCAAGGGGCAAAAGGATGTAGCGATAGGCCTGCGCGACAGTGAAGCCCATCGCCGCAGCCGCCATCCGCTGCCCGGCGCCGATCGACTCAATGCCGGCACGGACCTGCTCGGCGATGCGCGCCGCTGTGAAGCATCCCAGACCGGCCACGGAGAACCAGTATTCGGGCATTGGCATGTCGCGTTTGATCCAAAGCCCGAACCATGCCGGCAACAGCTCAGGCAGTACGAAGTACCAGAGAAACAGCTGGAGCAGCAGCGGGACGTTGCGGAACAAATCCACATAGGCCGTCGCGATGATGCGGCCACTTCGACCCGGCAGCGTGCTCAATACGCCGATAGTCCCGCCGATGACGAGTGCGACGATCCATGCCGCGCCCGCAACGAGCAGCGTCCATGTCAGGCCGGTGAGGAGCCAACCGAAATACGGCTCGACGAACAGGATGCTCCAGTTCCAGCGGTATTGCATCGCATGGTGCCCGAAATGTTCAGCGCGGCAACGCCTGAACCCGGAAGGCGGCCAGCAACTCACCGTCGATCTTCAGGCCGAGCGGGTCGAACCATTTGGCGTAGATCTTCTCCGCCTCTCCCGAGCGAAATGCGTCGGCAAAGGCCGAGCGCACCAGCAACGCGAAATCCTGGTCGCCACGTTGCATCATCGCGCTGTAGGGATCGTAGGTGAGCAGGCGGCCGACAACCGCAAGCGAGCCTGCCGGTCTCGCTTTGGTGGCCGCGTAGACCTTGATCTGCACGCCGTCCGCAACGAACGCGTCCACACGGTCGTTCTCGACCAGGAGCGCCCCCTCGGGGAGGTCTTTCACATAGACGAGCTGGACGCCGAGCGCCTTCTCGTCGTTGAGTTTTCGTACTGCAGCTTCATTCGACGACCCCTGAAGCGCAGCAACGCGCCGGCCCTTCAGGTCCTCGATTTCCTTGACCGCCGATGCCGCTTTCACCAGCAGCTGCGTGCCGGTGACGTAGACGATCGGCGAGAACTCGACCTGTTCTTGACGTGTCAGGAAATTCGAGGTGGTGCCGCATTCGAGGTCGATCGTTCCGTTGGCGACCAGCGGGATCCGGTTGGTGACGTTGATCGGCGTGAACGTCACCTTGAGATCCGGCTTGTTCAGCCGCAGCCTCACGGCATCGACCACCTTCATGCAGAGGTCGACGGAATAGCCTTCCACCTTCTGATCATCGTTGATGAAGGAGAATGGCGCCGAGGCCTCGCGATGGCCGATGTCGATGGCGCCACGCTCCAGGATGCGCTTGAGAATGGCGCTATTGCCGGGCCCCTGTTCTGCCGAAGCCGCCGCGATCAGGCCTGCCCCGATCGCGAGGGATGCCATTGCCACAATGCCCAATCTGCGCAGTTTCATCGGATGTCCCTTCCAGCCCTTCGGTCCGGCAGGACAACGCTACTGCGGCGATACCGCACATTTCCAATGCGAATGCGCGCGGAGTTGATGCGGAATTGGCATCGGCTGATCGGAGAAATCAGGCTATCGTACTCGCCACGAGAGATCGCAGGAAGGCACCATCCATGCTCGATATCCGCTGGCTCGAGGATCTGGCCGCTGTCGCGGAGACCAGGAACCTGACGCGTGCCGCCGAATTGCGGAATGTCAGTCAATCCGGGCTGAGCCGACGGTTGCAATCGCTCGAAAACTGGGCCGGCGCGGCCTTGCTCGACCGCCGAAAATCGCCGATCGAACTGACCGATGCCGGGACACAGTTGCTGGCCACCGCCAACGATGTCATTGGACGGCTCAATGCCACCAGGCGCGCCCTCAGGGAAGACCGGGATCAGGCGACGCGAAGCGTGCGCTTCGCTGCCCCTCACCTGCTGTCCGTGACGTTCTTCCCAAAGTGGCTGCCGCAAATCCAGGCCACGATCGGATCGACGCGGCTGACGATCCTGTCCGACAACCTTCCGGGCTGCTGTGACGCCTTCGACGACGGCGCGGTCGATTTCGTCGTCTGCTACCTGGATCAGGCCGGCCGGCTGAATTCGCCCGGCGGAAAGACGCTGTCGATCTCGACCTGCCAGTCGCTGATCATTGGCCAGGAGAAGCTTGTGCCGCTGTCCGCCGTCGACGACGAGAAGCGGCCTCTGCATGATCTGGCGCCGGAGCCGCGTCGGTCGATTTCCTATCTCGGCTACAGCAATGAATGCTCACTCGGCTGGGCCGTCGAGCGGAAACTGGCCGGTGCGACAGACATGCCCCAGCTCAATCGCATCTATGAAAACTCGCTGGCCGACGGATTGCGATCGATGGCCTTGTCCGGCCTCGGCGTTGCCTGGCTGCCGCTGACCACGACCCATCAGGACATTCTCCGCGGCCGTCTCGTCCGCACCGGCTCGCCGGACCTCGACGTCGATCTCGACATCCGGATCCATCGGCCGCAGCGGCGCCTCAGCCGGCGCGCAGAAGAACTCTGGTCACATCTGGTCGCGACCCGCCCGGTCGTCGAGCTCCCGGAGCTTGTGCCTGGCGTGCGGAAGGAACGGGCTTGACCGTCATCCGCCAAACGCGAACAGCTCGATCGGCTCGCTGAAGCCGCGCACGGCATGCTTGCCGACCCGCTCGAGCTCGAACTCCTTGTCGACCAGCTCGGCAAAGTCGCGCGACAGCAGCACCGGCTTGCCGATCTGCTTGGTGAGCGCCTCCATGCGCGAGGCCATGTTGACGGCAGGGCCGATCACGGTGAAGTCGAGCCGGCTTGATGATCCGATATTGCCGTACATGACGTCGCCGACATGGACGCCGATGCCGTAATTCAGCGGCGCGCGGCCCGTGCCGTTGTTGCGCTGGTTCAGCGCAGCCATGGCCTGACGGGCCTCGGTGACCGCGCGCAAGAGATTGGCGCAGGCGTTGGGCTGGCTCAGCGGGAAGATCGCAAGCAGGCCGTCGCCGATGAATTTCAGGATCTCGCCGCCGTGGCGCGCGATCGGGTCGGACATCGCGTCGAAATAATCGTTGAGGAGATCAATGACATCGTCGCGTGGCCAGTTGTCGGAAATCTTCGTGAAATCGCGCAAGTCGCAGATCATGATCGCGGCGCGCACCGTCGTGCCGGTGCCGCGACGTGTGGCACCGGCGAGGATCAGCTCGCTGGCGTGGGAGCCGACATAAGTCTCCAGCAGCGTGCGCGCGAGGCGGTTCTTGATACGGATCTCGCTGACCAGCGCCAGAACCGGCAGCAATTTCTTCAGCGCCGCGATATGCGAGTCCTCGAAGCCGCCGGGGCGGTCGGTGGCAAAGGTGACGAGATGGCGCTTGCCGAGGGTGTGGTAGAGCGGCCAGGCGACATAGTCGGTCAGGCCCTTCGCGCGCATCTCTTCATAGAGCGCGTGCTTGCGGCCGAGCGCGGGATCTCGTTCGAGATTCTCGCGCACTTCAGTTACGCCGTTCTGCATTTCGTTGGCGGGACTGCCGATGAATTCGGAGCGCTCCCTGACGTCGAAGTCGACCCGCGCGATTTCCGCCTCGCGCATGCCGTCGGCCCACATGAAGCGGGCTCCCAGCCATTGCGGGTGCTGGATCAGCACGTGAAGCGTCGACCGCTTCAGCGGAATGCCGGCTTGCTGGATGCGGATGCACATCTCAGCAAAGATGTTGTCGATGAATCGCTCGTTATGCGTGGCGTTGGTCAGCCAGTCGACGACGCCGTCGGACAGTGTGGGGGCATTCTTAGCTGGCACGTTCATATCCTGGCCTTCGGCGGCGGTCTGCATCGGGGGAGATATCGTGTTGCGACGCGGCCGCGTCAACCTAGCCAGTTGCACGGATTGTGCGCATCGGCAGGCTCGGCCGGGTCTAGCCGACGAGACGGATCGACGCCAGCACCGCGAGCCCCGAGACGAGCGCCAGCGTGGACGGCCGGGCCAGTTCGACTCGCAAGGTGTTTTCGTGCGAAATCGAAAAATCTTCGCCGTCGAGACGAATGCCGCAATCGCCGATCGCCGCATAGAGCAAATGCGTCCCGGCGGGCAATTGCCGCTCACAGGGCTCGCTCAGCGCCGACATCTCGATCTCCGCCGCGCCGCGCCGGGCCATCAGATTGACGACCTCGACCGGGCCGGCTTCGAGCTCGGTCACGATCTCCATCTCGCCGGCGAAGCGCACGGTCGTGAACGGCTCGCGCTCATCGAACTCCCGTCCCTCGGTTTTCAGCACCAGCCCGCGCCCGCCGACCACCATCTGCAAGCGGTCGATACCGGGCATGTATGAGAACGGCCCGGGCGCCACGATCGGCGTCGAAGCGAAGCGCCACAGCAGGCTGTCCCAATCCTTCGTGATCGCGCCGGGACGGTGGGCGTCCGCGATATCGGTAAAAACCCCGCCGCCGTTCTTCCAGGGCGCGCGGGTGTAGTCTTCGGATTTCAGCAACGTGGTTTTCATGTCTACGGACGTCCCGTCGAGGATCATCCGCGCATCATTAGCCGCCTCACGCCGTCGCGTCGATGGTGCGAAGCTTTTGGAAGGGCCGGTCTCTACTTCTACGGACAAGGCGCGCCTGCCGCGCCCCATTCTTCGACGAGCTTGCCGAGTTCATCCGACGACAAGGGCGGCCTTCGCTCCGGCTCCACGGTCCAAGCCCAACGCACAAGCGGCTCCTTCGTGACGTGATCAACAAGGTCGGCGATCGTCTTGCCGCCATTGCTCTCCGGTTTCCTGACTTGTTCGCATATCTCGGCACTCGTCTTGCCGAACCACTGCATTTCGAGTGGTGCGAGACGCCACTCCGCGGCTCCCTCAGGACTCGTTGCTCCCGGCGGACCATGCGGTGTGTCGGAATTCTGTTTCATGTGGCACGTCGTGCAGGCGAGATAATGAGCGCCATCATCGCCGCCCTTGGCGCTGATGTTCATGCCATGCGGCCGCGGCGAGTGCTCATATTCGGGCCCGGACCACATCGGCACCCGATCGGGTCCGACATGGCAGTTGGCGCAGCGCGGATGCGAAAAGACCTGATGGATCTTGCTCCACAGCTCGAGCCCGCGCGCCCGGTCCTGGCCGTGGGCCGCAATGGGACTTGCCGCCAGAAGGACAGCGAGCACGTAGCGGATCATCGGCTCCCTCCTCTCAGACGAAGTTGATGCCTTCGGTCTTGTTCAACGGCAGACTGCGGGCGCGTATTCCGGTTGCGGCGAAGATGGCATTGGCAAGCGCGGGCGCAGCCGGCGGAACGGCCGGCTCCCCGATGCCCCGGATGTGCTCCACCCCTGACGTCTCCAGGGCCCTGACCTCGATCTGCGGCGCCTGATAAAGCCGCATCCCTTCGTATCGATGGTAGTTGGTCTGAACCGCCCGCCCATCCTCGAAAGTCAGCTCGGCATTCATCGCGTGCCCCAGCGCCCAGATCGCGGCGCCCTCGACCTGATTCCTCAGATTGTCCGGGTCGAGCACCCGGCCGACCTCGGCTGCGACGAAGACACGCCGGATCGCGATCGCATCACCGACTTTCTCGACCTCCACCACCTCGGCGACGGGCACGCCGAAGGACAGCGTGAAGGCGAGGCCGCGCGCGCGGTTGGGGCCGGGAGGGCTGCGCCAGTTCGACATCTCGCCGACGGCCTCGAGCACTTCATGCGACGTCGCATAGAGGGGATTATCCCCGGATTTGCTCAACAGCAGCCGCTCCTCCAGCGGGTCCGCGCCCGCGGCGTGGATCAATTCATCGAGGAAACACTCGTGCATGAACGCGTTGCCGGACGCGCCGACCGAGCGCCAGGAGCTGACAGGCACCAGCTCGGGCACGCGATAGCCTCTCACGCGATAGTTCGGAATAGCGAAAGGCTGGTCCCACGCGCCGGCCAGGATCGCCGCATCGGGGCCCAGGAAAGGCAGGTTCAGCCGGCTGAGTTGCGACGCATTCACGGATGGAGCGGCAATCTGGAGATCATAGGCGTCGACATGGCCGTCCTTCACTGCCCCACGCATCTTGGCGACGGCAAGCGGACGCGGGAAATCGTGCGTCATGTCCTCCTCGCGCGTCCATGTCATCTTGATGGGGCTGCCCCGATACGCCATCGCCAGCTCGATGGCCTGGCGCACGTAGTCGTCCTCCAGGCGTCGGCCGAAGCTGCCGCCGCAGAGCTGCGCGTGAACGTGGATGTCGCCTTCCGACAGCCCTGTCATCTCCCGCGCCGTCCTCACCAGGAAGGCCGGAATCTGCGTCCCCGTGCAGATGTCGAGCTGGCCGTCCTTGAACTGGACGACGGCATTCATCGGCTCGAGCGGGGCGTGCGCGAGATAGGGTACGCTGTACTCGGCCTCGATTTTACTCTCCGGCTTGATCGCGGCATCGACATCGCCATCATCCCTGCCAATGCTCAGGCGGCGCGCCGGGATGAAGGAATCCCTCACCTCCTTGAACATCGCCGCGCTGTTCTCCGGATAAGGCGCCTTGTCCCATCTGAACTTGAGCAGCCTGGCCGCCTTGAACGCGCGCCAGGTGTTGTCGGCGATGACGCCGACCCCGCCCTTGACCGGCACGATCTTGAGCACGCCCTTCGCCTTTTCCGCGGCGGAATCGTCGCAGCTCAGCATGGTCCCGCCGAGGTGCGGATTGGCGCAGACCGTGGCGTAGACCATGCCGGGCAGCCTGATATCGATGCCGAAGGTCGCCGTGCCCGTGCACTTGGCGACCATGTCGATGCGCTGCATCGGCTTGCCGAGATAGCGCCAGTCCTTCGGGTCCTTCGGCTTGATGCCGGACGGCACCTCGATGGTCGCCGCCGTCTCGGCGAGCGAGGCGTAGCTGAGTGCTTGCCCGCCCGGCAGGATCACCGCACCATCGCGCGTCGTGAGCTTGTCCCTGGCAATGCCCGTCTGTTTCTCGGCGGCACGCAGCAGCACCTCGCGCGCGGTCGCGCCGGCGATGGACAGCTTGCGATAGCCATCAGCCACGGTCGAGGAGCCACCCGTCAATTGAAGGCCGAGAAGCTTGGCAGCGCCATAGCCGGCGGCTTCCGCAATCGTCTCGAAATGGCCGATCACCGAGAGCGGCACGCCTTCCCTGACCACCGTGGTGTTGGCGTAGACCGCGCTCGGCGCTCCCGGATCGTATTTGATATCGTTCCAGGCGATGTCGAGCTCTTCGGCGACAAGCGCCGCTTGCACCGAATAGGCCCCCTGGCCGAGATCGGCGCGCGGCGTGATGATCGTGACACCGCCTTGGTCGATCCGCACATAGGGCGTCAGCATGCGTGCGCCCGGTTTGAGGCCGTTGCTGAGCCGCCGGTTCACGCGGAACGGCTCGGTGGCATAGAAGCCGAAGACCAGGCCACCCGCCACCGCAGCTGCTCCGACCAGCGCGGCGCGCCGCGACATCGTCCCATGGCGGCTCACAGCTTTTGTCCTTGCAGTTTTCGGGCTGCGCTCCTGATGGCCGCGCGAATACGCGTGTACGTGCCGCAGCGGCAGAGATTGGCCGACATCACGTGATTGATCTGTTCGTCGAGGTCGCCATCGGAGAGAGGCGGCTTGCCTTCGACCTTGTCCTTCAGCATGGCAGCAGCGGCCATGATCTGCCCGGACTGGCAATAGCCGCATTGCGCCACCTGATGCTCGATCCAGGCCGACTGCACCGCATGCAACGCCTGCGGCGTCCCCAGCCCCACGATCGTGGTCACTTTGGCCTCGTCCCTGACGTCGCCAATCCTGAGCGAGCACGACCGCATCGGCCGGTCGTCGACATACACCGTGCAGGCGCCGCACACCGCGATCCCGCAGCCATATTTCGGACCGGTCGCTCCCAGCTCGTCGCGCAGCACCCACAACAGCGGCATGTCGTCTTCGACATCCACCTTGCACGACATTCCATCGACCAAGATCGTGCGCATGACCGCTCCGGAAAAACAGATGGTCTGACGAAATCAATTGCCGGGCGATCGGCCCAGTCTCAACTTAAAGCTTTAATATGCCTCTCATTATCGCGCAGGAATGCCGCTGTGGCAAGGCGATGTCGCCTTTCTGTCCTCCGAACGATTTGTGCTACCCTGCCCTCGCGATCGTCCAACCTTCCGCGAGGCCAGCATGTCTGCAACTGACAAGGTTTTCGCCGGCTCGGTTCCAAAGCTCTACGACGAATATTTGGTCCCTCTGATCTTCTCCGTCTATGCCGACGATCTTGCCAGGCGCATCGCGGCGCTATCGCCTTCGGACCTGCTCGAGATTGCCGCTGGCACCGGCGCGGTGACGCGCGCGGTGGCGGCGCTGCTGCCTTCGGGCGTCCGCTATGTCGCGACCGACCTCAACGAGCCCATGCTGGCAATCGCAAAGCAGCGCCAGGGTGACGATCCCCGCATGAGCTGGCGTCAGGCCGATGCGCTGGCACTGCCGTTCGAGGATGCCGCGTTCGACGTCGTCTGCTGCCAGTTCGGCGCCATGTTCTTCCCGGATCGCAGCAAGGGCTACGCCGAGACGAAGCGGGTGCTGAAGCCTGGTGGCACCTATTTGTTCAACGTGTGGGACCGCATCGCGGACAATGTGTTCGCCGATGAGGCGACCGCCGCGCTCGGCGAGGTGTTTCCCGACAATCCGCCGCTGTTCATGGCGCGCACCCCGCACGGCTATCACGACAAGGCGGTCATCAAGGCCGATCTCGAGCGCGCGGGCTTCAGGGAGATATCGATCGAGACGCTGACGGCGACGAGCCGCGCGCCCTCCGCGGACGACGTGGCGATCGCTTATTGCCAGGGGACGCCGCTGCGCGGCGAGATCGAAGCCAGGGATGCGAGCAAGCTCCAGGCCGCGACCGACGCGGTTGCCGGGGCGATCCGCAAACGCCACGGCACAGGAGCTGTCGAGGCAAAGATTCAGGCCCTGGTGATCACAGCCCGGCCGTGATTACCAGAAGCTCCGCTGCATCGGCTGCGCCGGTTGATAGTACTGGTACTGGCCGGCGCGGCGGCGCGGATTGACGGGCTGTGGATTGGGGTCGCGCTGCCCGAAGAAGAAGAAGCCATTGCCGCCGAAGCCGCCGCCCCAGCCGTCGTCGCTGGCCATTTCCACCGGCGGCGCAGTCGGCTTGCGGGTGATGAAGCCGCCTTGCGGATGGTTATTCAAAACCGCAACGAACTCGGTGCGGTAGTTGGTCTCGGCGCTCAGAGGCTCGTCCGAGATGATGATCGAGGAACGCGGCACTGCGGTCGGCCCAATGCGATCCCACACCTCCTGCGGGATGGTGATGCGATCGAGCGCGTTCTTGGCGCTGTCGCCTTCGTCGATACTGACCACGCTCCAGCGCAGGCCGGTGTCGTTCTTGGCCATCGCCGTGAAGATGTGCGTGCCGAGCGGCTGCTCGGGATTGCGGATCGTGACGGGAACCTCGATGCTGGTGTCGAACACCTCGCCGCCGCCATCCGGCGCCGGCTTGTGGGTGTTGCGGCGGACGTAGAGCTTCTGCGTCGAGCGGCTGATGTAGACCGAGACCGGCTCGAGCGCGAGTTTGGCGTCAGTCGCAGCTTTCACCGCATCTGCCTTCTTGGTCGCTGCGGCCTTGGCAGCGTCCTTGGTGGCGGCGACGGCGTCGCGCTTGGGCTGCGCGGCGGCCTTGGCGGTGTCGAGCTGGCTTGCCGCATCCGCGGCCTTTGTCGCGGCCTTCTGCTTCAGCTCATCGGCCTTTGCCTTGGCCTGGTCGTTCTTGGCATTGGCAACCAGCTTGTCGGCATAGGCGTTCTCGGCATCGGCGCGCGCCTTCTGCTGCTCCAGCTTGCGCAGCGTCGTCGGCAGCGACTGCGCCTCCTTTGCCGCCGCCGCCGCAGCCTTCTTGGTCTCGTCGGCGACCCTGGTGGCCTCGTCCGCCTCGGCGGCGAGCTTGCCGACACGGCCGGGAGCCGCCGCAATGGCGTCCTTGCTCGGCACGAACAGCGAGGGATGCGAGAAATCAACTGGCGCGGCGTCGTTCGGCGAGATGATCACCCGCATGCCGATGTTGGTCTTGTCGAACAGGCTCTCGGCGAAACCGAAGGGCATGCGGACGCAGCCGTGCGAGGCGGCGTAGCCAGGCAACGGTCCGCCATGCAGCGCGATGCCGTTCCAAGTGATGCGCTGCATGTTCGGCATCCAGGCATCGTCATACATCGAGGAGTGGTGGTCCTTGTCCTTTTCGACGACGGCGAAGACGCCGGCCGGCGTCTCGCGTCCGGTCGTGCCGGTCGAGACCGGCGCGCGCAGGATCCAGCCCTCGGAATCGTAGAACGTGACCTGCTGGCTCTTGATCGACACGATCGCCATGATCGGCTCGCCGGCCTCGCGCTGCGCGACCGCCTCGGCGGTCTGGCGCGGCTGCTTGGCGGCAAGGGTTTCGCTCGGGGCGGCCAGCGCGATTGCTAACGCGAACATCACAATTCCGGGAGCCCCCCAACGCCGCATCACTCGATTGGATTGCGCCGCCGCCATCAGGTCTTTCATGCCATTCCCCGGTTGCCTGTCCGCACTTGTATCGCTGATCCGTCAGATTGCGATCTTTGGATTAAGAAATCGCAGCCACCTTCTGTTCCTTTTCCGGCGAAATCAGGTCCGTTCCGGCGACGAAACTCTCATATACGAGGGTCCGCGCGGGCGGAAGGGTGGTCCGCGGCCAAGGCTGGGCCGGAGCTGACGATCGCGCGACGCGGCAGAATGTCGGCTATCGGAGGGGACGCGATGTGACTGAAATCACAGAAAATTGCCTTAAGCCGCGGCCGTCCTGGCCGTACCCTGCGCGGCAGCGTATCAGAGGATGAACAGGTGTCCTCAGCTCTCTCGCAAATTGCCGCATTCGTGGCTGGACTGGCGCTCTTCACCACGGGCTTCATCGTCTTTCCCGTCGGCCATACCATGAGCCTGGCGAAGAGCCTGACCATCTCGGTGTCGTTGGCCGTCCTCGCGGCCGTCCTGATCGGGGTCGCCCGCAACTTTGGTTCTTGAGTCGGGCGGCTATTTGCAGCCGACGTCACATTGCGGCCGAACCCAGCGGTTTTCATTTCCATTACAGTTCTGTGACATGGACCACAGTGACTTGCCGGGCCTGCTGATAGCTTCGCACGCATGAAGAAACATCTCAGGCTCCCGATCGTCCTCACCGCCCTTCTCGTCGCCGCGCAAAGCTTCGCTGCCGAGACCACGGGCGCTGGCTCAACCTTCGTTTCGCCCGTGATGGCGAAATGGATCGACGCCTACAAGGCGAAGACCGGCAACACCGTCAGCTATCAGGCGGTGGGATCGAGCATCGGCATCGGCTTGATCAAGAAGGCCACCGTCGATTTCGGCGCCACCGACATGCCGCTTGATCCCAAAGAGCTGGACAAGCTCGGCATGATCCAGTTTCCGATCGTGATCGGCGGCGTCGTTCCGGTCGTCAACATCGACGGCGTCAAGCCAGGCCAGATGCACTTCACCGGAGAGGTGCTCGCGGGCATCTATCTCGGTAAGGTCAAGACCTGGAACGATCCGGCTATCCGCGCCATTAATCCTGACTTGAAGCTGCCGAACGCGCCGATCACCGTCGTGCATCGCATCGACGGCTCCGGAACGACCTTCAACTGGTCGAATTATCTTTCCAAGGTCAGCCCGCAATGGAAGACCAGCGTCGGCGAAGGCACGGCGGTCGAATGGCCGGTCGGCCTCGGCGGGCGAGGCAATGACGGCGTCGCGTCGCTGGTCAGCCTCGTGCCCGGCGCGATCGGCTACCTCGAATATGCCTATGCGCTGCAGCGGCTCGACAAGATCTCGTTCGGCGTGGTGCAGAACAGCGCCGGCCATTTCGTGGTGCCCGATGCCGCGTCGTTCCAGGCGGCCGCATCGAGCGCGGACTGGACGGCGGACAAGGATTTCCATCTCGTCCTCACCGACGCACCGGGCGAGGATGCCTATCCGATCACGGCCACGACGTTCGTGGTGATGCCCAAGCAGCCGAAATCTCCGGAGCGATCGACTGCTGCCATCGACTTCATGCGCTGGTCGTTGGAGAGCGGGAAGATTCAGGCCGAAACGCTCAACTACGTTCCGCTACCGCCGACCCTGGTCGAACAGGTCGAGATGTACTGGCAGCAGAGCCTTGGACCGGCAACCGTGACGGCATCCGCCAGCGTCAAGCGATAAGGCTCAACTCATGACGCGCCGGACTTACGGCGCGCCAACGGCCTTGTTGGCGACGAGGGTCTCGATCTCGGCCTCGCTCAGACCGGCCTCACGCAACACTTCGCGCGAATGCTGGCCGAGACGCGGTGCCATGCGGTGAATGCTGGCCGGGCTCTCGGAGAATTTCGTCGCCGGCCGCGCCTGGCGAATTCGCCCTTCCGAGGGGTGATCGATATCGGCAAACAAGCCGACCGCCTCAAGATGCGGCTGCTCGCCGATCTCGGTCAGCCTGGCGAAGGCGGTGTGCGGCACGTCGAGCCGCAGCAACAGCTCCTCCCACTCCGCCGTTGTGCGGGTCGGCCCGATCTCGCTCATGCGGTCGTAGACCTTGTCGATGTTCTGGGAGCGCAGCACGGGATCACGCACACCGAGCTCGTCGATCAGCTCGGGGCGGCCGACGGCTTCGAAGAAGGCGCACCAATTGTCCCCGGAATAGGGCAGCATCGTCAGCCAGCCATCTTTGGTCTTCACCGGCCGCCGGTTCTTCATGCGCTTGTAGCCGGTCGGCCCGATCGGCGGATCGAAGGCGTGTCCGCCCAGCATCTCGATGCTGTTGAAGCCCGCGATCGTCTCCAGCATCGGCACCTCGACCATCTGGCCCTGCCCGGTGCGCTCGCGGCGGAACAGCGCGGCGGACACCGCGCCGACCATCGCCATCGCGCAGATCTTGTCGCCGATCAGGCTCGGGACGAATTCCGGCTTCTCGTCCGATCCGATCGAGGATGCGAGGCCTGAGGCTGCCTGGATGATCTCGTCGAAGGCGGGGCGCGCAGCCCAGGGCCCGTCCTGGCCAAAGCCGGTGGCGGCCGCATAGATCAGACGCGGATTGAGCTTTGCGCAGTCGGCGTAGCCGAAGCCTAGCCGCGCCATCGCGGCGGGGCGCACATTGGTGACGAGTGCGTCGACGGTCGGAATCAACTTCGCCAGCGCTGCCTTGCCATCGGGATGTTTCAGGTCGAGCGCGAGGCTGCGCTTGTTGCGGTTGACTGCCATGAACTGACCGCTCATGCCGCGGTTCCGGAACAGGCCGGTGTAGCGCCAGGTGTCGCCTGCGGGCGGCTCGATCTTGATGACATCCGCGCCCCAATCGCCGAGCATTTGCGCGGCGTACGGACCGAACAGCACACTCGTCAGATCGAGGACGCGGATACCGCTGAGAGGGCCGGTCGGTGTCGTCATGCCGTCAACGTCCTCCACTTCTGTTCTTGGTTATCATCGGCCGCATCGCTGACGATGTCGGCGAGGGAGACGATACATGGATTATCAGGTGTGAGATGTAGCGCAGAATTCAGATGCGTATGCGTAAGCCGCAGCCGTTCCGTAATACGCTTGATCGGCGACTTAGACGCCCAGCGCCTTGCGATTGAACGTCCGCAGGAAGCGCAGCGACAAGGTGCGCACGTTCGCGACATTGAGAAGCCACGCGGCGACGACGTAGGCGAGGCCGCCCGCAACGCTCACGACGATCAGCGCCACGATGCCGGTGCCACTGACCTGCGACCGCGCGAGAAGGATCGCAGCCGCCATCACCGCGGCTGAAGCCACAACGCCGGCAAGGCGGTTGAAGTCGAACGGCACAGAGTGGGCGCGGCGCATCAGCACGACGGCAACGACGAAGCCGATCGCCTCGGTGGCGAGCGTTGCCAGCGCAGCGCCGTAAATGCCGTAGCCCGAGACCAGCGCCACCATCAGCGCCACGCTCACGATGAGCGTGAGGAACGACTGCGCGGCCAGCATGAACGGCCGCTCGGCAAGCTGGAAGCTGATCTGGACATAGAATTGATTGGCGATGCCGAAGAAGCGGGCGAGCACCAGCGTCGGCAACAGCGCCGAGACGCCGGCGCGGAAATCGACACCGACGAGCGTTCCGGCGACCTGATCGGCCGCGAGCGCCAGCCAGACCGCGACGGGCGCGACGACGACAAGCAACAACTCCAGGCTCTCGGTCAGCCGCTCCCGCGTCGTCTCGTTGTTCTTCTCGGACAGCGAGCGGAACACCAGCGGCACCGTCGCCGCGGCGACGCTGGAGGCGATCATGACCATGAATTGGCGCGGCAGATCGGCGGCAACGCCGAAGATGCCGGCGGCATCCTTGCCGAGCAGCCAGGCAACGATGAGCCGGTCGCTGGTCGAGTAGAGCGCGACCGAAAGACCGGCGAGCGTCAGCGGCAGGCCGTAGCGCGCGAGCTGGATGAACTGGCCGCGCTGGAAGCGCGCGATCTTTGTACGGTCGCCGACGAGATTGAGGATAATCCCCGAGAGCGAGCCGAGACCGAACGCAGCGAGCAAGCCCATGCCGCCCCAGCCGAGCCAGATCCCAAGCAGACCGAAGCCCACGCTCGATACGCTGCGCACGATCGAAATCATCGCAAAACGATAGGGACGCAGCTTGGCGCGCTCGAACTCCTGGCCGACATCGACCGCATTCGACATGATCGCCACGAACATGCTGGCAAGCACCAGCTCGACACTGACATCGCTGCGGAACAGGAACACCAGCGGGGTCGCGGCGCACATCGCAAGGACGGTCAGCACGAAGGCGACCATTGCCGTGCCACGAAAATCCACTTCAGCCGACATCGCCTGGTAGCGCGACACCGACAGCTTGATCCAGGCGAAAAAGATCGCGCCCAGAATGCCCGCGATGCTGATGCCGACGACATAGACGCCATATTCCGCCGGCGTCAGCAGCCGCGTGTAGGCCGTGACGGCAAAGAAGCCCACCGCCGCGGGCAGGATGTAGGCGACGAGATAGATGGAGAAATGGCGATTCAACATGCGTGCACGGGACTGGCGGCCCAAAAACGAGCGGCCGTTAATCAGTTGGACCTTTGGCGATCGGACTGCGCCGCAGCATCTCCCAAGATAGTCATTTAAGTCTGCAGATCGGCCGCCGAATATGGCGCTCCCGCCGCTTTCGCGCGTTAGCGTTAAATATGCCCTGTCCTTGAACGGGCCGCCGCGATCACCGAAAAGAAACCATGATTTCAGGACGTCGCCCGGCCTTTGGTTAATGCGTGGACATGACTAAAATGGACGTTGTTGAGCGGACACGGGCAAACCCGGCCTCCCTGCCCCATGGCGGGACGGACGCGTCTCTGGTCCCCGCGGGCCCCGGCGACGAGCGGATGACGCTCAACCTATTCTTTGAGGAGCGCGACGACCGCTGGTTTCCCGGCGATCGCCGCATCCGGCCGTTGCTGCGGCGGATGCTGCTCGGCAAATCCTGGATCAGCGGCCAGAAGCGCGTGTTCCTCAATCTCTGCGCCGGGCTCGATCGGATCGGGATTCGCTATCGCATCAACGATTACGGCTACATCCGCAAGCACCCGGAGGAACTGGCCTGCATCATCGGGCGTCCCTTCGTGCTCGACTGGTTCGCATGGAAGAACCCGCTGTTGCTGGGGGTTGCCATGTACAACCATCCGGTCGAAGTGCCGGAGCATCGTCAAGATCTCAACACCAAGACCATCCTGGTGCCCTGCACCTGGTACGCCGACATGTGCCGGCCCTATTGGCCTGGTGTCGAGGTCTGGCCTGTTGGCATCGAGACCGATTTGTGGACGCCTATGCCTGTCGAGAAGAAGAACATCGACGTGCTGCTCTACGACAAGGTGCGCTGGGAGCACGACCGCTATGAGAGCGAACTGATCGACCCGATCCGCCGGCATCTCGAGGCCGGCGGCCGCTCGGTCGAGGTGATCCGCTACGGCCATTACAAGGAAGACGACTACAAGGCGGCGCTGGCGCGCTGCCGCAGCATGGTCTTCCTCTGCGAGCATGAGAGCCAGGGCATTGCCTGCCAGCAGGCGCTGTCGAGCGGCGTGCCCGTGTTCGCCTGGGATCGCGGCGGCCCGTGGCAGGACCCGGACTATTTTCCGGACAAGGTCACATACGAAGGCGGCGTGTCCTCGGTACCCTATTTCGATGCACGTTGCGGCCGCAAATTCATCGACGCGGCCGGCTTCGTCGCCGGCTGGGGCGACTTCTGGTCGCAGGTCAGCGCGGGTACCTTCGCGCCTCGCGATTTCGTGATGGACAATCTCACGCTCGAAAAGGGCGCGCTTCACTATTACGGGATCGCTGAAGCGGTGATGCAGCGCCAGGCGCGCTGAGAACACCGTTCGCGAAAGTTAACCCAACAACAGGAAACCTCGGCGTCGCAAGGCGCCGCTTGGTACGATGGCGCGTTGGTTCCGGAAGGACTTCCGCCACGTGACGAAGCTCGACAGACGCCACTTTCTCCTCGGCAGCGCTGCAACACTCGCGGCGGGCGCGGCCGCATCCGCACTGCCGGTGTCGAAGCTTGCGCAGCGCCGTCCAGGCTTCGGCGCCGCCGCTACGCTCTGGGATCTGCAGGCCGATCCGCGGCTTGGCGAAGCCATCGCCACCTATTGCGCCCAAATGGTGCCGGTGCTCGAGCTGAAATGGCCGATGCTGCGGCCGGACGCCCACACCTTCGCCTTCGAGCGTGCCGACGCCATCTATGATTTCGCGCAGAAGAACGACATGACCATGCGCGGCCACGCGCTCGCCTGGTATCATGACATTCCCGATTGGACCAAGCAGATCAAGGATTCGAAGGGCGTCGAGCGCGCCTTCGTCGATCACATCAACACGGTCGTGTCCTACTACAAGGACAAGCTGACGTCGTGGGATGTCGTCAACGAACCCATTCCCGACAATCCTAAGAGCGTCAAGGACCGGCGCGACACGTTCTGGACGCAGCATCTCGGCGACCGCTGGATTCCGCTGGCCTTCCGCACCGCGGCCGCAGCCGATCCCTACGTCAAGCTCGCGATCAACGAGTACGACATCGAGTCGGCGAAGGACTCGTTCATCGCCAAGCGGGCAGCCTATCGCAACCTCATCATGGACCTGCTCGACCAGGGCGTGCCGCTGCACGCGGTCGGGCTGCAATCGCATCTGCATGCCGAGCTCGAGATCGACACCCATGGGCTCGCCGAGTTCGTCACAGAGGTCCGCTCGTGGGGCCTCGAGGTGTTCGTCACCGAGCTCGACGTCGACGATCAGAAGCTGATGGGCAGTGCTTCGGAGCGCGATGCGATCGTTGCCAAGCGCGTCGACGATCTCCTGACCGCGATCTCGGCCAGCGGACCGGTGCGCTCGATCCTGACCTGGGGCATTTCGGATCGCTACAGCTGGATCAACGGCACCTTCAAACGCCCGGACAAGCAGCCGAACCGGCCATTGCCGCTCGACGGCGAGTTCAAGCCGAAGCCGTTCATGGATGTGATCAGCAAGTTCACGAAGGACGCCTAAGGGCCTAGCGCGTTTTTGGCGTCTCGAATTCTGTCGTGTCGCCCAGATGATCGGGAGACAGGCTCGGACCGCGCCGGTCGCGCGAGCTCAGGCGAAAGACGTCTCTGATATCGTCGATCGAGGTCGACGAATAGGACTGGATGCAGAGCGCGACCTGCTCGGGCGATGCGGCGCCCATCATGGCTTCGATGGCCGCGCGATCAAGGCGGGTGTCATCCCAGTGCGAGACCGCGATGCTGTCTTCGGTCACGCGGTGCCGCACCAGAAATTCCGGCGAGCTCGCGACGAAGTTTCCGTACAGCAGATACTCGGAGAATTTCTTCTTCCGGCACAGCGCCAGGGCCCAGCTCAGCCCCGTCTCCGACTTGATCGCATCGGTCATCGCACGTGCGGCATCCTTGTCCCAGACCAGCGCGTTGCCGACATAATCGTCGGCCGGGAACGAGCGGTCCTTGATACCGAGAAGCTGATCGACCGTATTGAGCCACAGCATGTGCAGGGGATGGTCGGCGTCGATCCCGTTGCGCGTGACGAACAACGGGGTCTTTTCGGCGCCGGCATATTGGCCGACGTCGAATTCGCGGAAGAACAGATTGTCCGAGTCGAGGATGCAGACGCGTTGCTCGGGCGCATTGAGCACGCCGGCGATCTTGAGGATCTGCTGGATGTGCCAGCCATGGACGGGCGAGGACAGCAGCGACAGCCAGACGCGACGCTTGCTCAAAAACTGCAGCGCCGGCGGCAGCGCCCAGAGCCATTTCGGCAAGTAGCGCGAGGCCGGCACGATGACGCGCTTGTCGGACGCGAACCGCGCGAACAGCGGCACGTCCTCATCGTTAACAAGAACATAATGCCGCGTGTAACCCGTCAGCCAGGTGTCGATGCTCTCGCTGAGCAGCGAGAAGCGCTCGATATCCTTGGCGTAGCTGGCGGTCAGCAGGGCGACGGAATGCATGATGCGTGCTCAAATGGCCATCGAACCGCACTCATACAAGCGACGGGAGATGTTGGAAACTTCGATTCGCAATCAAGGTAAAATGAAACGAATCGTTAGCCATCCGACGGCAGCCCCTGCGCGATGCCGCGAAAGCGCAGCGGCGCCAGGGCCGAGGCGCGCTGCCACCAGTCGGCGACGCGATCGTCGAGCACGGTTGCTCCGCGGCCCCGGCCAGGGAAGATCCGGATCTGCTGCACCGCTTCGGCCTCGAACCCCTTGCCCTTGCGCGTGATCTTGAGAGCGGCACCTTCGCGGTCGCGCTGTGTCAGCGGCACCAGCAGCCGGCCGCGCGGATTAAGCGAGGCGAGCCAGAGCGGATGTGGATGCGAGAAGCCGGCATGCACGATGATGACGTCGGCCGGCTCGCCAATGTCGCGGCAGCCGTCGCCGTTGATGACCTCGACATTCTGATAGGCGCGCAGGCAAGCCGCAGCGCGCGCAGCAAGCCGCGCGTCGCATTCGATTGCCCGCACCCGCCCCTTCGGGCCGACGATTTCGGACAGGATTGCAGAGAAATAGCCGAGCCCGCAACCGATCTGGACCACCCGGTCCTTCTCACTGATGCCGAGCACGTCGATGAAATGGGCCCACAGGCTCGGCAAGCCCGTGTCCAGCTTGCGGCGCGCATCGATGGCGACCAGCACATTGTCGTAGAGATGGACGGGGTCGGCGTCGGGCGTCAGGCGGTAGCTGCGTGCGGCCTCGCCCTTGATGCGCCAAGGGCCTTTTGCCAGAAAATTTTCACGCGGCACCGTTGCGAGCGCCGCGAGCAGGCGGGGCGAGGAAATCCGCTCCCGCTTCGCGATCAACGCGACGTAGCGTGAACGCGCCGCGGACAGATCACTCATTTCACGGGATCAGCCTGCTGGCGCGGCGGCGCGTCGCCTCCGAGCTCGTGCACGAGCTGCATGGCCTGCTTCAGATCCGGCGTCAGGAAGCCCTCATTGAACCTGCCGACGATCGGTAGCAGCAGCAGGCTTGCATGCTCGCGCTTGCCGGACTCGTGCGACAGCCGCGCAAGGCTGACCGCAGTCCTGAGCTCCCACGACAATGCGCCCTGCTTGCGCGCCGTCTCCAGCGACAGGCCGAACAGGTCTTCGGCCTCCTGCACCGAGGCGGGATGGCCGTCGGACAGGGTGATCTCGCCTTGCAGACGATAGACTTCGGCGAGGTAGGAGTGATCGCCCGTCCGTCGTGCGGTCGCGAGCGCACCGTCCAGCGCGCGCAAGGCGGCATCGCGCATGCCGACCTTCGCATAGGCCTCCGCGAGCAGGCAGCGGAACCAGCAGCCGGCAAGCCAGGAATCCATTGCCTCGTATTCGTCGAGGCCGAAGCGCATCTGGCTGATGCCCTCGTCGGCTTCGCCGAGCTGGGCCAATGCCCAGCCGCGCAGGATCGCCGCCTGCTGCTTCCAGTGCAGGAAATTGTGCTCGGTGGCGATGATCATCGCACGGTTGGCGTGATCGCGCGTCCCCTCGATGTCGCGCAGATGCTGGCAGAGATAGGCGCCGAACACCAAAGCGAAGGCGAGCGAGAAGGGATGGCGAATCTTCTCGGCGTGCAGAATCGCCTGCTCGCTGTGCTGGCGCGCCGCGTCGGGCTGGCCGAGGAACCACAGCAGATAGCCGAGATAGGACAGCGAGACGACGCCGGGATCGGTGCCATGACGCTCCATCAGGTCGGAGTGCAGGTCGGGACTGTAGAGACTGACGCAGCGATGCAGATGATGCTGCGCGGCGGCAAAGCGCCCGCGATAGAGCATGGTCATTGCGATCGAGCGGTGCGCCTCGATCAGATAGCCGGTCTGCTGCGCCGGCTCCGCGCGCTCGTTCAGTCGCTCGCGCTTGGCGAATTTCAGCAGCTCGACGCTGAGATCATGCGCACGGGTGAGATCGGCGCGGATGAAATGGCAGACCCAGAGCCCGCGCGTGGCGGCAAAGGCCTTTTCGTCGTCATCGAGCTGCTGGCCGAGCTCGAGAGCGCGGATGTAGTTCTCCTCGACCTCCTGCACGGCATAACCCTTGGCCGCGATCAGCGCGTTGCCGAGCGCGATCCGCAGCTCGAGCTCCATCTCGTCGGCGCCCTGCATGCGGGCATTGGCCTGCACGACGCTCAAGCCGCGGCGCAGATGGCCGATCGCCTCGAGATTGGCGCCGCTCTTGGCCGCCTGCTTGCCGGCCTTGAGCCAGAAGCTCGCCGCGCCCTCGCTCTGGCCGGACTCGGTCAGATGATGGGCGAGCAGCTCCGGCTCGCGCTCGGTCTTCTCCGGATACATGTCCGCGAGCACGTGGGCGATGCTGGCGTGCAGCTTGCGCCGCTCGCTGTGCAGGAGGCTCGCATGCGCCGCGTTCTGGATCATCACATGCTTGAACGAGTAGAGCGCATCGGGCGGATGACCGCGGCGCATGATCAGGCCTGCTTCCTCCAGATGAGTCAGCGCCGCCTCGATCTGCTCCGCCGGCGTGTTGGCGACCGCCTGCAAGGTCTCGTAGGAGAACTCGCGGCCGATCGTGGCGCCGATCTGCGCGATCCGCTTGAACGGCCCCATCCGGTCAAGACGCGCCATCAGCGAATCCGTCAGGGTTGCCGGAATCGCGAGTTGCCGCCACGGACCCGACAGCACGTAACGCCCGTGCCGCTCGGTCAGGAGGTTGGATTCGAGAACGGTCTTGGTCAGCTCTTCAAGGAACAGCGGCACACCGTCGGTCTTGACGATGATCTCCTCGACGACCTCCTTGGGAAGCTCTCTACCCGCGACACGTTCGACCAAGGCCATGCGCAACGGCCGGCTCAGCCGGTTCAGCACCAGCGTGGTGATGTGCGAATGCGCGTTCCAGCTCGGCTGGAATTCCGAGCGCGCGGTGATGATGGCCAGGATCGGCCGGTTCTGGACCCGGTCGACCAGCAAGTCGACGACCTCGCGCGAGGTCGGATCGATCCAGTGCAGATCCTCGAAGGCCATCACCAGGGGCATCTCGCGCGCAAGGCCGAGGAAATGATTGACCAGCGCCGCGACGGTCGCGTCCTTCTGCTGCTGCGGCGACAGGTCGAGCGGCGGATAGCGCTCTCCGGTCGGGATCGCCAGCAGCGCGGCAAACAGCGGCGTGACCTGCGCGATATCGCCATGCGCAGCGGCAATCGCCGTCTCCAGGCTCGCCAGCGACAGCGCCGAGACATCCTCGCGATCGAGCCCAAGTGAGAATTTGAGCTGCTCGACGAAGGGATAGAAAGCGGTCGAGGTGTAATAGGGCGAGCACTGGAACGAGACCTGCCCGTGCCGGTCGCCTGAGATCCGCTCGAATATTTCCTGAATGATGCGCGACTTGCCGATCCCGGGCTCGCCGAACTTCACGACGACCTGGCCGTCGCCTTCCTTGACCTGCTGCCAGCGCGCCATGAGCAGCGCGATTTCCTCCTCGCGATTGACGAGCGGGGTCAGCCGCGTGCCCATGGCGGCCGCGAAGCGGGTTTCCACGCGCGTGGCGCGCACGACGTGCCAGGCCTGGGTCTTGTCCGCGATGCCCTTCAGCGCGTGGGTGCCCAGATTGCGATAGTCGAACTTGCCCTTCAGCAGCGATTGCGTCGAGGCGGAGATCACCACGCCGTTGGGCGGCGCCAAAGCCTGCAGGCGTGCGGCAAGATTGACGGTCTCGCCGACCGCGGAGTCGCGCTCTTCGGTGCCCTGGCCGACGAGGTCGCCGACCACGACGAGCCCGGTCGCAATCCCGATGCGGACGGCAGGCGCGTGGCTGAGCGCGCCGCGCGGTTCGATCGCGCGCGCGGTCGACAGAACCCGCACGATCTCGAGGCCAGCACGCACCGAGCGCTCGGCATCGTCCTCATGCGCGGTCGGGTAACCGAAATAGACCAGAATGCCGTCGCCGACGAAGCGGGCGGCAAAGCCTTCGTAATGCTTGACCACGCGCACGCAGGTTTCGCGAAAGCTCGCGATCATGTCGCGGACGTCTTCCGGATCGAACTGGGCCGACAGCGCGGTGGAATCCACCATGTCACAGAACATGGTGGTGAGCTGACGCCGCTCTGCGCCGACCTCCGTGCGAACCGGCGGGCGCGCCGGCGCGGCTGGCACTTCCGCCACCTCGGCCTGGAACAGCGCGGCCATCGCCCGCTGCAGCCGCTTGCGATCGCCCAGCGGCAATCCGAGCTCGGCGAGATCAGCCTCGGTCAGATCGCCCATGACGTCGAGATCGAGGCGATGCTGCGCGAACAGATCGGTATAGTGGCCTAGACCGATGCCTTCGAGCCAGCGCTTCAACCCGACTTCCGTCTCCGGCTCTTTCTCCAGCATGGTGATTCTGCCCCACACTCCCACCGCCAAAGGGCTTAAGGTCCCTCAACCACAGATTTTGGGGCCCAAACTTCACCTCAGACTGGACGCGTTCCCTAACTCTTGGGAAGAATAGCTCAATCGGATCAAAAGGGAATGGCATTGTCGGAGATTGCATCCGGGGCGAGAGAAGGATCGGCCGGCACCGGCGCCGAAGCCGCGAGCTTTGCCGACATTGCCGGCCTTCTCGCCTTCTACGCGCGAACGATGCCGGCGGCGCCCGCCCTGCTCGCTCCCGGCCGGCCCCCCCTCAACTATGGTGCGCTCGGCGCAAGGATCGCGCATCTCGTCGAGACGCTGCGTGCCCTAGGCATCGCGCCTGGCGACCGAATCGCGGTTGCACTGCCGCGCGGCGCCGACAGCGCGCTCGCTCTGATCGCAGTCGCTTCAAGTTGCGCCTGCGTCCCCGTCAACCCTGATCTGACGGCAGACGAGCTGCAACGCTATTTCAGCGAGATGAAGCTGGCGGCGCTGGTCACCCGGGCCGACATGAACTCGGCCAGTCGCGACGTCGCCAGGGCGCTCGACATCGCGGTGATCGACTTCGTGCCGGGACCGGAGACGGAGCTCGACGGTTGTGCATTCATCGGCCCGACGGTTGCCCCGGCCTGTGCGAAAGGCGCCGCGAGCGCCGAGGATGACGCCTTCATCCTGCTGACATCAGGTACGGCGGCGCGGCCCAAAATGGTACCGCTGACGCACCGCAACGTGTGTCTCTCCGCGCAAAATGCCGGACGGGTGCTGTCGCTCGCTCCGCAGGATCGCCTGCTCAATGCCCTGCCGCTGTTTCACGCCCATGGCCTGATCTCCGGCCTGCTGACGGCACTGGCCGCGGGCTCCAGCGTGATCTGCACCAATGGTTTCGACGCACCGTCCTTCTTCGGCTGGATGCGCGACCTGCAACCGACCTGGTACACGGCAGTGCCGACCATTCATCGCGCGCTGCTGACGGCCGCAGAGGCCAATCCTGACCGTGCCCGCGGGTCATCGCTGCGCGTGATCCGCTCGGCTTCGTCCTCGCTGGCGCCGGCGATTCTGCATGGGCTGGAGGCAATGTTCGGCGTCCCCGTGCTGGAAACCTACGGCATGACGGAGGCGGCTTCGCAGATCGCGGCCAATCCATTCGAGCTGCGCAAGATCGGCTCGGTCGGCCGCGCCGCGGGCCCCGAGATCGCGATCATGGACGAGACGGGCCGCGCGCTTGCCAGTGGCGAGCGTGGCGAGATCATGCTGCGCGGGCCGAACATGAGCCGCGGCTATTATAATGACGAGGCGGCAACGCGGGCCGCTTTCCGCAACGGCTGGTTCAGGACCGGGGATCTCGGCTATCTCGATGCCGATGGCTATCTCTTCATCGTCGGCCGTATCAAAGACGTCATCAACCGCGGCGGCCAGAAGGTCTCGCCGTTGGAGGTGGAAGAGGTGCTGCTGGCTCACCCCGCGGTCCTGGAAGCCGGCGTGTTCGCCGTTCCCCACGCCAAGCTCGGCGAGAACGTCGCCGCCGTCGTGGTGCTGCGGGAAAATACCTCGGCGACCTCAGACCAGTTGCGCCAGTTCGCGCGCAAGCGTCTCGCCGCCTACAAGGTGCCGAGCCTGATCCGCAGCGTCGCGGCGCTGCCGAAGGGCGCCAGCGGCAAGGTCAAGCGCAACGCGCTGGCCGAACTGATTTCAGCGCCCCATGACGACGACGAAACGCAACTGCCCCGCAGCGAACTGGAGACCCAGCTCGCACAGATCTGGGCCAGTCTGCTCGAGCTTCCGCAGGTTGGCATCGACCAGGATGTCTTTGCCCTGGGGGCTGATTCGCTCGCAGTCACGCAAATGCGCTCGCGCCTGCGCGAACGCTTCAACGCCAGCTTCTCCTTCGAGGACATTTTCGATTGTGCCACTGTCGGCGCTCTTGCCGCGCGGCTCGAAACCACGGCCCATCGCGATCCCACGCTGCCGGCATGGCGTCAGGTCACGGCGGAGGAAGACGCACCGCTGTCGTTCCAGCAGCAACGGATGTATGTGCTCTCGCGGCTCGATCCGACACAGTACAATTACAATGTCGTCGAGGTCGCCCTGCTCAGAGGCGAGGTCAGCCTCTCCGCGCTTCAGGCGAGCTGTGCTGCGATCTGCGCGCACCATGAGGCGCTGCGCTCGGTCTTCATCGAAAGCCAAGGCGAGCCGATGCAGCGGGTGCTTCAGGCGCCGCCGCTCGAGCGGATCAAGCTCAAGCCCTGCCCCGCGGACAAGCAGACTGCCATCGTCAGGCGCGAGGCGCTCAAGCTCGCACAATATCCGTTCGATCTTGCCCGCGAGCCACCACTGAAGGTCACGCTGCTTTCGTTCGACAAATCCAGCCATGCCCTGATCGTCAACGTCCACCACCTCGTCACCGACGGCTGGTCGCAGCGGCTTTTCTGGGAGGCGCTTGCCGCCGGATATTCCGCTGCGCGAAGAGGGGATGCGACGGCGCTGCCCGCGCCCAGCTTCCAGTATCGCGACTTTGCACGCTGGCAACAGAGCTGGGCGCAGACACCAGCAGCGAAAGAGCAGCTCGATTACTGGCGAGCGCAGCTCGACGGTGTCACGACGCTGCCGCTGCGGACCGACCGGCCGAGGCCTGAAGTCTGGAGCGGTCACGGCGCCCGTCATTATTTCGAGTTCTCCAAGACCCTCTCGGCCGACATTCGCGCGCTGAGCCAGGATCAGGGCGTTACGCCCTTCATGGCGCTGCTTGCCGTCTTCCAATGCCTGCTGTTCCGACATACGGGGCACGAGGACGTGGCGACCGGCTCGCTGATTGCGAATCGCAACCAGATCGAAAGCGAGCGGTTGATCGGGCTGTTTGCGAACACGCTGATCCTGCGCAACGATTTCGGCGGCGACCCGACCTTCGGCGAGATGCTGCGGCGGGTGCGCCAGGTCACGCTCGATGCCTATCGCAACCAGGACCTCCCGATTGAGGAAGTCCTGCGCGCGCTGCAGATCGCGCGGCGGAGCGACGGCAATCCGCTGTTTCGGATCATGTTCATTCTCCAGAACGCCTCGATCGAGGCCGCGCACTTCGCCGGCCTGTCGACGCGCCGGCTCGAGGTCGATCCCAAAGTCGCGCGCTTCGACATCACGCTCGAGCTGGTCGAGGCCGAGGGCCGCTTCACCGGTTTCTTCGAATACGCCACCGATCTGTTCGACACGGCGACGATCAAGGGCATGGCAGACCAGTTCAAGACCCTGCTCAAAGCGGCCATTGCCAATCCCGAACAGCGTATCTCGCGGCTGCCGCTTCTGACGGAAGCGGAAAGGCTGCGGCTGCCGGTAAAGGGCAAGCCGACCAATTTCACCGCGCGCGGCAATTTCTGCGAACGCTTCGAGCGGCAAGCGAAGAAGACGCCGAATGCGATCGCGATCTCCGATGGGCATCTATCCCTGAGCTATCGCGAGCTGGCGCGCCGCAGCCGGGCGATCGCGCGATGGCTCGCCCGCGAGGGCGTCGGAGCGGAGAGCGTGGTCGCGCTGCTTGCGGATCGCGGGCCCGAGCTGCTCGCGGCGATGATCGGCGTGCAGCGCGCCGGCGCCGCCTTCCTGAACCTCGACCCCGAGCAGCCTACGACGAGGCTCGCGACCATCCTCGGATCCAGCTGCGCGACCGTGCTGCTGACGGATCGCGCGCAGCCGGCCATGGTCGAGGCGCTGCTCGAGCCGTTGGTCGCGCGCATCCTTGTGGCCGAGATCGAGGATGCCACCGCGCTCGAAGCGACCGGACCAGCCCGCCCTGCGCGCCGCGCAGGCGCGAGCCTTGCCTATCTCATCTACACGTCCGGCTCCTCAGGCGCGCCGAAGGGCGTGATGATCGAGCAGCGTGGGCTGTCGAACCACCTGGCCTCGCTCATCGCCGAGCTTGGCCTGACGCACAAGGACGTGATCGCGCAGACCGCGCCGCAGAGCTTCGTCATCTCGGTCTGGCAGTTCCTCGCCGGTCCGATGGTCGGCGCGCGCGTCCATGTCTGCGGCAATGCCGTCGTTCAGGACCCGATGCTGCTTGCACGGGAGATCGAGCGCGAAGGCATTACCGTGCTCGAGATCGTGCCCTCGCTGCTTCGCGTCATCCTTGAGCGGATGGACGAGGCCACGATGTTGCGCGCCTTCGCCAAATTGCGGTTCCTGATCTCGACCGGCGAGCCGCTGCCGGTCGACCTCTGCCGTGCCTGGTTTGCCCGCTGCCCGAAGGTACCGCTGATCAACGCCTATGGCGCCTCGGAATGCTCCGACGACGTCTCCCTGCACCGGCTGACCCGGGCGCCGGACACGACGACGACCAACGTCCCGGTTGGCGCACCGCTGCCCAACACCCAGCTTTACGTGCTCGATCCGAACCTCGAGCCGCAGCCGGTCGGCGTGGTCGGCGAGCTCTGCATCGGCGGTGCCGGCGTCGGTCGCGGCTATGTCAACGATCCCGCCCAGAGCCGGCAGCGCTTCATCCCCGATCCGTTCGCGCGCGCGGACGGCAGACGGTTGTACCGCACCGGCGACCTTGCCCGCCGCCGCGCTGACGGGACGATCGAATGCCTCGGCCGCGCCGACCTTCAGGTCAAGGTCCGTGGCTATCGCATCGAGCTCAAGGAGATCGAGACTGCACTCGCCGACCACGCCGGCGTGCGCGCCGGTATCGTCGAGCCGCGGCGCGATACCAATGGCGATGCCAGGCTGATCGCCCATGTCGTTGCCAAATCGGGCAGCCAGATCAGCGCCAGCGAATTGCGAGACTTCCTCAAAAGCCGGCTGCCTGTTCACGCGATCCCGTCGGCGTTCCTGTTCCTGGATCAGGTCCCGCTCAACGCCCATGGCAAGCTCGATCGCTCCGCCCTGCTGGCGTCCCCGCAACCGGAGACCGCCGGGACGGAGGCCGCTGTGCCGGCCCGACGCTTCACCGAAAAGGTGCTGTCCGACATCTGGCGCGACCTGCTGAAGGTCGAAAGCCTCGGCGTCACCGACAATTTCTTCGACCTCGGCGGCCATTCGCTGCTGGCGGGCCAGACGATGGCGCGCGTGGCACGTGTGCTCGGGGTCTCGCTGCCGATCAAGACCATCTTCGAGGCGCCGACGATCGAAGAACTCGCCCGGCGGGTCGACGAGGCCGTGGCAACGCCCCCTCAGAAGCCGGCGGCCAGTGTCGCTCGCCTGGTCCAAAGCGGTCCGCCCACGCTGTCGATCGCGCAGGAACAGATGATGCGAATCGAGCAGAATCTGCCTGATCTGCCGCTGTTCAACCTGCCCTTTGCCTTCCAACTGGAAGGCCCGATCGATCCGCGCAGGCTTGCGCAGGCCATCGACGACATCGTGCGCCGCCACGACTCGCTGCGGGCAGCACTCGGCTGGACTGGCGACGAGCCGGTCAACCGCATCATCGCGCCAGCCACGCTCGGTCCGGTCCTGACCGTCGAGACTATCAGCGACGGGCGGCCCCACAACAACAAACGGCGCAAGGCGCTCGAACTGAAGAAGATTGATCTCCTGATCGCGCAGGAGGCCTATGCCCCGATCGACACTGCCAGCGCGCCGCTGCTGCGGGCGCGGCTGCTGCGGCTGCACGCCGAGGATCACGTCCTGCTGCTAACGCTGCATCATGCCATCGCCGACGGCTGGTCGATCGGCGTGCTGTTCGAGGAATTGTCCAACCGCTATGCCGCGCTGGCGGGTCATCCGTCGGCACCTTTGCCGAAGCTGCCGCTCGCATTCTCCGACGTCGCTCGTTGGCAGCGCTGGTGGTCTGGCACCGATGCGGCCCACCGGCAGGCCGCGGACTGGGCCGAGAATTTGCGCGGCGCAGCGCCCCTGTTTGATGGCCAAGCGAGCCCGGGCGCAGCGACCGGCCATCATCCGCTCAGCCTGGAACGCGACCTGGTGACCCGGCTGTCGGCCTATGCGCGCCAGCACAACGCCACTCTGTTCATGTGCCTGCTCACCGGCCTGAAGGTCCTGCTGCTGGCACAGACCGGACGCACGGACATCTCGGTTGCCACCGCCATGGCCAACCGCGCCCAGCCTGACACCGAGCGAATCATCGGCCCGTTCGAGAATACCGTGATCGTCCGCAGTCGAATCACGCCGGATCTGACGTTTGCGCAAGGACTGGCGCGGGTACGTCAAGGCGTGCTCGACGCGCATGCGCGGCAGGAACTGCCCTTCAACATCCTGGCGGATCATCTGGAGCAGGAAGGAATCGACCCGGCGTCGCTGCTCCAGGTCTATTTCACGCTGCAAAATCCGCTGCGTCAGCCGCTCGACCTGCCTGATGTCACGGTGCGATCGATCGGAAATGTCGCGCGCGAGGGTCAGCCGGTGCTGCCGGTCGACCAGACCTGGCTGTCGCTGATGCTCAAGGAGCGCCCGACCGGAATCACCGGTTCGTGCAACTATAAGGGTGAACTGCTCGACGGCGACACGGTCGGCGTCTGGATGGAAGATCTCGTCGCGCTGCTGGGGGCCGCGATCACCCAGCCCAACACGCGGCTCGACCGGCTGCTAGCCCGCAGGGCGGCATGACCGGCTGTACGGGACGAACGAAAGAGTTCACGCGCCAAAGCTGTGAATGATCAAGTTGCATCTTGATTATTTGACGCGAGCGAGCAACATTATTCTCGCGTTTTGATTTGGACTGATATTTTCAACCGGGGGAGTGTTATGGGTTTCATCAAATTTGCCAAGGGCACCTCGCTGAGCGACAAGGACCGTAAGGCCCTGCAAAAGCTGCTCACCGACGAGAGGAAGACGCTTCAGGCCGCTGTGAAAGAGATCGACGCCGCCCTTAAGGTTGTGGGCGGCTCGAAGAAGAAGGCCAAGAAGAAAACGTAAGACTCGTCGGTCGGGACACCGTACGAATCTTCGGACTTCATTTTTTGATTTGGGCCGCTCGCTTGTCGAGTTGGGGTCTCGCATAAGCTTGCGCCTGTAAACCGGCCAGCAATCGACAAGAATTTGCCCGGGTGGACCGCTACAAGCAGTCCGCCCGGTCGCTCCTGATCGCTTGATTCTTCAGTCAGAGCCGGATTTGGCCTCCGCCTGACAGTATGGGCCTCTTCGATGGCAGACGACGGAATTGAACTGTTTATCGGATTGATCGAGAGCATCGACACGCCAGGTGCGGTCGATGCATGCCGGCAGTTGCTCTCGGTCGACGAACGGACCCGCGCCGGCCGCTTCGTGTTCGAGCGGCATCAGCGGCAATATATCTTCGCGCATGCGATGTTGCGCATGGCGCTCTCGCATGCGGCACCCGATGTCGCGCCCGCCCACTGGTCGTTCTCGACCGGGCGCTACGGGCGTCCCTTCGTTGCGGCGCCCGCGACCTCGACAGCGCTGCATTTCAGCCTGTCCCATGCCGATGGCTGCGTCGCCTGCGTCGTGTCACGGCACGAGACCGTCGGCGTCGACGTCGAGGCCGTGTCGCGGCGCGTGGCGCCGCTGTCGACCGCACTCCGCTTCTTTGCCCCGGAAGAGGTCGAGACGCTGCGAGGCCTGCCGGAACCCGCCGCGATCGAGCGCTTCTTCGACTATTGGACACTGAAGGAAGCCTATCTGAAGGCCAGGGGCTTTGGCCTTAATCTGCCGCTCGATGCGTTCGCGATGCAGGTGTCGCGCGAAGCGATCGCGATCAGCTTCAAGCCCGATATCGCCGACGATCCCGCCGGCTGGCGCTTCTCACTATGCTCCCCCTCGCCTTCGCATCGCCTCGCCATCGCTGACGGCTCGCGCGCGGCCGGTGGCCTGCCCATCACCCGCAACGCCTGGCCGCTGCAGGAAGCGGCGGAGTGATGCCGGCGCGGCTGCGCGTCTTTCCCGCGATCTCGCGCAACCGCGATCCCAAAACATATGTCGGCGAACTGATGCGTGTGGCGGAGTTCGCCGACCGCAACGGCTTCGAAGGCATTTTGCTGTTCGAGGGCAACGACGTCTTCGTCGAGCCTTGGGCGATGGCCCAGCATATCATCGCCGCGACGACGCGATCTTCGCCGCTGATCGCCGTTAATCCCGTCTACATGCATCCGTTCACGGCGGCCAAGTTCGTGTCGTCCTTCGCGCAGCTCTACGGCCGCAAGGTCTATCTCAACATGATCACGGGGACCGCGATCAGCGATTTGCACGGGCTCGGCGACGAGCTGTCCCATGCCGACCGCTATGTCCGCCTCGGCGAGTTCGTCGCGATCGTGCGCCAATTGCTGTCGAGCCCGCGGCCGGTGAATGCCGACGGCCGGTTCTATCGCGCCAGCAATCTGCAGCTCCGGCCGCGGCTACCGGCCGAGCTGATGCCGGAATTCCTGATCGCGGGGCAATCGGAGGCAGCGCAGCGCGTTGCGGAGGAAACCGGCTGCATCAAGATGCAGATGCTGCCGCCTGATCTCGAACGCGGTCTCAACGCTCCCGGAATGAATTTCGGCATCTTCGCGCGTGAGCGCGGCGACGATGCACGGCAGGCGGCAAAGGCGCGCTTCCGCGACAACCCTGACGACCGCGAATTGCTCGCGCTCACGGTGGAAAATTCAGATTCCGTCTGGAAGCGGCGATTGTACGAGGGCCAGAGCGGCGAGTTCCAGGATAACGGCTATTGGCTACTGCCGTATCTCACCTTCCAGGCCGACTGCCCTTACCTCGTCGGCAGCTACGCCGAGATCGGCGCGAAGCTGAAGGAGTTTGCGGCGAAGGGCCTGACCACTGTCATGCTCGACATGGTCGCTGATGAGGCCGAGATGCAGCACGCCGGCAGGGCGCTGAAGGCGAGCGGGATGTTTTAGGTTCCTCTCCCTCGCCCCGCTTGCGGGGAGAGGCGAAAAACTCACCTTGCCTCTTCAAACCCCGCCAACACCGAGGTCAGGTTCGCACCCAGAATATCCGAGAGATAGCCGCCCTCCTGCACGAACACGGTCGGCAGGCCCATCCTGGCGATGGCCTGGCCGATGCGGCGGAAGCCAGGCGTGGTGACGGCGAGGCCCTTCAGCGGATCGTGCTCGGAGGCATCGAGGCCGAGCGCGATCACGAGCGCGCCTGGCGCAAAGGATTCGATCGCCTTGCGTGCGACGTCCATCGCCTGGATGTAGCCGTCATCGCCGGTGCCGATCGCGAGCGGAATGTTGAGATTGGTGCCGAGACCGGGCCCCTCGCCGCGCTCATGAGCGTAGCCCCACACATAGGGGTAATAGGCGGTCGGATCGGCGTGGATCGAGATCGTGTAAACGTCCGGCCGCGCGTAGAATATCCCTTGCGTGCCGTTGCCGTGATGGACATCGACGTCGAGGATCACGACGCGCTCGTGCTTCAGCCGCAGATGCGCGGCTGCGATCGCGCTGTTGTTGAGGAAGCAGAAGCCACCGGCCATATCGCGATAGGCATGATGGCCGGGCGGACGGCAGAGCGCGTAGGTCGCATCCTCGCCGTCCATCACCATCTGCGCCGCGGTGACCGCAACGTCGGTCGCCGCGCACGCCGCAGCCCAGGTCCCCGGACCGATTGGCGCTGCGGTATCGGCGGTGTGCCAGCCGAGCTTGCCGACGATATGCGTCGGATAGGTCGCGGCATGGCGCACGGGATGAATGTTGCCGATCATCTCCGGGCCGGAATCGCCGAGCGCGGTCCAGGCGTCCCAGGCTTCGCTGAGGAACGACAGATATTCCGGGCTGTGAATGCGCGCGCGCGGCCCCTGGCCGAATGTCGTCGGCTCGACCAGCTGGTGCTTGCCGTCCTTCAAGCCTTTGAGCAGACGATCGGCACGCTCGGGCTGTTCGGTGGTACGCTTGACGACACCGCGAACCAGGAAGAATTGCGGATCGTGGCTGCGGTGCAGTTCAGTATGGACGGCTTTCACTCAAAAACTCCGTGCTCTCTTACGATGCCACAGAGTTTCTGATCGCTGCAGCGGCTAGATGCAAGCAAGAAGAATGCCGTCCCTGTTGCGCTGCTCTGCGCCTGAAGCAGATCGTCCGTGACTTTCAGCAGCGCCCGCGCTGAAGACAGTGCTCGCGGCCCTGCTGGTCCGTGCGGAAGGACTCAATGAAGCCGCCCTGGCGCTGCGTGACGAAGACAGTCTTGCCGTCGCTGCCGCCGAAGGCGAGGTTGGTCGGCTCTTTCCCCTTTAGCGCGATCTCGCGCTCGACCGCACCATTGGGTTTCATCAGCGCAATCGTGCCCTTGAGAATGCGCGCGACATAAAGGCGGCCGGCAATATCGGTGCGCAGGCCGTCGATCGTGTCGGGCTGAAACGTCTTGACGAGCTTCGCGTCGGTGAGCTCGTTGCCCCGGATCGTGTAGGACCAGACCTGGCCGTTGCTGGATTCGCCGACATAGAGCGTCTTGCCGTCGGGGCTAAGATCGATGCCGTTGGTGGTCCCCATCGCGCGCGGCGCTGGCATGATCTGTCCCTGCACCGATCCATCCGCGGACTTCGCAATGCGCCAGATGTGGCCTTCCCGGCCCTTCCAGTTCGGATCGCTCGCATAGATCGTGCCGTCGCGGGCGATGGTGATGTCGTTGGGCTGGTTCATCTCGTCGGAATGAAACCAGACGATCGGCTCGATGCTTCCCTTGGGGATCGCAAAGATATTGTGCTTCTTGTAGTCGGCGACGAACATTGTTCCGTTGCGATCGAAGCGGATAGCATTGCCGACGCTTCCGTCGGGCAACATCGTGAAGGCCTCCGAGGCCACACCGCCCGCAGGCAACCGGCCGATCGTACCCGGCTTACCGAAATTCACCACATAGAGATTGCCATCGAGATCGGCAGCCGGCCCTTCGATGCCGCGCGTGTATTCGTCGGCAGGCGTCACCTGCGCACTTTCGAACAGCTTCGTTTCGGCAGCGAAGAGCGGAGTCGCGACGACGAGCAGAATACTATGGCACAGGCACCAGAGAGTCCTGCCGGATGTAATAGCCATCGTCGTCGCTGCACTCGCCATTCAAATAGGGATCGGCCGGCCGGAAGAATCGGCTGAAGCCGGGTTTGTCTACAGCGTTCCTTTGTGTCACGACAACGACCTTGGCAGCCGGTATTTCGCCGCATTCCTTGTTCGCCTTGCTGACGAACTTGCGCTGCGGCAGGCCGAGCTTGATACGCATCGGAGTTCCCGGAACCATCCTGGACACGAACAGGTCAACCGTGTTGAGCAGGCCTGCGTAACCGGGCTCGGTTTTGGGCAGGCTCTCGCCGCCCGGCGGCATCAGCTTTTCCGCGCCAAGGCCGCGCAGCCGCGTGCGCAATCTGCCGGAGGCGGGATCGCCCGGATAGATCCAGCCGTCCTGCGACAGCATGAACCTCAGCACGGTCGCATCCTTGTCTGCGTCCGATTGTCCCGCCTTCAGGCCGAAATCGGAATGGCAGCCGACGCAGTGCTTCTCGACGAGATTCTTGCGCAGCGCGGTAAGCCGGATCTTGTTTGGCGCGTCCTTGGCGACGAAGGCAGCAAGCTGGTCGATCAGCGCCTGGCTGCGGGTGTCGCAAGGCAGCGCCGGCGATGGATCGCCGGTGGCGCGATCGATGCGGATGATGGTCTGGTTCTTGTCTTCGACCAGCCAGATCGCGCCGTCTTCCGCGACCGTCATGCCGACGGGGGCGCCTTGCGGCCGAGCGCCATTGACGCGGTGCCAGCCGGCGATCAGCTCCTCGAACGGCGCGGCGGCGACATCGCCAGCGTCGGTCTGAAAATTGTGGGTTGGATCGGCCGCACAGCTGACGTGATAGCGCACCGGCGCCGGAGCTGGTTTCGGGAAGCCGTGGTCGTCGACGTCGTAGATCAGCACGCGGCTGCCGGTCGGGCGATAGCCGTGCAGGCCGACCAGAAGCTTGCCTTCCAGCTCCGGGAATTTGGCGCCGTGATAATACAGCATCGCTAGCGGTGCGCCGTGCGGCGGCAGCAGCGAGAACGGCGGCTTGTAGAGCGGGTTGTTCGTGCAGAGCGTCTTGTAGATTCCGGATTGCATCACGAGCTTGAACTCGGGGCTCGGCGTCGACAGGTCATAGCAGTAGGGCCAGCCATAATGCTTGCCCTGCTCGATCGCGTTGATCTCCTCGTTCGGTTTGAAGATATCGGGCAGATCGCGGCCGTTCTCGCCCTGCAGGAAGGCGTAGCCGGCGTCGGGAAAATTCGGGTGCAGTGCCAGCGCCATCGAGTTGCGCAGGCCCCGCGCGTAGATCGTGTGAGCGGGATCGGGATCGCCAGGCTTCAGCGCCGGAAAGACACCGCCTGAGGGCGGCGTAAACAGCCAGATCGCGGCCATGGCCGAGGGGCCTTCCGCCGGCGCGCAGGGTTTTGTGATCGGCGCCGGCGTGATGCAATCGTCGCTGTGGGCACCGACATTGACGAACAGCCGTCCGTTCTTGTCGAACACGAACTGCTTGAGCGGATGCGCAGCCTCATCCAGCTTGGTCCCGTCAGGCAGCGTGAGGCGGCGGCCCGGCATATGACGGATGATGGTCTCGACCGTGCTGCGCGGATGGTCCGCGAGCGGATCGAACCTGAAGATGCTCTCGGACGTCGAGGCATAGAGCTTCTTGTCCGGCCCGATCACGAGGCCGAATGGATATTCGATACCAGTCAGGAGCTCCTTGAAACGCTGGCCGCTGGCCGCGTGCGGATCGAGCAGCAGCAGCCGGCCATCGGTGTGACCCCAGCCGCCCATGTCGGCCACCACGAACAGGTCGCGGCCCGGAATCTGGATGATCGACCGCGGGAATTTCAGGTGATCTTCCTCACTGGCAACAAGGCCGGCACAGAAGCCGGCCTTCATGTCGATCTGGACCCTGGGAAAGGCGAGATTGCCGCTGCCGCAGGTCTCCGTCCCCACTGCATACCCGCTTTTCTTCATCGGTTCGGATGCGGCCAGCGAGACGAAGCCGGGCAGGACCGCGGCGATGATGGCGACACCTACGCGCAAGCTCCGGCGTCCATTCTGCAATGTGAGATGATTCACAGTGGCCTCTCCACTTTTGGTCGAGGTTGTTTCATGTCGTGCAGGGGCCGTCCAGCCTCACCCGCCTGTGATTAAACCTGTAACGATCTTCGTGGCGACCAACCTCCGTAAATTCCCTTACCGGGCTCGACCCGAATGTTTTGGGAATGCTTGGGGTGGTATCGCTTTGCCGTCCCAATCGCTTTCTACAGGAGGCGCTTATGGTCCAGGTCTACTTTCACTGCTCCAACACCGAGGGCACGCTGATCGACCGCTATGGCGCTGCCGTCGCCAATCTGACCGAGGCGCGCGATCGTGCTGCCCAGATCATGAATTCGATGATCCAGACGCCCGGCAGTGAGGACTGGCGCGACTGGGTGATCCATGTCGCCGACGACGACGGCGAGGAGATTTTCGACCTCCCGTTCACCGCCATGCTCGGCAAGCCGCATTGAGGTGATGCCATGCTGTTCGCGTCCCTGACCCTGCTCCGCCAGCCCCTCACTTTCGTCGCCAGAAAATGGCAGAAGCTGGTGCGGATCGCCGGCACCCCCTATCGCCCCGAGCTACACTACATGCGCGGCCCTGGCCCGAAATGGCACGCCAAATATCAGGCCAGCCGGCTGAACCGCGGGCTGTGAGTTCTGCGGGTTCACCGCTATCTAAAAATCGGTCTCTCCACTCGTCATGCCCGGGCTTGTCCCGAGCATGACGGCGCGCCTACTTCACCGCCCGGTGAACTTCGCCTTGCGCTTCTCGACAAAGGCTTGGCGGCCTTCGACCGCGTCGGCGCTCTTGCGGATGGTGGCCTGAAGCTCGATCTCGCGGCGGAACTGCGCCTCATAGCTCGCGTGCTCGCTCTCCTCAACGAGAGCGCGTGTCGCGACCAGGGCGCGCGTCGGCCCCTCCGCCAAGCGACGCGCCAGCGTCAACGCCTCCTCCATCAGCTTCGCATCGTCGACGACCTGCCGCACCAGGCCAATCTCCTGGGCGCGCTCGGCCGTCAGCGGCTCGTTCAGCAGCATCAGCTCGAGCGCGCGTTGCCGGCCGATCAGCCGCGGCAGCAACCAGGTCGAGCCGAGATCGGGCACCAGCGCAATGCGGCTGAAGACTTGAATAAAACTGGCCGATCGCGCCGCAACAATGATGTCGCCCGCCATCGCGAGGCTGAAGCCGCCGCCGGCCGCCACGCCGTTGACAGCAACGACGACAGGCACGCGGCATTCGCGCAACGCCCTAAAGGCCGGCCAGTAGAACCGCATCACGCCGGCCGCGATGTCCTCGCCCAGCGCTGCAGATGCCTTCAAATTCTGTCCTGAGCAAAATCCGCGGCCTGCGCCAGTGAGGATGAGGGCACGGACCTCCTCGTCCCCGGTCATTTCGGCGACCGCAGCCGCGAGCGCGCCGAGCAGATCCGGCGTCATCGCGTTTAGGCTTGCCGGCTCGTCGAGCGTCAAAATCCCCACGGTGCCATCCCGCGCCTGTTTCACACCTGCCATGTCGCGCCTCCCTTTGGTTGTTCTCGTTGGCGGCAATGTGCCATTCTTCCCGAGCTCAGCCAATTGCGGAGCTTCGACGTCAGCGCAACGAAGCCAAGACAGAGTTCAAGACGCATCATGCCCCACCAGTTCAGCCTCAACCAAATCGTCCGCAAACCCGCCGTCACCTCGAAAGGCGGCATTGTCGCTTCGCAATCGCGGCGGGCGGCCGAGGTGGGAGCGCAGGTGCTGGCGGCGGGCGGCGACTGCGTCGACGCGATCGTCGCGACCACGTTTGCGCTGAACGTTCTTGAGCCCTGGAACAGCGGTATCGGCGGCGGCGGCGCCATGGTGCTCTACCGCGCCAGGGAAAATCGCTACGAGGTGATCGACTACGGCATGTGCGCGCCGCTGAGCATCCGCGCGGCCGATTACCCCATCGTTGGAGACCGCGTCGCGACCGACCTGTTTCCGTGGCCGCGGGTCAAGGACGACCGCAACATTCACGGCCCCGGCGCGATCGCGGTGCCAGGTGTCGTTGCCGGTATGGAGGAGGCGCACCGTCGACACGCCAGGATGAGCTGGAAAGACCTGGTCGCGCCGGCAGTCGGGCTCGCCGGCGAAGGCCTGCTGGTTGACTGGTGGACTGAGCTGACGATCGCAGGCGCGGCCACCGATCTGCGGCGCTATCCCGCAAGCGCGGCCATGTTCTTGAAAGATGGCCTGCCCCCGAATCCGCCCTGGAGCATCGAAGCCGAAATCCGGCTGCCGCAGGACAATTTGAAAGCGACGCTATCGCACCTCGCCGAGGCCGGACCGCGCGACTTCTATCAGGGCGATCTCGCCAAGAGCATCGCGTCCGACATCAAGGCCGACTGCGGCTCGTTGTCGGTCGAGGATCTCGCCGCGTTCCGCAGCCATCTGCGCGAGCCGCTGGCGATCCCCTATCGCGGCGGCAAGGTGCTGGCGACGCCAGAGCTCACCGCCGGGCCGACCATGGCGCATGCGCTGCGCCTGTTGCAGCAAAATCTGAAGCCGGCAGGCGCGCCGGACGCGGCCGCCTATGCAGAATATGCCGTTGCCCTGCAAGAGGCCTATCGCGAGCGCCTCAAGGACATGGGCGATGCCGACGGCAAGCGCTCGCTCGGTGCGGAATATCTGGCGCCGGCCTGCACCACGCATTTCTCGGTCGTCGACCGGGACGGCAACATCGCCGCGGTGACACAGACGCTGCTCTCGTCCTTTGGCTCGAAATATGTGACGCCGCACACCGGCATCCCCATGAACAACGGCATCATGTGGTTCGATCCGATGCCCGGCACCACCAATTCGCTCGCCCCCGGTAAGCGCTGCCTCACCAACTACACGCCTGTGATCGCCGAGACCAGGGACGGCAAGCGCCTCGCGGTCGGCGCCTCCGGCGGTCGCCGCATCCTGCCCTCGGTCCTGCAGCTCGTGTCCTTTGCGATGGATTTCGACATGGACCTCGATGATGCCATCCACCAGCCTCGCATCGATTGCAGCGAAGGCGCGATCGTGCTCGGCGACACCAGGCTGCCAGCGGATACACGCAAGGCGCTTGCCGCGCGCTTCATCTACAAGGAAGCGCCGCTGCAGACCCTGCCGATGAAATTCGCCTGCCCGAGTGTGGTGATGCGCGCCGGCGATACCAACAGCGGTGCGGTCGAGATCTTTCAGCCCTGGGCCGACGCGGTGGCGGAGAGCTAGATCCCGAACCGGTCGCGCACGCGCCCCGCGATCACGGCCGTGGTGACGCCGACCGGCCAGAACGCATGCATCGGGATCGGCTTGATACCGGTGATGGGCATGTCGATCTCGGCCTTGGCGCCGCCGATCAGCCGGCGCGCGAGCTGCGCGCCCATGGCGGTCGAGAGCGCGACGCCGCGACCGTTGCAGCCGAGCGAGATCAGGATGCTTTCCGCCGGCTCATGCACATGCGGGTAATGATCCCCGGTGATGGCGAGCCTGCTGTTCCAGCCGTGGGTCCAGGCGACGCCCTTGAGCTGCGGCCACAGCCGCTCGGCGTAGCGCATGAGATAGGCGACATCGTCAGGTGATTTGATCCAGCGCATCGGGCCGCGCCCGCCCATCAGCAGGCGGTTGTGCTGGTCGATGCGATAGTAGACCGTGATGTGGCCGCTCTCATAAAGGACCGGACGCGTCGGCATGATCGAGCGAGCGATCTCCTCGGAGAGGGGAGCCGTGGCCGCGATCGAGGAAAACACCGGCACAATGGTGCGGCGGAGCGCCGGCCAGAGATCGTCGGTAAAACCATTAGTCGCGAGCAGGACCTTGTCGGCATGAACGACCGCGCGCGGCGTTTCGATGCGCCAGCGCGCGCCCTCACGGCGGAGTGACAGCGCCGGCGTCTCGCCATGCACCTTCGCGCCGGCGGAGATCGCCGCACGCGCGAGGCCGCGGACATAGCTGAGGGGATGCAGATCGCCGCCGCGTGCATCAAGCATGGCGCCGATATAGCGATCCGTGCCCGTCATTTCGCGCAACTGCTCGCGGTTCAGATACGACACCGGCATGCCGCGGCGGATACATTGCTGCGCTGTCTTCTCGATCGCAGCAGCGCTGGCCTCGTTATAGGCCGCGCGCAGCGTGCCGTTCTGCCGCGCCTCGCACGGGATCTGGTAGCGGCGGATCAGATTATGCGTGAAATTCGGCGTGCCGTAGGAGAACTCGATCATGCGCCGGCCGAGCTCGGCGCCGAAATCGGCCTCGATCTGATCGGGATCGTGCTTCAGGCCGGGATTGGTGTGGCCGCCATTGTTGCCGGATGCACCCCAGCCCGGCTCATGTGCCTCCAGCACCAGCGCCTCGACGCCCTGCTCCGCCAGATGCAGCGCGGCGGACAGACCCGTGTAGCCGCCCCCGACGATCGCGACGGAAACGCTCTTGTCCGTATCGAGCGGCGGCGTTGCCACCGGCGCGACGGCCGTGTCGGCATAGAGCGAGGGCGGCAGAGGCTGGCGCGTCATTATAAAAGTCCGGTCAGAGCGGATGCAGCACGCGGCGCAGAAAGTCCTGCGTCCGCGGATGCTGGGGTTGGTTGAGCAGCTGTTTCGCTGGCCCCTGCTCGACGATGACGCCACCATCAATGAACAGCACGCGGTCGGCGACGTCGCGGGCAAAGCCCATTTCGTGGGTGACGACGACCATGGTCATGCCGTCGTCGGCGAGCTTGCGCATCACGCCAAGGACGTCGCCGACGAGTTCCGGATCGAGCGCAGAGGTCGGCTCGTCAAACAGGATCGCCTTGGGCTGCATCGCGAGCGCGCGTGCGATCGCGACGCGCTGTTGCTGACCACCCGAGAGTTGCGGCGGATGTGCATCGGCCTTTTCGGCGAGCCCAACCTGCGCGAGCAGCGCACGGCCGCGTTCGATCACTTGCGCACGCGGCTCCTTCTTCACGAACAGCGGCCCTTCGACCACGTTTTCCAGCACCGTCCTGTGCGGGAACAGGTTGAAGCGCTGGAACACCATCGAGACCTGGGTGCGGATGTTCACGATCGACGGCGCATCGCGGTCAACCCTCAGGCCTTCGACACTGATCTCGCCGCGATCATAGCTTTCGAGCCCGTTGATACAGCGCAGGATGGTCGACTTGCCCGAACCCGAGGGACCGACGATGCAGACCACCTCGCCCTTCTGCACGGACGCCGAGATCCCCTTGAGGACTTCGTTCTGGCCAAAGCTCTTGTGGACGTCGTTGAGCTCGATCATTTCTTGCCAGCTCGCTTCTCGAAGTGGCGGACCAGGAGGATCAGCGGGATGCTCATGGTGAGATACATCAGCGCGACCATCGTGAACACGTTGGTGTTCTTGAAGGTCGAGGACGCGATCAGCTTGCCCTGAAGGGCGAGCTCGGCGACGGTGATGGTCGAGGCCTGCGAGGAATCCTTCAGCATCATGATCATGACGTTGCCGTAGGGCGGCAGCACGATGCGCACAGCCTGCGGCAAGATCACGCGGCGCATGGTGAGCCACCAGCCCATGCCGATCGACTGCGCCGCCTCGATCTGCCCCTTGTCGATCGCTTCGATGCCGGCGCGGAAGTTTTCCGCCTGGTAGGCCGAATAGGCGATACCGAGCCCAAGGATGGCAGCCTGCAACGCGGACAGCGTGACGCCGAGGTCGGGCATCACGAAATAGAGATAGAACAACAGCACGATGATCGGGATGCCGCGGATGACGTTGATCAGGCTGGCGCTGAGCATCGACAGCACCTTGATGCCCGAGACCCGCATCATCGCCCAGACGAGGCCGAGCGCCGTCGAGAGCAGCAGCGAGCCGATCGTGACGATGATTGTCAGCGCGACGCCGTTCATCAGGATCGGAAAGAACTCGACAGCGTCGTGCCAGAAGCCTTTCATCGGCCAACCTTCATCGATCGCCCTCTATCGATCAGCCCTCAGCCTTCTGGCCCCATTTTTCGAGGATCTTGCCGATGGTGCCATTGGCCTTGAGCTTCGCCAGCGACGCGTTGATCTTGCCAAGCAACTCGGTGTCGCCCTTGCGCACACCGATGCCGACCGAGCCGACCGTGACGGGCTTGTAGCCGTCGACGAGACGCACGTCGGGGAACCCGCCCTGCTTCAAATTGTAGGCAAGGATCGGATAGTCGGCGTAGCCGGCCTTGAGGCGGCCGGTGTTCACGTCGCGCAGGATATCGGGAATGGTGTCGTAGGCCTTCACGTCGGCGAATAGGCCGGTCTTCTTCAGTGCATCGACGAAGGCGGTGCCTACTTGCGCGCCCACAGTCTCGCCCTTCAAATCATCTTGCGTGGCATAGGCCTTGGTGTCGCTCTTCGGCACGACCAGGCCTTCGCCATAGGTGTAGATCGGATCGGAGAAGTCGACGACTTCCTTGCGGGGCGCCGTGATGAACATCGCGGCCGCGATGATATCGATCTTGCTCGAGGTCAGTGAGGGGATCAGCGCCGAGAATTGCATCGGCTCGATCTGCACGTTGAGGCCGGCGTCCTTGCCGATCTCGGTGATGAGATCGACCATGATGCCCTGAATGGAATTGGTCTTGGTGTCGAGGAAGGTGAAGGGGATACCCGTTGGCGTCGAGCCGACCTTCAACACCTGCTGCGCGGAGGCCGGCGTCACCGCTGCAATTGCGAGCGCCGCGATCGCGGCCAGACCAAAACGCTTCATCGCATCCCCCTTTGGGTCCGGCCGGTGGCGGCTCTCGCGCGTGTCGTGATCAGACGTTGCGGGCCGAGCCGTTTCGGCCTATTTTCACCAATATGAAAATTTGGTCACACTTTCGCGGATGACGCAAGCGGTTTTCATGCACATGAAGGAAGCGGTTTGACGTGAGCGGTGGCAAAAGAATGCGCAAACCGGCCGCCGCAAAGCCGGCCAAAAAGGCCCGCAACGGCAAGAAGGCAACCGCGAAGCCGGCGGAGCCCGCAATGGACGTCGCGGTTGGCCGCCGTATCCGCGATCTCAGGCGCGTCAGGCAATTCTCGCTTGAAACGGTCGCCGCGCGCACGGAGCTGTCGATCGGCTTCCTCAGCCAGATCGAGCGCGGCCTGTCGTCGCCATCACTGCGCGTGCTGGCGATGCTCTCCGACGTGCTCGGCGTCGGTATCGCCGCACTGTTCGGCGCGAGCCCGAGCGCTGACAGTGCGTCCGACCAGGTGGTGACGCGTGGGCTTCATCGGCCCGAGCTGAAACTCTGGCGCACCGGTGTGTCCAAGCAATTGCTCAGCCCGGCCAACGCTGACAACAAGCTCAACCTGTTCCTGGTGCATCTGGAGCCCGGCGGCTCCACGGGCGACGAACTCTACACCCATGACGGCGAGGAAGCCGGCCTCGTGCTGGAAGGCGAGATGATGCTCACGGTGGACAGCGAGACCTGGTCGCTGAAAACGGGCGACAGTTTTCGGTTTGCCAGCCGAAGGCCACACCGGTTTTCCAACCCGGCACAGGATGCGAAGGCGGTGGTGCTGTGGGTGAATTGCGTGACGGGGGCGGGCTGACTGCTCTCCCTCTCCCCGTTCTTACGGGGAGAGGGTTGGGGTGAGGGGCTCTCTCCGCACAGACGGTGACAGACGGACTCGCGGAGACTCCCCCTCACCCGGAATTTGCTCTCTCAAATTCCGGCCTCTCCCCGCACGTGGGGAGAGGCGAAGAAGTCACCCAAACCGGTGCTGATACCGATCCACCGTCAGCGCGCTCACATCGACCTCCGGCTTCTTGCCTGAAAGCATATCCGCAAGCACGCGCCCTGAACCGCAGGACATGGTCCAGCCGAGCGTGCCGTGGCCGGTGTTGAGGTGGAGGTTGGCGTATTGCGTCGGGCCGATCACGGGCGGGCCATCCGGCGTCATCGGGCGCAGGCCGCTCCAGAACGTCGCCTTGGCGAGATCGCCACCGCGCGGGAACAGATCGGTCAGGGAGTGGTCCAGCGTGGCGCGGCGTGCATCATAGAGCTTGGTCGAGAAGCCCGAGATCTCGGCGGTGCCGCCAACACGGATGCGATCGCCGAGGCGCGTGATCGCGACCTTGTAGCTCTCGTCCATCACCGTCGATTCCGGCGCGCCGGAGGCATCCATGATCGGCACCGTGATCGAATAGCCCTTCACCGGATAGACCGGCAGCGAGATGCCGAGCGGCGCGGCCATTCGCGACGAATAGCTGCCGAGCGCGAGCACGTAGCTATCGGCTTGCAGCATGCCGACACTGGTCGCAACGCCGCTGACGCGTCCGCCATCGGTGACGATACGGTCGATGCCGGTGTTGAACAGGAAGCGCACGCCGAGCGCCTGGGCATGCTTGGCCAGCGCCTGCGTGAACATGTGGCAGTCGCCGGTCTCGTCCTGTGGCAGGCGAAGGCCACCGACGAATTTTTCCTTCACGGCTGATAGCGCCGGCTCGACCGCGATGCAGCCCTCCCGGCTCAGCGTCTCGTAGGGCACGCCGTACTGCTTGAGCACGGCGACGTCTTCGCCGGTACCGTCGAGCTGCGCCTGGTAACGAAACAGCTGCAGCGTGCCCTGCGAGCGCTCGTCATATTGAATGCCGACGTCGCGGCGCAGATCGCGCAGGCAATCGCGGCTGTATTCCGCGATCGGGATCATCCGGCTCTTGTTGACCGCGTAGCGCGCGCTGGTGCAGTTGCGCAGCATCTTGAGCAGCCAGACCCACATGACAGGATCTAGCTTCGGCCGGATCACCAGCGGGCCGTGCTTCATCAGAAGCCATTTGACCGCCTTCACCGGCACGCCTGGACCAGCCCATGGCGAGGAATAGCCGGGCGAGACTTCGCCAGCGTTCGCAAACGAGGTCTCCAGCGCCGGTTCGGGCTGACGGTCGACGACCGTCACCTCATGGCCGGCACGTGCGAGGTAGTAGGCAGAGGTGACACCGATGACACCGCTGCCGAGGATCAAGACTTTCACGCTTGGTCAAACTCCCGCGGCATTACGCTCGCCGCTGCAAGATAGAACTCACCAGCGGCGAGAGCAATTATCAGGCCACCTTCTTGATGGCGTCGCCGAGGATCGAGACCATCTGGTCGATGTGGCTCTTCTCGACGATGAGCGGAGGCGACATCGCGAAGCTGTCGCCGCTCATACGCAGATAGAGGCCGGTGTTGAAGCAGTCGACCATGACGTCGTAACCGCGCGCGCCGACGATTCCGTCACGCGGCGCGAGCTCAACCGCGCCCATCAGGCCGCAATTGCGGATGTCGACGACGTTCGGCAGACCCTTCAGCTGATGCAGCGCATCGCGCCAGTATTCGGCCATGGTCGCACCGCGCGTGAGCAGACCTTCGTCCTTGTAGATGTCGAGCGTGGCGATACCCGCAGCACAGGCGGTCGGATGCGCCGAATAGGTGTAGCCGTGGAACAGCTCCATCGCGTTCTCGGGGCCGACCATCATGCCGTCATGCACCTTGCGGCTCGCGAACACCGCGCCGCAGGGAATGGTGCCGTTGGTGATGCCCTTGGCCGTCGTCATCAGGTCCGGCGTGACGCCGAAGAAGTTGGCAGCGAACGGCGTGCCGAGGCGACCGAAGCCGGTGATGACTTCGTCGAAGATCAGGAGGATGCCGTGCTTGTCGCAGATCTCGCGCAGGCGCTGCAGATAGCCCTTCGGCGGCGGCAGCACCGCGGTCGACCCCGGCACCGGCTCGACGATGACGGCGGCGATGGTCTCGGCGCCATGCAGCGCCACCAGACGCTCGAGATCGTCGGCTAGCTCGGCGCCGTGCTCCGGCTGATCCTTGGCGAAGGCGTTGCGGGAAAGGTCATGGGTGTGGCGAATGTGATCGACGCCCGGCAGCAGGGTCGCGAAGGCGCGACGATTGGCGACCATGCCGCCGACCGAGGTACCGCCGAAGCCGACGCCGTGATAGCCGCGCTCGCGGCCGATCAGACGGGTGCGGCTCGACTGGCCGTTGGCGCGGTGATAGGCGAGCGCGATCTTCAGCGCGGTGTCGACCGATTCAGAGCCGGAGTTGGTGAAGAAAATGCGGTCGAGGCCCTTCGGCGCGATCTCGGCGAGACGTTCGGCGAAGTCGAAGGCCAGCGGATGGCCCATCTGGAAGGTCGGCGCGAAATCCAGCGTCATCAGCTGCCGCTCGACAGCGGCGGCGATCTGCTTTCGGCCGTGGCCGGCATTGACGCACCAGAGACCAGCGGAGCCGTCGATCACCTTACGGCCGTCGACGGTGGTGTAGTGCATGCCCTCGGCCGAGGAGAACAGCCGCGGCGCCTTCTTGAACTGACGGTTGGCCGTGAACGGCATCCAGAACGAGTCGGTCTTGATAGTGTTCGGAATCTGATGAAGGGTCACGGGCCACGCTCCTTTGCTGACCGGACAGCAGAGGCACGGCTTGAGAAGCGCAACAAGTCCTTTTCTGGTGACCTGCAAGCCATTGATTTAATTAGGTCCGCCGGTCCATATTTGCGCGATCCGCAACACCTGCAACAGGGATTTGGGCATGAGCGTCGACATCGGTGGACGGCTGCGATTTATCCGGGCGCGCCAGAAGCTGTCGCAGCGTGAGCTCGCCAAGCGCGCCGGGGTCACCAATTCGACGATCTCGCTGATCGAATCCAACCAGATGAACCCGTCGGTCGGCGCGCTCAAGCGCATCCTCGACGGCATCCCGATGGGGCTGGCCGAGTTCTTCGCGCTTGAGCCCGAGAGCCGACGCAAGATCTTCTACCGCGCCGAAGAGCTGACCGAGGTCGGCAAAAAGCCGATCTCGTATCGGCAGATCGGCGACAATCTGTTCGGCCGCAGCCTGCAGATTTTGAAGGAGCGCTACGAGCCCGGCAGCGACACCGGACGCGTGCATCTCGTTCACGACGGCGAGGAAGGCGGCATCGTGATTTCAGGCAAGCTCGAAGTCACCGTCGAGGACGAGCGGCGCATCCTCAATCCCGGCGATGCCTATTATTTCGAGAGCCGCCGCCCGCATCGCTTCCGCTGCGTCGGCGGCAAGCCGTGCGAGGTGATCTCGGCCTGCACGCCGCCGACGTTCTGACGCGCGATCGCGACATCCGCAATCATACGGAGCACCGGCATCTTACGGATGCTTGAGCCAGCTCAATTTCTGCGGACCCGACCGCTCTATATTACGAGGTGTAGCCGAGCAGCCTCGCGCAAAGGTGTTGAGGTTATGGCCCCGGACTCCTAGGCACCCCGGGGCCGCTTCGTAACAGGGCGCACGATGAAGACCACCCTCGCCAATGCAGAAGCTGCGCTCGACGAAGTTCAGCGCGATACCAGAAAGCTTCATTCACGCGAGCTGCGCGCCGCCATCGAAAAATACATCGAAGAGCAGAGAGAGCAGATCAAGGCGCTCCGCCGGATGATCAACTGATCCGGCCACCAGGCCTCGCGCTGCTTGCAAGGAGGCGCCGCGTTTCGATCCGCGGCGCTTGAGTTGAGGAGTTCAGGTGATCTTGGGCAACACCTCGAACTGGTGGAATGGCGGCGGGGAGGACAGCGTCCACTCCAGCGTGGTCGCGCCTGCGCCCCACGGATTGTCGCTCGCCTTCTGCTTGCGCGAGAATGCCAGCGCCATGGTAACGAAGAACACGATCACGCTCGCAGCCGACACGTAAGAGCCGATCGAGGAGATCAGGTTCCAGCCGGCAAACGCGTCGGGATAGTCGACGATCCGCCGCGGCATGCCTTGCAGGCCGAGGAAGTGCTGCGGGAAAAAGATCAGATTGGCGCCGATGAAGGCCAGCCAGAAATGCAGCTTGCCGAGCGCTTCCGAATACATGTAACCCGTGATCTTCGGAAACCAGTAGTACCAGGCGGCAAAGATCGAAAATGTCGCGCCGATCGACATCGTGTAGTGGAAGTGCGCGACGACATAATACGTGTCTTGCAGCACGCGATCGACACCGGCATTGGCGAGCACCACGCCGGTGACGCCGCCGACGGTGAACAGGAAGATGAAGCCCACGGCCCACACCATCGGCGTGCGGAACTCGATCGACCCGCCCCACATCGTGGCGATCCAGGAAAAGACCTTCACGCCGGTCGGGACCGCGATCACCATCGTCGCGGCGACGAAGTAGGCTTGCGTCGCCGAGGACATGCCGACCGTATACATGTGGTGCGCCCACACCACGAAGCCGATGCCGCCGATCGCGACCATCGCATAGGCCATGCCGAGATAGCCGAACACGGGCTTCTTCGAGAAGGTCGAGACGATCTGGCTGATCGCGCCGAAGCCCGGCAGGATCAGGATGTAAACCTCGGGGTGACCGAAGAACCAGAACAGGTGCTGGAACAGCACGGGGTCGCCGCCGCCCTCGGGGTTGAAGAAGGTGGTGCCGAAATTGCGGTCGGTCAGCAGCATGGTGATGGCGCCGGCCAGCACGGGCAGCGACAGCAGCAACAAAAACGCGGTGACCAGGATCGACCACACGAACAGCGGCATCTTGTGCATAGTCATGCCCGGCGCGCGCATGTTGAAGATCGTGGTGATGAAGTTGATCGCGCCCAAAATCGAGGAGGCACCGGCGAGATGCAGCGCGAGGATCGCAAAGTCCATGGCCGGGCCGGGATGGCCGGAGGTCGACAGCGGCGCATAGACTGTCCAACCGGCGCCGACGCCGTTCGAACCCGGCTCGCCTTCCACGAACAGCGAAATCACGAGGAGCGTCAGCGACGAGGGCAACAGCCAGAACGAGATGTTGTTCATGCGCGGGAACGCCATGTCGGGGGCACCGATCATGATCGGCACGAACCAGTTGCCGAAGCCACCGATCAGCGCCGGCATGATCATGAAGAACACCATGATCAAGCCATGCGCGGTAACGAAAGCGTTGAAGACGTGAGGATCGGCGAAGATCTGCATGCCCGGCTGCTGCAATTCCAGTCGCATCGCGACTGACAAGGCTCCCCCGACCACGCCGGCGGTGATCGCGAAGATCAGGTACATCGTGCCGATGTCCTTGTGATTGGTCGAATAGAGGTAGCGGCGCCAGCCGGTGGGATGATGGGCTGCGTGCGGCAGGGAGATGGCTTGAGCATCCATGGCAAATGCCTTCGTCGGCGTTGAGAGGACGGCGGGAGCGGCGAGTCGGAAGCGAAATATCTTGCGGTTCAGTCCGCTGCGGAATCTTTGACCCCGATCAATTCATTCCAGCAGGAATTGTGCTTAAGGCGCCCCTCCCGGCGAGGCTGGCTCCGCCTGAACCGGCGGCTCGCCGCAGGCGACTTACCCGAAGCGGGCATGGGCCCGCCCTTCGCCATGAGTCCCCGATGTCCGCTTGCCTTCGTCTCGCAATTCTCGCCGCAGCCGCCCTGCTCGCGCCGGCATCTGCGTGGGCCATGGACGATTACATTCGCGCCAGCAGCAGCGCGCCGACCGAGATCGCTCTGTGCGGTGAGGCCAATGACGGTAGCAGGATCAAGACGGTCGCGTGCAAGAAGGCCGGCTACGACAAACTGGTCGCCGCGATCGACCAATCGTTCTCCGCTGCGCTCACGAAGGCCCCGGCCAACGTCCGCCCGCTGTTCAAGCGCGACGAGGCCTGGTTCAAGGAGATGATCCTGGAGGCCGCCACCACCGTGCAGGAGGTGGACGAGGCCGAAATCCGCAAGAATTTCGCTGCGACCCTGCGGCAGCGCGTCCCGATCTTGAACGGGATTGCGGCCGGCTTCGGACGCACCGGCCTGAACGGCAAATGGGCCAACACGTTTGGCGCTGTCACCATCACAGCGCGCGACAACGGCGCCTACCGCGTAACAGCTGAGTTGAGCAGCAATTACGGCAGCGACAAGCACTGGCGATGCAAGCTCGGAGCAACCGTCAAGCCGGGCAGCAACGGCTGGCTGTCCGGCGCGGTCGACCGCGCCAGGCCGGCACAATCAACCGATGCGGGCGCACCACAGAACAAGCCAACCGAGCCGCTCTCCATCAAGCTGCGCCGCCAGGGCGACACGCTCCGCCTCGTTCTCGTTGCGACGGAGGAGCAATGGGACGGCTTCGACGATTCGGACTGCGAGAGCCTAGGGCAGATCACGGGCACTTATTTCGCCAGCGGCAAGTCCGACGCAACCGACAAGGCCGACACCGCATTCGTCAAGCCGACCTTCGATTGCACGCATCCGGAGACAGCGACCGACGAGGAGATCTGCGCCGATCCGGAGCTCGCCGAGAATGATCAGCGCTTGAACCGGGCCTGGAAGGCACTCTTGCCGCGGCTCGACGAGGCGACGCGACACGCTTTGACGGAGGACCAGCGCCACTGGGTGCGCTCGCAGGCCGATCAATTCCCCGAATTCCTGCACCCCGCCTGGGAGAAGGGAACCTCGGCAATGCATTACACCGTCGACGCGCGCGATCATCTCAGCGGCCTGCAACGCGAGCGGATCGCGCTGCTCGAAGGTTTTGACGACAGGCGCAATGGCCTTGCAGGCACCTGGCTCGCCTACAATGCCATTATCAAGATCACCATCGACAAGGACGGGGTGCTCGAAGCCAATGGCTGGAAATGGGAGCAGGGCGACTGGAAGGCCGGCTGCGACTATGAGATGAGCGGCAGCGTCAAGAATGCAGTGTTCACCTCGAAGGAGCAGGGCAAGAATCCGGATACGCTCGAACGCGACCACGCGACGCTGATTGTCAACCGGCTCGACGACGAATTCGCCAAGAAGCGCTACACGGACAACGGCATCGCCGAGAGTGCCGACCAAGCCAAGTGCAAGCGGAGGCTCGACATCTCCTCGACCGCACGGCTGTTCCCGGCGCTGCCCTCGCCCGATATCAACCGCCTGCCCGGGATCCGCTGAGTGGCGGCGGGAAGAGCCCCCGCCGCGCGCCTCGTCAGCGCTGCGTCAGCAGCTCCTCGATCCTGATCGGAAAGCGGCGCACCCGCACGCCGGTCGCATGCCAGACGGCATTAGCGACCGCGCCGGCACTGCCGGTGATCCCGATCTCGCCGACGCCCTTGATGCCGAGAGCATTCACATGCGGATCGTGCTCCTCGACCGTGATGACGTCGAGCGGCGGCACGTCGGCATTCACGGGGATGTGGTACTCGCCGAGATTGGCATTCATGATCCGACCGCTGCGACGGTCGGTGATCGCCTCCTCGTGCAGCGCGAAAGACAAGCCCCAGATCATGCCGCCGAACAGCTGGCTCTTCACCAGATGCGGGTTGACGATGCGTCCCGCGGCGAAAGCGCCGACCATGCGGGTGACGCGGATCTGACCGAGCTCGGGATCGACCTTCACCTCGGCGAACACCGCACCGTGGGCGTGCATGGCATACTCTTCCATTGCCGCCGGGTTCGGTGCGCCGGTGCCGCGCGCCTCAACCTCGGCAACGCCTGCGCGCGCTAGGATCTCGGTGTAGCTCTCGCCGCGGCTCTCGTCGTCGCGTCGGATCAGGCGGCCGTCGCGCGCGATCACGCCGGTATTGCCGGCGCCGAACAGCGGCGAGCGCTCATCACCGGTCGCGAGATCGGCAAGCTTGGCGATGACGGCCGCTCCGGCGCTGTGGATCGCAGCACCCGCGGTCGCCGTGTGCGCCGAGCCACCGGCGATGCCGGCATCGGGCAGGTCGGACGAACCGGCCTTGAACTCGACGCGTTCGATATCGAGCCCGAGTTCATCCGCCGCGATCTGGGCCAGCGCGGTCCAAGCGCCCTGCCCCATGTCATGCGCGCCGATCTCCATGGCACCGGAGCCGTCGCGGCGGATCACGGCACGCGCTTGTGCCTGGAACATCAGCGCGGGGAATGTCGCGGTGCCCATCCCCCAGCCGACCAGCAGTCCGGCATCGTCGCGCATCTGTCGCGGCTGGAGCGAGCGCTTCGCCCAGCCGAAACGCGCCGCGCCCTGATCGTAACAGGCACGCAGCGCTTTCGAGGAGAACGGTTTTCCCGTGATCGGCTCGACCTCGGCATAGTTCTTCAGGCGGAAGGCCAGCGGATCCATGCCGCAGGTCCAGGCCATCTCGTCGATCGCGCTCTCGAGCGCAATCGATCCCGTCGCCTCACCCGGCGCGCGCATGAACAGCGGCGTGCCGGTGTTGACGCGCACGGCATCGTGCGAGGTGCGGATAGCCGGCGCCGCATAAAGCGTGTGCGAGGCATCGGCCGCAGGTTCGTAGAAATCGTCGAACGTGCTCGATACGGTCCGCGCGTGGTGATCGAGCGCGGTCAGCCGCCCTTCGACATCGGCACCGATGCGGAGGCGCTGACGCGTCGGCGCGCGATGGCCGACGGGGCCATACATCTGCTCACGACGCAGCACGAGCTTGACCGGCCTGCCGACCAGCTTTGCCGCCATGATGCCGAGAGCCGGTGGGCCGGCCATCAATCCCTTCGAGCCGAAGCCGCCACCGAGGAAGGGGCTCCGGATGTGGATCTTGTCATGCGCTATGCCGAACAACTCGGCGACGCGCGCCAGGGACAGCATGAGACCCTGCGTCGGCATGTCGATCTGAAGTCTGTCACCGTCCCAGTGCGCCACGATCGCATGCGGCTCCATGGCATTGTGATATTGCGCCGGCGTTTCATAAATCGCGTCGATCTTCTTGTCGGCCGCAGCAAGGCCGGCGTCGACATCGCCAAGGTGATTTTCGGTTGGGTTACCGACACCGACGACGGGCGGCACATAACTCTTGCCGGCATCAAGGCCGACGAGGGCGGGCAGCGTCTCGTAGCGCGGCGCCAGCAGCACTGCGCCTTCCGTCGCCGCCTCGAGCGTCTCGGCGATCACGACCGCAATGGGCTGGTTGGCGTAGCGGACCTCGTTGCTCTGCAGCACTTCCATCCGGAATACGAACGGATTGGTCTTGATCTCCGGATCGATCGCGAGCTGCGGCTTGTGGTCGGGCGTCATGACCTCGACGACGCCGGGATGACGCTTGGCGGCGGCAACATCGAGCGAGGTCACGCGACCATGCGCGATGCTGGACGCTGCGATGACCGCAAACAACATGCCGGGCGGATGATTGTCGGCGGCATAGGTCGCCTGACCCTTGACCTTGAGCACGCCGTCGCGGCGGGTCAGCGGCTGGCCGATACTGGAGCCGTGGCGGAGGTGGGCGGGGGCGCTGGTGAGATTGAGCTCAGGCATGGATGGCTCCAGACGTCGAAGCAAAGGGTGATGCCGGCAGTGCGGGGATACGCGCGGGCGTTCCGGCAGCGGCAAGGGTCAGTGCGCGCACGACGATGCGGCGCGCCAGCTCGATCTTGTAGGCATTGTCACCGGACGGCTTTGCGTCGGCCAGCGCGCGCCAGGCGGCTTCCTGGAAGGCGTCTGCCGTGGGCGCGACGCCCTTGAGCACATCTTCCGCGGCGCGGGCACGCCACGGCTTTGCGGCGACGCCGCCAAGCGCAAGCCGCGCCTCCGCGATCTTGCCATTCTCGATCCGCAATGCCGCGGCGGCCGAGACGATCGCGAAAGCATAGGACGTCCGCTCGCGGACCTTGAGATAGCGCGCATGTGCGGCAAAGCCGCGCGCCGCCGCCGGCAGGCGCACCGCGACGATGAGATCGCCGGGCGCAAGCACGGATTCACGCTCCGGCGTATTGCCGGGCAGGCGATGCAGTTCGTCGAGCGCGATCTCGCGACGACCGCCTCGGCCCTCGATCTCGACGACGGCATCGAGTGCGACCAGCGGCACGCAGAAGTCCGAGGGGTGCGTAGCGATGCAACTGTCGCTCCAGCCAAGCACGGCGTGGGTGCGATTCTCGCCGTCGCGGGCGTCGCAGCCAGAGCCCGCCTCGCGCTTGTTGCAACGGCTGGCGGTGTCATAGAAATAAGCGCAACGCGTCCGCTGCAGGAGATTGCCGCCGACCGTTGCGGCATTGCGCAATTGCGCGGATGCGCCGGCGAGCAGCGCTTCGGCGACAGCTGGATAGGCCTTCGCGAACTCAGCATCATGCGCAAGATCGGCATTGCCGACGAGGGCGCCGATACGCAACGACCCATCCGCGAGGCGCTCGATCTGATCGAGCCCATCGAGATGCGTGACGTCGACCAGCCGGTCCGGACGACTGACGTTACCCTTCATCAGGTCCAGCAGATTGGTGCCGGCGGCGAGATAAGTCGCGCCCGGCTGGGCGGCGGCGGCGATGGCCTCTGCGACCGTGGCGGGCCTGACATATTCAAATTGTTTCATGCGGAGCGCCTTTGATTGGTTTCGTCGGCACCGGCCTGGGCCTCGAGCACGGCATCGACGATGCCGGCGTAAGCGCCGCAGCGGCAGAGATTGCCACTCATGCATTCGCGGATGCGCTCGGGATCATTGCCGGCCTGAGCCTCTTGCATCATGCCGATGGCGCTCATGATCTGGCCCGGCGTGCAGAAGCCGCACTGGAATCCGTCATGGGCGATGAAGGCGGCCTGGACGGGATGGAGCTGGTCGCCGCGCGCGACGCCTTCGATGGTCAGGATGTCGGCGCCATCATGGCTGATGGCGAGCGCGAGACAGGAGTTGATCCGCTTGCCGTCGACGAGGATGGTACAGGCGCCGCACTGGCCGCGGTCGCAGCCCTTCTTGGTTCCCGTGAGATGGAGGCGCTCACGCAGGAGATCGAGCAGCGTGACGCGGGAATCGTCGAGGACGAAGTCGCGCCGTGCACCGTTCACGGTGAGGCTGATGGAGTGGTTCATACAAGGCTCCGATCAGATATGGACATGGCTCATCGTTCGGCGCACCACCGCCGTGGCCGCCGTCGATATCGCGCCGGCCCGGATATCATCCGGCCGACACCAGCGAAGATACGGAGGCACCCTCCGTTTAACAAGGGCTGCCGAAAAATATTTGGAATTCGTCAAAAGCCCGTGCGCTGACAACGCGATGCAGCCCTGCAAGGGTTCAGCAAGGGTTCAATCTAACCAATTCGTGATCTACATTATCGGCATGGACGACCACACCGACCAGACCCGCAAGCCCCGCGCCGATGCCGTGCGCAATCGCGAGCGCGTGCTCGAGGCCGCCAAGCTCGTGTTCAACGCGGGCGGTCCGGAGGCGAGCCTGGAGGCCGTGGCGAAGCGCGCCGGCGTCGGCATCGGCACGCTCTATCGGCATTTTCCGACGCGTGAGGATCTGTTCGAGGCGGTGTACCGCCGCGAAGTCGAGCAGCTCAGCGAACTCGCCGAGCAGTTGAAGAATGCCAAGGACCCGGTCGACGCGCTGCGGCGCTGGCTCCGGTCAGGCGTCGAATTCGTTGCCACCAAGAAGGGCATGGTGGCAACCCTGGCACTCGCGGTGCAGAGCGGCTCCGAGCTGCATGCCTTCTCCTTCGAGCGCCTGACCACAGCTATCGGCTCGCTGCTCGATCGCGCGATCACAGCGGGCGCGATGCGCGCCGACATCAGTCCCGAGGACTTGCTGCGCGCGTTCTTCGGCATGTGCTACATGCACGATCAGCCCGGCTGGCAAGCCTCGGTGCTGCGGATGCTCGACGTGTTCGTCGATGGGCTGCGCGTGCAGCCGATCGCGAAAGGCAAGGCGCTCGCCGCCAAACCGGCGAAGGCGACCGTGAAACGGAAGCGATAGCACGCCCGTATTTCCAAGAGGTCATGCTAGGATCAGCATCGCCGGCATATCAACGCGGAGCCCGTCATGCGCATCGCAGCCCTGGTCGTCGCCCTCACAATTGCCCTCAGCCCCCTCGCCGCGCATGCTGACGACGTTTCAGCGGCACAAAGCGTGATCCGCGCCCAGGAGCAGGCCTTCGTCCATGACGACGCCGCGGCCGCCTATTCTTACGCCGCACCGGCGATCAAGCAGATCTTCACTGCGCCCGACATCTTCATGTCGATGGTCCAACATGGCTACGCGCCGGTCTATCGCCACAAGAGTTTTGAGTTTGGCGACGGCAAGACCGAGGGCAGCTCGGTTGCCCAGCGCGTTCACATCATCGATGCCAATGGCGAAGCCTGGGAAGCGCTCTACACGCTCGAGCAGCAGGCGGACGGGAGCTACAAGATCACCGGCTGCTCGCTGCTGAAGGCGGGACAGGCGGTTTAAGCCGCATCGAGAAACAACGACACCATGATTGCGATGGCGCCGATGGTGATGGCGGTATCGGCGACATTGAAGATGGCGAACGACCAGGCCTGGTAAGAGAGGTGGACGAAGTCGATCACCGAGCCGATCCGGGCGCGGTCCAGCACATTGCCGAGCGCGCCGGCAATGATCAGGGCAAGTCCGGTGGCCAGGATCGGCTGCCGCGACGGCACGCGGGCGAGCCACCAGCCCAAAACTCCGCAGGCCAGAAGCGATAGCCCAACCAGCGGCCAACGCTGCGCATCGTCCGCGAAACGCAAGAAGCTGAACGAGACGCCCCTGTTGTAGGACAGCAGGAGGTCGATCGATGGCAACGCCGTGGACGTGAGAATGATCATCGGACGGCCTGGCTCGAGCAAGCCGACGGCGAGCTGCTTGGTGCCCTGATCCAGCAACAGGACAACTGGGATCAGCCAGATCCAGCGGAGTGAACGCGCTCGCGACATCGTCAGAATGTTCCGGCTCGCGTCGATACGGCCATCTGCGCCTTACGTCGCGAAGCCGGCCCCTGCCCTGGTCGCGTTCATCCGCGAGCGGATCAGCAGCGTCAAGACGATGCCGACATTGAGGGCATTCCACGCCACGCCGTTGGCGAACGCCGCGGCATAGGAGCCGCTGGCATCGAAGATGATGCCGGAGACCCAGCCGCCGAAGGACATGCCGAACACGGAGGCGAAGATCACGATGCCGACGCGGGTCGCGGCTTCGCTCGCAGGCATCGCCTCCCGCACGATGATGGCGTAGCTCGGCACGATGCCGCCCTGGAACAAGCCGAACATCGCGGAGATCAGATAGAGCGACGTGAGGCTGTCGAAGAACAGATAGAACGCCAGCGCAAAGCCTTGCGCCAACGACCCGAGCAGCAGCGTGCGGATGCCACCGATCCTGTCTCTTATACACATCTAGATGTGTATAAGAGACAGGATAGAACGCCAGCGCAAAGCCTTGCGCCAACGACCCGAGCAGCAGCGTGCGGATGCCACCGATCTTGTCGGCGAGATAGCCCGAGCCGATGCGGCTGAGGATGCCACAGGCCATCATCAGCGACAGCATCTCGGCGCCGCGCGCCACGCCATAGCCGAGATCGCCGCAATAGGCGACGATATGCACTTGCGGCATCGCCATGGCGACGCAGCAGGAAATGCTGGCGATCGAAAGCAGCACCGTCAGCGTGTTGGTCGAGAGTTTGAGATCGACCCGCGGCGGCGGTGCATTGGCGTGATTACGGACCTTGTCGTCGCCCATCTGGGCGCGCAGGACCAGCAGCAGGCTCGACATCAACACCACGCAGGCGAGGGCGATGCCGACATGGGTGTAGCGCCAACCGATTGTCTCCATGCCCGCGTTGACGAGCGGCGGCCATATCGTGCCGGCAACGTAGTTGCCGCTTGCGACGATCGTCACCGCGAGGCCGCGATAGCGCTCGAACCAGTGAGAAGCCTCCGCCATCAGCGGCGCGAAGGTCGCTGACGTGCCGAGCCCGATCAGGAAGTAGGCCGCCACGAACTGCCAGAGCTGGGTCGAGAGCCCGGCGAGCGTATTGGCGACGCCGAGGAAGGCGATGCTGATCGCCATGGCCCGCACGATGCCGAACTTGTCGGTGATCTTGCCGGCGATCACGCCACCCAGCCCGAAGCCGAACATCATCAGCGTGAAGGCCAGCGACACGGCACCGCGGGTCGCGACGAATTCGGCCTGCACGACGGGAATCACCACGACGACCGCCCACATGCCGACGCCGCCGATCGAGCCCATCATCAATGCGAGCAAAAGCCGCACCCAGGCCTGACGCGAGTCAGGGGTGAATGAGGCCGGTTTCTGTCCTGGATGATTTGGCGCGTGCACGGCGCGGACCATGTTCGCGGATCGCCCCACGGTCAAGCAGCGTGCCGCGATATTGGGCATGCGCGGTGCACTGCGGTAAGAATTGCTTGGCGAAATCTCGCTTTGCCATTACTCTGCAGTCTGCGTGTGTAACAATGCCGCGCGAGGAAGCTGTTGGCGAAATGCTGTTGCGATTGACGCGATCGATGCGGATCAGGGTGGGGCGCTTCATTGCGCTGGCCTATCTGTTCTGCGTGCTCGCGCCGGCAGCCGCACTCGCCTGGGGCAGCGGGCCGGCGCCATGTCTCGACGATGTGCTGCTCGCCGATTTCGGGCCGTCGCATCATCGGACGGCCGAGAATCATGCCCACGGCGACGTGTTGCACGACCACGTGACAGCGCACACGCATGACCAGTCCGCGCAGGACGCGCCCGCCCCACATCATCATGACAGCAAGGGCAAGGCTGGCCCGTGCTGTGCGATGATGTGCGTCAGTGCCCTGCCGGCCGATCTGCCGAGCTTTGCAAAGCCGTTGCAGCCGGTCTCCACCTGCATGCCCGAGATCGTGGCAAGCCTCCGCAGCGAGGCGCCACCCCGGCTCTACCGCCCCCCCATCATCTGATCTCACGCGTCGACGTCGGGCCGGGCGCGCATTCCGCGCGCGCGAACCTGTGGTCTCCAGTCAGATCAGGGATTTCTCATGCTTACGTTTCTCGGGGCGAGGTGCGCCCCCGCATCTGCGGCGCGTGGAGGACACTCTCCATTCAATTGGCCGCTGCGGGCCTTGATTGCGCTCGCGCTGTCCGGCTGCGTGCCGGCAACGACGTCCGTTGTCACCGCCGATCCGGCCGACCCCGCGGCAAAGGTCGCGCGCGTCGGCTATCATTCGACGGTCGCGCCCTACACGGGCCTGCGGCCCGCAATGCCGGCGCCGTGGCGCGCGCGCAACGACGCCGTCGCGCCGCAGCCGAAGCAAGACCAATAGGAGCGCGCCATGGCAGATTATTTGGCGCGAAGCCTGCTCGTTCTCGCCGCGCTTGGCCTCTCCGGCTGCGCCGCATTCTCGCCCGACAGCGGCATGACAGCGGTCTCCGAGCTGACGGGCCAGACCATCGGGAAGGACGTCGCCTTCGTGCGAACAGCCGAGGGGGCCAGCGCGGTCGACGCGCGCATTCGTCAATTGCTGGCGCGCACGCTGACCATCGAGACCGCCGTGCAGGTCGCGCTGCTCAACAACAAGGGGCTGCAATCCGCCTACAACGAGCTGGCGCTGGCTGAGACCGATCTGGTCGAGCAGAGTCTGCCGCCCAATCCGGTGTTCTCGGTCTCGCGAATCTCGGGCAATGGCGCCAGCGAGATCGAGCGCCAGGTCGTTGGCGACATTTTGGCCCTCGCAACGCTGCCGTTCCGATCCGAGATCGCGCGGGATCGCTTTCGCCAGGCGCAATTGCGCGCGGCACTGGCAATGCTGCGGCTCGCCGCCGACGTGCGGCGCGCTTACGTCCGCACAGTCGCCGGAAACGAGTTAGTGGCTCTGCTGACGGACGCGAAGGCGACAGCGGAATCGACGGCCCAGCTCGCCGTCAAGCTCGGCGAGACCGGCTCGATCAACAAGCTCGACCAGGCCCGCGAGCAGGTGTTCTACGCCGAGACCACCGCCGACCTCGCGACCGCGCGGCAGGCGGCGACCAGCACGCGCGAAAGACTCGCGCGCCTGATGGGGCTGTGGGACGACGGCTTCGATTTCCGCCTGCCTAGCGCATTGCCGCCGCTGCCACGCCGGCCGCAGGCCCTGCCCTCGATCGAGGTCGACGCCGTCGCGCACCGCATCGACTTGCAGATCGCGCGGCTCGAGCTGACCGCGCTGGCGAAATCGCTAAATCTGACTGAAGCAACGCGCTTCGTCACGCTGCTCGATCTTGCCGGCATCTCTCGCCGCACCCAGGATCCGGAGGGCGCACCGTTCCGCGAGCGCGGCTTCGACGTGCAGTTCCAGATCCCGATCTTCGACGGCGGCGAGGTCCGCGTGCGGCAGGCGGCGGAGACCTACAATCTCGCCTTCAACCGCCTGACCGAGCGTGCCGTGAATGTTCGCTCGGAGGCGCGCGACGCCTATCGGGTCTATCGCTCGACCTACGATATCGCGAGCCACTACCAGCGCGAAATCCTGCCCTTGCGAAAAATCATCACCGAGGAGATGCAGCTGCGCTTCTCCAGCATGCAGGTCGACATCTTTGCATTGTTGACCGAGGCGCGACAGCGCCTGGCCTCGCTGCGCGGTGCGATCGATGCCAGACAAAGATTCTTCCTCGCGCAGGCTGACTTGCAGACCGCCGTCAATGGCGGCGGCTCGCCGGCTTCCGGCGGCGACACTTCAACCACCATCGCTGCGGCAGCATCTGCCGATGGCGACCACTGAGACGGAGGCCAGCATGTTTTCCCGCCGAGGATTCCTGGGCACCGCCGCGCTTGCCAGCGCGTCGGCCATCAGCAGCCGCGTCCAGGCCGCATCGATTCCGGAAGCGCCAACCATGGACAAGGTGGTGATGCAACCGCCGCTGCATCCGATCAGCGGCCCCGACTATCGCCCTGTGGTCACGCTGAACGGCTGGTCGCTGCCGTTTCGCATGAACGGCGACTGGAAGGAATTCCACCTCGTCGCAGAGCCCGTGGTGCGCGAGTTCGCCGAAGGCATGAAGGTCAATTTGTGGGGCTATAACGGCCAGTCGCCGGGCCCGACCATCGAGGCCGTCGAGGGCGACAAGGTGCGCATCTTCGTCACCAACAAACTTCCCGAATACACCACCGTGCACTGGCACGGCATGATCGTGCCGAGCGGCATGGACGGCGTCGGCGGGTTGACCCAGCCGCACATCGAGCCCGGCAAGACCTTCGTCTATGAGTTCGAGATGAAGAAGAGCGGGACCTTCATGTACCACCCGCATTCCGACGAGATGGTGCAGATGGCGATGGGCATGATGGGCATGGTCGTCGTGCATCCGCGCGACCTGAACTTCCGCCCCGTCGACCGCGACTTCGTTTTCGTGATGAGCACCTATCGCGTCGATCCCGGCAGCTATCTGCCGCAGGTCAACGAGATGACCGACTTCAATATGTGGACCTGGAATTCGCGGGTGTTTCCGGGGATCGATCCGCTGCCGGTGCGGCTCGGCGACAAGGTGCGCGTGCGCATTGGCAATCTCAGCATGACCAACCATCCGATCCACCTGCACGGCCACAGCTTCGCGGTGACCTGCACCGACGGCGGCTGGACGAGACCTGAATCCCGTTGGCCCGAGGTGACGGTCGATTGCGCGGTCGGACAGATGCGCGCGGTGGAGTTCGTCGCCAGCCAGCCGGGCGACTGGGCGTTCCACTGCCACAAGTCACACCACACCATGAATGCAATGGGACACCAGGTGCGCACCCTCATCGGCGTGTCGCGCAAGGATCTCGCCAAGGCGGTCGGCAAGCTCGCGCCCGATAGCATGGCGATGGGTTCGACCGGCATGGCGATGGGCAACATGGAGATGCCCGCACCCGACAACACGCTGCCGATGATGACCGGCACCGGCCAGTTCGGCCCGATCGAGATGGGCGGCATGTTCACGGTGATGAAGATTCGCGATGGGTTGGCGCGCGATGATTACCGCGATCCCGGCCCCTATCAATTCCCGAAAGGCACCGTCGCCTACGAGGTCGCTTCGCCAGCGGCGGAGCCCGCACGGCAGCCCGCAGCGCCGATGCCGAAGATGAAGATGAAGATGTAACCAGCGTTTCAATCAACCACCGACCGGAGACTACAATGACAAGAACAATCGGCATCATCATGGCGCTGGCCACGCTTTCAACCGTGCCCGCCCTCGCGCACGAGGGGCACGACCATCATTCCTTCTCGGCCGGCGAGCCCGGCGATCCCAACAAGCCGGCGCGCACCATCGAGATCTCGTTGAGCGAGATGTCCTACGAGCCGTCGAAGATCGACGTGAAGCGCGGCGAGCAGATCCGCTTCGTGCTGCGCAATGTCGGCAAGGAGGATCACGAGTTCCTGCTCGCCACACCCAAGGAGAATCTCGCGCATGCCGAGGTGATGAAGAAGCATCCGCATATGGAGCACGACGATCCGAACGGGGTGCGGCTTGCGCCGGACAAGACGGCCGAGATCATCTGGAAGTTCACCAAATCAGGCACCTTCGAATTTTCCTGCCTGATTCCCGACCATCGCGATTACGGCATGGTCGGCCACGTCACCGTGAAATGAAGACAATGGAGACATCAATGAAGCCGATCATCCGCATCACGGCAGCGCTCGTGCTGACGCTGGGCCTGACCGTGAGCGCGCTCGCGCAAGCTGCCTCCATCAGCGGCGAGGTCAAGAAGATCGACGAGGGCGCCGGCAAGATCACGCTCAAGCACGGCCCCGCCAAGAGCCTCGGCATGGATGAGCCCATGACGATGGTCTACCGCGTCAAGGACCCCGCCATGCTCAAGCAGGTCAAGGTCGGCGACAAGGTGACGTTCGAGGCCGAGGAGGCCGCGTCGGGGTATACGGTGACGAAGCTGCAGAAGGCGAAGTAGCCTTTCCTTCGACTGTCATTCCGGGGCGCCACTTGGCGCGAGCCCGGAATCCATTCATCCACCGACTGTGCCGCCCGATGGATTCCGGGCTCGCCCTTCGGGCGCCCCGGAATGACGCCCGGGCCCCCCCTCCGTTAACCCTTTGCTAACCATACACCCGGCAAGAATTGCCGGGTGAAGTCGAGTGTCGTCAGCCGCGTAGAACGGGAGCCCCCGTGGACGCCAGTGCGGTGCCTCACTTTCGGAACGGCGGCCCATCGGCCGCCGCGCAGACGTTTGGGGCGCGCGGACGGCAGTCGCGCGGGGAGGCAGCTACCATGGTCGACGTCACCGCGGGACAAGGCGTAGGCAGCGCGAAGCCCGGCCTCCCGTCCCTCTCCGAAATCGTCACCATCCTCAAGCGCGGCGACATCGCGCTGGCGCTCGGCATCCTCACCATCCTGGTGGTGCTGATCCTGCCGCTGCCCTCGCTCGTGCTGGACCTGTTCCTGGCGATCTCGATCACGCTGTCGATCCTGATCCTGATGACCTCGCTGTTCATCCAGGCGCCGCTGGAATTCTCCGCCTTCCCGACCATCCTGCTGATCTCGACCATGCTGCGGCTGTCGCTCAACATGGCCTCGACCCGCCTGATCCTGTCGCACGGGCACGAGGGCACGGATGCCGCCGGTCACGTCATCGAAGCCTTCGGCAGCTTCGTGATGGGCGGCAATTTCGTCATCGGCATCATCGTCTTCGCCATCCTGGTCATCGTCAATTTCGTCGTCATCACCAAGGGTTCGGGCCGCATCGCCGAAGTGGCGGCGCGCTTTGCCCTCGACGCCTTGCCGGGCAAGCAGATGGCGATCGACGCCGACCTGTCCGCCGGCCTGATCGACGAAAAGGTCGCCAAGGAGCGCCGCAAGGCGCTGGAGGACGAGAGCGGCTTCTTCGGCGCCATGGACGGTGCCTCGAAGTTCGTCCGCGGCGACGCCATTGCCGGCCTCCTGATCGTCTTCATCAACGTCGTCGGCGGCATGATCATCGGCGTCGCGCAGCAGGGCCTGTCCTTTGCCGACGCCGGGCGGAGCTACACGCTGCTGACCGTCGGTGACGGCCTCGTCACCCAGGTGCCGGCGCTGATCGTCTCGACCGCGGCCGGCCTGCTCGTCTCCAAGGCCGGCGTCTCCGGCGCCGCCGACAAGGCGCTGATGAAGCAGTTCTCCGGCTATCCGCAGGCGCTGGCGATGTCGTCGGCGGTGATGCTGGTGCTGGCAGCGCTGCCGGGCATCCCGACCATCCCCTTCCTCGCGCTCGGCGCCGGCGCCGGCGCGCTGGCCTGGTCGGCGCGTAATCGCAACCGCGCGACGGCGAAGGCCGAAGCGGTCGCCAAGGCCGCCCCCGCGGCGGGCCAGCCGGGTGCGCCCGGCGCGGCTGCGGCGGAGGAACCGATCTCGGCGGCGCTGAAGATCGACGACCTCAAGATCGAGCTCGGCTATGCGCTCTTGCCGCTCGTCAACGGCCCCGACGGGACCGACCGCCTCACCGAGCAGATCAAGGCGCTGCGCCGCTCGCTCGCGATCGAGATGGGCTTCGTCATGCCGGCGGTGCGCATCCTCGACAACGTCCAGCTCGAGGCCAACACCTACATCATCAAGATCAAGGAGGTCGACGCCGGCACCGGCAAGATCTGGCCGAACCAGTTCATGGTCATGGATCCCGGCGGCAGCCAGGTCCAGGTTCCCGGCATCCACACCACCGAGCCGACGTTCGGCCTGCCCGCGACCTGGGTCGACGCCAGCCTCAAGGAGGAAGCCTCGCTCAAGGGCTATACCGTCGTCGACGCCGCGACCGTGCTCTCGACCCATCTCACCGAGCTGCTCAAGGCCAACATGTCGGACCTGCTCTCCTATGGCGAGGTGCAGAAGCTGCTCAAGGAGCTGCCGAAGGAGCAGAGCGAGCTGGTCAAGGACATCGTGCCCGGACAGGTCACTGTCTCCGGCATCCAGCGCGTGCTCCAGCTGCTGCTCGCCGAGCGCATCTCGATCCGCGACCTCTCGACCATCCTCGAGGGCATCGCCGATTCGCTCGCCTTCTCGCGCAACCCCGCAACCATGGTCGAGCATGTCCGCGCACGCCTGGCCCGGCAGATCTGCGCGCAAAACACCTCCTACGCCGGCTACCTGCCGCTGATCGCGCTGTCGGCGCGGTGGGAACAGGCCTTTGCCGAATCCATCATCGGCCAGGGCGAGGAGCGCAGCCTCGCCATGCAGCCCTCGAAGCTGTCGGAATTCATGACCGCCGTGCGCGAGGCGTTCGAGCGCGCCGCCCGCGAAGGCGAGGCACCGGTGCTCGTCACCTCTGCGGCAATTCGTCCCTTCGTCCGCTCTCTGGTCGAGCGGTTCCGGGCCCAGACGACCGTTTTGTCGCAGGCCGAAATCCACCCCAGGGCGAGGCTGAAGACGGTCGGAAGCATCTGATTTGCCTTAAGAAGCCGTGTGTTTTTCGGCCACAGGCAAATGGTTTCTGAGTTCCTGACGCCTTGCCGACCAAAGGCTGAAATGGCGCCCCAGAGGCACATTACAGCCTTGAAATAATTGCCAAATCGAACGATCAAACCTCATTTTTGATCGCGATCTTTCACGTCCTATCACGCTCTTGTGATCGCCTCTTGGGAACGAATCCCCCCAATACTAGGTTGTTGGGCACCGGAAGCATGAACCCGCCTGAACAGGCCGGCGACTACTTCGGGTAGATGGCGGCAGGAGGCTTCCATGAACCACTCGATTTACAGCGCGGATCGCTCGACCCACCTGAAGGTGGTGGCCGTGGCGCTCGTCGCCGGCATCGCGCTTGCGGGCTTCGGCATCACGGCGCGGACGAGTTCGGATGAAGGCCTCACACAGACTGCTCGCGTCATCAAGGCCGGCAAGCCGGTCGTGATCACCAGCTCGAACGCTTCGCTCGTTCGCTAAGGAGATTTTGAGTTTCAGGAATTCACGCGGCTCTTTACCAGCCCCCCAAAGTCGCCACGTGGATATGTAGACGACCCCAACCCCAAGTCGACTACAGAAAGCGCCCGCCCCCCACGGGCGCTTTCTCATATCTGGGGTATGCCGCATATTTGAGATGCCGGTGCGCCATTCTCCTCTCTCGTGTCCCGGACGCGCTGATGGCGTCCGGGGCACGAGGCTTTTCCGACGTTACACATAGCTGATCATCCTCGCGGCTCATCTCGCCCGAGCTTTGCTGTGGCCTCACCCTCAAATGAAAGAGGGTGCAGGGAAGACCGGGTGCCCGGCTGGCACCCGCGGTCCACTGTGCGAAGATTGCGCTACAAGAGGCTGCACAGCGGCATACAGGTGAAGCCGAAACATCCGGCCTTCCCTGCGCAGTGGGTTGACGGCTTATGTCGTGATCTCCCCGGGGAGCGATGCACTATTGCCCCCGTCGYCTYGCRGATGRCTGATGTGCACGYCCGGTTGGACATCGCACATCACCACAAGGCTTGGCGCACAGGCTCCGGGCGCCAGGACCACACGATTTTGCCGTACGCCGATCACACCGGTCGTTTGCGCGGTGATCTCGCTCACGGTTGCCCGCCCTGCAAAACTTGATCGCGCCGATGTGACCTGCGTCCACCGCCGCCCGGCCCGCGTTCGTGACGATCGCGATACGCCCCTCTTCCTTGGGCCGGGTTGCCGAAACACATACGCCGTTTCCGAATTTCGGTAAAGCGGAATATTTTTGACGGCGCGGATTGCCCCACGCCTAGCGTGTTTTGCCCGTCGGGTAGCGCAAGGGATTGTAGATAGAGCTTACCGTCCCATGCCTTACCGCCGGCGGGGGAGAGGCGCAGCCGAAGGCAAATCCCGTTGCCAGATCGTCCCGTTGTCGAACTGGATCAGCATCCCGTCCGGTGAGTAGACTGCGCTCAGATTGAACGCATCAATCCAAATCCGGTTGGCCGGCGAAAACCAATCGGGCCAAGCCCGAGATGGCACGCCCGCTTCGGTCAGCAAGTTCAGCTCGGTCCCGTTCTGGGTGACATAGGCCGGCAGATCTCCCCTGCACATTTGAATGCACTTATAGACGCCGGTGAGATTGATCGCCTGCGCCGAGGCACCCGAGGCGGACATCAGCGCGACCAGACCGACAATGAGGGACAAACCCCTGCTGCTCATGAACTCGCTCCTGGAAATAATGGCTAACGCCGTTTCGCGACGATGCCGGCGTACGCGCCGCCGCTGCCATCTGATTGCAGGCGAGCAGATCGACGCAGCTTTCTCAGGCGCAAGCCGGCATGTCGGGATGAAGCCAGCCACGCGGTTCGGAAATGGGCGTTGATGCAAATCAAGGAGGGCCGTGAGACTAGAGCGCGATGAGATTGGGTTGAATCGTCATCGCGCTTTGGCTCTTTGTTTGAGCATGATCTCCGCGCAAACGCGTTCCGCTGATGTCGCGAGGGAAAACCGCTTCACACTTTTCCGGATCATGCGTCCGCATGAGAGTTGATTGATGGGAGGGCCCAACTCAACGGCGCGGCGGGTTAGCGGTCATCTGGCCTCTGCCGGCTCGACCGGTATTGTTGTGCCGCAAGCCGTTCGTGCTACTCCAATCTAGGCCGAGCGAACTTGGGACGGAGCAACAGCCAAACCATCAATCCGTTTCCGGGCGGTTTCGATCAGCACTTTGATTCCTTGTGACTGCTCGATGAGCTGATTGACCGCCGGCTCTTGGCTGAAATCCGACAGGACGATCCGGATGCAGGCGTTGGCGGTATCGAAAACCCGCAAAATCCTGGCCATCTCGCTTGGCGTAAGGCTCTCTATCTGCATGCGGGATACGAAGGTCTCGACCTCCGCCGAGATTCGACGCAAGCGCTCCGTTGCCACAGCCGCTGATGGTGCGGACCGTTGATTGAAGGGCACGAGCGTGGACATGCGGAGTTTCCACTTTTTAATAATTGTCCTTTTAGTATGCTGATGGTCATATAACCCGCAACGACCGTGCCTATCGGAATTCGGTCAAAATTGATCCCCCTCAACAGCCCGGTGCAGACCCGTGCCATTTTCGAAGCTGAAGCAATCTGCTCATCTGAGACTGCAACGCGTTTCAAGCCCCGACGAATTCAGGGCGATCGGATTCTTGGATATCGAGCGCCACGCGTTGCTCGGGCCGTATTTTTACGGCCGCGCCATTACTGCGTTACCGGGCGCGCTACTCATGCTTGAGCACACATCGCCTCGCGCCCTCTCGGGTATGATGAACGCGATGGGTTGCACTGTCGTCGTGCCAATGAGCAACCATACGCATGCCGTGTTCAACGGGAGAACATGGAGCTCCTCCGAAATCGGATTGCTCAGAAGCGAGATCTTGCTCGATCTTCACGAGCCCGCTCCGAATGCGTTCGCCGTCATCCGGTTCTCTTCCGACATGCAGAATCGCGGCTGGGAGGAGGAGGAAGGAAGGCTACATTTGCAGGCTGCGAGCGGCGAGCAGCTTGCGCGCGTGCAACATGTCATTCGAGGCGCGTTGGCCTTGTCCTGCACCTCGATGGATCACCGGCAATTTGCATGTGTCGCGGAATCGCTTCGGGATGAATTGATGGATGCACTGGATCACCTGCTGGTCATCGAGCGCGATCGACGTTCAGGCCAGCGTGCTTTCGAAAGGCATCGGAAGCTGGTCTCGAAGCTCGACGAATTTGCGCATTCGCATCCGGAGATGCCTCTTTACAGCGAGGCCTTGGCCAAGGAGCTGGGAACGTCGGTTCGAACGCTGCAACTGGCTGTCCAGGCCGTTCACGGGGCGAGCCTGCATCAGCATCTCCGAAACAAAAGGCTTTGGTCCCTGCGCGCGCAACTCGCACGCGGAATGCCGGCCACGTCAGTTTCATCGGCCGCTTTCGCGAACGGCTTTTCGCACTTGGGAGAGCTATCGCACCTCTATAAGCTCACGTTTGGAGAACTGCCGTCCGAGACGCTTCTGCGAAGTAAGAGCGCCTGAAGCGCTTGCAAAGCTCACCGAGCCTCAACGGCGCCGCGCCCCATAAGTCGGCGGCGGCGCCTGCACCGTCGGCGCGGCGGCAGCGAACAGGTCGTCCTTGCTGCCTGATGGCGGCGGATAGATGCGCTTGCGGTTGATGGTCTGCTTGGTCGCCTTCGCGGCCTCGCCTGTCGTCCGCACCTCGCGATCCCAGCCTTCGGTGTAGAGCGCGCCCCAATCCCCGAGATCGAGCACGGTGACGTACCAGTCGATCCGCAGCGGCAGCATCGGCTGATCGACGAGATCGGCCACCACATTGTGGCCGGCGAAGCGGCCCATGGGACGGGCGAACTGGCAGGACATCACGGTCGGATGCAGGCCATCGACCACGCTGGAGGCGATGTCGCCGGCGGCGAAGACGCCGGGCAGGTCCGCCACCCGCATGAAGGGATCGACCAAGAGGCGCCCGAGGCGATCGCGCGCGCCCGGAAAATTTGCGGCGAGCCGGCTCGCGCGCATGCCCGCGCACCAGATCACCGTCTGCGTTGCGATGAACTCGCCCGAGCTCAAGCGAACACCTGCGGCCTCGACCGAGGAGACGCGCACGCCGAGCCGCGTTTCGACGTCGAGCGAGGCCAGCGCCGTCTCGATGACCGGACGCGCATGCTCGCCGATCGTCGCACCAATCGCGGGATTTGGATCGACCAGGATGATGCGGCGGCTGCCGTTGATACCCGCGCGCACCAGCCGGTCGGGCATTTCGGCGGCGACCTCGATGCCGGTGAAGCCTGCGCCGACCACTGCGATGGTCGACCGTCCCGGCGATGGCGTGCTGCGTCCGAGCGAATTCAGATGATCCCTAAGACGAAGCGCGGCCGCATAGGTGTCGACATCGAATGCGTGCTCGGCAAGGCCCGGAATTTCCGGCCGCATCACCTCGCTGCCGAGCGCGAGCACGAGGCGATCGTAGCTCAGCGTCTCCTCGCCGCTGCTGGTAACCAGCGAAATCTGGCGCCGCGCCGGATCGATCGCCTCGACCTCGCCGATACCATGCGTAACGCCAACGGGATCGAGCAGCTGCGCAAGCGGCAGCGCGACCTCGCTGAGATCGACCTCGTAATTGCGCACACGGATGTTGTGGTAGGGGTTGCGGTCGATGAGATGGATATCGATGTCGCGGCCGGCCTCACCGATCTCATCACGCATGCGCGCGGCCGCGATGGCCGCCCACAGGCCCGCAAATCCGGCGCCGAGCACGACGATACGCGCCATGTCCGTTGACTTCGTTGCTTCCAGGGATCCGGTGATCCGCCCCGCGCAGGCAGATATAGCTCATTCGCGCGGATCGACCAACTGCAGCTACAGCGCGAATTCGGGACTCTAAAGCGCGATGAGATTGGGTTGAATCGTCATCGCGCTTTAGCTCTTTGTTTGAGCATGATCTTTTCGGAAAACCGCTTCACACTTTTCCGGATCATGCTCTAGGCTTCGCGCAGCTCCGACGGCGTCGCACCAAAGCGCTTGCGGAAGGCGCGGTTGAAATAGGACAGATCCGAAAACCCGGAGGAATGCGCGATGTCGCTGATCTTGCGCGCCCGGGCGCGGGGATCGCCGAGCAGCTTTCGCGCCTGCAGCAAGCGCTGCTCCAGCACGAATTCGGTGAAGGTGGTACCGGCCTGTTCGAACAGCCGCTGCGCCTGGCGCGGGCTGAGGCCTGAGCGGGTGGCAACTTCGGACAGGCAGAGATCGTTGCGGCCGAGCGCGGCCATCACGTCGGCGCGCATCAGATCGAGACGGGCAGCCGCATGGCCGCGGCCGCGCGCGAGTGCTGCGTGCTCGGCATCGGTGCCGAGCAGGAGACCGACGAGATCGACCATGTGCTGCGCGGTGAGGCGCTGGCCGATCGCGTCGAGATGCGGCGCCTGATGGGCGGCAAGTGCATGATAGCGGCAGATGGTCTCGGCGACGGCACCGTCCGACAGCACTTGCGACAGCTTGTCCTCGGCGCGGGGATTGATGTCGAGCAGCGCGCGGCGCGGCATGCGGATCGTGGTGAAGCGGTTCTCGTCGGTGTGACCGACGCTGCCGGTGATGGCCATGTCGGCAAGCACCATTTGCGCCGGAGCAAGCTCGACCGCATGGCCGTTCTGCCGGACATTGACGACGCCGGCATGAGCGGCGATCAGCACCAGATCATCGCTGCCGTCGGCGAGGCCGCTCTGGGTGCGGGAATATCGTGCGGAAGCACCTTCGGGAATGGCGAGCGTGATGTTGTCGACCAGGCTGACCTGCAGCCGGCAATCGATGCTGTCGCCATGGCTCGGCCCGATCTCGACGCCACAGGCCCCCAGGGCCCTCTCGCGCCAATGCTCGAACGCCGGCCCCTGCGGCAGGCCTGCATATTGGTGGATAAGAATGCCCGGCGGCTTGGCTGCATCCATCTGATTTCTAGCCCCTTCCCGGCACCGTGATCAGCCGTGCCGACTGCAAATTCCGGGCATTTGACGCCACGAAACGGATGGAGGTTCAAATCGGATGCGGATTTGGCGGGACTTGTCGGATTACGACGGGGAAATGGACCGTAGCGACAGGATTGAGCGGTTGCAGCCGTTAGACCTGCAGTGTGTCAACACACCGTCGTCCTGGCCTAGTGCGCAATTGCGCACGGGAGCCAGGACCCATAACCACCGCCGCCGACTGGGAAGCGATGGCCTGGCTCCGGTTCGGCGCAATAACATTCAGTTGCGGTAATGGGTCCTGGCCTTCGCCAGGACGACGATGGAGAGCTACTTCTTCGCCGGAGCCTGCGGCTGGGACGGCGGCACGGTCTCGATCAGCTTGCCGGAAAACACCGGCGCCGAGGTCGGCTGGCCGTTGGGCGAGCCGCCCGACTGCTCGACGGTGACGGCATAGGTCGCGCCGTTGACGACGTCGGCATCGTAGCCGGCGAGCACTGGACGCGCGGTGAAGTCGCTGCCGCCGATCACGCCCAGCGAACGCGGGCGCGGCAGCTTGTCGGAGATCAGCCAAAGCTCAAAACTCTTGCCCGGTTCCGGCGTCGCGCCGACCTTGCGCACCGTGAAGTTCTTGGTCGCCCCATCGATCGTGAGGATGAACGCGGGACCGCCGCTCTGGCCCTGCAACAGCGCGACGTATTGCGCAGGCGCAACCAATGGCGCGGCCGGAGTCTTCACCTCGACCCTCTGGATGCGCGGTGGGGGACGCAACGCGCCCGGCAGTGCATCGGGCATCAGGACCTGAAGCGACAGCGTCACCAGCAGCGCGGCTGCAAGCGCGCCCACGGCGGAGGCGATATTGCGCCAGCGCTTCACGCGACCCTCGAGATAAAGCACGTTGGTGTCGTCAACGATCGGCACCTGCGTCAGCGGCACAATGCGCGGGTCGGGCGCATGGGTCTGCGGAATGAATTGCGGCGCGATACCGGGAATGACGTCAGAGTCGGATTGGAGCGGAGCCGGCACGTCCAGCGACGGCTGCTGTGGTGACGTCTCCTGCGGTGACGTCTCCGGCGCCGGGAGATCCAGCGATGGTGGCGGCGCATCCGACGGCAGTGGCGAGGTCTCGGTTGACTCCTGCGACGACAGCGTCTGCGCGATCTCGCGCTTGATGTTCTCCCACACGATCGGCCGCGGCTCGATCGTGCCGACCATCTGGTTGAGGACGCCGAGGCGGAATTCCCAGGCCTGCACCACGGCGACGAACTCCTGGTCCACCGCCATCATGGCCGCGACTTGCGCGCGCTCGTCGGCATCGAGTGTGCCGAGCGCATATTCCGCGGCGAGCGCGATATGGTCCTCGCTGTAGGCCATCACTTGCAGTCCAACACCACCCTCATCGTCGAAGCGCTCATAGTCCAAGGCACTCCCGGATATCCAGCATGCTGCGCCGGAGCCACGTCTTCACCGTGTTGACGGGCGCGGCAAACTTCTCCGCCAATTGCTCGCGGCTCCAGCCGTTGTAGTAGGCGAGAAGCACGAGCCTCTGGCGGTCCGGCTCGAGCCGGCCGATACATTCCAGCAGCCGCTTCAACTCCTCGGACATCTCCCGGCGCGCCAGGGGATCGGGACTGTCGGCGGCGACTTCCATCGCCTGCGGCTCCTCCTCGATGGAGGCCTCGGTCTTCTTGCGAACGATATCGATGGCGCGGTTGCGCGCGATCGAGGCCATCCACGTGATCGGTGACGACAGCCCCGGATTGAACTGGCCGGCACTGTTCCAGATTTTGACGTAGGTCTCCTGAATGACCTCCTCTGCGAGATCCTGTCTCCGCAAGATACGGAGGACGACGCCATAGAGTTTCGCGCGCGTGGCGCCATAGAGCCGCTCGAACGCGGCCTGGTCGCGCTTCGCCACCGCCTCAATCAGCCCGACCAGCTCTGCTGGCGTCAGCATTCAGCCCCCCAACGCGCGGCCCCGTCGCATCCGCACGGACCTCGACACTCCACTACCATAGCCCGCGGCCAAGCCCGTCACCAAGGGGCGGCGCGCCACACTGTGGATAGGACACGCAAAAACCCGGACCTTGCGGGTCCGGGCTCGCAAATTCTGTAGCGTTTTTGACGCTGGCTGCCGTTTACGCGACGGCGCCGATGCGGGAGCGCATCAGGCCGATGCTGTCGAGATCGGCCTGCTCGCGGGCGTTTTCCTCGGCGCGCTCGCGGGCCTGGTCACGCTCGTCCAGCAGTTCGACCTTCTTGAGCTCCTCGAAGGCCTCGCCGAGCGCGGCCTTGGCTTCCTCGAGCTGGCCCCTCAGCTCGTCGGCCGAGCGGGTCAGGTTCTCGCGGCGCTGGATGGCGGCCTTGGCATAGGTCGGATAGGCGAAATGAGCCGGGTCGGAAATACCGGCACGCGTCTCTTCGTTCTGGATCTCGCGATCGAGATCCACCGACATCCGCTGGAAGTCGGCGATCATGGACTCGATCTGGGCGACCCGGCGGCGCTTCTCGTCGACCTGAAACTTCTTCAGGCGGATGAGGGTATCACGTGACTTCATCGACTCGTACTCCCCAGAAGTCCCTTGGCTGCAAGACATACACACATTGGGACGACACCGGTCTCCCCACTGGCCCAATCAGGGCCAAGACCGGCTCTGCTACTCTGTGAGATCGGATGATGACGGGACAAAGTTAGCGTTCCGTTTCCAAATTACCGAGGATTTGCGCCAACTGACGGTAGCCGTCCGCCAGCGATGCATTTTCGTCCTTGCGCTGGCGCAGGAACGCCTCGAGCGGCTCGTGCAGGCGGATCGCCTCGTCGACCTCGGGGCTGGAGCCGGCCCGGTAGGCGCCCAGCCGGATCAGCTCCTCCATGTCGGCGTAGGTCGCCATCACCGCCCGCGCCTTCTGGATAACAGGCCAGAACTCCGGGTCGGCCGATTTCGGCATGGTGCGGGAGACCGATTTGAGGATGTTGATCGCCGGATATCGACCGCGCTCCGCGATCGAGCGCTGCATCACGATATGACCGTCGAGGATGCCGCGGACGGCGTCCGCGATCGGCTCGTTGTGATCGTCGCCGTCGACCAGCACGGTGAAGATCGCGGTGATGGCGCCCTCCCCGAGACCCGGGCCTGCGCGCTCCAAGAGCTTCGGCAACTCGGTGAAGACGGTCGGCGTGTAGCCCTTGGCGGTCGGCGGCTCGCCGGCGGACAGGCCGATCTCGCGCTGCGCCATGGCAAAGCGCGTCACCGAGTCCATCAGGCAGAGCACGTCCTGGCCCTCGTCGCGAAAATATTCGGCGATGGCGAGCGTCAGATACGCCGCCTGCCGGCGCATCAGCGCCGGCTCGTCGGAGGTCGCGACGACAACGACGGAACGCGCGAGGCCCTCCTCGCCAAGGTCGTCCTGCAGGAACTCCTGCACCTCGCGGCCGCGTTCGCCGATCAGCCCGATGACGCTGACGGCGGCATCGACGTTGCGCGCGAGCATCGAGAGCAGCACCGATTTGCCGACGCCGGAACCTGCGAAGATACCCATGCGCTGGCCGCGGCAGCAGGTGAGAAACGTGTTCATCGCGCGCACGCCGAGATCGAGCGGCGCGCCGACACGCTTGCGCGAATGCGCCGGCGGCGGCGAATTGCGGTACGGCATTGGCGAAGCGCCTTGCGGCAACGGCCCCTTGCCGTCGATCGGCTCGCCCAGCGCATTGACGACGCGGCCGAGCCAGGCCGACGACGGACGCACTTGATTGGCGGCATTGGCGATGACGGCCTTGCAGCCGCGGCGCACGCCATCGAGGCCGGCGAACGGCATCACGACGGCATTGCTGCCGGAGAAACCGATCACCTCGCAAGGGATGGAACGGTTGGCGCCGGTCTCGATCACGAGGCGCGCGCCGACCGACATCGCATGGATGGGGCCGGCCACCTCGACCATCAGGCCGCGCACGCCAACCACGCGGCCATAGATATTGACGCCGTCAATGTCGCCGATCTGCTCGGCCAAAGCCTTCATGAGGGGGCCTTCATTAAGGTGGTCGCCTTCGATATCCGGGCTTTCACGGCGAAACCCTTAAATTTCGCCATATTTCTGAACGCCGCTTAACTTCATGTTTACCCGCATCATTAATCATTGCGTCACTGTCTTTGTGACTGAGCGTGGCTCCCCTTCAGAAGAAGGCTGAGTCGCGGGAGTCGGTTAGGCCCGACTCTTAAAGTGGAACTTGAACGGCGCCGGGTAACGAAAGCTGCTTCGCGCGCAAGACCTTAGGGCGATTCGAGAAAAATTGCACCCGGGGGACTTGCGTTCCAGAATCAGGATTTGTTAACCATCTGTTGTCAGGATCCGAATCAGTTGTTCAAAGGCGTTTTGTTGAGTGCCGCGAATGCGGCCGACCTGACGCCCAGGAGCGGCGACTATGGGGAACTGGCATGCGCGTTTTGCTGATTGAAGATGACAGCGCCGTCGCGCAGTCGATCGAGCTGATGCTGAAGTCTGAGAGCTTCAACGTCTACACGACCGATTTGGGGGAAGAAGGCGTCGATCTCGGTAAATTATACGATTACGACATTATCCTTCTCGACCTCAACCTGCCCGACATGTCCGGCTACGACGTGCTCAAGCAGCTCCGGGTCTCCAAGATCAAGACACCGATCCTGATCCTCTCCGGCCTCGCCGGCATCGAGGACAAGGTCAAGGGTCTCGGCGTCGGCGCCGACGACTACATGACCAAACCCTTCCATAAAGACGAGCTGGTTGCCCGCATCCACGCGATCGTGCGCCGCTCCAAGGGTCACGCCCAGTCGGTCATCCAGACCGGCGACCTCGTCGTCAACCTGGACACCAAGACCGTCGAAGTGGACGCCGCCCGCGTCCATCTGACCGGCAAGGAATACCAGATGCTGGAGCTGCTCTCGCTCCGCAAGGGTACGACCCTGACCAAGGAAATGTTCCTCAACCACCTTTATGGCGGCATGGACGAGCCCGAGCTGAAGATCATCGACGTCTTCATCTGCAAGCTSCGCAAGAAGCTCGCCAACGCGTCCGAGGGACGCAACTTCATCGAGACCGTGTGGGGCCGCGGCTACGTGCTGCGCGAGCCGCACGAGCACGAAGAGCGCATCCCGGCCTGATCCGTTTACGTCGCGAGCCCTGTCGGGCTCGCTCCTCCCAAGCCTGGACCCCGCCGCAAATGGCGGGGTTTTGTTTTTTGGAGGCGTCGTCAGACGCTCGCGAGCGCGGGACTTGCGAGATCGGGGCTCCTTACCGGGACGCGCGCAGCTGCTTCGCGCAGCCAGGCGATCAACGCAAAGCCGATGATGAACCCGAACGCGAAGGTCGGAACCACAAACGACCACAAGAACGGCCATGCGGGGACGTTGTCGACGACCTTCATCACCGGTATGGGGCTGACCAGGTGGATGGCCATCAGCACCCACAGCATCACCGTCATGCCGCCGCCGAAGACGAGGCCGTCGCGCATCTGCCGGGTTATCCGAGACCGCCTGCTCCACGTCGAATCCTGCACCAGGAGCGCTGCCATCGTCGCAATCCCCCAGGGGAAGATCAGGACCGGCAGTTCGTGCAGGACGACGTCGAGATAGGACTCGTGCGGAAACTGGTAGAAGTCAAACAGCGCCTGAAGCGGAAAAAAGAACAGCAGCGCACTCCAGAGACCGATCGTCAGGATGAATCGGACCGGCAGCTGGCCGAAAATCGTCTCGTTCGCGAACGCGTATTGCCGCTTGAAGTAATAGACGAGCCAGAAGTTCACGATGAGATAGAGCGGCGTTACCACCAGCGTCCGCAGCATGGCGACGTATTGCTCGCCGGGCATATGGACGACCTTGCCGGACCCGATCAGCCACGCCACGCACCAGACAAAGGCGAAGCCCGCCACGACCGCCACGAACTTCAGGATGCCTGGCGGGGCCGGCTCCAGCGTGAAGCCGATCGCCGCTAACCTTCCCCGGCTGCGGGCAAGCGTCCACTCGCCGGCGAGCGAGGCGCGCGCAGCAAACAGCAGCAGATTGTTGAGCAGCGAATCCATGTCCTTGCGCAGGTCTTCCAGCATGCATCCTGCCGCGGTCTGGGCGGCAAGTTGAAGCTGGCTGACCACGCTGTGGCGGGTCGAGAGCTGGTCGAGCGCCTGCCAGTCATCAGGCTCGACCTGGCTGTCCTCCATGATCGCACCGTAGACCTCCGCGCTGCTCTTGAGCACGCGGACGGTGCGGAAGCAGAGCGAATCGTAGACCGCGAGCAGCTCCGTATAGAGATCGGAATTTCGTTCCATGAAAGCCTGATGCTCGGAGGCCCAGCGCTCGAAATGAAGCATGAGCGCCGAGATCTTGAGGAGGCGCGACTGGATCGCGGTCGATTGCACGGCGCGGAAATCGTCGATCTGGTAGCCGATCCTGGACAGCTTGCGCTGGAGGCTCGGCATGTCGTCCGGCCCAACCTGGAACGGTGCAGTGGCCAGCATGTCGCGCAACGCCAACGCGCCGGCGGGAATCCCGGCCAGTTGCTGGCATAATTGACGCCACGCCTTCGGCGCGACAGGAATGAGCCAGGCGAACATCAGGATCCAGACTGAGGCCAGCGGCGACAGCCTGTCGGGAAGAAGGGCGTAGATCAGCAAAAACGGCGTGATGAAGACGGCGAGGCCGAACAGAAACAGCGGCCGCGTCGTGAATGAACGGGTCCCCTTCATCGTATGAAACCGGAACCAGTAGAACAGCACGACCAGAAGCGGTCCGCCGAAGGACTCGAAGATCGCGTTCAGGAGGTCGACGACATGAGCAAGCGGCACGATGAACTCCTATTGCTAGGGTCCGCTGTTGAAAGGCACGCCGGACAGTGCAGCATCCGGCGAGCGCAAGAGAGTCATGCAGCCTCGGCAACCATCTTGGCCTTCTGGACCAGGAGATCGATGTTGTCAGGCGCCAGCGCAATCGCGCTGTCCATATCGGTCTGGGCTTTCGCCACGTCCTTGAGCAGGGCAAAGGCATTGGCGCGAGACACCAGATATTTCGGCTCGTTCCCGTTGATCGCGATCGCCGTGCTGAAGGCCTTGATCGCCTCCTCGACATAGCCGCGCTTGTCGTCGCTGCCGGCGGCGGTCATGCTGACGATCCCCTTGATCCAGTAGAACTCCGCGTTACCAGGCTTGAGCTTGATCGCCTCGGTGATGTCGCCGAGCGCATTCTCGTAGAGACCGACCGTCACGTTGAAGTTGGCGCGGCGCACGAAATATTCGGGCTTCGTCGGATCGAGCTTCAGCATGTAGGCGAAGCTCGCGGCGGCCTTCGAGATCTGCTTCTGCTTGTGCTGAAGCGTACCGAGATCGAAATAGACCTTCGCGAGCCGGGCCGAGAGTTCGCTGTCATCCGCAAGCAGGCCATGCAGCTCCTGTCCGCGCCGGGTCAGTTCCTCCAGCGCCTCGATCGTGGCGGCACCGGCGGCAAGCGCCTCCATGAATTCATCGCGCCGCTGTTGCAGCATCTGCTTCGAGGGACGCGCCGCCTCAGGCGGAGGCACGGGCGGCTGCGGCGCTTCGACGTCGAAGATCCGGCCGTCCGGCGAGCGCATGTAAAGAACCGGAATTCCCCACTCGACCCGGGACTTCTCCTGGATGAATTTGCGCGCGAGCGTCACCGCATCGTCGATCGGACGATTGCCGGCGAGCGCTGCGTAAAAGCCTTCCGACATCGAGATCGCGGCGTTGTCGGTGATCGGAAACTGCATCGCCACCACGGCAGGCAGCCATCCCGTCTTCATCAGCCCGATCGCCGGATTACCGAAGCGGTCGCCGACATTGATCCTGGCGCTTTCGCAGCAATTGAGCACGATCAGGCGCAGGCTGCGCTTTGCCCCCGTCAGCATCATCGCGAGGTCAGTGGCGAACTTCTTCACCGGCTTGCCGTCCTCGTCGACCATGACGACGAAGCCGGACGCGCCGGCTCCAGGCAAGGCTTCCTCGACCCCGCCATGCCCGATGAAGTGGAAGATGTGCCAGTCGCCTTCCAGCAGTTTCTTCATCAGGTCTTTGCCGGTCCCGCCAGGGACCCATTGGAAATCGACCTTGCCTTCGTGCTGGAGCGCGTCGATGCCCTTGTTGATGCGGTCGCGCTCCTTGACGACGTTGAGCTTCGGCCATTCGCTGGTCGAGGGATCGGCGATCATGCCGAGGATGCGCAGCGGTCCCTTGACGCCCATCCGGCCGACGCCGCCCGCCGTCTCGAGGTAGCGCACGATGGGGCGCGTGAGGCTGACGAAGCCGGGCATGTCGTCTTCGTCGTAGAGATATTCCCATGGCAGTCCGGCAAGGTCGGCCGCCTCGATGCGCAACTTGATCCTCAGATCCTGGGCCGCGCCCTTGCTGCGCTCATAGATCCGCTGGATCGACGGCACGTCGGTGAAGACGCTGCGGAACACGCCGCGGCCGAAATCCCGCAGCACCTGCTCGCCGCGCGTGGCCGGACCCTGGTGATTCTTTTCGTCGATCTCGAGGACCGCGTTTTCCAGTTCGCCGCGCAGCTTGGCCAACTCGCCGGGCGCGGAGAACCAGAACTTGACCTGGCTCTTCGGTGCCTCGCCGGCCGGAGACCTGACGACGCGACCGTAATATTGCTGAGGGCCGCCGCCCAGGGGCAGATCGGAGCCGATCTCGAGCTCGAAATCTTCGTATTCGGCAACAGGCATTGTGAGCCTCACTCAACAAGATTTTGATCTGAACGAAGAAGCCCTCGAATTAGCCTGGCCGATTGCAACCAGGACGACCGCAACATCAAGCACCAGACTATCACACGCAACCTCGAGACGCATTTGTGAAGCATGTCTCATGCGGCCCGAAATCTTGTGCAGCGCCGATCCCGCCGCAATGCGCGGTCTCTTTCTGGGGATCGAACCTGAAGGCCTGGTGCGGCGACCAAGCGATCGTGCCAGAATTCGCGCCGCAACCGTCGGACCTCCCCTCATGATCCTGCAATCGCTCGCCGGCCTGCCCGCCTTTCTGGTCTATTTCTGCACCGGGCTGATCGCGATAGTAGCATACCTGTTCGTCTACACGCGGATTACGCCGCACAACGAGTTCCAGCTCATTCGCGACAACGACCCTGCCGCAGCGATTGCGCTCGGCCTCAGCCTGCTCGGCTTCGTCGCGCCGCTGTTCAGCGCGATCGCACATTCCGCCAACGTGCTGGACTGTCTGATCTGGGCTGCAATCGCCCTGATCGTGCAGGTCGCGGTGTTCTACATCGTGAAAATTCCGGTGCCGAACCTGTCGGGGCGGATCGCCGCCGGTGAGCTCGCACCCGCGATCTGGCTCGGCCTGTCCTCGCTCGCCGCGGGCCTCTTGAACGCCGCCAGCATGATCTATTGATATGGCCGCCGATCCACCCAGCAAGGAGTTCGGCAAACGCCGACCGCGCCGGCCGGCGGACCTGCCGCTGCCGCCGCGCGAGCCGGTGAAGCGCTCGGGTCATGTCGCGCTGCTGATCATGGGCACGATCGCGGTCGGTACCACCGCCTTTGTGCTGATGCCGCGGCGAAACTGCGATCCCACGCCTCCCGCGGCGACAGTCCCCGGCGCAACGGCGCCTGCGCAGACGAGCGCCAACTGCAGCAGCAGCTCATCCGGCGGCAGCGGCTCGCACTGGTCGTCGCGATCGGGTTTCTACAGCAGCGACTCCTCAAGTCATTCCTCGTCGGGAGGGTCGTCCGATGGAGGCTCCGGCGGCGTCACGCGCGGCGGCTTCGGCTCATTCGGCCACGGCTTTTCGGGCGGCGGCTAAAGCCGCCACGAGCTTGAGACACGTCAAATCCGGACCACCGCGCGTCTGTATCTTGCCTCCTCGATGATCATCCGCCCGCACGGGCAACTGGGATCGAGGTGCAACGATGCGCATCATGATGACTTCCGCTCTCGCCCTACTCGCTCTGGTGTCGCTGCCGGTCATCGTGAAGGCCGAGTCCTGCCCGCCCGGCACGGTTCAGGTCTGTCCACCGCCGGCGAAAACCCGTCCCCCCGGCGGCCCGCCGGCGTGGTGTCGCTGTGAAGGTCCGCCGGGCAGCCCGACCTGGGGCGGCAGGGCCGAGATTCACAAGAAGAACGTGCCGACGGTGAAGCCAGGCAAGTCGCCCGGTCCCAACGACTGAGCGTGGACCGACAATGTCCCGGTCAATCGAGAGGTGAAACGATGCGTCCATTGATGAGTTCTGCGCTTGCGCTCCTCGCGCTGTTGTCGCTATCAGCCGCTGTTCAAGCCGGCCCCTGTCCGCCCGGCATGGTGCAGGTTTGCCTACCGCAGCCGGCGGACCGACCGCCAAACCGTCCCACGCCATGCAAATGCGACTATCCGCCCGGCACCAGTTGGGGCGGTGGCGGCGGCACGGCCGAGATTCACAAAAAGAACGTGCCGAGCGTGAAGGCGAACAAGGCGCCCGGCCCCAATGATTGAACGTGGAGGTGCAACCATGCGTATCACGATGACGTCGGCCCTCGGCCTGCTCGCGCTTGCATCGCTGTCCGTTGCCGCGGAAGCCCGGCCTTGCCCATCCGGCTATGTCCGGATTTGCCGGCAATCCCCGCCGCCTCTGTGCCATTGCGAGCCCCAACAGACGCAGGGCAACGCGCCCTGGGGCAATCAGGGCAAGGCCGAGATCCACAAGCACAACGTGCCGACCGCCAAGCCAAACAAGTCGCCGGGCCCCAACAACTGAGCCGGGCCGGGTCTATCCAGACAATCGAGGTGCAACGATGCGTACCGTGACATTGACGCTTGGCCTGCTTGCGCTGCTATCATTTTCCGCGGCGGTCGAAGCAGCACCCTGCCCGTTTCCGCAGGTGCGGGTTTGCGAGCCGCAACCGAATCCGCCGGTGCGCCCGCCGCAATGCCGCTGCACAAATCCGCCGGGCAGCCCGACCTGGGGCGGCAAAGCCGAGATTCACAAGAAGAACGTGCCGACCGTGAAGCCGAGCAAATCGCCCGGTTCAAACGACTGACGTGAACGCGCCCAACGCGTAGAGCGCGACGGCAACACCATCGCGCTCTCTTCGATTCCAGGGTGCGAAAACGCTCTAATGCACCTTCTTTGCAGTGTCCGGCCGCGGCGGCTCCGGCTGCGGGTTGAGCCAGTTGCCGCCCTGAATGGGCCTGTTGCTGCCGGCCGGCGATGGCGGCTCGGGCTGCGGATTAAGCCAGTTCGTCTGCGGGCGCTCGACCTTCGTCCGTTTGGTCTTCGTTGTCGTCGGGTGGGGCGTCGTGGTCTGCTGCGTCCCGGTCTGCGTCAGACTGCCGGCCCCAGCGGTCGAGCTTGCAGCGCTCGCCACATTCCATTTGCCGGCGCAGGCGAGGCTTGCGACCGCAACTGCCGCGATGAACATTCCGCGCATCATGACCTTTCTCCCCTACTGTTCAATCTGCCGCCGAATGCGAGGTACCGGTGTCGGCCGCACGATCGGCAAACAGAACGGCGAGCATTCAGCTCGCGCGCGATGTCGGCGATCACGTTGGTCAAGCACCATCGAGCAGATGACAATGCATGGACAAGGATCATCTTGATGGAACGACCATGCGGCAATGTTTGGGGCTGATCACGCCCGTTTGGTTTGAGCGGGATCAACGAACACGCATTTTTCGAATCGAGACGAGAAACCGGACCTGTCCCTACAGTGAAACCTCTGGCGGTGGCGACGCGTCAAACCCGCGCTGCGCAGCTCTGGGTGTTGAGGCATATCAAGATACGGTGCGAATGCGTTGGCATCCTCCTCCGGATTTACGAGGGCCGGCACATGAGACGCGACAAAGCAGCAACATTCACCGCAGCAACCCAAGCCGTGCTTGTTCTAGCTGCTGTAGCAGTGCCCACAGCGGCTCAGGCGGTGAAGGGACACTGCCCGGGAGGCCAGCATTGGCAGTGCACCACCTACGCGACGTCTCAAGAGAACGGCGCGTGGTATGACGCAAAGACCGGGCAATGGTACAATAAATCATGCAGTTGCCAGGACGCCGGAGGATCATTCGGCGGCGGAGGAGTCGGCTCATACGGTCATGCCGAGATCCACAAGACGAACGTACCGACCGTCAAGCCGTCAAGTATCGGTCCGACGAGTCTTGCCCGTCCTCCGCTGGGGCTCAAGGTGACGCCCCGCGCGCCCACGCCGACGTTCCAGCCCGGACGAACGTTCTGACATTCCTCCCCTTGGACCTGACAATGCCGCACGATGCCGTGAGACGTGCGGCTTTCGCTTGTCTCCACGCGGGCATGTGACGGAAACTCCGACGACACCGGGAATCGAAGACTGGGCCGCAAATCATGAAACGTTCGCGACGGGTCATGCTCACAATGATGGGAAGTGCAGCGGCCAGCGCGGTCTCGCTCGGATTCGTGCGCCGCAAGCCGGTGTGCGGCTCCGGGCTCGAAGCCGTTCCCGGCATCGACGGCAAGCCCTATTGCCGGCCGAGCTATGGCGGCTTCGGCGGCACGCTGCATCGCATGCACGGCCATGGCGGACACGGTCATGGCGGTCATGGCGGTCATGGCGGTCATGGCGGTCATGGCGGTCATGGTCACGGCGGCGGCTGACACATGCAACGCATCATTTGTCCCGAACGCGACGACTGGCAACAGACAGCCGAACAATGCGGCTTCGCCTTCCACACCATCGACGGCGAACGCTATTGGGACGAGCGCGCCTATTACGCCTTCACGCTCGACGAGATCGAGCGCTCAATCGAGACGCCGACCGGCGAGATCGATGCGATGTGCCTGGAGCTTGCCGGCCGCGTCATTGGTAGCGAGCAGCACTTGCGGCGGCTCAAAATTCCGGAAGCGTTCTGGGACCTGATCGCCGAGAGCTGGAAGCGCGACGACCGCAGCCTTTACGGTCGGCTCGATCTCAAGTTTGACGGCGAGGCGCCTGCAAAGCTGCTCGAATACAACGCGGATACGCCGACCTCGATCTTCGAGGCCGCGGTGTTTCAATGGACCTGGCTCGAGCAGGCCATCGAGCGGCGCATCATCCCCGCGCGTGCCGATCAGTTCAATTCGATCCACGAGCGGCTGATCGCGGCGTGGAAGGACATTGCCGCGGGCAAGCATCTGCATCTCACCGGAACCACCGGCAATGAGGAGGACGCGGGCACGCTCGCCTATCTCGAAGACACGGCACGGCAGGCGGGCCTCTCGACCACGCTGCTCGACATCGAGGCGATCGGCTGGCGCGATGAGGCCGGCGGCTTCGTCGATCTCGATGACAACGAGATGGAGCTGGTCTTCAAGCTCTATCCCTGGGAATGGATGTTCCACGATGCCTTCGGCGCAAAGCTCAAGGACGCACCGACACGCTGGATCGAGCCGCCATGGAAGGCGGTACTCTCCAACAAGGGCATCCTGCCGCTGCTCTGGGAGATGTTTCCAAATCATCCCAATCTGCTGCCGGCCTTCTTCGAGGACGACCCGCGCGCCGCCGAGTTCGGCAGCTCCTATGTCCGCAAGCCGCTGCTGTCGCGCGAAGGCGCCAATGTCACGCTGGTCTCGGGCGGAATGTCACTCGACGAACACGCCGGCCCCTATGGCGCGGAAGGTTTTGTGCGCCAGGCGCTGTCGCCACTGCCGAATTTCTCCGGCGTCTATCCGGTGACTGTCTCTTATACACATCTAGATGTGTATAAGAGACAGCGCTGGTCTCGGGCGGAATGTCACTCGACGAACACGCCGGCCCCTATGGCGCGGAAGGTTTTGTGCGCCAGGCGCTGTCGCCACTGCCGAATTTCTCCGGCGTCTATCCGGTGATCGGAAGCTGGCTGGTGAATCACGAACCCTGCGGGCTTTCGATCCGCGAAGACGAAAGCCCGATCACCGGAAACAGCTCGCGGTTTCTGCCACACGCGATTTTGTGAGGGCTTGTCATTCCGGGGCGCGACAAAGTCGCGAGCCCGGAATGTCGAGGAGAGATTACCTCGCCGCGGCGACCTTCAGTGGTTGCGGCATCAGTCCGCCCATCGCCCGGCCGGAACGCACCGGATTGAGCTGGTAGAGACCACGGCGGTCGGAGATGGGGCGGAACGCATCGGTGATGCCGACCACGGATTCGGCGGCGCCCAGCAGCAGCGTGCCGTCTGCTTCCAGACCCTTCGCCATGCGCTCGAAGATCATGGCCTTGGTGTCCTGGTCGAAATAGATCAGAACGTTGCGGCAGAAGATCACGTCGAACGTGCCGAGATGGGAAAAGTCCTGCAGCAGATTGAGCTGGCGGAACTGCACCATCGACCGGACATCGGCGTTGAGCTGCCAGACGTCGCTCGCTTGCGTGAAGTATTTCATCAGCAGCTGGATCGGCAGGCCGCGCTGGACCTCGAACTGGCTGTAGACGCCAGCCTTGCACTTTTCCAGCACTTCCTGCGACAGATCGGTCGCGACGATCTCGATGCGCCAGCCCGCGAGCGCGGCGCCCATCTCCTTCAGGCACATCGCGATCGAATAGGGCTCCTGCCCCGTCGACGACGCCGCCGACCAGATGCGCAGCGATTTGCGCGCGGCGCGGGCCTGGATCAGGCCGGGCATGATGCTGTCGCGCAGATGATCGAACGGGATCTTGTCGCGAAAGAAGAACGTCTCGTTGGTGGTCATGGCCTCGACCACGTCGGTCGCAAGCCGGCCATCGCCGTTCCTGATCTTCAGAACGAGATCCGGGATGCCTGATAGGCTCGCCTTTCGGGCCAGCGGCAACAGCCGACTCTCGACCAGGTACTGCTTGTCGGGCGAGAGATCGAGACCGGAGCGTTCTTTCAGGAACTTGCGCAGATAGTCGTAATCCGCGGGCGTCACGCGCGGTCTCCCGCGAACAGGCGGTTGACCTTGGCGCCGATCTGGTTGAGCGGGAGGATTGCCGCGCAGATGCCGGCATTGGCGGCCGCACCCGGCATGCCCCAGACCACGCTGGACGCTTCGTCCTGCGCGATCACGCTGCCGCCGGCCGCGACGATGTCCTTGCCGCCGCGCATACCGTCGGAGCCCATGCCGGTCAGGATCACGGAGAGAATGTTGCCGTGCCAGATGTCGATGGCCGAGGTGAAGAGCGGATCGACCGCGGGCTTGCAGAAATTGACGGCGGGGCCGTCGTCGAGCGCGATCGCGGCCTCCGCGCCGTTGCGCACGACGCGCATATGCTTGCCGCCCGGCGCGAGATAGATCCGGCCGGGCTTCACCGGCTCACCATCGATCGCCTCGGCTGACGGCCGGCGGCTCGATCGCGCCAGATGCTCGGCGAGAATGGTCGTGAAGGTCGGCGGCATGTGCTGGGTGATCAGCACCGGGAAGCGGTCGATCACTGGGCCGAGTTCGGTGACGAGCGACATCAGCGCCTGCGGGCCACCGGTCGAGGAGCCGATCAACAGCACCTTCGGCGCCTGGGACGAGAACGGGCGCGTGGACATCGCGCCCGGAAACAGGGTTTGCGGAGCCGGTGCGGGCGCGGCGGGCCGCGCGATAGCTGATGCACGTGCAGCCGGGGCAGCCGGGCTCGTGGGTGCGAGCGGCGGGCTCGCCACGGCCGGCTTCCGGCGCAGGCGCGCGCCGAGGTGACGAATCTTCTGGATCAGGTCGTGATGGAAGACATCGGCGGCGGACGTCTCGCGCGTCGATTCAGGTTTCGGAATGTAATCGGCCGCGCCGAGCGACAGCGCCTTGAAGCTGATCTCCGCGTTGCGGCGAGTCAGCGTCGAGGCCATGATGATGACGAGATCGCGTTTCTTTGCCAGCAGCTGCGGCAACGCCGAGATGCCGTCGAGCTCGGGCATTTCGATGTCGAGCACGGCAACATCGGGATTGATGCGTTCGAGCTGGTTGACCGCCTCGAGCCCGGTGCGCAGCGAAGCCGCGACCTCCATATCGTGCTCGGCTCCGATCCAGCGCGAGATCAGACCGCGTATGACGACGGAGTCGTCGACGATCATGACCCGCAGCGGCCCAGCTTCGCGCGACGGGCTCGTGATCGAACTACCTGCGAACGCAACACTCATTACTCACCAACTCAGACTGAAACGGTTTAGTTGAAAACAAACGCCGAAGGATCCGTCCAGCCTCCGGTATTCGCTCAGATCAGGCCGACTTCCTGGAACTTCGCCGTCACGATGTCCTTGTCGAACGGCTTCATGATGTACTCGTTGGCGCCGGCGTGCAGCGCGCGCGCAATATGCGCCACGTCGTTCTCGGTGGTGCAGAACACGACCTTCGGCTGGTCGCCGCCGGGCATGCGGCGCAGATGGCCGAGGAATTCGTAGCCGTCCATGACCGGCATGTTCCAGTCGAGCAGCACGGCATCGGGCAACCCGCGCTTGCAGGCCTCGAGCGCCTTCTCACCGTCCTCGGCTTCGAGAATCTGGAAGTCGAGACCTTCCAGGATCCGGCGCGCAACCTTGCGGATGACGCTGGAATCATCAACGACGAGACAAGTTCGCATGTGAACCTCTGCTTCCTATCCCCTGTGCGGGGGCACTTCCAATTGCAGGCACGTCGGCGGCAATGGCGCCGTATCAGGCCGCCATCATCTCGGGTGCGAGCTCGAGAACGCGATCGACGTCGAGGACGACCATGAGCTGGCCGTCGAGGCGGTGGACACCGCCGGCGAGCTTGGCCATGCGGGGGTCGAGGTTGACGGGGTTCTCTTCCTTGCCGTCCTCGGGCAGGCGCAGCACCTCGCCGATCTGGTCGATCAGGAGGCCATAGGATTCACCGCGCAGGTCGACGCCGACCGCCATCGGGGTCTTGCCGTCCTCGTCCCTGGGCAGGCCGAGACGGGCGCGCATGTCGACCACGGTGACGATGCGGCCGCGCAGGTTCAGCACGCCCGAGATCTCGCGTGAGGACAAGGGAACGCGGGTGACGCGCTCGGGCATGAACACGTCCTGGACGCGGGAGATCGGCAGRCCGAACAGCTGGCCGCCGATCATCGCGGTGACGTATTCGACCATGGCGCCTTCGCCAATTTGCGTCTTCTTGCTCATATCGTCTCTCCTCARGTCCCGCTTACGCCGCTACCCGGCTCAGATCGGAGGCGCCGGCGGCRCCCGCGGTCTGCTCCTTCAGCGCCGCGATCAGACCGGGACGGTCGAACTTGGCGACATAATCGTGGAAGCCGGCCTGACGGCCGCGCTCGATCGCCGCCGGCGACACCAGCGCCGACAGGCCGATGATCGGCATCGCGCCCAGATTGCTGTCGGAGCGGATCGTTTCCGCGAACTCGAACCCGTTCATGTCGGGCATCTCGATGTCGGTCAGGACCACGTCGAAGGTCTGCGCACGCAGTGCTGCGAGGCCCTCCTGCGCGGTCGGCGCGGTGCGGACGCGGTAACCGGCRGCCTTSAGCACCGGKGCCAGCATGTTGCGGAAGAACGCACTATCGTCGACCAGCAGCACCGACTGCGAGTGCATCGACGGCTTCATCTCCTTGCGGGTGAACCAGTCGGCGAACGCCATCGGCAGGAAATGGCCGACGTCGATCACCTCGGTCGCCTGGCCCTTGATCACGGCCGAGCCGAGGATGCCGCTCGCCGAGCCGCCGACCTCGATGTTGAGGCGCTCCTCGACAATGTCGATGATCTCGTCGACGACGAGGCCCATGGAGCGGCCGTCATCGGCGAACACCAGGATCGGCTGGGCGCCCTGGCTGGCGATGGTGACGCCGTCCATGGCCACCAGCGGCATCAGCTGCTCGCGGTACTGCACCATGTAGCGGCCGTTACTGAACTCGATCTTGTCGGCCGGGAGCTCTTCGAGGCGCGTGACGAGGCCAAGCGGGACCGCCTTGGGCTGGCTGGAGCCGGCGCGGAAGACGAGGAGCGAGGTGGTCTGCTCGCCGCTTCCGATGTGGTGYGCGCCATTGTCGTCGCCCATGTCATGGGCCGAGGAGCCGGCGGCGCCGAGCGCCTTGGCAATGCCGTTGGGGTCGATGATCATGATGACCGCGCCATCGCCCAGAATGGTGTTGCCGGAGAACATGTCGATGTGACGCAGTTTTGTGGACATCGGCTTGACCACGATTTCTTCCGTATGGAAGACACCATCCACGACGATGCCRAAAGTCTGGCTGCCGACCTGCGTGACCACGATGAAGCCGTTCTCGGGATCGCTRGCCGCGCCGTCGTCGATCTTCAGSAGCTTCTTCAGGTGGATCAGCGGCAACAGCTTGTTGCGCAGGCGCAGCACAGCSGTGTCCTTGATGCGCTCGATGCGGTGCTCCGAGTTGGCGCGGGCGCGGACGAGCTCGACCACCGAGAGCTGGGGAATCGCAAAGCGGTCCCCGGCGGCTTCCACGATCAGCGCGGAGACGATCGCCAAGGTCAGCGGGATCTTGATGGTGACGGAAGAGCCTTCACCGGCCACCGACTTGATGTCGATGGTGCCGCCGATCTGGTCGATATTGGTGCGGACCACGTCCATGCCGACGCCGCGGCCCGAGACCGAGGTGATGGCCGCCGCGGTCGAGAAGCCCGGCGCGAAGATGAACTTGTGGATCTGGGCTTCGCTCATCTTCTCGAGCTCAGCCTCGCTGACGAGACCTGACGAGATCGCCTTGGCCTTGATCTTGTCGGTGTTGAGACCGCGGCCGTTGTCGGCGATGCAGATGATGATGTGGCCGCCCTCGTGATAGGCGGAAAGGCGGATGGTGCCCTGCTCGCCCTTGCCGCTGGCGAGACGCTCGGCGGGGGTCTCCAGGCCATGATCGGCGGAGTTGCGCACCATGTGGGTGAGCGGGTCCTTGATCAGATCGAGCACCTGGCGGTCGAGCTCGGTGTCGGCGCCGTGCATCTCCAGCTCGATCTGCTTGCCGAGTTCGGATGAGAGGTCGCGGACGATGCGGGGCAGCTTCTGCCAGGCGTTCCCGATCGGCTGCATGCGCGTCTTCATGACGCCTTCCTGCAGCTCGGCGGTGACGTTGGAGAGGCGCTGCAGCGGCACCTTGAACTCGGTGTCCTCGTTGCGGCGGGAGATCTCSAGCARCTGGTTGCGGGTCAGCACCAGCTCGGAGACCATGGTCATCAGATGCTCCAGCGTATCCACGTTGACGCGGATCGACTGGTTGGCGATGCGGTCGCCCTCGCCGGCGGTCTCATCGGCTGCCAACTTCTTGGCCGCAGCCTTTTCCCGGGCGGACTTGGCTTCCTTCGCGGCCGGCGCAGGCGCTTCGGCAACAGGCGCGGGCTCGGCCACCGGCGCGGGCGCCGGGGCTTCGATCGCGGTCTCGCGGAAGGCGCGTTCGAGATCATCGAGCGAGACCTCGCCCGGACGCAAGGGACGTTCCAGGGTCTGGTCGATCAGTGTGCCCGTGGTCATCTCTTTTGCAGCGGCGGGAGCCGGCGCAGGCGCAGCGGCGACAGGCGCTTCCGGCACCAATGGCGGCGCTTCGGCAACGGGAGCAGCAGCACCGGCCGCCATGGCCGCCATGCCTTGCTCGACCATTGCCTCYARCTTGTCGATGAGATCGCGGTCCTCGCCTTCGGGCTCGGCTTCGGTGGCCTCCAGACCTGCGAGGATCTCCTTGATGCGGTCGATCGAGGAYAGGATCAGCGTCACCGCCGGTCCCGTCACCGGCATGCCGTCGCGGAATTTGCCCATCAGCGTCTCGCCGGCATGCGCCAGCGCTTCGAGCCGCGGCAGGCCGAGGAAGCCGCACGTACCCTTGATGGTATGAACAAGGCGGAAGATGTTATCCAGGATCTTGGCGTTGTTCGGCTCCTGCTCGAACTTCACCAACTGATTGTCGACGGTGTCCAGGCTCTCGCTGGTCTCCGTCAGAAACTCCCGCAACAGATCATCCATGAAAACAGGCCTTCATACAGAGAGGGCGCGCACGAATTGTGATGCGCCAGATCGGAATGGGGCCAGCTTCACCGCAAAGCGTTTAATAATGGTTGAGTATGTGCAAAAGAACGGAACCAACAAAGACATAAGGCGCTCCGGACAAGCCGAAGCGCCTTGTAAAGGATCAATTAACCGCTGAGCGCTGTGCGCGCGTTTACGAAGCGGTAACGATGATGGCCTCGCCCTCGTGCTTGAGCGACACGGTGAGACCGCAGGCCTGCGCCAATAGGCGCGTATAATAAGGCTGGATCGCATGTGCATCTGCAGCCGGCCCGCGCTCGCCGCTGAGAAGCTCGGAGATGTTCTGCGGCAGACGCGCGTTGTGTCCGGTCGCGGTGATGCGGAAGCTCATCGTCTCGCCCTCGCCGATCGGATCGATCGTCAGCATGCCGCCGCGCGGGATCGTGTGCTGGGCAACGACCAGCATGTTGAGCAGCAGCTTGACGCGGTTCTTCGGCAGCAGCAGCCGCGGCAGATTCCACGTGATCGAGCACTTGCCGTCCTCGATGTGGCCCTTCGCCATGGTCTGGGCATCGCCGAGATCGATCTGCGCGCCGGAGGAACCGGCCGCGCCGAAGGCGAGGCGGCAGAACTGCAGGCGGGCGGAGGCGGTCTTGGCACTCTTGCGAATGAGGTCGAGCGCGAATTCGCGATCCTCGGGCTTGGGATTGTCATCGAGCACTTCGAGCCCATTGACGATGGCGCCGACCGGGCTGATGAGATCATGACAGACCCGCGAGCACAGCAGCGCCGCGAGTTCGAGCATATCGGGAGCGGAAGCGGTACCTGAAGACGGAGCGTCAGACATAAAGGGTTCCTGCAATTGCACGGCGTGGACGCGGCGAATCACGCATGGCTTAAACTGTCGCTGCGGGTTCTATCATTCGCCAGCCCGTGGCAGGAAGCTTGCGATAGGTTCGAAGCGGCCATAAAGCACCACAGGCGAATCAAGTGAGAGACACGAAACTTGCCAATGAATGAGGCATGCAGGTGAGGATCATCGACGGCGAGGCCGCCGGCCGGCTGATGGAGCCCCTGACCGCGCTGGTGCTGCAGGCCGGCGAGGCGATCCTGCGCGTCGACCGCGGGGCGATGCGGGTCGACGGCAAGCAGGACGGCTCGCCGGTGACCGAGGCCGACCTTGCCGCCGACCGCATCATTGCCGACGGTCTGGCTCAGCTTGCAGACGACGTGCCGACACTTTCGGAAGAGCGCACCCACCTCGCCTCGCCGCCGTTTCGCGGCAGCTTCTTCCTGATCGATCCGCTCGACGGCACCAAGGAGTTCGTCGCTGGGCGCGACGAATTCACCGTCAACCTGGCCATCGTGACGCAGGGCGTGCCGCTGCTCGGCATCGTCAGCGCGCCCGCGCTGGGGCTGCTCTGGCGCGGCATCGTCGGCCGCGGCGCCGAGCGGGTGCGATTTGACCGCGCAACCATCGGCGCTGCCGAGCCTATTCATAGCCGCAAGCTGCCCAGGCCTGGCGAGCCCTGGATCGCCGCGGTGAGCCGTTCGCATGGCGATGAGAAGAGTGAGGCGTTCATCGACCGCCGCCCCAACGCTGTCAGAAAGACCTGCGGGTCGGCCGTCAAATTCGGCCGGATCGCGGAGGGCAGCGCCGACATCTATCCCCGCTTCGGGCCGACCTGCGAATGGGACGTCGGGGCCGGCTGCGCGGTCGTGACGGCGGCTGGCGGCAAGGTGACCGACGGCAAGGGCGGCGAGCTCCGGTTCGGCGAGCGCGGCGATACCGGCTTCATCATCCCTGATTTCATCGCCTGGGGCGACGCCGGGGCGGTAACGAACTACTGACTGAGCTTGTCCTGAAGCGCCGGCCAGCGCTTGCCGACTTCATAGAGGAAGCGTTCGGGGTTGGCCGCGAAGGCGTCGCGATTGTCTTCCCGGCTGAACAGATAGAGCCGCTGCGCCGAGATCACGAAGAAGCGCGGATTGCCGGCGATGATCACGCCGCGGGCGATATCGGCGGGGTCATAGCCGCCGAACTGCGGTCCGTAGACTTCGGGATGGGCCAGGAATTCGGCCCGGTTGCCGTCGTTGCGGAAGCGCCAGACCGCGCCCCAGAGGTTGGCCTCGAACTGCGCCGTCCCCTGCACGGCCATGCCGTCGACGAAATAGGCCACAGGGTCGAAGCCCTCGATGGCGACGCCGGAGAAGCGATTGACGACGATCCGCTCGGTGGTGGCCGCGCGCGCCGGCAGCCCGGACAAGCCGAGCCATATGCCCGCCAGAAGGCCGATCAAGGCAATTCCTAGGCGTAAAGGGCTATCTTCCTGCCGTTGTGCCGTCATAGTTGCTGCGGATAACATCCGAGTCGAGGGGACATCCGGCGCAACCTAGGGCCGTGCCTGTTGGCATCAGGTTAAGGGAAGCGGACCGGGATCGATACCAGGGGTTCTTTTATGACTTTCGCATCACGCCTTGCCGCAGCGGCGCTCATCGCGCTGGCTGGCTGGACCGTGCCGGCCTCCGCCCAGACGGCCGCGCCGCCGCCGGACCTGCCGCCGCCGCAGCGCACCCCGACCCCGAACACCTACGGCCCGGACGAACTCGTCACCGCCGGCCACCGCTTCTTCGGCAATGTCTCGCGCGGCCTCGCCTCGATCATCGAGAAGGCGGTCAGCCAGTGGGGCCTGCCGAACGGCTATATCCTCGGCGAGGAAGGCTCCGGCGCCTTCGTCGCAGGCCTGCGCTACGGCGAAGGCACGCTCTACACCAAGAACGCCGGCGACCTGCGCGTCTACTGGCAGGGTCCCTCGCTCGGCTTCGACTGGGGCGGCGACGGCGCGCGCACCATGACGCTGGTCTATAACCTGCCCGCCACCAACGCGATCTACCAGCGCTTCGCCGGCATCGACGGCTCGGCCTATATCATCGGCGGCTTCGGCATGACGGCGCTGACCGCCAACAACATCGTGCTGGTGCCGATCCGCTCCGGCCTGGGCTTACGCCTCGGCGCCAATATCGGCTACTTGAAGTACACGCCGCGAGCGACCTGGAACCCGTTCTAGCGCTCCCCTCCCCGGTCAAGTCCCGGATTCACGTTAACAACAGGGCGGGGCTGGCTTTTTGCCGGCCCGCCATGCATTGTCCTTGGTAAATTCTTCCTTGTTTCTCGGAGTTTGACCCATGGTCGAACCGATCATGTACCTGGCGATCGGTTTCCTGCTGTCGATGCTGTGCGGGCTCGCCATCGTGCCGCTGGTGCATAACCGCGCGGTGCGCCTGACCACGCGCCGGCTCGAGGCGGCAACGCCGCTGTCGATGGCGGAGATCCAGGCCGACAAGGACCAGCTCCGCGCCGAGTTCGCCATGTCGGCGCGCCGGCTCGAGATGAGCGTCGACCAGCTCAAGAACAAGACCACGAGCCAGCTCGCCGAGCTCGGCAAGAAGAGCGACGCCATCAACCGCATGAAGATCGAGCTCGGCGAGAAGAACGCCACGATCTTCGCGCTCGAGGCGCGCGAGAAGGCGGTGAAGGAGCAGCTGCGCGCTACCGAGGAAGAGTTCAACGCCAAGACCGAATTGTTGCGCGAGGCCGAGATCGCGCTCAGCAACAAGCAGGCCGAGCTCGCCAAGATCAACTCCGAACTGTCCGACCGTTCGATGATGGCGGAGACCCGCCAGGTCGAGCTGGTCGCGGTTCGCGCGCAGATCGAGGAATTGAAGAACCGCGTCGGCGATGCCGAGAAGGAATTCACCGCGACCCAAGCGCGGCTGGCGCAGGAGCGTACGGAATCGGAAGCCGCCACGCGCGAGCTCGGCGATGCCCGCGGCCGCGTCGAGAATCTGAGCCAGCGCGTCACCGAGCTCGATCGCCAGCTGATCGTGCAGGTGAAGGAAGCCGAGATGCTGTCGAGCCGCGTCGCCGACCTCGAAGGCCGCCTCGCCACGCAAGGCAAGCTGCTGGCCGAGCGCGAGTACGAGAACAACCAGCTGCGCCAGACCAACGATGCATCCGAGCGCACCATCAAGGACCTGCGCGTCGAGATCGCCGCCTTGAGCGGCGGCAAATCGTCCGCCGCGATGGAGACGCTGCGCACCGAGAAGGCCGCGCTGGAAGAGCAGCTGCGCGCCGCGCGTGACGAGCGCGCGAAACTCCAGCGCGACATCAATGCGATCCAGCAGCAGGCGGAGAGTTCCTGGGCGACCGAGCGCATGGAGAACGCGCTGCTGCGCGAGCGCATCAACGACATCGCCGCCGAGGTGGCAAAGCTCGCGATGCAGCTCGAGGGCCCGAACTCGCCGATCGAGGCGCTGCTGGCGGCCGAGGCCGGCCAGCCGCCGAAGCCGGCCGCCCGCCCCGCCAATGGCACCGCGGCCACTCTCCCCGAGAGTGGCGGAACGCTCGCCGAGCGCATCCGCGCGCTGCAGGCCCACGCCTCCCGCGCCCGCCAGCAGGGCGCCTGAGCGGAAAAACTTGACACCTTGGGCCCGCACTTCTAAATCGCGGGCTCCGATGCGCCGGCCGGCCGACAAGGTCCGGCCGCCCGCATGATGGTCCCGGGCGCATAGCTCAGCGGGAGAGCGTTCCCTTCACACGGGAGAGGTCCAAGGTTCGATCCCTTGTGCGCCCACCACGCTTCGCCAAAAGGCTTCGCGTGGCGCAGCCAGGCCCAATGATCCAGCCCCAATGATGGCGAAGCGTGTCCGGCGCAGCTCGAAGAGCGTCAACGGACTGGGGCGTCTTGCTTCCGCTCCGTCAAACCCTCGAAAACAACCCCATGCACAGTAGCCGAATTCAGTCGGATCAACGGGTTACGAATTTTCCGAAAAATTCTTGCTCCGTCGGGCAAAACAGGAGCATGATGGCATGGTCGGACAAGCGGCTGACTGCGGCGGATGGGCGATCTCTCGTCGTCATTGCGAGCGCAGCGAAGCATCCAGAAATCCCTCCGCGGACACACTCTGGATTGCTTCGCTGCGCTCGCAATGACTGAGCAAACTTCAAGCGACCCGACTTGGCCTCCATGCCGCATACAGCCCGACGAGGGTCCCGATGACAACCAGCGCGGCGGCCAGCAGCACCTGCAACTCGCCGTCATCCGTGGCGCCGACGGACGACACCAGCCGGGTCACGATGACGAACAGGATGCCGACGGCGGCCGCTGCACCCACGCAGAGATAGGCGAGCTCTCGCGCCAGGTTGCGGCCGAGAAGTCCGAGCGCGGTGAAATACATCGCGCAAGCGTTGGGATGAACGAACAAGGCGATGCGTGCGTAGGGACCGTAGGCGTCGAAGAGCCACTCACAGCGGCCCAGCGCCGCTGACGACGCGACCCGCTGCAGGAACGGTCTGAAGAAGCGAGCCTGCCCGTAGCTCAGAACGGCGCCCACGATGATGGCGAGCCACGCCAGGACGAAAACGGAGGCATCTGCGGGCTTCGGATTGAGCGCCACGGACATCAGGATGAGCGCGGTGCCGGGAAAATAACCAAAATACGGAAAGACCGACTCGAGAAGCACGCAGACGAACATGAAGACCGGAAACCATGCGGAGCCGGTCGCATCCCGGACGATGCTGTTCAAGTCAAAGATGTCAGTCCTGTACAGGACGAGGTACATGCATATCGCCAGTCCCGCCAACGCGTAGAACGGCAACGCTCCCGACAAAAACCGTCTCATCCAACCATCGCGCTTTGTTTCGCGGACATAGCAGGGACCGTCTATATCAGCCCTGCGCGATCGGCAAATCTCGATCTGTTGCGCAGCCGAGCCCGCGACAAAAGCGTCACTCGGTCAAACCTCGCGCCGGACCCCTCAGGCTTTTCTGAGGAACGCATCAGGGGATCGGCGGTTGACCTTGCGACCGGTGCCAGGCGCCCGGTCAAGTCCTATCCTGCAAATTGCCGGGCGCGATGAAAAAACCGAAAACGCCGGCCGTCCTGCCGGCGCTGTCTGCTTCCGCCCGTCGCCATCGCTGTCGAGAGCCATCGTGGCGTGGATGGGTCGTCAGAACGGATTGAGTTGACGATCAGCTAGTCCCCGATACCGGAGGACCTGGGATCAAGAGGATCTGCTAATGAGACAGCAATTTCGATCGCCTGCCGCCAAGGCGGCAAACAATTACTTCAAGCAGGTCCCGGAGAAAGTCGTGACCGATTACGAGAAAGCGCAACAGGCTTTCCACGCGAACAGGGAACGGCTGAAGGCCGAACGCCTGGCGCGGGATGCCGGACGAGAAACCCCATCCAACAGGACACGGTAGGTGTCGCGATTCTACTTCGACATACGCGATCGTGAGCTGCTCGTCAGGACGAAGAAGGCCTGGATCAGTCAGCGTGCCGCGGAGATCGAAGCGGCGCTCTCTCTTGCCGATGTTGCCAGCCAGCTCACACCGTTCGCCAGCAGCGAAGATCTGGCCATCGAAGTTCGCGACGCGGCCGGGCCCGTTCTGAAAGCGACGTTCGTTCGCTTAAGAGGTCACCCGATCAATTGAAAATCCAATTGAACTTGGCAGACTCGTCGATCTCCCGATCAAAGCATCGACAGCACGACGATGGCGTCTTCGACCTCTCCCGAAGCAAGGCGCGTGCGCGCCATACGCTCGAACTGCGTCCGATGCTTCTGAAGATAGCTGAACGCCTGCTTCTGCGTGTTGAAGGTCGTCGCGAGCCGGCACATCTGCCTGCTGGCGCCGAAGGCGAGAAAGAAAGTGATGGCTCCGTCGTCCGGTTTGACTCTGCGCGCGTCCTGCACTCTCCGGAATCGATCCGGAAGGATTGCTGCCGGCGCCGCCGAAAAAGAAGCCCTTCGAGCGCAAGCCGCCTTTGCCGGAGATCAAGGGCTCCGGCTTGCTTGCGAATTTGACTAGGCTGGCCTGTCGGTTCGAGCCCGCCCCTCATCGGAAGATGCGCGCTCTTGCAATTACAATGCTCGACTTGGCCGCGTCCTAATCCTTCCGGCCCTCATCGAAAAAAGCCTGAACGGCCTCGAACAATTTGAGGCGGTTCTTTTCCATGATGATGGTGTGCGTTCCCTCGGCAAGCTCGACGTAACGCTTGCCGGGCGAGTTCACCAGCAGCGGAAACAGCGTTTGCGCCATGTAGGGCGGCGTGTCCTTGTCCCATTCGGCATGGACCAGCAAGGTCGGCACGGTGATCTTCGCTGGATCATAATAAGGCTTGCCCGCGCCGGAATATTGCTGGCCATCCTGAACGACGCCGTTCGGCGCACGCAGGACCGGAGGTGTCATCGCGGCGCCGACCGAATCGGTGGCGAACGTAGCGTCCGCCCATGCGTCGAACCACCCTGCTGGAATGAGGTCTGCCTTCTTGTCTTCGGCAACGCCCGTGTACCACCTCTCCTTAGCCTGATCTCTTGTCACGGTACGGTAGGCGCCGAGCTTGCCTGGGCCCGCCTGCACCAGGGATGCCGTCTGTCTTATCCACGCTGGCGCGTAGAGCACCAGGCGCTCGACCTTCGATGCGTTTTGAGTCGTGTAGGTCGCCATCAGCGTCGTGCCCCACGACCAACCGAGCAGATTGACACGCGAAATATTGCGACGCTGCAGGACATAATCCACCACCGATCCGATGTCCTTGACTGCGGTCTCTCCGGTCACGATCGGCGAATTGGCCTCGGGCTTGTCCGCCATCTCTGCAGGCCGCGTCGACCTGCCGTAGCCGCGGAGGTCCAGCAGCCAGACGTCATAGCCGCGCGATGCGATGTACTCCATCCAGGACAGACCATCGAGCTTGAGATCGAAGGCCGTCTCGGAAGGATAGGTGGCCCCATGGACATAGATGATCGTCTGCTCGGACCTGAAGGTCGTCATGTCGGCGGGCCGCTTGTTGCGGACGTAGATCTCGATGCCGGGATCGCTCGCCTTGACCATCGCCTCTTCGGTCACGAGCACATTCGATTGAGCGAGCGCAGAGCTGCCGAAGACAACGGCAGCGAGAATACCAAACAGCGGCGATGCCTGCATGTCCTGCCTCCCCTTCTTGTACCCGACCGGTACAGCGCGATCGTTGGCCGAAGCTTAACGTCGAACGGTCATGATTCAAGCGGGAATGGCCCCTACCCGATCGCCAACACCTCGATCTCCTGTGCGCCGGAGCCGACAACATCACCCACCGCCTTCCCCATCAGCGACCTCGCCACCGGGGACACGAACGAGATCGAGCCTTGCTTCGGATCGGCTTCGTCCTCGCCGACGATGCGGTAGGTCTGCACGCGGCCGTCAGCGCGGCTGAAGGTCACGGTGCTGCCGAAGGCGATCGTCTCCGATGACGCCGGGTTGGGAACAAGCTGCGCCGTGCGCAGGCGTTCGGTCAGATAGCGCACGTCGCGCAACGGCACCGCCGACTGCCGGCGCTTTTCGTTGACGTCCTCGATGGCTTGCGCGGCTTCATAGGCTTTGCGCGCGTCGTTGAGCTGCGCCTGCAACGCCTGCAGGCCAGTTTCCGTCACGAGGTTCGGGTGCGGCGAGATCGGACGATCCGGCAACAACGTCTCGGAGGCCGTCTCGGCGCTCTCTTCTTTGGTAAAGGCGACGCTCAATTCGAAAATCCTGTCGAACAGTTTCAGGCGACTGTAGCAGACCTGGAGCACGGAGTTAGGTTCGATCGGCTGCCAAGCGGGGCACCTCTCCCCAGCGGGGAGAGGTCGGATTGCTTTGGTGCGCAATTGCGCGCCAGAGCAGTCCGGGTGAGGGGCGGCGGCACACAGAGGGACCTTAAGCCCTCACCCGTATCGCATCTTCGATGCGATACGACCTCTCCCTCCGGGAGAGGTGTAAGAGTTCCCGGCTCGCATCGTCCACTATATCTCAAGTTCGACGAAACGTCGCAGCTTGAAGACGAGGTCGGGCAGCGCCTGGCGGAACCGGGTCGCGCTCTGGAAATTGGTCGAGAACGGCGCGAAGGTGAGCATCGCGTTCCAGTGCCTGTAACCGTACACGGTGACCGAGACGCCGGAGGCGGGAAAACCCTCGATCTTGCGCAGTTCGCCGAGCACGAGATCGGCAATCGCCGCCGCCGGCAACAACCTCTTGCCGTCAGGCGTCATGGCTTGACTGACAGGCTCGGCCGGCTTCGGCGTCGTCACCACGGTGTCGGATGTGTCTTCGGATCCGCCTTCGAATGCACCCTGGAGCTTCGGAGAAGCGGCCTCCGGAATCTCGACGACCGCTGATGGCGTCGGTGCTGCTGGAGCGGATGGAAGGAAGTCGGCAAGCGGCGGCGGGCCGGCGGCTTCCGCACGCTTGTTGCCTCCCAGGATGCTGCTGATCATGGCAACAAGGCCAGCATCCTTTGCATCGTCACTCATTACGGCTCCCCCGGCTTGGCGTAGTCTAACACCTGTAACGGTGACCACGACAAGGGCCGCAAGTCAGATCAAACCACCACTCCTGCATGGCTCGAGCTCAACCGCGGCGCAACGCGACCAGCGCGCCGCGCCGGTGAGACGATCGGTCACTGCTTCTCGAACGGAACGTATTGCTGATACTCCTTGGGCACGGACTTGCGATAGCGCTCGGGCACGGTCCCGGTATCCATCGAATGTTGCATCTCCTGCTGGTTCATCGCCTTCGGCATCGTCTTCTTCGCCGGCTTCTTCTCGGCGCTCTTCTTCGAAGCGGTCGACGGGCTCGTTGTGTCCGAGGCTGTGCCAGGCGGCGTCGTGGTCGTCGGCGTCGTGGCCGTCGGCGCGGCGGTTGCAGCCGGTGGAGTGGTCGTGGCAGGCGGCGTGGTCTGCGCCAGTGCGAGCGGTGTTTGCGCGATGAGCGCCAGCGTCGCAGCCGCAGCCAGCAAATATGATCTTTGCATCAGAACCTCCAAAATGACTGATCCCCAATCAGGGGAGCATCCTCCCATGGGATCGTCCGTGCAAGTCCGTCGAAGATAGGCGGGGCCACCGCTCCAAACTGTGGCCGGGATCACATTGCCGCGCCGGCTTGCGACGACGCGACGCCCGATGAGGCGGCATTCGTCGACAAATACAATTTTCACGCGAGCACGATGCTCGCTACGCCAATCGCTTCGCCGGATAGGTCGGCGAAGCTGACGTTGCTTCAACGTCGGCTGATGTCGATGACGAGAATGTTATTCGCCGTCGATGCAGGAAGAATTTGCAAAGCGCATCCGCAGGTTGCTCTCAGCGCTCGCCGCGGGAACCGCAACGACGCCGCGCAATGTGTGAAACAGCGCATTGCGAGGCAAAAATTCGCGATCTAGCCTCACCTGCATATTTCATGACGAACAACCTTAGCTTTAGTTGCTTTCCGTCGTAACTTTTCAAGGAGGTTATTTATGAGCAGTCGTCACGCCACTTCGCCCCGCGGTCTCAACGCCACCCGCTCGCCGCTGTCACAAGGCCGCTTTGGCCGCATGTTCCGCACGCTGACACCGGCAAATTTCGGCCCGAACGAGGCCGACAACATCGCCAACCTCTCGGTGCTCGCCGACAACATGGTCAGCAGTTTCGATGTGCCCAAGGACGGCCCCGATGCCGAGGAGAGCGGAATTCCCGCGCTTTATACCTATTTCGGCCAGTTCATCGATCACGACATCACCTTCGACCCGGTGAGTTCGCTGACCAAGCAGCAGGATCCGGACGGGCTGATCGACTTCCGCACGCCGTCGTTCGACCTGGACAATCTCTACGGCCGCGGTCCGAACGACCAGCCCTACATGTACGACAGCAACGGCAGATTCCTCCTCGGCGATCCCCTCACCGGCATCGGCGTGCCCAGCTCCTTCGACCTGCCGCGCTTCAGGGGCCGCGCACTGATCGGCGATCCCCGCAACGACGAGAACAGCATCGTCTCGCAGTTCCAGGGACTGATGCTGCGCTTCCACAACCGCATGGTCGACGACAATGACACGCTCTCCTTCCAGGACGTGCAACAGCGTGTCCGCTTCCACTACCAATATGTCGTGCTCAACGATTTCCTGCCGCGGATCGTCAATGCGACCGTGCTGAACGATCTCAAGACCGGCGGCCGCTACGACCACAGCAAGCTCGCCTATTATCACTGGAAGAGCTTCCCCTACATGCCGGTCGAGTTTTCCGTTGCGGCCTACCGGCTCGGGCATTCCATGATCCGGCCCGGCTATCGGCTGAACGACGCCGACAATATGCTGCTGCAGATCTTCCCCGACCCCAACAACCCCGACAACAACGCGCTGACCGGCTTCCGCTCCATGGGTCCGGGACGCGCCATCGACTGGGGACGCTTCATCGACATCGACAAGCGCGCCTATGGTGTCGAGGACGACAGCACCAATCCCGATAACAAGCGGCGTCTCCAGCTCGCCTATCGCATCGACACATCGCTGGTCGATCCGCTGCGCAAGCTGCCGCCGGAGATCGCCTCCAATCCGGCCTCGCTGGCGCTTCGCAACCTCGAACGCAGCTGGCGGCTTGGTCTGCCGTCGGGCCAGGCGGTCGCCAGGGCGATGCACCAGACGCCGCTGGCCGACGAGAAGATCATCGTCGGCCGGGCCGTAGACAATCCCGATCCCTCAGGTGATCCGCAGGTTCCGATCACATCGATCGCCAACGGCGCGTTCAAGGGCAATTGCCCGCTCTGGACTTACATCCTCGCGGAAGCGCGCCAGTTCGCGACAAAGGTCCCGGTCCCCGCCACCGGCGCGCCGGCGGCTGGAATCACGACGCCGCAGCTCGGCCCGGTCGGCGGCCGCATCGTCGCCGAAGTCTTCCTCGGCATGATGTTCGGCGACGCCTCCTCCGTGCTGTCACTCGATCCGAACTGGGCGCCGGTGACCGGTCCCGATTTCAAGCTGAAGGATCTCGTGACCTACGCGCTGGGTAACGGCGCTCCGCTGCATTGAGATTGTAACGGTTGACGAAGGGAGGCCGTCCGCGTCACGCGGGCGGCCTTTCCGCAGTGACTTCTTGGGTGTCTTAGGCTTGATCGCTCGGCCCGATTTGATCCAGGAGCGCCGCCGAGAGCTCTATCTGATGATGAGGAATGCCGCGATTTCGGGCGGCAGTTTCCAGTGCGGCCGTCGCTTCCATATAAATGCGGAAATGCGCGGCGCTTTGCGTGACGCCGCCACCGTCAGTATTCGGGCCGAATACGACTTCATGGCAGCGGGATACTGATCCGGACGTGAATGCCCGGCAGGACGGCGGACGGACCGGGTAAACGGAGCACCGATCGTCCTGCCCAAGCAACGGACATCGCTGCCGAAGCGCGGTGGCATCAGCGGCGTGTCGCGACGCGGCGGCCGCGTTTTCCAAGCGCACCCGCAGCGCCGCACGATCCTCGACCGAAAAGTTGGCGGTGATGTAATCCGATATGAGCGCGGCGACGCCGGGTGGTACCTTGACATGGAGATGGCAGCACGCTGCACAACTCGCGCTGCATGCAATGACCGGCTGATTTGGCATGTGCTCACGAAAACTCGTTGCCGCTGCATCAGCGATGGCTACGCCGGCGTGAGCTGCCGCCACCATACTATCCGCACGTCCGAGCTCAACCGCAAACGATGCGCGCAGATTTTCGAAGATGCGTTCGTATCTGCTCGACAGCGAACGCACGAGGGCACCAACTTCCGCGATATCATTTTTAACAAAGTCGATGGTGTCTTGAGCGCACATGCGGTAGCCAACCTCGAATCGATTGCTCATGTTGGCAGAAATGACCGACGTTACCAGTCGTATCGCGACACGCTACACTTGGCGCGCAGGCCCTAACGCGCGGCCCCAAGACCACTCTCGGCAATCCGCTCGGCGAACCAGCGCGACTGCGGCTGATCGAGCACGCCGCCTACTGCGACGACGCGAATGACCGGCCTGCAAGATGGTGGCGGCTCATTCGTCCTCTGCCACAGTGCGATCGATGTCGGCACCCGGCGAGCCACTCGCCGCATTCTCGTCGCGCCTGTCGATGTGCATTCCAGTCATACCCGTAAGCAGCGGCTTGGCCGGTTCAGGGCGGTCCTCGTCCTGCGGCAAACCTGCTTGTTCAGCCGGCGTCTTCTCATTGCTTGCTGCGGGTTTTTCTCCGCGATTCTCGTCCGGCATGTGCTCTCTCTCGGCTAAAGACCTGGCAACGGAACCGGGTCAACATAACAATCTTTCCTGCAACCGGTTTGACCGGAATCAATGCGGTCGATGAGCCATCGCAGGCCGCTCGATGCGCCCGCAAAATCGCGATGACACGGCAGCTCCGATCGCCCTCAGCCTCTGGTTCGTTCGTTGAGCCTGATCAACGCGCTCCGGACCGATCGGGTCTATTCAGAAAACATTGGTCGATAAACCGAGCCTGCTCATGGGAAGCTTAAGCGAAGCAACGATCGAGAGAATTCGTGCCGAAGGGACGGCAAGGTCCGCGGCGGCGATTGATCAATTGGCCAAAGTGATCCGCTCGATGCCCGACCAGCAGCCCCCCACGGAAAAGATCAGCGTCCGGCATCTCAATTTCTACTATCAGGACGGCAACCAAGCCCTCAAAGACATATCCATGCCGATCTATGCCAATCGCGTCACAGCGCTCGTTGGCCCCTCTGGATGCGGCAAGTCGACATTGTTGCGCGTGTTCAATCGGATGTACAGCCTGTACCCCGGCCAGCGGGTCGAGGGAGCGGTCCTGCTCGACGGGGAAGATATTCTCTCGAGAAACCTCGACGCCGTGGTCCTGAGAACGCGAATTGGCATGGTCTTCCAGAGGCCGACGCCATTTCCCATGTCAATTTATGATAATGTTGCTTTTGGAATTTCCCTCAATCGGCAACTCACCAAGGCAGAAACGGATACGGCGGTCGAAGCCGCATTGCGGCGCGCAGCGCTCTGGGACGAAGTGAAAGATGATCTTTTCAAGAGCGGATTGGCGTTGTCCGGGGGCCAACAACAGCGACTCAGCATTGCCCGCACCATTGCAATTCAGCCCGAGGTCATTCTCCTTGACGAACCCTGTTCGGCCATCGACCCGATCTCGTCGGCAAAAATCGAACAGACAATCGACGAATTGAAACAGGCCCACACGGTGATCATCGTCACCCACAATCTGCAGCAGGCCGCGCGGGTGTCGGACTATGCCGGCTTCATGTATCTCGGCGAGATGGCCGAGTTCGGCACCGTCCGCGACATCTTCGTGTCGCCCCGGGATTTGCGCACGCAACGGTTCATCACCGGCCGCTTCGGATAGAAGGGCAGCGCGACATCGTCGTTGATCCCAGTCAGCACCCGCGCGTTGCCGCGAAACCGCTCGCCGCAAGCCGGTCCGAGAACCACGGCGATTGCGCCTGATCGAGCGCGCCACCGACATAGACCTCCGACATCGTCACGCCGTTCTTGTCCAGCACCAGCAGCACCCCGATCCAGTAGGCGAACCAGATGTGCGGATCGGTCAGCGCCATCAGCTTGTGCTGGTCGTGCTCCAGCGGCGTGTGATTGCTCGCCTTGCGGATCTCGACGGTGAGCAGATTGTTCGGGATCTCGCGCTGGTGCACGACGACGTCGGGGTAGATCGACTTGCCGAGATGATCGTCGGTCGAGATGATGGTGCCGTGCGGCAGATGCAGCGTACGCTCGCCGAGGCGGTCGTAATTGCAGTCGACCGTCCAGCCCGAAAATTGCCGCTCGAGATGGACGGCGAAGCGATGCGTGATCGCGCGTTCGCCGAGATCCTTCTCGAACAGGAATTTTTCGTGGGCATAGAAGTCCCTGACGGCGGCGATCACCTTGTTCAGCTCGGTCTGCATCGTGCCTCCGGGCTTTTGGCGCTCCGTGTCGTGTGCGCCCTTACATCTGCACTTCGATCAGCCGCGGGCCCGGCTCGGCGACGGCTTCAGTCAGCGCCTTGTTGAATTCGTCGGCATTGGTGACGGCGCGGCCGGGGACGCCCATGCCCTTGGCCAGCGCGACGAAATCGAGCGTCGGGCGGTCGAGGCGGAGCATGTCGTTGGCGCGCTGGCCGGGCTCGCCGGCGCCGACATTGTCGAACTCGCCGCGCAGGATCTGGTAGATGCGGTTGGCGAACACGATGGTGACGATGTTCAGATTCTCGCGGGCCTGCGTCCACAGCGACTGGATCGTGTACATCGCGCTGCCGTCGCCGACCATGGTGATGACCTTGCGGTCCGGGCAGGCGATCGCGGCGCCGATCGACAGCGGCGTCGAGAAGCCGATCGAGCCGCCCATGTTCTGCAGCCAGTCGTGCGGCGCGGCGGCCGCCGTCGGCGGGAAGAAGCCACGGCCGGTCGTCAGGGACTCATCGACCATGATCGCGTTCTCGGGGATCGCACAGGCGATCGCCTGCGCGATCGAGGCGAAGGTGAGCGCGCCGGTCGGCTTGACCAGCTCGGCCAAGCCGTGCTGCTTGACGTCCCTGGCGCTGGCCTTCACGGCGCCTGCGAGCGCTTCGAGCGCAGCGACCGAATTCTCGCCCCAGGAGGTCATGCGATGGACCTCGCAGCCCTCTGGCTTGAGCATGCTCGGCTTGTTCGGATAGGCGAAGAACGCCACGGGATCGTCGGACTCGACCAGCACGATGTGACGGAATTTGGCCAGCATCGGCAGCGCGTTCTCGATCACATAGTGGATGCGGTCGATCGAGTAACGGCCGCGGCCGCGCGCCATCTTCGGGCGGAAGGTCGGGCCCATCACGGTGCAGCCGGTCTTGCCGGCGATGCGCTCGGCCAGCGCCAGCCCGTGCTCGCTCAGCGCGCTGCCGGTCATCAGCAGCAGGGTACCCTCGCCGTCGCCATGCAGGATTTTTGCGGCCTGCTCGACCGCCTGCGGCGAATAGCTGGCGCGTTGTTGTTCGGCCGGCACCTCGGCGACGCCGTCGGCCTCGTTCCAGGCGGTGTCGGCGGGCAGGATCAGGGTCGCGATCTGCGGCGGGGCGCTTTTGGCGGCGGCGATCGCCGCGGCGCCGTCAGCGGCGACCGATTTGGAATTCGGCGAGGTGCGGACCCAGGACGACATCGGCCGGGCCAGGCCCTCGATGTCGGAGGTCAGCGGCGCGTTGTAGTCGATGTGGTAGACGGCATGCTGGCCGACGATGTTGACGATGCCGGAATTGGCCTTCTTGGCGTTGTGCAGATTGGCCAAGCCGTTGGCGAGACCGGGGCCGAGATGCAGCAGGGTCGAGGCGGGTGTGCCCTTCATGCGGAAATAGCCGTCGGCCGCGCCCGTCACCACGCCTTCGAACAGGCCGAGCACGCAGCGCATGCCGGGCACGCGGTCGAGCGCCGCGACGAAATGCATCTCCGAGGTGCCGGGGTTGGTGAAGCAGACGTCCACCCCGCCCTTGACCATCGTCCGCACCAGGCTTTCCGCACCGTTCATTCTGTCCGCTCCCGCAACCGGCCGTTTCCAATGATCCACTTCAGTGGTCCTTGCGATCAATCATTGTTCGCGAGCCCGGTCAAAGCAATAGCTGGCATCGCGGCCCTGCCCCGCAGGGCAATCCGCCAGTTTGGCTAATGCTTTTTTTCGACAAATTGGCGCGGTTGCCGATTCGGTAACCCATCCGCCGGGGATGGGCAGCCTCACGTGCCCGTGGCTTGCGGAATGCGCGCAAATATGGCCTGTGGCTTTCGTTGAATCGATTTTTTCTTGGGGGGAATAATGACCCGGTTTTTTGCCGCGCAGATCACCGCAATCGCAGTTTTGCTGGCCGGCGCGGCCGACGCGTCCGCGGCGGGAATGATAGACTTCACAGGCACCAGCTCCACCTCCTTTCTCGGCAGCGGCGCGAGCCCGATCCCCCGCACCACCGTCATGTACAACGGCAATTATGCCCCCGGCACGGTCGTGGTGAACACCGCCGAGCGCCGGCTCTATCTGGTGCTCCAGAACGGCCAGGCGCTGCGCTACGGGATCGGCGTCGGCCGCGACGGCTTCCGCTGGGGCGGGGTGCACAAGATCACCGCCAAGAAGGAATGGCCGGATTGGACCCCGCCGGCGCAGATGCTGGCACGGCGGCACGATTTGCCGCGCCACATGAGGGGCGGTATCGAGAACCCGCTCGGCGCGCGCGCGATGTATCTGGGCTCGACGCTCTATCGCATCCACGGCTCCAACGAGCCGGAGACGATCGGCCAGGCGGTGTCCTCCGGCTGCTTCCGCATGACCAATGACGACGTCACCGACCTCTACGGCCGCGTCGGGGTCGGCACGACCGTGGTGGTGCTGAACAACTAGAGCCGCGGACGCGGTCGGAACCCTCCGGCCGCGTGCATCTGCGGACTTGTGCGTTGCCGGCGAATACGGCAGCGTTGCGTGACGATGAGCGCATTGGTCCCGCCTGCCCTCCGCTTCGCTCTGCTGACGCTCGCAGCACTCACATGTGTGCCTGACACCGCCCCCATCGCCACCGCCGGCGAATTGCCCGCGATCGTCTCACGCCAGCGTGTCGAGAAGAAGAGTTTTACCGACGCCGAGATCGTCGACGGCTTCTTCAAGACCGCGTTCGGCGCCGAATACCACCTCGCCGGCCGCGTCGATCGCATCCGCAAGTTCGGCACCCCGGTGCGCGTGTTCGCCGAGACCGACCGCGCCGACCGCAAGGCACAGCTGGCGAAGGTCATCGCCGACATCGACAAGCGCGTGCAGCATCTCGACATCGCCATGACCGATACCAGCGAGGCCGCAAATGTGCGGGTGAAGCTGGTGCGCGACCGCGACCTCTACCGCACCATCGCGAGCTTCTACGGCGCGGAGAAGGCGCGCGAGATCCGCACTTCGCTCGATCCGCAATGCCTGTCCGGCTTCCGCAAGAACGATCAATTCGAGATCGAGCATTCCGACGTCATCCTCACCGTCGACACCGGCGATTTCACCTTCCTCGACTGCGCCTATGAGGAGGTGTTACAGTCGCTCGGGCCCATCAACGACACATCGAGCGTGCCGTGGACGATGTTCAACGACAATGTGTCGATGGGCTATTTCGACGTCTACGACCAGTACATCCTCAATCTGCTCTACGACCCCCGCGTCAAGGCCGGCATGACGGTGCTGGAGGTGAGAGCGGTGCTGCCGGAGGTGCTCGCGGATGTGCGGGCTTGGGTGAAGCAGGTGAATGATCTGAAGGATTGAGCGACGCTTCTTACCCTCCCCTGGAGGGGGAGGGTCGGCTCACATGGAGCGAAGCGAATGTGAGACGGGGTGGGGTGAAGGTCCTTCAGCGACGAACAGTGCCCGTGTTGAGAGATCACCCCACCCCGCTGTCGCTGCGCGCGATCGACCCTCCCCCTCCAGGGGAGGGTAAGAACCACGCCCCGTCCTACCCCACCAAATCCGCCACCGTCGTCGCCGCCTTCAGCCCGGTGCCGGTAAGCACTACCACCGTGGTCTCGCTCGCCTTGATGGCGCCGGAGGCAGCGAGCTTCTCGAGCGCGGCGGCCGCGCTGGCGCTGGTGGGTTCAGTGAACAGGCCCTGCCGCGCCAGGCGACGCAGCGCGGCGACGATCTCGTCCTCTGTGAGCGCGACCGTGGCGCCGCCGCTTTCGCGCAACGCGCCGATGATCTCGCGCAGCCGCAGCGGGTGCTTGATCGCAGTGCCCTCGGCGATGGTCTTGTTGACCTCGCGCGCGACAGGCGTGTCGACGCCGGCCTTGAAGCTGGCGTCGATCGGCGAGCAGTTGAGCGGCTGCGCCGCGAACAGGCGCGGCAATTTTGCGATCTGACCTGCCTTCAGGAGCTCGCGGAAGCCGAAGGCGCACCCCAAGAGGCTGCTGCCGGCGCCGACGGGGACGATGACGTTGTCGGGCGCGCGAAAGCCGAGATCTTCCCAGATTTCATAGGCAAGCGATTTGGTGCCTTCGAGAAAGAACGGCTGCCAATTGTGGCTGGCATAGAAGGTCTGGCTGGACTGCCTGATGGCTTCCGCCTCCGACTCCTCGCGCGGCCCCTCGACCAGCTGCACCTCGGCACCGTAAGCACGCACCTGCGCGATTTTTGCGGGCGAGGTCGAGGCCGGCGCCAAAATCTTCACGCGCATGCCGCCGGCCGCACCGAGCCCTGCCATCGACGAACCGCCATTGCCGGAGGAATCCTCGAGGATGGCGTTGACGCCGATCTGCCGCAGGAAGGACAGCATGACCGCAGAGCCACGGTCCTTGAAGCTGCCGGTCGGGTTGAACCATTCGAGCTTGAAGAACGGCCGCAGTTCGCCCCAGCCCTGCTGGACCAGCGGCGTGCAGCCGGTGCCGAGCGAGATCGGATCCTTGATCTCCACCGGCAGCGCCGCCCGGTAGCGCCACAGCGAGCGCGTGCCGCTGTCGATGTCGGCGCGCGAAATCCCCGGCCCCGGCGTCACCAGCAGCGGCGTGCGCTCGTCCGAGCACCAGCGCGGCTCGTGAAGGGAATAGAGCTTTCCATTGCGGGGATCGATGTAGCTGGCGGTGGACATGGCGCACTCCGGGGCAATCCGCTCGATATGTCCGAATATGCGGGCTTTATCCAGCCGCCTGACGCGCCCCTTCAAAAAATTGAATAAATACATAGGTATAGGATGTGTTTTGGCACCCCTCGCCGATCCGGACCGGCGGCATGGCTGCCCGCATCGCACGATTAACTTGTCTGTCGTGGCTCGCCGCTACAATATGTTGGATTGCGTCGCCGGGCTCTGGTCCGGCGTCGCTGATAAGCCAGGCCCGTCCGAGCGGCGGGCCGTTGGCTTTTTGGGAGTTTGGCTATGAGCCGCGCGAACCGTACTGACCATATCCGCCTCACCTCGCACCCCGAGCCGGGCCGCAAGGCGGCGTTTCCGATTCACTGGGGCGCAGCCGATGCGCGCGCCCGCGGGCCCATCATCGGCACGGTATCGCGCGCCGGGGACCGTAATGTCATCGGCAGCCATGGCGGCTCCTACGCGATGTACCGCGCGCTCGCCGTCTCCGCCGGCGCGCTGGATCCGATTCGCAGACCCGACCTCACCAACACGTTTCCGGCCGCGACGATCGGGCCGTTCGAGCAATGGCGCGATCCCGCAAAAATCGTCGCGCTCGATCCCTGGGGCCATCTCGTCGCCGAGCATTTTGGCAAGGACCTCGCCGAGGGCGTCGACATCCGCCCGAGCATCGCGATCACGCGCGCACGGCTGGACCTGCCTGAGATCCGCGAGGCGCTGGCCGCCAAGCGACTGCGCGCCGACGGCGAGGTGGTGCACGCCAATGGCAGCGTCTCGGTGGTGAAGATCGCGATCGATCCGGTCTGGTACCTGCCGGGCCTTGCCGAGCGCTTCAAGACCAACGAGACCGAGCTGCGCCGCACGCTGTTCGAGCAGACCGCCGGCATGTTCCCCGAGCTCGTGACCCGGCCTGACCTGAAGGTGTTCCTGCCGCCGATCGGCGGCACGACGGTCTACCTGTTCGGCGATGTGACCAAGCTGCCGGACCATCGCACCAAGATCACCTGCCGCGTGCATGACGAGTGCAACGGCTCCGACGTGTTCGGCTCCGACATCTGCACCTGCCGGCCCTATCTGATCCACGGTATCGAGGAATCCGCGCGCGGCGCGCAGGAGGGCGGGCTCGGGCTCGTCATCTACAACCGCAAGGAAGGCCGCGCGCTTGGCGAGGTCACCAAATTCCTGGTCTACAACGCGCGCAAGCGTCAGGAGGACGGCGACGCGGCTGCCGCCTATTTCGAGCGCACCGAATGTGTCGCCGGCGTCCAGGACGCGCGCTTCCAGCAGCTGATGCCCGACACCATTCACTGGCTCGGCCTGAAGCGCATCGACCGCTTCCTGTCGATGAGCGACATGAAATACGACGCGCTGACCTCGCAGGGCATCGACATCGTCGAGCGCGTGCCGATTCCGCTGGAGCTGATTCCGGCGGACGCCCATGTCGAGATCGCCGCGAAGAAGGCCGCCGGCTACTACACGACCGACATCGCGCCGGAGAAGGACGTCAACGGCGTGGTCGGACGTTCGCTGGAAAAATACTGATCTGGCGATGGCGGACGTTTTGGAACAAGAGGCCCGCGCGCTGCTCACCGCAAAGGCGGTTCGCGCCCGTGCCGGGCAAATGCTCGACATTGGCCTGAACGACGGGCTGACGCATTTCACGATCGATCTCGATCGCATGGATGGCGTTGCGGAGGCGGTGCTGGCGGTGACGCGCGCGGCCTATCCGACGCTCGACATTCCCTTTCACGCGCGCTGGCGGCATTTCGTGTTCGGCGGTGTCGACCGCTGGGCGCAATTGGCCAATGCAACATCGTGGTCCGATCGCGCGGCAAGAGCGCGCGCGGAGTTCGACCTCGCCATCGTCAGCGTGCTGCTCGACGCCGGCGCGGGCGCGACCTGGCGCTATCGCGATGCGGTGACGGGACAAGGCATCGGCCGATCCGAGGGGCTCGCGCTTGCAAGCCTCGACATGTTTGCCGGCGGCGTCTTCTCGCACGATATCCGCACGCCATTCAGGGCCGATGCGCACGTGCTCGAGAACCTGCTTCTCTCCGTCCTCCCTTCCGCATTTCAGGCGAGCGATGACAATCCGTTGCTCGGGCTTGAGGGCCGCACCGATTTGTTGCGGCGCTTGGGTAAACTGGTGGGGGAACGTGGGGAGATCTTCTGCCTGCGAGACGACGTGCCACGGCCCGGCGGCCTGTTCGACTATATTGTCGCGCAGGCAAAGGGTGGCGCCATCCCCGCCCCCGCCATCCTGTCCGCGGTGCTGAACCAGCTCGGGCCGATCTGGCCATCGCGGCTCGAACTCGGCGGCGTCCCGCTCGGCGATTGCTGGCGCCATCCGGCCATCAAGGCCGATGATGCCACCACCGGTCTCGTGCCGCTGCACAAGCTGTCACAATGGCTGAGCTATTCGCTGATCGAGCCGCTGCAGCGCGCAGGCTTCGACGTCACCGACATCGACGGCCTGACCGGGCTTGCCGAATATCGCAATGGCGGCCTGTTCGTCGATCACGAGGTGTTGCGCCTGCGCGATGCTGCCGACGCCGATCGCGCGCATGCGGTGGACTCACCTCTCGTCGTGGAGTGGCGCGCACTGACGGTCGCGCTGCTGGACCGCGTTGCGGATCTCGTTCGCGCCAAGCTCGGCCGCACGCCACAGTCGCTGCCGCTTGCCAGCATCCTGGAAGGCGGCACCTGGGCCGCGGGCCGGGCCATCGCCTTTGCGCGCCGTCCCGACGGCTCACCGCCACTCAAGGTGATCAGCGACGGTACTGTTTTCTGACCCCCTCATCCGGCGCTTTGCGCCACCTTCTCCCGCAAGGGGAGAAGGGAAACAGCAAGAGCATCCGATCATGGAAGGCGTCACGATCGTCGATCATCCGCTGGTGCAGCACAAGCTGACCTTGGTGCGGGACAAATCGATCTCGACAAAATCGTTCCGCGAGCTGATCAAGGAGATCGGCATGCTGCTCTGCTACGAGGTGACGCGCGATTTGCCGCTCACTGACACGGTGATCGAGACGCCGCTGGCGACGATGCATTCGGCCAAGATCGCCGGCAAGAAGCTGGTATTCGTGCCGATGCTGCGCGCCGGCACCACCTTCGTCGACGGCATGATGGACCTGGTGCCGACCGCGCGTGTCGCCCATATCGGACTCTATCGTGAGCCACAAAGCTTTGCTGCGGTCGAGTATTTCTTCAAATCGCCGTCCGATCTCAGCGAACGCCTCGCGATCGTGGTGACGCCTGTCGTCGCGACCGCCAACACGGCTGTCGCTGCCGTCGACCGGCTGAAGGAGCGCGGCGCGAAAGACATTCGCCTTGCCTGCCTGATCGCAGCGCCGGAAGGACTCGAGCGGCTGCGGGGCCTGCATCCGGACGTGCACATCTGGACCGCCGCGGTGGACGAAGGCCTTGACGACAACGGTTTCATCCTGCCGGGCCTTGGCGATGCCGGCGATCGCGCGTACGGGACCCGGTAGGTCGTCATGCCCGGGCTTGTCCCGGGCATCCACGTTCTTGCACACCGCGGCCAAAGACGTGGATGGCCGGGTCAAGCCCGGCCATGACGCCGTTGGGTACTGTCGACGCCCCTTACCGCCTCAAATCTTCCCGCTGCCGCAGATGCCCTTCAGCGCCTGCCATTCCTTGTCCGTCAGCAGTGGCGGGCCACTGGCGGGACGGTCTTCCCGGGTCATGCGCGCGAGGCGATCCTCGGTCAGCGGATGGCTCGCCAGGATCGTGAAGCCTGATCCACCCTCCTTGCCGGTGATGCGGAACATCAACTCGGCCGCGGGCTTCGGCGAGCGGCCGAGCTTGTGCATGATCTCGATGGCGAAAGTGTCGGCATCGGTCTCGGCCTCGCGCGAATAGGAGGCTTCGACCAGGCTGCGCGAGGCGAAGATCACGGCCGACGAGCCGGTGACGTCGCCGAACAACAGGCCGATCAGGAACGAGGTGCCGCCGTTGTAGATCAGGCCGCGCATGTTGTCGTGATGCTTGAGATGGCCGAGCTCGTGGGCGAGGATGCCGGCGACCTCGTCGGGGCTTTCGGCCTTCTCCAGCAGCGCGTTGAGCATGAAGACTTTGCCGCCCGGCAGCGCGAACGCATTCGGCACCGAGCTCGGCAGCACGCCTGATGTCATGGAATCGTCGTCAAGCCCGGCGGCGTCGCGCAGGCGGTTGACCAGCTTGGAAAAAGCCGCCTGACCTGCCGGGTCGCTGCAGGATTCGCGGCCGAACAAGGTCCGCATCTGAACTTCGGACGCATCGCCGATCCGTCGCTCGATCGGTTTCGGCACCAGCGGCGCCAGACGGTCCGCAGCGAGCGGTACACCGAACAGCACGACGCAAACGATGGAGACGGCGGCCGCGACCGACCAGCCGACGATTTTTGCGACCCCGCGGCCCGTGGTCCGGTGTTCGTCCAGACGTGGACAGCGTGCCGCGATATCGGCCGCGAACGCAGCATCGCGGATCTCGAGCCGCGCCAGCGGTGGCGCGGCTGTCGAGGTCAGGCGCAAGATGCCGGGCGGACTGTCAGCACGGCGGATCTCGTCATAGGCCCAGCGTGTGACGAGTGAGCCCGCCTCGACCTCGCTGAGTTCGGCGATCTCGAGCGCGTCTGCGAGCGTCAGCATGACCTGCCGCCGGCGGCTCGATAGTCCGTCGAAGAAGATCGCCCTTTGTCCGGGCTTCGGCTCGGCGCCGGTCTCGGCCGTCACATCACTCACAGCCTAGAATCCTGCGACATCAAGGCCATCGGCAAAACCTTCGCCGAGGGCGCTGGCGAGTTCGCCGCTGGCGCGAACATCGGCCGCAACTCCGATATCGTGCACAACAAGCGTCTCCGAAGCTTTCAGCCACATATCGTGCTGGAGATACATGCGCATGACGACGTTCAAGGCGAGCGCCAGAGCAAGATAACCGATCACCAACATGGTCAAAAGTGGGATGTTCCGCGCGATCGCGTCGGGTCCAACGGGCGCCCCGCCGGCCGCCGCGACAATCCCCGCGGCGCCTGCGGCGTAGAACCCGAATAGAACGCTCAAGAGCATCCACCAGCCAATCACTTTCCAGTAAAGGCCGTAGAAGGCATTGTGCGGCAGATCCGAGGAGAGGCTGACGCCGCCGATGCGGATGCCGTTCAGCCACCAGCGCCATTCGCGCGCCTTGAACTCGGCATAGAGGAACGGCGCAGCCGGGAAAAACAGCAACGCGAGCGGCGTAAGCAGCCACAGCCACCAGCCGCGCTTGAAGAACTCCCAGCCGTCGCCTTCGAAGTCACCTTGCAGGTCACCGAAATAAGTGTGCTGCATCTTGTAGCGCTCCAGCGACGCCTCGCGCCATGGCAGCGCCAGGCCGAACGTCAGGAACACCAGAAGACCCCACAGCATCGCGCGAAACGAATAGGCCCAGCCGGATCCGTCCATCCAGAAGCGCACGCCGCGCCAGACCGTGCGTGTGAGCCGGTAACGTCGCGCGCGAAAAATCGCGAATTGACCAAACGCGTAAAAGGCGATGAACAGCGGCGTCGAGGCAAAACCCTTCCAGCGCTCGAACTCGATGCCGACAAGGAAATAACCGAGATAAATCGGCACCAGGATCGCGAGCGCGATCAGGAAGCCGATCAAGAGCTCCTTGGCCCGGCCGGTGTATTCGGCAGCGTCGCCGTCGATCGACGTATTCGACCACAGATGCCGGCGGATGTCGGTGACGAGCCAGAACCGGTAGAAGCCGAAGGTCACGAGCTCGAGCATGGCCCCCTTGGTGACCATCTTGCGGAACTCGGGGCGGTTGCCGGTGAAATCGACCCGCGTCGGCGGTAGCGGCGGCGGGACCGGTTCGGCGGGACCCAGGGGGGCCCATTGCATGTCATTCACGGCAGCAACCTCGGGATGCGGATCTGATCCGCTCAAACTATAGATCAGAGATTAGTCGATCCCCAAGACGGGCGGGTTCGATTTAGCTCGGTTTCAAGCGAATTATCTGCCGTTTCGCCAGAGTACTGCGTGCTGGAGGTCACGTTGCCACATCTGCGTGACGGTCCGTCAAACCTCTCGCAAAGGGTGGACGTAGCAAAAACTCTCCCTTGCTCCGAAGCACGTAACGCGTTGTAATTGTGCTTCAAATACCGCAGCGCAGAATTCACAAAAATCGCGCGGTCCAAGCGCGGTCGACGTCAGGGAGAACGGTCATGCATGGGACCATGGAAAGCACGGCAAAGCTCGACGCCTTGCGCGAGCGCGCGTCGTCACTGCCGCTGGAGCAGTTCGATCCAGGCGACCCTGAATTGTTCAGGACCGATACGTTCTGGCCGTATTTCGACCGGCTGCGCCGCGAAGATCCCGTGCACTATTGCAAGGACTCGATGTTCGGGCCGTATTGGTCGGTGACGCGCTACAACGACATCATGGAGATCGAGACCAACCATGCGGTGTTCTCCTCGGCCTCCGCGCTCGGCGGCATCACCATCCGCGACATCGATCCCGATCTTCGCCGCGAGAGTTTCATCTCGATGGATCCGCCGCGGCATGCCGCACAGCGCAAGACCGTGGCGCCGATGTTCACGCCGACGCATCTGGACAACCTCGCGCTCAACATCCGCAAGCGCTCGGCCGAGTGCCTTGACAATCTGCCTGTGGGCGAGGTGTTCGACTGGGTCGACCAGGTCTCGATCGAGCTGACCACGCAGATGCTCGCGGTGCTGTTCGACTTCCCCTGGGAAGACCGCCGCAAGCTGACGCGCTGGTCGGATATTGCCACCACGATCCCGGGTCCCGACGGGCTGGTCGCGACCGAGGACGAGCGACAGGTCGAGCTGACGGAATGTGCGCAATATTTCGCGCGGCTGTGGAAGGAGCGCATCGAGCAGCCGCCGAAGAGCGATCTGCTTTCAATGATGGCGCATGGCGCCGCGACGCGCGACATGGATGCGCGGAACTTCCTCGGCAATCTCATTCTTTTGATCGTCGGCGGCAACGACACCACGCGCAACACCATGTCGGGCTCGCTGCTCGCGCTGAGCCAGCATCCGGAGCAATATCGCAAGCTGCGCGAAAACCCTGAAATGCTCGACAGCTTCGTGCCCGAGGTGATCCGCTGGCAGACGCCGCTGGCGCATATGCGCCGCACCGCGCTCGCCGACTTCGAGTTCCGCGGCAAGCAGATCAAGAAAGGTGACAAGGTCGTGATGTGGTACGTCTCGGGCAACCGCGACGAAGAGGCGATCGAAAAGCCCTACGACTTCATCATCGACCGCGCCCGCCCGCGCACGCATCTGTCCTTCGGCTTCGGCATCCACCGCTGCGTTGGACTACGACTTGCCGAACTCCAGCTCAAGATTATTTGGGAGGAGATCTTGAAGCGGTTCGACCATATCGACGTGGTCGGCGCGCCGAAGCGGGTGTATTCGAGCTTCGTGAAAGGTTTGGAAACGCTGCCGGTCAAGATTGCAGCGTGAGTTCCGAATTATAGTGTATAACATTGGCACTTGCGACGACGTCCCTCACCACGACGGCGTGAACGAACACACTGGAGCGACTGCCCATGAACATTCAGACCCCGGTCAAGGCCGACAAGGCCGAACGCATGCGGCGCGCACGCGAGGAAGCCTATGCGACGCCGCTGAAGAACTTTCATCCGGGTGCGCCCAGGCTGTTCCAGGACGACACGCTGTGGCCGTGGTTCGAGCGGCTGCGCAAGGAAGAGCCGGTGCATTATTGTACCAACGCACCGATCGAGCCTTATTGGTCGGTGGTGAAATACAACGACATCATGCATGTCGACACCAATCACGGCATCTTCTCGTCGGACTCGACGCTCGGCGGCATCGCGATCCGCGACGTGCCGGAGGGTTACGACTGGCCGAGCTTCATCGCGATGGACCAGCCGAAGCACTCGTTGCAGCGCAAGACCGTGTCGCCGATGTTCACGCCGACGCACCTGGACGAACTGGCAAAGCTGATCCGTCAGCGCTCGCAGACCGTGCTGGACAACCTGCCGCGCAACGAGACCTTCAACTTCGTCGAGCGCGTCTCGATCGAGCTGACGACGCAGATGCTGGCGACCCTGTTCGACTTCCCCTGGGAAGAGCGCCGCAAGCTGACGCGCTGGTCCGACGTCTCGACCGCGCTGCCCAAGAGCGGCATCGTCTCCTCGGCCGAAGAGCGGCGCCGCGAGATGGACGAATGCTACGCCTACATGTCGAAGCTGTGGAACGAGCGCGTCAACTCGGCACCGCGCAACGATCTGTTGTCGCTGATGGCCCATAACGATGCAACGCGCTTCATGGATCCCGACAATCTGATGGGTAACATCATCCTGCTCATCGTCGGCGGCAACGACACCACGCGCAACACCATGACGGGCTCGGTGCTGGCGCTGAACGAGAACCCCGAACAATACGACAAGCTGCGCGCCAACCCTGAATTGATCGACACCATGGTGCCCGAGGTGATCCGCTGGCAGACGCCGCTGGCACATATGCGCCGCACCGCGCTGCAGGATACCGAGATCAACGGCAAGCACATCAAGAAGGGCGACCGCGTCGTGATGTGGTACGTCTCGGGCAACCGCGACGAAGAGATGATCGAGCGCCCCGAAGAGTTCATCATCGATCGCGCCCGTCCGCGCACCCATCTCTCCTTCGGCTTCGGCATCCACCGCTGCGTCGGCATGCGGCTTGCAGAATTGCAGCTGCGGATCGTCTGGGAGGAAATGCTGAAGCGCTTCGACCGGATCGAGGTGGTCGGCGAGCCGAAGCGGATCTATTCGAGCTTCATCAAGGGATACGAGACGCTGCCGGTGCGGATTCCGGGGTAAGCTCATCCTCATTGCGAGCGTAGCCCTTAGGGCAAGCCGCATCCCCAATCTCCGTTGTCATGCTCCGCGAAAGCGGGGCATCCAGTACGCCGCAGCTTCTCGGCTCTATCACTGCTGTCTCTGGAATACTGGATCGCCCGCTTTCGCGGGCGATGACAGCGGAGTACTGAGCGGCCAGCTATAAAATTTCGGCATGACAGGTCGCGCCAGATGCGAAGGCAAGATGGCGCCTTCCTGTTCTACGACACGACCGCATCTAACTCAATTTGATGTCCCACACGCCGTCCTTGCGGCAGGCGGCGACCTCGTCGCGCAGGAGCGCGGTGACGGCGAGTGACGCGGTCGAGGCCGGGCGGTCGATCGGAGAAGCGAAAATGAGCTCGCGTGTCATCGGCTTCGACACCATTGCCGTTTCTAGCCTGTTGTCCGCGACCTCGGCGTGGACCGACGAGGGCGGCAGCAACGCGAAGCCGAGGCCTTCCTCGACCAGGCTGGTCAGCACGCGGAACGAATCTGCTTCCAGCTGGACGTTGAGCTTGATCTTGCGTTGCGCGGCCGCATGCTCGATCAGCGCGCGGAGGCCGTGCGAATGACTGGGCAGCACCAGCCGCTGCCGCAGCAGCCAGCCGATGTCGACGCTCTTCTTGCGCGCGAGGCCGCAGCCGCGCGGGCCCACCGCGACGATGTTGTCGCGGCCGAGGCTCTGCACATTGAGATGCAGATCGGCGGAACGGCCGTAGAGGATGGCGAGGTCCATCTCGCCGCGATGCAGCCATTCGACGATATGGCCGCTATAGCTCTCGACGATGCGCAGCGAAATACCGGGATATTTTTCGACGCAGCGCCGCGCAAACCGCGCCGACAGCACGCAGCTCACGGTCGGGACAAGGCCGAGCACGACCTGACCGGACGGCGGCCCCTTGGCCGACTGGATATCGTCGCGGATCTGGTCGATCTGCCGCACGATGCCGGAGGTGCGCGCCAGCAGCAGGCGCCCGGCTTCGGTCAGCACCATGCCGCGGCCGTTGCGGGTGAACAATTCGGTGCGCAGCTCGTGCTCCAGCAGCTTGATCTGCCTGGAGAGCGCCGGCTGCGCCACGCGCAACGTGTCGGAGGCTTTGGAGAGGCTGCCGAGCTCCGCCACGTAACTGAAGGTCCTGAGCTGCCGGAAATCCATGCTTGCCAATCCTGGAAGGCTACTCCATACGCTATAGCAAATGAGCATAGGGGGCTGGCGATGTTTTCACAACGCCAGAGGGTTGGCCGGCGTTATCTTGACTGCCGCCAGATACGGAAACGCCATGACTGAAGAACACCACAGCGAAGATCACGCAGACATCCGCGAAGCCGTCGCAAAGCTCTGCGCGCAGTTTCCCGGCGAATACTGGCGCAAGCTCGATCGCGAGATGGCCTACCCCAAGGCCTTCGTCGATGCGCTGACGGAGGCCGGTTACCTCTCGGTGCTGATCCCCGAGGAATATGGCGGCGCCGGCTTGAAGCTGTCGGCGGCCGCCGCGATCCTCGAAGAGATCCAGCGCGCCGGCTGCAACGGCGGCGGCTGCCACGCCCAGATGTACACGATGGGCACCGTGCTGCGGCACGGCAATGCCGAGCAGAAGGCAAAATACCTGCCGAAGATCGCGAGCGGCGAGTTGCGGCTGCAGGCCTTCGGCGTCACCGAGCCGACCAGCGGCACCGACACGTCGTCGCTGAAGACCTTTGCGCGCAAGGAAGGCAACGACAGCTACATCGTCAACGGCCAGAAGATCTGGACCAGCCGCGCCGAACATTCCGACCTGATGGTGCTGCTGGCGCGCACCACGCCGAAGGAGCAGGCGAAGAAGCGCACCGATGGCCTCTCGGTGTTCATCGTCGACATGCGCGAGGCCAAGAACAATGGCCTCGAGATCCGCCCGATCCGCACCATGATGAACCACGCCACCACCGAAGTGTTCTTTACCGACATGAAGGTGCCGGCGGAGAATCTGATCGGCGAAGAGGGCAAGGGTTTTCGTTACATCCTCTCCGGCATGAATGCCGAGCGGATTTTGATCGCCGCCGAGTGCGTCGGCGATGCAAAGTGGTTCATTGCGAAAGCCACCAACTACGCCAAGGAGCGCAGCGTTTTCGGCCGTCCGATCGGCCAAAATCAAGGCATTCAGTTCCCGATCGCCAAGGCCTATGCCTCGATGCGCGCGGCCGAGCTGATGGTGAAGGAAGCGACGCGCAAATACGAGGCCGGGCTCGATTGCGGCGCGGAGGCCAACATGGCCAAGATGCTCGCGGCGGATGCGTCCTGGGAAGCGGCAAACGCCTGCATCCAGACCCATGGCGGCTTTGGCTTTGCCGAGGAATACGACGTCGAGCGCAAATTCCGCGAGACGCGGCTGTATCAGGTGGCGCCGATCTCGACCAACCTCGTGCTGTCCTTTGTCGCCGAGCATGTGCTCGGCATGCCGCGCTCGTACTGAGGTCGCACCATGGGAGCACTTGACGGGATCAGGGTGATTGCGGTCGAGCAGGCGGTGGCGGCGCCGTTCTGCTCATCGCGGCTGGCGGATGCCGGCGCCGAGGTGATCAAGATCGAGCGGCCCGAGGGCGATTTCGCCCGCGGCTACGACGCGGCGGCCAAGGGCCAGAGCAGCTATTTCGTCTGGCTCAACCGCGGCAAACAATCTGCCGTGGTCGACCTCGCCACCAAGGAAGGCCGCACTGAACTGGAGAAGCTGATCGCGAGCGCCGACGTACTGGTGCAGAATCTCAAGCCCGGCTCGATGGACAAGCTCGGCTTCTCGCGCGAGCGGCTGCTCAAGGACTATCCGAAGCTGATCTCGTGCACCATCACCGGCTATGGCGACGAGGGCCCCTACGCGCATCGCAAGGCCTATGATCTCCTGATCCAGGCCGAGAGCGGGCTTGCTTCCATCACCGGCAACCCCGACGGCGCCTCGCGCGTCGGCATGTCCATCGTCGACGTCGCGACCGGCGCCACCGCGCATGCCGCGATCCTGGAGGCGCTGATCGCGCGCGGGCGCACCGGCAAGGGCGCAGATATCCGCATCTCCATGTTCGACGTGATGGCGGACTGGTGCACCGTGCCGCTGCTCAACGCCGAGGCCGGCAATCCGCCGAAGCGCATGGGGCTGCGACATCCCTCGATCGCGCCCTATGGCGTGTTCACCTCGAAGGACGGCAAGGATATCCTGATCTCGATCCAGAGCGAACGCGAGTGGAAGACGCTCTGCGCCGAGGTGCTTGATAGGCCCGACCTGCCTGCCGATCCCCGTGTCGCCAACATGGTGGAGCGCGTGCGCAACCGCGATTTCACCGACACGACGGTCGCTGACATCTTCGCCAAGATGACGCGCGACGAGCTGCTGAAGCGGCTGTCCGACGCCGACATCGCGTTCGCCGAGGTCAACACCATGGCCGACCTCACCAACCATCCGCATCTGCGCCGCATCGAGGTGGATACACCGAATGGCCGCGTCAGCTATCCCGCGCCGGCGCCGATCATCGTCGGCGAGACCCGCACTTACGGCGCCGTGCCGGCGATCGGCGAAAATCCCAAGAAGTAAGAAGAGCGAGGCGTCATGACCGAGCAGCTCGACATCGATCACTTGCGGCAATGGATCGGCCGCAGCACCGAGGCCACCGACATCGTCACCGCGCAGCTCGTTAGGGGTCTGCGTGCGACGCTGTTCCAGGATGTCGGCGAGCCCAGGGCGGGTGACGCCGCGCCGTTCACGGTGCATTGGTGCCTGGCGCAGCCGGTGTTTCCGATGTCGATGCTCGGGCCCGACGGCCATCCCACCCGCGGCGGCTTCCTGCCGCCGGTGCCGCTGCCGCGCCGGATGTGGGCCGGCGGCGAGATCGAATTCCTGCAGCCCTTGCGCGTCGGCGATGAATCGACGCAGACCTCGCGCATTGCCGACGTGCAGGTGAAGACGGGATCGACCGGCACGCTGTGCTTCGTCTCGGTCGAGCACAGCATCTCTTCGCCGCGCGGTGTCGCCATCCGCGAGCGGCAGGACATCGTCTATCGCGAGATGACGAGTCATGCGCCTGCAAGCACGAAGGCCCCGCCTCCGCCGCCGAAAGCGCAGCATCGCGAAACCCATGTCAGCGATCCCGTGCTGCTGTTTCGCTACTCGGCCCTGACTTTCAACGGCCACCGCATCCATTACGATCGCGACTACGTCACCAAGGTCGAGGGATACCCGGGTCTGATCTTTCACGGCCCGCTGCAGGCTGCGCTCATCATCGAGATGGCGGCACGCTTGCGCAGCGGCAAGCCGCCGAAGAAGTTCACCTATCGCGGCGTGCAGCCGCTGTTCGAGGGGACCGAGTTCTCCATCAACGCCAATGAGACCGAGGCCGGCATCGAGCTGTGGACCGCGAATGCGGAGGGGCAGCCGACGATGAAGGGGACGGCGGTGTGGTAGCTTCGTCATTCCGGGGCGATGCGAAGCATCGAACCCGGAATCTCGAGATTCCGGGTTCGCTTCGCGCCCCGGAATGACGAACCTAAGCACGTAGGGGACGGAAACGATGACAAAAAACGGCAAGACCGGCAGCAAGTCCGTCACCGTCAAGCAGGCGACGCTCGACCTGCTGCGTTCCTTCGGCATCAACAAGGTCTTCGGCAATCCCGGTTCGACCGAGCTGCCATTCCTGAGCGACTGGCCCGATGACATCGATTATGTGCTGGCGCTGCAGGAAGCCTCCGCCGTCGGCATGGCCGACGGCTACGCGCAGGCGACGCGCAATGCCGGTTTCGTCAATCTGCATTCGGCGGCCGGCGTCGGCAATGCGCTCGGTAACATCTACACCGCGCATCGCAACCAGACGCCGCTGGTGATCACCGCGGGCCAGCAGGCGCGCTCGATCCTGCCGCTGCAGGCGTTTCTCTATGCCGAGCGCGCGTCGGAATTTCCGCGGCCCTATGTGAAATACAGCGTCGAGCCGGCGCGGCCCGAGGACGTGCCGGCCGCGATCGCGCGGGCCTATTACACCGCGATGCAGCCGCCTTGCGGGCCGACCTTCGTGTCGATCCCGATCGACGACTGGGCGCATGCCTGCGCGCCGGTCGAGGCGCGCACGGTCAGCCGCGAGATCGGACCCGAGCCTGACGCGATGAAGGCGCTGGTTGCCGCGCTCAGCTCCGCAAAGAACCCTGCCCTCGTCGTCGGTCCCGGCGTCGATCGCGCCGGCGCGGTGGACCTGATGGTGAAGGTGGCGGAGAAGGCAAAGGCTTCCGTTTGGGTCAGCCCTTTCTCGGCGCGCTGCTCGTTTCCGGAGCGGCATCCGCAATTCGCGGGCTTCCTGCATGCCTCGCCGGCGCAACTCTCCGACGCCTTGCGCGAGAACGACCTCGTCGTCGTCATCGGCGCGCCTGTTTTCACCTTCCATGTCGAGGGCCATGCCGCGATCTTCGATGGCGGCGCGACGATCTTCCAGATCACTGACGATGCGGACGCGGCCGCGGTGACGCCATCGGGCACCAGCATCATCGCGACCATGAAGCCGGCGCTGAGCCTGCTGCTCGACCTGCTGCCGGAGAGCAAACGCGCCACGCCAAAAGTCCGTACGCTGCCACCGGCACCGAAAGCCGCCGATCCGCTGCCGGTCGAATTCCTGCTGCATTCGCTATCGCAGGCAATGCCTGACGGAGCCTCGCTGGTCGAGGAAGTGCCTTCGCACCGGCCGGCGATGCAAAAGTTCCTGCCGATGCGCGGCCAGGATTCGTTCTACACCATGGCCAGCGGCGGCCTCGGCTATTCGCTCCCCGCCGCAGTCGGCATGGCGCTGGGCAAGCCGAACAGCCGCACGGTGTGCTTGATCGGCGACGGCTCGGCGATGTATTCGATCCAGGCGCTGTGGACCGCCGCGCAACGCAAGCTGCCGTTGACGATCGTCGTGATCAACAATTCCGGCTACGGCGCGATGCGCTCGTTCAGCCAGGTGATGCAGGTGCGCAACGTGCCCGGACTTGAGTTGCCGGGGATCGATTTCGTGCGGCTCGCCGAAGGCATGGGCTGCCACGCGGTGCGCGTGAGCAAGGCGGCGGAGGTTGGCGAGGCACTGAAGCGCGGGATGGTGCATGAGGGCGCCAGCCTCGTCGAGGTCGTCGTGGATTCGGCGGTGCCGGTGCTGTACGGGCAGAAGCATTAACGCGGCTAAGCCGCCAAGAATCCCCCATCCGCCGCCAGCACGTGGCCAACGACATAGGACGACGCATCCGACAATAGCCACACCACGGCTTCCGCCACCTCCTCCGGCGTGCCCATCCGCCGCAACGGCAGGCCGGCGCCAACGGTTGCGACATCGCCGACGCCGGCGCTCAGCATCATGTCGGTGATGACACGTCCGGGCGCGACGGCGTTGATGCGGATGCCGCGCGGGGCGTTCTCCATCGCGGCCGAGCGCGTCAGCGAGATCGCAGCGGCCTTCGAGGCTGAATAGAGCGAGAAGCCGGGATTGGGATTGCGTACGCCGCTGACGGAGGCGTTGACGACGATGCTGCCGCGGCCCTGCGCCAGCATGACAGGCAATTGATGCCGCAAGCACAGGAACAGCGCGCGGACGTTGGTGTCGAACACGCTGTCGTAGATATCGGTGCCCTGCTGCTCGAGTGGCGCGCGACGCTCCTGGAAGCCGGCATTGTTGAAGGCGACGTCGAGACGGCCAAAGCTTTCAAGGGTCGTGCGGATCATCCGTTCGACCTCGTCCTCTCGCGTGATGTCGGACCTGATCGCAATCGCCTCCGCACCGAGCTCGCGGCAGGCAGCCGCGGTAGCTTCGATTTCGGCCTCGCGCCGGCCTGCAGCAACCACCGCTTCGGCACCCTCGGCTGCCATCCGCAGCGCCGTGGCGCGGCCGATGCCGCTGCCGCCGCCCGTGACGAGGCAGACCTTGCCGCTCATCCGCTGACCGGTTGGCGAATTTCCGCTCATGGCTCACTCCGAAACGCTTGCGCGCGCCGTTGCGCGCATATAGTTGTATGATACAACTATATGCGCGGAGTCAAGACGTGGCTGAACTCACGCTGATCGACGATATCCGCGCCGCCTCGCGGTTGATGGTGCGCGAGCTCGGCTTCATGGATGCGACGGTGGCGGCCTCGGACTATCCGCCATCGGCGGTGCACACGATTCTGGAGATCGGCATTCGCGGGCCGCTGACCTCGGGCGAGCTCGGCGATTTCCTGCGATTGGAAAAGTCCAGCGTCAGCCGCCTGGTGCGCAAGCTGATCGACTGCGGCGAGCTCAGAGAGACGCCAGATGAGCTTGATGCCCGCAGCAAGATGTTATCGCTGACGGCGAAGGGACGGCGCACGCTGGAGGCGCTGCATGCGTTCGGCCGGCAGCAGGTGCGCGGCGCGTTGGCGACGCTGACGGACGCCGAGCAGCGCACGGTGCGCGAGGGCATGATGCTCTATGCGCGGGCGCTGCGGGCGAGCCGGGTGGAAGAGGTGTCGTAGCGCAGGTGATTCGCCCCATTGTCGTCCTGGCGAAAGCCAGGACCCATTACCCCAAGCGAGTGTTTGGCGAAGGCCAGTCGTCCGGTATGACGACCTTTCACAGCACAGAGATCACGCGGTATGGGTCCTGGCCTTCGCCAGGACAACACCGAGTTTGTGGCATCAACCCTGCCTACTTCCCGAACTCCTCCCGCATCTTCGCCTGGATCTTGGCCATGCCGCCGATCCAGCGGTCGTAATTCTCGGTCTTCTTGCGCATGTAGCCGAGCACCTGCGGGTGCGGCAGGATCAGGAAGGTTTCCTGCTCGAGGCCGGCGAGCACGTCTTTCGCCACCTGCTCCGGGGTGAGGTCGCCGTCGCCGGATTGCGGGCCCTTGGGGATCGAGCGCAGCATGTTGGTGTCGACGCCCTGCGGGCAGAGGATCGAGACCTTGATGTTGTCAGCCTTGTGCGAGATCGCGAGGTTTTCGGCAAAGCCGACCGCGGCGTGCTTCGTCGTCGAGTAAGCCGGGCTGCCGACCTGCGACAGCAGACCCGCGGCCGAGATGGTGTTGAGGAAATAGCCGCCGCCGCGCGCCTTCATGCGGGGGATGAGATGCCGCGCCGCATAAACATGCGCCATGACGTGGATCGCCCAGCTGCGCTGCCAGGGCTCGTCGGAGGCGCCGCCGGCATTGACGGACATCGGATCGAAGCCACCGCCGATGCCGGCGTTGGAGCAGAACAGCGCGATCGGGCCGAACTGTCGCTCGGTCTCCTCGATGACGTGCGAAATATCCTTTTCCTGCGCGACGTCGCATTTGAACGCCGCGCCGTCCACCTTGGCGGCAACGGCCCGCGCGTTGGCTGAGTCCATATCGGCAACCACGACCTTGGCAGCACCCGCCTTGTAAAAGGCCTCGCATAGCGCCTTGCCGATGCCGTTGGCGCCGCCCGTGACGACCACGACCTTGCCGGTCACCTGCATGCGACGTCTCCTCTTGTCTCTTATACCGCCCGCTCAGCTTATGCCGCTTTGCGAAACCTGCTCAGCTCAACACGAGGTCGAGCACCGCGGTATAATGGCATGCCGCGCCGGCCAAGACAAAACCGTGCCAGATCGCGTTCTGGAAGCGCAGTCGCCGCCAGGCGTGGAAGATCACGCCAAAGCTGTAGAGCAGACCGCCCGCCAGAATGAAGCCGAGCGCCAGGGCGGGCAGCGCCTTCACCACGGGCCCGTAGAGCATCACACCGCTCCAGCCCATCACGAGATAGATGCCGACCGAAACACGATCGAACCGGCCGGGCCAGAAAAGTTTCAGCACGATGCCTGATATCGCGACACACCAGACACCGGCGAGCAGCACCAGCGCGAACACATTGTCCCTCACCTCCAGGATGAACGGCGTGTAGGTCGCCGCGATCAACAGATAGATCGCGGAATGGTCGAAGCGGCGCAGCAGCCATTTGGCGGGCGAGATCGGCCAGAGATTGTAGGTCGCCGACAGCACCAGCATCGACATCAGTCCGGCAACGTAGACCGAGACGCCGACGACGTCGGTCGCATCGGCATAGACCGCCGCCAGCACCACCAGCACGGTCGCGGCGATGATGCCGGCGAGCACGCCGATCCCATGGATGATACCGTCGGCGATCAGCTCGGCGCGATCGTAGTTCCAGCGGATCGCGTCGGCCGCGGCATGCATGGAGGTGGAGGCGAGCTGTTTCAATCTGAAGACGGTCATGGCAATCCACGAAGCAAATACAAGGCCACTCTTTTATGGGTCTTTCGGGACCGGCGCGTCGTTCAAACGGCTGATCGCCGACAAAGGCGGTGGAAGTATGAAGCTTGATTTTCCTCACGCAATTGCCACTTTTGTGAACGGCATCACTGTTCCGCCCGCCCGAGATCACTCACGTTCATATGGCATTCAGTTTCCAGGATATGGTCGAAGAAGCCAGGCTTTCGGCCCGGGCGCTGATCGACTATGGCGAGCATTTCTTCAACCCGACGGTGCGGCTTGGTGTCACCGGCCTGTCGCGCGCCGGTAAGACCGTATTCATCACCGCGCTGATCCACGGGCTGACGCGGGGCGGCCGTTTTCCGGTGTTCGAGGCTTATTCATCGGGCCGGATCGCGCGGGCGAATCTGGCGCCCCAGCCCGACGATGCCGTGCCGCGCTTCTCCTACGAGAGCCATCTGCGCGCGCTGATCGAGGAGCGGCGCTGGCCGAGCTCGACGGTGGACATCAGCGAACTGCGTCTCGTCATCGACTATCAGCGCCCAAACGGCGCCGACCGCACCCTGACGCTCGACATCGTCGATTACCCCGGTGAGTGGCTGCTCGACCTGCCGCTGCTTCAGAAAAGCTACGAGCAATGGTCCGCCGAAAGCCTGGCGTTGTCGCGCGAAGCGCCGCGTGCGCATCTGGCCGCGGACTGGCACGCGCATCTCGCAACGCTCAAGCCCGAGGCGCGCGAGGACGAGCAGGCAACGCTCACGGCCGCAAAGCTCTTCACCCAATATTTGCGGGCCTGCCGCGACGAGCGGTTTGCGATGAGCCTGTTGCCGCCCGGCCGCTTCCTGATGCCCGGCGGTCTCGCCGATACGCCGGCGCTGACCTTCGCCCCGCTCGACGTACCCGTCGGCAGACAGGCGGCCGAGGGATCGCTGTGGGCGATGATGGTGCGCCGCTTTGAAGCCTACAAGGACGTCGTGGTCCGCCCGTTCTTCAGGGATCATTTTGCCCGGCTCGATCGCCAGATCGTGCTGGCCGATGCGCTCGCCGCATTCAATTCGGGACCTGAGGCGCTGCACGATCTCGAAGCCGCGCTATCAGGCATTCTCGATTGCTTCAATATCGGCCGCAGCACGTTTCTCTCCAGCATGTTCAGGCCGCGCATCGACCGCATCCTGTTCGCGGCAACGAAGGCGGATCATCTGCATCATTCCAGCCATGACCGGCTGGAGGCCGTGCTGCGCCGCGCGGTGACCCGCGCCGCGGCGCGCGCGGAAGATACCGGTGCCGAGATCGACGTGGTGGCGCTCGCCGCCGTGCGCGCCACCCGCGAGGCACAGGTTGCGCACGGCCGCGACAAATTGCCTTCGATCCTGGGCACGCCGGCCGCTGGCGAAAGCGCCAACGGCGAATTCTTCGACGGCAACACGGAGGTCGCGACCTTTCCGGGCGATCTGCCTGATGATCCCGAGCCGCTGTTCAACGGCAGCGGTGCGTTCCGCGGATTGTCGACGGAGGCCGCAGAGAAGAGCGATTTCCGTTTCCTGCGCTTTCGCCCGCCTGATCTCGAACGCGAGGGATCGGAAGAGCCCGCGCTGCCGCACATCCGCCTCGACCGTGCCTTGCAGTTCCTGATCGGAGACAAGCTCGCATGAACGACCGATCCCATCAGCGGCGGCCGGCGACGTTCCGGCTCGACGATCCCGATGTCGTCGTCACCGAGACCGACGAGACGAGCAGGCTCGGCCGCGCCACCATCCAGATCACGCCGGAGCATGATCCTCAGGCGCTGCCCGTGCCGATTGAAACAGCGCCTCCCGCCCGGCGCGGCTTTCCCTGGGGCGCGCTGTTCTGGTCCGGTCTCGCTGGTCTCACGCTGCTCGGCACGGGACTTGGCGTGACACGATTGATCGAGGATCTGTTCGCACGCAGCGAGAGCCTCGGCTTCGTCGGGCTTGCGCTCGCCTTCATCACCACGCTGGCGCTTGCGGTGGTGATCGGACGTGAGGCGTTTGGCCTCGCACGGCTTGTGACGATCGAGAAGCTGCATCGGCGCGCCGCAGAGGTGCTCGCCAGCGACGATCGCAGGGAGAGCCGCGCCATCGTGCAGGATCTGATCGCGATCGCGCATCAGAACCCGCAGCTCGCACGCGCCCGCGCCGCGCTCGAGAGCCACACCGGCGAGATCATCGACGGCGCCGACATGATCCGGCTCGCCGAGCGCGAGTTGATGTCGCCGCTGGATGCGGAGGCGCGACGGCTGGTGTCATCGGCGGCACAGCGGGTGTCGATCGTCACCGCAGTGTCGCCGCGCGCGCTGTTCGACGTGCTGTTCGTGTTCGTGGCCTCGCTGCGCCTGATCCGCCAGCTTGCCCGGCTCTATGGCGGCCGGCCCGGCGCACTCGGCATGATCCGCCTGCTCCGCCACGTCATCGCCCATCTCGCCATCACCGGCGGCCTCGCTGCAAGCGACAGCCTGGTGCAGCAGATGCTGGGGCACGGGATTGCAGCAAAGCTGTCGCAGCGGCTGGGTGAAGGGATGCTCAACGGCCTGCTGACGGCGCGGCTAGGTCTTGCCGCGATCGACGTCACCAGGCCGCTGCCGTTTGCGGCGTTGCCGCCGCCAAAACTAGCCGATCTCGCGACGGATTTGTTGCGGAGGAAAGAGGACGAGGAGGAGCGCTAGCCGAGCCGCACGCTCGCTGCACCCTCTCCCCTTGCGGGAGAGGGTGGCTCGTCGCGAAGCGGCGAGACGGGTGAGGGGTATCTATCCTCACGAACAGTGATGCGAATGGAGAGATACCCCTCATCCGGCGCTTCGCGCCACCTTCTCCCGCAAGGGGAGAAGGGAAGAAGAAGACCGCACTACGCAAGCGAGCGCTTCTCAAATTCCCCCGCCAGCACCCGCCACTGGAACAGCGGCGAGTCCTTCGGTGGCGAGAGCTCCGGGGTCCACCCGGTGAGCTTGTCGATCGTGTAGGTGTCGATCAGGACACCACGCCAGCGGCGTTCGGCTTGAGCGAGCTGCTCGCGTTTGGCGGGGATGCTCGCCCACGGCGGCAAATGATCATCGGGCTGACGACCGATATAGATTCCGGCATGCCCCTTGATCCTGTCCATGCCGGGATCGCGGAAATCCTGGAAGCGGCCGCGCTCGGTGATTTCGATCACGGGCACGCGGCCGCGGAACATCCAGCGCATCATGGCGTAGGTGCGGTAGTCCGTGGTCGCGATCCAGGTCGCGCCGGTCTCATCGAGCGCGGCCTGTGCGCGCGCGGCAACCTGCTCGTAGCCGGCCTCGGCGCCGATCGGATCCATCCTGCCGAGGAAATTCCAGGGCGCGGCGACATAATAGAGGAACACGATCACGACGAAGGCGATGCCCGACACCAGCGCCGTGTTCATCCAGAAGATGCCCGAGCGGATCGTCCGCGCCGACCAGCCTTCTTTCGGCAGCATCGCCAGGTTCACCGCGGTAGCCGCAAAGCCTGTCGGCCACATGAACATCGGCCAGGTATCGCCGACCCTGAGCGTCAGCGACTTGAAGAAGAAATAAGCGAACGGCACCAGCACGGCCGTCGACAGCAGGATCGCAACCGGCTCGCGCGTGCGATAGCCGCGCCACGCCGTCATGACGAGTCCTGACAGCACCACCGGCAACATGACAAAACCGACGAGGCCGAATTGCAGCCCGAGATAATCGCCGATGGTGCGCAGCGAGATGCCGTAATTGGCGGTGGCGCGCACGCCCTGAAAACGGAACGAGGCCCAGTCGTACTGCGCATTCCAGATCAGCACCGGCGAGAACATTGCGATCGCGATCAGCACCGCGAGATAAGGATAGGGGCTGCGCAGCCAGCGCAACCGCCAATCCGGCACCAGCAGAAATGCTGCGACTGCCGGCGCGAACATGATGGCGGTGAATTTTGAGAGGAGCGACACGCCGGCGAACAGGCCGGCCGCGAGCCACCAGCGGCCGTCGCCGCTTTGCGTCAGCCGCACCAGCGACCACATCATCGCCACCGCGAACGGGATCATGGCAACGTCGGGCGCGACCTTGGCCATCAGCAGGCCGTAATAGAGCGCGGCCTCCGGCATCAGCACCGCAACCACGATCGCGCGCACATCATGGGTGAGGCGGCGGACGATGTCGGCGAGCAACAGCTGCGTCACCAGCATCGCGACAATGCCACCGAAGCGGACGCCGAGCGCGGTGTCGCCGAAGATGAGGGTGCCGAGCCAGATGAGCCAGGCAATGCCGGGCGGATGATCGAGGAAGCTCAGCGCCGCCTCCTTCGACCAGGTCCAGTAATAGGCCTCGTCGGTGCGCAGCTCGATTCGCGAGGCATAGACGATGCGCAGCACCGTCATCGCGGCGATCACCAGCGCGGCCACGACGAGCGGCCGGCGCGAGGTGCCGTCGGGCTTCACGGCGATGTCGGGAACGATCGTCACGGCCGAGCTTTTCCCCGACTTGGGAGGGGGAGTCAATGTGGCCGCCGTCGTCCCGGGCAAGCGAACCGCGACCCGGGACCCGTAGGGCGCGCTTGTCCGGGACGACGACGGAGAGCCTACGAGACTTACCGTTACGTAACCTTGCCGCGCATGTGATCGGAGGGGCCGTTCACCGGCGGAATTTAACTCTCTACTGGCTGTTCTCCTCCGTGAACTGGTACAACCGAATCATGGCCACGACCGCCCTTTCACGATTGCCCGAACTCGTTCGCTCGACCAGCGCGCGACAGGTGCGGCTGGTCTGCGGCGTCATCCTGTTCGCTTACGTGGTCAGCCATTTCCTCAACCATGCGCTCGGCAACATCTCGGTCGATGCCATGCAGGTCGGGGTCACCTACCACATGGCGTTCTGGCAGTTCCTCCCTGTTGCGATCGTGTTCTATGGCGCGGCCTTCACCCATATGGGGCTCGGCGTCTATGCGCTGTACCAGCGCCGCCAGTTCCGCTGGCGGACGATCGAGCCGCTGCAGCTCGTGCTGGGCCTGAGCATCCCCGCGCTGATCATGGCGCATGTGATCGGCATCCGGCTGGGCCAAATCCTGTACGGCCACGAGAAGCTCTATCCGCAGGAGCTCTATCTGTTCTTCGTCGCGGCGCCTGGCCGGCTCTGGACGATGACGATCCTGCTGATCGTCGCCTGGGTGCACGGCTGCATCGGCATCTATTTCTGGCTGCGGCTGAAGCCATTCTTCACGCGCGCGGCCCCCTATTTGCTTGCGGCCGCCGTGCTGATCCCGACGCTGGCGCTGCTCGGCATCTACCAGGGTGGCCGCAGTGTCGCCGCCGACAGTGAGGACGGCGAGTGGCGCCGGCAAAATTACACGCAGCGCGAGGTCGGCTCGTTCGCACAGGCCGACACGCTCGACCGCATCACCGGCGGACTGACCATCAGCTACATCGGCCTGCTCGGACTGGTGATGCTCACACGCGGGGTACGCAGCTGGCGCGAGCGGCGCGGTGGCATGATCGCGCTGTCCTATGGCAACGGCAAGACCGTGCGCGTGCCCAAGGGTCTCTCCGTGCTGGAAGCAAGCCTGCGCCACAACGTGCCGCATGCCAGCGTCTGCGGCGGCCGCGCCCGCTGCTCGACCTGCCGTATCCGCATCATCGGCGATCATGCCGCCCTGCCCGAACCGTCGCAGCGCGAGGCCTTCGTGCTGGCCCGCGTCGGCACCGCCGACCCCTCGATCCGGCTGGCCTGCCAGCTGCGGCCGAACTCCGATCTCTCCTTCTTCCAGCTGTTCATGCCGCACATGCTCTCGGCCAATGCGCAGGCGACGTCGCCGGCGCGGATCGGCCAGGAACGCTATCTCGTCAGCCTGTTCGTCGACATGCGCGGCTCGACCCAGCTCGCCGAGAAACGCCTGCCGTTCGATACCGTTTTCATCGTCAACCGCTTCCTCGGCGCGGTGTCGCAGGCCGTGATCGAGAATGGCGGCCAGCCGAACCAGTTCGTCGGCGACGGCATGCTGGCGCTGTTCGGCCTCACCAGCGATCCGCACACCGCCTGCCGGCAGGCGCTGAAGGCGGTGGCTGCCATCGCGACCCATGTGGACGAGCTCAACGAGCTCCTGAGCCACGATCTGCGCCAGCCGATCCGCTTCGGCATCGGCGTCCATGGCGGCGAGGTCATCATCGGCGACATCGGCTATCGCGACCACATCGTCTTCACTGCGCTCGGCGATGCGGTGAATGTTGCGGCCCGGCTCCAGGACATGACCAAGACGCTTCAATGCGAGGCGATCGTCTCCGAAGAAGTGCGCCGCACCGCCGGCCTTCACGAGGACGCGCTGCCAAAGCAGGAGGTCGCGATCCGCGGCCGCGACGAACCGATGGTCGTGCGTGTCGTCACCGACACCAGGACATTGTCGGCCGTCATCGCCGGTGGCGAGCGGGTCGCGGCGTAACCCCACCCTGTTGCAGCGCAGCGGCATGGGCTTGCTGCGAAAGCACGAATTGACTTCGCCCGAGTCGTTGCGACAGATGGGCGCAGAATCGCGGTGATGACCGCTGATTCAACGAAAAGCTCCGGGAGGAGACGAGATGTTTGACCGACGCGACCTGCTCAAAGGAGCGGGCCTTGCCGCACTTGCGGCGACACTGAATTCCACCAAAGCACTGGCACTCGACACCATCACGCTCCCGTTCGCCAATGGCGAGCGGCCGCTGGTGAAATATCCGCAGAAGCGGCCGATGATCGGCGTGACCAGCCGGCCGCCGCAGCTCGAGACGCCATTCGCGGTGTTCAACGACGGCCCGATCACGCCGAACAATGCGTTCTTCGTACGCTATCACCTCGCCGGCCTGCCCTATGATCTCGACCCCGACAAGTTCACGCTCGAGATCAAGGGCAAGGTCGACAAGCCCCTGAAGCTGTCGCTGAAGGACATCCGCAAGATGAAGGCGACCGAGATCGTCGCCGTCAACCAATGCTCCGGCAACAGCCGCGGCTTCTCCGAGCCGCGCGTCGCCGGCGGCCAGCTCGCCAATGGCGCGATGGGCAATGCGCGCTGGCGCGGCGTGCCGCTGAAGACCGTGCTGGAGATGGCCGGCGTGCAGGCCGGCGCCAAGCAAGTGGTGTTTGCCGGCATGGACGGGCCTGTCAGCGATAAGACGCCTGATTTCGCCAAGGCGCTCGACCTCGATCACGCCACCGATGGCGAGGTGATGCTGGCCTATGGCATGAACGGCGACGATCTGCCGTTCCTCAACGGCTTCCCGCTGCGCCTGGTGGTGCCGGGCTATTACGGCACCTACTGGGTCAAGCACCTCAACGAGATCACCGTCATCGACGGCGTCTATGACGGGTTCTGGATGAAGGGCGCGTACCGGATTCCTGATACGCCCAACAATTCGGTCGAACCCGGCACGACGCCGAAGGCGACGATCCCGATCAACCGCTTCACCATCCGCTCCTTCATCACCAGCGTGACCGACGGCGCCAGGCTGAAGGCGGGAAGCACGACGCTGCGCGGCATCGCTTTCGACAGCGGCAAGGGCATCAAGGACGTCCAGGTCTCCACCGACGGCGGTAAGACCTGGACCTCAGCCAAGCTCGGCAAGGATCTCGGCAATTACTCGTTCCGCGAATGGAAGCTGCCGGTGAAACTTGCGGCGGGCGAGGTCGAGCTAAAGGTGCGCGCCACCAGCAATTCCGGTGAGACGCAGCCGGAGACGCCGCGCTGGAATCCGGCGGGTTATTTGCGCAACGTCGTCGAAACCGTCCGCGTCAGCGTCGCCTGAGGAGAATTATCATGCAGCGCACCGTTCTCCTCGCCATTACGCTTGCCGTTGTCGCCGTCATCGGTTCGGCCTTCGCAGCGTCAGTCGATTACAAGACGCCGGATGAGATTGCCGCCTTCAAACCCGGGCCCAATCTCGAGGTCGTGCAAGGCAATTGCGCCGCCTGCCACTCGTCCGATTACATCGCCACGCAACCGCCGATGAAGGACAAGAAGGCGTTCTGGCAGGCCGAGGTGACCAAGATGATCAAGGTCTATGGCGCGCCGATCGACGATGCCGATGTCGGCAAGATCGTGGATTACCTGGCCGCGACTTATTGACGGCCCAGGTTGACAGCCCAGGCTCAATTGACCGCGAAACGGGCAAATCAGGCAAAAACGCCGCGAAGTTGAGCGAATTTCCGCGAAATGCGGATGTGGTTTGATCTACCAAGCCCGCCACATTCCGCGTATCCTGTAGGACCGAACCGGCCGGTTGGCGGGGACTGGCGGTTCGTGATCTCGGAGGAAGACCCGCGGAGAAGTCGTGATGGCTAAAGGTACGGTCAAGTGGTTCAACCCGACCAAGGGTTATGGATTTATCCAGCCTGCGTCGGGCGGCAAAGATGTGTTCGTGCATATCTCGGCAGTGCAGAAAGCCGGTCTGTCGTCCCTGAACGAAGGACAGACGGTGGAATACGAAGAGATCGCAAACCGGGGCAAAACCTCCGCAGAGAACCTCAAAGTATAAGCCGCCAGCTTTTGCTGCCTCCCGGATTTGTCCGGGAGTGAGGCCAAGAAAATTTCAGAAGACGATCCGTGCATTCGACGACAGGCGTTGCGACTGCACACGAAAGGCTATTTGCCTGTCGAAATCGCCAATCAACGCCGCAGCAATGACAATCGCGACCGCATGTGGTCAGCCCACCGGCAACGGTGCGTCGCGCTTGATCTCCTCCATCACCGCATAGGTGCGCGTCTCGCGCACGCCCGGCATCAACAGCAAGGTCTCGCCGAGGAAGCGCCGATACGCGGTCATGTCCGCAAGCCGCGCCTTCACTAGATAGTCGAATCCGCCTGCAACCATGTGACACTCCAGCACTTCGGGCGCGAGTTTTACCGCACGCGCAAAGCGCTCGAAATTGTCAGGCGTGGTCTTGTCGAGCAGGACCTCGACGAACACCAGAAGACCCAGCCCAAGCCGGTGCGGATTGAGCCGCGCGCCATAGCCCTCGACAAAGCCTTCTCGCTGTAATCGCTTCAGCCGCTCGCCGATCGAGGTCGGGGACAGGCCGATGCGCTCGGCGAGCTCGACATTGGCTATGCGCCCATCTTCCTGCAAAATTGAGAGGATTTTCCGGTCGATTCGATCGAGTTCCATATTATATACGGCCATTTCGCCTCTAGACTTCATTTTCTAAGGTAATTTGGCTATCTTGTCTATCGAACTGCGGTCACGCGGGCTTTATCCTGAATTTGAGCCACAGGACATGCCATGCCGAACACCCCCCCGCCCTTCTCCGCTCCCTACGCGCCCGACGACGCCGACATCGCTGCGCGTCTGTTTCCGTCGACCCATCTCGCCCCGCCGCAGGAGGCGCGGATCGACCGTACCGCGACGCGGCTGATCGAGGCGATCCGCAAGCGCGACGACCGGTTCGGCGGCGTCGAGGACATGCTGCGCGAGTTCGCACTCTCGACCAAGGAAGGCCTCGCGCTGATGGTGCTGGCCGAGGCGCTGCTGCGCGTGCCAGATGCCCGCACCGCCGACCAGTTCATCGAGGACAAGCTCGGCGAGGGCGATTTCATCCATCACGAGACCAAGTCCACGGCGTTCCTGGTCAACGCCTCGGCCTGGGCGCTCGGCCTGTCGGCGCGGGTGATCCAGCCCGGCGAGACGCCCGACGGCACCATCGGCCGCCTCGTCAAGCGGCTCGGCGCACCGGCCGTGCGCACCGCGACGCGTCAGGCGATGCGGCTGATGGGCAATCATTTCGTGCTGGGCGAGACCATCGAGCAGGCGCTGGAACGCGGCAAGCCGCGCTCGGGCGAGAGGCCGCGCTACTCCTTCGACATGCTCGGCGAAGGCGCACGCACGGCAGCCGATGCCAAGCGCTATTTCGACGCCTATGCGAGTGCGATCGAAACCATCGGCAAGGCCGCAGGCAACCATCCGCTGCCCGACCGGCCCGGCATCTCGGTCAAGCTCTCGGCGCTACATCCGCGCTTCGAGGCAATCAGCCGCGATCGCGTGATGGGCGAGCTCGTGCCGCAATTGCTGGACCTCGCCCGGCGCGCCAAGGCCCACGACCTCAACTTCACCGTCGATGCCGAGGAGGCCGACCGGCTGGAGCTGTCGCTCGACGTGATCGCGGCAACGCTCGCCAATCCCTCGCTTGCTGGCTGGGACGGATTCGGGCTTGCAATCCAGGCCTATCAGAAGCGCGCCAGCGCAGTGATCGACTACATCCACGAACTGGCGCGGGCGCATGACCGCAAGCTGATGGTGCGGCTGGTCAAGGGCGCCTATTGGGACACCGAGATCAAGCGCGCGCAGGAGCGCGGGCTCGACGGCTACCCGGTGTTCACGCGCAAGGCGATGACGGATCTGAACTACATCGCCTGCGCCACGAAGCTCTTGAATCTGCGACCGCGCATCTTCCCGCAATTTGCGACCCACAACGCCCTCACCGTCGCGACCGTGCTGGAACTCGCCGGCGCCAGCTCCGGCTTCGAATTCCAGCGGCTGCATGGTATGGGCGAAGCGCTCTACGAGCAGCTCGCCAGAGATCATCCCGAGATTGCCTACCGCACCTACGCGCCGGTCGGCAGCCATCGCGATTTGCTTGCCTATCTCGTCCGGCGTCTCCTGGAGAATGGCGCCAACTCGTCCTTCGTGGCGCAGGCGGCCGACTATCGCGTCCCGGTGCCGGCGCTGTTGAAGCGTCCGGTCGGTCTCATCGTTCGTCCGGATCATGCGCATCATGCCAAGATTCCGCTGCCGGGTGATCTCTTTGCACCGGAGCGGCACAATTCAGCCGGCATCGAGTTCGGCGAGCGTGCAGCACTCGAGCGGTTGCTGGCCGAGGTCAAGGCCGCAACGCCCGACCTCAGGCCGGTCGCAGATGCGACGCCCGAGCAGGCGAACGCAGCGATCGCCGCGGCGCGCGCGGGCTTTGCTGGATGGAGCCGGACGCCGGCGGGGACGCGCGCGGCGGCGCTGGAACAGGCCGCGCATCTGCTGGAAAGCAGCAGTGCGCATTTCCTTGCGCTGCTGCAAGCCGAGGGCGGCAAGACGCTCGACGACGCGCTCTCCGAGTTGCGCGAAGCCGCCGATTTCTGCCGCTATTATGCCGCGCAGGGCCGAAAGCAATTTGGTCACGAGACCGCGATGCCGGGCCCGACCGGCGAGAGCAACGCGCTCGCCATGCGCGGCCGCGGCGTTTTCGTCGCGATCTCGCCGTGGAATTTTCCGCTGGCGATTTTCCTCGGCCAGGTCACCGCGGCCCTGATGGCCGGCAACAGCGTGGTCGCAAAGCCCGCCGAGCAGACGCCGCGCATCGCGCGCGACGCCGTCGCGCTGCTGCACGAGGCCGGGATTCCCGCAAGCGCGCTGCATCTCGTCACCGGCGACGGCCGCATCGGCGCGGCGCTGACCGCACACCCCGACATCGCCGGCGTCGTCTTCACCGGCTCAACCGAGGTCGCGCGTCACATCAACCGGACGCTCGCCGCCAAGGACGGGCCGATCGTGCCCCTGATCGCGGAGACCGGCGGCATCAACGCGATGATCGCGGACGCCACGGCGCTGCCCGAACAGGTCGCTGACGACGTCGTCATCTCCGCCTTCCGCTCCGCAGGCCAGCGCTGCTCGGCGCTGCGGCTGCTGTTCGTGCAGGAGGACGTCGCCGACCGCATGATCGAGATGATCGCAGGCGCAGCGCGCGAATTGAAGATCGGAGATCCCTCCGGAGTCGCGACGCATGTCGGCCCTGTCATCGACACCGATGCCAAGCAGCGCCTCGACGCGCACATTGCGCGGATGAAGAGAGAGGCGAAGCTGCACTTTGCGGGCATCGCGCCGGAGGGCTGCTTCATCGCGCCGCATATCTTCGAGCTGAGGGATGCCGGCCAGCTCACCGAGGAGATATTCGGCCCGATCCTGCACGTGGTGCGCTACCGGGCTGAAACGCTCGAACGCGTGCTGCAGGCGGTCGATCGCACCGGCTATGGCCTCACGCTCGGCGTGCACTCCCGCATCGACGACACGGTCGAGGCCATCATCGACCGCGTCCAGGTCGGCAACATCTACGTCAACCGCAACATGATCGGCGCGGTGGTCGGCGTGCAGCCGTTCGGCGGCAACGGCCTGTCCGGAACCGGCCCCAAGGCCGGCGGCCCGCATTATCTCGCGCGCTTCGCCACCGAGCAGACCGTGACCATCAACACCGCCGCAGCCGGCGGCAACGCAGCCCTGCTTGCAGGCGAGGAGTGAGGCCCTGCGCCTGGCGCCGTTGCATCCCGGCGAAACATCGGTCTAATGCTGCCATGACTTGGCCCGCGCCAATTCCAGCCGGCGGGAAACAACAAGAGCGAGGGAGCAACGCCAGCGATGGAAAAAGGCATTTTTGCAGGGCTCAAGGTTCTGGACTGCGCGAGCTTCATCGCGGCGCCCGCGGCCGCGACCGTGCTGTCCGATTTCGGCGCCGACGTCATCAAGATCGAGCCGCCCGGCGCCGGCGACCCCTACCGCAACCTGCCGAACCTGCCCGGCTATCCCACCGGCGAGCACAATTTCGCCTGGCTGCTCGAGGCCCGCAACAAGAAGAGCCTCGCGCTCGACCTCTCCAAATCAGAGGCGCAGGCCGTGCTCTACAGACTGGTCGAAGAGGCCGACGTCTTCATCACCAACATGCCGCCGCCGGTGCGCACCAAGCTCGGCATCACCTATGACCACCTCGCCCATCTCAACGACCGGCTGATCTACGCCTCCTTCACCGGCTATGGCGAGAAGGGCGAGGAAGCCAACAAGCCCGGCTTCGACAGCAACGCCTATTGGGCGCGCTCCGGCCTGATGGACCTCGTCCGCGCCGATATCGACACAACACCGGCGCGCTCGGTCGCCGGCATGGGCGACCATCCCTGCGCCATGGCGCTGTACAGCGCCATTGTCACCGCGCTCTACCAGCGCGAGAAGACCGGCAAGGGCTCGCATGTCGCCTCCAATCTGATGGCCAATGGCGTGTGGGCGGCGAGCGTGCTGGCACAGGCAAAGCTCTGCGGCGCCAAGTTCGGCGAGCGGCGCCCGCGCGAGCGCGCGCTCAATGCCGTTGCCAACCACTACCAGTGCAAGGACGGCCGCTGGCTGATCCTGTCGCTGCTCAGCGAGGAGAAGCAGTTTCCGACCTTGGCCAAGTGCCTCGGCCGCGAGGACCTGATCACCGATCCGCGCTTTGCCACAAAACCCGACCGTCACGCCCGCTCGATCGAGTTGATCAAGATCTTTGACGAGACCTTCGCCACCAAGGATCTCGCCGACTGGCGCAAGATCCTCGACGGCAACGGGCTGGTATTCGGTATCGTCGGAATCCTGGACGATATCCCGAACGACAAGCAGATGCTCGACAACGAAGTGCTGGTGCCGTTCGAGAACGACACCATGCTGACGATCAACTCGCCGATCTGGATCGACGGCACCAAGAAGGTGCAGCCGCGCAAGCCGCCCGGTGTCGGCGAGCACAGTGACGAGATTTTGCGTGGCGCGGGATACGACGAGCAAGCGATCAAGCAGCTGCGCGCAAAGGGGGCTGTGGGGTAAGGGGCCTTTGAGTTGCTTCCGGGACAACGGATGACGAACTACGCGAATTGAGGCCTATCTCAGCGCCAGCCAGCCGAGCGTGAACAGGATGCCGCCGAGGATGACGACGACAGCAACAGCGGAGGCGCTGATGCGGAAGCTGCCGGCGACTTGCTTGGCTTCCTCATTCTGCGCGATCTCGCGATTGCGCTGCTTGTCGGCTTCGCTGGTATCCGTCATGGGTCATCCAAATCGCTTGTTGGCTGACGCATGATCGTGGGGACCATGCGCTAACGCGTCTTGATGAAGCACATGCCAATGCGGCTTGAGGCGGCCGCAGCCTGACAGGTGAGACCTTTAGCACAGGTCCATGACGTAAAACTCTTGTCAGCCGTTCCCGATCCCTCATTTTGCAGGGAACAATGCGCGCCCCAGCCGTCCTGATATTCGGTGCCGGCGAGCTCCCGACTTCCGCGGGTCTGCGGCCGGCTGGCAAATCCGCGTGAAAAATCGGGGTGTTTGTCGGTAGCAAACGCGGTCAGGATGTCGCGGCGACGGAGCTGGTCGCCGACAAAATGCGGCGAGGCCGGAACGATGGTGGCGTTCGACGCGTTCTCCGTCAGCCAGTCCACACCCGGAAAATGGAAACCACCGATGCCCCGGGTCTGGTGACAACCCGAGCAGGTGACGTCATTCAGGCGGCGCTGGAAGCCTGCGACCGATCGGATGTTCTCCATGGCGATGCCGCGCGCGGCGGCTTGCTTGAGCGCGCCGACGACGTCGTCATCGGTGAAGACGGGATTACCCTTGCCCTCGCCCTTGCCTTCACCCTGCATCATCCCAAATTCCGGCTGCATCGTTGAAGCATCGAGGCCCGAAGGCGTCGGCGCCACCGCGGCCTTGGCGAGATATTGCTCCGGGATCAGCACTGTGCCGCGATCAAACTCGCGCAGATTCGCGGGCGCCAGCAGCCACGCCTTGAAGTCGCGTCGAAGCGTATCATCGGCAAGGATGCGGTCGCGGTCGATCTGGTTCTCGAGCGTCGATTCCACGAAAACCTTGCTGGCCGCGTCATATTTGAACACCTTGAGCAGATAGTCGGAGCGGAAATCATGCAGCGCCGATTTCGGCGAGATCGAGATCTGGATGTTGGTCTCGATACGGTCGATCATCGCATCGTAAGGCGCAGTGCGGCTGCCGATCAGCCCCTGCCAGTCGCCATTGCCCAGCCAGCGCCGCGCGACCTCGGCGCAGGTGATGGGCTTGCCGCCCGCATCCATCTGGCGTGCATCGCGCGCTTTCATCACGAGGTTGAAGGTCATCGGCAGGCGCGTCGCGGTGCTGCCGCCATCCGGTTTTCGCTCGAACCGCGCCAGGCGATAGATCAGCCTGACCTCGCCGCAGGATTCTTCCGACACATAGGCACGGTCCATGCGGTTGATGATGCCGGCCAGTACGAAACGCGTGTTGGCGGACTTCAGGTTGGCCCGATCGAACAGCTCGACATCGAACCCTTCACCAACGCCGGTGGTCTCGCTCGGTGAAGCCTGCTTGTGCTGCGCGATGTAGCGATCGAACTCCGCATCGATCGCCGGCGGAATCTCCTTGAGCTGCGGCAGCGATGCGAACAGCTGATCGCTCGTCAGCGGAACATTCGCGTTCCGCTCCGGCTGCAACAAGCGTGAAATCGACAGCGCATCGCTCTGGTCAAGCTTGCGCAGGAGATCGGGGTCGGTGATCGCGGTCCCGCGCGCGAGCGGCGCATTCTCTGCTGCCGAGAGCGACATGACGCTGCCGAACAATATGGCGGCAGCCAGGAAAATTCGCAGCGCGCGGCTCATGCCTCCACTAACACCGCACAGAGCCGCCTATTCAAGCAAAAAGGCGCTTCACGTGGTGGTGAAGCGCCTCTTCGAATGTCGGATATCGGACGCTAACGCGCGGTGATCAGGCCCTTGGCGGTGACGACCACCCAGTGGCCGTCCTGGCGACGGATCGCATCGACGCGGCCAACACCGGGGATAGGATCGCCGGCATAGACCTCGTACAGGCCATTCCGGCCCTCGATCAGCGCGCCACCATTGGCGACATCACGAAGCCTCCAGCCCTCGATCGTCGGCAAGCGGCCGACTTCGGTCTTGACTTCGGTCTTGGGCGTGGCCGGCACAGGAGCCGGCGCAGCGGCGGCCGTCGCAACTTGCGTCGGGGCCGGTGCTGCGATCGCGCCGGTGGTTTCCTTGGCAGGCGTAACGGCTGCGGCCTGCGCGGGAGCAGGGGCCGGCGGCGTGGCGCGGAGCCTGTCGACGGTCTCGGACAGCTTGGCGAGCTTGGCCATCGGCTCGGCCTGCGCCTTCTCGAGCTTGTCGAGGCGGTCGTTGGCCCGGTTGATCTGGCTGAGGCCATTCTTCGAAGTGTGCTCGACATTGGCCTTCAGCGCGACGATGTCGGAATCGATCCGGGCGACGGAGGCATCCAGCGCGCTGGTGTCGGCGACCTGGGCCGGCGCCGGGCTGGCCGCGAAATGCATCATGCCGGCGGTCGCGAGCGCGCCGCTGATGGCGCCGACGCAAGCCGCGATCGCAACGACCGCGGCCATCGCCGACAGGCGGCGCTTGCTGCCGGTGTCACGCACCTCGTCGGCCTTCACATGCGGCGCTTCGCGGTCCCAGGACCGCTGCGAGGGCGTCATGACGATGAGCTTGCCGGGTTTTGTCTCGGATTTCGGCTCCGGCTTGGTCTCGGCCTTGGCTTCAATCTTCGGAACCTCGATCCGGGGAGGTTCGACCTGCGGGGCGTCCGCCTTGATCGGCTCAGGCTTGGGCGGCGTCTCATGGTCAGGGGCGATCGAGGGGGCGTCGATGCCGGCGGCCGCCTCGACCTCCTGCGGCGCGGCACCTACGGCGGCATCGGCGGCGGTCCGGTCGTTAGTCTCTTGGCCGGCCAGGTCGGGCATGGGTTCGCTCACGGCTCAAATACTCCAGTCTGGGTTGACCTTTTGGTAACTTTCATTGCTTGCGAATTCCTTACCTCGGGACCCGCTTACCGAAATTTTAGGAACTCGTCCGAGGCCGAATTGGGTCGGGAAAGTGGAACCGGCGTGGCGGCGAGCAACAAATCGTCAGCCGATGACGCCCTGCAGCAGAGTGCCGGATTGAGCCGAAGGGCTGGACAGTCGGGCCGTCGCCCTTCGAGGGCCGCTGAAGAAGCGGCCATCTCAGGGTGACGGTGAGAGAGTCTCCGCCATCCTCACATCACCACCGGCGCATCCGGCAGTTCGTTCGGATACGCCCCGCCCGGCGGGAAGTGCTTGGCCAGCTCGCGTGACACCGCGGCGATGCCGTCGATCACACCGCGCTCGAACTGGCCGGACCTGAACTCGGCCTCCATCGCGCGGCAGATCGCTTCCCAGCCGGCAGCACCGACCTTCGCGTCGATGCCGCGGTCGGCAATGATCTCGACGTCGCGGTCGGCGAGCAGCAGATAAATCAGCACACCGTTGTTGTGCGCGGTATCCCAGATCCGCAAATGCGAGAACAGATCGAGCGCGCGCTCGCGGGCGTGCTGATGGCTGAACAACGGTCGGCCGTCGAGCGCGCCTTCGACGACGAAGCGGACCTGGCCGGAATGCGTCGTTTCGCTCTGCTTGATCGCCTGCTCGATGCGGTCGAGCACGCTTTGCGGAAACACCTGCCGCGCGCGCCAGTGGTGCTGGAGAAGATGCTTGGTGATACGCCCAATGCCCATGATTACCAGCTCCCCGAGGCGCCGCCGCCACCAAAGCTGCCGCCGCCCCCGCTGAAGCTGCCGCTGTCACTGGATGATGAACCGCTGCTCCAGCCGCCGGACGAGGAGCCGCTCGACCATGAGCCGCCGCGCGACGACCCGGTCGAAGCCGGAAACAGATCGGCGATGAAGGACAGCACAAAGCCGATGATCCCGGCGAGCAAGGCCAAGGCGCCCGATCCGATGATAAGCATCGCCAGGAGGCCGATCACGCTGCCGGTTGCGACCGAGCCCAGCAATCGTCCCAGCAGCGCGCGCAGGAAGCCGCCGACGACGAGCGATGCAAACAGCGCGACCGGGAGGAGCGGCCCGATGTCGTCCAGATTGGCAAAATTCACGCTGCGCGAAGGAGCCGGCAATGGCTCGCCATCGACGACGCGCATCATCCGCTCGGCGCCGGCCGAAATGCCGCCGGCGAAATCGCCCTCCCGGAATTTCGGCGTGATGACCTCGTCGATGATCCGCCGCGACGTGACGTCGGTAAGCACGCCTTCGAGGCCATAGCCGACCTCGATGCGCAGGTGCCGGTCGTTCTTGGCGACGACGAGGATCGCACCGTCGTCGACCTTGTTACGACCGATCTTCCAGGCCTCCGCGACGCGGATGGAGAATTGCTCGATCGTTTCCGGGTCCGTCGTCGGCACGATCAGGACGGCGATCTGGCTGCCCTTGCGCTTCTCGAAATCGCCAAGCTTCTGCGACAGCGCGACGATATCGCCGCTGGACAGCGTCCCGGTCCGGTCGACCACGCGGCCGGTGAGCTGCGGCACCGCAACATCGGCGAAGGCGGAGAACGTCCAGCCAAGCAGCAGTGCGAGGAAGATGGCCTTGATGGCGCGCATTGGAGCCGAACGCGCTTACTTTGACGGCGCGGGCGCTGTGTTGAAATCGACCCTCGGCGCGGTCGAGATCTCCTTCTCGTTCTCGACCGTGAAGTTCGCCTTCTCCTTGTAACCGAACATCATTGCGGTGAGGTTGCTCGGGAACGAGCGGATGGTGACATTGTATTCCTGGACCGACTTGATGTAGCGGTTGCGGGCGACAGTGATGCGGTTCTCGGTGCCCTCGAGCTGCGACATCAGATCCTTGAACAGCGCGTCGGACTTGAGCTGCGGATAATTCTCGGTCACGACAAGAAGCCGCGACAGCGCGCTGGAGAGTTCGCCCTGGGCGGCTTGGAATTTCTGGAGCGCAGCCGGATCATTCAGCACCTCGGGCGTCGCCTGGATGCTGCCGACCTTGGCGCGGGCATTGGTGACACCGAGCAGCACGTCTTTTTCCTGCTGCGCAAAGCCCTTCACCGAGTTGACCAGGTTGGGCACGAGATCGGCGCGGCGCTGATACTGGTTCACCACCTCAGACCAGTTGGCCTTGATCTGCTCATCCTGGCTCTGGATGGCATTGTATCCGCAATTGGTGAGGCTGAGCGAGGCCAGCGCCGCCAGCACGGTCAGGATCTTCCGCATCAAATTTCTCCCGGTGGAATCGGCGGCAAACTACCAGATTGAGCGCGTACGGCGCCAGATGTCCCGAGGGGGCGCGATAAGCAGCCGGCTGACGCAAGCCTCTTGCCTATCACGGGACGACATAGTCAACTCGCAGCAAACAAGACAAAAATTCAGGGGAGCGCGCCATGTCCTCGTTCGAGACCATCCTCGTGGAGCGGCCGGACCCGGCAATCGCCCGGGTCGTGATGAACCGGCCCGACGCGCGCAATGCGCAGAACCTGCAAATGACCTACGACCTCAACGCCGCCTTCGACGCGGCTGTGCAGGACGACGCGGTCAAGGTCATCATCCTCGCCGGCAACGGGCCGCATTTTTCCGCCGGCCATGATCTTCGTCCGGGGACCAAGAATGCCGTTGGCGTCGATTTTCCACCTGTTGGAAATTGGGGCGGCTTTGCCGAGGCGAATGCTCATGGCCGCTTCGCGCGCGAGCAGGAAATATATCTCCAGATCACGCGGCGCTGGCGCAACCTCGCCAAGCCCATGATTGCCGAGGTGCACGGCAAGTGCATCGCCGGTGGGTTGATGCTGGCCTGGGCCTGCGATCTCATCGTCGCCAGCGACGATGCGCAGTTTTGTGACCCCGTCGTGACGATGGGCGTCTGCGGTGTCGAGTGGTTCGTGCATCCCTGGGAGCTCGGCCCGCGCAAGGCCAAGGAATTCCTGTTTACGGCCGACAGCTGGAGCGCGCAAGAAGCGCATCAGCTCGGCATGGTAAACCAGGTGGTGCCGCGCGCGGAGCTGTCATCGCGCGTGCTGGAACTGGCGCGGCGGATCGCCGCAAAGCCGTCCTTTGCGCTGAAGCTGACCAAAGAGGCGGTGAATCGCTCGGTCGACGTGATGGGGCAGCCCGCCGCGATCGACCAGGCCTTTGCGCTGCACCAGCTTTGTCACGCCCACAATCTTCAGGAGTTCGGCATGGTGGTCGATCCATCCGGACTGCATCCCTCCGTGCGAAAGCCGGCGGCCGCGGAGTAGACGCCATGGATCTCAATCTCAGTGACGAGCAACGACTGCTGCGTGAAAGCGCGGAGCGCTTCGTAGCCGAGAGCTACGATGCCGACCACCGCCGCAAGACCGCCAACGATCCGCTCGGTTTCAGCCCTGATGTGTGGAAGCAATTCGCGGAGCTCGGCTGGCTGGCGCTGCCGATCCCGGAAGAGTTTGATGGGCTCGGTGGCGGGCCAGTCGAGATCGGCATCTTGATGGAAGCCTTCGGTCGCGGGCTGGTGTCGGAACCTTATGTCGCGACGGTTGTGTTGGGCGCCGCGTTGATCGAGCGCTGCGGCAGCACGGCGCAGAAGCAGGCGAGCCTGCCCAAGATCGCCGACGGCTCAATGAAGCTCGCTTTCGCGCATTCCGAGCGCGCGGCGCGGTTCGATCTGGCCAAGGTCGCGACATCAGCGACCAGGACGGCGCAGGGCTGGCGTCTTTCCGGCAGCAAGATCGCCGTGCTCGACGGCCATGCCGCCGACGAGATCATCGTCTCCGCGCATTTGCATGATCATCACGGGCCATCGGGACGGATCGGCCTGTTCCTGGTGCCGGCAACGGCATCCGAGCTTTCGATCTCCGACTATCCACGCCTCGGCGGCGGCCGCGCCTGTAATATCGAGCTTTCAGACGCGCAGCTGTCGGCAGATGCCCTGCTTGGCGACGGCAAGGACGCGCTGCCCGCGATCGAATGGGCCGTCGATCGCGCCATGGCCGCGCTCGGGGCCGAAGCGGTCGGCATCATGCAGACCCTGCTCGATACCACGCTCGAGTACACCAAGATCCGGAAACAATTCGGCCGGCCGCTCTCCGCCAACCAAGTGATCCGCCACCGCCTTGCCGATATGGCGATCCAGGTCGACGAAGCCCGCTCCGTGGCGCTGCGTGCCGCGCTGAAGGTCGACAATGCGCCGGTCGAGCGCGCCCGCGCGGCGTCGGGCGCCAAGGCGAAGATCGGCAAATGTGCGCGCTTCGTCGGCGAGCAGTCGATCCAGCTTCATGGCGGCATGGGCGTCACCGAGGAGCTCGAGGTCGGCGCCTATTTCAAGCGGCTGGTCGCCTTCGACACGCTGTTCGGCGGCAGCGCGCATCACTATGCCCGCCACGCCCAGCTTGGCCGCACCACCGTTTGAGCCTGAGAGGAGCGCATCATGGACCTGTCGTTCAATGCCGAAGAGCGCGCCTTCCAGAGCGAGGTGCGCAGCTTTATCGCCAAAAATCTCACCGAGGAGATGAAGCGCGCGACCGCACTGACGCCGTCGGTGTTTTCCGATCCTGACATCGGCATGGCCTGGCAGCGCGCGCTGCATCAACAGGGTTGGGGCGCGCCCGGCTGGCCGGTCGATCATGGCGGCCCGAACTGGACGCCCGCGCAGCGCTGGATCTTCGAGAGCGAATGCGCGCGCGCCGGCGTGCCCAATGTCAACGTGATGGGCGTGAAGATGGTCGGACCTGTCATCATCGGGTTCGGTAGCCCAGAGCAGAAGAATTTTTATCTGCCGCGGATTCTGTCCGGCGAGGACTATTGGTGCCAGGGCTATTCCGAGCCGGGCTCCGGGTCCGATCTCTCCTCGCTGAAAACACGCGCGGTGCGCGACGGCGACGACTACATCATCAACGGCACCAAGATCTGGACCACGCATGCGCACCACGCCAACCGCATGTTCGCGCTGGTGCGCACCAGCGACGGCCCGCGGCAGCAGGACGGCATCAGCTTCGTCCTGATCGACATGAAGACGCCAGGGATCACGACGCGGCCGATCCTCACGATCGGCGGCGACCACGAGGTCAACCAGGTGTTCTTCGACGACGTCCGCGTGCCCGTCGCCAACCGCGTCGGCGACGAAGGCAAGGGCTGGACCTATGGCAAATATCTGCTCGAGTTCGAACGTGGCTCCGGCATCGCGTCAGCAAAGCTGCGCGAAGGGCTGCGCGCCATCACCGAGCTTGCGGAGTCCGACCTGACCGGCCGGGCTATCGACAGCCCTGACATCGCAACGCGCATCTCGGAGGTCGAGGTCGACATCGACGCGCTTGAAATGACCGAGCTGCGCGTGCTCTCGGCGCTGCAGACCGGACAAAATCCCGGCGCGGTGTCGTCGATCCTGAAGCTGCGCAACAGCGAGATCCGGCAAGCCGTGACGCGACTAGGCGTCGACGTGATCGGCCATGACGCGCTCGCGGTCGAGCCGATGCGCCCGCTCTACAAGCTCAACCACGAGCCCGCGCTGCCGGAGGATATGCTGACGGTGGTGCCGGAATATCTCAACGGACGCGCGTACACGATCTTCGGCGGCACGTCGGAGATCCAGCGCGATATCATCGCGAAGATGATGCTGGGGATTTGAGGCCCGAGCGGGCGCGACACATTCCGCCGTCGTCCCGGACAAGCGTAAGCGCAGATCCGGGGCGACAGTTGAGTGCGTCGCGACAGCCAGCGTAGCAAACGGTCGGGGTTATCCCACCACCTTCGCACCCCTGATCGCCTTCCAGATCTTCTGCGGCGTCAGTGGCGTATTCAGCTGGGTGATGCCGAGCTCGGCGAGAGCATCCATCACGCCGTTGGTGACGCAGGGCGGACCGCCGATGGCGCCGGACTCGCCGCAGCCCTTGGCGCCGAGCGGATTGGTGCGGCAGGGCGCGGAATCGTCCAGCGTCACCACGATCGGCGGCACGTCATCGGCGCGCGGGATGCAATAGTCCTGATAGCTCGCGGTCAGCAGCTGGCCGTCGGCATCGTACGACACGCCCTCGTACAGCGCCTGGCCGATTCCTTGCGCAACGCCGCCATGGATCTGGCCGGTCACCAGCATCGGGTTCACGGCGACGCCGACGTCGTCAACGGTGGTGTAGCGCACGACCTTCGACACGCCTGTCTCCGGATCGATCTCGACCTCGCAGATATGCGTGCCGTTCGGCCAGCTCGGACCATCGACCTCACCCTCGGAATCAACGCTGAGCTTGGCGCCGGCTTCCTTCTCGGCGATATCGAACAGGCTGATGCGGCGGTCGGTGCCGACGACGGTGAGCATGCCGCCCTGATATTCGATGTCCTCGACCGAGGTCTCGAGCACATTCGCCGCCTTCTCGCGCGCCTTCTGGATCAGATCGTTGGAGGAGACCGCGACCGCGGTGCCGCCGACGAACAGCGAGCGGGAGCCGACGCTGCCAAAGCCCATGGCGAGATCGGTGTCGCCTTGCACGACGTCGATCTTGTCCATGGGAATGCCGAGGGTGTCGGAGATCATCTGGGTGTAGGTGGTCTGCAGCCCCTGCCCCATTGCCATGGTGCCTGAATGCAGCACGACGCGGCCCTGCGAGGTCGCGTGCAGGCTGACCTTCTCGGTGTGAGCGCGACCACCGGTCCATTCGATATAGGAGGTAAGGCCACGGCCGTAGAGCAGGCCCTTCTTCTTCGCAGCCTTCTTGCGCGCGGCAAAGCCGTCCCAGTCGGCGAGCTTCACCGCACGATCGAGCATGTGCGCGAAGGCGCCGGAGTCGTAAACCTGCCCGGCCGCATTGGTGTAGGGCAGCTGCGCCGGCTTGATGTAGTTGGCCTTGCGGATCGCGCGCGGATCCATGCCGATTTTTCGCGCGGCAGCGTCGAACAGGCGCTCGACGATAAACACCGCCTCGGGGCGACCCGCGCCACGATAGGCACCGACGGGCGCGGTGTGGGTCATCACCGACTTGATCTCGAAATGCACCAGCGGCAGGTCGTAGACGCCGGTCTGCACGAACGGTCCAAGCACCAGCGGAATGATATTGGCCGCGCCCGAGGAATAGGCGCCCGTGCAGCCGATCGAGGTGACGCGATAGGCCAGCACCTTGCCCTTCTCGTCCAGCGCGAAGGACGCGGTCGAGGTGAGATCGCGACCGTGGGTGCCACCGACGAACTCGTCGGTGCGGTCGCCGCGCCAGCGGATCTTCTTGTTCAGCTTGGTCGCGACATAGGCGACGATGCCGTCTTCCGGATAGAGGTTGGTCTTCTGGCCAAAGCCGCCGCCGATGTCGCCGACCAGCACCCGGACGCTATCCTTCGGACGCTTCAGCACGGCTTCCGCCAGCACGTCGCGGGTCGAGGCCGGGGTCTGCGACTGCACATGCAGGAGCAGTCGGCCGGTCTTCTTGTCGATCTCGGCGATGGTCGAACGCGGCTCCATGGCCGAGGGCACCAGACGCTGGCTGACGAGATCGAGCTCGACCGTATGCGCGGCCTTGGCGAAGGCTTCGTCCACCTTGGCGGCATCGCCATAGCTCATCGCACCGACGATGTTGTCGGGCGCCTCCGGCCACACCACGGGAGCACCGGGCTTCACGGCCTCCACCGGATCGACCACGGCGGGCTGCACGTCATACTCGACCACGATCGCTTCGGCTGCGCTCTGCGCCTCCGCGCGCGAGGACGCGACCACCGCCGCCACCGCCTCGCCGGTGTAGCGCACGACCTCATGAGCGAGCAGCCGGCGCGGCGGCACCGTCATCGGCTTGCCGTCGGGGCGCTTGAAGATGCTGAGCGTCGGGATGCTGCCGACGTCATCCTTGATCAGATCGGCGCCGGTGTAGATCGCGGTGACGCCGGGCATCGAGGCCGCAGTGCTGGTGTCGATCGAGACGATCTTCGCATGCGCATGCGGCGAGCGCAGCACGTGCAACCAGAGCGCGCCGTCCTCCGGCTTGTCGTCGATGAATTGCCCCTTCCCGGTGAGCAGCCGCTGGTCTTCCAAACGCTTGACGGGCTGGCCCGCTCCGAAACGCAAATTGCCGGGAAGAATGTTCATTCCGCTGGGTCCTCTAAGCCTCAAAGTGCGGGCGCCTTTTAGCGGATCGAGGCAAGCGAGACCAGCCGCGGTTTTGGGCTGGATATCCTCGATTTCGTCATGCCCGGGCTTGTCCCGGGCATCCACGTTCTTTGGACGGAGGGGTAAGGCGTGGATGGCCGGGTCAAGCCCGGCCATGACGACGGAGACAGCTACGCCAGCTCTTTGAGCGCCGCTTCCACGACCTTGCGTGCATCGGCTGTGAGCGGAGCCTGCGGGGGGATTGGATCGCCGACATCATAGCCCTGGATCGAAAGGCCAGCCTTGATGCAGGCGGCGAGATTGAAGCGGGCGAAGGCCTCGTTGATGCGCCACAGCCGGCGCTGGAGCGCCATGGCCTCGTCCCAGCGGCCTGCTTGGCAGAGGTCGTAGAGCTCAACGCTCTGGCGCGGGATGATGCAGGCTGGACCCGCCATCCAGCCGAGGCCGCCGATCAGCATCACCGCAGCCGGGATATGGGCTGAGGCCGAGAACACGCGCAAGGAATCGCCGCAGCGATTCATGATCGACAGCAACCGCCCGGTGTTGGTCGAGGCATCCTTGATGTAGCCGATGCGCGGATGCCCGGCGAGGCGCGCGATGATGTCGAGGGTCAGGTCCGAGCGCTGGAATTGCGGATTGGTGTAGAGTACGACCGGAATATCCACGGCATCCGCGATGCTGCGGAAATAGGATTCGATCTGGGCATCGGCGAGCGGGAAATACGCCTCGAGGATCGCCAGAATGCCGTCGGCGCCGAGCTTCTGATAGGCCTGAGCCTGCGCCACGGCATCGGCCGTCGAGGTCGACGCGACGCCGGCAACAACGGGCACGCGACCTTTCGCGGCTTCAATCGTGGTCTGCACGACCGCCATGCGTTGCGCGCCATTGAGATAGGCGAACTCGCCGGTCGAGCCGAGCGGTGTCAGCCCATGTACGCCCGCGCCGATCAGATCGTCGCAGAGCCTTGCGAGCACATCGGTTCGCACTGAGCCGTTTGCGCTGACCGGCGAGACGAGATAGGGGAAGACGCCACGAAATTCGGTCATGTCGGGAATAAATTCCGGGGGAAGCGAGTCCAGGCTGGCAGCTGCGCGATCCATCGCGTGCTAGCATGGGGTCTTATTGCCAGCAAGCGAACGAACTTCGAAGAGCGTATTTGTGGTTTTGCGAGACGTCCTGCAACGTTGGCGGGTTTTGTTGTGTTGCGTCGGCATGCTGGCCGCCGCGCTGTGCCCTGGCATGGCCAGGGCTGGTGAATGCCCGTCGCCGCAATCGGAGATCGCGACCGATCGACCTGATGTCACCAACTCCAGCTTGGTCGTGCCTGATGGCAGCATCCAGATCGAGAACGGCCTCAACACCTCAGGCCAAAGCACCGGCAAGGGATTTGACGGCAGCAACAGCCGTCTCCGCTTCGGCATCGCGCCCTGCCTCGAAGTGCTGGTCGACGTGCCGAGCTATGTCGGGCGGCTGACCGGCACGGTCGATACCGGTTTCACCAACGTCACCCCCGGCGTTAAATGGCAGGTCAGCGGGCTGCCTGAGCCCGCGAACCTTTCGGTGGTCGTAGGCATAGGCCTGCCGACCGGCACGCCCGCGATATCGGGCACGGGCCTTCAGCCTTATCTGCAATTCCCCTGGTCCTACGAGCTCGCCGGCGGCTGGGGCATCAGCGGCATGTTCACGAGCTTCTTCCGGCCATCGGACCTCGCCAACCACCAGACCACCGAAGCGACCTTCGTGATCGAACGGAAGCTCAGCGAGAAGCTAGCGCTGTTCGCCGAATATGTCAGCGACACTCCATCGCGCGGCGCGAGCACGGCGCTGCTCAATATCGGCGGCGGCTATCTGCTGAGTCGGACCGAACAGCTTGATTTCCACCTCGCCTTCGGCCTTAACCGGAACTCGCCCGATTACATTATAGGCGTCGGCTATTCCTACCGCTGGGACAACGTCCTCGGCACGGCAAAGCGGCCGATGCTTCGGCATTGACCAGTTCTTAAGGACGTTGCGCGCCGGCCATCATGCCGCGCCCCGCACCTACTCCTTGTTAGGGAGTGGCGGCGATGGTGCCGGCCATGCCGCACACTCTGTTGTCCAGGTTTCTGCATCCCGACCCGCGCATCCGGCGCGAGCTCGTCGACCTCCTGTACACGTCGCTGCCGCAGGTGTCCGCGATCGGCGGCACGTCGGTGACGGGCGCTGTGGCGCTGGCCATCATGAGCGGCGATATCGGCTACGCCGTGATCTCAGCCTTCATCTTCGTCACGGCCGCGGCCCGCATCTATTCCCTCTTCCTCTACAAGTCGCGTGCCGCCCACTTCTCCGACGCCGACGTGATCCGCTGGGAGCGGCTCTATGGCGCCGGCGCTTCGGCCTTCGGCCTTGCGCTCGGCATGCTGTCATATCGTGCGCTCCATATCGACGATGCGCCCGGCGCCTGGATCGCATTCGGGCTCGCGATGTCGTTCTGCGTCGGCATGGTCTCGCGCGCTGCGATCCGTCCCTGGATCATCCTGACGACTGCCGGGATCCTGCTCGCGCCCACCATCGCGGCCGGGCTGCTCCGGCCTGAACTGGCCTACAAGCTCGGCGCGGTGATGCTGGTGTTCTTCTGGCTGACCCTGCGCGAGGCTTCCAAGCACCTCAGCGCCGCCTTCGTCGAGCGCCTCGAGGCCAAGTACCGGCTGGCGCGGCAAGCCACCCACGATTTCCTCACGGGACTGCCGAACCGTGCCGCATTTCTCCAGGCGCTGGCGGAGGCAAGCGGCGACTTCATCATCATCGCCATCGATCTCGACGGCTTCAAGCCGGTCAACGACCGTCACGGCCATCACGCTGGCGACGATCTGCTCCGCCAGGTGGCGGCGCGGCTGTCATCCTGCACGGGTGATGCCGGCATCGCGGCGCGCTTCGGCGGCGACGAGTTCATGATGCTCAAGCCGGTTGCCCCCGGCGAAGACGGCCGCGAGGAAGCACTCGCGCTGGCGCGCCGTGCCATTATCGATCTCTCGATCCCATTCTTGCTGACCGACATTCCGGTCCGCATCGGCGCAAGCGCGGGAATTCTCGTCAGCGCCGGCGCTGCAACCGCCGGTACCACGGCGCAGCTTCTCGAGCGGGTCGATCGCGCGCTCTACGCCGCGAAGCGTGCTGGCGGCAGCCGCTGCGCATGGGCGGACGAGGACGTCGGACCCGAACGCGCAGCAGGCTGAAACTGCAGCGTTCGCTCACACCTTGAGCAGCCGCACGCGCGTGCCCCAGGGATCGACAGCCTCGAGGCCTCCAGGCAACTGCGCGACGCGGACGCCGCCCTTGCGCAGGCGTTCTTCCTGCGCGGCGAGGATGTCCTGCTTCTCCGTCACCAGCGAGAACCAGCCGAGCCCTGTCGTTGAATCGTCGCGCTGGCCCGCGCCCTGGCTCTGCCAGACGTTCATGCCGAGATGGTGGTGATAGCGCCCCGACGACAGGAACGCCGCGCCGTTACGGCTGCGGGTCGGGTCAAGGCCGACAGTGCCGTGGTAAAAATTCTGGGCCTGCGCAAGATCGCCGACGCGCAAATGCATGTGCCCGACGCGCAGACCATCCGGCGCCTTGGCGTAATCGCTGACGCGCGTGTTGGTCAGCGACAGCAGGTCGGGAATGTTGAGCTCGTCGGTTGCCATCTTCACGCTGCCCTCGCTCCATTGCCATTGCGAGGGATCGCGGTCCGCATAGACCTCGATGCCATTGCCTTCGGGGTCGTCGAGATAGACGGATTCGCTGACGAGGTGGTCGGCAAAACCCGACAGCGGCACGCGGTGCGAGGCGGCATAGACCAGCCAGCGCGCGAGATCCTTGCGCGTCGGCATCAGGAACGCGGTATGGTAGAGCCCGGCGGCACTACGCGGCTCGATTGCGGCGTCGGGACGGGCTTCCAGCACCAGCAGCGTGATACCGGCCGTGCCGAGCCTGGCAGCGGTTGCTGAGCGCTCCATCACGGTGAGCCCGATCACGTCGCGGTAGTAATCCGCCACCTTGTCGAGATTCTTCACCCGCAATGTCACCATGCCGACCCGCATCGGCGTGCGGCTCGCATAGGTCGGCCCGCCGCCTTGCGGACTCCCCTCGGCACGCGCGGCGGCCGCCGCGGCCATCGCGAGCGAACTGGCGCCGGCGAGTTGAAGCAGGGTACGTCGGGTGAGGTCGATGGTCATCGGTCAGGGCTCGCTGGAAATCGTTTGAGGCCATCAGGCGCAATGTGGGGATGACTACACGTTCCCGTGAGGGGCGCCCAATCACATGTTCGTCGGCCGTGGTCCACCGGACGACTGGCCACCCGGCCAGTTTCGCAATCGGCTGCAAGATCCCAGATTGGAGGCAGCTTACAGGAGCCTTCCATGACTGACCCCACTCCTCTCTCCTCATTATCGTCCGCGATCGCGGATGTCGTGGCGCGTATCGCGCCGTCCGTTGTATCCGTGCATTCGCATCGCTCCCGCTCGACCGGCTTCGTCTGGAAGCCCGGCCTGATCATCACGGCCGACGAGGCGCTGGCCGACGAGGGCGAGGTCCAGATCGGCCTTCCCGACGGCAGCTCTGTTGCAGCCACGATCGTCGGCCGCGACCACACCACCGACATCGCGCTGCTGCGCGCCGATACCACCATCGCCCCGATCAAGCTGGCAGCCACGGTCCCTGCCCTCGGCGCGCTGTCCGTCGTGGTCGCGACCAATCGCGATGCGCCGAGTGCGGCGCTCGGGATGGTGTCGGTCTCCGGCAAGGGCTGGCGCTCCTTGCGCGGCGGCGAGATCGACGCGCGGATCGAGCTCGATGTTCGCCTGCGTCCCAGCCAGGAGGGCGGCCTTGCCGTCGATGCTTCGGGCGAGGCCTTCGGCATGGCCGTGCTCGGACCGCGGCGGGTGCTGGTGATCCCGACGGCGACGATCGAGCGCGTCGCGGCGCAGCTCGAGACCCGCGGCCGCATCGCCCGCGGATATCTCGGGCTCGGGCTGCAGCCACTGCGGCTCGACGACGGCATCGGCGCGATGGTGATGAATGTCGACAAGGCCGGCCCGGCGGCCGCGGCGGGCATCCGCCAGGGCGACGTGATCGTCGCGGTCAATGACCAGAAGCTATCGGGCGTGCGCGCGCTTTTGCGAACGCTGGGACCTGCCAGCGTCGGCCGGGTGGTCGATGTCGCGGTCCGCCGTGGCGGCGAACCGGCGAGCTTCAGGGTCACGATCGGCGAGAGGCCCGAGGCGTGAGCGCGGACACCACGCCTGACATCGTGCTGTCGCTGGAGATCGACGATCCGGCGCTGGCCGACCGCCTCGCGACATTGCTCGGCAATGTCGCGGGGCTTCGTCTTGCCGCGCCCGGCGAGACCGCCAATGCAACGATCGTCGCCCGCGATCCGCGCGTCATCCCCGAGGACATTGCGCTGACGCAGCGCGAGCTCGACGTGCTGGCGCTGATGGCGGAGGGCGCCTCCAACAAGATGATCGCGCGGCAGCTCAATATCTCCGTGCACACCGTGAAATTCCACGTCGGCTCCCTGCTCGACAAGCTGGATGCGACCGGCCGCACCGATGCGGTGGCACACGCGGCACGCCGCGGCGTGATCGAGCTATAGCGCGACCGGGAAGCTGAGCTGAACGGTCAGGCCCGGCGCGTTGTCCTGTAGCGCGATCTCGGCGCCATGCAAGCGCGACACCGCCGCGACGAGGCTCAGACCCAGGCCGTTGCCCGGCGTGTAGCGGCTCTGCTCGAGCCGGTAGAAGCGCTTGAACACGTGATCATGCTGATCCGTGGCAATGCCCGGGCCATCATCAGCGATGGCGATCGTCGCGCCGCTGCCGGCGTTGCGGCAGGTTACGGCCACGTGCCCACCCGGGCGGCCGTGCTTGATCGCATTGTCGACGAGATTGGCGATGGCATCGAACAGCAGGTCGCGATCACCCGTGACGGCGACCTCGCGGTCGCCGTCGAGGCTCAGGCGCGTCGCGACCTGTTCGGCCGCGGCGTCGTAGAGCTCGACGACCTCGCCCGCGATCTCGGCAAGATTGAGCGGGCGAAACGCGCTGCGTCGGGCACGGGTCTCGATCTCCGAGATCCGCGTGATCGAGGCGAACATGCCGAGCACGGCATCGAGATCGGCGATGGTGTCGCCGATCAGGGCGGCATCGGCGTCGCTGTCGCGCTCGTGGTGATAGGCTTTTTCCAGCCGGCCCCGCATGCGCGTCAGCGGCGTGCGCAGATCATGGGCGACATTGTCGCTGACCTGCTTGACTTCGCCCATCAGCGTCTCGATCCGGTCGAGCATCTGGTTGAGGTTTTCGGCAACGCGGTCCCATTCGTCATGGCTACCGCGCAGGGGAATGCGGCGGTCGAGGCCCGACAGCATGATCGCACGGCTGGTAGCGTTGATCTCCTCGATCCGCCCGACCGTGCGCCGCGTCACCAGCACCGCGGCGACGCCCGACAGCACTACCAGCAGCACGGCAACCGCAATCATCGCGAGCTTAAGCATCGCGACGAAGCCACTGTGATCGCCGACATCTCCGACCCGGCTCCGCACATAGGCGAGCGTGCCGAAATAGACGTAGGCCATGATCGCCGCGACGATCAGGCCGAAGATCGCAATCGCGATCAGCGCCAGGCGGAAGGTCGAGGAGCGAAGCGTGTTAGCCAGGAGCACGGAGGCAATATCCGATGCCGCGGATGGTGTGGATCAATGGATAGGCCTGCGCATCGTCGACCTTGCGGCGGACGCGTCCGACATAGACGTCGATGATGTTGGTGGAGGGATCGAAATGCAAGTCCCAGACGTGCTGAAGCAGCATCGCGCGGGAGACGACGCGTCCCTCGTTGCGGACGAGATATTCGAGCAGCTGGAATTCGCGCGGCAACAGCGGAATCTTGCGACCGCGGCGGCTGGCGTTGCGGGCAATCAGGTCGACGGCGAGATCGCCGACGCGCAAGATGGTTTCCTTGGCGATGGTCTCGCTGCGGCGGCCGAGCGCCTCGAGGCGCGCGAGCAGCTCGACGAAGGAAAACGGCTTGACCAGGTAGTCGTCGCCGCCGGCGCGCAGGCCGCGCACGCGGTCGTCGACTTCGCCGAGCGCCGAGATGATCAGGAAGGGCGAGGCGACGCCGTCATCGCGCATCTGCCGCATCACGGTGATGCCGTCGATATCGGGCAGCATGCGGTCGATGGTGATCACGGCATAGTCRCGCGCGACGCCGTGGCTGAGGGCTTCGCGGCCGGTGGCGGCGAGATCGACCTCGTAGCCCGAAATCGTCAGCTCCTCGACGAGCTGGCCTGCGGTTTCCGGATCGTCCTCGACGACAAGGATGCGGCGATGGCCTCCGGTCATGACAAACTCCGCGCGACGATCGCCACCAGATTATCCCGTTCCGGGGCTGAGCGGAACCACCCGGTGGCGATCGCGACAATGGTGCGGTCCGGCGATGCTAGTACCAATTTTCCCCGCACACATTGACCCATTGCCAGCCATAGGCCGTCAAGCTCCTGCGCCAGCAGCCGTCGTCGTAATAGTTGGAATAATAGTAGGGCGCGCCGAAGACCGCGAAGCGGCGGAAGTGATGGTGATGGTGGAAGAAAAAGGCGTGACGGCCGATGAAGTGCCCGCCATGCCAGCCGGCGCCGGCGAAGCGCGGCCCGATCGCCGCATGCGCGAAGCGCGCGCCGCCGAAGCCAGGTCTGCCGAAACCAGGTCCGCCGAAGCCAGGTCCGCCGACATGGGCAAAATGTGCGCCGCCCATGCCGCCAACATGCATGCCGCCACCGAAGCCGCCGGCACGCATGCCGCCGCCGAAGTGACCACCGCCTCCCATGCCGCCACCGTGACCGCCGCCACCGCCACCACCTCGGGCGAGTACCGGTGAAGCAACCGCCATCACTGCGGCGATCGTCACCGCAGTGAGGCCTTTGAGAATCCTGTTGTCCATCGAAGCCATCCTCCGTGCTGCGCGGCGGTATTTCGGCCGCGCGAGGATGATCAGATGAGACGAACCGGCAGGCAGCTTCAACTTACAAGCGCGCCAGATTCTGACGCGGAAGTTAGATTGCCCAGCTCTCTTACTCCCTCGCCCCGTTCTTACGGGGAGAGGGTGGGGTGAGGGGCTGCTTCCACGAATGCGATTCCCGAGTTGGAGGACACAGCGCGCCGGAGTCGGATGGACAATTCATCCGGCTCACAGGTTGCCCGGCCCCTCACCCGGAATCCGCGCTGCGCGCGCATTCCGACCTCTCCCCGCAAAGAGCGGGGAGAGGTTAATATCTCACGCCCGCTTGCCGTTGTTCTTCTCTGCCGCCCGGCGCATCGCTTCAGCCAGCGCGCCGCCACCGCCGGAGGCTTCCGGCTTGCGCGGGGCCGACGAGGTCATGCGGGCGGGGTTGCGGGCGCTATTGTCGCGCTGCATGCCGGGGGCCTCCTTCTTGGTGCCGACTTCGTCGTCGAGGCGCAGCGTCAGCGAGATGCGCTTGCGGGCGACCTCGAAGTCCAGCACCTTCACCTTGACGATGTCGCCGGGCTTCACCACCTCGCGCGGATCCTTGATGAAGTTTTTCGACATCGCCGAGATGTGGACGAGGCCGTCCTGGTGAACACCGATGTCGACGAAGGCGCCGAAGGCTGCGACGTTGGTCACGGTGCCCTCGAGGATCATGCCCTTCTGGAGATGCTTGATCTCCTCGACGCCTTCCTTGAACACCGCCGCCTTGAACGCCGGACGCGGGTCGCGGCCGGGCTTTTCCAATTCCTTCAGGATATCGGTGACGGTCGGCAGACCGAAGGTCTCGTCGACGAAATCCTTCGGCTTCAGCGTACGCACGATCTCGCTCGCGCCGATCAGCGCCTTGATGTCGCTCTTGGTCGCCGCGAGGATGCGGCGCACGACCGGATAGGCTTCCGGATGCACGCCTGAGGCGTCGAGCGGATCCTCGCCGCCGAGGATGCGCAGGAAGCCGGCGCATTGCTCGAATGCCTTCGGACCGAGCCGCGGCACCTCCTTCAGCGCCTTGCGCGACTTGAACGGACCGTTGGCGTCACGGTGCGCGACGATGCTCTGCGCCAGGCCGGATCCGACGCCGGACACGCGCGCGAGCAGCGGTGCCGAGGCGGTGTTGACGTCGACGCCGACCGCGTTCACGCAGTCTTCGACCACGGCATCGAGTGATTTTGCCAGCTTGGCCTGGCCGAGATCGTGCTGGTACTGGCCGACGCCGATCGCCTTGGGCTCGATCTTGACGAGCTCGGCGAGCGGATCCTGCAGACGCCGCGCAATCGAGACCGCGCCGCGCAGGGTGACGTCGAGATCCGGCAACTCCTCCGACGCGAAGGCCGAGGCCGAATAGACCGACGCGCCGGCTTCCGACACCACGATCTTGCTCATCTTCAGCTCAGCCAGGCCCTTCACCAGATCGCCCGCGAGCTTATCGGTTTCGCGCGAGGCGGTGCCGTTGCCGATCGCGATCAGCTCGACGCGATGCTTGATGGCGAGTTTGCCGAGGATCGCGAGCGCCTCGTTCCACTGCCGCTGCGGCTCGTGCGGATAGATCACGGCGGTATCGACCACCTTGCCGGTCGCGTCGGTGACGGCGACCTTGACGCCGGTGCGGAAACCGGGGTCGAGACCCATGGTGGCGCGGGTGCCGGCGGGCGCGGCCAGCAGCAGGTCGCGCAAGTTCGAGGCGAAGACGCGTACCGCCTCGGTCTCGGCCGCGTTCCACAGCCGCATGCGCAAATCGATGTTGAGATGCACCTGGATCTTGGTGCGCCAGGCCCAGCGCACCGTGTCGATCAGCCAGCGGTCGCCGGCGCGCTTGAGGTCGGCGATGCCGAACCGCTTCATGATCTTCAGCTCATACGCCCCCGGCACGCCGGCGGGCGGCGCCTCCTCGGCCTGGATCTGGAGATCGAGGATCTCTTCCTTCTCGCCGCGGAACATCGCGAGAATTCTATGAGAGGGGAGTTTAGTTAGCGGCTCGGAGAAGTCGAAATAGTCGGCGAATTTTTCGCCCTCGGTCTTCTTGCCCTCGCGCACCTTGGACGCCATGCGCGCATTGGTCCACATGTCCTCGCGCAAGGCGCCGATCAGATCGGCGTCCTCGTCGAAGCGTTCGACCAGGATGGCGCGGGCGCCGTCGAGCGCAGCCGCGGCATCGGCAACGCCCTTCTCGGCGTTGATGAAGCCCTCGGCGACGACCTTCGGATCATTGCCCGGCTCAGCCATCAACTTGACGGCGAGCGGCTCGAGGCCGGCTTCCTTGGCGATCTCCGCCTTGGTGCGGCGCTTCGGCTTGAACGGCAGATAGATATCTTCGAGGCGCGCCTTGCTGTCGGCGGCAAGGATGGAGGCTTCAAGTGCGGCATCGAGCTTGCCCTGCTCGCGCACTGATTCGAGGATCGCCTTGCGGCGGTCTTCGAGCTCGCGCAGATAGACCAGGCGCTCCTCCAGGGTGCGCAATTGCGCGTCGTCGAGCGCACCGGTCGCTTCCTTGCGGTAGCGGGCGATGAAGGGAACCGTGGCGCCACCGTCCAGCAGCGTCACCGCCGCCTCGACCTGCTCCGCCCGTACCCCAAGCTCCTGCGCAATTTTCTGGTTGATATTTGCCACGCGAGAATCCCTTTATGTCCAAGCACGCGACGCAGACCGCAATCCGGCCGCGGGACGCCGCTTATGAACCAACCGAGGTTGATTCATCAAGATGCGGCGCGCAACCGTCGACAGAGGATTTTTTTTGCCAGACCGATGCGATCCCGCCACAATCGTGGGGATGGCGCGGGTATTGGCGCTCGTGTCCCGGACGCGCTGCAACGCTCTTGCGTTGCTGCGCAGAGCCGAAGGGGTGCGCCATAGCGCGTCAAAGACGCGCGTACACGCGCTGATGGCGTCCGGGGCACGAGGAGCGTTCAAATGATTCACGTGTTCGACCATCGTGAGTTGGGCACACCTTCGCGCTCTCGCGGCTGATTTCGCCCGAGTTTTGCTTTTCGCTTCACGCCCTTCAAACAAAGGGCGCAGGGAAGGCCGGGTGCTGACCTCGCACCCGCGGTCTGCTGCGCAAGATGTAGCGCAAAAAGACCGCACAGCAGCATACAGGTGTGGCCGAACACACGGCCTTCCCTGCGCGATGTTCGGACGGCTTATGCCGTGCTCTCCCGGGAGCCGAATTCCTTCTGGCCTCCCTCGCCTCACGAAATTCACCGGCACCGCGCCGGTTGGCGCCGATGCCGCATCCGCAAGACTTGGCCGTAGCGACGACGGCCGGGACCACACGGTTTTGCCGTACGCGAGCAGATCCTGCTTCGCCCCTAAGGGCTTCGCAGGGCTTTGGCGCCGTTCGTACAACGCGGCTTGCGAGGCGCTCACGGGGTTCGGCTCAATCCATCGCCCCACCCTGCGCTCACATCCGCGACGGCGCTGCCCGCGTCCACCGCGACCCGATCCGCGGCTCGTGACGACGTACGACCGCCCCTTTTCGCCGGATCAGGATGGGCGACATATACGACAAATCCGAATTTCGGTAAAGTGGAATATTTTCGACGAGAGGGATTGACAGGCCGCGACACAGGGGGGCGGGCGATCACTGACGCGCGCCACATTCTTAGTATCGTCCTGGCGAAAGCCAGGACCCATACCGCGTGATCTATCGGTCGGGCTTGGTAGAGGTACCGAACGACGAGTCTTCGCCAAACGCCTCGCTGGGGTATTGGGTCCTGGCCTTCGCCAGGACGACACCGGGGTTTGCAGCGGGGATTGACATCCACCCCGCTTCCGAGGCTGGGTGCCCGTGCCGGACCACCGGACTGCCCACGGGGACACTTCATGCGGACAACATCGGTCGGCGTCTTCAAGATCGCCACCAGGGGCCCCGGCGACGTTTCCGGCCTGATGCGGCTGATTGTTTCAGGCGCGATCGATCCGGCCTCCATCCTGGCGATCCTGGGCAAGACCGAGGGTAATGGCGGCGTCAACGACTTYACCCGGGAGTATGCCGTCGCCGCGCTGTGCGCGGCGCTGGCGCCAAAGCTCGATCTGACGCCCCATGAAGTCGAGCAGCGCATCGCCTTCGTGATGTCCGGCGGCACCGAAGGCGTGCTCAGCCCGCACATCACGGTGTTCACGCGCCAGCGGATCGCCACACCACCGGCAGGGATCTCCGGCAAGCGCCTGAGCATCGGCATGGCGCAGACGCGCGATTTCCTGCCCGAAGAACTTGGCCGCTCGGCGCAGATCGACGACACCGCCAAGGCGGTGAAGGCCGCGATGGAAGATGCCGGCATCACCGATCCGGCCGACGTCCATTTCGTCCAGATCAAATGCCCACTGCTGACCAGCGAGCGGGTCGAGGCGGCAGCCGCGCGCGGCCACAAGACGGCGACGATCAGCGCCTACAGCTCGATGGCCTATTCGCGCGGCGCCTCCGCGCTCGGGGTTGCGGTCGCGCTCGGTGAAATCACCGCCGACATCAGCGATAGCGACGTATTGCGGCGCTACGATCTGTTCTCGAAGGTCGCCTCGACCTCGTCAGGCATCGAGCTGATGCACAACGTCGTCATCGTGCTCGGTAATTCGGAAGGCTCGGCCAGCGACTTCGAGATCGCGCATGCCGTGATGAAAGACGCAATCGACGCTGCCGCGGTGACCGAGGCACTGACTGGCGTCGGACTTGGTGCGCAGGCGACGGCAGGCCGCGAGCTCGTCAACATCTTCGCCAAGGCCGAGGCCTCGCCTGACGGCACCGTGCGCGGCTTCCGCCACACTATGCTTGAAGATACCGACATCAGCTCGACACGCCACGCCCGTGCGGCGGTCGGCGGCCTGATCGCCGGTCTTGCCGCTACCGGCGCGATCTACGTCTCCGGCGGCGCTGAGCACCAGGGCCCCGCCGGCGGCGGTCCGGTTGCGGTGATCGCGCGCTTATACCAATGAGCGCAACTCTCCGCGCCCGGCGCAACCCTGCCCTTCGCGCCGGCTCAGTTGATTCACGCGGGCCCTTGCGAAGAAGGTGGCGCCGCATCTCAAGGGGATTTGGACTTCATGACTTTGCCGATGAGCTGGAACGAATGGGCGCAGCACGATGGCGTCGGCCTGGCGGCGCGCGTCCGCAAGGGTGAGCTGACGGCAAAGGAATTGGCACGACAGGCCGCCGCCGCCGTCGCCAAGGTCAATCCAACGCTGTCCGGCGTGGTCGAGCTGTTCGACGACGTGATCGCCGATCCCGCCAAGGACGGCGCCAATCTCGCGGGTCCGTTCGCCGGCCTGCCCTTCCTGATGAAGGATCTGGGTCCGACCATGAAGGGCCGGCCGCAGGAAATGGGCTCGCTGCTAATGCGCGGCAATCGCGCGGCGGCCGACACGTTCCTCACCGGTAAATTCCGCCAGGCAGGATTGAACCTGATCGGTCGTACGACCACGCCGGAATTCGGCGTGTGCTCTTCGGCCGACAACCCGGCCGTCTACGTCACCCGCAATCCCTGGAATACCGACTACACCACCTGCGGCTCGTCGGCGGGCAGCGCCGCGATGGTCGCGGCCGGCGTGGTGCCGATCGCACATGCCACCGACGGCGGCGGCTCGATTCGCATTCCCGCCGGCGTCAACGGCAATATCGGATTGAAAGTCTCGCGCGGCGTGTTCTCGCTGGCGCCGCACATGTCCGACCTCACCGGCCTCGTGTCAATCCAGGGCTGCCAATCGCGCACGGTGCGCGACACCGCGGCTTTCGTCGACCACACCCGTGGCCCTGCGCCCGGCGAGTTCATGCCGTTCTGGACCACCGCGCAGCCTTACAGCGAGATGATCAAGCGTGATCCCTCGAAGCTGCGCATCGCGCTGTCGCACAGCTGGGGCGACTATACCGCAACGCCCGAGATCGCCGCCGAGCTGGAGAAGACCGGCCGCTTCCTCGAGGGCCTCGGCCACCACGTCGACTACGCGCTGCCCGAGCTCGATTTCCGCGCGGCCTTTGCGGCGCAGACCACCTGCTACATCTCGAACTTCTCCGTGGTGATCTCCAACATGCTGGCCGCGCGCGGGCTGGAGCGCCCGCCGGAGGATCTGATCGAGCCGATGAACGTCCGGATCTGGGAAGCCGGACTTCACACCAGCTTCGCCGACCGGGCGAAGATGCAGGCCGTGTTCAACACGACCTCGCGCGGCTTCGGCAGCTTCTTCGAGCAGTGGGACGTGATCCTGACGCCGATCACGGCGCTGCCGACGCCGAAGGTCGGCACGAAGGAATATCTCACCATCTCCGACAATCCTGACGTGCTCGACTGGTTCGGCAATCTCTGGCGCTTCTTCGCCTTCACCCCGCTCGCCAATCTCTGCGGCATGCCGGCGATCTCCATGCCGATGGCCGGCCAGGACCACGGCCTGCCGCTCGGCATCCAGGCGATTGCGAAGCAGGCCAATGACGGCCTGCTGCTGCAACTCGCCGCCCAGATCGAGCGCGCGCTGGACGGCAAGTGGAACGGCGACAAGAGGCCGAAGGTGCATGTGAGCAACGCCTGAGCTGCCGCGTGTCCTCAGGCCTCCGATACGGAGCAGCCGGAGTGAAGCATATCAGGGATTGCCGACAATGAGCTTGCGCACAGGGCTGGGATTGATGAACGGACTTCCAAACTGGTAGAACTGCTCCCCGGGCGTCAAAAGCTGATAGAGCAGATAGACGTCGTTTCCCTGTTGCTTGCTGTTGGTGAGTGCGAAGATTGTCAGAGGGGACGAGGCGATCAGCCTCAACTGGTCGGCCGGATCGGCGATAACGTGGAAGCTCACCTTTTCGCCGAACTTCGCCACGTAACCGTCCGGCGGGTAGATCACCTTCGCCTGCCGCACGATACTCCGTACCTTCGGCAATTCTTGAGCAAGACTCTGCCTCTGGAACACGGATAGAAAAGCCGCGCTTTGGGGATCGGGGGCGGCCCACTGGTCCAGAAGGAGCAGAAATGCCGCCGATGCCCCTGAAGAGACGCTCCTGTTGCGAGATATGGTGCTGCATAATGCGAAATCCAACCATGGGTCCACCAATTGGACTCCCTGGGTTGAGAAATTCGTGCAGAGCGCCACCGAGGTGATGCCCCCGTTTCCGGGAAAGTCCACCTTCTCCTTAGCGCGCTCGCCGTCCCAAGTCCCCTCAATCGAGTAGGGCTGGTTTGAAACCCATGTCTTGCCGCCGAACTCGCATTGCCCCTTGAAGCGGTAGATGTGAGTGCCGCCCTTGAACTCGTGCCCCGTCAAGGATCCCGCGTGGCAAGTGACCCAGAGATTCCCGTGAGGATCGAAGGAAGCCGCTCGTGTTGACGTGCCGGCAAGTATCCACATCAGGGCCGCAGCAGCGATTGAGATACGCATGGGCGCTCTCCACGAAAGGATATCCTTTCAGATAGCGCTGGCCCGCCCCATCGTCTTTGATCTACCTCAACGTGCCGCTGCATCCTGACGTAAAGCAACCTCGCCGACGTCATCGACACCGGCCTCGACTGCGCCGCCTTAACGGCGCAGATAATCTGCTGCATGTGACGAACGCCTGAGCGGTCCCCCGCGAGTCTAGCCTTTATCCTTGCCAGCGCTTCGCGCGATGGCCTTGTCCACGCGGAAGCGTGATATGCCCTGGTCGGCAAGCAGGCGCGCCGCAGGGCTTCGCGTCTCCGGAAAGAGAGCGACAAGCGCATTGATGCCGGTCACTTCAGGGTTGCCGAACTCCTGAGCGATAAGTGCGGCTCGGCGATCGACGCGCCGGAATGCGGGGGTCGGAACCGCGGTGCCCGTCTCGATCACGGTGTGCGCGAGCTCCTTGTCGATATAGTCGGTGAGGTTCTGCCGGAGCAGGCCGAGATCGGCGTTGCTGGCCTGCAGGACGGGCGCGGCATCGCTGTCTTCGGTCAGAGCCAGCAGCAAGTGTTCGAGCGTCGCAAACTGATGGCGGCGCTGATCGGCCAGGAAGAGCGCCCGGCGGCGTGTGGCATCATAGGCCGGAGCCAACGGGCGAGCCTGCACGTCCAGTAGCCCGTCGATCTTTTCCAGCCGCTTCACGGGATCGAGGATTGCCAGCAATTCGTATTTGTCCTTGACCGGCAGCTTCATACGCATCGCCATGGTATCGGCAATACGGCCAATGTCGCCCGTCTGATCGAAGAACAACCAGATGTCGGGCATCAGCAAGCCATGTGCGGCTGCGTAATCGTCGAAACGCTGGATGGCCCGGCGCATCAGATCGGGCGCGTCAGCGGGCGGACTTTCCTGCAATTCGGAAGCCTCGGACCAATAGCCGTTCAGCAGCGCTGCGAAGCCGCGCATCGCGACGCGACGGAGTGCACGCGTAAGCACCCTGATCGAACCGTCCTGGAGCCGTTCGAGCTCGACCAATTGAACCAGCACGCCGACCTCGTAGACGTCGCCAAATCGCGGCTCGTCGACGCCGCTATCGCGCTGGATCGCGCAAACCATTTCACGTTCGTTCTCGAATGCATGGTTGAGGGCAAGAACGGTGTTCTCGCGCCCGACGAACAACGGAAAGGTCGCCCCCGGGAACGGCACGAAGTCGCGCAAGGGGACGGCGGGATAGACCGCTGTCGAACTCTTGAATTTTACGATCGGCGCGGCCGGTTCACGCCGCTCGGCGTGAAGCAGCGCGGACAGCGTGTTCCAGTCGGCAACGCCGAACATTTTCGACACCAGCTCCAGGCTCTCGCTGTGGCTGATGGTGACGGCCTTGGTGGTCAGGGAGTCGCGCAGGGTCTGCGCCATAGCCTTGGCATCGCGAAAATCGCGCATCGGTTCGTCCTCTGCATGAGCGATCCAGGTGTGTCAGGTGGTTGCGTTGCTGACCCGGTCGCTCGGGCAAAGGGGGGCCGATCAAGGCTCGATACATTCACCGTACCACGGAGGGTGCAACCGGCAGGTCGTATCAACCTGCACGAAAAGTGACGCAAAGCCTGATGGCTGTCAATCTCAGTTCTTGCTCACTCAGTTCTTCACCGTCGGGATCGCTTCGTCTGGCTGCTGCTGACCGAGTCTGAGCATCGCGAGCGCCTTGTCGAGCGCTTCGCGCAAGGCCATCGCTGCCGCCGGGCTGCAGCGCAGATGCGCGGTCTGGACCACGTCGACCCTGACGGCGGCACCGATCGGCATCAAGAGGTTGGCGGCGAGCTCGATCTGGATGGCGCCATTGTGATGGCCGAAGCAGGATGCGCCGTCGAAATAGATGATCGGTGCCCGCTCCGAGCTCGATACGGAAATGGTGACGGGCCCCTCTTTGGCGGCGGGTGTTTCGGGGTCAGCCATGGGATACTCCTCGCGGGCGATGGACGAACGCCCACCATCGTTGCTTCGGCCTGATCTGTCGAGGCCAAACGGCGCCGCGCGGGGTTGCATGCCGGGTTTTGCGCGGCGCTCGACACTGGTCTAGAACGTCGTCATGTCCAATTCACCGACCACAATTCCGTTCGAGGAACTTGCCGAGGCCATCAAGGGCCGCCGCTCCGATTACGGCCATATCAGCGGGCTTCAGCTCGACCGGTTCGCACCTGCTGAGGCCTGGTCGAGCCTACCTTATCGCCCCGTCTTCGTCGGCGACACCGAGACCGGCGTGCTGCATGGCGGTGTCGTCACCGCGATGCTGGACGAGAGCTGCGGCATGGCGGTGCAGCTTGCGCTCGACGGCACCAGCGCCATCGCAACGCTCGATCTGCGCATCGACTACCAGAAACCGGCGACGCCCGGCCTTGCCATCAAGGCGCATTCGGTGTGCTACCGCACCACCCGCTCGATCGCCTTCGTCCGCTCCACGGCCTATCAGGACTCCGAGGACGATCCGGTGGCGACCGCGACCGGCTGCTTCGTGATCGGCGCCAACCGCACCAACATGCTTGCGGACCGCCGGATGGATGTACGCAGTATCCCGACGCTGGAAGCGCCTGACGATCCGGACGGCCCGTTCGCCAACAGCCCGTTCGCACGCGCCCTCGGCATTCGCGTCAATGATGACGGCACGCTGACAATGCCGTTCTCGCCGCAGATCATCGGCAACCCGATCCTGCCGGCGATCCATGGCGGCATGACCGGCGCGTTCCTCGAGACCACGGCTATTCTCGGCGTGCGGCGTGAGCTCGGGATCGCCACGTTGCCGAAGCCGATCGGATTGACCGTCAATTACCTGCGCTCCGGCCGGGCGCTGGACACCATCGCCAATGTCTCGATCGTGAAACAGGGAAGGCGTATCGTCGCCTTCGAGGCGCGGGCCTGGCAGGACAATCCGGACAAGCCGATCGCCTCCGCTTTTGGCCATTTCATGTTGCGCCCGACGCCTGATAATGACGAGGAATAGGGGTATTTTACTTGACGGAATGGGCTTGACGTCAAAGGCTTGACGTCAAGGTTTTGGAACTCGACCATAGCGCATTTCCGCGAAAGGTATTCGGTTGCGGCATCCGATCGACATCGTCGCCATGTTTGCCGCCATCTGGCTGTTGGCCTCGATGGTGCTCGACGCGGTGACGCCGAAGGAACTGACGGCGGTCATGATCGCCATCGCGATCGGGCCCGCTGTGATCATCACCGCCGTGTTCTACTATCTGCGCTGCCCGCGGACGGATTTCGCGGTGATGTTCGCAGCGCTCTGGCTGATCTCGGACATCGCCATCGCCTTCATCTCGCCGAAGGAGCTGCCGCACTGGCTGTTCGTGCTCGGCTTCATGCCGGCGGTGCTGATCGGAATCGTGCTGCACTGGCAGCGCTTCCAGCGCCGCCATGAACGGTTGCCCTTGCCGTCGGCGAAACGCGGCTGATTAGCGCGACAGCAGATTCGTCTTCGCGAGATCGATCACCTCGTCGCCGCGGCCACTCATCACCGCGCGCAGCACCCACAGGCTGAAACCCCTGACCTGCTCGGCCGTGATGGTCGGCGGCATCGACAGCTCCTGCTTGGCGGTGACGACGTCGAGCAGCGCGGGTCCGTCGTGGGCCAGCATCTCCTTCATGGCGCCCGGGAGCTCACCGGGATCCTCGACGCGTTTGGCAAAGATGCCCATCGCGCGTGCCATCGCCGCGAAGTCAGGGTTTTCCAGATCGACATTGGTGTCGACGAAGCCCGCCGCCTTCATCTCCAGCGCGACGAAGCCGAGCACGCCGTTGTTGAAGACGACGACCTTCACCGGCAGCTTCATCTGCGTCAGCGTGATCAGATCGCCCATCAGCATGGTGAAGCCGCCATCGCCCGATAGCGAGATCACCTGGCGGCCGGGCTGCGCGGCCTGCGCACCGATCGCCTGCGGCATCGCATTGGCCATCGAGCCGTGCACGAACGAGCCGATCAGCCGGCGGCGGCCGTTCATGTTGAGATAGCGCGCGGCCCAAACCGTGGGGGTACCGACATCGGCGGTGAAGACGGCGTCGTCAGAGGCGTGGTCGCTGATGACCTTTGCCAGATATTGCGGATGAATCGGCCTGGCCCCCGGCGTGCCCTTGGCAAGCGAGTCGAGACCTTCGCGCGCCTTCCTGTAATGCGCGATCGCGTCGTCGAGATGCTTGCGCTGCGTGCTGGTCTTGAGCAGCGGCAGCAGCGCCTCGATGGTGAGCTTGACGTCGCCGACGAGGCCGAGATCGATCCTGCAGCGGCGGCCGAGATTTTCCGGTCGGATGTCGATCTGCGCGACCTTCGCATCATCGGGGAAGAACTGCTTGTAGGGGAAATCCGTCCCTAACATCACCAGCGCGTCGCAGGCGTGCATGGCCGCGTAACCCGACGAGAAGCCGATGAAGCCGGTCATGCCGACATCGTAGGGGTTGTCGTATTCGACATGCTCCTTGCCGCCGAGCGCGTGCACGATCGGGCTCTTGAGGCTTTCTGCCAGCTGCATCAGCGGCGCATGCGCGCCGGCGCAGCCGCGGCCGCAGAACAGCGTGATGCGCTCGGCGCCGTTGAGGAGATCTGCAAGTGCCTTCAGTTCGTCGATATCAGGCACGACCTTGGGCGCTGCGAGAGCAAGCCCGCGCGTCGTCGACAGCGCGCGCTTCGGCGGTGAGCGGAACGCGACATCGCCGGGCATGGCGACGACGGCGACGCCGCGCAGGCCCACCGCGGCGCGGATCGCGTTCTCCAGCACGAAAGGCAACTGGCTCGCGTCCGAGATCAGCTCGCAATAATGGCTGCATTCGCGAAACAGGTTCTGCGGATGGGTCTCCTGGAAATAGCCGCCGCCGATTTCGGCCGACGGGATTTGCGCCGCAATCGCCAGCACGGGCACGCGGCTGCGGTGCGCGTCGAACAGACCGTTGATCAGATGCAGATTGCCCGGACCGCAGGAGCCGGCGCATACCGCAAGGCTGCCGGTCATCTCGGCTTCGCCGGCGGCCGCGAACGCAGCGACCTCCTCGTGACGAACATGGATCCAATCGATGGTGCCGCGACGACGCAGCGCTTCGGTGAGACCGTTCAGGCTGTCGCCGACAATGCCATAAATGCGCCTGACGCCCGCCTGTTCGAGCGTTGCCACGAACAGATCGGCGATGTTGTTGATTGCCATGTCGGTCTCCTGGTCTTGCGAGTGGTGCAAGATAGGACAACGCGCGACCGCGACCGCATCACGGCTTGTTTATTGGCGTTTCAGTCTTTCGCAATCGCCCGATCATAGGCCTCGATCGTCGTCTTCGCGCGCGCGGCGACATCGGCGGCCGACATGCCAGGCTTGTACAGGCTGGAGCCGAGCCCGAACGCGGTGACGCCGCCCTTGATGTACTCGGCAAAATTCTGGTCGGAGACGCCGCCGACGGCGGCGATCATCACGCCGGCGGGGAGAATGGCGCGGATCGCGGCAATGCCGGAGGCGCCGAGCACGCTCGCCGGAAAGAACTTCAAGCCGGACGCACCGGAGCGGGCCGCGAGCAGCGCTTCGGTCGGCGAGAACACGCCGGGCAGCGTCGCCATGCCGTGCTGATGCGCCCGCGCCAGCACCTCGACATCGACATTCGGCGAGACCATCAGCTTGCCGCCGGCATCGTCGAGACGATCGACGTCCGCCGCTGACAGCACCGTACCGGCGCCGATCAGCACGCCTGCGGGCGCGAGCTTCGCGGCGATGCCGATGGAGCGGAACGGATCGGGCGAGTTCAAGGGAATTTCGATCGCGGTCATGCCGGCCTCGATCAGCACACTGAGGATGGCCTCGGTCTCCTCCGGCTTGACGCCGCGCAGGATCGCGACCAGGGGCCGCTTCATCGGCGGAAAGGGAACGCTCATCTCAAAGATCCTCTTACTTCGTCCAGATCGCGGCAGCCGCCATCGAGAGGCCGCGGCGCACCGCTTCATCGGCATCGATCGGGTTCACAGTCACCGACAATGCATCGAAAGCCTGCCGATACAGGGCCGCCAGCCGACCCGAGGCAATCAGCGTGATGCCGGCCTTTGGCACACTGCCCGAAAGGCCCGCCGCGAGCTCCGCGCCGATCAACGTACCCGACAGCGTCTCGCGCGCCGCAGCCGGCGTGCTGCCGAACAAGAGCTGCCGCGACCTTGCGGTGAACAGCAAATTGGCGGCGAAAGCCGGCGCCTCGAACGCGGCTTTCACGGCCGAATTGAAGCTCGCGACATCCTCGGCCTCATCAGCGCCGGCGACCGCGAGCGATAGGATCGTCTCGCGCGAGACGACGCTGAACAGCTCGCCGGTCATGAAGGTGGAGAAGCCTTCAACCGTGCCGTCCTTCACGCGCACCCATTTCGAGTGCGTGCCGGGCATGCAGACCAGCGCCTCACCAGCGGCATCAAGGCCGAGCGCGCCGAGCAGCTGCGTCTCCTCGCCACGCATCACGTCCGGCGCGGCTGCGTCGCGCTGCGCGATACCAGGCAGGATACGGATGTCGCGCGCCTCGCCCGGCACGCGCGCGGCCTGCCTCAGGATCGCGGACAGCGGCGCCGGCGTGTCGACATAACCGGCCTCGACCCAGCCAGTCTTGGCGCCGGCCATGCCGCAAACCAGGACCGGCAGATGATCGGGCGCTTGAACCGCGGCCAGATGCGCTTGCAGCACGCCGGGGAAGCCGGCCTTGGCCGCAGCCAGCATGCCCTCATCGCTGCGGCGCTCGGCCAGCACCCGCCCTGTGCGATCCACCAGCCAGAGCCGAAAGCTGCTGGTGCCCCAGTCCACTGCGACATAAGCGGGTTCGCGTGCATCCATTGATGGCCCTGAAAATTCTGTCGACGATCGCGCGCCTCATAGCACGTCGATCGGCGTCGGGGCCACCCTTTGGAGCGGAACTCGTCTATGTGGACCGCGGCCGTTCGCGCCGCAATCAGGTGTCGTGGTCGCGGATCAAGAGGATGGCGTGGGTGTCCTCGTTATCTGCGCTCGGAAAATCAGGTATATTCTTGGCCATGCTGTCGATTAGCGCAAGCACCCGTCGCCGGCTCTCGACATAGTCTATATTGTCCGTCGCCTTACTCAACGGGCCGCTCAAATTGAGGCAGCCCTCGCTCCACAGGAATCCCTGGGCCGGATGAATCAGGACGCCTTCCCGCACACCGGTATTCTCGACGCGTAGGCACGGGCGCCTGAGCGCACCGATTGCGGTCGATTGGGTAAAATTGTGCGTGCTGTATTTCTGACTGGCACCGGCATGCGTGAACAACGGATAGGGGCCGGCCTTGAGGCGCGCATGCTTGGCTTGGCCGATCGTCGTGTTGTCGCCGGGCCCCTGCCGCTCACACACCATGCCGGAGATCTCCGGAATTTTCTCGCCCTTGAAATAGGCCTGATAGATGCCGACGGTCCTGGGGTAGTTGATCCCCCTCCTCTCCTCGGTCCTGATCCGCTCGATGCAGAGGTAGTAGTGGTCCTTGTCGGGGGGCCCGTCGAAAGCGACACCGGGCAGCCCACCCTGTTGTGTTGGTTGTGTGGGCTGGGAAGGCTGCTCCGTGAGGTCCTTGGGGAAGCTGACGAAAACAGTGAAAAATCCGTCTGGCGTCTGTAGCTTCTTCGCCTGCGCTCCGGCGTCCTGGAAGTAGGCGATCTCCCCGTCCGCGTCCGCGCTCAACAGGCCCGTGATCTGGAAATTGTCTGGATCGCTTTCGTTGACGACATTTTGCGGATTGGACCTCGCCACTTGCGGATCGATCAATCCGCCGCTGCGCAGCTTTTTCAACAGGAAGCACGCATCTCCGAACCACACGGCGGACCGGTTGAGATGATCGCCGGCGGTGAACAGATTCCACGGGTTCGCACCACTCGCTTCGAGGTGGCCGTGGTTGTAGCAAGCTGCGACCAGGATCGGATCGAAGCCGGTATTGTGGCGCTTGTTGTTGAGCTTGATCTCACCGGTGCCGATGTCGATGTTGATCTCGCCATCGTACAATTTCAGATCGGTGGGAATCGGATTAGGCTTCACCGCAAATGCGGGCGCAACAGCATTCTTATTGTAATCGAGCTGGAGGGTCGCGATGACCTCTTCCGCCGTCGTCGCGAGGGTTTGCATAGGTCCGGCGCTATAGGTCTTGTGCGCGGCCTCCCAGCGAAAAGTCGGAACACCCGTAAAGTTGCTGTTGCGGCAGTCACCGGTCTCGGTCGCAATCGTCATCACAAGCAGTTCGGGCGGGATGCCATGCTTCACCGCGGCATCGAAGATCGCCTGTTCGTAAAAATCGAGAATCGCCGCGCAAGTCCTGGGCTCGCCGCCCGACCGGATCGGCTTGTCTGGATTGTTCTCGAGATAGACCCCGTCGTTGTCGAACCTCCACCTTTGTCCACCCTGGAAGGAATGAAAGCCCGCGGAGCCGACCTGAGGCGCCTTGCTCCAGTCAAGCTGGCCCACAACCGGCTGGTCGAACTTGATGAACTGGGCCTGGAGCCAACCGACACGGGTCTCGGCATCGAACTTGGTCGACACCAGCCACCACCGCACGTTGTTCTCGGTGTCGTCGACGATGGCGTCGAACACCGCCCCCTTTTGCAGGATCCCGAGCGAGACACCGTTCGGATCCGGCGTCTTGCGGAGCGTGAGGTTATCGGTCGTCACGATGCCGGTTGTCATGTCAGCTCGTCCATGCCTGATCGATGTAACCGCAGATGCCTGGCGTTGCTTGCTCGCGAGACCTTTTACTTCGCCGTGCCTTGGAGGATTGCATCCCTGGCGGCGGTAAACGCTGCAAGGCTCTGGTCGAACTTGCGGCCCGCTTCGGTGATGCCTGTACGCAACGCAATCAGTTGGTCGCGGGTCTGCGCGAGATCGGCCGCCGAAGAATCCGGCTTCACCGTCGCCGACAATTCCTTGGCGCGATCGGCCTTGTCGGTCAGATCCTTCTGGGCAAGCTTGAGGCTGTCGAAGCTCTGCTGGGCATCGACGAGGGTTGCGGACAACTTGGTCCGCACATCGGAGCCGGCGGCCTTCATGGCGGAGGCGAGCGGCGCCATCGGATCGGGACCCAGCCCGGTCATCTTCTTCCCGACATCGGTCGCGACGCCTGCGATCTCGCGTGCGATGCCCAACACCGCATCGGGCGTGGTCGGGCCGGCTCCGCCCTGGAGCCCGGCCAACGCGGATTTCAGGGCTTCCGACGACGAGTTGCTGCCGAAGTAGAAGCCGACCACCGTGACCAGCACCGTCGCCGAGATGGTCAGGATCTGCTTGGCCATGTCGAGCATGCCCTGATCCTGCTTCAGATAGACCTTCACGACGACCTCGGTCGGCGAGCCCGTCTGCACCGGAACGCTGGTTTCGCCGATGATATACTCCCTATCCGGGTAGTTCTTGCGGAAGGCCTCGACTTCGCTCTTCTGCATCTGCACCGAGCTGATCGCGCGGCCGGTGGGATCGAACAGTCCGCCGAGCACCCAAGAGGCAACCGAGACGAACACGATCGCGAGCCCGAGCGCCAACAGCGCCCTGATCGAACCCGGCGGTAGCCCGAGTGCCGAGGTCGGCTCGACGATGCCGACGGCGCGCGAGAGCACGATCAACGCGACGAGTCCGATCGCCAGAATGGCGGTGCCGGCAAGCGCCGCCGAGCCCAGCGAGTTCGTCGGCGTGTTCCAATTGACGAGCACGAAGCAGACCAAAGCGAGGCCGACCAGGCCCGCTCCGAACCAGCCGGCCGCACCGGGGCTGATGGCACTGAATTGAGTGTCCTTCTGGCGGCTGACGGTGGCCTTATCCTCATTCTGGGGCGGACTCGTCAGATTCTGTGCATCGCTCACGCTGCTTCTCCCGACTGCTCATCCAAGCACATGTTGCCGCATAGGCCGTGAAATCGTCGTGAAAGGACCGCTTAAGCGTCTCGGCCACTATTTTTTCTTCAACGTCGCAAGCTGGGCTTGTTGGTCTTTCAGCTTCTTCTCCAACACAGTGATCTTGGCTTCGAATATCGCTGTATTGGCCATCGCTTGGTCCTTCGCTGGCTGATCGGGAAGCAGATCGGCCGCTCTTTTGATATTCGCGATCTTCTGCTTGTTCTCACCGATCTCCTTCACCGTAGCCCTGATATCCTGCTGGGTCTGAGCGATCTGTTTCGCATTCGGGTCGACTGTCCCGTCGGGCTTGTCGCCTGTTTTCGTGCCCGCGCCACTGCTACCGCTGCCACTGCTACCGTCGCGCCGCGGCGGCGGCGGAGCCGGACCCAAGTCTGCAATCTGGGCGTCGGTGACCCCGGGGTTGACGATGCAACTGTCCAGGAAGGTTTTTGTGGTCGTGATCTGCTTGCAGGCGTAGGACATGAGCTGGAACAGCCGCGCCAGGTAGCGACGGTTTGGCGTCGGCTCCAATCCATTGGCGAGCAACTTCTCTATCTGCGCCTTCCACTCCGGGATATTGTCTCGCCCCGTGCCATAGATCGCCGCCAGCTCCGCGACGTCGCGCGAACTCACCATGCTGCCGGGCTCGTTGGGCGAGTTGATCCACACCTGGACTTCGAGCTCGAGCGAGTCGCGGTACAAGGCTGCAGAGACGGTGCCATAGCGAACCGCGTCGGCGCCGAGCTGGATCAAGGCGTGGAGGATATCGACTGCCCCGGCCGTCCCGACGACGCCGCCCGTGATATTGCTGATCAGCTTCTGAGCATCCTCAAGCGGCAAAGCCGAAACGGCAGCGGTATAGAGCGCGTTGACATAGTCGACCATGATGCTGTCGAAGTAGAAGCAGGGCTCTCCGACGGTGTCATAGGCGCACTTGACGAGCTGTTGGGCATAGGCGCCCGCGCTGCCAATCTGGTACGCGAGTTGATTTCGCTCGGGCGCACCCTTGGGGCTGATCATTGCGATGCGCGCGATCGCCGCGTGCAGCGCATAAGCGCGCAGCGCACGCATCTTCTTGGAATCAGCCTTCCACCAATACTTGTCGGCCAGATAATCGACGTACCCGCCGCGATTATCCAACTCCTGATGAACGACTGTACAACCGCCCACCCATAGAACGAGCGCGAGCGCAAACAATCTATACATGCGCCGCCCCCCAAGGCAGCATCTAACGACACAACAATTAACGCTACACAAGACCAGACGATTGCTACTTTGGCAAGACACGCCTTTTGAGTGCGCTGCGACAGTTCGCAACTGCGATCAATCTGCCACAACTCATCGCTGCAAATCCCGCTGCGATTTGGCTCGGCGATCCACCCGCTCGCCATTGCAGCAAGAGATTTGAGAAATCTCATCAGTGAGACCGAGTCTCGCGACACCGACACGCTCCTCTGGACGCAACCGCCCGTTCGCGGCGCGTAAACCGCACAATCTGGCAAATTTCCACCCGTTCGCCGCTGGCACACCGCTTGCTGAAGCTGTTCCTGTTCACGTCCCGGAACGCGCAACAAGACGCGTCAACATCAGATGAGGAAACCATGGAGATCGGCTATTTCACGATGCCTTCGCATCCGCCGGAGTGCGGGTTGAAGGAAGGACATGATTGGGACCTGCAGGTCCTGCGCTGGCTCGACGAGCTCGGCTACCAGGAAGCCTGGATCGGCGAGCACCACACCGCGCCCTGGGAACCCAATCCCACGCCGGACCTCCTGATCGCGCAGGCCTTGATGCAGACCAAGCGCTTGCGCATCGGACCCGGCGGCTTCCTGCTGCCCTATCACCATCCCGCGGAGCTCGCCAACCGCGTCGCGATGCTGGACCATCTCTCCGAGGGCCGGCTCAATTTCGGCGTCGCGGCATCAGGCCTGCCGAGCGACTGGGCGATGTTCAACGTCGACGGCATGAGCGGACAGAACCGCGACATGACCCGCGAGGCGCTGGAGATCATTTTGAAACTCTGGACGGAGCCGGCACCGTTCACCCACAAAGGAAAATTCTGGACGGTGACCAAGCCGGACACGATGTTCGACTTCCTGAAGCCGCACATCAAGCCGCTGCAGGCGCCGCATCCGCCGATCGGCGTTGCGGGTCTCTCCAAGAACTCGGACACGCTGAAGCTCGCGGGCGAGCGCGGCTTCATCCCGATGAGCCTCAACCTCAACCCGGCCTATGTCTCCAGCCATTGGGACTCGGTCGTAACAGGCGCCGCCAAGACCGGCCGCACACCGAACCGGCAGGACTGGCGGCTGGTGCGCGAGGTGTTCGTCGCCGACACCGACGAGGAGGCTTGGAAGCTCTCGACCGGCGACATGATGGGCCGGATGATGAGCGAGTACTTCCTGCCCCTGCTCGGCCATTTCGGCTTCAAGGACTATCTGAAGCACGCACCCGACGTGCCGGACAGCGACGTCACGGTCGAATATTGCGCCAAGCGGAACTGGATCATCGGCTCGCCTTCGACCGTCGCCGAAAAGATCGAGACCATCTACGACGAGGTCGGCGGTTTCGGCGTGCTCTGCGTGTTCGGCTTCGACTACAAGCACAAGCCGGAAGCCTGGCATCATTCGCTCGCGCTGCTGAAGAACGAGGTGATGCCGCGCCTGAAGCATCTCGGCTCCGCGCAGAAGGCGGCTTGACCGAATACGGGTGCGGCGCGAACGTGCCGCACCCGGTTTCATTTTGGAGATCTTTACGTGAGCGTCGATGCCAATCCTCTTGACGCGAAGCAGTTCAAGCAGGCGATGCGCCAATGCGCCGGCGCGGTTGCACTGGTCACGGTTGGTGCCGAGCACGGCAAGCGCACCGGGCTCACGGTGACCTCGGCCTGCTCGCTGTCGGACAATCCGCCCTCGCTGATCGTCTGTGTCAACCGCAACGCCAGCGCCCACGCGCGCATCCGCGAGGAAGGCGCTTTCGCGATCAACTTCCTGCACGAGGATCATGCGCTGCTGGCGCTGACCTTCAGCGGCCAGAAGGGCGTCAACGGCGACGATCGCTTTGCCTTCGGTCAGTGGACGCGCGGCGAGACCGGCGCGCCTGTGCTGACGGATGCGATGGCGGCATTCGATTGCGTGCTGGCGCAGGAGTTCGAGACCAGGACGCATTCGATCTTCGTCGGCGAAGTGCGTGGCGCGACGCATTCGGCCACGGCGGCGCCGCTTGTCTATCTGCGCAGCAGCTTCCACACACCGCACGAAATCCGCGAGACCGTTTCAGTCGGCGATCTCGATTCACGGCATTTGAGCTGGACGGATTTTTCGTAAGCGCGCGCTACAAGTTCGGTGCCTCTCCCTTCTCCCCTTGCGGGAGAAGGTGGCGCGAAGCGCCGGATGAGGGGTATCTCTCCGCGAATTCGATAAGCAAAGTGAAGGCGGAGAGATACCCCCTCACCCGTCTCGCCGCTACGCGGCGCGCCACCCTCTCCCGCAAGGGGAGAGGGAAAGAAAGGTCGTTACTGCGCCGTCTCGATCTTCAGCTGCTTGATCTTCCGATACAGTGTCGCGCGGCTGAGCTTCAGCGCGCGGGCCGCCTCCGTCACGCGGCCGCCGTGCTTGCGCAAGGCCTCGATGATCGTGGCGCGCTCGGCGGCTTCGAGATCCGTCTCCGCTGTCCTGCCACCAAACGGCGGCAGGTCGAGATCGGCATCCGTGATGACGCCGTCCTCCGCCGTGCAGCCGGCGAGCCGGAGCACGTGGCGGAGCTGGCGCATGTTGCCGGGATAGGGATAGGCCGCCAGCTGCGCCCAAGCCTCCGGCGAAAGGCGGCAGTTCGGCGCTTCCTCGCGCGCGATCTGGCGGATGATGTCATCCCGGTCCGCGCGCTCGCGCAAGGCCGGCAACCGCACCTCCATGCCGCGCAGACGGAAATAGAGGTCGGCACGGAAAGCGCCCTCCTCGGCCATGCGGCCGAGATCGCGATGGGTGGCGCTGATCAGACGTATATCCACCGGCACCGGCTTGAGCGCGCCGAGCGGCCAGACCTCGCGGTTTTCCAGCACGCGCAACAGCCGCGTCTGCAAGCCGATCGGCATGTCGCCGATCTCGTCCAGGAACAGCGTGCCGCCGTCGGCCTGCGCGATCAGGCCCTTCGAGCCATCGCGCCGCGCGCCGGTAAAAGCACCGGCCTCGTAGCCGAACAGCTCGGCATCGATCAGGCTCTCCGGCATCGCCGCGCAGTTCAGCGCGACGTAGTTGTTGCGGGCGCGGTTGCTCGCGGCGTGAATGGCCCGCGCGAACACGTCCTTGCCGACACCGGTTTCGCCATGCAGCAGCACCGGCAGATTGTGATCGCCGATGCTCCGAAGGCGCTGCACGCTCTTGACGAGACCGGGATCACGGCCGGCAAGCCGACGTAGCGCGTCGAAGCGATCGACAAGCGCACCTCGGTGTAACGTCGAGGACCTTGCACGCAGCGGCGGCACGATATGACTGTGGCCCAGCGGCTGGCCATCGGCGCGACGCAGCTCGACGAGTTCGTCGGCATGGCGAGCACGGTCGAGCTTGATGTAGCGCGACAGATCGATACCCGAGGCAATCAGGCCGTCGGTGAGGCCGAGGAGTGCGCGCGCCGAACGGCAGGCACCGACGATGCGGCGGTCATCATCATAGGCGAGCAGGCCGCTGCCGCCGTCGCCCGGCACCGTCGCGATCCAGGCGTTGCGGAAATGATCGCGGAAGATCGCACCCTCCATCCGCCGCGTCGCCTCCATCGTCACAGCCAGCGCGAGTTGATGTGCGGACCGATCGAGATCCTCGCGGCAGGAGGTGATGTTGACCGCACCGGCGAGACGCCCGGCCGGGTCAAACAACGGCGCCACCGCACAGGAGAACATGTGCCATTGCGCGCGAAAATGTTCGTCGCGATGCACCAGGATCGGCTTCTGCTCGGCGAGGCAGGTCCCGAGCCCGTTGGTGCCCTCGCACGTCTCGGCAAAGTTCGAGCCCGTGTAGATCTTCCAGTCCATGAACATCCGCGCGTCAGCCTCGCCAGGCAGACGGCTGAACAACATGGTCGCGTTCGTGTCAGCCAGATTGACGCAATAACCGGCGTCGCGCAGCACGCGGGCGAGATCGTCGAGCTCGGGCGTGAGCAGCCGGATGGTCTCTTCCATGGGCTCGGCGACGTGACGGACCTCGGCCTCGGTGAGCGTCTGCGGCGGACCCTGACGCGCGGGATCGAGCTTGTGGCTGATCAGGCAACGCCGCCAGGAGTTTTCGATCCGCGACGAGGCGTCGACGTCGGCCAAGCGGTCATTAACCTGATTGGCCACGGACAAGACACGGGCGACATGGTTCGAGGCCGAAAGGCTGGCCATCGCGGACGTCTCCACGCTGTATTATTGTGCAAAGTCTGGCAGCACGGACGGGGATGTCAATCGGGAAACGGTTTCGCTGTCATTCCGGGGCGCGCGTCAGCGCGAACCCGGAATCTCGAGATTCCGGGTTCGATGCTTCGCATCGCCCCGGGATGACGGCGCAGGACAATCAGATTTGCTGCACCGCCCTCACCACGTGTCGATGCACGGCCGCTTCTTCGTCGTCCTCGGCTCGGGCTTCGGCACCGAGCGCAGGCCGGCCGTGATCCAGCGCCGCGTCTCGGCGGGATCGATGACGTTGTCGATCTCGAACACCGAGGCGATCGAGACCGCCTTGCCGTTGGCGTAGAGCTCGGCGACCTTGTTGCGGTAATAAGTCTCGCGCTCTTCGGGATCGGCAATCGCCTCCATCTCCTTGCGGAAGCCGAGGCGGACGTAGCCTTCGAGACCCATGCCGCCGAACTCGCCGGTCGGCCAGGCAGCGGTGAAGAACGAGGCGTGGAAGCCGCCGCCGATCATCGACTGCGCGCCGAGGCCATAGCCCTTGCGCAGCACGATGCCGAACAGCGGCACCGTGAGGCTCGCTCCCGTGACGAACATGCGCGAGACGTGGCGCACGATTGCAGTCTTCTCGGCCTCGGGGCCAACCATGAAGCCGGGCGTGTCGCAAAGCGAGACGACAGGCAGATCGAAGGCGTCGCAGAGCTGAAGGAAGCGCGCGGCCTTGTCGCCGGCGTCGGCATCGATGGCGCCGCCGAGATGGCGCGGATTGTTGGCGATCAGACCGAACGGTTTTCCTTCGATGCGGATCAGCGCAGTGATCATGCCGACGCCGTACTCGCGGCGGAGCTCCAGCACAGAATCCTTGTCGGCGACGAGATCGATCACGCTGCGGATGTCGTAGACGCGCAGGCGGTTCTCGGGGATGGCGCGGCGGAGCAGGCGCTGGTCGGCCGCCTCCCAGTCCGTCACCGCACCCTGGAAATAGGACAGGTACTTTTGCGCGACTGATGTCGCCTCTTCCTCGTCCTCGACCAGGATGTCGATGACGCCGTTCGGCGACTGGAACGAGACCGGGCCGACTTCGGCCGGATGATAGACGCCGAGGCCGCCGCCTTCGATCATCGCGGGGCCGCCCATGCCGATCGAGGCATTCCTGGTGGCGATGATGACGTCGCAGCAACCGAGCATCGCAGCGTTGCCGGCGAAGCAATAGCCGGAGACGATTCCGATGACAGGCACGAGGCCGGAGAGCCTTGCGAACTGCACGAAGGACGGGCCGTCAAGGCCGGTCATCCCGAGCCGGTCGGTGTCGCCGGGCCGGCCGCCGCCGCCTTCGGCGTAAAACACCAGCGGCACGCGCCAATCTTCCGCGAGCGTCAGCATGCGGTCGATCTTCTTGTGGTTCATGTGGCCCTGCGTGCCCGCGAGCACGGTGTAGTCATAGGCCACGACGATGCAGCGCGCGGCGTCTCCGCCGAACTTTTCGGCGTTGACGGTGGCGACGCCCATGACGAGACCGTCGGCCGGCGTGTTCTTGATGAGATCGTCCAGCTTGCGACGGCGTCGCTGGGCAGCAATGGCGAGGCTGCCATATTCCATGAACGAGCCGGCGTCGACGAGCTGCGCGACGTTCTCGCGTGCGGTGCGCTGATTGGTGTTGCGGCGCCGCTCGACCGAGGCTGGGCGGTTCGCATCGAGCGTCTTGGCCTGGCGCGCAATCAGCTCGGCCAGATCCGGGCGGATATGATCGAGATCGATGTCGGCTTCCGCGGCCGTGCTGTCAGCCGCGACGTCCAACGGTTCGAGATAGAGGATCGGCTCACCGTGCAACAGCGTGACCCCGTCGCCGGCCGCGAGCTTCATGACGCGGCCGCCCTGCTCGGCCATGACGAGGTGCTCCATCTTCATGGACTCGATCACGGCGAGCTGCTGGCCCGGGCGCACGATCTCGCCTTCCTTGACCTGGATGGTGACGATGGTGCCTTGCAGGGGCGCTGCGACCATCACCGCGCCTTCGGGCACGGCTTGTGCGACGTGCGCCTCGGCGGCATGTGCGCCGCTGCGCTCGGCCGCGGCAAAATAGAGCGGCTTGGCCGCACCATCCGCCGCTTCAACGAGCTTTGCGATGTTGCGATCGATGAAGTCGGTCGCGATGCGGTTCGTTTTGAAATCGGGATGCGCCAGCACGGCCTGCAGGAAAGCGATGTTGGTGACGACGCCGTCGATCCGGAACTCGCGGAGAGCGCGCGAGGCCTTTGCCACGACGTCGTGCCAGGCCTCGCCCGGCGTGTGCACGATGACCTTGGCCAGCAGCGAGTCGAAGGCCGCGCTGGTCTTGTATCCTGAGTATCCAAAACTATCGACGCGGACGCCGGGGCCTGACGGCGGCTCGAACACGGCGAGCACACCGCCGGTCGGATGCGTTGCGCCGGTCTCGTCCAGCGTCTCCATGTTGACGCGGAGCTGCATGGCATAGCCGCGCGACTTGGGGATTGAATCTTGGGCCAAACCGAGCGAGGCCAATGAACTGCCTGCAGCAATCGCAAGCTGGGCGCGGACGAGATCGAGGCCAAGCACCTCCTCGGTTACTGTGTGCTCGACCTGGAGCCGCGGATTGGCCTCGATGAAGGCAAAGCTGTCTTCGGCGGTGCCATCGACCAGGAACTCGAACGTGCCGAGATTGTCGTAGGACGCCGACGTGGCGAGCTGCCTGGCCGCCTCGATGATGCGACCACGCAAGCTGTCGCTCAGCGACGGGCTCGGCGCCACCTCGATCAGCTTCTGGTGCCGGCGCTGGATGGTGCATTCGCGCTCCCCGAGATGCGAGATCGCACCGTGACGATCGCCGATGATCTGCACCTCGATGTGGCGCGCCTGCCGGATCAGCCGCTCGGCATAGACGCCATCAAAGCCAAATGCCGCCTTGGCCTCGGATTGGCAGCGGGCATAGGCTTCCGCCAGATCAGCAGCATTCTCAACGACGCGCATGCCACGCCCGCCGCCGCCCGCCATTGCCTTGATCACGATTGCCGCATTGCTGCCAAGCGAGGTGAAAAAGGCCGTGATCTCGTCCAGGCTCGACGGCCCGCTGGTGCCGGCAATGATGGGCACGCCACAGCGCTTTGCCAGTTGCCGTGCGGCGATCTTGTCGCCGAACAATTCGAGAGCGGCCGGCTTCGGCCCGACAAAGGCGATGCTTGCGGCGGCGCAGGCCTTGGCAAATGCCGCGTTCTCGCTGAGGAAGCCGTAGCCAGGATGCACGGCATCGCAGCCAGCGCTCTTGGCCGCCTTCACCATCGCTTCGATGTCGAGATAGGCGCGCGCACCACGGCCGGGGATTTCGACGGCCTCGTCGGCCACACGCACGTGCAGTGACAGCGCGTCATCAGCAGGATGGATCGCAACCGTCGCGATGCCGGCGTCGGCCGCGGCACGCGCGATGCGGATGGCGATCTCGCCGCGATTGGCGATCAGAAGCTTTTTGAACGACATGCAGCGATCTCCATGCCCGCAAACCAAACGCGCGGGTCGGCAGGTTCGATGATCCTGCTTCTTAACTTTAGCCGCAGCCGTCAAGGGCAAGGAAGCCCGTCGCGATGACCGGTCCCGCGGGCCGGAATATCAATTGCCGGCGCGGTCCGCGACCAGGCGAATAATCCGCCCGACGGCAGACGGGATCGGCGCGATGATCGGCACCGTAAACATCGGTTGCAACTCGCGCGCGGCTTCGCCCAGCGGCCCGCCGCCGATGATGACGGCCTCGGCGCCGTCCTGCGCGATGCAGACCTCGACCGCGGCGGCGAGCGCTTCGCGCAGCCGCGCCGGCTCGCGCATCAGCTCTTGCGGATCGCCTTCGGCGAAGCGGGACCCGGTGTAGCGGGACCGCAATCCCAACGCCTCCGGCAGCGCATCGATCTTCGTTTTGAGCAGCGGCGTCGTGGTCGCGACACCGAAGCGGCGGCCGGTCTCCGCAGCCGCCAGCATCGAGGCCTCGCCGAGGCCGACCGCGGGCAAGCTCATCGCCGCCTTGATCCCCGCAAGGCCAGGATTGCCGAATGCCGAGACGATGATGCCATCGCAGGAGTCTCGATGCGCGCGTGCGATCTGTTCGACCTCGGGCGCGGCGGCGCCGAGTGCGTCAGGTGTCACAATCATCGCAGGTGCGCGCGTTGCCGTCGCCCCGATGAAATCGAAACCATCACCGGCAGCGGACGCCGCGATAGCCACCATCATTGCGGTGGTGGCTTCAAGACTATTCGGATTGATCAGGAGGATGCGCGCGCGGCGATCGGATCTCGGGCCCATTCCCCTGCTATACTAGGCCACCCGCACGTCCGCAACGAAGGCTGAGATATCGTTCTCCAGCGATTGCAGCTTCCGGCTCGGCCGGCCGCTCGATTGCAGCACGAGGCCCGCGGCCTGGCCGGTCTCGTTGCCGACGCCTAGCGACCGCGCTTGCCGAGCACCAGATCGATGGTGTGGGCGGCGATCTTGCGCAATTGAGGCTCGTCATCGAAGGCCCGTTCGAGCACGGCAAGGCCGCGCGTCACCGTGATGATGTGCAGGGCTGCCGCCGCCGGGTTGCCGCTGAACTCTCCTCGCTCGGCGCCGGCCGACAATGCCTCCTGAACCAGCGTGGTGATGCGCGACACCAGGCTGGCAAAGGCCTTGCGCGCGTCCTCGTCGAGCCCCTCGCCCTCAGCTGCGCCGAGTTCCATCAGCCCCCGCGTGGTCGGACATCCGCGCGGCGGCGAGCCCGAACGGAAATTGCTGATGGTCAGGTCGAAGAATGCCGTGAGACGCTTGCGCAACGAGCCCGCGCCGAGTGCCTTTTGCAGGGCGAGCAAATAGTCGGCGGCGTAACGCTCATAAGCCTGGAGAAACAGCGCCTCCTTGCTGCCGAAGGCGTTGTAGAGGCTGCCGCGCTGGACGCCGGCATCGCGCGCGATGTCCGACAGCGAGGTGCCGCGCACGCCTTTACGCCAGAACTGGTCGAACGCGACCCGTAAGACGTCATCGTGATCGAATTCGCGCGGCCTCAATTGACACTCCCAGTATTTGACAGACCGTCAAGAACGTGATTTCTAGACATCGTGTCAAAAACTAAATGGGATTGATAGCCCGTTTCGTCAATGGGCCGAAAGGCGGGCGTGCGTCCGACCGGTCGATCTCGCATGCAGAGGAACCAGCTGATGCCTCTCCTTCACATCTCCATACGCGCCGGCAAGCCGGACGCCTACCGGCAAGCGATCCTCGACGGCCTCTACCGCGCCATGCGCGAGGCGCTGAACGTGCCTGAAGGCGACGAGTTCATGACCATCACCGAGCTGTCGCCCACAAACTTCCGCTGCGGCAACGCCTACGGCGTCAAGCGCAGCGACGACGCCGTGCTGATCCAGATCACCGTGTTCGCCTCACGCACGCCCGAGCAAAAGAAGGCGTTGTATCGGCGGATCGCGGAGGAACTCGGCGACAACCCCGGCATCCGCCCCGAAGACGTGTTCGTCAACGTGCTCGATGCCCCCGCGGAAAACTGGTCCGTCGGACACGGCGTCGCGCAATTCGCGTGAGCGCGCAGGACGTGCCGACACCCTCTTGAGAATTGCCGGCCCGAAGGGTCTGATAGGCTGCGGAGTGCCGATCCGCCGAGCCCATGTGGAAGAGGCGGCGGAGAAGCGAGCCGAGGAGCCGGACGGGGAATAACATGACGACATTCCGGGGAAGCTGCCTGTGCGGCGAGATCGCCTTCGAAGTCGAGGGTCCGTTCGATCGCTTCCTCAACTGCCATTGCTCGCGCTGCCGCAAGGCAACCGGCACCGCGCATTCGTGCGAGGTGATCGTCAAGGCCGGCGCGCTGCGCTGGCTACGCGGTGAGGCATCCGTCGCGCGGTTCGATCTGCCCAAGGCGCGCAGTTTTGCCACTGCCTTCTGCAAGACCTGCGGCAGCCCGATGCCGCACCTGACGCGCAGCGGGCGCGAGGCGATCATCCATGCCGGCGCGTTCGACGAACAGCTGGGTACGGCACCCGACCGGCATGTGCAGTGGGCCTCGCGCGCGGAATGGTATGCGCACGGGGATGGGTTGCCGGTGGAGGACTAAGCCTCAGCGGCCCGCATGTGCGCCATGGTGACGGTGATATGCGCTTCGCTCCGGCCAGGTCCAGTCCTTCAGTGTCGCCCGGTCGGGCTCGAAGATTTCGATCTTGAGCGGATGGCATGCTGCGGCATCGCTGGAGTGGGTTGCGCTGCAGTCGCCACCGGGACAGGCAGACAACGCTCCAATCAGGTCGATCTCCGCAAAAAGCTCGATGAAGTCGCCCGGGCGGACCGGACTTGCCTTCATGAAATACTGGTGCGTGTCCTGCGTGAAGCCGGTGCACATGAAGACGTTGAGCACGTCGTGGACGTGATGCTCCACCGCCGCGGGATCGAGCTTCAATTCGGCGGCAAGCGCGCGGGACAGATTGGAATGGCAGCAAAAATCGTAAGTCGTGCCGTTCAACAGGAGATTGGTGTAGGGATCGCAGCGGGTGCCGATGACATCGTGAATGCCGGCGCCGTCGTCGTCGAAACCGTACCAGCCAAGCGTATCGTGACTGATGGTCGCCATCGGTCGGAGATAAGGCATCGTGCTCCACAGCCGATCGCCGAGGCCGACATGCGTGCCATGGAGCGCCCGCGTCTTGCCGCTGAAGAAGCGCTCGGCAAGATCGTCCGCGTTCCAGAGATTGAGATCGCCGACCTGAGGGCCTTCGATGCTGACGACACGGACGAACTGGCCGCGCGCCACGCGAAAAGCCCGGGCGTCGCGAGGCGGCACGATGATTTCATGCGTTTTGACCATCGTCTGCCGCGCGGCTTCGAGCGCGGTCATGTCAGGTCCGGGCATGGTCCCGGCCGGATAGACGATGGCGGGCTTGGCAGCGCGGCGTAACGCTGCGTCGGCGGGGGCGGATAAGCTATTCAGGGGCATGTTTGGCCTCGGATCGACGCAGCAAGACGACAGACGGCTGACGATCGACACTATCGCCTCACGTCAAGCTGAAGCAACACAGCCGTCCATGAGCACGTCGAGCTCGGCCTTGGAGAGGACCCCGAGCTCGGCGATGAAGACGATCCGCGCACGAGGCACGCCAGGTGCGGGCGCATCGCCCGGTGCCAGCGTCGCACGACCGCCAGCGAACTGAAACACCATCTGACGGCCGGGCTGTTCGACCGTTTCGAACAGGCCCTTGGCGCGCGCCAGTTTCGGCGCCAGTTTGCCGATCGCCTGCTGCAGGCGTGGCAGCGAGAGCGGCTGATCCGAGGTCCAGCTGAGCGTCTCGAAGCGCTCTTCCGCTGGACGTTTCGGTCCCGGCTCGCGCGATACGGGCGCACGATCGCTGGCGGGAAACAGCAGCGCGGACGGAATCTCGCCGTGCCGGGCATCGACGACCACAGCAGGAACGCGCTGCGCGCGGATGGCCTCGCGCATCCGCATGCCCGCACCTTCCTCCGCCAGATCCAGCTTGCTCAACGCCACGATATCGGCGACGCGCAACTGCGCGCGCTGGAGCGCATCATCGAGGGCAGCCGGCGGTGTCGCGGCGTCCATCACGCAGAGCACCGTCTCCAGCGGCGCCTCGCGGAGGATGACCGGGTCCATGAGATTGCGGACGATATCCGAGGGATCGGCGACCCCGCTGGTCTCGATGACGATGTACTCCGGCTTCGGGTCGCGCCGCAGCAGCGTGGACAGCGTCCGCAACAAATCGCCTTCGAGCGAGCAGCAGATGCAGCCATTGGCGAGACTGACCACGCCATCGCTCGCACCCGCGAAGATGTGTATAAGAGACAGACAAATCGCCTTCGAGCGAGCAGCAGATGCAGCCATTGGCGAGACTGACCACGCCATCGCTCGCACCCGCGATCAACTCCGCATCGATGTTGATCGCGCCGAAATCGTTGACGACGGCGGCGATCCGCCGCCCGCCCGCATTGGCCAGCAAATGATTGACGACCGTGGTCTTGCCCGCCCCCAGAAAGCCCGTGACCAGGAGAATGGGGACCGGCATGCGTCAGCTCGCGACGACGGGGCGACGCACGGGCTTTCCGGGCCGCGCCGCGACATCCAGCACGCCATCCGTGATGAGCGGCTGGCCGCTGACCACGAGATGCCGCACGCCTTCCGACGCGCGGTTCATCGCGGTGAAGGTCGCGCGATCCGACAGCTTCTCGTAGTCGAACACGACGATGTCGGCATCGGCGTCCTTCGCCAGGCGTCCCTTGGCACGCATCGCCGGCGTGCTCTGCGACAGGATCTCCGCGGGAATCAACGCGCATTTGCGCACACCCTCGAGCAGCGACACGGTCTTGCGTTCGCGCACCCACTCGCGGATGAATTTGGTGAAGCAGCCGGCCGAGCGCGGATGCGAAGTGGCGTCGTCCGGCAGCGGCCAGGCGTCGCCGGTGTACGTCTTGCCATCCGACGTCGTCCACGGCATCGCGTCGGAGGCGATCGCGCCACCGAGATAGAGCACCGACATGTCGAGCAGATCGCGATGATGCGCATTGTGCTCGGTGTCGAGGATGTGCCACAGCACCAGCGAGGAGGGCTCCTCGGCCTGCGCCTTCAACAGTTCCTCGCGGTCGTGGAAGCGATAGCCATCGGTCACGCGCTGCACGGAATCGTAGCCGGTGCCGTTGCGCTCGACGAACTCGGGATCGCTGAAGAAGGCGGCCGCCAGCACGGTCGAGCCTGTGCCGTAAGGGTAAGCTTCGACGGTGATCGGCAGGCCCTGCGCCTGCGCCTTCTCGATCAGCGCACGGCAGCGTTCGATGTCGGTCTTGCTCGACGAATTGAAATGGCAGATGTGCATATGCGCGCCGGTGGCGCCGGCATAGCCGATCAGGCGGATATAGGCTTCCGCCGCGCTTTCGGGGTCGATGCGCGACATGTAGGCGACGTGGGTGAAGGTCGGCACGTTCTGCTTCGCGGCGAGCTGGCACACCGCGGTCAGCTCCTGCACGCCGGCGCCCGGCGCGTAGGCGTTCAGGATACCGATGCCGATGCCGCCTTCGTTCAGGCCGCGGGTCAGGCGCTCGAGGATGCCGGCGACCTCGGCGTCGCTTGCAACATTGTCCATCCAGCGGCGGTCACGCATCGCATTGCCGAATGCTTCGAGCGAGCTTTCCGCATTGGAGCCCGTCATCGCACCGATGCGCGCAAAGGCCCAGTTGGTGGCGGCGCCGTAGTTCAGCACGCGTCCCTTGCGGGCCTGGCGCTCATACCAGGAGCCGACCGGCAGCACGCCGGCCTCGAGATCGAGCGTCGTCGTCACGCCGTCGAAGGCCTGCATGCGGTCCGCAGGGATCGACTGGCCATGGGCGTGCAGGTCGATGAAGCCCGGCGCGACCACGAGCCCGGTCGCATCGATGACCCGTTCGGCGCTGCCGAGCGAGGAGCCGACCGCGGCGATCTTGCCGTCAACCACGGCGACATCACCAACAGCGTCCATTCCGCTCGCCGGATCCACCACCCGGCCGCCAGAGATCACCAAACCGCTCATATCGTCACTCCGCCAAGCTATTTCCAAAGCCCCCAAAGGCCGGCAGCAGCTTCGGAGGCGAGTTCATGTCTATAGAGACAGATTTTCAAGGCAACGACCACCTCCACGGAAGCCGATGCATCATGTGCGGACGGAAGAGCCGGCGCAAATATCACTGCTCGAGCGCTTCCTGCCGGTAGCGTTCCAGCAGACCTTCCGCCTTCATCTCCTTCAGAACGGCAGCCAGGCGAGGCGCGAGGTCGGCATGGGTCTTGTACAGAAATGGATAGAGCACGACCCGATCGCCGATCGTCAGCAGCGGCCGAACCGAGGTGACGCCCCTGAATTCGGGCGAATAGAGCGCACTCTGGAGCGCGGCATCGATCTCGCAAAAATAGTCGACGCGGCCGCTCAGCAGCATGCGCACCCCGTCCTGCTCGGTCGCGATGCTGGACAGGCGCGTGGCCGGCACGACGGACGATAGCGAGCGCTGGCACAGCTCGACGCCGCGTCGATAAACACCGGTCCAGTTCGTCGCAGCCAGATCCTCCAGACGCGGCAAGGTCAGCGCCGGATTGCTGACCCAGAGCGCAAACCTCACCTCGTAGATCGACTCGTCGACCCGCACCTGGTCGGGGTGCGTCTCCGCGTAGGCGGGCACGCGCATGAACTGGCCGTCGACGGCGCCGGAATCGACCATCGCACTCACCCGCAGCGTCGGCATCAGCTCGACCTCGAGCGGAATACCGAGCCGCTTGAACGCCTCCTGGTAGGCAGCCCGCTGCCACTTACCTTCGTATGTGGTGTCCGGCTGGTCCGTTACCATCACGAAGGCGCGCATCGGCTCCGCGCGAAGATGATGAGGCAGCATCACCAGCAACAACAACGCACCGGCGAACAGGAAACACGATCCGCATTTTCGCAGGCGGCCGTCGGGGGCATGGGCGTGAGAGGATGACATGAAGCGCTCCCGCAGAAACAGCGGTTGGTCTCGCAGACACTCGCACATCCTGCACGCGAGATCTTGCGCATTATTTTGCCGCGAGGACCTCGCGGATCTTCTGCGCGAGATCGGCCCGTCGGTATGGCTTGCGCAGCAGGGCGACACTGGAATCGAGGCGTCCGTCGTGCACGAACTCGTCGGTGTAGCCCGACGTGAAGAGCACCTTCGTCCCCGGGCGACGCGCGAGCACCGCATCCGCCAGCTCGCGCCCGTTCATTCCGCCCGGCATGACCACATCCGTGAACAGAAGATCGAACTCGGCGCCCTGGTCGACCAACGCCAGCGCCGCTTCGGCGTCGCTGGCGATCAGGGTCCTGTATCCGAGACCGCCGAGCTGGGCGATCACATAGCCCTGCACCAGCGGATCGTCCTCGACCACCAGAATGGTTTCCTGTCCGCCGAGCGCGGCGACTGCCGGAGCGGTTGGCGACTTCGCCGAGGCCTGAATCTCCGAGCGTGGCAGATAAAGCCGGACCACGGTGCCCCGCCCCTGTTCGCTCTCGATCTTCACGGTACCACCGGTCTGCCTGGCAAACCCGTAGACCATCGCGAGCCCCAGCCCGGTGCCGCGTCCGACCCCCTTGGTCGTGAAGAAGGGCTCGAACACCCGACCGATGATATCGGCCGGAATACCCTGGCCGGTGTCGGCCACCGCGATCATCACGAATTCGCCGGCGCGCGCCTCGTCATCGAACGATGCGGCGTCATCGATGACCACATTGGCGGTTTCGATCGTCAGCTTGCCGCCACCGGGCATGGCATCCCTTGCATTGATCGCGAGATTGACGATCGCCGCCGAAAGCTGCGACGGATCGGTCAGCGCAGACCACGCATCGCTCGCGAGGTGCGTTTCGATCTCGACGTGCTCGCCGAGCATCGGCTTGAGCAGCTTGCAGACATCGAGCACCAGGTCGTTGATGTCGACCTCGCGCGGCTGCAGCGGCTGGCGCCGCGCAAAGGTCAGAAGCTGCGAGGTGATCTCGGCGCCCCGCATGGCCGCTTCGTCGATCAGATGGGCAATCGCCGCGAGCTCGGGCCGATCGGCGACGCCTTCCTGGATGATCTCGATCGTACCGGTGATCACCGTCAGCACGTTGTTGAAATCATGCGCGACGCCGCCGGTCAGCTGGCCCACCGTCTCCATCTTCTGGGACTGGCGCAGCCTGTCCGCGGTCTCGTGCTGCTCGGTCAGGTCGGTGCCGGTGCCGCGATATCCGAGGAAACGGCCGTCGGCTGCGAAGACCGGCCGCCCGCTGACGCTGACATGGCGCAGCCGGCCGGCCCGATCGCGCCTTGTGTACTCGAAATTGCGGAACGGCTCGTGACGTTCGAGCACCGCCTCGTGCTCGCGCCATTTCTCCGGCTCGGCGCCGCTGTTGATCGCACTGTCGATGCGGCTCGTGCCGATCAACACGGTCCGGTCCATCCCGAAGGCTTCGAACCTTTCCGAAAGGTAGGTGAAATGATGATCCGGTCCGGTCTCCCAGAACCAGTCGGATGCGGTCTCGGCATAGTCGCGAAAGCGCTCCTCGCTCAACTGGGCATCCCGCTCGGCCTTCTGGCGCACAAGGAGGTCTTGCTGAAGCTGGGCGTTCACCTGCTGCAGATCGCCATAGGCGCGCTGCAGATTGGCGCACAGATCGTTGAAGGCATCCGCGACCTTGTCGAGCTCGTCGGGCTTGTGCCTGACACGCCGATTCAGCCGCAACGGCGGCGGTGGCCGCGCCAGATTGTAGCTCCCCGCAAAGGCGGCAATGGTGATGAGGTGGCGGGTGACGAGGACGTGAAAGATGTAGAGGATGAACAGCGAGACGAGAAACGTCTTGGCCGCCTGGCTCGCGAGGATGACGAGGGTCCGGTTCAGCAGATGGCGGTAGACCTCGGTGAGCGTCGCTTCGACATAAAGGACCCCGATCGGCCGCCTGGTGCCGCGAACCATGTAGTCGAGCGGATATTCGCGGGCGATGCTGGCGCGCGCGCTGCGGTTGCCGACGGAGATGTGAACTGGATCCTTGCGGTCGAGGACTTCGCGGATCTCGACCGCGTTGATTCCGGGCAGACGCAGAATGCCGTTGAGCTGGAGCTGAAGCTGGTTCTGGTCAAGCGCCCAGAGGCTCTCGCCCAGGCTCGCCAGATAGCTTTGGCCGATCTCGTCGAGACGCGTCTCGATGACACCGACCTCGTGATCGTAGTCGAGATAGAGTTGAAGCGCGGTCAGCGTCAGCGTGACGAGCGAGCTGAACAGCAGCACGGCCGCCAGCAGGCGGAAACCGATACCGCTGCGGAGCCTGTCGAAGATCTCTGCAGGGCGGAGGCCAGGCGAGGCAGATGCGATTGGCGATCCGATCGCATGCAAATCGCCCTCCGCGGCGACCGGCTCAATGACGTAGCGGCCATTGCGATCAGTCTCGCCCTTGTCCACCTACCATCCCCCCGAAACACGGACGGAAACCGCAAGCGCAATCTGCGCCTCGGGATTCGGCGTGGCAAGTCAACGACCGGAGGGATGTGAAATCAACCAGGTCTCATCGGAAACCGGCGCGCGCCCAGACGACATTTTGACTGTGCAATATGTTGCGAATGGCGCTCCCTAGGGGAATCGAACCCCTGTTTCAGCCTTGAGAGGGCCGCGTCCTAACCGCTAGACGAAGGGAGCGTGAGGGACACGACATAGCGGCGAATTCGGCCGGCGGCAAGGTGAGATTGACGGGTTTCTCCCAGTTGTCGTCCTGGCGAACGCCAGGACCCATTACCCCGAGTGGTCGTGGTTAAGGCACTTCGGAGTGCCGATCTCGTCCACGCAATCGGACTCGGTGGTTATGGGTCCTGGCGTTCGCCAGGACGACGGCTTACAGCTTCGGGGCAGGCCCTACGGCTCATTGGCAAATTTCAGCTTTCCGGCCGGCCTCAATGTATGGGCGTCGAAGGTGCGGATCTCGATGACGCCGCCGAGATCGAGGGTGACCACGACGCGGTCGCCGGCGACGCCGGTGGAGACGATTTTGGCGCCCTTCGGCAGAGTGGCGGTGATGTCGCCCACGGGTTCGGCCGCCCTTCCCTCCGACTTGAAAAGGCGGTAGCCCACCGCAATCAGGACGGCGCAGACGGCCAGCGCCGTGGTCAACCCCGCGATCAGCATCATCCGCCGCACCCGCGCGAACAGCGCGGCCTGCTCGGGGGTCGGTTCGGGAACAGCGGTATCAGACGTCGTCATGGAAAGCCTGGGGTCAGCGCAAAGGTTGGAAGTCGTGGTCGAAGGCGACGAGGGCTCGGCCCGGCTCGACCGCGTGCTGGCGGCGCGCCTGCCGGACCTGTCGCGGTCAAGGCTGAAAGCCCTGATTCTGGCGGGCGCCGTGAGCCTGAAGGCCACCGAGAGCCTGACGGCCACAGAGGTCCGCGACCCCGCTTATCACGTCACTTCGGGCGATACGATCATAATCGATGTCCCGGAGGCGGCGCCGCCGGAGCCGAAAGGTGAGGACATCGCCCTCGATATCGTGTTCGAGGACGACGATATCATCGTCATCAACAAGCCGAAGGGCCTGGTCGTACACCCCGCGGCCGGGCACGAGACCGGCACCCTGGTGAACGCGCTGATCGCCCATTGCGGCACCTCGCTGTCGGGCATCGGCGGGGTGCGCCGGCCCGGCATCGTGCACCGGCTGGACAAGGACACGACCGGGCTGATGGTGGTCGCCAAGAACGACCTCGCCCACGCCTCGCTCACTGCCCAATTCGCCGATCACGGCCGAACGGGTCCGATGCGGCGCGGCTATATGGCCTTCGCCTGGGGGCTGCCGGGCCGGCATCGCGGCACCATCGATGCGCCGATCGACCGCCACCCGCATGCTCGGGAGAAGATGGCGGTACGGCAGGGCGGCCGCGAGGCGGTGACGCATTGGGAGCTGCTGGAGAGTTTTACCGGCCGCGACGGCAAGCCGGTCGCGTCCCTGCTGGCCTGCGAGCTCGAGACCGGCCGCACCCACCAGATCCGTGTCCACCTCGCCCATATCGGCCATCCCCTGATGGGGGACGCGGTCTATGGTCCGCATTTCAAGACCAAGGCGAACCAGCTCGGCCCCGAGTCGCAGGCCGCTTTGACGGCCCTTGGACGGCAGGCCCTGCATGCTTATTTGCTGGTACTTGAGCACCCCAGGACCGGAGAACTTCTTCACTGGGAGGCGGCCTTGCCGGAGGATTTGCTTCTCCTTGAAAGTGCTCTGAAAGCGGCGCTATGACGCAGGGGCTTTGAGAAAACCCTTACCTTACAAAAAGTTATAGCTGCCACACGGGGACGTGACGTCAGCAATCCTTCCCTTTTTGCCCCCCGATGGGGTATATTGCGCCTGCGTTGGAAATGACCAACGGAACATCGCAGCCCGGCCGGCTTTGACAAAGCGGTCGTCTGCCTGGCCCGCCGCTATCGGGGGCCTGAACCTTTGGAGGGGCTTCACAATGGCCCGTACCGCTGCTCTGCCGGTCCTGAATGGAGAATCCGGCCTTTCTCGCTACCTCGCCGAGATTCGCAAGTTCCCGATGCTGGAACCCCAGCAGGAATACATGCTCGCCAAGCGTTGGCGCGAGCATGACGATCGCGACGCGGCACATCAACTCGTCACCAGCCATCTCCGGCTCGTTGCAAAGATCGCCATGGGCTATCGCGGCTACGGCTTGCCGATCTCCGAGGTCGTCTCGGAAGGCAACGTCGGCCTGATGCAGGCGGTGAAGCGTTTCGAACCCGAAAAGGGCTTCCGTCTCGCCACCTACGCAATGTGGTGGATCAAGGCGTCGATTCAAGAATACATCCTGCGTTCCTGGTCGCTCGTGAAGATGGGCACCACCGCGAACCAGAAGAAGCTGTTCTTCAACCTGCGCAAGGCGAAGAGCAAGATCAACGCACTGGACGAAGGCGATCTCCGCCCCGACCAGGTGAAGATCATTGCCAAGCGCCTCGGCGTCACCGATCAGGACGTGATCGACATGAACCGCCGCCTCGGTGGCGACGCGTCGCTCAACGCGCCGATCCGCGACGACGGCGAAGCCGGCGAATGGCAGGACTGGCTGGTCGACAATACGCCCAACCAGGAAGCCATGATGGCCGAGCACGAGGAGTATGATCATCGTCGTGACGCCCTGAACGGCGCCATGGGTGTGCTCAACCCTGTCTCTTATACACATCTAGATGTGTATAAGAGACAGGGGTGTGCTCAACGAGCGCGAGCGCCGCATCTTCGAGGCGCGCCGCCTGGCCGAGGACCCGATCACCCTGGAGGAACTCTCCGAGGAGTTCGGCGTCTCGCGCGAACGCGTCCGCCAGATCGAGGTCCGCGCCTTCGAGAAGGTGCAGTCCGCGGTCAAGGGCACGATCGCAAGGCAGGAACAAGCCGCGCTGGAAGCCGCGCACTAAGCGCAGGCTTCGGCGCCAGGATTTGGCGGATCGAGACAAGACGAAAAGCCGGCGGCAACGCCGGCTTTTTTGTTGTGTAAGCCGCAGTATGATTTGCGGCAGATGGCGGCCGTTCATCTTGAACGCCTGTGACCGGTCAACCGACCAAAGATGATCGAGCCATCAGAGAACGGACGCGCGCCGTGTCGATCATCCTGCAATCCACCGTCGGCGGCTTCTCGACCCAGTTCATGCGCAAGCTGCCGCTGGTCGAACAGGCCATGCGTGACCACGGCCTCGATCCCTCAGAGTTCGTGATCTCCAAGGACTATGCCTCGACCGCGACGATCCCGTTGATGCGCCCGTTCTTCTTCAACTACAGCGTCTATTTCGGCGAGGAGGAATTCACCGTCACCGAGCCGAACGATATGGTGTTCCTGGATTACTTCCTCAACCGCGTGCTGGCCGCCGGCGGGCCGCCAGAATTGCCGCAACGGCCAGGATTGATCCGGCGGCTGTTCGGCTGGATGGCGCAGCCGGTGTAGCGGTCATTTCCAGCGCGACGATCGCTCCAATCAATCACGCTTGTCGCAGGACATTTGCTGGTGTATGTGCTGCCGCCCCGGCGCGAGGTCGCGCCTTTCATTCAGCGCTTTTCGAGGGAGGCGACATGATTTTCAGATCGATACGTTATGACCGCCGCCCATCTCTGATCGGCCCCCGGTCATAGGCTGAACGCCGCGTCGCGGCGCTCCATTCATTCCATCTGGCTACGAGGGGCGTGACGCAACACGGCGTCGCGCCGTGTCGTCATGTATTTGCGGTTCGTTACACCGCTCATCCACCCGCACAGCCGCGTGGAGAGCGGCTTCTTTCGCGCGTCCTGGTACGTCCAGCGAAACGGCTGTCCGGATTGGATCCGGCACGAGCTCTCGGACCAGTTCAACTGGTTCGCGGAGCACTTGCCCCTGCCCGGTCGTATCGCGCGCCACTTCAAGCGGCGCGATTCGATCTGGGGCATTTGCTGGTTCGATCCGGGGGCAGGCGAGTGCATCAGTCGTGCACGCTACTGCGCCTGGCTGCTCGAAGAGGGTGGCTTGCCGGTACGCATGATCACGACCTCGCGCCAGCGCGAGGTGATCTGGCGCGATGCGCACCAGATCGTCACCAAGCCGTCCGCCGATCTTCCCAAGGCCTTTTCCTGAACAAGGCCTTTTGCGCGGCTACTCGCCCCAAATCCGCGCCAGCGTTGCGAGCCAGCAGCCTTCGCAATAGCGGGCGTCCTTGAAGTCGATCCAGTTGTGGGCATAGACGTGATCGAGCGGGATGCCGTAGCGCGCGCGCAGGACCTGGACCAGGATCTTCCAGGCCGCGACCTGCGCTTCGGTCGGACCGATCGTGACATCGGGATAGTTGCCGGCGAACTCGACGCCGATCGAATTGTCGCGCACGACCTGATGATAGGTCGTGCTGTTGTCGACGTATTTGTTGTCGTTGCGGTTGGCGCCATCGGTATGGGTCGGCACCAGATTGTCCGTGACCGACCAGTAGACCGTGCCGTCGGTCTCGACCCAGACCATCACGCCGCGGCGGGTGGGATTCTTCGATTGCTCCTGCGCCCCGCCGCGCGCCGAGCCCGTCGGCCCTTCGGTCTGGTGCACGACGATGTTGTGCCAGGCGTGGGCATCGGCGACGTCACCCCACGGCGCCAGCCAGACGATCTTCAGGCCTGGAATGTCCGGCGTGCCGGTGCTGCGCGCGAGCTTTGAGAGCTCGGCATCCATTGCGGCGGCGGGAGCGATCAGGAGTGCGGCGAGAACGGCCGCTACGAGGCGAGATATCATCACGGGGGTCCAGCAACGGACCCCTGCGTAGCATGATCTAGGCAAATTTGCGCGCGGCTTCGACCGGCTCCGGCGAGAGCGGCGGGGCCTGATCGTAGATCGCAAAATCGTTCTTGCCGTTCTTCTTGGCGGCATAGAGGGCATGGTCGGCGTGGGCGATCAGCCTGTCCGGGAATTGGCCAATGCCGCGGTCCCATTCGGCAACGCCGATCGAGATCGCGATCGGGATGTCGTTGCCGGAGCAGCCGGCGGCATCCTGCCGGCAGGCATCGAGAATGCGGCGGGCGATCAGCGCGCCCTCGCGCAACGTGGAGGACGGCAGCACGACGCAGAACTCGTCACCGCCGGTGCGGGCGAGCATGTCGCCCGGACGCAGGCGCGTTTGCGCCATGAGCGTGAAGTGCCGGAGGCAGGCGTCACCCGCCGCATGGCCATAGGTGTCGTTGACGATCTTGAAGCCGTCGAGATCGATCACCAGCAGCGAGAACGGCTCGCCGCTGCGCTCCGAACGGGCGCATTCCTCAGTCAACCGCTGCAACAAATGGCGACGGTTGGCGACGCCGGTGAGATCGTCGAGCAGCGCGAGGTCGGCGACCTCGTTGCGCAGGCGGTCCATCGCCATCAGCAGGAAGCCGAAATTGAGCGTCATGGAGAGGAAGAGCAGCCCCAGCACCATGACCCCATGGGCCTGCGTGCCGGCTATTGCCGAAAAGTCGCCGCCGAGCGAATTGCCGACCGCCCTCGCCACGAAGATCGCGATCATGAGGAGGATGACGACGCCGGACAGTCGCGCGCCGGGGGAGACACTGCCTTCCGGCGGCGACAGCAGAAGGCGTAGCGACAGCACCAGCGGCAGGCCCTGGCCGATGGTGTAGCTGAGCATACGCAGCTGCAGCTGGTCGAATCCGATCTTGAAGAGCACCACACCGGCGATACTCGCGACCCCCGTCCCTATCATGAGCCGCAGATCGATCGGACGGTCGTAGAAGCGCTGAATTCCCATCGCCGAGAGGCAGCTCGCCGCAATGATGCCAGCGCCCCCGAACAGAAGCGGAATTGGAGATGCGACAAACAGGTGGATCAGGGCCGTCACTGCGCCAACGGCACCGACGAAGGCCGATGCCATCCAATAGCGTGCGGCCTCGAATTTCGGATAGGAGCGGGTCACATAGGCCCAGACCAGACCGAGCGCCGAGAAGTTGACGACGAAGACCGTCCAGAGCGTCGGTAGGTTCAGCATGGCGCCCGCGATACGCGCAGCGTCCCGCCCCCTGTCTCCGGCAGAAGTTCGTCCATGACCCGTCCCCGTGTTCTTGTGGACGATCATGCGCGGGTTGCGCTTAACGGAACCTCACTGCGATCGTCGAAAGCGCGCCCTTGGTTTTGGATTCGTGAACACCACGCCGCGATTATCGGATTGTTAGGCACGTCGCCTCGTCGCCGCGCGGCGTCGCGGAGCGGATTCGCGAGCCAAAATCACCTGAAAATGCATCTGAGCTGTGGATAACGTAATGACACAGATGTGACAGCGCGGGGCATGGACGCGCGAATCTGCTGAGTTTGTCATCGAGGATGTTGCGAGGCTGGCCCTCCGCCGAGCGATCCTCGTGTCGCGTTTCACCATTAACCCTTAAGAGGATCCTATGGCTAAGAAAGCGAAGAAGGCGAAGAAGGCGACGAAGAAAAAGGCCAAGAAGGCCGCGAAGAAGAAGTAGCTCAGCAGTTTCTGTGCCCGGGTGGAGCACGCTCCGCCCGGGCTTCGGTAAGGCCAGGAGTACGTGAAGATGGCGGGGCGCGAGGCCCGCTTTTTTATTGCCTACCGCTCCGCGAACGCCAGCTTGGCTCCCAGCAGGGCGAAGCCCGTCGCAAAGGAGCGGCGCAGCCAGGCCATCACACCGGGGCGGGAGATGACGCGCTCGCGCACCGAGGCGGCGCAGAGGCCGTAGATGACGAACACCACAAAGGTCATCGCCATGAAGGCGCCGCTCAATTCCAGCATCCGCGCCAGCACATGGGCCTCGTCCACTGCGATGAACTGCGGCAGGAAGGCGAGGAAGAAGATCGAGAGTTTCGGGTTGAGGATGTTGATCAGAAAGCCTGTCACGATCACCCGGCCGCTCGAGCGCTCCTTGATCTCGCCGTCGACCGCGAGCGCCCCCGTCTCCCGCAGCGCCTGCCAGGACATGTAGAGCAGATAGGCGACGCCGCACCATTTCAGCGCGGCAAAGGCCAGCGCGCTGGTGTGCAGGACGGCGGCAAGGCCGAGCATCGCCGCGACCATGTGCGGGACGATCCCGAGCGTGCAGCCGAAGGCCGCCGCGACACTGGCGCGCGAGCCGCGCGTCAGTGCCGCGGCCAGGGTGTAGAGCACGCCGGTGCCGGGCGAGGCGACGACGATGAGCGAAGTCAGCAGGAAGGACCAGGACATGGTCAGTCCCTACCATCCCGGGCGCTTGCCGAGAAGTCACGACCCGGTCAGCCAAGCGCGGCGCCCAAGTGCTTGGCTTTGCCCAATGCTTGGCTTTGACCAAGTCACCCATGTTAAAACCGGAACCGGACCAGGGTGCGGTTTGTTTCGACGACTTGACGGGAGGCATGATGACGAGGATTCACGGCGCGGCCGCCATCACGGGCGCGGCGAGCGGCATCGGCCGCGCGCTCGCCATCGAGCTTGCGCAACGCGGCTGCGACCTTGCGCTGGCCGATCGCGACGAGGCCGGGCTGAAGAGCCTGGCGGCTGAGCTTGGCGCACAACGCAAGGTCAGCGTGCATCGCGTCGATGTCGGCGAACCCGACGACATCGCGCAATTCGCGCGCGAGGCGATCGCGGCGCATCCGGCGCTCAACATCGTCATCAACAATGCCGGCGTGGCGCTGATGGGGACGTTCGAGGAGATCGACCAGGCGCAGATGGACTGGCTGTTCGACATCAATTTCTGGGGCGTGGTGCACGGCACCCGCGCCTTCCTGCCGCATCTGAAGACGAGGCCGGAGGCGCACATCGTCAACGTCTCCTCGATCTTCGGCATCATCGCGCCGCCGGGACAATCGGCCTATGCGGCGGCCAAGTTCGCGGTGCGCGGCTTTTCCGAGAGCGTAAGGCACGAGCTTGCGGTCGCGGGCAACCCGGTCAAGCTGTCGGTGGTGCATCCCGGCGGCGTCGCGACCTCCATCGCGCGCTCGTCGCGCACCGGCGTCGGCGTCACCGACAATGCGCGGCGCGCGCAGATGATCGACCGGTTCGAGAGCGCAGCGCGGACGACGCCGAAGGACGCCGCGCTCCGCATCATCAGGGGCATCGAGAAGAACCAGCCGCGCATCCTGATCGGCAACGATGCGAGATTCATGGATATCCTGCAGCGCTTCCGCCCGGGGACGTACTGGGCGTCGTTGCAGCGGCGGCTGGAGAAGATGGGCAAGGGGAAGTGATAACTGCTCTTTCACCCTCCCCTGGAGGGGGAGGGTCGTTTCGCATGGAGCGAAGCGCAATGCGAAGCGAGGTGGGGTGAAGCCAGGACAGCGGTCTAACGTTGATCCGCCGCGCGCCACATTGACGTATTCGCCGCTGAGAGACCGTCACCCCACCCCGCTCGCGCTACGCGCGATCGACCCTCCCCCTTCAGGGGAGGGTGAAGTCACTGCCCCACCAGCCGGTCGGCAAAATAGCCGATCGTCTTGCGGTAGATCACCGCCCTGTTCCACTCGCGCATCGCGTCGAAATTGGCTGAGCCTTCGTCATAGGGCTGGCCCATCTTGAAGCCGTTCGAGTGCAGCAGGTTCGCGGTCGAGGCGAGCACGTCGGCGACGCTGTGGCGGAGGTCGACATGGCCGTCGCCGTCGAAATCGACGCCGTATTTGATGTAGGACGACGGCAGGAACTGGGTCTGGCCGATCTCGCCGGCATAGGCGCCGATCAGGTCGCGCAAGGGAAGATCGCCGCGCTGGACGATCTTGAGGGCTGCGAGCAGCTCGCCCTGGAACAGCTCGGTGCGGCGGCAATCATGCGCGAGCGTCGCAAGCGTGCGGATCACCGGCAGCTTGCCCATGTCGCCCTTGCCGAAATCGCTCTCCAGGCCCCAGATCGCGACCAGGATCTGCCTGGGCACGCCGAACTGCTGCTCGATGCGCGAGAGCAGCGCGGCATGGCGCTGCAGCAGCGCGCGGCCGCCATTGATGCGGCCGGGGCCGACGCGGGTCGAGACGTATTGCTCAAAGCTCTTGTTGAAGGTGTAGCGCTGGCGCCGGTCGAAGGCGAGCACCGCGCCGTCCTGGGTGACGCCGCTGAACGCCGCGCTGGTCACGGCCGCCGAGACCCCCGCTGCTTGCGCCTCCGCGCTCATGCTGGCGACGAAGCTGTTGAAGTCGCCGCCGCAACGCGCGGCCTCGGCCGGCCCGGCGGCCAGACAGGCGATGAAGGCGGTGGCGAGCAGCGGTCTCAACATACGAGAATTTCCTCATGCAATGGGCGGGCAACGCCGAGGGATCATGCCCGGGAACAGGATTCGGGTCAAAGCGGACACGGCACCGATCATCTCGGGTGGACGCAACCAAGAACGCCGAAACAAACACCGAAAAAACAACCCCATGCACAGTAGCTACACATCGATAATTGCTACGATTTTTCCGAATGCCCCTGACACTTTTCCGAATCGGCTTGATCCGTCGGGCAAAACAGGGGTATTGTATCAGCATTGCAGATTCCGGACGTTGGCGCCCGCCCGCGAAGCCCCCGTTGAAAGGGAACCGCGCCACAGCAGCAGGTTTGATCCGCATCAACGTGTCTCATGGCTTCGTTCATAGACTGGCGGCAAACAGCAGCGCCTCGCGCAGGAGACCAGCCCATGACCGGAATTACCCTGACTGCCGATCAGATCCGCAACGCACCCCTACCTGTGCGGCAATGGATCGAGCAGGAGGTGATCCATTCGCTCGGCCTTGAGCCTGGACTTGCGCCTGGCCTTGCGCCACGGACGCCCGTCGCCGCACCGGCTCAAACCGCCCATCTCGTTGCCTGCAGCGAGGACGATGTGGCCGGCGTGCTCGAGCACATCCGCGGCACGTTCCCGGCGGTCAACGTTCTGTTCGAATTCGGCCGGCCCGGTATCAACTACGGCCAGCCCGCGGTAATGACGTTCCGCCTGATGGATATCCTGCACCACACGCGGCTTCAGGAGATCGGACAGGTCATGACGTGCCTCGAGATGATCAACCAGGCGCTGACCGTGGTCAGGAAAGATCCATCCGCACGATTCTGCGGTTTCGACAATGAAGGCCACTGCCTGATCGCACCCCAGACACAGGCCAGCATCGCGGCGCTCTGGCAGGACATGATGGCGCGTCAGCAGATGCAGCAGACCAAGGCGGACGACCGGATCGCACCGGCCGCGTGAGCCGACGGCGCCGACCACAGCTACGCTCGCGGAGAACCATCGTGCCCGACTCCGGAAGACCAGAGAGGCTGTTCGACCTCCTGCGCGTCCCGCTGCTTCGCCTGCTGGCCATCAACCTCGCGATCGGCGCGTGCGCAGCCGTGCTCCTCGTCGGCGGATTGCTCTGGCTCGATCCCGGACATTTGCGCGAGCTGATCTTCGCCGATCGTGCGCCGGGCATCGGGCTCGCCTTGCTGCTCGCCGCGTTCGTCATCACCTTCGGCTCCGCCGCGATGGGCAGCGCGATCATGGCGCAGGGCCGCAAGAAGAAGGATGGCGACCGCAATGGCGGCCACACTGCGCGACTGGCCACGCAGAGAGTTCCCAGGCGCACGCCGCCAATGTGATGTGTGCAACGCACCGACAACAGTCTGCATGCGCGCGATGAGACCCGGTGCATGCAACGACAACAAAATGCCTGCTCAATCACCATCTCAGTGCATAGGCGCGCCCATTGCAGTGCGAGAACCGCGCAGGATGAACAAACTATTTCGACAATCCAAGCATCTGCTTTTCGAAACTGCGGGAAGCCGCGATGCCATCGCCTGCATATCTGATGCGCTTGCTGCGACATCGTCAGCACTACGATTTATCTTGCCAGCGCAGAGCGCAAGTTATAGAATTCTATCTCAGGTTGTCGCCCTGCCAGCCCCGGGCGACGCTGAAGGCCAACAATAGACGGCGGGCTATCGGCCCGCCGTTTATTGAGGTGACAGGCCGCTCGCAGGCACCGGCCGGCAACCGGCCGAAACAACCCCGATCCAACAGCTCCGCCGGTATTCCAATCGCGGTATTCCGATCGCGAAGGTGTCGACGACCGCGCGAAGTCATTTGACTGCGGCGCCCTGATCGACGACAAGCCGCCATGGCCAAAAAACCCGGAACCAACCCGAAGGGCGAATTCGCCTTTTTCAACGTCGTCTACGAAGACGGCTCCCAACGCTCCAACCGCCGCGTGCCCGCCGAGCTGCTCGGCGGCCTCGACGGCGACGAACCCGCGCGCAGCTTCATCAGGGAGCAGGACCGCGAGATCGCGGAAAAGAGCGGCAGGCCGCCGCTGGAGATCAAGGGGATCGAGCGGGTTGGGGCGAAGAAGAAGTAAGTAGACACGGCTCGACGAGATTGGGCTGAACTGGTGCGGCATCGGGAGTCACCTCTCCCTTGGGAGAGGTCGGATTGCTTTGGTGCGCAATTGCGCACCTGAGCAATCCGGGTGAGGGTTTACGGTCTCACGATGTGCTGCACCCCTCACCCGATTTGCACGCGACGATGCTTCGCATCGCGCGGTGCAAATCGACCTCTCCCCGCTGGGGAGAGGTGTCAGAGTCCGGGGCCGCGCTCACCAGCGCCCGCACCATTTATTCCAGGCAAACAGCAGATCGGCAAAACGGTCGTAGACAAACCGCGTGACCGGCAGCGCCACGCGATTGCCTGATAGCGCCGCAAGCCACCCCTCGCCCGGCGTCAGCCTCCACAGCGCAATCGCGACATCCGCACCGACGATGAGCCGGCCGGTCTCATCGGTCGCGTGCAGGCGCCGCCTGATGTCGTCGAGCGAAGCGCCGAAGTGCGCCAGCGCATCGGGCTGCTCGTTGATGTCCTTGAAATCGACAGCCCCGCTGCGCACCAGCGCCAGCAACTTGTTGCGCTGCCAGTCGATGCCGGCGTCGCAGACGGGGCAGCGGGTGTTGTAGTAGACGGTGAGGCTAGGACTCGACATGACCGGATGCGGCGAGAAAGAACTCTGGAATCTTGGACCGAGCAAACTCGCGTTGCGCGGAGGCTACGTTAACTCAAGGTAGTGCTGATTTTTGATACGTCTTTATAGGCTTGACTATGTTCTCTTTTTGTTCTAGGATGAGATATGGCTGCCTCGACCCAAATTGAGTGGACTGACGCCACGTGGAATCCGGTCACCGGATGCACAAAGATTACACGTGGTTGCGACCTCTGCTACGCGGAGCGCTTTTCGGAGCGGTTTAGAGGCGTGCCTGATCATCCATTCGAATCCGGCTTTGATCTCAAGCTGCGTCCAGAACGGCTAGAACAACCGCTCACTTGGCGCCAGCCGCGACGCATCTTCGTCAACTCCATGAGCGACCTCTTTCACAAAGAGATACCGAAGTCATTCATCGACTCCATCTTCAAGACGATGGAGACCGCCAATTGGCATACGTTTCAGGTACTGACGAAACGCAGTTCGCTCATGACACGATATCTCCAGAGTCGATATCGCGCGGAAAAGGCTCCTCCTCACATTTGGTTGGGCGTATCTATCGAGGACGCCCAGAACGCTGTTCGACTAAAGCATCTCCACGCCGCGAGGGCGTCGACCAAGTTCGTTTCGTTCGAGCCCCTGCTTGGTCCTGTCGGCAAGCTTGACCTCGAAGGGATCGATTGGGCGATTGTGGGTGGTGAAAGCGGCCCACGCGCACGGCCAATGGCGGAAGAGTGGGCAATCGAAATTCGCGATCAATGTCGAGCCGCGAAGGTTGCTTTCTTTTTCAAGCAATGGGGCGGCGCCCGACCGAAGTCTGGCGGGCGGCTCCTGCAGGGCCGTGAATGGAATCAATACCCTCGAATTGCTCGAACCAGACTATTAGAGGCAGCCGAATAGAGAGGTTAGTTGTGACCGATCCTTACTTCGGTCGCGAGCAGACCAAGGCCAAGCATTTCATCTTGAAGAGCTACCTTCAGGCGCTCGCGTTTAAGGTGCTAAATTTTTCTGATCTGACGTATGTCGACGGCTTTTCAGGCCCCTGGAAATCCCAGACCGAAGACTTTAGCGATTCGTCATTCATGATTGCGATCCACGTTTTGAAGGACGCTCAAAGCCAAGTGTTGGCGCGAACCGGAAAAAGACGGCGGATCAGATGCTTCTTTTCCGAGAAGGATGCAAAGGCGTATTCTCTACTGGAGAGCGCAGTTGTCGAATTTCATAAACCTGAGGACGGATTCGAAATTAAGACCCACGAAGGAAAGTTCGAGGATGCGGTTGACATTATTCGATCTTTCGTCGGCGCATCCTTCCCTCTGATTTTCATCGACCCCACCGGATGGAAAGGATATCCATTCGACAAAATCAGACCTTTGTTTGCGAGAGCCAAGTGCGAGGTGCTGATCAACTTCATGTACGACTTTATCAATCGATTTGCATATAGTCCGGACCCTGAAACCATTGAATCATTGGCTCCTATTCTGGGCGGACCTGATTGGCCCAATCGTCTCGATCGAAATATTCCCCGCGGCCTCGCTGTTGAAAAACTGTTCCGCGACACGCTTCAGAAAGCCGGAGATTTCGAATTTGTCGTTTCCACGAAAATCGATAAGGCGACAGCTGAGCGCCCTCATTTCTTCATCGCATACGGAACCAAGAGCGCTGAAGGACTGAAGACGTTTCGTGAAACTGAATACGACGCACTGCGAAGACACGCCAAAGATCGGGCACATGCAATAGAAGCGAGAAGAGAAGAGCGACTAAACGTTGCCGATATGTTTGCTGGTCATCGCGCCGAAATGAGTGAAGCGACAGTTGAGGAGATCGTCGCCGAACAAAAGCGATTGGCCGCCGACCGCATATTGGAACTGCTTGCCCAGCAAGGGCCGCTCAAATTTTCGCAAGTCGTCCCCGCTCTTCTACAACCTTTCATGTTGCGCAAGACAAACGTGAAGGACATTTGTGTCGATCTTGCCAAGGCCGGCAGGATCGAAAATGTATGGGGTAACGGCAATCGAAAGCCGCGCGAAGAAGACGTTATCCGGCTACGCCCGCAGCGATGATCCAAACAAGAAACGGCGGGCTCACGCCCGCCGTTCTGGATGCCGATAATGGCCTTCCTATCAATTATCCAAGAAGCTCCGCAGCTTCCTCGACCTTGACGGATGCTTCAGCTTCCGCAGTGCCTTCGCCTCGATCTGGCGGATACGCTCTCTCGTCACCGAGAACTGCTGCCCCACTTCTTCCAGCGTATGATCCGTGTTCATGCCGATGCCGAAGCGCATGCGGAGCACGCGTTCTTCGCGCGGGGTGAGCGAGGCGAGCACGCGCGTGGTGGTCTCGCGCAGGTTCGACTGGATCGCGGCGTCGATGGGGAGGATCGCGTTCTTGTCCTCGATGAAATCGCCGAGGTGCGAATCCTCCTCGTCACCGACGGGGGTTTCGAGCGACAAGGGCTCCTTGGCGATCTTGAGGACCTTGCGGACCTTCTCCAGGGGCATGCCGAGCTTCTCGGCGAGCTCTTCCGGGGTCGGCTCGCGGCCGATCTCGTTGAGCATCTGCCTGGAGGTGCGCACGATCTTGTTGATCGTCTCGATCATGTGCACGGGGATGCGGATGGTGCGGGCTTGGTCGGCGATCGAACGGGTGATCGCCTGGCGGATCCACCATGTGGCGTAGGTCGAGAACTTGTAGCCGCGGCGGTATTCGAACTTATCGACCGCCTTCATCAGGCCGATATTGCCTTCCTGGATCAGGTCGAGGAATTGCAGGCCGCGGTTGGTGTATTTCTTGGCGATCGAGATCACGAGACGGAGGTTGGCTTCCACCATCTCCTTCTTGGCCTGGCGGGCTTCGCGCTCGCCCTTCTGCACGGAGTGCACGATCTTGCGGAACTCGACGATCTCGAGGCCGGTCAGCGCCGCGAGCTGATGCACCTCGTGACGGAGGTCCTTGATCCGGTCCTTCTCGTGATGGACGAAGTTCTTCCAGCCCTTGGCCGAGAGCTTCGAGACACGGTTGAGCCAGCGCGGATCGAGCTCCGAGCCCTGATAGTTGCGCAGGAAATCCTCGCGCGCGACGCCGTGGCTGTCGGCGAGACGCATCAGGCGGCCCTCATGCGAGACGAGGCGCTTGTTGATGTCGTAGAGCTGCTCGACCAGTGAATCGATACGCGCCTGGTTGAGGCGCAGCGACTTCACCTCGACGATGATCTCGTCCTTGAGCTTGCGATACTTGCGCTCCTGGTGCGGCGACAGCGAGGGACCGTGCGAGGTGCTCTCGAGCTGGTTCTGGATGTCCTGCTCCTGAAGCTTGCGCAGCTTCTTGTAGCTCTCGGCGATCTTGTCGAAGATCTCGACGACCTTCGGCTTGAGCTCGGCCTCAATGGCCGCGAGCGACATCTGGTTCTCGAACTCGTCGTCCTCGTCCATGTCGGCTTCGGCGGCGGTCTCGCCCGGATCCTTTTCCTCGCCACCCGGGGCACCGCCGGGGGCGGGCTGCGCGGCACGGAACGGGGTCGGCGACGGCGGAGCTGCCGGCGGGGCGACATGCGCGGGCGCAGCGGCAGCGGCCTGGCCGCCTTCAGCGGGCGCTTCGCCGTTCTCGCCGGTGGGACCCGCGATCATCGCATTGTTCATGCCGGCCTTGGCGTCGGGACCGGCATAGGTCGCTTCGAGATCGATGATGTCGCGAAGGAAGATCTTTCCTTCGTTCAATTCGTCGCGCCAGATGATGATGGCCTGGAAGGTGAGGGGGCTTTCGCAGAGGCCCGCGATCATCGCCTCGCGGCCAGCCTCGATGCGCTTGGCGATCGCGATTTCGCCTTCGCGGGAGAGCAGCTCGACCGTGCCCATCTCGCGCAGATACATGCGGACGGGATCGTCGGTGCGTTCGCCCGGCTCGCTCTTCTTGACCTCGGTGACGGCCTTCTGGGTGACCTCGACGAGTTCGTTGTCGGTCTCGTCCTCGCCGCCCTCGTCCTTGTCCTCCTCGCCTTCAGAGTCGTCGGCTTCGGTGACGTTGATGCCCATGTCCGAGAGCATCGACATGATGTCCTCGATCTGCTCCGGGGAGGTCTGGTCGGACGGCAAGACTTCATTGAGCTGATCGAAGGTCACGAAGCCGCGCTTCTTGGCCTGCTTGATCATCTTCTTCACTGCCGCATCGGACAGATCGAGCAACGGCGACGGCGCGTCCTGGGAATCTTTCTCGGGAGCGTCCGCTGCCTTGTCGTCCTTTTCCTTGTCCTTCGCCTGCAGCGTCTTTGCCTTGGTGGCCATCCATTGCTCCTAAACGCGTTTCATGCGGGACGTTGCGCGCGCCCGCGTGAAATCACTTGAACCTGTTGCTCGACGCTCTCGCTTCGCCAGATCTCGACACGGAAAGGGCGGCGCGCACACATCTCGCCACCCCGACCTTTCTCTCGCCGGATTTGCCTAACGCTTCGTGAGCCTCTTTGTCGCGGCGGATGCAGGTGAAGTGCCAACAGTGATTGCGCGGATTCATTCCTGACGCGTCTGTTCTGCCTGCGGCCGCGGGGCCAAAGTGCTACAAGACCGTTAAGCCTCGATTAACCCTGTTTTTGCCGCCAAATCATGGATTTGGCGAGTCTTTTAGCGGTACCTGGCCCGGCCGTCCGCATGATTCTTTCATCACACGCTCTTCTGGAACCGGCCCGACAGCTCGCCAAAACCCTCGATCAGGGCCTCGGTACCGTCGACCTCCGCCAGCCGGGCCTTGACGTCACGCAGCCACGCCAAATTGGCCTCGCTGGGGTCCTCCCCCAAGGCCAGCTCGGCGTCCTTCAGCTCTCTAAGTAGTGAATGGTATTGCCGATGCAAGGCAACGAGCTGGTGCCAGGTGGCAAGAACGTCGTCCCGCGCCGCGCCCTCGCGGGCGCCCCACACCGCCGCGGTGGTGATGCCGCCCTCAACCCTTTGAAGAACTTGTAAAAATCCGCCCTTCTCGATGTCGGCGCGCATCTTCTCGGCCTGCTCCTCGGGATCGGGGGAATGGTGATGGTCGTTGGCAAAAGCGGCGATGATGGCGGCCCGGAGCTTGTGGACCTCGGGATGGGCCAGCTCCAGGGCGGCCACCTCCTCGAGGTGGTCATGGAGCAGCCAGGGGTGGTTGATCAGGCATTGCAGGATCAGGGCCTCCCGGCGGGAGATGGCGCTCCGCTGTCCGCGCATGATCGGGCTCGCCGCGAGCTGAGGGCTCGCCGCCTGGTAGGGGCCGGAGGGAATAAGGCTCGGGCCGGGCGGGCCGCCGCGGCGGCCTCCCCCAAAGCCTTGTCCACCGAATCGATTCGCCTGCCCGCCGCGGGGCTGAAACTGGCTGAAACCACCGCCTCCGCCGCCCCCTTGGCGGAAATTGCCCCTGCCGGCAAAGCCGCCGCGACCGCCCTCCGGCGCGAAGGTGCGCCGAAGCCGCTCGACGAATTCGTCGCGGTAGTAGCGCCTGACAACCTCGTCACGGATGCCGTTGGAGAGCTCCTTGATGCGCGCTTCCAGCGCCGCGCGGCGCTCGGGCGTGGCAAAATTGCCGCCTTCGAGCTCGCGCGACCAGAGCATGTCGGCGAGCGGACGCGCCGCCGCGATCACCTCCTCGATCGCAGCCCGGCCGCCGGAGCGTGCGAGATCGTCGGGGTCCTGCCCCTCGGGGAGCAGCGCGAAACGCAGGCTCTTGCCTGGCGCGAGAAACGGCAAGGCAAGGTCCGCAGCACGATAAGCCGCCTTCTGTCCGGCGCGGTCGCCGTCGAAGCAGAGGATCGGCTCGTCCGCCATCTTCCAGAGCAGCGCGAGCTGGTTTTCGGTCAACGCCGTTCCGAGCGGCGCGACGGCCCCGGGAAAGCCTGATGTGACCATGGCGATGACATCGACATAGCCCTCCACCACGATCAGCGCGCTGCCATCATGGGTGGCTTTCCGCGCCGTCGGATGATTGTAGAGATTGTCGCCCTTGTGAAAGAGCGGCGTCTCCGGCGAGTTCAGATATTTGGCCGGAACGTCCTTCTCCAGCGCGCGGCCGCCGAAGGCGATGACGCGGCCCCTGATATCCGTGATCGGAAACATCACGCGATCGCGGAAGCGATCATAGGGGACGGGAATGTCGTTGCCGGCCACCAGCAGCCCGGTCTCGATCATGTCCTCGACGGACACGCCGAGCTTGCCGAGATGCTCCTTTAGCGCAAAGCGATCGGGCGGCGGCGGCGCGTAGCCGAGCCGGAACTGCACTTGCGTCGCCGGCGAGATCGCGCGGTCGGCGAGATAGCCGCGCGCTTTCGCACCGACGCGCGAGGCGAGCGTCTCGGAGAAAAACTTGGCCGCGAGCTCCATGACATCATGCAAGGTGCGGCGGCGCTGCTCCTGCCGTGCCGCATCCGGCGTCACCGCCGGCAGCGGCAGGCCCGCCATGCTGGCGAGCCGCTCGACGGCCTCAGAGAACGGCAGGCCGTCGGTCTCCATCACGAAGCTGATGATGTCGCCGTGCTTGCCGGAAGAGAAGTCGTGGTAAAAACCCTTCTGGTCGTTGACGTAGAAGGACGGCGTCTTTTCCTGTTGAAACGGCGACAGGCCCTTCCACTCCCGCCCCGCCTTCTTCAGCTTGACGCGCTTGCCCACGACTTCGGAGACCGAAAGCCGGGCCCGAAGCTCGTCGAGGAATTGGGGCGTGAAGCGCATGGCCATGATGTAGCGCGAAACCGGGTGAGTCGGGCGAAGGGATCAGGGATATAGGTGCGGGGCGGCCAGAAGTCAGGTTTGGGCGGGTTATCCTGACTATTCGACCTATGCACAGGCTGTCATTCCGGGGCGCCCCAAAGGGGCGAGCTAAGGTGCGCAATTGCGCACCGGAGAATCCATCGAGCCGCCGGAATGCAGGGAGAAATGGATTCCGGGTTCGCGCCAAGTGGCGCGCCCCGGAATGACGGGGGGGGGCCTTGAACCCCACCCGGTTCCACGCTTCGATAGGCCATGTTCAGGACCTTTCGAGGTGGCCAGAGCGGGGGCTGGCGCGTGACCTCGGTATCGCCTGTGACGGGCGAACCCCTGCCCTTCATGCCGGCGCTGTCGGTGATCGACGGCGACGCCGTCGCGCTGCCGCTGGTGCCCTCGCGCCATGCATGGCGCCTGGTCGGCGTGCCCAGCCATTTGCGCTACACCGAGCGCGCCGAAAGGCAGCAGCTCGTGAGCGTGCAGGCCGGTCTCGGCCGGCTGGAGGCGACCTGCGCGGCGCTGATCCCGATCCGCAAATCGCAGGCCTGGTGGGATCTCACGCAGGAGGAGCGGCGCAAGATCTTCGAAGACAAGTCGCACCACATCGCCAGCAGCATGCGCTTCCTGCCTTCAGTTGCGCGCCAGCTCTATCACTGCCGCGACCTCGGCGAGCCCTTCGATTTCCTGACCTGGTTCGAATACGCACCGGCGCACGTCTCGCTGTTCGAGGAGCTGGTCGGGATGCTCAGGCGCACCGAGGAGTGGACCTATGTCGAGCGCGAGGTCGATGTGCGCGTGGTGAAGGAAGTGCTATCGGCCTAAAGCGCGACGAGATCGCGCTTTAGGTTATTGTTTGAGCATGATCTTTTCGGAAAACCGCTACACACTTTTCCGGATCATGCTCTAATGGTCGAGAAAGCGGCCGGACGCGATGTGCGGCAGATCGGTGACGGGCCAGTTGTAGACGTAGGTCCAGGCCGGCGCGGTCAAACCATCCGCCCCCGTCACGTCGACCAGCTGGCGCAGATATTCGGTCGGCTCCGGAAAGCCCTCGCCGCAGGCCTCGTACATGTCGAGCTCGCGCAGGAGTTCGTCGCCGGCGCGCAAGCGGAAGAGCTCGCCGTGCACCACATCCGATGACGCGTCGGACAGCAGCAAGCCCGGATAGTGCTTCACCAGCACGAGCCGGCCGCGGCAGCGCGCCTCACCCAGAAAATCCGCATGCTGCGCCAACAGCCGCGCCATCGGATGGTCGAAGCCGCGCATCAGCGTGCCGTAGACGAAGAGACGATCGGAGGTCATGTTGTTCGAACGTTGCGGCGTCGGTGTAATGGGGTTACTCCGTTTCAACAGATTATCGTTTGATAGGCAATCAGGATGGACCTGCACACAGCCGAGGCGACGGATCAACTGCTTGGCGATGCCGATATTCCGCCAGTGCATGAGGTGAATGCAGAGGGCACATCGCCCTTCCTGCTCACAGCGGACCATTACGGCCGCATCCTGCCGCGCTCGCTCGGCGATCTCGGCGTTTCCGAGAGCGAGCTGGTCAGGCACATCGCCTGGGACATCGGCATCGCCGGCGTGGCCGAGCGGATGGCGGAGATGCTTGACGCGCATCTGATCGCGCAGCGCTATTCGCGGCTGGTGATCGACTGCAACCGTCCTCCTGGTGTGGCGAGCTCGATCCCCGTCATATCCGAAGCGACGAGAGTTCCGCGCAACGAGGGCCTCTCGGATGGCGAGCGTGCGGCGCGGCGCCGCGAGATCTTCGAGCCCTACCATCATCGCATCAATGCTGCGATCGACCGCCGCATCCACGCGAAACGGCCGACCATATTGTTGTCGCTGCACAGCTTCACGCCCGTCTATGCCGGCGTCGCGCGACCCTGGCACATCGGCGCGCTCTACCATCGCGACAAGGTGCTGCCGCAGCTGCTGCTGAAGCATCTGCGCAGCGAAGGCGATCTCGTCGTCGGCGACAACGAGCCCTATGCCGCGAGCGACCTCACCGACTACACCATTCCCGTTCATGGCGAGGCGCGCGGCCTCGTCAACACCGGCATCGAGATCCGCCAGGATCTGATCGCGGATCAATCCGGCCAGCAGCAATGGGCCGAGCGGCTGGCAAGGATTTTTGCGGAGATCGAGGTGGAGCTGAAGCCGGCGTTGCTCGTCGGCTAGCCGCCCCGCGTCGCGACGAACAGCGCGAGCGCGGCGAAGATCGCGGCGATGCCCCACAGCACATAGGCGATCCGGCCGTCGCTGCGGGCATCGAGCGTGGCCTCGGCGGGATTATCGGGATTGACGTGGACGTCGACGGCCGCGCCGTCCTGATAGCGCGACATCAGCTTCTCCAGCATCTTGCTCGAGGCCTGCGGCGTTTCGGCCGCAACCCGCGCGCATTCATTGGTGTAGCGGACGTTCTGGTAGCTGTAGGTATAGGTCACGCGCTTGCCGAACATCTCGGCGCCGCGCGCCTCGCCCGGCTCGCTCGCCTGGTGATATTCCTCTACCCCCGACAGCTTGATGGTGCCCGGCACGACCGGCCAGCGCCGCGCCATCGAGGCCTGACGTTGCGCCGCCCACGCCATCAGCGCGATGACGAGGCCGAACGCGGCGAAGCCGACGACGAGGCCCGCAAGATCGGGCCGGCCGACATGATGGGCGAGGTACAAATAGCTCTGGTTGAGGCCAAACGCCGAGCCCAAGATGATGGCGACCACGATGGCCGAGCCGATGCCGAGGCAGCCCCACAGGCCCTTCGGCAGGTCGCGCTCCAGCACCGCTTTCTCAGGGTGCTTCGGATTGTAATAGACGGTGACGATGCTGCCGGCGGGATATTTCGCCAGCTTCTCGGCGACCTGGAAGTTGCCGAGGTCCTCGCCGATCGAGATGCGGTTGCAGCTCAGTTTCCGTCCGCCGACGGAATATTCGTAGGTGACGTTGGCGAAGTTGCGGCTCTCCATGCGGTAGCCGTCCTCGCGCTCGTCGTCGGACACCCTGACTTCGCGCAGCTCGGCAATCGACGTGACGACCTTGCCCGATACAAGCGGCCAGCTCCGCGCCTCGCGCGCCTGCCAGGTCTTCACGATGGCGGCAACCAGGATCAGCGCGAGCGGCGCAAGCAGCATCACGTAAACGAGCGGAGGCATATTCGGCACGGCAATATCCTTCGTCAGCGGCAATGCTTCCTTGGACGCACCGCCGCGGACGAAGGTTCAACGGGCAGGCCCGCTTAAATGATCCGGCTCATTTGGCCCGGATCAGCGCCAGCCAGATGCCGCCGCCGATCATGAAGCCGCCGGAGACGCGCGACACCAGGCGGGTGCGGCGTGCCGAGAAAAAGCCGCGGACCTGACCGGCAAGCAGCGCGTAGATTCCATCCGTCAGGCCGGCGAGCACCATGAAGGTGATCCCGAGCACCAGGACCTGCGACAAATGATCCTTGCTCATGTCCATGAATTGCGGAATGAACGCGCCGAAGAATACCAGCAGCTTCGGGTTCGACAACGCCACGACGAAGCCTTGCAGAAGAAAGCCTCCGCGCGGCGGCGGCGGCGGCGCGTCGGCGGAGACGCCTTGAGCCGGAGAGCGGATCAGCTTGATGCCGAGCCAGACCAGATAGGCTGCACCCGCAAAGCGCACCCAGTTGAACCAATAGCCCATCGTCGCCATCAGCGTGGTGAGGCCGACCGCGAGGATGCCGATCACGATCAGCAGCCCGATCTGCACGCCGAGAATGTTGGTCAGGGCCGCGCGCGTGCCGTGGCGCAGGCCGTTGGCGATGACGAGGGTGACGATCGGCCCCGGCAACAGCGCCAGCGCAATGCAGGCGGCAACGAAGGCGAAATAGGCTTGCATGGACATCATGGGAGGAACTCGGGCTGTGGGGGCTTGGTGGCATTAATGCATGGCACTCAGTATCCGTCCAGCGCCGCCGTCACCCACGTTTTCATCTCGCGCGTTTCGAGGAACGCGAGCGCCGCATGCTGCATCGCGTTGGCGTCGCCCTTCCCTTGCGCCGCCGCGACGAAGAGATCGCAACGCCGCGAGACGGCGACGCCGACTGCGGCATGGCCCGCATTGTCCGATCCCCCGAGATCATAGCGTCGGGTACGACCATGCATCTCGCCAACACGCACCGCGTCACCAGGTGCGCTCGCTGCAAAGCTCGGCGTGATCAGATCGATGTCGGCGACGCGATCGACCTCGTCGTCATCGGCGACGCCGCTGTCGCAATTGCAGAAGCCGCGCTTGGCGCGGACGTAGAGCTCGGCGCCGTCGCAGGCGCCGCCCTCGCAGCGAAACGCACGGCCCGCAGGCCAGCCGTCGCGCGGAAACGGCCAGGCGATCTCGCGCCAGTGCGCCGATGCCTGCGCAGGCGGCGCGAGCTGATACGCGGCGACGCCGGATGCGCCGAGCGCGGCAAGAGCGAGCGCGATCGTCACAGCGCGCCGCATCGTCAGTTCTTCGGCAGGCCGGCAGCGGCGCGCGCCGCGCCGGTCAGCTCGAGAATGTGCAGACCGGTGTTGGCGCGATCGACGATGTAGATGTAGCCGCGGTCATCGGTCTCGACATTGTTGGTCTGGATCGCGACCTTGCAGCGCTCGCCGCCTTCGATCGGAATGCAGCGCTTGTCCGTCGCGCTCGTGATCGACGGAATGAAATAGCCGACCTCCTTGGGATGATAGGGATCGCGGATGTCGAGCGCGCGAACGCCGGCGTTGAAGAAGGCGATGAAGGCCATCTTCTTGTAATAGACCGGCGCCATGCTCTCATTCGAGGAGTGCGAGCCGAACCGGCCGCCGCGCTGGCAGAACTGCCCGCTGGCCTCGGGTACCGTGTAGCCCGAGATCACCATCGGCCGCGTCTCGGTGGTGACGTCGGCGAACCACACCATCTGCCGCGCCTCGCCGCATTCGTTGAGGATCGCTTCATCCACGATCATGACGATGTCACGGGTCTTGCCATCCTTGTCCTCGGCGAATTCGGCGACGGGCATGTCGAGCATCGGAAACGTCGTGTGCGCGCCGTTGAATGCGGACATCGGCATCCGCGAAATCTCCGGAAAGCGCAGATTGTCGGGCGTCGGCTCCTTGGGCCCGTTCAGGAGCTTCTCACGATCGACGATCTGCAGGATGCCGCCCTTGTTGGTGCCATAGCCGAAATAGACGCGATTGCCCGAGGGCCCGGTCGAGATCGGGCCGTGCAGCTCGGTCGGCACCGCGCCGGTCGACCCGGGCTCCTGGCCGGGCAGACCGAAGTCGCGGATCTTCTGCGGGTGCGCGGGATCAGAGAGATCATAGATCTGCGTCATCCGCCGCGTGCGCCAGTCCGGCGCGCCCGAGACGAGATAGGCGATGCCGGTGTCGCATTCCCACCAGCTCTTGTGCGTGTCCTTCAAGCCACCGATGCGGGTGATCAGCGCCGGGTTGGCGGGGTCAGTGACGTTCCAGATTTCATGCGCCTCGCTGCCGAAGGTGCGCAGCATGTAGACCGCATTAGGGTCTCCCTTCGGCAAGGTCTTGCCGTCACACACGCGCACCATCTGCGCGCCGCCGGATTCATATTTCCCCTCCTGCCCCGGCAGGTGCCTCAGATATTTGGGATGCGCGGGATCGGTGACATCGACGATTGAAGTCCCGTTCGGCTCCGCCTTGCCCGTCAGCGGGTTGACGGGATTGAGGACATCGTCGGTGCCACCGTGATGGCCGATATAGGCGATCCAGCGGTCGCCCTGGTGATGGATGGTCGGCTGATAGGCGCTGCGGGCCTGGAGATCGTTGCTGCCGACCAGCTTCATGTTGGACGCCTCGGGCGGCGCACCGATGGTCTGCTTCTGGGCGTGAACAACAGTGCTGCCGACGAAAAGGACGAGGGCGGCAGCAGTCAGGACGCAACGGAACATCAAAGTCCTCCCGGAACCAATCTGCGTTGGCTGAGCTTCAAGGCTAGCACAGCCATTTGCAGGCGCCAAAGACACCATCTTGACATGCAACCATTTGGTTGCCTATTATCGCCGCCATGGATGAGGTGTTCAAAGCGCTCGCCGATGCGTCGCGACGGTCGCTGCTGGACCGGCTTCACGCCAGCAACGGCCAGACGCTGAACGAGCTTTGCGAGGGCCTCGCGATGACGCGCCAGGCGGTGACGAAGCACCTGGTCATCCTGGAAGAGGCCAACCTGGTCACGACCATCAGGCATGGCCGCGAGAAGCTGCACTATCTCAACCCGGTGCCGATCCATCAGATCGGCGAGCGCTGGATCAGGAAGTTCGAGCGCGACAAGCTCGTCGCGCTCAGCGAGTTGAAACGCCAGTTGGAGAAACGTGATGAGTAAGCCGCAATTCGTCTATGTCACCTACATCGAGACCACGCCGGACAAGCTGTGGAACGCGCTGACGTCGAGTGAATTCACCAGGCAATACTGGTTCGGCGCCGAAGTCCGTTCCGACTGGAAGGTGGGCTCGCCCTTCGCGCTGACGCTCGACGGCGAGGTGACTGATTCCGGCGAAATCCTCGAGGCTGACCCGCCGCGGCGCCTGTCCTACAGCTTCAAGCATCACAAATACGAGGAGCTGCGCGGCGAGCCGATCTCGCGCGTCGTCTTCACACTCGAACCATTCGGCTCGGTCGTGCGTTTGACCGTGCTGCATGATGGCTTCATCGAGGGTGGCAAATATCTTGGTGCCGTCTCCAACGGTTGGCCGGCGATCCTGTCGCAGCTCAAGAGCCTGCTCGAGACCGGCAAGCTGCTCGGCATCCCGCGCGCGGCGCTCAACAAGGGATTCGACGCGAAATGAATCTCGACCAGTTCAAGCCGCTGACGGTCTACAGCATCTACATCGCCTCGACGCCGGAGAAGGTGTGGGAGGCGCTGACCTCGGCCGAGTTCAGCAGGCAATATTTCTTCGGCAACGCCGTGGAGGTCGAGCCCCGGCTCGGCGGCGCTTTCGTCGTGCGCACACCCGACGGCGCGCTGCATATCAGCGGCGAGGTCCTCGCCTACGATCCGCCGCACAAGCTTGCGGTGACGTTCAACGTCAACTGGCCGGAGTTGATCGAAAAGCTGGGGCCTGTCTCTTATACACATCTAGATGTGTATAAGAGACAGCTGCATATCAGCGGCGAGGTCCTCGCCTACGATCCGCCGCACAAGCTTGCGGTGACGTTCAACGTCAACTGGCCGGAGTTGATCGAAAAGCTGGGGCCGACCCTCGTCACCTACGACATCGAGCAGATGGGCGATGCTGTCCGGCTCACCATGAGCGAAGGCCACGACCGTCCGCTGAGCGATGACATTCTGTCCGGCGGGCGCTCTGGCTGGCCCGCGATCCTCTCTAGCCTCAAGAGCTTGCTCGAGACCGGCAAGCCACTGGTGGTGAAGATGGGCCCGCCGCAGCGGATGCTGGATGCACTGAGGGCGATGGGGATCAAGACACCGTAGCCCCGCTGCCGTCGTCCTGGACACGCGCAGCCTTGGCAACGCGTAGCGTTGTCCAAGGCGAAGCGCTGATCCAGGACCCATTACCACCGAACGTAATTTGGCGAAGGCTGGTCATGGCCAGCCTGCCCAAAACCCCTCCCTGGGGTAATGGGTCCTGGCTTTCGCCAGGACGACTACGGAAGGGGCGCCACCAGCCGCCGATAAAGATGCCATGTCGCGTGGCCCAGCACCGGCAGCGTTACCACCAGGCCGAGGAAATACGGCAGCGCCGACACGATCAGCAGCATCACGATGACAGCCGCCCAGCCGATCATCGGCAGCGGGCTCGTCACCACCGCGCGTACGCTCGTCACCATGGCGGTGACAAAATCGACCTCGCGATCGAGCAGCAGCGGGAACGACACCACCGTCAGCGAGAACAGGATCAGCGACAGCGCAGCGCCGACCGCATTGCCGATTGCAAGGAACAGCAGCCCCTCATTCGTCGTCAGCACCACCGTCATGAATTCCTGCAGGCTCGAGAATGAGGCGTGCAGTCCGAGCAGAAGCGCGATCAAGAGCCGCACCTGGTACATCCAGATCACGAACACGAACAGCGTGACGAACGCCATCCAGCCGATCTCGCTGCGCGAGCGGATCGCCGACCAGATCGCGCCGAAGGAGACCGGTTCGCCGCGCTCACGGCGGCGGCTGACCTCGTAAAGCCCGATCGCGACGAACGGTCCGATCAGCGCAAAGCCTGCAGCGAGCGGATAGACGAGGTAGATCACGCCAAAGGCGGTGAGACAAAGCATGATGGTAATGCCGCCAGCCGCATACAGCGCGCCGAAGGCGAGGCCATAAAGCGGGAGCGCCTGGAAATCGCGCAGGCCCTCCACCAGCGCCTCGGCAATATCGGTCGCCGCAACGGGACGCACCACCGGATCGACGTTGCCCGAGATCGACATCAGCTTCCTCCGTGCACCAGCGCGATCTTTTGTCGCTCAGGTTGGGATATTAGCCCCGCTGCGCACACGTGCAACTTGATCCCGGTCAAAAGCAATGATTGTGGCGACGCCGCAATGCACGCGTCTGAATTCTTGGCCATTGGTGCGTTTTTCGCGCCGACACCTATGGACTGGGCAGACGATCGTGCCGCAAATTGAAGCGCCGAATACACGCGCGAAGAGCGGACTTGCCGATCGATGAGCCTGCGTACCCGGTTACTGATCCTCGTCATCGCGGCCATGCTGGTGCCGGCGAGCCTCGTCGGCTTGCGGTTCGTGCAAAACCGCGCCAGCGAGATCAACGCGGCGCTCGCCAATCTCGCCGCATCGGCCGAAGACATCGCAGGCGATCTCGATGAGAAAATTCAGGGCACCGCGCAGCTTCACTATGGCCTCGCACGTGCCCGCGACGTCGACACGCGCGACAAGGCGGCGTGCTCGGCGTTTCTGTCCGATGTGCGCGAGGAATATCCGCAGTTCACGGGCATCCTGACCATCGATCCCGATGGCAGCCTGTTCTGCGACTCGCTCCGGACCAACCGCACGCTCGATCTGAATGATCGCGCCTATTTCAAGCAGGCGAAGGTCTCGCAGGGCACCGTCGCCGTGGAACCGGTGTTCGGCCGCCTGACCGGACTATCGGTGCTTCAGATCGCCTATCCCGTGCGCTCCGACGCGGGCGCGCTGAAATTCGTCCTGCTCGCCTCGTTCAACCTGAACAAGTTCGCGGAGTTTCACGACAAGCGCTTGCTCGCCGAAAAGGAGATCCTGTTCGTCGACAGCAAGGGAACGATTCTCGTCGCCCCCAAGACGGGTGGCTGGCGTGAGCCCGTCGGCGCGTCAATCGCCGGCTCCGATCTGTTCCGCTTTGCGGCATCACCCGATGGCCAGGCGTCTCATGAGGTGACCGATCGCGAGGGCCGCACGCAGGTGTGGGCCGTCGCCCGCTCGCCGTCGATCCGCAAGGCGGGTCTCTACATCATGGTCGGCCGGTCCAAGGACGGGCTGGTCGCAGCGGCGAACCGCCGGCTTTACGAGGACCTGGCGATCCTCGCGGTGGCCTCGCTGCTGCTGCTCGCCGGCGTCTGGATCCTCGCGACCATGAGCGTCGGACGCCAGGTCGGACGGCTTGCCATGATGGCGAAGAGGCTCGGGCTCGGCGATCTCAGCGCACGCATTCCGCCGCCGCATCCGCGCGGTGAGCTCGGCGGATTGATGATGCTGCTCAACGGCACCGCAGAGTCACTCGAACAGCAGCGCGCTGCGATTGCCGACCTCAGCCACAAGCTCAGCCAGTCCCAGAAGATGGAGGCGATGGGCCAGCTCACCGGCGGCGTCGCACACGATTTCAACAATTTGCTGACAGTCATTCTCGGCAATTCCGAGCATCTGGCCGACAGTCTTGCGGGCAACAAGGAATTGCACCGGATCGCGAGCGATATCGCCACCGCCGCCGAGCGTGGTTCCGACCTGACGCGGAGCCTGCTCGCCTTCGCGCGCAAGCAGCCGCTCAGGCCGCGCGAGATCGACATCGCCGAGAAGGTCGTCGGCATGGAGCAGCTGTTGCGCAGGTCGCTCGGCGAGCACATCGAGTGCAGCTTCGCGTTCGGACCGGATTTGTGGCTGACCAGCGTCGATCCCGGCCAGCTGGCGACTGCCTTGCTCAACCTCGTGCTCAACGCGCGCGACGCGATGCCTGACGGCGGCAGGCTGACGGTCGAGGTCCGCAATATTTCGCTCGGTCGCTCCGATCTCGATGTCAACGGCGAGCCGCGGCCCGGGGATTACGTCATGGTGGCGGTGACCGATACCGGCTGCGGCATGAACACAGAGGTCGCGAGCCGCGCGTTCGAGCCGTTCTTCACCACCAAGGAAGTCGGCAAGGGGACAGGCCTCGGCCTGAGCATGGTCTACGGATTCGCGCAACAGTCCGGCGGTCTCGTGCAGCTGCAATCCAACCCAGGGGACGGCAGCGTCGTCAGGCTGTTCTTTCCCCGTATCGCCGCCACGCTGAAGGAGGATTCCACACCGGCGGAACCGGTGATCGCTCCTGACGGGAATGAGACCATTCTCGTCGTCGAGGACGACGATATGGTGCGCGCATACGTCGAGAGCGAGTTGAGGACGCTCGGCTATCGCGTCATAGCGACGTCGAATGGGCCCGCGGCGTTGGAAGTGCTGCGCCAGACCGGCGACGTCCAGTTGCTATTCACCGACGTCGTGATGCCCGGAGGCTTGTTCGGGCCGGAGCTTGCAAGGCAGGCCATTACATTGCGGCCTGGCCTCAAGGTGTTGTTCACGACCGGCTACAGCCAAAACCCCGTCAAGACACCCGACGGCGTCGACGCCCGCGTCCTGACAAAGCCGTTCAAGCGGCAGGATCTGGCCGCGATGCTGCGATCTGCCCTGTCGGGGACGCCACGCTAAAGCGCGATGAGATTGGGTTGAATCGTCATCGCGCTTTAGCTCTTTGTTTGAGCATGATCTCCGCGCAAACGCGTTCCGCGTTTGTCGCGTGGGAAAACCGCTTCACACTTTTCCGGATCATGCTCTAACCTCTTGCCCGCAATTCGCGCCGCAGCACCTTGCCTGTCGCCGTCATCGGCAAGGTCTCGGCGAACTCCACGACGCGCGGATATTCGTGCGCTGCAAGCTGCACCTTCACGAACTCCTGGATCTCGCGCGCGAGCGCATCGCCCGGCGCAAATCCCGGACGCAGCACGATCCAGGCCTTGATCGATTCCGTGCGGATCGGATCGGGAATGCCGACCACGGCCGCCATTGCCACCGACGGATGCTTCATCAGCGTGTGCTCGATCTCGGACGGGCCGACACGATAGCCTGCGGTGGTGATGACGTCGTCCTCGCGGCTGACGTACCAGAAATAGCCGTCCTCATCCTGCACACCGAGATCGCCTGTGAGCAGAAACTCGCCCGCGTATTTCTTCGCAGTCGCCTCCGGATTGCGCCAGTACTCGATCATGGTGACCGGGCACGGCTGCCGCACGCCGATGATGCCGCGCTGGCCGCGGGGTTGCTCCTCGCCCTTGTCGTTGACGATGCGGACGTCAAAACCCGGCGTCGCCTTGCCCATCGCACCCGGACGGATCGGAAACAGGTTCGCGTTGCTGCCGATCACGAGATTGCATTCGGTCTGGCCGAACACTTCGTGCGCATCGACACCAAAGGTCTCGCGCACCCAGCCGAGCAGCTCGCCGCCGAGGGACTCACCGCCGGTAAAGATGCTGCGCAGCTTGACGCCCGCGTGCTTCACCCCGGCCTGCCGCATCAGCTTGAGCGCGGTCGGCGGCAGGAAGACGTTGCGGACGCCGAGGTCGGCCATCATCTGCATCGCCGCCTGCGGCTCGAACTTTCGCGCACGATGACCGACCAGCGGAATGCCGTGATACCAGAACGAGAGCAGGCCGTTGATGAGGCCGCCGATCCATGCCCAGTCCGCCGGCGTCCACATGAGATCGCCGGGACGCGGCAGGAAGTTGTGGCACATCTCGACATTGGGGAGGTGACCGAGCACGACGCGATGCGCGTGCAGCGCGCCCTTCGGATTGCCCGTGGTGCCTGAGGTGTAGATGATCAGCGCGGGATCATCCGCAGACGTGTCGACCCGCGTGAAGTCGGGCGATGCGCTCTTCACCGCATCCCAGAACGATTTCGTGCCTGATGGCGCACGCTCGCCGACGATGTAAACGTGCTTCAGATCCGGCAGCCGATCGCGAATCTTCGCGAGCTTCTCCCAGCCGCCCTCGTCGGTGATGACCGCCTTGGCCTCCGAGTTCGCCAGGCGATACTCGAGCGCGTCCTCGCCGAACAGCGCAAACAGCGGGATCGAGATCATGCCGGAGCGAAACGCCGCCATATGCGCGACCGGCAATTCCAGCGACTGCGACAGGAACACCGCGACGCGGTCGCCGCGGGACAGCCCATCCGCTTTCAGCACATTGGCAAAGCGGCGCGACGCATCAGCGACCTCGTCGAAGGAAGTCCGCGTCGTGGCACCAATCTCGTCGACATAGACAAGCGCCAGCCGGCCGGTGCCATCGGCATGGCGGTCGCAGCACGCCTCCGCCATGTTGAAGCGGGCCGGAATGTCCCAGCGGAAGTTGCGGTAGAGCTCGTCGTAGGTCCTGGCTTCGGTCAACATCGGCTCAGCGCACCGTCGCAAAGAATTTCCTGACATCGCGCACGAACAGCGCCGGCTGCTCGAAGGCCGCGAAGTGGCCGCCTCTCTCCATCTCGCTCCAATGGGTGATGTTGGGGAAGTTCGGCTCCATCCAGCGCCGCACCGGCGTGATGATCTCTTTTGGGAACACGGCCACACCCGTTGGCACCTTCACGGCCGGCGTCGTCCGGCGCTTGCCAAAGCTTTCCCAATAGAGCCGCGCGGACGAGGTCGCCGTCTCCGTCGTCCAATAGAGCATGACGTTGTCGAGCAGCTCGTCCTTGTCGAAGATGTTCTCGGGGTGGCCATTGCAATCGGTCCAGGCCCAGAACTTTTCCAGGATCCAGGCCGCCTGCCCACTCGGCGAATCCGTCAGGCCATAGCCGAGCGTCTGAGGCCGGGTCGACTGCTGCTTGGAATAGCCGGAATCGAGATCGACATAGTGCTTGAGGCCGGCGAGTGCACGCTTCTCTTCCGGCGTCGGCTCGCCCTCAACCTTCGGCGCCGCGTTGAAGGCGAGCGTGATGTGGATGCCGGCGCAATGTTCAGTGTCCTGCGCGCCGAGCGAGGTCGTCACCGCCGAGCCCCAGTCGCCACCTTGCGCGCCGTAACGCGCATAGCCCAGCCGGTCCATCAGTTTCGCCCAGGTCGCGGCGATGCGGTCGACGCCCCAACCGGTGGTCTTCGGCTTGGCTGAGAAGCCAAAACCCGGCAACGAGGGGCAGATCACGTGAAAAGCGTCCGCGGGATTGCCGCCATGTCCGGCGGGATCGACCAGCGGCGCAATCACCTTCTGGAATTCGACGATCGAACCGGGCCAGCCATGGGTGATGATCAGCGGCAGCGCGTTGGGCTCTCTCGAACGCACATGCAGGAAATGGATGTCCTGCCCGTCGATCTCGGTGGTGAACTGATCGAAGCGATTGAGTTTTGCTTCTCGCGCGCGCCAATCGTAGCCGTTGGCCCAATAGGCGCAGATCTCCAGGATCCATTTCAGCGGTGCGCCCTGGCTCCAGTCATCAACCAGCTCCGCCTCCGGCCAGCGCGTGCGGGCGAGGCGCGATTTGAGGTCGGACAGGATGTCGTCGCTGATGGCGATGCGGAACGGTTTGATGGCGGTCATCGGCGGCCTCCCCTTGTTCTTGTCATTCCGGGGCGCGCCTCTTGGCGCGAACCCGGAATCCATTTCTCAACAGAGCCGGAGGCACGATGGATTCCGGGCTCGACGCTYCGCGTCGCCCCGGAATGACGGCTAGCCCGACAGCGCGGCCTTCACCAGGCCAGACGCCTTCCCGAAATCCATCTGTCCGGCGTACTTCGCGCGCAGCACCGCAATCACCTTGCCCATGTCCTTCATGCCGGCGGCGCCGGTCTCGGCGATGGCGCCTGCGATCGCCTTCTTCACCTCGTCGTCCGACATCTGCTTCGGCAGATAGGCCGAGATCACCGCGATCTCCTCGCGCTCCTGGGCGGCAAGCTCGGCGCGGCCGCCCTTGTCGTAGAGCTCGACCGACTCCTGGCGCTGCTTGATCATCTTCTGGAAGACGCCGAGCAGGTCGGCATCCGACAGCGGCGGCTTGCCCTGGCCGCGGGCATCGATGTCGGCGTTCTTGATGGTCGAATTGACCATGCGCAGCGTGGAGAGCTTGCGCTCGTCCTTGGCCTTCATGGCCTCCTTGACCGCATTGTTGATATCGTCGCGCAGCATGATCGTGATCCCTTCGAATATCCGACGCCTGATCTAGGCCGTTCGCCGGAAAGAGGCCATACCGGACCTTGCATGAAAGGTTCATTGTTTCCCGGCTGGCGGGCAAAATTGCCCAAAATTTCGCGGTCCAGCTTAAGTGCCTGAAGGGACCTGTCAAATATGCAAAAACGCATGTGAATCCGCCGTTTCCCGCTTTGACGGGCGCGCGTGGGAGGCTTATGAAACGGGCTCATGACACAACATGACAACGATCCCGCCTGGCCGGACCATAAACCGACCGCGCTCCTCGTGCTTGCCGATGGCACGGTGCTCGAAGGCTTTGGTCTCGGCGCCGAGGGCCACGCCGTCGGCGAAGTCTGCTTCAACACCGCGATGACCGGCTATGAGGAGATCCTCACCGATCCCTCCTATGCCGGCCAGCTCATCACCTTCACCTTCCCGCATATCGGCAATGTCGGTACCAACGAGGAAGACATCGAGACGGTGAACATGGCCGCGACTCCAGGCGCGCGCGGCGTGATCCTGCGTACCGCCATCACCAATCCCTCGAATTACCGCGCCACCAAGCATCTCGATGCCTGGCTGAAGGCGCGCGGCATCATCGGCCTCTCCGGCATCGACACCCGCGCGCTGACCGCGCTGATCCGCTCCAAGGGCATGCCCAACGCCGTGATCGCGCATGCCAGGAACGGCGAGTTCGACCTGCACGGGCTGAAAGAAGAAGCGCGCGAATGGCCCGGCCTCGAGGGCATGGACCTCGTGCCGATGGTCACATCAGGCCAGCGCTTCACCTGGGACGAGACGCCCTGGCTGTGGGACAAGGGCTTTGGCAAACAGGACAAGCCCGAGTTCAACGTCGTCGCCATCGATTACGGCATCAAGCGCAACATTCTGCGCCTGCTCGCCGGCGTCGGCTGCAAGGTGACGGTGGTGCCGGCAACGACATCGTCCGAAGACATTCTGGCGATGAAGCCGGACGGCGTGTTCCTGTCGAACGGTCCGGGCGATCCGGCGGCGACAGGCAAATACGCGGTGCCTGTGATCCAGGACGTCATCAAGTCGGGCACGCCGACCTTCGGCATTTGTCTGGGCCACCAGATGCTGGGCCTCGCCGTCGGCGCGAAGACGAAGAAGATGCATCAGGGGCATCACGGCGCCAATCATCCCGTCAAGGACGAGACCACCGGCAAGGTCGAGATCACCTCGATGAACCACGGTTTCGCCGTGGACGAGAAGACCCTGCCGAAGGGAGCGACGCAGACCCACATTTCCTTGTTTGATGGGTCCAACTGCGGCATCCAGCTCGACGGCAAGCCGGTGTTCTCGGTGCAGTACCATCCCGAGGCCTCACCGGGCCCGCGCGACTCGCACTATCTGTTCCAGCGCTTTGCCGATCTGATGCGGCAGAAGAAGAGCGCGTAAGATCCAAATCGCCGGCGGGCCCACCCGCCGGCACCATCACGGACGCATGAACATGAAGTCCGTATCGGGATCGCAATTCTCGGCGATGAAGCGAAGCTCCGCCTGGATGTCGGCAACGGACCTCGTCTCCAGATACTTCGTGATCACGAGATTGAGCAAGGCGCGGCAGACGGCCTCGTGACCGAAACCTGAGGTCTCGGCCTCATCGATCGCCGCTGAAAAATGGCGCTGCGCAACATCGGATGCGTACATGGCGTCCCATCCCTTTTCTCTTGGGGTTGCGTGCCCCGGAATGGCCGCCTTCGCCTTGATCTCCGTCAAGCCGGCGTGCGGGGCTCAGGAACAAGGACGCTCGCGCCGTCTTGATTCCGTGAATAGATTGCTGCTGGAGCCCAGTCATGTCCGTCGTCCGCGACAATGCCGAGCCGCTCGCCATCGTGTTCGAGGATGACGGGCTCGTGCCGAACAACATCCTCCCCTTCCTGGTCTACCAGGGTGCGGTGAAGCTCGATCCGAAGCGCCCCGAAGAGACCATCGAGAACCTGTTCGAAACCAACGGATGGGGCGGCGCGTGGCGCAACGGCGTCTATGACTATCTGCACTACCACGCGACCGTGCATGAGGTGCTCGGCGTCGCGCGCGGCCATGCCCGCGTTCGCTTCGGCGGCGATCACGGCCAGGAGCTGGAGATCAAGGCCGGCGATGTCGCGATCCTTCCAGCGGGCACAGGGCATCAGTGCATCAACGCGAGCGACGACTTCTGCGTGATCGGCGCCTATCCGCCGGGCGCGAAGATGGAGATCACGCGGCCGACGCCTGAGAACCACGCCAAGGCGTTGAAGACGATTCCGAAGGTGGCGCTGCCGCCGGCCGATCCGGTGACGGGGAAACACGGGGCGTTGATGCGGTTGTGGCGGAGTTAGGCACCGCTCGCGCGACAGACACCGCCGTCGTCCCGGCGCAGGCCGGGACCCATACTCCTCAGACGAAGTTATGGCGCGAGATGGTCATGACCAATCTTCGCCAAATCGCGCTCGGTGGCTATGGGTCCCGGCCTTCGCCGGGACGACATTGTGGAGACATTGGACGAAGACCTACGCCTCGTTGGCGCCTTCCTGCCGCGTGGCCTCGAACAAGAACCAGGTCCTGCGCTCGGTCTCGTCGATGAAGTTTTCCAAAATGCTGGCGCTGGCGACGTCGCCGGCGTCGTCGCAGACCTCGTGCGCCTTACGCATTGCGCTCGCGACATGCTTGTTGTCCTGCATCAGCTCGCGCAACATCTCGCGCGGCGGGACGTAGTCCTCGTTGTTGTCCTTGATGGTCTGGAGCTTAGCGACCTGGCCGATCGACTTCAGCGTGGTGCCGCCGATCTTGCGGACGCGCTCGGCCAGCTGGTCCGTGGTGGCGAAGATCTGGTCTGACTGCTCGTCGAGCAGCAGATGATAGTCGCGGAAATGCCGGCCGCTGATGTGCCAGTGGAAATTCTTGGTCTTGAGGTACAGCGCGAAGGCGTCGGCCAGAAGCACGTTGAGTGCCTCGGAAACCTTGTTGACGGCCTGGGACGGCAGATCGGTGGGGGTGTCGAGATCGGGCGAGACCTTGCTGGGGGCTTTGCTCACGGGAAACCTTCCTGTTAGGACGCGGACATTGACGGCGCGCCGTCGCACCCCTAACGCAAGGCGGGCAGCGCGGTTCCCGTGCAGGGAACCGCTGGGCGGGATACCATGGACGATTGGATCGATTATTACGACTCGACGCACACGATCTATGTCAGCAAGTTGCATCGCGATTTGCACTTCCAGATCATTGCGCGGGACATCGTCGGCTACATCACCTCGCCTGAGGCGACCGTGCTGGACTATGCCTGCGGCGAGGCGCTGTCGGCGGGCCAGGTTGCGGCGGCCTGTGGCAAGCTGATCCTGGCCGAGCCGGCGCCGGGCGTGCGCGGCCGGCTGATTGCGCGCTTTGCGCCGAATACGAAAATCCGCGTCCGCTCGCTCGACGACGTCCGCAAGATGCAGGAGCAGTCGATCGACCTCGTCGTGATGAACTCTGTCGCGCAATACATGACGGCGGAGGAACTCGATGCCGCGCTGCTCAACGTCAGGCGAATCCTGAAACCTTCAGGCAAGCTCGTGCTCGGCGATATCCTTCAGCCTCATGTCGGCATGGGGCGAGACGTGGCCGCGCTGCTCTCCTTCGGCCTGCGTCACGGCTTCCTAAAGGATGCGCTGATCGGGCTCATCAGCACCGCGCTGTCAGATTACCGTCATCTGCGCTCGCGCATCGGATTGCAGCGTTACAGCGAGGACGAGATCACGGCCAAGCTGAAGGCAGCAGGCTTCGCAAGCCAGCGCGCCAACACCAATATCGGCCACAATCGCTGGCGCATGACCTTCATCGCCCGGCCACCTCTGGCGCGTTAAGCATAACCACCAGCTGAGGTGGCTTGTCGCACCTCGATCAGACATGATCGCCGCGGCCCGGTGGCGGAAGCGTCTACGCGAGAGCAGTGCATTGCTCTTCATCCTGGTTCAAATCCAGGCCGGGTCTCCAGCCTTCGCTGGCTCCGCCAGCTTCGGCTCGGCAAGCCCTGTCGTGGCGAAGGCTGCCGCGGCGAAGCCCGAAGGGCGAAGCCGGGCGTGGCGCGGACAGATTAATCCGTCTCGACCACATCGCACTCCGCAACAAGCTGAAGCCTCTCCGCGTCCTTGGCCGCGGACTTGAGCACGGCATCGAGCAAGCCCGGAAAGCGTGCCTCCAAATCCTCGCGGCGCAGCCGCATGAAGCGGTTCGTGCCCGCAACGCGCGTCTGCATCAGCCCGCAATCGCGCAGCTTTGCGAAGTGATAGGTGAGGTTCGACTTGCCGGCGAGCCCGTTGAAGTCACCGCAGCACAGCTCGCTGCTGACACGTTCCTGCTGGGCGAGCTGATAGACGATCGCGAGCCGGGTCGGATCGCTCAGACAATCCAGAACCAGGGGCAGCTCGATCTGTTCGCGGGTCGGGTGAGGAAGCGTGCGGCTCATGATGCGGGAATCATAGCGATGCGGCCGCAATGTTCAATAGTTCTTGAGCCAATTGACTCACAACTCCTCTTCTTCGATAGTTAAATAAACATTGAACATAAGGACGACTTGCAATGAGCGTGTTCTGGCTGGCCCTGGGGGCCTTTGCGATTGGTACCGAAGGCTTCGTTATTGCAGGGCTTTTGCCAGCGATCGCCGGCGACCTCTCGATTTCGGTCTCGGCCGCCGGCCAATTGGTCACCGCCTACGCCCTCACCTATGCCGTGGGCTCGCCGATCCTGGCGGTGGCGCTGAACAACATCGATCGTCGCACCGTAATGGCCCTGGCGCTGACCACTTTCATCGCCGGCAATCTCGCGGCGATGGTGGCGTCCAACTATGCCCTGCTGCTGGCCTCGCGCATGCTGATGGCGCTCGGCTCCGGCCTTTGCATGCCGACCGCTCTTGCCGTCTCGGTTGCCGTCGCCTCACCGGAACGGCGCGGTCGTGCGGTGGCGCTCGTCACCTCGGGCCTCACGGTCGCGACCGTCGTCGGGGTTCCCCTCGGCAATCTCGTCGGCAGCCTGTTCGGCTGGCGTGCGACCTTCGCCATGGTTGCCATCATCGGCGCGGTCGCGCTCGCGGGTCTCCTGCTCGGCCTGCCACGCGGTCTGCCGCGCAATACGGCCTCGCTCAGCGAACGGCTGGCGGTGGCGCGCCACGGCAATGTGGTGGTCGCGCTCGTCATCACGATCTTATGGGCGCTCGGCGGCTTCACCGTATTTACTTATTTCGCGGTTCCGCTGCGCGGTCTCGGCTTTGATGCCTCGCACATCAGCCTTGCCCTGCTGGTGTTTGGCGGCGCGGCCGCGATCGGAAACATGCTCGGCGGTGTCTTGGCTGATCGGCTTGGAACGATGGCCACCGCAGCCCTCGGCCTCGCCGGCATGGCGAGCGCGCTGATCATGCATTCGCTGGTGCTGAAACTGATGCCGGGACAGGCCCAGTACGCCGTACTGGGCGCGATCTTCCTCTGGGGCCTCTCGGGCTGGGCATTCTATCCGGCCCAGATCGCCAGCATCATCCGGATCGAGCCGCAAGCCTCGATGATCGCGCTCTCGCTCAATGCCTCAGCGATGTATCTCGGCTTCGCCATCGGGGGTGCCTTAGGGGGAGCCGTGCTGGCCACCCTTGCGCCAAACGACCTCGGCTGGATCGGCGGAGGAAGCGTTGCCGCCTCGCTTCTGGTGCACCTCGCCCGTGGCTGGCAGGCACGGCCGAAACCCGTCAAAATTGCCGGTTGATGGGCGTTTTTCGGGGTTTCGCCGCCCCGAAAACTGGTCTAAGACCCACCCGCGCGCGAGGGAGACCAACGCGCTCTCGGCCAAAGGGACGCGCAGCAAGCGCGCCCTTTTTTTGTGCCCAAATTCCACTTCGGCGAGAGTTGATGCCCAAACGTACAGACATCACCACCATCCTGATCATCGGCGCCGGCCCCATCGTGATCGGCCAGGCCTGCGAGTTCGACTATTCGGGCACGCAGGCGGTGAAGACGCTGAAGGAGGAGGGCTATCGCATCGTCCTCGTCAATTCCAATCCGGCCACGATCATGACCGATCCGGAACTGGCCGATGCGACCTATATCGAGCCGATCACGCCCGAAATTGTTGCGAAGATCATAGAAAAGGAACGTCACGTCGTTCCTGGCGGCTTCGCGCTGCTGCCGACCATGGGCGGCCAGACCGCGCTGAACTGCGCGCTGTCGCTGCGCCGGCAGGGCACGCTGGACAAGTTCGACGTCGAGATGATCGGCGCCACCGCCGATGCGATCGACAAGGCCGAGGATCGCCAGCTGTTCCGCGAGGCCATGACCAAGATCGGGCTCGAGACGCCGAGATCGCGTCTCGCCAACGCCTCCGAGCTGAAGAAGTCGTTCCGCGACAAATATCATGCCGAGCGCGAGAAGCTGTCGGGCGCTGCGCTCGAAGAGCTTGACCGGCAATGGACGCTCGGCGAGAGCGACCGCCGCAAGCGCTATCAGGAATACGCGTTCGGCCAGGCCATGATGGCTCTGTCCGAGATCGGCCTGCCCGCGATCATCCGCCCCTCCTTCACCATGGGCGGCACCGGCGGCGGCATCGCCTACAACAAGGAAGAGTTTCTCGACATCATCGAGCGCGGTCTTGATGCGTCCCCCACCAACGAGGTCCTGATCGAGGAATCCGTCCTCGGCTGGAAAGAGTTCGAGATGGAGGTGGTGCGCGACAAGAAGGACAATTGCATCATCGTCTGCTCGATCGAAAATTTCGATCCGATGGGCGTGCATACCGGCGACTCCATCACGGTCGCGCCGGCGCTGACGCTGACGGACAAGGAATACCAGATCATGCGCGACGCCTCGCTGGCGGTGCTGCGCGAGATCGGCGTCGAGACCGGCGGCTCCAACGTGCAGTTCGGCGTCAATCCCGAGGACGGCCGCATGGTCGTGATCGAGATGAATCCGCGCGTCTCGCGCTCGTCGGCGCTGGCCTCGAAGGCCACCGGCTTCCCGATCGCCAAGGTCGCCGCAAAACTCGCGATCGGCTACACGCTGGACGAGATCGCCAACGACATCACCGGTGGCGCGACGCCGGCCTCGTTCGAGCCGACGATCGACTATGTCGTCACCAAGATCCCGCGCTTCGCCTTCGAGAAATTCCCCGGCGCCTCCTCCACACTGACGACCTCGATGAAATCGGTCGGCGAGGTCATGGCGATCGGCCGCACCTTCCAGGAAAGCCTTCAGAAGGCGTTGCGTGGGCTCGAGACTGGCCTCACCGGCCTCGACGAGATCGAGATCGAGGGCCTGGGGCGCGACGACGACAAGAACGCGATCCGCGCCGCGCTCGGCACGCCGACGCCGAACCGCATTCTTCAGGTCGCGCAAGCCATGCGGCTCGGATGGTCGAACGAGGACATCTTCAACTCGTGCAAGATCGATCCGTGGTTTCTCGGCGAGATGCGCGGAATCGTCGACATGGAGGAGAAGGTCAGGAAGCACGGCCTGCCCGGCAATGCCTTCGGCATGCGCACGCTCAAGGCCATGGGTTTCTCGGACGCGCGGCTTGCGGTGCTCGCCCAGACGACCGAGGCCGAGATTACCGCCAAGCGCCACGCGCTCGACGTCCGTCCGGTCTACAAGCGCATCGATACATGCGCGGCCGAATTCGCCTCACCCACCGCCTACATGTACTCGACCTACGAGTCGCCGTTTGCAGGCAGCACCGCCGACGAGAGCACGCCCTCGGACAAGAAGAAGGTCATCATCCTCGGTGGCGGCCCGAACCGGATCGGCCAGGGCATCGAGTTCGACTATTGCTGCTGTCACGCCTGCTTCGCGCTGCATGACGCCGGCTACGAGTCCATCATGGTCAACTGCAACCCGGAAACGGTGTCGACCGACTACGACACCGCCGACCGGCTCTATTTCGAGCCGCTCACCGCCGAGGACGTGCTGGAGATCATCGCCAAGGAGCGCAGCAACGGCACGCTGCATGGCGTGATCGTGCAGTTCGGCGGCCAGACTCCGCTGAAGCTCGCGCGTGCGCTGGAAGCTGCCGAAGTGCCGATCCTCGGCACCTCGCCCGACGCCATCGACCTCGCCGAAGACCGCGACCGCTTCAAGCGCGTGCTCGACAAGCTTCGCTTGAAGCAGCCGAAGAACGGGATCGCCTATTCGGTCGAACAGGCCCGCCTCGTCTCCGCCGATCTCGGCCTGCCCCTGGTGGTGCGCCCGTCCTACGTGCTCGGCGGCCGCGCAATGCAGATCATCCGCGAGGAGAACCAGCTCAACGACTACCTGCTCGGCACGCTGCCGGAGCTGGTGCCGGCCGACGTCAAGGCGCGCTACCCGAACGACAAGACCGGCCAGATCAACACGGTGCTCGGCAAGAACCCGCTGCTGTTCGACCGCTATTTGTCCGACGCCACCGAGATCGACGTCGACTGCCTCAGCGACGGCAAGGACACCTTCATCGTCGGTATCATGGAGCATATCGAGGAAGCCGGCATCCATTCCGGCGACTCCGCCTGCTCGCTGCCGCCGCATTCGCTCGACGCCAGAATGATCGCCGAGCTGGAGCGGCAGACACGCGAGCTCGCGCTCGGCCTCGACGTCGTCGGCCTGATGAACGTGCAATACGCGATCAAGAACGGCGAGATTTACGTTCTTGAAGTCAATCCGCGCGCATCGCGCACGGTGCCGTTCGTCGCCAAGGTGGTCGGCACGCCGGTCGCAAAGATCGCCGCCCGCATCATGGCCGGCGAGAAGCTCGCCGACTTCAAGTTGAAGAAGGCGGACTTCAAGCATGTCGGCGTGAAGGAATCGGTGTTTCCGTTCGCGCGCTTCCCCGGTGTCGACACGGTGCTCGGGCCCGAGATGCGCTCGACTGGCGAGGTCATGGGCATCGATCGCTCCTTTGCGGTGGCCTTCGCCAAGAGCCAGCTCGGCGGCGGCACGCGCGTGCCGCGCAAGGGCACCGTGTTCGTCTCTGTGCGCGAGAGCGACAAGACGCGTATTGCGGAAGCCGTGCGCGAATTGCATTCGCTCGGCTTCAAGGTGCTGGCGACATCGGGGACGGCGCGTTTCCTGACCGACGAGGGCATCCCGACCGAGAAGGTGAACAAGGTGCTGGAGGGCCGGCCGCATATCGTCGACGCCATCACCAATGGCGACGTCCAGCTGGTCTTCAACACCACCGAAGGCCCGCAGGCGCTTGCCGACAGCCGATCGCTGCGGCGCGCGGCCCTCTTGCATAAAGTGCCGTATTACACCACTCTTTCCGGGGCCGTGGCGGCCGCGCAGGGCATCCGCGCCTATCTGGGCGGGGACCTTGAGGTTCGGACCCTGCAGAGCTACTTTTCGGAAACCTGATCGCGAGCGGATGGCCCAGCCTTCTGCTAAGTGATTGGCAATGAAGCCACAATGGCCGGAGGAACTGTCCGGGCATTGTGGTTGTTCTGTTCCGGCGCCAGACCCACATAACGCTCCGGCGGCGGCGTGTTCAGCCCCCGGACATACTGACGAATCAAGATTGCCGCGCGCTCTGTTTCCGTGGGGCGCGCGACCGAAAGACGAGAGAAGAGATGGAAAAGGTTCCGATGACAGCAGGCGGCTTTGCCGCGCTTGGGGAAGAATTGAAGAAGCGCCAGTCTGAGGACCGTCCGCGCATCATCGAGCATATCGCGGAGGCGCGCTCGCATGGCGACCTCTCCGAGAACGCGGAATACCATGCCGCGAAGGAAGAGCAGTCTCATAATGAAGGCCGCATTGCCGAGCTCGAGGACAAGCTCGCGCGCGCCGACATCATCGACATTTCCAAGCTCTCCGGCGACACCATCAAGTTCGGCGCCACGGTGACGCTGGTCGACGAAGACACCGAGAAGAAAGCGGTATGGCAGATCGTCGGCGAGGTCGAGGCGGACGCCAAGAAGGGCCGTATCTCCATCACCTCGCCGCTCGCGCGCGCGTTGATCGGCAAGAAGAAGGGTTCGACCGTCGAGGTCAACGCTCCCGGCGGCGCCAAGGCCTATGAGATCACCAAGGTGGAGTGGCGGTAGTCCACTCCGGAGAGAATTCCTCGAAAGCCGCGCCCTCTGCGCGGCTTTTTTGTTTCGCAATGTTTCCAGTGCGCGATTGTGAACCGCACTGTCCTCCGTCATGCTCGGCGCCGCTGTCAGAGCATGGGAGGATACGATGGACATCGATCGCTTCGCCGCGCAGGGCCAGCCTTATCTGCTCAGCCTCTTCCGCTTCGTCACCGGGCTAATGTTCTTTCACTACGGCGTGGCCAAGCTGTTCAAGTTTCCGCCGGTGGAGATGTTTTCCGACGTCACACCGTTGTCGCTGTGGGGTGTCGCCGGCATGCTCGAACTCATGCTCGGCGGCCTGTTGATGATCGGCCTCTTCACGCGTTTGGCGGCCTTCATCCTGTCCGGTGAGATGGCCTTCGCCTATTTCATCGAACACCTGCCGCACAGCTTCTTTCCCGTCGTCAACGACGGCGCGCTTGCGATCGTGCTGTGCTTTGCGTGCCTCTTCCTCGCGGCCGCCGGCGGTGGCCCTGTCAGCGTGGATGCGATGCGGCGGTGACTCGTCGTTTCTACCGCCGTCCCTTCACATCCAGCGGCACGGCGGCCTCGTACTTCGAATTGTGCAGCACCAATGACGTGCGCACGTTGCGCACGTGCGGTGCTGCGGTCAGGTGCGTCACAAAGTCCTGAAAGGTCGCCATGTCGGGGGCGACGCATTTGAGAATGAAATCCACTTCGCCGGACAGCATCCAGCACTCCCGGACCAGCGGTTCGGCACGGACGAACTCCTCGAAGGCACGCAGATCCGCTTCAGCCTGGCTGGAGAGGTGCACGGCGGCGAAGACCGTGACGTCGAAACCGAGCTTTCGCGCATCCAGCAGCCCACGGTAGCCATGGATGTAGCCCTCCTCCTCAAGCGCACGGACGCGGCGCAGGCAGGGCGGGGGCGAAATTCCGACCCGTTTGGCGAGCTCGACATTGGTGATTCGACCGTCGGCCTGGATTTCGGACAGAATCTTGAGGTCGATTTCGTCTAGGTTCCGCGACACGTGATTGGAACTCCTGGCCTTATCGGCGGTATCGGGTGGGTCTGTCGCAATCCTCATAGCCCAGTCCGTGCCAGATGAGTAATTTTATTGCGCGTGCAGCGCAATCGACTTTTGTTCCTTGTTGGAAAAATCCGCCGACAGGGAATGCAATTCTTGCATAGCTCACCAGAAGGCTTAGATTAGCTCTGATATTTCAGCGCCTCCGCGAGGCCTCCCGGCACTTTCCGCGCCCGCGCTGCAAATCCCCCGTGAAAGGCGTCCATCGAAATGTCCGCTCCTGTTCATGCAAAGGTCGTCATTATTGGCTCCGGGCCCGCAGGCTACACCGCGGCGATCTACGCCGCGCGCGCGATGCTCGAGCCGATCCTGATCCAGGGCATGCAGGCCGGCGGCCAGCTGACCATCACCACCGACGTCGAGAACTATCCGGGCTTCGCCGACGTGATCCAGGGCCCCTGGCTGATGGAGCAGATGCAGGCGCAGGCGCAGCACATGGGCACGAAGATGGTCTCCGACCACATCGCCCGTGTCGATCTTTCGCAGCGTCCGTTCCGGCTTTGGGGCGATGGCGGCGACACCTATTCCTGCGACTCCGTGATCCTCGCCACAGGCGCACAGGCGCGCTGGCTCGGGCTGCCGTCCGAGGTGAAATTCCAGGGCGGCGGCGTCTCGGCCTGCGCCACCTGCGACGGCTTCTTCTACCGCAACAAGGAGGTCGTGGTGGTCGGCGGCGGCAATACCGCGGTCGAGGAAGCGCTGTACCTTACGAACCACGCCTCGCAGGTCACCATCGTACATCGCCGCGACCACTTCCGCGCCGAGCGCATCCTGCAGGAGCGCCTGTTCAAGCACCCCAAGATCAAGGTGGTCTGGGATTCGGCCGTCGACGAGATCTGCGGCACCGAGAACCCGAACAAGGTCACCCATGTGCACCTGAGGAACGTCAAGACCGGCGCGCTGACGGATGTGAAGACCGACGGCGTCTTCGTCGCCATCGGCCACGCGCCGGCGACTGAGCTCGTGAAAGACGCGGTGAAGCTGAAACCGTCGGGCTATGTCGAGGTCGCCCCGAACTCGACCGCGACCTCCGTGCCCGGCCTGTTCGCCGCCGGCGACGTCGCTGACGAAACCTACCGCCAGGCCGTGACGGCCGCAGGCCTCGGCTGCATGGCAGCGCTCGAGGCCGAACGTTTCTTGGCCCTGCGCGCCAGCGAGCGCGCGGCAGCGGAATAACGATCATGCCTCGAACACGCGACGGATTTACGGATATGGACTGGGACAAGCTGAAGGTGTTTCACGCGGCGGCGGAAGCGGGCAGCTTCACGCATGCCGGCGAGCAGCTCGGCCTGTCGCAATCGGCGGTGTCACGCCAGGTCTCGGCGCTGGAGCAGGAGCTCTCGGTCTCGCTGTTCCACCGCCATGCCCGCGGCCTGATCCTCACCGAGCAGGGCGACCTCTTGTTCCGCACCGCGCATGACGTGTTCATGCAGTTGCAGGCGGCACGCGCGAAACTGACCGACAGCCGCGAACGGCCGAGCGGCGATCTCAAGATCACCACCACCCCCGGCGTCGGTATCAACTGGCTGATCCCGCGGCTCGGCGAATTCACCGCGCTCTATCCGGAGATCCGGATCTCGCTGATCGTCACCGACGAGGAACTGGACCTGTCGATGCGCGAGGCCGATGTTGCGATCCGCACCCGCAAGCCGACGCAGCCGGATCTCATCCAGCGCAAGCTTTTCGCGATGGGCTTCCACGCCTATTGCTCGCCGGAATACATCAAGCGCTTCGGCACGCCGCGCACGCTGGAGGAGCTCGATGCCCACCGCATCATCTCGCTCTCCGACGGCAACTTCGCGCCGCATTTGCAGAACCGCAACTGGCTGGTCGAAGCAGGTCGCAACGGCTCGGGTCCGCGCGAGGCGTATTTCAGAGTGAACAACATTCTCGGTCTCGTGCGCGCCTGTCAGCAGGGCCTCGGCATCGCAGCGCTGCCGGATTATCTCGTCGAAGAGAACAGCCGCCTCGTACAATTGTTCGGCGAGTCGGACTCGATCCAGCTCGACACGTATTTTGTCTATCCCGAAGAGCTGAAGACGGTCGCGCGCGTGCAGGTGTTCCGTGACTTCGTTGTGAGCAAGGCACAGCGCTGGCCGTCCTGATTTCCGCATGACTGACATGCGACCTCGACGGTTGCTGCATGACGCGGGTCAAGCCCATAATGTTTTCACGCTGAGCCTTCGCGTTGCGCATTTGTCCCCCTCCTCCAGTGGCGCGGGAGTTCAGTAATCCCTCTTGGAAGGTGATTGTGTCGGCCTCACGTGGCCAATACCTAAGCCGGGCCTTCGGGTCCGGCTTTTTTTCTGCCCAAAATGGCTTTCGCCCTCCGCGTGTATTGACAGTTTTGGGCATACCCCGCATCATTTGCAAATGATCACGAAGTCGTGCGCAATCATCTCGAAAAACGGCCCCCATCCGGGGACCTCGGATTTTTGCGCGCGCTAGACTGACTTCGTCATCGCTGCCAAATCCCGAAAACCCCGCCGCCTGGACGGGGTTTTTTCATGTGCCCTCCGTCTCAGGTTCATCTTGAGAAGGAGCAGGAACATGACTGATTTGCGAACCCACATGCATGGGCTGTGGCTGCCGCTGGTGACGCCGTTTCGCGACGGTCGTCTCGACGAAATGTCGCTGCGGCGGCTGACGCGGCACTACGCCGCGCAAAGCATCGACGGCTTCATTCTGGGAGCAACCTCCGGCGAAGGCATGACGCTGCGCGAGAGCGAGCTCGAACGCCTCGTCGCCATCGTGCGCGATGAAATGGCAGCCGGCCGCCGCACCATTCCGATCGGGCTCGGGCTGTCAGGCGCGGACACCTCACGGATGAAGGAGCGGCTGGACGAGACCGCGGACTGGCCGATCGACTTCTATCTGATCGCGAGCCCCTATTACGTCCGGCCGTCGCAGCGGGGGATATCAGCGCATTTCGAGGCGCTGGCCGATCACGCCGCCTGGCCTCTCGCGCTCTACAACATTCCCTATCGCTGCGCCGTCGGCATCACCAACCAGACCATGCTGCGGCTCGCAGAGCATCCCAATATCATCGGCCTGAAGGATTGCGGGGCAAGCCGCGAGCAGTCGACCGCGCTCTTGCGCGATCGGCCGAAGGGCTTCCGCGTGCTCACCGGCGAGGACGCGAATTATTTCGAGGCGCTCAGCGACGGCGCCGATGGCGGCATTTTGCTGTCAGCGCATCTCGAGACTGCGGCCTTCGCTGCCGTGTACAGCGAGCTGAAGCAAGGCAACCACGATGCGGCAGAGGCACGCTGGCAGGAGGTCTCGGAGCTGACGCGGCTGTTGTTCGCAGAGCCAAGCCCGGCGCCGGCGAAGTACTGGCTGTGGCGCACGGGCCTGATCGACAGCCCCGAAGTCCGCCTGCCGATGGTGGAGGTGAGCAGCGAGCTCGCAGCCGCGCTGGATCGCGAGATCGCGCGGCGGGTGAAAGTCGCTGCGTAGCGTCTTCCGTCGAGGGCCGTCTGTGGCGTTCGTCACAGCGGCTGGTCGACGCGGCGAAGATAATCCCCGCCATGAGAGAGAGCACCGCCTTGGTTAACCGGGCACGAACGGCCTTCGCAGCTGCCGCATGGCGCATCCACGCCTCGTTTACGCAATGGCGCCTATCGTTCGCTCGCGAATTTATCAAACAGGGGGAATGACCATGGGGCAACGCGTTCGCCCGACTGCGGCGGAAATGTTCGCGCCTGCCGATCTTTTGCAGGGAATCCTGGTGGTGTCGTCGTTCGGCTTCTGGGCCGTGATGCTCGGCCTGATGCCGGTGCTGCTGTTTCGGGTCTGGCTCGCGGGCTGACGAAGCCTGCGTGCATGGTTAATCGCGGGCTCGCGATTGCGTTTAAATGCGAGCGGGCCTGCGAGCCGGAATATTAAAACATCTCGCGTATCGTCTCCCCCATAAGCGAAGAAATCGCGGGGGCGATCTTGAACAATCAGAACGATATTGTGCCGTTTTACGGCGCCACGCAGGGCTTTGAAAACGCCGGACAGCAGGGCTTTTCCACCGAGGACATTCTCTGGGCCGTCGGCATCTGGTCGGTGATCCTGACGCTGTCGCCGGTGATCGTGTTCTACATGCTGATGGTGGCGTAACGTCCATCTCGTCATTCCGGAGCGACCGAAGGGCGAATCCGGAATCTCGAGATTCCGGGTTGCGCTGCGCGCCCCCGGAATGACAGCTGAGGGCATAAACGTAAAACGCGCGGGACACCGCGCGTTTGTCGTCAGGGGAATGATTGATGAAATTATGCCGCCTGCTTGTGCATTGCGCCTGTAGCCGACGCCGTGCCGCGAATGGCTTTCACTGAACGCTCGATCGCTGCCCACAGCCTTGCAATTTCCTGGGCCGCACGGCTCTCGGCCTGATACTCGCGCGCGCCTTCGCCGTGGCTGAGTGCCATCAACAAATCCGAACGATTGGTGATCTGACCGCCCCACACCGGAGCGCGGAACTTGGCCAGCGCCTCGCGGGCGATGGTGACGATCGGGCTTTCGGATTCGTCGCGACGCGCCGGTGCGCCGTTGAGCACGACCGCGTAGGGCTTGCGCGCCGCGCGGCACATCTGGATGGTTTCCTGCACCGCGTTGACGTCGAACACGCCGGGCCGTGCCGGGATGACCACCATCGTCGCGTTCTTGATGGCGTCGTCGACCACGGCCGACAGATTCGGCGGCGTGTCGATCAGCACCCACTCGTAGCCGTCGCGCTTGGCAGCAGAGACGATGCCGCTGACGGAATTCACGGCCGACTTGATCGGCGGTTCGTTGGTACCACGCAGCTTGTGCCACAACGTGAGCGAGCCTTGCGGATCCGCATCGACGAGCAGAATAGGCTTGGTCGCCTTGATCTGCGCGGCGAGATGTGCGGCCAGGGTACTCTTGCCCGAGCCGCCTTTACGCGATGCAAAAACAATAACGTTCATACCTCTGGCCTCCAGATTGACCCCAGGTAACGAAAATGAATCACCGCGCTGATTCGTGAAAGAAAAATTTATCGACAGTTGTGTTGTCGCCACGAAATAACAAGAGGTGTTGGCTTTTGAGTCACACTCCTTGCGCGACTGATGACATGAACTGTCATGAATCACTGTTCACGCGGGCAATCGGTCGTCTTTTCAAGCACTCACGCGGAAAAATTCGCGGCACAACTTCGCCGCGCAAATCCTTGTGGCGCTCTTTTCATCAGTCACATCGGCAATTGCTGCAACAAGGCGCGCAAGAGGCGCGAACAAAACGAGTCCGGTGGCTGTCGCGTGGCTGGTGGCCCCCTCGAGCCGAATGGACGCAAGGGACATGACAGGTATCAGAACGGGAACGCGGGAGGGCGAGCGAACCTAGCCGTCGTCGGTCTTCTTCTTCGGCTTTGTCTTCTTGGCCGTCGTCTTGGGCGTGGTCTTGGCTTTGGGCGCGATGCTGGTCGGTGCGCCGGCGCTGCGCTCCGGTCCGCGGCGGAAGAACACCGCGCATGGTGGCGACAGCTGCGCCTTCTTCTGGATCATGCAGGCGGTGATGGCATCGACGTTCGGAACGAACTCGCTGCACAGCCGCATCGCATCCGGCGTGCAGGCTTGCTGCTGATCGGGCGTGTAGGCCAATCCTATGCCCGGCTGGGCCAGAACGGCGAGCGCCAGCCCGAAGGTCGCGGCAGCCATGGATGTCCTGAAGCGCGATTCCGGCATCGATCCCCCCAAATGTCGAGTCGGCGGCGAGTGTGGGTGAACCGGCGTTGGTTGGCAACGAGGCTGGGGGCGAAAGGTCGGACGTGTGCGGTCTCGGCAACAGGGAGGACAGCCGCGGGGGATGACCGCGGAGGGTGGGATAACCCCTTTCCCAAGCCGCCAAAACAACCCCATGCACAGTAGCCAGGTCTTTGGCCCGCCTCGCGAATTTCCGGCGCCTTACGGATTTTACGAAATTCCCTTTGACTCGTCGGGCAAAACAGCGGCATGATGGCAGGATCGAGACGCGCGTGGGGTGGTCGGCCGAAATCCCCGTGAAGGGGGGAGGACCGCATGGCCACCGTGTTGATCGTCGCGCCGGTGTTTGCGTTGATCGCGGCCGGCTATGCGGCGGTGATGTTTCGCTTCGTCTCCGAGGGCGCACACAAGGGCATCTCCGAATTCGCCTTCAGCATCGCGATCCCCGCGCTGTTGTTTCGCACCATCGTCGTCTCGGAATTCCCCGACGTCAGCCCTTACAGGATGTGGGGCGCCTATTACGGCGCGCTGGCCATCACCTGGATCGCGGCGCTTCTGATCTCGGCGCTGATCCGCGAGCGGCGCGAGGACCGCGAGGACGGCGTCGTGTTCGCGATCGGCTCGGTCTACGGCAACATCGTCATGCTCGGGATTCCGCTGGTGATCTCCGCGCTCGGCGTCGAGGCGGCCGGCCCGATGTCGCTGATCCTGTCGGTGAACACGCCGCTGCTCTGGCTCTGCGGCATCCTGCAGATGGAGCTGGTCAGCCGCAAGCGCACGGGCTCGGTGCTGTCGGTGATCCGGCCGATCCTGACAGATCTGGCGAAGAATCCGCTGATGCTGGGCATCGGCTTCGGCGTGATCTGGCGCTTCACCGGCCTCGGCCTCAACCCCGTCGTCGACAAGACCATCGAACTGCTGGCGCAGGCGGGTTCGCCGGCGGCCCTGATCGCGCTCGGTATCACGCTGTTCCGGTTCGAGGTGAAGGGCGAGATGGGAAGCGTCGCCGCGATGAGCGCATTGAAACTGCTGGCGATGCCGGCCGTGGCCTTCGCGATGGCAAAGCTGCTGGGCCTGCCGCCCGTCGTGACCGGCGTCGTCGTGCTGTTCGCGGCGATGCCGACCGGCGCCAATGCCTACATCTTTGCGGTTCAATATCAGCGGATGGTGAACCCGGTCTCGGGCGCGGTGGCGCTGTGCACGCTGCTGGCGGCGGCGACGTTGCCGGTGGTGGTGATGGTGGTGGCGGGGGTGAGGTAACTCGGGCTACCGTGCAGCGATGTCCTGATGGCATGAGGTTGTATACGTCGCAGCACACCGCGCGCCACGCGATCGCCATTTTGATCTGGCTCAACTTAGCCTGGTCGAACTGGTGAGCTTGAGTGATCACCCCCGGTAAATACTCCGCTTGGTTCAGGACGCCCGTCGGCGAAGGCGCTGGCGTGGTTGAATTCAGCCCTGACGGGACACTCGCCGGCGGCGACGATACGTTTGCCTATGCGGGACACTGGACGCAGGAGGGCGAGCACTTCAAAGCCAGCCTTTCCGCCCGACGCGTGACGCCAGGGCCGCCCGGCGTCTTCGGACTGGATGAGATCGACATCGTCGTGTCAGGCCGCTCGATCGACGGCTCATCCACGTCCTGCACGGGCTTCGCAAAACAGGCGCCCGGCCTGAAGCTCGAAGTGGAGCTGGTGCGGATTGTTGGCGATGCCTGACTATGGCTTGCGGGGCGGAAGGTTAGTGCACGGTGACCGTGATCTCGTGCTTCCTGCGGAAGCGGTTCCGCCCCCATTTTGGGAAGGCCATCCTTCTTTTCGATTTGCCAGCTTTGTGGTCTTCTCACGCCCGAGCGGCGCTGACAGACCTTTGCACACAGTGTTCGCTTGATTGCCTCGTTCATCCTGATCAATTGGAGAACAGTCATGAAATATATGATCGATTATCGGATACGTCATGGAAATGGTCATGAGCAGAATTTTGCAACGGCGGACGGACTTCTCAGCGCGTTCGGCAAGTGGAAGCCGGAAGACGGACTAACGGTGCACGCATTTCTATCGAACCTGGTGGGCGACAAAGGCTACGTGCTTGTCGAGGCGAATGATCCAAAGGTGGTCCTGTCGTTCGTTTCGAAGTTCACCTTCTGGAACGATGTGGACGTTCATCCTGTGGTCGATGTCGGCGACGTGATCCCGGTGACTTCAGCCTCGCTTGCCTGGGCTCGAAGCGCATCAAGAGCCTGAAGACCGGACTCGATAGCGCCGTGGCCAGGGCCGACGTGACGGATCCATCTCGGGAGCAAAACGCGTCGGCCCCGATACGCGCCATTGCGCCGACGCAAAAGACATCAGACTTCCGCATCTGGCGCTGCTCTCGGCGGTGACGCCGCCGGTCCTGGCGCGCTGAGCCCATGTTTTGATTTTGCCTGTGCACGCAAAAGTAGCTATCTTGCGTTAACACACATCACGGGAGGCAGCCATGAATCGCGAGGACATGCTCGACGTCATCAAACGCGCTTACGCCGCGCGCGCTGCCGGTGACCTGGACGGCCTGGTGGCGACGTTTCATCCCGAGGGCACGTTCAACCTGATCGGCGACAGAAGCGCGCTGCATCTGACGGGAAGCTTTAAGGGGCACGCGCTGTTGCTGGAGGCTTTCGGTCAATTCACGGCCCATTTCGCCTTCGAGCAACGCGAGATCCTGACCGAGGTGGTCGAGGGCGATTATGCTGCGATCCGGTCCCGTCTTGTCATCCGGTACCGTCCGAACAAGAAAGTCTTCACCACCGAACTCCTGGACCTCTTCAAGTTTCAGGATGGCAAGATCATCGAGCTGATCGAGTACGCGGACACCGCGCTCATCAAGGCTGTCGTCGCCTGACGCATGTGAGAGCGGTCCCCTGCGGCTCATCCTTCGAGACGCCCGCCTCTGGCGGGCCCTCAGGATGACGTCGGAGTGTGTGGTAGCGGTTCTTGCCTCCCGGCTTTCGCCCATGAGAAAGTCCAGGCGCGATTCCTCCAGGGCATCACGATGGCGTCCGCTCCAAAAATGCTCCGCGTCGTCTTCGTGCAGTGCCGCGGCACGCCTTACGAGGTTGGCCGCGCGCAGGCCGATGCCTTTGCGGCGACGCTGAAGGGCAAGGCGTTTCTCCGTCGCAAAAATGTGCGGCTGCCGTGGTGGTTCGATATCAGGACCGAGGAGCGCGCGTTCAGGACCTATGCCCCTGACCTCTGGGAGGAGATCGGCGGGATCGCCGAAGGGCTGAACATCCCCATGGAGCGCGCGGTCGCGCATTTCGGCAATGACGGCTTGCGGATGCCGACGGGCGGCTGCTCGGCCGTGATGAGTGGCGGCGTCTATGGCCGCAACTATGATTTCTGGCCGCGCGGCTACGAGGCGCGCTTCGCGCTGATCCAGGTGCAGGGCAGCTACGCCAGCATCGGCGGCAGCCACCAAATGACGGGACGCCTGGACGGCATGAACGAGCATGGCCTCTCCATCGGCCTGCATCTGGTGCGGGCGCGGCCGCGATCGCCGGGCCTCACCAGCACATTGCTGATCAGGCGGGTGCTCGACAGCTGCGCGACGACTGCGGAGGCCATCGCCTTCCTGCGTCGCACGCCCCACGCCATGAGTTACAATTATTCGCTGCTCGATGCCGGCGGCGTCGCGGCGGTGGTCGAAGCCGGGGCCGGCGCGGTGGCGGTTCGCCTTGGCGACTGGCTCGCCTGCACCAATCATTTCCAGTCAACGCAACTGCGAGCCCTGAACCGCCGCGTCGCGCACTCGATCGACCGCCTGCCACCGCTCGAAGGCTGGGCCGCGCGCGCGCTCAGCGCCGAACAAACATTCAGCGCGCTGAATCTCTCGGCCTCGCCCGCCTTCCACAATTACGGCAACTGCCAGACGCTGCACACCATCGTCGCCGAGCCGGTCAAGCGACGGCTCTTGATCGGCATCGGCGGCGATGCCGCCGCGCTCGAGGAGGACATGCTGGATGTGGATTTCGGGCGGTGGGTGAGCGGGGAGGATTTGGCGATCGGGCAGCTTAGGGGACAGCTTGGTTTGGGGCGGCGGATGGCGCGGCGGACGAGGAGAAGGGTGAGCTAGCGGCGCGAGTTATACTCGTTTCGCGAAGTGAGTATAACTCGCTGCTTGTGTGGTCGACATCCGTCCTGCTTGATCCGAGTTTCGTGCACTATCACTATAAGATGGCCTTGATAGCCGATCCAAAAAGTGGATCAATGGCCTCGTGACCCTTGGGTCTCCGACGTTCCAGTATTAGCGCGCGCCAAATTATGCAGTTGATTTTCAACTCCAAGCGAGCGGCATCATGGATAAATTGCTAGAGCAAGTTCTTAAGTACGTACCGGCAGACATCGTGCCGATGATCCTTGCAATCGTGGTGGCATTCTTTGGAACTTACTATTTCAAAGGCCTCCGCAGTTACACGGATGCAATGCATGATCGCGCGTTCTTGTCCCTGGCGATTGTTGTAGTGGGAGCGTTCCTTCTGCTGCAGATACAGAATTCGGATAAGCCAGAAATTCAGCCAAATTCTCATCCGTTGCTTCTTGTGCCACGTTTTGAGAACGACACTGGCCGTGAGTTAGAGTCGCTCTTCGTGACGCAACTTCGAGCAGAAGTCGAGAGATACGGGAAAGACGCGTCCATCGAGCAAATTAATGGGTATCTAAGGGACCCTGAGACGGCGCGTTTGAGCGCTCAAGACTACAAGGCGGTGGCAGTGTTGGTGGAACCCAAAATAATAAGAGAGGGCGTACCAAAGCCGGTTCTTTGTTTGCGTTTGTTTTTCCTGAATTCCGGTCGAACAGCAACACTCGCCGCAATTCAGACTGACGGGATGAGCCTAGGTGAGATATCAAAGGCACTCCTTGCAGCAGCACCTCAAACTGCGCCAATGCCTGGCGACCCCGTCATCGCCAGGTTGGAGGCGCTTGAACGGAGAGTAGCAGAGTTATCGAACGCAGTACTGAAGGCCACCGCAACGAACAGTTCCACGGTCGCCGAACGGGCAAAGGCGACGAAGCGCGCTATCGTCATTGGTGTGGACTTTACTCAAGACGGCAAGCTTCCAAGACTACGCTTTGCCGCTTCTGATGCTCGAGCAATGGCCGACAGCCTGAAATATTATGGCTTCGAAGTATCGATGTTACTGAATGAGGAAGCAACCCGCCCCCGAATCGAACAAGCGATTCGTGATGCTATCGAGAAGTCGAATAGCAAGGATGAATTGGTGCTGTACTATTCGGGTGCAAGCGCAAGATCGTCCGACGCCGGCACGTCGCCGACCGCAAGCCTGCTACTCCCCACTTATGATTTTAAATGGGACGATCGATCCGCAAGTCTCAACTTGAATGCTGTGGTGAAGCAGCTTGGTTCAGCTTCGAAATTAAACCGCCTGATCATGCTCGACGGCTGTCACGGTACCTATGGATTAGAAGGGTTGCCAGCGGATAACGATGGAAGCTTTCAAGTCATGGCTGCATCGCAAGACGACCAACTGGCTTACGAGAAACCCGATGTAGGTGGTGGAGTGTTTACTCAAGCATTGGTGCGGGAGCTGCAATCCTCGGCAAAAACTAGCACTTCCATTTCCACTGAGGAGCTATTTAGCCGCGTGGCCGCAGAATTGGCGCGCTCGAAAGAGTTCGCACAGTTTCCAAAATTTGTATCGTCGAGCCAAAAAGGGATCGTGTTTGACGTTCGACAACAGAAGATTCCTTGAAAGCTAAGACCGGCCCGGAACGAGACTTTAGCTCGTAGCAACCATTAAACGGTTGCTACGAGCTGTAATTCGATCAGTCAGAAATTGAGCGCGGAAAACGCTGATCGGAAAGAGATGGGTTTCGCAAGGGCTCAACCCATCCTACAAGCTGACCTGAAGGAGACCGATCTTGCGCCTGCCGTGGCCGCTTCTGTTCGGATATGCCGTCGTCAGCAATTGGTTCGTGACCATACCGCTGGCGCTCGCGTTGGCATTGGCCGCCTGGAATGGCGCGTCTTGGATGGGCGGACTGCGCTGGGTCTTGATTGCCTGCGCCGCGTTTCTGACTTTGCCATTTCCAGCGGCTGGCGCCCTCTATCTTTATCAGAGCTACGACGCGACCAAATACTGGCGCACGCTCGAGACCGCCGAAACCATTGCTGATTTGCCGTTACCGGCCGGCAGCAAAATCCAGTTCACCGACAAGGCGCATTCCATCGTCGAGATGATCGAGTTGCCGCACGTGACCGAGATCCTCGGCATGCGGCTCACGGGAACGCTCAAGCCGTGGAAGAGACAGGGCAATGACGTCACGCATTGGGGTGGCGATCTCCACGGCTATCAAATCATCGACGGATTGCCATGCAAAGGCGGACCCTACGCGAACGACCTGTTCGGCGGCGTTCTGTTCGATAAGGCCGGTACACTCCACCGCTTCACGCTCGGTGCGCCGCACGAACTGCTCGGGCTGAGGCTGCCAGCCCACACGACGATCCGGCGCGGCAACGACATGGAGCCCTGGAGCATTCTTCTCTCGGCGAGCGAAGCCTACATCCCGATGCTGGACACGATGGCCCCAGTCGGAGTCACGCTGGACGTTGCCGGTGACGGCCGGCTGGTGCGGATCAGCTCGGGACACGGCCAGACGATCGTCCTTCGCGGTGTGCCGCTGAACAGCGGGAGCTTCGAGGTGCAGGGCGGCACCGTCGTCTCACAGCTCGCCGAACCATTCGCCGTCGCTGGAGACATGCGACCGGCCGGCACCCCGGTGCGGATCGGTTTGGATATAGGAGAGGTGTCGGTTATCAGCGAGTGATGAGATCCCGCTCGCTGGTACAGTTGGGTGGGCTCGAACCACCGACCTCCTGTTCCACAGACACAGCAAGGGCTCCGCCGGGGCTACGCTATCCCCGCCTCTCGTACGAAAACTGTAGTATTATCAGCAAATAAGCCTGCCGTGCCTTGCCTTACCTGCGCTGCAATTTGCGCTACGGTGGTAGCTACGTGGTAGCTACAGAGGCGATCGATGGCCGTTTCGAGTATAACGATCCGCGCAGTGCAAGCGCTCAAGCCGGGCGAAACTCTTTGGGATGCAGACCACCGCGAAGCGGTGCGGGGCTTTGGCGTTCGGCGTCAGCGCGACCAAGCGACCTACGTCCTCAAGTACCGAGTGTTCGGTCGGCAGCGCTTCGTCACGATAGGTCCTCACGGCGCCCCTTGGACGCCAGAGCTTGCACGCAAGGAAGCCAAACGGCTTTTGGGCCTGGTTGCCAATGGCAAAGACCCGGCGGACGAGAAGGCCAAGACGCGCCTGCAGGCAGCCGACACACTCCGGATAATCACGGATCAATATCTCCGGAACGCCAAACAAAGGCTGAAGCCCCGGAGCTATTCGGAAGTCGAGCGCTACTTGTTGGTCAGTTGGAAACCCCTGCATCCGGTCTCGGTTTTCCAGATCACCCGCCGTCATGTGTCGGCTCGTATCGCTGACATCGCATCAGCTCATGGAGCGGTCTCGGCAGCCCGCGCCCGTACAGCGCTGTCCTCAATGTTCAACTGGGCAATACGGGAGGGCCTCGACATTCCCGCGAACCCGGTTCTCGGCACTAATCGACCGGCGCAGCCGGGAAGCCGCGAACGGGTCCTCACGGAGGCGGAGTTATCAGCCATTTGGCGGGCTAGCGGCGATGACGATTACGGACGCATTGTGCGTCTGTTACTGCTCACAGCCCAACGCCGTGATGAGGTGGGCAGCATCCAATGGGCCGAACTTGACACCGTTTCGGGGCTTTGGACGCTGCCAAGCGGCCGGACCAAGAACCGTCGCGAGCACTCGCTACCATTGGTTCCCGCAGCCTTAGCCCTACTCCCGCACCGCCGAAACGGCCGAGACTTTCTTTTTGGTGACGGACCTCGACGCAGCGGTGACTCGCATCGTGGTTTCTCAGGCTGGTCCAAATCGAAGACGGCGCTTGACGCACGGATCGCGGAAGCCTTGGGCGAACCTCTTCCCCATTGGACAGTTCACGATCTTCGGAGATCGGCGTCCACCATGATGGCCGACCGGCTTGGCGTATTGCCACACATCGTGGAAGCGATCTTAAACCACGTCAGCGGCCACCGGGCTGGCGTTGCCGGTGTATATAACCGCGCGCGGTACGCAGCCGAGATGCGCGAGGCTCTCGAACGCTGGGCACTGCACGTTGAGGCCCTGCCAGCCCAAAAGCCAGGAAAGGTTGCAGCGTGATGGCGGGCTCCGGCCTTTCTCCTATTGGTGTCCTCACTGGTTGTCGGGGTCCACTCCTAGTTCATGGAGCTAGCCTGCAAGCGGCGGGGGTTAGAGTCAGGAGACCGCTACAGCCCGAAACCCACTTTTGAGAATAGTAGGGGACACATGGTAGGCGGGGGGTCCGCTACGTCGCCAGACGCGAGGTCCTAATTTCTTATCGAAGTGCGACCTAGCTAGCTCGCGGAGTGAGCCCGTCGTAGTTCGGCAAGGGGGCCGTTCATGCGCATTTTCTCGCGGGTGGTAAATGGCAGCGCAAGGGAGGTCAAATCCTGGAGGCCACCCGATTGCTGCGATTGATCGAACAGGAGAGCCCGAAGCTTGCTACGCACGAGAGGCGCAACCACATAGCTGATTAAGAGTCAGCCCCGGATAGAGAACAATCAACGACCTAATGATCGCACTAAAGGGCTTATCCGACCCAAAATGGGCATTCGTCTCACGGTCATAGTGGTGCACTGCTTGATCCGATCACGCGCTAGTTGGGCTTAACGGATTCGGCTGCGACTTTGTGCATCTGGCGCCTGCATCGATATCGCGCGGTGAGCGGATCAGCCCTTGTTCTACAATCGAGCGCGACAGGCAAAATCGCGCAATCGGTGGAACTCAAGATCGTTCGTCCCATTGAAAGGACACAACACGGCGGAGCGCGAAGGTTGCTTATCGATCGACCCCAAATTCCTGACGATGAAGAGAGTAGGATTCGCTCCGCCCTCATTCTGCTATCTGCTATCGCCTGTATTTCAGTTGCGCTCGTCCTTGTCAGCGCCATCTTCCTTTTTGCGGAAAGACTTGAAGCTCGGAAACGCGTTTATGCGTTAGGCCAGGTTGGGATTTGCGCAACCCCCATTTCGAGGAAACAACGGTTTTAGGTTCCGACCTTCTCCTGAACTGCACTCCGAGCAGCACGCCCTCCATATGGATGAACCGCCCCTGGCCTGAGTTCGAACAGAGATATCTCCGCGGCTGAGAGTGAGCGATTTGCGAAGCGCTGATCGGAACGCTCGATGCCTGGATAGATAAGTACCGCTTCAATTGCCTGCTTGGCAGAAAGCGCCTGCACGGCGAAGAACCTGCTTTCGGAACTCCTGCATGATATCGTCATAACGACCTCGACGACCCAACCGGAAAGCGGGGCATGCTGCTTGCCTTCACCCTTATCGTCGCTCGACAACCCCTCAACAAGTGTATCCTGTTTAACATCGGTTACGTTCATCGAGAGAGCGCCGGATCAAAAAGGAAAATCGAGGATGTGGGGCGTAGATCACTCGCCCAAGCGGTCACGTACAGCCACCAAGCATGGCCCTACAATCCAAAGCAGAATACCGTCCCGAAGTCACATCTTCATCCCGGCGTGACCGTCCATTTTCATCTTCCCGCCCATGTTGCCCTCACCTCCTGGCCCCTTGGCGCCGACTCCTTGAACGTCGAGTGTGGCCTGGACTTTTCCGGCCTTCTCGAAGTCGAGCATCACGGAAATCTTGTCCCCTTGCTTCAGCGGGTTCTTCAGATCCTCAAGCATGAGATGGTAACCCTCCGGCGCAAGCTTAACCGTCTTGCCGGCAGCGATTTGCAGTCCGTTGTCGAGTGGCCGCATCTTCATCACGCCGCCGCTCATAGACATCTCGTGAATCTCGGTTTTGCCGGCAACATCTGCTGACGCTCCGGTCAATCGGTCCGCGTTCGTGCCTTTGTTCTGAATCGTCAAGTAGCCGGCAGCCGTTTTTGCGCCGTTCGGCGTTGCCCGGCTCCATGCCTGGGTGATCACGAGATCACCTGCCTTCACTTGCTGCGCTTTGACTGGCGCGACGGCGCCCAGGACAATCAACGAAACTGCCAGTACTGGCGTGCCGAAACCTCTCATGTCGTCCTCCTTGGAATCCAATGAGGCTACCACGGAGCACAGTTTTGTCACTGCTCCCTCAGGCGAGGCTGCCCGCCGCTAGGATCAATATTACTCCGTTATCTCTTCACGAGGCCTACGGCGTTGCTATATGCCATGCCCCGTTGAGCTTGCCATCGCCATCAGCATCGCCAGGAGCCTTGTCATTCTTCCACGCGTACAGTGGCCGGCCCTTGTAGGCCCACATCTTCTTACCATCGTCCCTCGAGACGATCGTCCAGTCGCCCGAGTTCTTGTCGCTGTCTGATGCCAGCAGAGGCGGCCAGTTCTCGGCGCACGGACCACTGCAGGCAGATTTGCCGCCAGCGTCCTTGTCAAAAACGTAGAGCGTCATGCCCTTATCATTTACCAGCGCCTTGCCCTTTGGTGTATCGCCAGGCTTTGCGGGCGCCATTTGCGCCTGTGCGGCTCCCGCGGCCAATAAAAAAGCTGCGGCGATGATTGCAGTTCGTTTCATGTCGTCGCTCCCTGTTCCTTTCAAAGGTTCAACACGCTCGGTCTCTCCTTATTCCCACTCGCTCGCAATAATCCCGCCAAGACAGCACAGGTAGTCCGGTTGTTGCGCCGCAAAGGCGTTGAATGCCATGCTCTAGTCAGCTTGCGTGACTGAAGTCGACTTTTCTTTGTCTTAGTTTGGTCATCATCGATCCCAGCGCTGCTGCGACCACCACTGAGAATCCAAAGAGCGGCAACAGGACTGCCATGAGAACGAGCGGTACGAGGATCGCAGGGGACCACGGCACGTTGCGGCGTGGCGGCACGCCGCTTTGACCCTTGGGACGTCGGATCCACCACGAGACGATGCCTGTGATGCTGAGCCAGATCAGCGAGCAAGCAAGCAGCGTGTTCAACCAAACATTCACCGGGCCAAAATCACCCTGGTGAACGTGAATCCCGACAGCCACGAGCCGAGGGATTGCCGGCAAATCCTGGTTCTGAAAATCACCGATCAGTTTTCCGCTCGCGCTATCGGCCGTCACGATGCGGTCATCCCAGATGGATGACGTTCGGTTGGCGACAAACAGTGGGGCATCCTTCCATGGTGAGAGCTGGACCGTGATCGTGCCCTTGACACCGCGCTCACGAGCAGTGCGAACAGCCGCGTCCATGGATGACCCTGCCGAATCCATCTGATCTGTCGAAGCCCCCCCGATCGAGAAGCCCGCTGGACTTTCCTGCCCGAGAAGCTTTTGCGCCCGCGACAGTACCTCGCCTCCCCAGAAAGATGTCCAGGGCAACGCGCTGATCAGGAAGAATATGAAGACCGCGGAGATGATCACCGCGACGATGGCATGAAGGTCGCGCACATAGACCCGCGCGCCAGCATCCCGCCGTGGTCGTAACGCCTGCCTAAGGCTGCGTCCTCGCGGCCACCAAAGATAGATGCCGGTGACGATCATGACGATCGCCCAGCAATTGCCAAGCTCGAGCAGCCAGTTCCCAGGGGCGCCAAGCGGCCAGCCTGCGTGCAAGGAACGGCTGATGCCGGGTAACCATTGACCGGACGTTAGTGCGCCAATCGCCTGCCCGGTGTGCGGATTGACGAACACCGGATAAGGCAATCCATCGCTACCCTGAAAGATTACTTCCGTACTGCGGCGAGGATCGTCGTGCAATACGATCTGCTGGACCGGACGCCCCGCGCTCGTCTGCGATTGCGCCCCGGCTTGGTGAGCACCATGGTTGTGCTCCGTGGCAACGGGGAGCGTCTGGCGCGCACCTGTCGATGCAAACGCAGCCGACATCTGAGCGCTTGGCGGCACCTTCGTATCCGAAACCGGCACGAAGCGGACCTGGGGATAGCGCAGGTCCATCCACCATTCCGACCATAGATAGAGCGTTCCCGTCACGCTCTGCCAAAGCACGAACGGGATGACGATCAGCGCTGCCAGAAAATGCCAGCGCCAGAAGATCGGGTACAGGCGGACCTGCCGCGCACTTTGCGGGTCGCCCGAGGTCGGGACAGCTACCGTCATCTCTTACGTTACAATTCTGCCCGAATGGAGCCGAGGAAAGTCCGCGGTGCGCCGGGGAAAATGATCAGGCGGTTCGAGGAACTTTCATAGTAGTTGGTTCCAAATACGTTTTTGACGTTCAGCTGCAGGGTCATGGTCTTGATCTGCGTCTCGACCGGCGGCTTGAACCGATATTGAAGCATCGTGTCGACGCGGGCGTAGGCCGGCAACTGGAAACTATTTTGATTGTCACCCTGCCGTTCACCCACGGCGACTACGCCCGCCGCAGCGCTCAAGCCTTCCCAAGGTCCATGAGCGTCGTATTTCCCCCAGACTGCTCCTGAATTGTAGGGAACGTTGAGCAGCCGGTTACCGTTTTCGCTGACGGACGGGAAAACGGGTGTGAAATAAACGCTGCCAAGACCGCCGACTACATCCTGGATGTCAGGACCCTGTCCATTGACGATGCGGGCATCGGTGTAGCTGTAGCTCGCAATCACGCTCCAGTTGCTGTCGATCCGTCCGTTGAGATCGAACTCGAAGCCGCGGCTTCGCACCTCGCCGATCGGAATGGAGAAGCCGGCGCCGCCGAGGGCCTGGGTGATATTGGTCTTGACGATGTCGAACACGGCCGCCGAGGCCGTCAGGCGCTTGTCGAGAAGCTCGGCCTTGATCCCGGCCTCGTACTGCCGCGACGTCTCCGGCGGAATGGCAGGCGAGCCTGGAACCGGCAGCGCGTCCTGCACTCCCAGTCCTTTGGTGTAATTCGCATACAACGAAAGCCACGGCGTGGGCTGCACCACAAGCCCCGCACGGGGGCTGAACGCTTGAGCCTTTGCGCTCAAAAATCCTGCTCCCGTATTGGGATCGTAAGGTCCCTCGGCTTGTTCCTGGGAGTCGAAGCCATAGCCGCTGCCGTAATTCGCCCAGTCGTACCGTCCGCCGAGCAACACATGGAAGCGATTGTCGAGGAACGAGATCGTGTCTTGACCGTACACACCGCTCCAGCTTTCCCGCAACGGATAGAAAGTGTTAGGCGCCGCGCCGCCGTAAGCGGACTGACCATAGACCGGATTGTAGATATTGATCGATCCAATGGTCGGGTCGAACTGAGTTGGATTGAAGTAGGTCTGGATATTTTTGGTGAGATTGAAGTAGTCGACGCCGACCAGCAAGGCATGCTCGACCGGTCCGGTCCAGAGCTTGCCTTTGAGATCGAGATTTGTTGCGAAAGTGCGCGCCTGGATATTGGCGTCCCAGATCCAACGGTCGACGACGCCGGTGGCCTCCGTGAAGGAAGCCGTACCGTACTGATGCTGCCCGTAACGCTGGTCGTTGAAGGCAAAACGGTTTGTCAGGCTCCAATCCTTGTTGAAGTCGTAGGTCCAGTCGAACCCGACGAGATGACGATCCTGAGTGTTGGGATTGGCCTGCGTATAAGCAGGCTCCTGGAGATATCGGCTGATAGGCACCGGCGCGGGGCGATTGCCAACGGCAGGAATGCCCATCGATTTGTCGACGAACTCCGAGTGTTGATATTCATAGTCGATGTTGAAGCGGAACTGATCGTTCGGCCGGAAAGTCAGTGTCGGCGCGATGAAAACATTTTTGCTGTTGACGAAGTCGATGAAGGAATCTGCGCGGTCGTACGCGAGATTGACACGATAGAGCCAGGTCTTGTCTGCCGTCACGGGACCGGTGGTGTCGATTGTCGTACGGCTGAGGCCCCATGATCCGAATTGCTGCTGGATTGAGGTATAGCTGTAGTCAAGCGGACGCTTCGGTATCAAGTCGACGATGCCGCCCGGCTCGAGCCGGCCGTAAAGCATGGCCGCCGGCCCCTTCAGAATCTCAATCGACTGCAGGTTCGAGGTCTGGATGCCAGTGAGCTCCCAGACCCGCAGGTTGTTGCGATAAATATTGACGTTATCAAAGCCACGGATGTTGAACCCGTCGTAGAAATTATTGCTGCTTGGCGTGTTGCTCGGTGGCTGAACGCTGCTGACATACCCGACGATTGCATCGCGTACGCTAATATCCTGGCGGTCGTCCATCGCCTGGCGCGTCACGACCTGGACGTTTGCCGGAGTTTGCAGGATCGGCGTATTGTCCTTACCGGCCATGGCAGGGGCGTCATAGTCCACCGTGTAACCCGTGAAGCGGCCGCCGGGTCCGGCGCCATATTGGCTGCTGCCGACTTCGGTGGCTGGCTTGCTCTCCGGTGATGGAGTCCGCACCGCTTGAGTGCGTCTCGTGGTGCGCGCAGGACGTTGAGCCGAGCGGGCAGCCTTGGGCTTTCGTGGTGTTGGCGCGCTGACAACGACAGGCGGCAGCGGCGACTGCCCACTACCGGTTGCATTCGATGCCGCCGCTACGACGGTACGCGCGGGATCCGCCGCTGGTGGGCCCGAGACAGTTTGCGCGAAGGAACTGATGGGAACAGCGGCAACTGAAGCGGCAGCGCATAGTGCGGGTAGAAAACGAGACATGAGAGAACTCCATGAACGACGGCGAGACGAGATTCGCTAGATCGCCGATGGAGGTCCTTGGGACAGGCGCGGATCATGCCGGGAAGTTGGAAGAGCTAACGATGGCTCTTCGGTACGAAGTACCGTTGTGATAGGTGTCCAAAAATTCGCATCCACCGTCACTGCTGGCGGCATCGTGGCGCTGGAGACAAGGATGCAAATGCGACAGAGGCCGTGTTGATCGCTGTTCACTGGTGCAGAGCTTTGATCCGCCGAATCCGTATCCGCGAGCGCGTGGCAGATGGACTGAAGATCTTGCGGCGCGAGCATCATCGCGGTCGATTGAGCGGTCGCGGCAACCAATTGAAACGCGAAAAAGTAAGCGATCAAGGCACAGACCGCCCGCCTCAACCACATTTTTCGGAATATACCCAATCCAGCCTCCCCGGCAGATGTCTAGCATCTTGTAGCCCGAAGCGGGAGTCCCTCCATGGCACGGCTGCTACGCCGTGGGTACCGATCTGACGAACCCGGCGAGAATTCGATCATGGCTCGTCACTCGACTGTAGCCTCGGTCCAGCCCGCCGGGAATAAATTTTCGAGGGCACGATCTAATCTCCTGCGCCTCGGCAGCAGGACAGGAGAACACCCTTGCACAAAACGTCGTATTTCGCCCGGACATTGGGCATGGCTCTGGCCGCCCTGGCCTCGCTCTGGAGCCCCGCCACCCTGGCCGCTAATCTCTCCGCCGGAGATCCCGCGCGTGGGGAGGAGCTTTACCAGGGCTGCATGGATTGCCATTCCATCGAGAAAAACGACGTTGGACCGATGCACCAGGGTGTCGTCGGCCGCAAGGCCGGCAGCGTGCTCGGCTACAACTACTCCCCGGCTCTGCGAAACGCGAACGTCGTTTGGACTGAGGACAATCTCGACAAATGGCTTACGAGTCCACAAAGCTTCATTCCGGGAACGAAGATGTTCTATCAAGTCCAGAAGCCGCAGGATCGATTAGATATCATCGCCTATCTGAAGGAGCATGCGAAGTGATGGAATCCTGCCCGCTCCCCCGACGGATGTCACTTGTCGCTGCGGCCCGGAAAAGACTTCCGCGCTGGTCCCGATAATGCTTAAACCATTACGGGTTGCTGGATCGCATTCTGAAGATTGGTGTGAATTCGGAGGCGCGCCATTTTGCAGCCAAACAGGATTGCATCAGCGAAACTGTGACCATCTGCGCTGCCGTGACTTTTGACCACGGTGCCGTTCAATCCCAAAAGAATGGCGCCGTTTGGCGGACGCAGCTTTTTCCGAAGCGCCGCAAAACTTGCGCGTGCCATTAGATAGCCGGCCCGAGCGCTCCAAGATGACCGAAATGCCTCTTCCACAGAGTTTTTGAGAAGGCGGGCTGTCCCCTCTGCTGTCTTTAGCGCGACATTCCCGGCAAACGCCTCGGTGACTACGACATCAACATCACCTGATCCAATGTCCGCCCCCTCGACGAAGCCCAGATATTGCTGACACTGAAGGTGGGCCTGCCGAAGTAATTCATCCGCGCTGTATACTTGCTGCCGTCGGTCAAAAGGGCTGAGATAGGAGCCCAATAGCCCTACCGTCGGTCTTTCGATCCCAAGCGCAGCACGTGCCAAGGCACCGCCCATCATCGCGAGATTAAATAGATGTTCGGCGTCAGCACCGATAGAAGCTCCGAGATCAAGAACGACAGTCTCCCCCTTCAGAGAGGGCCATAATCCCGCGAGGGCCGGCCGCTTGATATTGCCAACGGTTCGAAGCTTGATTTTCGCTAACGCCAACAGGGCGCCCGAATTTCCCGCCGATATAGCAAAATCAGCCTCACCTTTCTTCACGGCGTCGATTGCGAGGGCCATTGAAGATCTAGATCGACCAACTCGGAGTGCTTCGGCGGGTTTTTGATCCATTCGGATTTCGATCTCCGAATGGACAATGCGCGTTCGCTGTCGGAGTTTCGATCTTCTCACAACTAGTGCATCAAGGATTGCCCTGTCACCAAATGCAGTGAATTCCAGGTTCGGTGCACGCTTCAATGACAGCTCGGCGCCAGCTAGAACTACTGACGCTCCGAAATCTCCACCCATGCAATCCAGCGCTACGCGGACTCTTTCGGCCAACGGAAGGTCCTCCCAACGCGCCAGACCTGACTATCTATAGCGCAAATGCGGTTCGTTGTATCCGCTATCCAGCGGAAATCGGAAGCGAAGCATCTCTATGCGCAGAGATGTCAAGGCAGCAGTGTGAGGCCAAGGATTGCTCGGCGGGGCCACGCGACTAGTCCGCGCCAGACTTGAATAGCCCCAAAAACACACCAAACACAACCAGTGAAGTATGATGTTTTTATTGAAACATCATACTTCAACCGCTAGGCTGGTTCCGGGAAAGCAAAGGCGCTTGGGAATGTTGTGGCGGTGTGGGGTAAGCCTGCTGATCATTGTCGCTGTCCAGCTGGCAGCAGCGGCGAGAGCGCAAACTCCGCCTATGAATGGCAGCACACCTCAAGCGGCACCGGCGACGTTGCCGCCCGTCGAGGTGGATGCACCTAAACAGCGCAATTTACAGAAGCGCCGACAGCAGCGGGACGCGCGTCGGGCTCGTAACCTACAACGACAAATCGCGAGTCTACCAAGCGCTGCCCCCCAGATCGTTGGTGGATCGGGCTCCGCCAACGTCGCATCAGGCGGCACACCGAGCCAGAACATGGCGAGCCAAACATCGGTGACTGGAGAAACGCTTAATGCACGTCCCGTGACCCGCCCTGGGGAACTGCTTGAGGCCGTCCCCGGGCTGATCGTCACGCAGCATTCCGGCGAGGGAAAGGCCAACCAGTATTTTCTGCGCGGTTACAATCTTGATCACGGCACCGACATGGCGATCTGGGTCGATGACGTGCCGGTCAACATGCGGACCCATGCCCATGGTCAAGGCTATGCCGACCTCAACTGGCTAATGCCGGAAACTGTGAACCGGTTGGATATCCGCAAAGGTCCATGCTATGCCGACGAAGGTGATTTCGGGTCGGCGGGTAATCTGCATATCGGGTTGATCGATAGCGCGCCCAAAGCGATGGCTCAGGTTACCGCGGGGAGCTTTGGCTATTTCCGCTTCTTCGGCATGGACTCCAAGAAAGTCGGCGATGGCAATCTGCTGATTGCCGCCGAACGAGGGACCTATGACGGTCCATGGGTCACGCCCGACGATATGCAGAAGATCAATGGTCTACTGCGCTACACCCAGGGGACTGCGACCGACGGTTTGTCCATCACCGGGATGGCCTATTCCAACCAATGGACCTCAACCGATCAGGTTCCGTTACGCGCAATCACGGCTGGCCAGATCGACCGGTTTGGCTCAGAAGATCCCACCGACGGTGGCAGAACCAATCGTTTCGCGCTATCGGCCCGGATCGCTGGCACAGATGACGCAGGTTCTTGGAAGGCCAACGCGTATCTGGTCAAGAGCCAGCTCGACCTGTTCAACGACTTCACATACTTCCTAGCTAATCCGGTGCTTGGCGATCAATTTCACCAACACGATGACCGGTTGATGCTTGGTGCCAATGCCTCTCGCACACTCGTCGGTTCTCTCGCCGGACTTCCGATGGAAACCACGTTCGGCGCGCAAACGCGATACGATAACATCGCGCTTGCGTTGACCGACACCTACCAGCGCAGTTTTCTCTCCAATGTCCGCAGCGACAAGGTGGGCGAGTCCTCAATCGGCGTCTATGCGCAGAACACGGTGCGGTGGACCGATTGGCTGCGCACGACCGTCGGCCTGCGCGGCGATTTCTACCAGGCCAATGTGTTCTCGATCTATGACAACAACAATTCCGGCAATGTCAGCGCGGGAATTGCCAGCCCGAAATTTACGATGACACTCGGCCCCTTCTACAAAACCGAGTTCTTCGTCGGCGCGGGTTACGGAATGCATAGCAACGACGCTCGGGGTGCCACGACAACCGAAGACCCGAGTGATCCGTCCACTAAACTTGCCGCCTCGCCGCTGCTAGTTCGAACTAAGGGGGTGGAAACCGGCATCCGGACCCGGATCATTCCAGGTCTCGACTCGTCGCTAAGTGTGTTCCTACTCAACCAGGACTCCGAAATTATCTTCAGCGGCGATGCCGGTGATACCGAAGCGAGCCGGCCAAGCCGACGCTACGGTTTCGAACTGACCAATCACTATCGCCCAGTGTCTTGGATCGATGTCGATGCGGACCTTGCAATGACGCACGCCCGCTTTCTTGGCTACGACAGCGATCAAGCCGACGCCTACGCCTCGCTCGCCGGTTATCCGCAGGCGCAGATTGGCAACGCGTCAGGAAATTATGTCCAAAACGCTCCAGCGATGATCGCCTCGGCGGGTATCACGCTTGGCGAGAAGACAGGCTGGTTCGGCACGCTGCGCTGGCGCTACCTTGGATCGACTCCGCTGACCGAAGACAATGCTTTCCGTTCAATGGCAACCAGCATCTTCAATGGCCGAATTGGCTTCGGAACCGCTGACGGTTGGCGTATTCAGCTCGACGTGCTGAATCTGTTCAACACTCAAGCCAATCAGATCTCTTATGCTTACGGCTCTTTGATCAAGACCGATAGTCTCTACAACCTCTGCTATCCTGTGCAGACGGCGCCCGCAGCCGTTTGCCAGACGGGTGTTATGGACACCATTTTGCATCCCGTGGAACCGCTGACCTTCCGGGTGACTGTAGCTGGGACGTTTTAGTTCGCCTTCGACTGCCGGGCAAAACAGACACACTTTGCGAGCGATCGTCGAACCGGCTGCCGGACATACTCTATTGATATTGACGGCCTACCGCGCAGATGCCACTTTGGTGATTGGTAGTGTCCGTAAGGACTATCCAAGGGAATGCGGTGCGTCCACTCAGTGGACAATTCCGCGGCTGCCCCCGCAACTGTAGGCGGATAGCCGACGACCAGCAAAACCACTGGAGCCTCTTGGTCTCTGGGAAGGTGGTCGAAGGCGATAACCCGCGAGCCAGGAAACCTGCTGCCAGCCATGAGTCACGCGCGAACGCATTGGGCGGGGTGCCCTGATGTCGGACAAGTAGCCGGTGCATCTGCCGCCTGGGGCGAAGGTAGATGACTAAGGCAACCGCGGTGGCAGTTTGTTTGCGTCGCCGCAGAGCGTTGTTGTGCAACATCTTCATTTTCGTACTGGCGTTACGCCAGGGTTTTCGCGTGCTTTCCTGATCTCTCTGCTCTCTTCGGTGTCGCTGTCATCAGCGGCGCTCGCGCAGAGCGCGGTGCCGAACAAGCCGCCCGTGGAGATCGGCCCTGTGACCGTCTCCCCGCCCACGCCGAAACCGGCTCGCGCCGTGAGCCCCGGCAGTCAGAAACCTCGCGCAGCACGTCGGGCCACAGGGCCGAAACCGACGACTCCGGTCGCGGTAAGGCCGACCAATCAGCCCACGAGCGACACGACACCGCTGAACACCGCAATCATCACCGGCATCTCTTCGCGCCTTGGCATCTCGGCACGCGAGACGCCTGCGACCGTCGAGGTCATCAGCCAGCAGACCATGCAGGATCGGGGTATCCGGACGACAACCGATGTGGCCAAGGCTGCGGTCGGCGTGACCGGCGGCGACGCACCCGGAGCGCCTGCGATCTTCTCGATGCGCGGCTTTAGCGGCGATCAACTCACCACGCTCTACAACGGCATCCCGATCGGTCCGTCGACCATGACCGGCCGCCCCATGGATGTGGCCGGCCTCCAGCAGGTCGAGATCATCAAGGGACCGGACTCGCTCGTGGCCGGCCTCGGCGCGACCGGCGGCGCCGTCAACTATGTGACCAAGGCGCCGCATACGGGGGCGATCGTCAACGAGGCATTCACCTCCTACGACTCCTTCAACGGCTATCGCGCCGGCTACGGCTCCGGTGGCAGCACGCTGATTGACGGCCTCGACTACCGCTTCGACATCAGCCATTTCAACGACAAGAGCTTTATCGACGACAGCTATTCGAAGCTCAGCAACGTCTCCGGACAGCTGAACTATCGCGTCACCGACAGCCTGAAGGTCTGGGGCGCGGCCGAGTACAAGCAAGACAGCGATCGCTTCTACTGGGGCACGCCGATCGTGCCGGCAAACGGGGCCGGTATCGTGCCGACCACGGGCATCGTGTCGGGCACCTGGAGCAATTATTACCTGGGTGGCGGCACGCCAGTTCCGGCAACGATCGACGCGCGCACGCTGACGACGAATTACAACGTGCTCGACAATCACAGCGGCGCCAGCGAGCTCTGGCTGCGCAGCGGCTTTCAATGGGACATCGCCAACAACGTCTCGCTGAAGAGCCAGATCTACGGCTATGACGCCCACCGGCACTGGTTCAACAACGAGATCTCGTCGTTCGACCAGACCGTCGGCGGTGTCGCCGGCGCGGGGAGCATCTATCGCGAACGGCTGGCGCTCGACCACGCACAGCGGCTCTACGGCAACATCACCGACCTCACCGTCAATTCCAATATCGGCGACCTCGACAACCGCTTCGTCGCAACGGTGGCTGCGAGCAACAACCAGTTCAACGTCTCGCAGGACACGCTGTTCTTCAACGATTACGCCGATCTTCTCAATCCCACCCCCGGGCTCTATGGCCCGCGCAGCGATGAGAAGATCTATACTCGCGTCAATACCGCCTCGCTGTCGTTCGAGGATCGGATCAAATTGACCTCGAATTTCGCGCTGATCGGCGGCATCCGCTTCGAGGATATCAAGCTGGACCGCACCCGGTTCGATCCCGATGGCGTGCTGGAGGCAGCGAAGGGCTATCCGTTCTCGACGACGTTCAACCCGATCACAGGCCGCGTCGGCTACACCTGGGACATCACCCCCGGCGTCATGCTGTACAGCCAGTATGCGACCGCGGCCGACCCGACGGTCGCCAACATCTTCATTCTTGCACCGTCGGTGCCTTTGCTGCTGACGACGTCGCGGACCTATGAGACCGGCGTGAAGCTGCAATCGGCCGACAAGCGCGCAGAGGCAACATTCTCGGCCTTCGACATCGAGCGCAAGAACGTCTACGTCCCCGAGAGCGGCATCGTCTTCAACGTCGCCGGCAAGATCGAGTCGAAGGGCATCGAGATCGCGGCGGCGATCAATCCGGTTGCCGGCCTGAAGCTGTGGGGTAATGCCGCGTTCGTGCAGTCGCACTTCGTCGATTTCACCTATGTCGACGGCAACGGCGTATTCCAGTCCTATTCGGGCAACACGCCGCCCAACGTACCGAACTTCGTCGCCAATGCCGGCGCGTCGTACCGATTCGAAACGACGCTTCCGGTCGAGATTGGCGCCTCGATGCGTCACGTCGGCGACCGCTTCAACTACCAGGACAATATGGTCGTCATGAATGCCTATACGACCTTCGATGCGTTCGCATTCGTCGACATCCCGAAGACCTATTTCACTGGTGTCGAGAACACGCGGCTCTCGTTCCGCGTGCGCAACCTGACGAACAAGCTATACGCCGCCTGGGGCGATCCGGGCTATACCGATCAAATCATCCTGGGTGCGCCGCGCAGCTACGAGGTGGCGGCCTCGTTCAAATGGTGAGGTGAATGTTAACATGAGAAGACGATCCCGTCGTCCGACTTGGCGAGGCCGGGACCTATGAACAAAACCTTGATGCTTCAGGGACGCTGGATCCAGTCATGAAAGAGGATCAGATTATTTACAGTCGAGGAAGTACCATAGTGACTCAGCCCACGGCCGTCCGCGTGAGATCATTCGACCTACGAAAACGTTGCGATCCCGAGTCACTCGGTTTCCGTGTTCGGATTGTCAGCATATACAGCCTTCTTATTTTCGCCAATGTGTCTACTTGGGTATGGGCTCTTGTTGAGTTTGCACATCAGCCCGTGCTCATCGGAACCGCTGTGTTGGCCTATAGCCTCGGGCTACGTCACGCCATCGATGCAGACCACATTGCAGCCATCGACAATGTAACGCGCAAGCTGATGCAAGAGGGAAAGCGACCAGTCGCCGTCGGATTTTTCTTTGCATTAGGGCATTCGACGGTCGTTGTGCTTGCGTCGATTGCTGTTGCGCTAACCGCAAATGCGTTGAGCGATAAGCTTGCTTCATATCGAGAGATTGGCGGCATCATCGGCACATCGACATCAGCGCTATTTCTTTTCCTGATAGCGGTTGCAAATATCATTGTACTGCGGGGCGTATACCGCGCCTTTCGGTTGGTCGAGCGAGGCGACCGGGTACCGGAAGAGGACATCGACGCATTGTTACAGCAGCGCGGATGGTTGGCGCGTATGTTCAGGCCGCTTTTCAGATTTGTTTCACGAAGTTGGCATCTTTACCCAATAGGCCTGTTGTTCGCGCTCGGTTTCGAGACCGCGAGCGAGATCAGCCTATTCGGCCTCTCAGCCCAAGCGTCCAATTCAATCTCTAACTGGTCGCTTCTAATTTTCCCGGCACTGTTCGCCGCCGGAATGACGCTCGTCGATACTACTGATGGTGTCCTAATGCTCGGGGCTTACGGGTGGGCGTATCGAAATCCCATGCGCAAGCTCTTTTACAATCTGACCATCACGTCAGTGTCTGTGATTGTGGCATTGGTGGTCGGCGGCATCGAAACGCTCGGCCTCATATCAAATCAATTCCATCTACAAGGTGCTTTTTGGAGAGTGATCTCGGACATAAATGAAAACTTCGGCGTACTCGGCTATGGCATTGTGGTGCTGTTCGTCTTGAGTTGGGGCGTGTCATTCGTCGTCTATCGCTTCAAGGGATATGACCGCTGTGTCAAAAAGGGCTGACACTCCGAGGCTTCCAATGTCGGCCCATCTGCGACCTCACACAACAACCGCTATTGTGCCTCTCTCGGCCGACCTGCGACATCGGATGGGCGTACCATTCCGATTTTATGTTCGCTGCTCAACCATTCGCGGCTGACACCAGCTTCGATTACAGAGATGCGACACTTTGGGTCCTTCCAGGGCCCTCCCCATGTGGGTGGAAGTGCGACCTCGCCATTTCCGTAGATGCAAAAGATCTGTTTTCGGTTGTTATTCTCGCTCTGTGAAATATGCGAGGTTTCGGGCAATGGCATGGGCTAACTTGAGGCACGTTTAGTACCCCTCGGGTGAAAATCTCCTGCATCTTCATTGCCGCACCGAGGTTTCACAAATGAACGCAACTAAGCCTTATCGCCTCATCCCGAGGGCCTCTCAACGCAACAGCCTACGCGCCTCCTGCCCCGGCGTCGGGGCGCTGATCGAGCGCCAGCTTCGCGTTGATCGGCATCATGTGGTAGAGTGTCTAGGCCGTGGGTGCGCTGTTAAGCGAACATTGCGAACAGGTTTGTCAAATATTCCAAGCAGGTCGATCCAGCTCGGCGCCGTGCCGTTGGTTGAAAGTCCTTTGGAATTGCAGCGGAAGCCGTTTATCGGCAGACCTTAACGTAGACACAGATCTTCTTGAAATTTTCCCAGCGACATTGTTGTTCCATCCGGCATGTCTTTCCCTTGGGGTCCGCCTGAGCGGTCTGGCCTGCCATGGCCGCAGTGCTTGCCCCTATAAAGACGGCCACGATCAAAACCCGGCTGACAAATCTCATGATTTTCTCCTGCTAATTTTTGGATGTTGCCTCGTCAGTGACAGGTGGAGGACGACACGCCGAAAGCCATCTTACGCTTTCCGTCGGTCAGGCAACCGTCCTTCCACACGCCTTGGAATACGCCTTCGAGCGTGGTCGCAGTGCCCACTCCGTTCGGCTTTCCGTTGCGAAAATCTCCTTCGTAGCGCGCACGAAGCAGATTCATGACGCCGTGCCCGCTGGGCTCACCGTTTAACAGCTCACCGTCATAGGAACCGGATCCCCAAGCCTGTCGGCCGCGACCGGACTGACGCCCCTGATTCCAATCTCCCTCGTCGGTCTCGATCACGGTCGTGCTTCGCAGCCATCGAAGGTTGCCGTGCCCTTGCGCCCGACCGTTGACGCATTCGCCGGTCCAACTCACGGACTCGCCGGGAGTTGGATGTGGATTAAAGACCTGGCAGCCGCTAACGGGATCAGCGACGAAGGCGCCGGGGGTCATCAACGGCTCTTTGGTCTGGGCATTCCCCGCCGTCGAGCAACCCAACGCCATGAGGAGCAACGCTGATCTACCGATGATCTGTTTGATGGCTTCGTTCACTGGGAGCCCTTGCTTTCGAGTAGCGGCAGAACAACTTCACGCAAAAGCGGTTCGCGGACATCAATAAACTTGTCACGGACAATTCCATCCCGATCGATTACGTAGGTGAGCGGGAAGCCTTCGGGCGGCCCAAATCCATCGTGTGTGATCTTGTCGAGAGTGGAGGTCGGGTAAGACAGGCCTCGGCTGACCGTGCGCATTTTCGCAAAGTCGCGAGGACGATCCGCGCTGATGCCGATTAACTCCAGTCCCTGTTCGTGATAGCGCTGATAGAAAGCATTGAGGGCCGGCATCTCCTTCTTGCACGGCGCGCACCAGGTTGCCCAGTAGTTCACCAGGACGACCTTGCCGCGAAGCCTGCCAAGATCGAAGCTGTCGCCATCGAGCCGTGCAGCGACGAGCGGTGGCGCCGGCTTGTCCAACTCTGGTGCAGCGAAGGCAGGATCAATCAACGCCGTCATTACAAACAAGGCTGTGGCGACTCTGATCGACCTGTCCTTTAGCCAAAAAAGGAGCGTTAAGCTCCTTTTCGCTGTTACGGGTGCTTGTGGTCGCATGCTGAGGTCGACCTCCCGCTAAAAATTGTAGCTCGCCACGGTCTTCACCATGTAGGGCGCAATCAACTGTCCCTGACTGCCGCTATCGTTGATCGCCGCGTTGGTGCGATAGTAGATGGGTACCTCGACGTCGACATAGAACTTGAAAACCCGCTTGTTCACCTCATCCAGCACCTTGGTGAACTCAACGCCCGGCGAGAACATCAGGCGGTCGAAGCCGGTGTTCAGCGGGTCGGACGCCGGGCCGCTGTCGTGCTGCCGGTGCGAGGCGATGATCTGCACCAGCGGAGCTATCTTGTCGAAGCCCAGCACGTTGTAGAAATTGTTGTAGATGATGCCGGCGGCGGCATCGACCTGGAAGCCCGGCTTGTACATCTGCATCATTCCGCTGTCGGCATCGAAGGCCGCCTGGTACAGGAACGGCTGCTGCCACCTGATCTGAGAAAAATACTGCCAGGCATTATCACCGGTGATCATGCCGCGATGAAACGCTCCGAGAATGAGATCGGTGCTGCCGGAGCCGATCTGCGTGTCGCGGTCCAGGCCCGTTGCCGTGAACGTGCCGGTCGGCAGCTTCAATCCGAAAATGATTCCGGTGGACATATCCGCGGCGAATCCCGTGTACATGCCCATCACCTCAACGTCGCCGAACGAACGCGAGTTGAAGGTCTGAACCATCGGCGGATCGTTGGGGAAGTTCGTGTCGGTACTGAAGGCGCGGGTCACATAGGGTACGCGCATCATGACGCCCCAATCCCGGTTGAACATGTATTGCAGGCCGACCGTGTACCAGTTGGTCACCACTTGCTTGTCCGAATTGGCAGACGCCGGTCCTTTCGAACTGCCGATCCAATTGGCGTTCTGGTTAGAGTGCCACCATTCGGTGAAGATCCTGCCGCCGTGGTCGTCTTCCTGCGGCAACAGGCCGCCGCCGACGTCGAACACGCTACAGCCGCAGGCGCAGGCAAGAGCGGGGCTGGAGCCGACGGTCGACATGATGCAGAACGCGCCGACGAGGGATGCGAGGAGGAGGATGCCGCGGCGAACATGGCGTGAGCCGCGCTGCCAGAGATTAGTGAACATGCATGCTCCGTTGGCATGTGTGCAAGAGGAGGTACCGCGTACGGCCACGCGCTTTCGTGCCTCGGTTCGAGCAGAGGGCTGGCCGACATTAGCGACGGTTGCCGCCGGTTGATGGCTGTGTGTCATGTCAGAACCTGTAGTTCACGCCGAGGCGCACGGTCTGGATGGTCAAATTGGCTGACCCATGCAGCGTGTTGGCGCCAGCAGCATTGTCGGCGATGACGCCGAGCGCATTCAGCGTTGGGAATTTCGCAAACAGATATTCGGTCTTGACGCTGACATGGTCGGTCCAGGCCCATTCCCAGCCTGCTCCTGCGGTCCAGCCGACCAGGTTGGATGATGCGGTTGCAGTGCCTGCCGCCGCGTTGAGGGTATCGACATAGGTCTGCGTGTACTTGACGTGTGCGAAAGCCACGCCGCCGGTGGCGTAGATCAGCGAGCGGTCCGAGGCGATGCCAATACGCGGACGGATGGTCGCCAGGCTGTCGGTTTGCAGAGATTGTGTGATCGTCATCGTGTCTGCTGTCGTCAGCACGCCGTTGGGGTTGCTGAAGGCGGGCTTGCTGCGGAACCAGTCCCAGTCGCCCTCGATGCCGGCGACGAAGATCCCGGCCTGGTAGTTGCAGCCTCCCTGAACACCGCCGATAAAGCCGGGGTCGTTGCCTGAGCCGGTGCCGGTCGCAGCCGCGGTGGCGAGATCGGCGGGGTCGACGAGATGCGTGCCGGGGTCGACACTGGACTTGAAGTCAGTCCCGCTCGCGGCGCCACCCGCGTTGAGGCCTAGGTAGCAGCCGGTCCAGCTAAAGGCTGGCGTGTGAGTTGGGACCGCTTTCACCGAAAGGTCGGCAGCCGACACAGGAGTTGCTAGAAGCAGAAGCAGGGGTGCTGCGACCGCGATAGACGAGCGAAAGCGATCCTCCGATGGACCGGGGCTGAGATAACTGCGCATGGCGCAAGCTCCATGAGTGACGCCAAGTCATGGCGACTTGACGCGTGACGAAGTGATCAATGCGTGAACGTTGCGGATCAGATCGCCGGCGGCGGAGCGCGAGCCTGGGAATTGGAGCCAGTGCGGGGAGCAATGACAAACGCTGGCTTCTGCTGCCAAATTACGTTTGAAAAATTCTCAACCGGTGCCAGAACAGTGGAGTTCTGCGGCAAGTGTAGCGAGGCATCCGCAAGAACCGCGCAGCAGAGAGTGCAGGAGCCGTCGGCGCCGCGATCATCGGACGGCGCCGACCCATTCCTGGAACCGCTATGGCAGATTTCGATGGATGCAAGAGGATCACCGGCCGCGACCGCGGTCGCCCAGCATGCAGAGATCGGTGCCATGATCTGCGCCATCAGCGCAATCAAGACGATCGGCAAGAATTTCCGCAGGCGCCGCGCCATAGTCCCCCTCCCTCGAAAGACAAAATAGCTGCAAGCCCGAAGCATCGCAACCACGGCATCTCGTGCCGCATCGACGGCCTGCTGAGCGTTGCCCGCCGGTCACGCCACTCAAGTGCTGTAGCCAGCGCCCACGGTACCAGACGGCAAACGCAATCTGCGTCGCCGCGCAGCATCCTCTCAGATCAGATATTCAATTCGAGCCACGCATTGAACCAGCGACCCTGGGCCCTCGACTAGGCCGACCCTGCCGACCGTCGAGCAGTAGTTCTGATTGAACTATTTGTCGATGCGGATATCTAGCCGGATATGTTAGCTATCTAGATACCCAACCGCTGCCTGGCTGCGTCCGCCTCTTTTCGTGCCTGTGCGATAAGCGGCGAACGGCGCTGGAGTATCTCCTGCGTCAGCGTCGGGCCCGCGCCCTCCGGGCTACCAGCGGTGAATGGCGGCTTCGGATCGTATTCGATCAAAAGCTGAATCCGTCTGGCGGTATCATCGTCGGAGAGTCGGGCCGCGAGTGTTAGTCCGAAGTCGATCCCGGAAGTGACGCCTCCGGCTGTGAAGCGATTGCGGTCCTCGACGACTCGCTCTGCCCTGAGGGTCGCCCCCATCAATGGCAGCAAGTCGCGTACATACCAATGCGACGTGGCCTGGTACCCCTTCAGCAAGCCTGCGGCGGCAAGAACCAATGACCCCGTGCAGACGCTCGTCACGTAGCGTGCGCGGGCTCCCCGCGACGCCAGGAAGCCGATTACGTCCGCATCCTTCATGCAGGCGACCGATCCCCCGAGGCCGCCAGGGACGAACAGGACGTCCAGATCCGCGGGACAGGTGTCAAATGTGTCGGTCGCGAGAAGTGCGATGCCGACGTCAGTCATGACAGGGTTCTTGTCTTTCCAAACCAGCTTCACGTTCGCCTGAAGTATCGAAAAGACGGTTTGGGGCCCGACCAGATCCTGCAGGATCATGCCGGGATAGATCAGCATGCCAATGGTCGGCTTCGTCGCTTCCGCCGGTTCGGCTGCGGATGCTGTCCGAAGAACTTGCGACAGAAGCGGTAGCGCACCAAGCGCGATTCCAAAATCACGACGATTCATGATGCATCCTGCTATTTGCTTCCATGCGCCGCTTTGTGTTGATCCACGTCACCATTCATCATGACCACGCCCTCGAAGCGTGAGAACGTCGCGGTCTTTTCCGGTGGCAGCCTGGCTTCGGCCCTCGCCAGATCCTTTTCGAGGCTCTCGGCATCCGCGACAGGAACGCCAGCTTTCACCAATGCGTCCCTGGTCTTGATGCCGTCTCCGGCGCAGAGAATAATGGTCCATGTCCCATGATCATTGCGCAACAGGGCGCGACCGCCCATCTCGCCCTGGGCCCAATCGGCAATCGCGTGTTTGCCTGACACCATGATCGGCTCGACAGAAAGCGGCTCCTGCGGCTTATCGAATATGCCATGAAGAAGCTGAATGATGGATGCCTCGTCAGAGCCTGCCGGCGCAGCAATGCAGGCGATCGAGTGCATCATCAGGGCAACCAGCGTAGCCAAAGCTCTTTTGAACATCTCCAACTCCTTGGTCTCACACGAGCGTAAACAGATCCGTTCGGCGTTTAGCCATCGCGATATCTGGGATAGACTTCTCGCCCTATCTTTTCGGCGTCCTTGTTGAAGTCAACGAACATGTCGCGCATCATTTTTGTGACCTCGCTTGGGGCCTTCGCCGGCGTTCCGGCGTCGTATGGCGGCTCCGGCGCGTACTGCGCCATCAACTGAACGCATTCCGCATATTGCCGGTCCCGTAACTGCCCGACGAGCGAGAGGCCGAAATCGATTCCAGAGGTCACGCCGCCAGCCGTAATTCTGTTGCGGTCACGGACGATTCTGTCTTCGCTCGGCGTCGCGCCGAACAGCGGTAACAGCGAAACCGCGGCCCAGTGCGACGTCGCCTTGTAGCCGGTGAGAAGTCCGGCTGCGCCCAGCAGCAATGAACCCGTGCAGACCGAGGTGACGAATTTGGCGCGCGATCCGCGGTCTCTCAGAAAGCGAAGCGTGCTGTCGTCCTGCATCGCGGCGAGCGTGCCGGTCGCGCCACCGGGGACGCAGATGATGTCGAGGTCAGCCGGGCATTCGTCGAAGCTCGCGCTGGGTTGAAACGCGAGCCCTGTGTCGCTCTTCACGATGTCTTTGCTCTTGCCGACAATGTGTGTCGTCGCGCCGAGAAGGCCGGTCAGCATGGCGTGCGGCCCGACCATGTCGAGTGCCGTGAACTCCGGATAGATGAGGAACGCAATCTGCTCTTTCCCCATCCAGCTCGCAGGCACCTGCGACATGTCATGACCGGTCGTCGTCCCGGCCGAGACCTCAGCGGCCGGTGCGGACCGCAGTCCCGCGGTGGCGAATCCCACGGCGGACGCGAGAAGCAGATCTCGTTTCGATATCATTCGTTCACTCCCAATACGTCGAGATGATGCGACACCCGTTCTGACTTCGGCGACAAGTCATCAAGGACATCAATATCGATAGGCAAGCGTACCGTAGAATGCGCGACCGTCGCCGGGCGCCACCTGACCGCCGAACCAGAGGAAGGGCACGAAGTATTTCTCGCCCGTCAGGTTCTTGACGTTGAACGACGCCCTCCAGTGCTCGGTCTCATAGGCAATCTTAGCGTCAACGGTGAAGTACCCTGGCGTCTTGTAGAGATTTAGGTTGTCGACATATTGCGACGACGCGACGTAGACACCGGCACCGGCGCTCCAGCCTCTGAGATAGGGCCAGTCGAAGGCGTAATTTATCCAAAACCGGCCTGAATCTTCGGGAACACCGGGGACCCGGTTTCCTTGTGGCGTTCCCGCATTCGAGTCGGAATACCTGACATCCGTATGGCCGTAGCTTGCCAACACCTTCCAGTTCTTGCTGGGCTGCCAGATCAAGTCGGCCTCATAGCCCTTCGATTCCTGGGCGGATTCGGCCCCGATACCGACGCCAATTGTCACGGGCACGTTCTGGCGCTGGATGTCGAACACCGCGACGGTGCCGGTCAATTGGTCATTGATGTTGAATTTGAAGCCGCCCTCGATCTGCTTCGACGTTTCGGGTGCGATATTGGTGTTCAATGCCTGCGTGAATGGTTGCGTTTGCATCCCCTCGCTATAGCTCCCGTAGACCGACAGTCCGGGAATGAGATCGAGGACAGCTCCGAACCGGGGCAGAGCCTTGGTCGTGTCGGTGCCGAATTGAGTCGGCGCAAAAACTCCCGTACTGAACGGGTAGTTTTCGAGGTAGTCGATATTGATGCTCGCGAGCCTCACGCCGGCAAGGATATGAAGACGATCGTAAATCGTGGACTGCAGTTGCGTGTATGCGCCCTTGGTGGTGTAGGCACTGTTGAAGTCGAAAAACGGGAAGAAAAAGGCTGCGGATGCCGCGGTGGGATCCGTGTACGGCGTCGGAAAGACAGGATTGTTCACCAGGTCGACCGGTGCAATGCCGAGGTCGGTGTTCATGTGACCGCGATCGGTCACGCGGCTGTAGTCGGCGCCCGTGAGCCAGACGTTGTTGGTTGGGCCCAACCTGAAACGCGCCTCCAGATTGGGGTTCACGGAGAACTCCTGCTGCTTCTGCAGAAGATCGACATTCAACAGGCTCCAGGTCGTTGGACCGACATCCGGCGCGGCGGTTTGCGTTGTCTGGCTCCTCTGATCGAAACTTTGGTCCGCGAAACGAGCCTTGATGTTGAAGGACCAGATGGAATCGATCTTGCGATCGAACGTCGCCGTCACGCTCTTGACTTCGCTATAGCTCTTCGGAATGTTTGAGGGGCCAATATACAGATCGGGATTGAGGCGGAAGCTACCCGCCACGGTGCCAACCGCCGGAAGTCCCTCATAGGCCTGTTGCTCGAGGCGCGAGATGCGCCCCTGGATCGTCAGCGTCGTGTCTTCCTTGTTCGTCAGTGTCAGTGTCGGATTGAATGAATAGCGGTCCTGGTGCACGACATCGACGAAGGTATCGTTCGACGTATAGGCGCCCGTGAACCGGAACAACACGGTCTTGTCGGCTGAAAGCGGCTGGTTGAAATCAAAATACGGCTGCACATAGTTGTTCGTCCCGAACGTCACACCCGTTTCCAGGCTTGCCTTGTCGGTCGGCAGCTTCGAGACGACATTGATGGCGCCGCCGAGCGGGCTGCCCGCCCCGCCGCCATACAGGATCGCATTCGGCCCCTTCAAGACTTCGATACGTTCCACGTTCACCAGCGAGTCGCGGTCGCCCGCGTTGTACATGACGTTCATGCCGTCGAGATATTGCTGGGCCGCGAAACCGCGAACAGTTGTCAGGCCGTTCGGGCCCGTGGTGCCGATCGCGATGGTATTCGTCCCCTGCACATTCGAGACGTTCTGGATGGCCTCGGTGACTGTGACGTTGTTCTGGTCTGTGATGACGCTTCTTGGAATCACCTGGATCGACTGAGGAACCTGCTCGATCGGCGTTGCCGTCTTGGTCGCCGAGAATGATGACAACGCCCGATAGCCATCGACCGGCCCGGCGGTCGTCACGGTGGTGCCCGGCGGGAGCTTGAGATCCGGCAAGTTGAGAGCGGGATTATAGGTTCCGAGAGCGTTTGCGAGCGGCTTGACCACCGCGGTCGGCTCTGCTGGAGACGGCTTCGCGCTTGCGCGTTTGACACGCTTGGAGCCGGACCTTCCAGGAGCCGTCGCGCCGGCATCGCGTGCCTGATCTGGCGCCCGAACGGTTACGCCGGGCAGTTGAGTGGATTGGCCAAGGGCAATTTCGGGGACAGCGAGAAGCGCAACGACGCTCACGCCTCCCAGGGCACGAAAACGAAACATCGGAAACTCTCCAACTCGGGCGCAATCGCCCGCCAACAGTCGACAACGTCATCGATTGCAGCCAGGCGGCCGCACCGATCTTGCGATTCTGGAAAAGTTAGGAGTTTGAAGGAGGAGCGCGGGCTCTTGCGTGTTTGGCGCTCCGAGATTCCCGCAGATCTCGGGCCGCGCTGTGCCACACCACAGCTGTCGAAGTACGATAGAGCGCGGCGACAGCAATCTTGGGTGTCTGCGGAGATGCGCCGGCATGAGCCACCAGGCAACATAGCGCGCAGGCACCATCATGGGCTTGGTGTGGGCTCTGGTCGGACTGGCTGTCGGCTTCCCCGCCTCCCGTGTGGCAAATCGTGGCGCCGCCGAAGGCTGCCAACGGGTCAGAGAGAGCGGAGGCCGTCGCCCATGACGCACCGATTGGCGCGATGATCTGCATCATCAGCGCCAATAGGAAAGCCGGGAGATAGATTTGCAGCCGACGCCGCACTGGTCACCGCCCAATTTGGAACGTTCGAACTAATCACGGGGAACGTCGAGAGTCGACGCCAGTTCGCTTTGCGCAATGGATACGAAGCAGTGCAGGAAAATAATCTTCGCCAACTGTATCCCAAATATCACGCGGATCAGACTGGAGCACAGTGAGATTTCGGGCCTCGGTCCAGGCTGACGACAAAAGACCGCGCTTTACCGTCCGGAAGATCGGCCAATATATGTGATCCGTAATGCCGCAGGCACTAACATCCCTTTGCACGACTGGCATGAACGAGAGCAACGTTGAGTAGCCGCGCTCTGTTTCGCACGGCCGACAGCGTCCGTCCCAGTTCCTTGGCTATGGTGCGACTGCCCATATTGGCCTGTACCAACTGACGCAACATATGATCGTCCTCGATCGACCACCGTCGAGCTTCGATTCTGTCGCGCCGAAACTTCCAAAGATTGTTGTTCATAGCGAACCACAGCCGCCGCTTTGGTTTGGAATTTATTTTCCTTGATCGAGACGCCCGTTCTCTGAGCGCAATTGCTTGCGCCTGCCGCATGCCAGCGTGATTGTCATGCGAGCGGGCACCCGGATCTCGACGGGATCGATGTCGTCAGGCTGCCGAAGGTGGCCCTTGTGAGCAGCGCGGGCTGCGCCAGTCTGCTCCTGCGCCGTGGAATGGGCTCTCGACCGGACGAGAGGCCTCTATGCTCCGCTGATCAACAGGAAACGTGACTGCCACGGGAGTGATCGGTGCATGTGCGACGAAAAGGCAGACGTCACAAATATGATGCGCCCGTGCAGGATACTGTGTTCCATCGTCGATCCGACCTGTTGTGCTCGGGCTGCCGCAGATCGACTGCTCCTGGCTGCCGAGCGCGAGCATAGAAGCCGACAGAAAGTCCGCAGCGACCAGTTGAAGCGCAAACAAGTAGGCGATCACCAAACAGGTGGCCTGCCGAAGCCGTCCTTTCGCGAATTTGCGCGATCCCGCCCGCCTCTCCATCGGGGAATATTAGCACCCATTTGCACGATGGGGAGCCTGTGTCTTGTCCGGAACGGGCAATTATCCCTTTACAGGATCGGAGAGCAATTTTCGTAACTTGGCGCGGGAGAGCTCTTCGGGCTCCTGGTAACTCATGAGGCCGACGAATTGCCCCTTGCGGTTCATCATGTAGATCGCCGCAGTGTGGTCCATCGTGTAATCGCCGTCCTTCAAAGGAATCTTGCGGGCATATACGTGGTATTTGGCCATGACCGCGGCGACGTCGCTCTCCGTGCCAGATAGGCCCGTAATGTGCGGGTCGAACGACGACAGATAGAGCGCCAACTGTTGCGGCGTATCTCGTTGGGGATCCACGGTGATAAAGAGGACATTCAGCTCACTAGCCTCCTTGCCGAGCTCTTTCAGCAGTCCGGTCATTTCCGTCAGGGTTGTCGGGCAGACATCCGGACAGTTGGTGAATCCGAAGAACACCAGCGCGGGCTTGCCAAGGAGGTCGCGGTCCGTGACCCGATTTCCGCGCTGGTCGATCAGCGAAAATGCGCCGCCGACGCCCGAGCTTGACGGTAAGCTGCTCCTGCCTTGCAAGCGGCTCCAGGTCACGGCTATCGCCGCGCTCAACACCGCAAGCACAACGATTGCGGTCACGGTGAAGTATGCGCGCTGTATGTTGCGTGCCTTCGGCGATCCACCCTTTGTCGAACTCATGGTCCGCCGATCCTTGTCTTGGGCGGCTTCTTTCGATCGTCAAGCCATAACCGGCGCGATGCAATGACTTAATTGGACATTTTGTCCAATGGCCGACGCGTCAGCGCGCGGCCATCGAAGACATTCAGTGGAATGCGAAAGGGCTGGACCCGAGAGTTTGCGTGATGATTGCCCGTTGCGGAGATTTCACATGACAAATGAAGCACTGAAGTCGTTCGCCAGCCATATCCTCATCCCCTTCATGATGGGCGCGGTCATTGGCCTGTTGTTCATGTCCGCACTCTACTTCCTCGACGTTGGCGGCTTTCGCTCGCTGTTGGCCAGGACCGGGGAAAGCCCGTTTGATGTCGGCCTGATCCCGGTGGCCTTCGCGTTCGGATCGCTGGCAATCGGGACCCGTGAGTTGCTCATCGACAATTGACGGCAGGCAGTGGGATTTTGACGTGGCATGCCCTTCATTTGACCCAGATCAAATGGGTACGGCTGAAGTATATCTAAGGCTAGCAGGCCTCCAACCGCTTCATTGGCGAGCGACGGTGAGAACGTACGACACATCCCTCGACAGAATGCGGCGCAGCTTCCGCCGTAGGGTCGCGGCTGCGTTCTGCACGGTCGCGCTCTTGTTCAACGTCGTTTGCGGCGTCGTTCTGTCGGCCGGCCCATCTCAAGCAGACATCGCGGCGCGCGCTCTGGAGAATGGCTGGACCATCATATGCTCCGCGAATGGGGCGCTTGTCATCGACGCGGATGGAAATCGCGTTCCAGACGATCCGGTCGGACATCCGGGTGCGACCGGTCCGCACTGTCTCTTCTGCCTTCCGCTGATGCACGGGAATGTCTCCATCGCGACGGCGGCGACAATTGCGGCCATTTCGCCGCAGGTGCTCCGGCATTCCTTGCCGCCTGCGGACGTAACCATCGCACGCATTGCGTCCATCCAGGCGTGGCCACGCGCACCACCGTCGTCGTTGATCGGTTAGAATCTCGCCTCTCGCCGCGACGTACGGCGTGAACGTGCCGGCTACCGGCCTCTCGATCACGGACTACTCATGCCTACTCTTCCAACGCGTGCCTCGGCGCGTGTTGCGCCGCGCGCCGATGGCCACATCGGCGCAACCGGCGCGCACGTCGCCGCCACGACATCGGGCGTGCGGGCTGTCTCGGCCGCGCTTGGCGATTTCGTCCGGGCTGGATTCCGTCCGCGCACGCCGCTGCAAAGGGGAATTGCCGCGGCGCTTGTCATCAAGCTCGTCGTGGTCATCGCACTCAGGGTCTTCGTCTTCGCGGACGAAACTCGCGTCATCCCGACCGATCACACCGTCGCACGTGCGATGGGGGTGGAGCGGCGGTAAACCCAAAGAACGGAAAATCTCATGCTGGACCTCGATCCGCTGAGCCTAGGCCGACTTCAATTCGCGCTTACGGCTCTGTATCACTTCCTCTTCGTACCACTCACACTCGGCCTGTCCTTCATCCTCGTGATCATGGAGACGAGCTACGTCATGACCGGTCGAGAAATCTGGCGGGACATGACCAAGTTCTGGGGCAAGCTGTTCGGAATCAATTTCGCCATGGGTGTTGCCACCGGCATCACCATGGAATTCCAGTTCGGCATGAACTGGGCGTACTATTCGCACTATGTTGGCGACATCTTTGGCGCTCCGCTCGCCATCGAAGGCCTGATGGCGTTCTTTCTCGAATCGACCTTCGTCGGACTATTCTTCTTCGGCTGGGATCGCCTCTCGAAGATCGGGCATCTTGTTGTGACCTGGCTCGTTGCAATCGGCTCCAACTTGTCGGCGCTGTGGATTCTGATCGCCAACGGCTGGATGCAGAATCCGGTCGGCGCCGTATTCAATCCAGACACGATGCGGATGGAGCTGACTTCGTTCTACGAACTGATGTTCAATCCCGTTGCGCAATCGAAATTCGTCCATACCGTCAGTGCCGGCTATGTTTGCGGCTCTCTTTTCGTGCTTGCGATTTCCTCGTGGTACTTGCTGCGCGGCCGGCACGTCGCCTTTGCGAAGCGGTCGTTTATCGTCTCCGCGGCATTCGGGCTGGCATCGGCTCTGTCGGTGGTCGTGCTGGGCGACGAGAGCGGCTACACGGTGAGCGAAAACCAGCGCATGAAGCTCGCTGCAATTGAGGGGATGTGGCATACCGAGCCGGCTCCTGCGTCATTTACGGCGTTCGCCATTCCCGATCAGGCCGCCCGGGAGAACCGCTACGAGGTCAAGATACCCTGGGCGCTCGGCCTCATTACCACCCGCTCCTTCAATCAACAGGTGCCTGGAATCAACGATCTGGTGAACGAAGCCGAAAAGAGGATCCGCGACGGTCTGGTTGCCTACGATGCGCTCGAGGCATTCAGCGCCGACCGGTCGAACGCCGACGCGCGAAGCACAATCGACCGACATGCGAAGGACCTGGGCTACGCCCTGCTCCTGAAGCGCTACGTCACCGACCCGCGCACTGCGGACGACGCCACGATCAAGAAGGCGGCACTCAGCACCGTACCGAACGTCTTTCCGATGTTTTGGTCGTTCCGCCTGATGGTGGCTCTCGGCTTCTATTTCATCGCCCTGTTTGTGGCGGCGTTCTGGTTCGCCAGCCGACGTGTCTTCGACCGGCGCTGGTTGCTCAGGCTCGCCGTCTGGTCCTGGCCGTTGCCGTGGGTAGCGGCCGAACTCGGCTGGATCGTCGCCGAATATGGTCGGCAACCGTGGGCCATCGACGGTGTCCTGCCGACGGCGCTGGCGTCTTCCACGCTGTCGTTGTCACAGGTGCTGTTCACACTGTGCGGCTTCGTGCTGTTCTATTCAACCCTTCTGGTCATCGACGTGACGCTCATGCGCAGATACATCGTGATGGGGCCGGTCAAGGCACTCGCACCTCACGCGGCTTCTCCAGCATCGGGTCGCCCGTCCACCGCGGCAGCCCTGACGTCCGCTGAGTGAGGTCTCCATGTCCATTCCTCTCGACTATGAAATTCTTCGCCTGGTCTGGTGGTTCTTTCTCGGCGTCCTGCTGATCGGCTTCGCCATCATGGACGGCTTCGATCTCGGAACCGCGGCATTGCTTCCGTTCGTCGCCAAAACGGACGTCGAGCGACGTGTCGCGATCAATGCGATCGGCCCCGTGTGGGACGGAAATCAGGTCTGGCTGATCCTCGGCGGCGGCGCAATCTTTGCCGCATGGCCGGCGATCTACGCGACCGCCTTCTCCGGATTCTACATCGCGATGTTCCTCGTGCTCGCGACGTTGATCCTGCGGCCGGTCGGCTTCGAGTTCCGCAACAAGCTGCCGGACCCGCGGTGGCGGTCCCTGTGGGACTACGCGTTGTTCGCCGGCGGCGTGGTGCCGAGTCTCGTCTTCGGCGTGGCCGTCGGCAATCTGCTCCAGGGCGTGCCGTTCCGAATGGACCAGGATTTGCGTATAGTCTACGAGGGCTCCGGGCTGTTTGAATTGCTAAATCCGTTCGGGCTGCTCTGCGGGCTGGTGTCTCTGGCGATGCTGGTGTCGCACGGTGCAGCCTATCTGTCGTTGAAGACGAGCGGCGGCGTCGCGGAGCGGTCCAGGATGATCGCGGCAAGGCTGCCGGTCTTGACGATCGTCATGTTCGCGCTTGCCGGCGTTTGGATCGCCTTCGGCATCTCCGGGTTCAAGATCACGAGCGCATCCGTCATCGACGGACCCTCGAACCCGCTGCTCAAGACCGTGGCGACCGCCCGCGGTCACTGGCTCGCCAATTACGCGATCTACCCTTGGCTAGTTGCGGCGCCGGTGCTCGGGATCGTGGGCGCGATCGGTCTGGTCTTGGCCAGCCGGGCGAAGCGCGCGGCGCTCGGCTTCTTTGCCAGCGGCGTCTCGATCTTTGGCATCGTCAGCACGGCGGGCGTCAGCATGTTTCCGTTCCTGATGCCTTCGAGCCTGCAACCTGCTGCGGGCCTGACGGTATGGGACGCATCGTCCAGCCGCCTGACCCTGTTCGTGATGCTGCTTGCTACGCTGGTCTTCCTGCCTGCCGTGATCGCCTATACGAGCCTCGTTTTCCGCGTGTTGCGCGGGCCGGTGACGGCCCAACAGATCGAAGCCGACGGCCACAAGCTGTACTGACAGAGAAGGACATGACGATGTGGTACTTCACCTGGATCCTCGGAGTTTGGCTTGCGGCCGGCTTCGGAGTGCTCAACGCGCTCTGGCATGAATTGCACATGCCCGACGAACCTACTGCGGAATGATCTCCATTCTCCGGGGGCATGCGTGCATCCGGAGAACGAGCTGCGCCCTCGAACCGGAGAAGCGGCATGGGTGTCCCGAATTGTCCGACTTTGGCGCCGCCGGAATCGGCAGACGCGCCGCTTCACTGCGCTCCTCCAGAGATGCGCGCGGCTGGCGGGAAACGTGGCAACGCGGTGCGGAGTAGAGCCGTGGTCGCTTTTCCGGAACATGCGATCATCCGTCCAGCCGGCGCCGTATCAGGCGGCGCTCTCCGGATCGTGACCGGGTATGTCAGGCTCTCCGTTCCAACCAGCGATGGTGATCATCGCATCGTCGCCATCCTCGGCGCAGGAGACTGGATCGGTATCTCGCCCGAAGGCCTTCATCTGTGCGAGGCGCGGACTTTGACGCCGGTGTCGGCCCGCGAAGCAGGGAATCTGACAGACCTGTCACGTCAGGATCTGATCGAAATGACTCTCGGGGTCCAGTCGCAACTCGAATCCGTGTTGCAACATTGCATGACATTGGTGCATCTGCCTCCGCTCGAACGCGCGGCCTGCTTCCTTGTCTCGTGGTCCCGACGGCCGCATCCGCCGTCGAACGGTCGAAACGTCGGCGGCGGCCGGGACGTCGAGCTGGATATTCCGCTTCGAATGAAGGATGTCGCAAACCATCTTGGCGTAACCAGCGAGACAATTTCGCGTGTTTTTGCAAAGCTCAAGCATAGGCGGCTGATCGACACGGTGGGCGGACGCTCCACGATCCGGGTCATCGATGTTGCAGCACTCGAGGCATTGTATCAGCAAACGCTGCGGGTCACGAACGCAAGGCCGTCTCGACCGCTTCACTCTGGAGATGAGATTTGACCACGGCCCTCAAGATATTCTACCACGTGCCCATCCTGGGCTGGATGCTGAGGGATGCGATCCGGGGCGCGCCTGATGCAAGTTACTATTTTGCATTCAACGTCGTCACGCTCTTTGCCTATCTGGTTTATGCCTTCGGCTATCCGTTCGTGATCTCAGTCGCCCTTGCAGGCGCGGCTTCCGCCTTGGCAGGCCTCGTTGCCATCACGGCATCGGATGCATTCGCCAAGGACCGTCCCCACGATGTCTATGATCGACACGCGACGCGGCGGCCGCGGAGCGCGGGAAAGTCGCGCGGCAAGGTGCGGTAACGGCTTTAGAAGGCTTGGAAGCAGCCCTTGGAGCCGTTGGTCGAACGATTGACCGCACGCAGCGCGAACTTGACGCAGCGCAATGTCTTCAGAGACGAATTCTGATGAATTGCTTTTGTAATGTTCGATTTCGACCAGCCGCTATTCGTCGCCGGACTCCTGCTCGGCTTTTCCTCGAGCCTGCACTGTTTCGGCATGTGCTCGGGTATTGCCTCATCGCTGCATCTTGCGGCCATTCTCGGTCCTGATCGCGCGCGGCAGGGGCTGCTGGCCGCCACTGTTCTGATCAATACCGGACGCATCTCGGCCTATATGCTGGCCGGCGCCATCGTCGGCGCCGCTGGCTCAACCGTGTTCGGATCGTTCGATCACACCCTGGCGCACGCGATCTTGCGCTGGGCTGCGGCCGCAGCTCTCGCCTGGATCGGGCTTTCAATGCTCGACGTGTTGTCGCTGCCAACGTGGCTGTCGCGGCTGGCCTCGGCCATTGGTAGCAGGATCGGCGCGACCGCGGATGCGACACATCTGCCGCCAGCGCTGGGGTTGCTTTTCAGCGGTGCAGTCTGGGGCTTTCTGCCCTGTGCCATGGTCTATGCGGCGTTGTTCTATGCCACGCTGTCCGGCTCAGCGCTCGGGGGCGCACTTGCGATGAGCGGCTTCGGTCTGGGTACGCTGCCGGTCCTGGTTGGCGCAGGGCTCGGCCTTCCGCTGTTACGTCGGCGCGCCACGGCGGGATGGCTGCGAAACATGGTCGCCCTATCCATCATCGCGGTCGGGATCGTCAGCGCCGGCGTTTCGCCATCGACGCTGGCGGTCTGGTGCCGATCCTGACGGACTTGCCCTCAACGCAGGCGGCGATCTTCCTGCACTCGGTCGCGCAGGCGTCCGCGCGCCTGCAGGTTTCGTGCCTGTCCGCACGCTTCTTGTACTCCGCCTCGCAATCCTGGCAGGCGGGAGCGCGACCTTGGCCATGGCCGGCAAATAGGTGGACAATACGCCGGCAAACTTAGCCGGGGCGCCACAAATGCTTAGCATCTGGCCGGTCAGGCGCGCGCGCAACCGGCGAGCGAGACGTCGCCGGCGGCGAAAGCGGCAAGGCAGTGTTTGGCCAAACCTGACCGCTCTTCAGGCAGTCGCTCGCCGCGTCAAAAGGAGATCTGCAGAAATGCTCCCGTCTCGGCAATTCATGTCGGCGGTCCCTCGAATTGGGTTGGTGACGACGAAAAACTAAGTGCCGGGCGAACGCGCTTGATCATTGACCGGGATCAATTAAACAAGGCCTTATTTCAGGCAATTTAGGTCATCGATGAACCCCCGTCTGCCCGGATGATTCTGCCAACGTCCACCCCAGAGCGTTCCGCCAAGATCCCGGCTGCGGTCGAGACTCGCGGTTCGCTGTCCCGCTCCGGCGGGCGCAGGGCCGTCATCGCGATCTTGGCCGCCTACGCGCTGCTGTTTCAGGCATTTATTGGCTGCGTGACCAGTGAGGAATGGCTTTCGCCGATCAATCTCGCGCTGTCTGCATCGCTCTGCGACGGCGCCCAGGACGGTTCACCGCAACCCCACGGTCCCCAGCAGCACGATCGCGCCGATTGCTGTGTTCTCTGCCTGACGCCAGGGCTGGCTGGTGCCGACGCCGTCGCGTCGGCAGTGGCGCCGACACGCGCCGGCATCACTGTGCGTGCCGCGCCAATGGACGTGTTGGCGGGATCGCCGCCCCTGCCAGGCTATCCGTGCCAGCCCCGCGCGCCACCGGCTTTCGCCTGAGACACCAGAACGCCTAAACGGTCCCGAGCGGCTTCGGGCACGCTCCGCATGACGGAGCGGGCGGCAGCCATGCGCCATCGCGCGGAGCGACCGCCGTAGGAGCCCCCGGGTCCCATCCAATCCCGATCTGTCAATCCGCGCATGCGTGCCATCGCAGGTCCACACTGTGCCGAAAGCCTCGAATGTCCAACGTCCGCAATCTTCTATCGGTCGAGCCACACCGACGCGTCACGTCGTCCGAAGTGCCCGACACCAACCACGACGGCAGCCCGTTCAACTTTCACATCGCGCCCAATATCGCCATGGGGCCGGCCTCAACGAGCACGATCCTCGCGGCCTTCGCCGTGCCGGTCACCGGCCTAGCCATCATGGCCGCGATGCTCGGCTACTGGCCCGTCAGCCTGTTCGGCGGCTTCTGGTTTGCCGTGCTCGTAATGGCCGTGTTCCGCTCGCAACAGTCGCTGAAGCGATACGAGCAGATTTTCCTCGAGGACAACGCCATCGTCGTCGAGCAGACGGCGCACGACGGACGAACCAGAAGATCTTGCGTACCGCTCCATGGTTTGCGGCTCGAGAGTTTCATCGATCCCGACTACGGCCTGCTGCGGTTGACATTGCTGCATCGTTCGTCTCGCGTCGACATCGCGAGTGACCTGTCGCCGCACGAGCGGTCGAGCTTTCGGACGGCGTTCGTCTCCGCACTCGACGCGGCCGGGCATTCCATGCAGTTCGTCACGCTTTATGCCTCTCCGCTCGTTGCAGCGGAGTCGTCGAATTGACCCAGTCCCTGCGACCCGTCCGATCGGCCGACGGGCCGGAGCAGCATCCGCTGCTCTATCCCGGCAACTCCTTCAATCCGCCGCGGCCGCTTGTTGCGGCCCTGCTTCGCGGTCTTGCGTGCCGCTGTCCCGCCTGCGGCACAGGACGCCTCTATCGTCGTTTCCTGACGATCACGCCGTCCTGCGCGGATTGCGGCGAGGCGCTGCACCACGCTCGCCCCGACGATGCGCCGGCCTATTTCGTCATGCTAGTCGTGGGCCATGTCGTCGTGTCCCTCGCGATGTCGCTGGAGTTCGGCTTTTCTCCGCCGATCTGGATCACGCTGGCGTTTTCAGTGACGACGGCATGCGCGCTGACGCTCGCGCTGCTGCCGCCCGCCAAAGGTTTGGTCATCGCGCTGCAGTGGTCATTCTGGATGCACGGTTTCGATCCCCACGAACAGGACCATTCAACAACCATTGTCCAGAACCAAACGATCTCGGGAGATCAACCATGGGCCGCCTGACGACTTTTCTGACGATTGTCCTTCTTATGGTGCTTCCGGGGACGGCACTTGCTGCCGAGCGCGTCGATGCGACCTCGCCAGGTGGAGATCCGGACATCTCCATCCATCTTATCAGCAAGAAAGCCCCGAACGAGGGAAGGAATCCAATCTTGATGCTGCATGCCTTCGGCTCGCCATGCGCCGAGGCATTCGATCTGGCGCCAGGATTGTCCTGGATGGACGATCTGAACCAGGTCGGCTTCACCGCTTATGCAATCGACTTTCGCGGCTTCGGTCATTCGAGTCGCCCGAACGGCGACACGCCGATCGGCCGCGCGCCGGACGCGGTCCGCGACGTCATCGCGGTGATCGAGGCCATCCGCAAGGAGACCGGCGCGGCGAAAGTGTCGATGGTCGGCTGGAGTTGGGGAGCCGTCGTCGCGCCGATGGTTGCGATCGCGCGCCCGGATCTGATTGACCGGATGGTGTTGGTCGGCGCGATGCACGCTTTCAAGCTGCCCATGATGACCGAGCCGTTCGCAGCCAAGGATAACCCGACCCGGTTTGGCCCAGCACATATCCCGTATCAGAAGCTCGACGCCAGCATGGTGCTCGGGCACTGGCAGATGATGCTGAAGGGGACGTCGGGCCTCGTTGACACCGAAACCGTGGCCAAGGTCCAGGCGCTCGCTGAGCGCTGTGGCCATATCGATCCAGTAGCGTCACCGAAGATCGTGGTCCGCCCGATGGGACCGCTCGCCGATCTCTTCGACATCTGGAGCGATCGTCCGATCTACGACGCGGCCAAGGTCAATATTCCCACGCTGATCATGCGCGGCGATCGGGATTTTTTTGCCGACGAACGGCTGGCTGCGAAGATTCGAGGCGCTCGCGAGATCGTTGTCCCAGATGCGACGCACTGGGGGCCTTATGAACGCAACCGCGACAAATTTCTTACCGCCGCAAGCGCGTTTCTGGCTGGCAAAGATACGGCCAAAGAGAACCGCTAGTTCGCGCTGGTCTTGAGGAGCGGACATTCGCTCTCGTTCAACGGCATGTAAGCGCCATCAGCGGGGATCGTCTCGACGACGTTGTAGTAGTCCCAGGGGGTTTTCACGTCCGACGGCTTCTTGACTTCGACAAGATAGAAATCGTGCACGAGCTTGTTGTCGGCACGCAACCGTGCGCCGCGGGCATAGAAGTCGTCGACGGGCATGGCGCGCAGCTTCTCCAGAACGGCGTTGGTTTCGTCCGTCCCTGCCGCTGCCACCGCCTTGAGATATTGCAGCACGGCCGAGTAAACGGCGGCCTGAGGTGCGGTCGGCATGGCGTTGTGCAGCTTGTAGAAGCGTTGGCCGAACGCTCGCGTTTCGTCGTTGAGGCCCCAGTACCATGCGGTCACGGTGGTCAGCCCCTTGGCTGTTTCCACGCCCATTGCATGCACGTCGGTCAGAAACATGAGCTCGGCCACCGCCTTTTGCGACGTCGCGTTCATTCCAAATTCGTTCCATTGCTTCATCGCATTGACGAGCTGATCGCCGGCGTTAGCGAACGCGACCACCTTGGCCTTGGAAGCCTGAGCCTGGAGCAGAAAGGAGCCGTAGTCGGCATTTCCGAGCGGATGAAATACTGCGCCGAGAGATTTGGCGCCGCCGGCAGCGAGCGTGCGTTGGGACACCTCCACCATGTTGCGGCCGAATGCGTAGTCGGCTGCGACGAAGAACCAACTGTCGTAGCCTTGCGACATCAGTCTGCGGATGGACCCGGTCACCAGATTGTAGTTGTCGTGCAGCCACATGAGGCCGGTGCGCGAGCACTGCTTGCCGCCGACCTCGGTCGTCCCGACGGCCGAGTAGATGACGATCTTGTTCTTGTCGCGCGCGATTGACTGGATGGCCAGCGCCACGGCGGAGTTGCCGACGTCGGCGACCATGTCGACGCCGTCGACGTCGAACCATCTGCGCACGATCTGGGCGCCGATGTCGGGCTTGTTCTGATGATCGGCCACGACGATCTCGACCTTCAGCTCGGGCGACAGCTTGCGAAAATCTTCAAGGGCCAGCTTTGCCGCAATCACGGAGCCGGGGCCGGAATTATCCGATAGCGGGCCGGTTTGATCGTTGATGATTCCGATCCTGACGGCGCCGCCCGATAGCTCGCCGGCGAAGCCCCGATCGGGGACCCCGGCGAATGACAGGGTCAAGCCGATGCCGAGCACAAGCCCGGGGAGCCGGATCTGCCGCGACCGGAATTCGTCGATAGGGCGATGCCTCATAGTCCACCTTTTTTCGCGAGGGAGCTTGTGACCATCTTCCCGGCATCGGAAGGTCGCATCACGCAGCAGGGTCGCGGGTGACCGTTCGCTAGGTGATTGCGGCCTTTCTGACGTTCGTCATGCGGTTGGCGTGTGCGGGTGCGACCCGCTCCTTCATGGCCGCGACGATCGTCGCGGGGGCGGTGTCTGGCGACCCGGCATCGAAAGGCGGCGCCGGGTTGTACTCCAGGCGGAGCTGAATCATCTCGGCGGCGGCGCGGTCCTTCAATAGCGAGACCAGCGTCAACGCGAAGTCGATGCCGGCGGTGACGCCACCGCCCGTCACCCTGTTGCGGTCGATGCACACCCGCTCGCGGGAGACGGTCGCACCGAAATAGGGCAATGCCTCCGCGGCAGTCCAATGGGTTGCGGCGCGATAGCCCTTCAACAGTCCTGCTGCGCCGAGCACGAGCGAGCCGGTGCACACAGAGGTGATGAACCTGGCCTGCCGTTCCTGCTTGCGCAGGAATTCCAGCACTTCCGCGTCGAGAAGCAGGTCGTCGGCACCGTAACCGCCGGGGACGCAGATGACGTCGAGTTGCGGGCAATCGGCGAAAGTGACGGTCGGTGTGAGCGTGATGACTGAATCGCTCTGAACAGGCTCGATCCGTTTCCAAACTAGGTGCAGCTTCGCGTCAGGCAAGCTCGAGAACACCTGGACCGGCCCCGTGAGATCGAGTTGCGTCACGCGAGGGAATACCAGGAGACCGATCTGCAGTGGATTCGACATCTCTTGCCTCCCAACGTCACCCTTGACCGCTACACCCTGCCATGCTGCCGTTGTGACGGAAACGGCGTATTTCCCTCAAATCTGGACGTGCCATGATCGGCCTGCTGATTTTCCGAGATTTTCAGTTGATGGATGCGTCCGGTCCGATCTCGGTCTTCGAGATCGCCAGGCGACAAAAGCAGAGTATACCTCGAACTAGGATATTCGCGGTCAAGGCAGGCTTGGTCCGCAGCTCGTCGGGAGCAGAGATGTATGCGCATAACTTGCGTTCTGCGCGTTCGCTGTCGACACTCATCGTCGCTGGCGGCGAAGGCGTCGAAGCGGCGGCGGAGTGCCGGACAACGATTGGCTTCATCCAGAGACTGGCGAAACGCGGCGTGCGCATCGCGAGCGTCTGCACTGGGGCATACCTTCTGGCCGAGGCCGGATTATTAAACGGCCGGTACGCGACAACGCATTGGTCTCGCACGCGCGACTTCATCGGGCGATATCCAAGAGTGAAACTTCAGGCTGATCGAATTTTCGCAAAAGATGGTGGTGTCTGGACGTCTGCCGGCGTGACGGCCGGTATCGATTTAGCGCTGGCAATGGTTGTGGAAGACCACGGCGACGAAATTTCGCGAGCGACCGCGCGGCAATTGGTGCTCTATCATCGCCGGAGCGGCGGGCAATCGCAGTTCTCGACTCTGCTAGAACTCAAAACGCCGAATGGTCGTTTTGCCGGCCTTTTGTCTTGGATGCGCGAAAATCTCGACGCGCACCTCACCGTGGAAGCGCTTGCCGAGCGAAGCGGCCTGAGCGCACGCCATTTCGTGCGTTCGTTCGTCGCCGAAACCGGGTCCACCCCAACCCGTGCCGTTGAGCGATTACGCGTCGAGGTCGCACGCGAGCGCGTGCAATCTTCCGGGGAGACCATTGAGCGCGTCGCGCAAGCGACAGGCTTCCGCGATCCCGAACGGATGCGCAGAGCGTTCATTCGCGCGTTTGGTCAGCCGCCGCAGTCCCTGCGGCGGTCGGCAAGAAACGCAGAGACAGCGTTGCCAGGTATCAGCTAGCCGCGTGGCAATGGCATCGCGACAGTGCGGAGAGCTTCAGAGATTCTTGAACATTTCGCCCCTTAGGGCGCTCGCTGACTGGGCATCATTCAAGATTAAAACGACCACAACCGTCATAGCTAAACTATAAGCGTCTGATAAATGCCTGAAGTTTCGGCTTTTCAATATCGCTCTGAGCATGAAGTATGAGCTTCATGAAGTTTTTTCATATTCTCGTGGCTGCTGTTTACTCGCCTCAATTGCCTCCTCGGAAAAGCGCGAGAAATGGATCTCTTTAAGCGCAAGAATACACGGAGCGTTCATCCCGATCGGTATTCGCATTGGACTTGATGCGCAGAGCAAGCTCCATGTCGAACCTCGCGGGCTGGCGGTGATTTACTACAGCGGCGCAAAAGCGCCATGTCCATGCATCGCGGATGGTATCATGATTGCAACGCAGGCGAGCCCCGATCAGGGCACACTCCTGATCGCACAGAAGAAGGCTCCGGAAGGCGTACTGGCCCATCATTGTGATCAAGAATCGGAAGACAGGTGAGATCTTGCGCTATTGAATCTCCGACGAGAGGTTACCGAAGATTCTCACGTGGCTCAAAGCAGACCCCTTCTCGCGCTATGACGCCGCGATGAACGCAGAGGGGCTCTTTCAGGTCAACGACACGAAATAGACGGCCAAAGGATAGGCTAGGGCAAGTGCGGCAAATCGTTGAGTACAGAACGACTTTATGTGCCAAATCTCGGTAGCCAGAACTCCGTGTTCATTGGAATTCAGCCGCTGGGATAGGACGTTCGCGAGGGCAAACGATCAACTCGCCGGAGTTTAAGCGGCTCGGTCCAGGCGGTGGCAATGGAAATCGCCACTGCCTGAACTAGTTGCCGCGATCACCCTCAGCATTAATTCATCGCTTTCGATAATTTTATCATGATGGGCGATTCCAAGCGGACCTCATTGTCGTCCGAAATCGAAATGCCGAGGCCAAGCATTCATTTCACCGCCGATAGCGAAAGACCTCCGCCTGCCAGCCATCCTCGGCAAAAACGAGATGCCGCTATTGTCAGCAGACTTCGGCCGCTTTCAGCATCCGAGGGCGTTATCGAAGCGCCTTTTGCCCGAAGTGGCGTCTCGTTCACGGTCTCAAGCTGGATCACGATATCGACTGAGCCAGAACGGCCGGCGTCACCGTGACGTCGGCCATTGCCTTTCAGTGTAGAGATGTGTGAAGAAGCTGTCATCCTCCGGCGCGGCAAGTGCCGCGTCCGTCAACAGAGAGATCACGGCAGCCGAGGCCCCGAGGAGGAGTTTTGAAACTCGACCGGGAGAGCAAAATAGACCTATCATGAACTTACATTTTCATCTTTGAGTGGTCCATTCTGTCCATCTTCATGCCATCGGAACCGGGCGCAGCTGCAGGACCTTGCGCCCCAACACCCTCGACATCTAGCGTGACCGCGACCTTTCCGGCCTTTTCGAACTGCAACGTGACCGGTACCTTTTCGCCCTGCTTCAACGGTTCTCTCAGGTCCATCAGCATCAGATGGTAACCGCCCGGCGCGAGCTTCACCGTCTTGCCGGGATCGATGGCGAGTCCACTTTCGAGGGGGCGCATCGTCATCACACCGTTATTCATCGCCATTTCGTGCACCTCGACTTTACCCGCCACATCTGCGGTTGCGCTCACGAGCTTGTCCGGCGCGCTGCCTTTGTTCTCGATCGTCAGATAGCCGCCGCCGATTTTAGCGCCGCCCGGCGTGGCGCGTGTCCAAGGCTTGCTGATGACAAGATCGCCCGCCTTAACATCCTCAGCGTGCGCGGATCGGCCGAGCATGCCGACAACGAGAACTCCGTATACCAGTGCTGTTGCTATTGTTTTCATAAGCGTCTCCTCTGAGGGTTTCAGTCGTACCTACCAGAAACGGGATCTCTGTGACCAAACAGAGTTTCTTTCCGACTGGATTAAAAACGAAGGTGTTATTCCCTGACGATATTTCGATTCCAAAACGCTCGATATCAGGCAATTGCTGACGCGGGCCCATGGTCCGGAAGTGGATAAAGAACGCGAACAGCGCGAATCTGCAGTACCGATTGGCCTGCTCTCGTCAGGAAATTGAAGGCGGCGCGCGTGCTTGGACGTCAGAATGATAATGGGCACTCCGCATGGCCGACAGTTGATCGAGCCAGCAGATCTTCGCAGGTTCGCGATAAGTTGCTGAAAAGACGATAACTCTGGATGAGTTAGCCGCACCGCCCGCGGTCACCAAACAACAAATTGAACAAACATTGCATCGATCGTGCTGTTGGCCGCCGGCATCACCTTGCTGCTTCTTTGCCGCGGGCGACCCGCCGCGGCAAATTTCGGCAAAGTCTGTCGGGTCCGACGCAGTAATCGCTATCGTCAAACACGCGGTGATTGGGGCAAAGACCTGCACCATCAATGCAATCAGAAAGATTGGCAGATAGCCCTGCAAACGTTGCCACATCGAGGGAGGCTCCAGTACAAAAACAGCTAATCACGATGTCAGCAGCGAGTCGAGATGAACCACAGTCTCGGGACGAACGCATACAGAACCTGCCTCCATGTAGGAAGTGAAGTCCATACCCCGCAGTCCCCATATTCGATGATTGATATCGATCAATGCAGACAGGTCCCGCTGTATAAATTATCTTAATGTGCGGATATCCTCTGAACTGGGTCGAACGGTGGGAATGCGCATGTGTTGCTCACTTGCTTCCGCATTGGCAGTGCTGTCCGGCTCAAGAGCCAGGACCAAAAGGGTGAAAGCAGAGGAGGAGATTGCTCCCCCTTTGCTTCGTGCTGCCAACCTTTACATGATAAAAGTCGCCTTGATTTTAGCTGCCCTGCTCGCGGCATTAGCGACCTGCATAACTTTCTACTATCGAACCATCGCGTCTTGGCTATTCTTTTGATCCTTTCCGTTACGCCGAAATTGAAGATTCTGCTGCCGAAGAGCGTTGCAACTGAATGCGATGCGCAATTATGGGTAGCGGAAACCACTGGGCAATCACGAGGTCGCCCGTCTCATCGGTATTAATCAGGATCCGGCGCCAACGACTGCGAATGCAGAGTAGGCCTAGCTCAACTTTCCTCGCTGCGCCCTCGCCTGACAATTCTCCCCGATCTAGCCCGGAACCGTGCGCAATCAGGTTTTTGGTCAAATCGCGTATCGCCAGGCAGCGGCACAGCATGGCCGTTGAAATCGATGCGATAGCCGTAAGCCGGATGAATAAACTCGCCTTGATTGACGGCGAATGCCGTCACCCTGACTCCGTTGCGATCGAATACCACGCCGTCGCCTGCAAATTCATGCGCCGCGAATTCGGTGCCCGTCGGCGCGACCTTTTCGTCTACGGTGCGGATCTTGACGTCATCAAGGTAGTTCTCGCACATAGCGTCGGTGATCCGCTTGATTCCGGTCGGTCCCCAAAGGTCCAGCGGCTTCGTACAGCGGACATTGGGGCGTCCGATGTAGCCGAGCGTCCAGAGGTCGGGCAGGCCGTTAAGATGGTCGGAATGGAAGTGGGTGATGAAAGTCGCGTCGATCTGTCCCGGCAAGATGCCGAGTTGATTGAGCCGAACGGCCGAGCCGCGTCCGGCGAGCTGGCGCCTTCGGTGGCGGGACCGAGCACCAGATGCACTTTCCTGCCCCATTTCTAGCGACGACAGGATCGTCCGCGACCGCAACAGGATCACGGCGGGCGGCGTGACCTCTGGAATCGATTTTGGTCTCTCGCTCGTCGGGCAGTTGCGCGACCGGCAATACGCAGAGTGCGTTCAACTAATGGCTCAGTATGCGCCGGAGCCGCCATACGATGCCGGAACGCCCGCGAAAGCTCCCGCTGAAGTCACGAAAATCATGCGCGACATGTTCGTGGAGTTCAACAAGGACGCCGAAAAGATAGGGCGAGAGGCCTATTCTCGGTATCGCGACGGCTAGATCGTGTCGAGATTGGGGCTTGCGAGCCCGGGATATCGGCTCCCTGAAGGATGGTGAGAAGGACCATCGTCGGAGACATTCGTTGGGCGGCCCATGTCCGATCTTCCGAGATCGGTTGGTTCCGAACAACGGTGGGTGAATGGTGCTGTTCGTGCGGATCGAAGCCGCGCATCCAGAAGGTTCACTGCAAGGCGACGATCGCTCCTTGATGAGGCGCTTAAGCCGCAATCCATGGGATTATTGAGATGGAGCAGATCACAGATTCCCACCCCTGAAGTTGGTACTGAAGCAGTCTCGGCCATCTGCAGTTACCTTGTCGGCTTGGACTTTGTTGATATTCAGAATGTTCTGAGGCGGGCATGAACCGACTTTGCGACTCAGTTCAAGTTAGAGAATTTCCAGCGATCCGCGAGCGCGCCTGGCTCCGTTACTCCCAATGTGCCTTGTGTAAGAGTCCCAGAGAAGCTGAGCAACGCCACTTTTTTGCCTTCACGCTAAAATAGCTCAGTGTAATCATACAACCACAAAGCTCTGTTTCGCAGTGGGATAGGATTGAGATGGGCTACGATCTTCGTGAAGCATTCTGGGTAAGCCGACCGAGACTTGGCTACCGCCTTGATCGCTTTCCTCTTGTCGCCGCAGGTTTAGATTTGAGGAATCGAACGTTTCGTAGCTCGCTTGGGGACCGCTCGCCGCACTGGAATGTTGATAGTAGTGGCGCAACCACAGGGCTCACTCCTGAAGATTGCAGATCTGTCCGCACCTCTCTGGAAGTCAATCTAGCTTCTCTTTCGCGATGAAGGCAGCACTTGGAACCTGCGGTCGCGGGCATTTACCGGCACTCTCCTCATGGAAGCACGTAGGTCGCTTCACAGCGACAACCAACCGGCGCTGAAGCGCCCAAGAACGTAATGACCAACTCACATAGAGATCCGGTCACCGGAAATCCCACGTAGAGCTTCGACAGTGCCAGTAAATTTCCAAAATCTACGATGGGCGATTGTGGCGTCACAACACCCCAGCCTCCGCCAAGCGGCTGAGACGCTCAGAATCAAACAGTCAACGCTCAGTCGTCGCCTGCAAAGCCTCGAACACGCATTGGGCAGCAGGCTATTCGATCGGACAAACGGCGGCACGCGGCCGACCATCGAGGGACGGGAATTCCTCGATGCGGCCCGACGCTTCGTGGGTGAGACGGAAGCAATCACGATCCGTGTCGGGAAGCGCTCGCGCGGTGAAAGCGGTCGATTGACCATTGGAATCCATGCCTCATTCTCAGCCGGCAACCTCCGAGCGACCCTCGTCGACCATAGGTATCGATTTCCCGATGTCGATAGGAAACTGGTCGACGGATCGAGAGACCATCTGATGTCGGACCTCACCAGTTCGGCGATTGACGTCGCCTTCGTGGCCGAACCAATTCCAGAGTGGGGCGACAAGTCATTATTGCTTTGGAGCGAACGCGTCGTCGTTGCTCTTCCCCAGAGCCACCCGTTGACAGCACGTGATGTGATCCGGTGGGGTGAACTGAAGGAAGAAACATTTCTGTTGTCACAGCACGGGCCGGCACCGGAACTGCTTAAGCTCCTCGTCAGCAAGATGGGAGGTTCCGATCCGTGTCGACTGATTCACCATGATGTAGTGCTGGACCGACTTCTCACCTTGGTCGGTGCGGATTGGGGCATCCTGCTGGCATTGGAAGGGGCGACCGGTGCGACCTATCAGGGCGTCACTTTTCGTGAGGTGCATGATGAGGAGGGGCCGATGCGGCTGAGCTTCCGGGCGTACTGGCGGCAGGCCAACGACAATCCATCATTGCGACCGTTTCTTGACCTGCTTCGCGAGCGCTATCCTGATCTTTCCACCACCCCCGAGTCCTGAGCAACATTTCGTCGTGCCTTCGTAAAGGCTCGATCGGTTGCCATGAAGCGCTCGATCATCGGAGCGATCAGTTTGCCAGGCTCGGTCGACGACGTCGTGCCTCCACTACGCGCCAGAATCTCAGCATAGCTTTTGAGATCCCTGAAGACCGCCGCCGGGAGCTCGACGGTCAGCTTAACTGGTTTGTCGTCTTCGAGCGGGCCGAGCTTGAGCTTCGTCACTGTGTTCCTCCCTTGCGGTACGGCGCCAGCACCAAATCGCGCGTGACGATCACGCGGACCGGGAAACCTGGACGGATGGTCAGCGTTGGCTGAATGTTGAGTTGGCGCTGCACGATCTGCTGGCCGGTCTGGCTGATGCTATTGGAGGCGCCGCTGCGGATCGCTTGAACGAGGTTGTTCTCGTTTTGGCTGGTGCCCGCCTCGGCTCCGACGCTGAGCATGGTCGAGAGGACGGCGGCCTTGAACAGCATGCCCCAATGGTTGTCGACCTCCTCCTCGAGCCCGGCATAACCGCCGGTGTCGGCGCCGGGTTGGCGCTCCAGCACGATGGAGGTACCGTCCGGCATGATGATGCGGGTCCAGACCAGGAGGATCCGGCTCTGGCCGAACGCAACGGAGCTGTCATACTGACCGATCAGCTTGGCGCCCTGGGGCACCAAAAGATATTTGCCGGATGGACTATCATACACTGCCTCGGTCACCTGGGCGGTGATTTGGCCTGGCAGATCAGACCTGATGCCCGTGATGAGCGCCGCCGGAATCACGGTGCCGGCCTGCACGACATAAGGAGAGACTTTGGCCTCGAGCCGGTCGGGACTGACCGTGCGCTTGTCCGTCGAAGCGTTGAGAAAGGCCGTCTTGCGATCCTGCATGTTCTGAGCTGATCCCGCATCGACGGGTGGTGTCGTGGCCGTGGCTGTCGCAGTTGTGGCCGAGGTATTTGGGATGACTTGGCCGGCGTTCTGGGGTTGCTGAACAGTCTGGGCGAAAAGGCGGCTGACGCGGGCCGCCTCGATCTCCTGGGATCTGTGCTGCGCCTCCTCCGGTGTCGGTCCCGGCATTGGCATGCTGGGCGAAGGCGCGCCGGCGTTGAGGATGGGCTTGCCGAGATCGCCGGGCAGCGGCGGCCCGAGCGGCGGCGCCTGACGCGGCAGGCCGGTATAATCCTTCGGCAAGGCGGCAAGGCCCTCGGCCGAAGGGCGGTTCTGGGTGCTGAGGAGCTCCTGGCCGGCTTGCTGCTTGTTGCGGGTCTGGAGCGCGTAGCCGAGCGCGCCTGCGACCGCCAGCGCAGACACCGCACCGAGGCCGATCAGCATCTTACGCGAGAGACGCGTGACAGGTGGCCGCTCGCCGCGGAGCCGAAGATCCGGCGGCGCAACGGGTGGGATGTCGCTTTGACGTTCGTCTTCGTTGCCTATCGCCATGCGCGCGGCCTTCCGTCGGTGCGGACAATGCGCACGCGCCGCTCGCTGTCCTTGTCGCCAAGGCGCAATTCGGCGGCGGCAAACAGCCGGTCGACGATGTAGTAGTTGCGGTTCGCCCGGTAGTTGACCAGTTCCGACCCGCCGGCCGGACCGATGACGAACAGCGGCGGCATTTCGCCCTGCACGATCCCACTTGGGAATTCGATGTAGACCTTGTTGCCGTCGTCGAAGGCGCGCAGCGGACGCCAGGCCGGATCATCACCCTCGATCGCGTAGCGGAAGTTGATCGAGCCGAGATCGACACCGGCTGCAATTGGCGCTGCCGCCTCAACCGTCGCGTTCTGCTGCCGAAGTGCGATCAGCTGGTCCTCGGGATATTGCCAGGAGACCGAGGCCATATAGGTCTTTTCCGTCGAACGCAGCTCGAGCAGATACGTCCGCCGATCCGTGTTGATGACGAGATTGGTGATCAACTCCGGCCGTGTCGGCTTGACCAGGATATGAATCTTCCTGGTCGGCCCCGCGCCGCTCTCGGTGTCCCCGATGATCCAGCGCACGGTATCGCCTGCAGCAACCGGACCGGCGCCGACCAGTTGCTCGCCCTCCTGGAGGGCGACATCGGTGATCTGGCCGGGCGACGTATACACCTGGTAAAGGGCTCCGCCTGAGAACGGATAGACTTGGACCGCGTTGATGAAGCCGTTACGGACCGGCTGCACGCGTGCCGCGGCATTGGCCTGTTTGACGCGAGCTTTTGGGTCGGCGGCTTCCGGGACACGTTTGCCGGCGGCGAGCGGTTTCAACTGGCCGGGAAGCGGCAGCGGCTCTGGCAATTCCACGATCTTGATGGGCGACGGCGGATCGGTGGTCAGAGTCGCGGGCTCAGCACTGTCGTAGTTGATGTCGGGCGGGATGAAATTGTGCGCGCAGCCGCCAAGCACCGAGACGGACATCAGCAAAGCCGCCAAGGCGGATTTACGGAAACGCGTATCGCTGGCTTTCCGGTTTTTACGGAAACGCGTATCGCTGGCTTTCCGGTTTTGATGAATGATGTAGAGACGTGAAGCCGGACCTCCGGCATTTGGAGAAAACGGCGGGGTCATTGTCCCAACTCCTTCGACCAATTGATAGCGTTGACGTAGACGCCGAGTGGATTCTTGCGAAGCCGATCGGCGTCGGTGGGCGGCTGAACCGCGATGGTGAGAATGGCGGTCCAACGTGTGGTGCCGGCCAGCGCCCCGTCCTGATAGCGGTGCTCGACCCAGGCCACGCGAAAACTGTCGGGCGAAGCGCGGATCACGCTGGAGACATCGATCGCGACCTGCTGCTTGCCGAGACTGGCGAAGGGGTCATTGGCGCGGGCATAATCATTCAGTGCCATCGCGCCCGCCGTGGTCGTGAAATCATACGCCTTGAGCCAGTTCTCCCGCACAATGATCGGATCGGCCGGAAGCGAGCGCACCATCGCGATGAAGTGGGCGAGGTACCAGGCAATTTGCGGATCGCTCGGCCGGTAGTCAGTCACAGCGGGCGCCACGGCTTGTGCTTCGCCGAGCTTGTCGACCTGCACAACCCAGGGAACGACGGTGCCGTGCGTGGACTGCCAGACGAGCCCGCCGGCAAGGCCGCAAGAAAGGATCAGCGAACCGAAAGCCATCAGCCGCCAGTTCTTTGCCTGCACGCGCGCCGAGCCGATGCGGTCGTCCCACGCTTGCGCGGCGCGCTGATACGGGGTTTCCGGTTCGGGCGTGCGGTCGTAGTGGACCGACGATCGCCTGAAGACTGACATTGATTATTCTCCTCCCTTGAGGTCGACGGAGTGGCCGCCGCCATGGCTGTCGCCGGATTTGAGGGCTTGCGCGGCCGTCTGCGCGCCGTGAACAATCGTCTGATTGCGCTTGACGCGCTGGGCCCAGGCGGGCGGACCGCTCTCGCTCGCCGCTTGAGGCGCGACTCCATCGTTTGCGGCCGCGCCACGCTCAATGGTCCCCATGGTCGAAGAACCACCCGTGTTTGCGACACCGGCGCGGGCGCCAGAGGTGAAACTCTCCGTCATTGCCCCCGCTGCTTGCGCAGCGGCGCGTTTTGCGGGAGCCGTCGCCGCGCTGGCCGCAGCACGCCCTGCGCCGCCGAGACCGGAAGCGACACCGCCAGCGCCAGATTGACCGGCTGATGCGAGGCTGTAGGCGGATGACATACCGCCCGCCATCGACGCACCACCGCGTGCGGCGGCCGCAGCACCGGAGGTCGCTGCCATCGCTCCCCTCCCAGCCAGACCAAGCCCCGCGCCCGCCGCCATCGCCGTGCCGGCAACGGCAAGGCCGGTGCCGACGGCAGCACCCGCGCCAAGCTGCGGTGCCCCGGACACAAGACCGGTTGCGATACCGGGACCGAAGATGCCAAGACCCAGCATGGCTAGCGAGGCGAGCACGACAGAAAGCGCCTGCTCGATGGTCGGCTGGCCGCCGGCATAGGCTGACGTGAACTGGGAGAACAGCCCCGTGCCGATGCCGACAATGACGGCGAGCACCATCACCTTGACCCCGGAGGCGACCACGTTGCCGAGCACCTTCTCGGCCAAGAAGGCAGTCTTGTTGAACAGCGCGAACGGAATGAGGATGAAGCCGGCGAGCGTCGTCAGCTTGAACTCGATCAGGGTGACGAACAGCTGTACCGCCAGAATGAAGAAGGCGATCAGCACAACCAACCAGGACACCATCAACACGGCGATCTGCACGAAATTGGCGAAGAAGCTGGTGAAGCCCATCATCTGGCTTGCGGCGTCGAGCAGCGGCTGTCCGGCATCTAAGCCGACCTGCGCAAGCCGGCCCGGCCGCAGAAAGTCTGCGATCGATATCGACGAGCCGCCGGCCTTCAGGCCTAGGCCGGCGAAGCTGTTGAAGATGACGCCGGAGAGATTGTTGAAGTTGGTGATAATGAAGGCGAAGAAACCGATATAGAGCGTCTTCTTCACCAGACGCTGAAGAATGTCTTCGTCCGCGCCCCAGGCCCAGAACACGCCGGCCAGGGTGATGTCGATGACGATCAGCGTCGAGGCGAGATAGGTGACCTCGCCTTTGATCAGGCCGAAGCCAGAGTCGATATAGGTGGTGTAGGTATTGAGGAAGGTGTCGATGACGCCGACGTTATTCATCGCTCACCTCTTTCCTTGGCATTCGCCGTCCGCGGAGCGGCCGGCGCGGCCTGTGGCAGCAGCGGCCGCGCCGGCCTGCCGAAGAAGCGCGCGCGGTTCTCCTCCCAGACCGCTCGGCAGTGCGGATCTTCGGCATCCTCCGGCCCAAGCGCGCGGCAGCGGCGCAGCTCGGCCGAGAGATCGTTGGGTGCGGGGACCACGGGTGTCTCGGACATCGGCTGCGGCGCCGGACGCCGGTGGATGAAGGACAGCGTCGCCATGAAGACGGCCATCAGGGCGACCATCGCGACTGCGCGCCAGAAATCCGAGCGATCCATCTTCCGCGCCTTCAGTTGCCGCTGAACATCGTGACGTTGCCCGGCTGGTAGCCTCCGCGCGTCGAGAAGATCTTGTATTGCTGGGCGCCTTGCGACTCCGTCGCCGTCACACGCGCCTGCTCCAGTGCGTCCGCCCGCCCCTTCGCGGCGAGAACCGCGACCAGGTCTGAGAGCTGCTGGGATTGCAGGGAAAGGAGCTGGTTGCCGGCTTGAGCTGCCTGTAGCGCGCCACTGGCGGACTGGCTGGCCGTAACCAGCGACGTCATTGCGCTGGAGTTGGTCGGGATATTGCCGACGACGCCGGCCTGCACTTTCAGCGAGTCCTCGAAGGCGCCTACCGAGTTCTGCCAACGGGTTTGGGCGGCGGCGAGCAGCGTCGCGTTGGATCCCGTGGTCGGCGCCGCGCCGTAGCTGCCGGAATATGTAGTTTGAATCTGCTGGACGTTGAAAGAAATATTCTGCGCCTGGCTCAGCAGCGATTGCGTCCGCGCGATCGTCGACTGGAGCTGCGCCAGCGTCGACATCGGCAGGCTGGCGAGGTTCTTCGCTTGATTGACCAGGCTCTGGGACTGGTTGGTCAGCATCTGGATCTGATTATTGATCTGCTGCAGCTCGCGCGCCGCCGTCAGAACGTTCTGGCTGAAGTTCGTGGGATCGTAGACGATCCACTGCGCGTCAGCCGGCGTCATCACAAGCGGCGAGAGCGACAGGGCGAGCGAGAGCTTGGTCGCGGCCATCAGGCTCGCGCGTGGCGTCTTGCGGGTGGTCATGATTACACCTCCAGGTTTTTTAGGTCGGGGATGAGGTCAGCGGCCCACAGGAGCTCGTGATCCGCGAGCCAGGCCGCCGTAAAATTCTCGCGGCCGTGCTCGGCGAGTAGCCGTTCGATGGCAGCATGGTCAGCCTTGGAGGAGGCAGCGCAAAGGGCAAGAGCAATCGGCCCGAAACCCAGCTCAAACAGCCGATTACCGCGTCGCGATTGGCAGTAGTAATCCCGCTTGGGCGTCGCCCGCGCGATGATCTCGATCTGGCGATCATTGAGGCCGAAGCGCCGATAGATCGACGTGAGCTGCGGCTCGATGGCGCGCTCGTTCGGCAGGAAGATCCGCGTCGGGCAGCTCTCGACGATCGCGGGCGCAATGTTGCTGCCGTCAATGTCTGACAGCGATTGGGTGGCGAAGACGACAGACGCATTCTTCTTCCGGAGCGTCTTCAGCCATTCGCGCAGCTGCTGGGCGAAGGCGGGATCGTCAAGGACGAGCCATCCCTCGTCGATGATGAGGAGCGTCGGGCGGCCATCCAGCCGTCCCTCGATGCGATGGAAGAGATAGGTGAGGACGGCGGGCGCAGCACCGGCGCCGATCAAGCCCTCGGTCTCGAACGCCTGGACTGACGCCAAGCCGAGCTGCTCAACCTCGGCATCAAGCAGCCGGCCGGACGGACCGCCGACGCAATAAGGCTGCAGCGCCTGCTTGAGCGCGGTCGACTGCAACAGGACGGTCAGTCCGGTGATCGTCCGCTCCTCGACGGGTGAGGATGCCAGTGAGGTCAACGCCGACCAGACATGCTCCTTCGCGGTCGGATCGATGGTGACGCCTTCCTTGGCAAGGATCGCGGTCACCCATTCAGCAGCCCACGCGCGCTCCGCCGCATCGCCAATGCGCGCGAGCGGCTGAAGCGAGACGGAATCCTCGGCACTATCAGACAGGCTGCCGCCGAGGTCGAGCCAGTCGCCGCCCATGGCCAGCGCCGCGGTGCGGAACGAGCCGCCGAAATCAAAGGCGAAGATCTGGCTGTTGCGGTAGCGACGGAACTGGATCGCCATCAGCGCCAACAACACGGACTTGCCGGCGCCGGTGGGGCCAACGATCAGGGTGTGACCGACGTCGCCGACATGCAGGGAGAAGCGGAACGGAGTCGAGCCTTCGGTCTTGCCAAACAACAGCGGCGGCGCCTTGAAATGCTCGTCACGCACCGGCCCCGCCCAGACGGCCGAAAGCGGAATCATATGGGCCAGGTTCAATGTCGAGAGCGGCGGCTGGCGGACGTTGGCGTAGGCATGTCCCGGCAATGAGCCGAGCCAGGCCTCTAACGCATTCACCCCTTCCACCATGCAGGTGAAGTCGCGCCCCTGGATCACCTTCTCGACGAGCCGAAGTTTTTTGGTGGCGCGGCCGGGGTCCTCATCCCAGACAGTGACGGTCGCGGTGACGTAGGCCTGGCCGACGTCGTCGGTGCCGAGTTCCTGCAAGGCGAGATCGGCGTCAGCGGCCTTGTTGGCAGCGTCGCTATCGACCAGTGTCGAGGCCTCGTTCGTCATCACCTCCTTGACGATGGCGGCAATCGACTTCCGCTTGGCGAACCATTGGCGGCGGATTCTGGTCAAGAGCTTGACCGCCTCGGTCTTGTCGAGGAGGATCGCACGCGTCGACCAGCGGTACGGAAAAGCAAGCCGGTTCAGCTCATCGAGAATTCCGGGATGTGTCGCGGTCGGAAAACCGACCACCGTGAGCGTGCGAAGATGATGGCTGCCAAGACGCGGCTCGAGGCCGCCGGCGAGTGGCTCGTCCGCGAGCAGCGCGTCGAGGTGCATCGGCGTCTCCGGGACGCGCACGCGTTGCTGCCGGGTCGAGATGGTCGAATGCAGATAAGTCAGCGTGTCGCCATCATCCAGCCACGCCACCTCGGGCATGAAGCCTTCGACCAATTGCAGGACACGGCTGGTCCGATCCGCAAATCCACGCAGCAGCTCGTAAGGGTCGACGCCGCTCTGCGACCTGCCCTCATAGAGCCAGCCCTCGATGCGCGATGCATCCTCGGCCGGCGGGAGCCAGACAAAGGTCAGAAAATACCGGCTCTCGAAATGCGCGCCGGCCTCCTCGAACGCATCCCGCCGCTCGAGATCAACCAGCGCGGATGCCGCATCGGGAAAGGCGCCATACGGATAGGTCTGCGCGGCGATGCGCTGGGCCTCGACGAAGATCGCCCAGCCTGAGCCGAGACGGCGGAGCGCATTGTTGAGGCGGGCCGTCACACCGACCAGCTCTGCAGACGTCGCGCTGTCGAGATCCGGGCCACGGAAGCGCGCCGTTCGCTGGAACGATCCATCCTTGTTGAGGACCACGCCGCGGTCGACCAGAGCGGCCCAGGGCAGAAAGTCGGAAAGGCTAGCAGGCCGGTTGCGATACTCAGTGAGGTTCAGCATGGCAGACTCATGTGGCGAGGTATGGCGGATAGCGGAGGTGGCGCCTGACGACGTCCACGAACTGCGGGTCGCGCTTGGCCGCCCAGACCGCCGCGGCGTGGCCCACGGCCCAGAGCAGCGCGCCGGGAATCCAGAGGCGCAGGCCGAGCGCAATGGCGGCCGCAAGCGTGCCGTTGGCGATCGCGACGCTGCGCGGCGCGCCGCCCATCAGGATTGGGTCCGTCAGCGCCCGATGGACCGGCGCGAAGAAGCCCGGCACCTCTGGATCGACGATTCCCACCATCAGATCAGTGCCCCACCCGAGAAGGAGAAGAAGGTCAGGAAGAAGCTCGACGCAGCGAAGGCGATCGACAGGCCGAAGACGATCTGGATCAGTCGGCGGAAGCCGCCGGCGGTGTCGCCGAACGCAAGCGTCAGGCCTGTCACAGTGATGATGATGACCGAGATGATCTTCGCGACTGGACCCTGCACCGACTCCAAGATCTGATTGAGCGGCGTCTCCCAGGGCATCGAGGAGCCGGAAGCGTAGGCCGCTGGCGCGAAAGCGACGGAGATAAAGGCGATCGCTGCGAGTTCGGCGAAGCGGCAGCGAACGCGACGGATCGCGGGAGGAAACTGGATCATGAAGGGTCTCCGGGGAGCGAGGGGTCGCCGCCCGCCCCGGCGGATTGGACACGGTAATCGCCGGTGGCGGGATCGAGCCCGGCGACGAGGGCAAGTTCAGCGAGGCGGCGTTCGCTGCCGCGGCCGCGCAGCACCGCGACGAGATCGATCGTCTCGGCGATCAGTGCCTTCGGAACGGTGAGGACGGCTTCCTGGATGAGCTGTTCGAGGCGGCGAAGCGCGCCCAGCGCCGTGCCTGCGTGAATCGTTCCGATCCCACCGGGATGACCAGTGCCCCAGGCTTTGAGGAGCTCCAAAGCTTCGCTGCCCCGCACCTCCCCGATCGGAATGCGGTCGGGGCGCAAACGCAGCGAAGACCGGACCAGATCGGACAGCGACGCGACGCCGTCCTTGGTGCGCAGCGCGACCAGATTGGGCGCCCTGCACTGTAGCTCACGCGTGTCCTCGATCAGCACCACGCGATCGGTGGTGCCGGCGATCTCGGCGAGCAGTGCGTTGGTGAGGGTGGTCTTGCCGGTCGAGGTGCCGCCAGCGACCAGGATGTTCTTGCGCGAAGCGACCGCAGCACGCAGCGCCGCCGCCTGACCGGCGGTCATGGTGCCGGCGGCGACGTAGTCATCCAGCGTGAACACCGCTACCGCAGGCTTGCGGATCGCAAAGGCCGGCGCCGAAACGACAGGCGGAAGAAGTCCCTCGAACCTCTCTCCGGTCTCGGGAAGCTCGGCCGAAACGCGGGGTTTGTTGGCATGGACCTCAGCGCCGACATGGTGCGCGACCAGGCGCACGATCCGTTCACCGTCGGCCGCGGGCATCGTCTGTCCGCTGTCCTCCAGTCCGCCTGATAGCCGATCGATCCAGAGCCGACCGTCGGGATTGAGCATCACCTCGACGATCGAAGGGTCTTCGAGGAACGTCGCGATCGCCGGGCCAAGCGCGGTGCGCAGCATGCGCGCGCCACGCGAGAAGGCTTCTGAATGGATTGAAGTGACCGCCACGACCGCCCCCGTCGAACGTCAATCGCAAAATGCGATCGACGACGGGGATGAGTAGAGAAGGCAGGAAACGGGTCAGTTCAACAAGTATTCAGCCGTCGTAGGGAGCGGGCGTAGAGCAGAGAAAAAATACTTGCTGTACAGAGGGCGGAGTCATCGGGCGCTGCTCGCGCGGTATCTGAATTTCGCTGTGTCGCCTGAGTGCGTGGGGATTCTAGCTCTCGCGCCCCGTCAGGTCTTCAGAGCCGCAGCGGACTTTGGAGTGCGAGCGGCGAAAAAGATGAAGCGCGGCTTGGTCCTGAGCGTTTCGTACGCTTCCGGGAAGAGATCACGTGCCTGCGGAAGGGGCTGTGGCTCGCTGATCGCCTCAATGGCGAAACCTGCCTCCGTCAGGGCGTCGACCATGGCATGAAGGGGCCGATGCCAATATCTCGTTCGGATCGTGCGGCCGCCCTTCTTCCATTGGTCGGCGAACTCGTAGGTTTCAAAGTAGTTCGAACCCTGGGCCAGCACGTGATCCATGAATGGGTGGTGCGTCGACATCACCACGCGCCCTCCTGGGACAAGCACCCTACGGAACTCGGTCAAGGCCGGGTACCAGTCCTGGAGATAGTGCATGACGAGCGAGGCGATAACTAGCTCGAATGAGCCATCCTCAAACGCGAGCCTAGCGTTCAGATCGGCTTGCTCGAGTCGTACGTGTGGCCCAAGCCGGTTCTTGGCTATGGCCACCAATGCCGGACTCTTGTCGATCCCAGTGACCTGCGCGCCTTTCGCGATGAGAGCAGCTGCATGGGCACCTGCGCCACACCCTGCATCGAGCACACGCAGACCTGCGACGTTACCGGCCAAGGCAAGGGAAGCAGGCCGCTCATAAAGCGCGTTCCACGCGTTGCTTTCATTGTCCTCGCTGTAAGCCGCAGCAAATTCGTCGTAGTCATTTTCGCTCTCCACTCCCGATCTCCCACGTGTAGACAGGCCAACTGTCTGTCTACGAAATCCAGGCGTACAGGGGTAGAGCGGACCATAGGTTTTCGTCCACGCGGTGAGGCGATCATCGGACGAACGGGCGCCTACTCTCCCGTCTGCTCGCGCTCCTGAATATCCCCCGGAATTTCCTGTCGCAGTTTTGGCCCTTGACCGAGCCGTCGCCCGAGCGCCGCGACGAAATTGTCCCACCGCGCGCCCCCTTGCGCCCTCGCCGCCTTTGCGGCCGGCTCGGGGAGCGGCGGTGTCGTTGTGAGCCAGAATCGAACAAACAACGCCAGCGTCTCGACCGAGATCCCTACGTCGCGTTCGAGCCGCGCGATGCGGCGATCGACCTGATCGAGTCGCTTGGCAATCGCCGCCTCCCGCCGCTCGTCGGCGTCCGGTGACAGGAAGGATGCGATGGCGGCCTCTGCGATGAACGACAGCGATTGCTCACGGCGAGCTGCGTAGGCCGACAGGGCCTTCATGACATCAGGATCGAGATACACCGACATCTGAGCTTTCTTCTTTGGGGCGGTCATGTCTGTCTCACAATCCGAGATCGTCGCCCGGATCGAGCGAGGCCTGGCGTGCGACGCCCTGCATCATGTCGTTGAGGCGCCCGATCCGCGGGGCATCTTCCTCGAGTTCGTCGGCAAATTCCGAGGCGAACTCGTTGTCGAGGGGTTCTCTCCTCTCCACGGGGTCACGAGCCAGTTCTGGCTGCTTCCGGCGGTCGGCCGTCTTCGGGTCCTCTGTGTCGGATTCATCGTCCGCCTGTGTATAAGAGACAGCCTCTCCACGGGGTCACGAGCCAGTTCTGGCTGCTTCCGGCGGTCGGCCGTCTTCGGGTCCTCTGTGTCGGATTCATCGTCCGCCGAGGCCGGTGCCGCTTTCGGGCGCGGCGGCAGTGGCCGTGAACTCCAGTCGTCCGGTCGCCTCCCGTTCGGCTTGCTCAGCGCCGGCGGCGCCAGAATGCGTTCCTGGAAACGTCCGTCCTCATAGTAGCGCGCCTTCTTGGCGCGGATCGGATGGAGCCCCGACATCATGACGATCTCATCTGACGGCGGCAGCTGCATCATCTCGCCGGGGGTGAGCAGCGGCCGCGCCGTCTCCGAGCGCGAGACCATAAGGTGGCCGAGCCAGGGCGAGAGGCGGTGCCCGGCATAGTTCTTCATCGCGCGCATCTCGGTCGCGGTTCCGAGCGCATCGGAAACCCGCTTGGCGGTACGCTCGTCGTTTGTCGCGAAGCTGACCCGGACATGGCAGTTGTCGAGGATCGAGTTGTTCGGCCCGTAGGCCTTCTCGATCTGGTTGAGCGACTGGGCGATCAGAAAGCTCTTGATGCCGTAGCCGGCCATGAAGGCCAGCGCTGACTCGAAGAAGTCGAGCCGGCCGAGCGCGGGGAATTCGTCGAGCATCAGGAGGAGCCGGCGTCGACCGGCCTTGGCCTGAAGATCCTCGGTCAGGCGGCGGCCGATCTGGTTGAGGATCAGCCGGATCAGCGGCTTGGTGCGATTGATATCAGAAGGCGGAACGACGAGGTATAGCGTGGTCGCCCGCTCTCCGCCGACGATGTCGGTGATCCGCCAGTCGCAGCGGCGCGTCACCTCCGCCACGACAGGGTCGCGGTAGAGGCCCAGGAACGACATCGCCGTGCTGAGAACACCGGAGCGCTCGTTGCCGGACTTGTTCAAGAGCTCGCGCGCGGCCGAGGCGGCGACGGGATGGACGCCGGCCTCGCCGAGATGTGCGGTGCGCATCATCGCGGCAAGCGTCGATTCGATCGGCCGCTTGGGATCGGACAGGAAGGCCGCGACGCCGGCAAGCGTCTTGTCCTCCTCTGCATAGAGGACGTGGAGGATGGCGCCAACCAAGAGCGCGTGACTGGTCTTCTCCCAATGGTTCCGCTTCTCGAGGCTGCCCTCGGGGTCGACAAGAATGTCGGCGATATTCTGGACATCGCGCACCTCCCACTCGCCGTGCCGGACTTCCAGCAACGGGTTGTAGGCTGACGATTTCGCATTGGTCGGATCGAACAGGAGAACCCGGCCATGCCGGGCACGGAAGCCGGCGGTGAGCTGCCAATTTTCGCCCTTGATGTCGTGGACGATCGCAGATCCGGGCCAGGTCAGCAGCGACGGGACGACGAGGCCGACGCCCTTGCCGCTCCGGGTCGGCGCGAAGCACAGGACATGCTCCGGTCCATCGTGGCGGAGATAGGTGCGCTCGAACCGGCCGAGAACCACGCCGTCCGGCCCGAGCAGACCAGCCTGCCCGATCTCCTTCGCCTCAGCCCATCGTGCGGAGCCATAGGTTTCGGCATTCTTGGCTTCGCGGGCGCGCCAGACCGACATGCCGATCGCGACGGCCGCCGCGATGATGCCGCCGGATGCTGCGATACAGGCGCCCTCAATGAAGATATGCGGCGCATAGGCATCGTAGGCATACCACCACCATAAGAAGGCTGGCGGAAGGTAGAATGGAAAGTGGAACAGCTCGAACCAGGGCTGTCCCAGTTGGGCTTGAAAGCCGAGCCGCCAGGCCGTCCATTCCGTCGCGGTCCAGAACGTCAGCAGGACGATCACTAAGACCGTGACGACCTGCCCCCAGAGTATTTTGGTCGCGGACATGGCGGCCGCCTTCTCTCTTAAATTTGGTGATCGGAGGGATGGCTCACAGGCCGATCCCCCGGTTGCGTCCAAACCCCCAATCGACGCCGCTGTCATCGCGGGTGACACCAGAGACATGTCGGCCGAGTTGCTTTTCGAGTGAGGGCGTCCACGGCACGAGCTGGAAGCCAAGACCATCGTCGATCATTGCGAAGCGGCCAGAGGCGAGCGCGAAGCGCTGCCGATAGGTCCCAGCGACATATTCACCGGCAGCCGATGGATTGAACGGCTGGCCGGTCTCGGCAGCGAGCCGCGCACCGAGAGCTTCCAACTCCCCCCGGCGCAGCGTACCGATAATGTTCTTGGCGAACACCAGCCCACGCACCTGGCGCTCGGCCAGCCCTTGATCGATGAGCCGCTCCGCGCGCCGTTCCAAAGCTTCGCGAACCTCGGCACCGAAACCGGTTTGACCCAGTGCCACCGGATCGCGCGCGACCGCTTGCCGGTCGAGCCATGTCGCGCCGCTTGCCGTCACCTGCGCTTCGATCGACAGATCGGAGCGTACGGCCAATGCCACGCGACGCTGGCCTCGTGCGTCGTCGAACTTGCGGAGTTCGACGATCGACCCCGGTGCGCTGTCGCCGGCGGCGTCGAGATCAGGAAGCTTGATGTGGTGGGCGCGGCCGTCGACGCCGTCGACCACGGCATAGGCGGTCGCCTTAAGTTCGTCATCGAGACCGCGATCGACGAGGCGGCCGATTATGGGAACATCGAGGCTTTCGCCTGCTAGCACATAGCTCGCGGTCCCGCGCCCGATGCCGCGTTCGGTCAGGCTGCGGTGGATGCGTTTGATGATGTCGCCGCGCTCGCCAAGCTCGCGCAAAGTCGACTCGGCAGCCTCGTCCATGATCCATTGGCCGGGCCCGAGTTGATGCGCAAGACCAAGGCTCTCCAGACGTCGCAGCCGGCCGACCTTCAACGCATGGAATTGATCAGGCTGCTGCGCTGGATTGGGCGCAAGGTCGATCACGCCGTGGCGACCTGCGTCGCGAACAAGCTGGCGATCGAGCTGTGTCCAGCGCTCGGCTTCGACCTGGCTCTCGAGCGACCGGTGAATGTCGAGATCGGAGCGCAGTCCGAGCTCCTGTGTGACCAGGTCCTGCGCGCGAGCGCGCATTCCTTCCTTGATGTAATCGCGGGAGATGACGAGGTCCCCGCCGTCCTCGGCAACGCCGCGCACGAGGATGTGGATGTGCGGATGTTGGGTATTCCAGTGATCCACGGCGACCCAATCGAGCCTGGTCCCGAGATCCCTCTCCATCTGGCCGACCAGTTCGCGCGCGAAGCCTTTGAGGTCCGCCATGTCAGGCGCGTCCTCCGGCGAGACGATGAACCGGAAATGGTGCCGGTCGCCCTGGCAGCGCTCACCGAACTCCTTGGGATCGGCATCGTCGGTGCCGGGGCCAAACAGACGGGCCTTCTCCCCGTCTCGGGTGACGCCCTCGCGCCGGAGATAACTGAGATGTGCGGCGAGTGGCGCGGAACGCGCCTTATGACGGACGACGCGGGTCTTGATCGTGACGAGGCGCGAGCGGCCCGTGAGCAGACGGTTCGCCCGCTCGCTGGCGACCCGGCCGCGACCGAAGGTGGAGCGCCTATCACTGGTGATCTTGCCCGCGCGCGAAACGCCACCGCCGGCGCGCTGCGCCGCGGCAAGCACCTGTGCGATGAAGGGCTTGGCCCGCTGGCTCCTTGAGGAGCGGATGCGGCCAAGCCGAGGCTGAAATTCCTTCTCCTCAGCCATGGCTAGGCTCGGCAATGTGCGAAATTGAGAATCCGTGCAATGAGTTGACGGTGGGGCGCACATTGCTTGCCGATGCCACACATTGTCGGATCAGAAAAAAACCAAAGCAACAACAACCGACCGACCGAGCCGCACATTGCGGCCTTTTATCTCGCCCTCTTAATCGGTCGTTGCTTGGGCTTGATCTCACCCATTCTCGCTTCCTTTCTCGCTTGCGACAAGGCCCTCTGCGCCACGCCTGGACGCGATGCGCCACGACAGCCGCGAGTCCCG